>Ga0308159_1000190_pt1 | contig 197826 bp, 177 predicted proteins | sample PhyCR1_FD_201040 | JGI IMG/M metagenome (GOLD analysis project Ga0308159, IMG submission 201040) | Phyllosphere microbial communities from UC Gill Tract Community Farm, Albany, California, United States - DLSLC.R1 | ecosystem: Host-associated > Plants > Phyllosphere > Unclassified | place...
AAGACATTCTTTGCCAAATCGACTCCAACGCGGATAAGCTTCATGGCGGACTCCTTCTTTCCAAACCGGTTTTGTGGAAACTCCAGTTTGGCACTAACGTGCCCTCAGGGGGAGGAGGAGTCCATCCCATTGCTTTCAGCCAACAGCGGGCCTTCACGAACATCGCAGATCAACCAACAGCGGACGTGTAAGCGCCACTACACAACGCATGACCAACACGCTCCACCAAGAATCTGAATGGACCAAGTAACTGCTGAGCGAGGTCTCGTATTTCTTTGGAATATCACCACGGGAAGTTTCGGTGGGGCGAAGCATGCAGCGGATGACTTCCAGCAGTCGCTGCGTGCGTAGCGGAGCTCTGCAACCCTCATCCTGGCGCTCAAGGAATGATAAAAAACGCCCGGAGCTATCCGTTAAAAGGTTTGTAACTAGGCGGGACTTGTCATCTAATTTATTGTCACTGACAGGGGAAATTAAATTCCTTCGATTGTCGACTGAAGTGGAATAGTCTAGTTTCTGCCAGCATCTTTATCCGCCAAACCGACATGTTTAGAATAGTCACTCCTATCACCGAGGCGCCTATGACTACACTGTCCACTATTTTTTGTTTCCTGCGGTTTAATTCTGGCGTTGCAGGATAACTTAGCGCGCCTTCTTGCCGGATTGCGGCAGGCCCACCTTGGCAAACCCCAATCGTTGTCGTATCAGCACACTGGCACACTTACGGCGCTCGGCCGTCTTGCTAGAGAATTGGCTGAAACAACCCACGACTTCAGCGGCGTCACGTAGGTGCTGTTCGGCATGCGTTACCCCGACACCCAGAGAACCGATAACTGCCGAACTCGCCCCTGCTTTGCTGGCCGATGACAGCATTCAAGTCCGTCGCAGTGCGAGGCGCGCCCTGGGCGCTGTGCTTATGTGCCGTTGATGTACTCGCATGCCGATTTAACAGTGACGTAGATCTCAGTCGTGCACTGCACCAGCGTGGCGTCTCAATGTCAGTTCAGTGCCATCTTGGAGGTCTCTGCTTTACGCCGACAGGCTACTGCTCGTATCTGGTTGGCTAACACACTATCTGTATAAGTTCTGCAACCAGCCGTTCGAAGCTTCTGTCTTGGTAAAGGTTTCGGAGTGCAACGCATGGAAGCGTGATCAACCAGTGGCCAACGAACGTACTGGCTTGCTGAACTACTCGCATCGCGCTGAATGGCCAAAATCGACCATCAGCTTAGAAACATCTGCTGACTCCATTGATAGTCATGGCACAGCAAGAAGCGACACGTAGACCGTGTTTCTGCAAATAAGTGTCAGCGGAACATTCCTAGCAAGAATGCCTGCACATTCAACTAAATGATCTTTAACTAGGAACGACGATGCATGATATATCACCTCCCACCACCGGCACCACCGGCACCACCGCGGGGACCTATCACGGTCTGAGCAAGTTCCAGCACTGGCTCATGGCAGCAGTCTGGATCGCGGCCTGGTTGATTGGATTCGTTGCGGTGCACCTGCGCGACCAGTTCAATAGCCACCACCAACTAACATTTCTCCACAAGGCTATTGCCAGCACAGTGTTGTTCCTGACTGCAGTGCGAATCATCTGGCGACTGACGCATCCGGTACCGGCGCTTCCCGCAAACATGTCGCCGACAATGCAGAAAGCAGCCCATCTTGGCCACTACGCGTTATACGTTATCGGTTTGATTGCATTACCATTGTCTGGCTGGCTCTGGAGCTCGGTGGCTGGCAAGCCGATCATGATGTTGGGCTTGTTTGTGCTGCCACCCCTGACCGCAGCGGCGCCGGAGTACTACGACATAGCCAAAATGGTCCATCAGTGGCTCGCATGGATTGTTGGCTTGGTCGTGCTGGGACATATAGGAGCAGCATTCAAGCATCACTTCATCGACAAGGACGGCGTGCTCGACAGCATGCTTCCAAACTTCCTACGTCGTAAATAACACCATTCTCGCCAGTTGCTTTTGGCTGGTTGCATCCACACCCGTTGGCGGGTATGGATGCAACCAGCTTACAGCCTACATTGCAGCATGACCAGTCAAGCGATTGAATCGAATGATGGCCAGTTGGATCCTGGGCCGACTGGTAAGCGCTAAGTGTGACTACCCATTCTTACGGTTCGAACTTACTCCTGCAGCATGCGCACTGGCAGAGCCGACATTCGTCAGGCTGATCTGTGCCACGCGTGGTCGGGTCCACTATGTCAGCGCATGTGAGTGTTCGTCGAGATCGATGCGGGCTGTATGTCAACGACCGTAGCGAACAGGTCAGGCCATGTATCAGCTAGCCAAAACCAACCTGACTCAAATCCACAACATCGAACCAATCGTGCTGCGCAGCTTGATTGGCGAATGGGGTATCGACCTCGGTGCCTGCGTAATGGGTACGCGCTGCAACGACATGAGACCCTATCTGGAAAGCGAGTTGGTGTACTCGGCCAGTAAGTCCGGGTCGGATGTACCGGACCGCCGGACCGCCGGATCGCCGTATGTTCGATGCGTTCGCGCACTGATTCGGCGTTGGCAACGAACGCACTCTTGCTAACAATTTCGCGACTGCGACCCGGTAATATGGGAAAGGTACATTCTGATCAAGATAGTCAGTCCGCCGGTGCGATTCGCGCGGCGTTCTGGGCGAGCATCATTTAACCCAGAGGATGAACCGGCGTAAGAATTTTCACGAAAACGTCATCGTCCAGAGCTTCTTCCAACTGCTCGAACGGGAACAGATTCAGCGTAAGATATTTTCCTGATCGTTCAGTAGGAGTGACTGGACATGCTTGCGGCCGCCTGCCTTCTCCAAATGAAACGGCCGCATGTCCTGCTAGAGGTCATGCGGCGGCGTCAGTACTAGCCAATCCCGGCGGTTGCTGCGTTACGCCACGCATGAGTGCGTGGCGATGTTTGTTTATTGCTTGATGCCCTCGGCCTGAATTCGCAGCGTTACTGGCATCGTAAATCCATAGTCCTTGCCGTAATTGATACCGAAGTCCGCACGATTGAACGTGGCCAACGCGTCGGTGCCACATACTTCTTTCTTCATCATCGGATTGATAAAGCACTTGTACGAGAGGATCTTCAGGTTGACTGGTTTGGTAATGCCATGGAGCGTGAGCTCTCCCATGACTTCAGTTGGCTTTCCAGAGCCGTCGAACTTTACGGAAGTACCTTTATAGACAGCGGTAGGGAACTTGGCTGTGTCAAAGAACTTGTCGCTTTTTAGCTCCGCATCCAAAGTGTCGTTGCCGATGGCAACCGAGTCCATATCGATGGTGACATTCAATGTCCCCTTTTTGGCGACCGTATCGATCGTGAAGTTACCGCTGCTTTTGTTGAACTTGCCGCGCCAAACCGAAACGCCACCGAAGTGATCGGTTTCGAAGCTTGGATAAGTGTGCGCAGGGTCGAGCTGGTACGTCGATGGTGCGGCGCTTGCGCTGGAGATACCGCCAACAGCCAACATTGCTGCGATCAACAATTTATTTTTCATTTCTATCTTTCTAATATTGGAACGCCACGCGGCGTCGGGTTAACACTGGCAAGTCCGTACGGTTCGAATCCATGTCACGTACATGCCTGTTTTTTACTGTGTCGCCAGGATGGCGTCGATTTGTGCTTCGGCGCTGGCCCGTGCTTTCAGCACGGCCTCAGGACCAAGGCCCAGCCCTTCAGCGTAGACAAACTGCACGTCAGTCATCCCAAGGAACCCTAGCATGGTCTTCAGATAGGGGACTTGCGTGTCAGTCGGCGCATTCTGGTGCAGTCCGCCACGGGTCAAGGCGACATAAACTTTTTTACCCGTCAGCAGTCCTTCCGGACCGCTTTCCGTATAACGAAAGGTGACTTGTGCACGTGCGATGGCATCGAACCAGCTCTTGAGTTGAACGGTGACACTAAAGTTGTACATTGGCGCACCAATCACCACCATGTCGGCCGCTTGCAATTCAGCGATCAGGGCGTTATCGACAGCAACGCGTGCGGCCTGCTCAGGAGTGCGTTGTTCAGCAGGTGTATGGAGCGCGTTCAGGGTCGATTCGTCGAGCAGCAATAGCGGCTTGCTTGCCAGGTCATGACGCATGACGACTGCAGCCGGGTTTTTAGTGGCAAAGCCTTCGACAATCAGATCCGCCAGACGGGTCGATTCAGAACCATTGCTGCGTGCACTAGTGTTGATTTGGAGAATTTTCATTGTTTCCCTCTCTGGGTAGTCAATCGGCCACCGCGTAAATCACTGATAGCCTGGTTGATTTCTTCCTGGGTATTCATCACAAACGGCCCTTGTCGTGCGATCGGTTGACGCAGCGGTCGCCCTGCGAGCAGCAGTGCACGGGTTGGTTCGGAAGCATGTAAAACGATACCATCGCTGTCCGCATTATTTTCGAGCACCGCCATATGTCGCGATGGCACAATTTTGGTGCCAATTGTCAGGTCGCCACGGTAGTGGAAAAGCAGCGCGTTGAATTCCGACGATAGTGCGTGGGCAAAGTGCGAACCAGCGGGCAAATGCAGGTCGAGATACAGTGGTTGCGTTGCATCGCGCTGAATCTCACTTGACACGCCATGACTGGTGCCGGCGATAACGCGAACTGTAACGCCTTCTGCGGTGACAAATTCCGGAATTTCATCACTCTTGAAATCGCGGTACCAGGGCACGAGCATTTTGTCTTTGGCTGGCAAATTCAACCAAAGTTGAAAGCCTTCCATGCGCCCCTCTTGTTGCTCCGGCATTTCTGAATGAATCACACCGCTACCGGTGGTCATCCACTGCATGCCACCGCTTTCCAGCAACCCTTCATGTCCGGCACTATCACGATGCCGCATCCGTCCCGAGATCATGTAGGTGGCAATTTCGAAACCCCGATGCGGATGATCCGGAAAACCGCCAAGGTAATCGCCAGGCTCATTGGAGCTGATAGAGTCGAGCATCAAAAAAGGGTCGAGTCGGTGTTGCCACTCGTGGCTGAGCACACGCGTCAATTGCACGCCGGCGCCGTCAGATGTTGACTGGCCCGCAACAACATGTTCGACCGTACGCGGCACATGGACTACTTCCGATTTGCAGGCAGTTTTCATGGTCATCTCTCTTAAAAAGTCATTTGGTTAGAGCCAAGCCAGTAACCGGCTTTGCTGATCACGTTGCGCTTCTGTCCATTCAGCGAGCGTCGCTATTTGCGAGCTCCAGGACTGGCTTGAGTGCAAATAAACGCGTTCCGCATCATCAGGTACATTAAACCAGTTGCGAAATTGAAGATAAACTCTCAAAATAACATTTGATTATTTCACTTTATAGAACAATATGAGCGTAGACATTGTAGTGAGCATGCGAGTCTTCACCGCAGTAGTAGATGCTGGGAGCTTTGTAGGTGCGGCGGACAGACTGGGTCTTTCGCGAGGCATGGCCACGCGTTACGTGGCTGGACTTGAAGAACATCTGGGCGTTCGACTGCTTCATCGCACCACGCGCAAGCTTTCGCTTACTGAGGCCGGCGTCGATTACAACGAGCGCGCGATCCAGGTCCTGGCGATGATCTCGGAAGCGGAGAGTTCCGTAGCGCAGGAAGCCTCTACACCGCGCGGAACCTTGAGAGTGAGTTCCTCGAATGCATTCGGCGCACGCCATCTGGGTTTGGCGATCGCAGAATATCTGCAGCGATATCCGGGTGTTCAGGTCGATGTCACGCTCAACGACAGGATGGTCGACATGGTTGAGGAAGGGTTCGATGTTGCGATACGCGTTGCATCTAAAATCGATCCGGGACTGGTTTCCCGCAAGCTTGCGCGCTCTCGCCTCGTCGTTTGCGCCTCGCCGGGCTACCTGCAAAAGCATGGAGCCCCTTCGGTGCCGGAGGACTTAGCCCAACACCAATGTCTTACTTACTCGTATGTGAGTTCACCGAACGAGTGGCATTTCAAAAGGGAGAGGGAGGAGCGAAGAATTCAGGTTTCGGGTAATTTACGTGGCAACAGTGGCGACATTTTGCGCAATGCCGCTGTGGAAGGCCTGGGTATCACTTTGCAACCGGACTTCATGATTTATGAGGCGCTGCGGGAAGGGACGCTGGTAAGAATACTCCCGGACTGGGAAACCGACGACCTCGCCGTGTTTGCTGTTTATCCCAATCGCAAGTTTCTGCCGCCGAAAGTCCGCAGCTTCATCGATTTCCTCGTCGAACGTTTCAGTCCTGAGCCTTATTGGAAAGCAATGCAAGGCTGAGGCGGCTTGTTGCAACACACGACAATCCTTGATAGGGCCGCTGTGCCCATCCAAAGGCCGCATCAGCAGCGGCCCGGGGCATACTCTGCGGTGCTATCAGGAAGTGTTTGCATGAGCTGCCGAAGTACTCCTGTCAGCGTGATGACGTTTGCAACCAGGCCCGTCCACGCTGTCATGATCATTCGCCACAGTTAGTTGGTTAAAAATACTTGAGCCAAGTGATATCCCGTCGGCGCGCCTTGAGCCGCGAGTACCATGCTGTGGGTACGTACAGCACCGGGAGCAAGACCGCATACCAGAGCCATATCCAATTGAGGTTGTCCAATCCGAAGCTGACGCCGTGCGTTGGGCCCCAGATATGGAAAGCCACATGGTAAAACGCTCGCAATACGTACATGTGAACGATGTAAAAGAACATTGGTGCGCCGCCGAAGACCGCGAGTGCGTTTAACCATGGATGGCCTTCCCAGCGCTCGAACAAAGCCAGCAAGATCACACCAACGCCGAGTGTCTGAAGCAGGAACAGGAGCGACGGCGGATACTTTGTCAGTGCGATGAAACTCATGAATGTCTGTAGCGGTGAGACGCCCGACACCCACGGCTTGTCTCCATAAATGTTTAACAAGCGCAGCATGAAGAACACTGTCAACATCGTAAGACCGAGCGCGATGAGGCGACTCACACGTTGCCTGGAGTCGTCAGCACTCCTCTTGTCGCGCTGATACCAGCTACCTAGTAGATATCCGAGCACAATGACGCCGATCCACGGCAGCACCGGGTAGGAGGTCCGGGCGAACGCTCCGAATGGTAATGCGATCATGTCGCGTTGGTGCAAGAGCGTCCAAGGCACGAAGCCTGGTTCGCCGGGTACGAAGTGCACGCCGTCAAGCAGGTTGTGCCCGGCGGCTATCAAAAGGCCAAGCGCGAGCAGCAGCTTTTTCGGCAAGTAGATGAGAATGGCCAACGCAATCATGCACACCCCAATCGCCCAGATCACCTGGAGCCAGAATGTCACAGGTAGCTTGACTGTCCAGGCAAAGGTAATTAGCGTGGCGTCGATTGCCATGAGCAGAAGTCCGCGCTTTATCAGGTACTGAGCAGTCTCGGGTCGGGAATGGGTTTCGCCATACAAGTAGGCACTGAGACCTGTAAGACCAACGAACACAGGTGCACAGAGATTAGTGACAATACGCAGGAAGAACATAGAGGGGTCTACCGTCGCCGGGTTCACCGGATCCGACACGCTTATGTAGAGATACCAATTCTCGCGAATATGATCGATCAGCATGATCACCATGACAAGACCTCGCAGCGCATCGAGGCTCTGTAACCGACGGCGGTTGATGGCCAAGGGATCTGTGACAATGATGCGTTGTGGCTGGCAGGATCCGATTGCGGTCGTTTGTGTCATCAATACTTTACTTTCCTGTGTAACCGGGCAATGCGCAACTGTGGCATGTTGGTATTTGCGTACATGCAATCGCAGGGCATTAACCTTGGCAAGCTGAGTGATAATTTCAATACTTGCCGGGGCCGAATCGGATGATCGCAACAACGAGATTTAGCTATGCTAATGGGAAGCAGTCTTTGAAAGTGTATTCATTATGATCACGCCCGTGACGATAAACGCAATTCCAATCACTCCTGCTAAATCAAGCCTTTGTTTGAAAACAATCATACCTACCAGGGCCGTCAGCACAATACCCAACCCTGCCCATATGGCGTATGCGAAACCAAGTGGCATGCTCTTGAGTGCCTGGGCAAGTCCGTAGAACGCGAAACCATAAAAAACGATTACCAGCACACTTGGTACTACACGAGAGAATTGTTCTGATTTGACTAAGAAAGCACTGCCCGCGACCTCCGCGCAGATCGCAGCGGCTAGCCAGAGATAGTGTAATGGGAACATGACTTTCCTTTGGTGTAGTTATTTTATTAACGGCGTGCATATATACAGTCACATCCACATGACACCGAATTTTACGATACGATCGTATTCTACCTCATGATCGTACTGTAAAATTGACCCATGAACTCTAAAGTGCACACTTCTCGGTCGCCAAGACAACCTGATCAAGTCCGAAAGAGACTGTTCGACGCAGCAACGACGCTACTAAGTGAGGGGTTGCCGGTTTCAATCGGGACGATTGCCGATCTTGCAGGTGTCAGCAAAGGTGCTGTACAGCATCACTTCGGAACCAGGGATCAACTGTTCGCTGCGTTAGGCGAACTCTATGTGACTGAATTCAATGATGCGCTGGCGATGGAAGAGGCATCAGACCCACCAGCAATGCGGTACGCGCATCTGTCGCTCAAGGGATCGTCGTACAAAGATGACAAAGGATGGCGTGCTCTGTTGGTCGCGAGTGTCGTTGATCGCGGTATCGCTGAACGTTGGAGTAAGCAAGTTGAGGGCGAACGGTCATCTGACCCGGTTTCATCTCCAAATGCTCTTCTTGTTCGTTTGGCAGCCGACGGGCTATGGCTATCCGATTTGCTGGACACTTATAAGATTAGCAACGAAAATCGAGATGAACTTGCTTTATTGATGAGAAAATTGCTAACAGATCGTTAAATCCTATGTCTAGTACTATGAGCGAGATTTTCGTGACAGGTAATTAAGAATACCTGTCGCATTTAGCGCTGATAAGGCCGACTTTTGTCAGGCTTGTACATCCAATATAGTTTTCGATGTGAGCAACAACGTTAGGCTTCGCTTTTATCGAACGGCTGCTTTGGGTCGAAAGTAGCTGGTCGAATAGTGAGAAGGAACCATCAGGTTGTGTGCAACTTTATTGTTGAAATCCTGAAATTTGTGGAGCTTCGACTTGCTTTTGTGTCGAATTTTATTGTCCGCCCACAGCAGCGCCTGCCGCCAGCATGGCCAGCGCGTACCTGAGCATCCACGTTTCACGCGCAATCGACAGCCCCATGTGCGCCGGTTTGTTACCGAGTATCCGCTCGTTGTGTTCGATGGCGGCGTCGATATCGATCCAGCGCGGCACCATGCCGTTTGCCACCTCATACGCTTCGGGCGAGGTCGCGCCCAATTCGCCGTCAACGTGGCAGCGATAGAAGTGCGAGCGCATGAACAGCACGTCGTAGCCACTTTTCAGCGGCGGGCGATGCTCGTCGAGATAGCCAACATAACCCTCGACAGTGACGTTGGCGGCGCCCGTTTCTTCCAGCAGTTCGCGGCGCAGGCCGTCGATTGGGTCTTCGCCCGCATCCAGCCCGCCACCCGGGAAGCTGTAGTCATCATACCGACGGGTATAGAGCAGCAAGATGTCGCGGCCGCGCAGGATGATGGCGCGCACGGCCTGCCGTTCGAATATGGTGCCTTCGAGCGAGACGCCGGGATGGGTCAGTGTATGCAGCAGCGTCACAAAAGCTCCTGGTATTTGATGAAAGTGGGCGCCGTGGCCTCAAGGCCATGACCGGCACGCCGCGTCTGGCGCACGGGTATCAGTCGAGTTTGGCGATCGTCTGGCCAGCCACCAGTTGCGCGAAGTCGCGCGCGGCGCCGTGGCCGGGAATGACGATGTCCGGTGCGATTTCCAGCAGCGGCGCGATCACGAACGCACGTTCGTGCATGCGCGGATGCGGCACGGTCAAGGTGTCGGTGGCGATCGTCTCGTCGCCGAACAGCAGCAGGTCGAGGTCGAGCGTGCGCGGGGCGTTGTGATATGGGCGCTCGCGGCCATGGGCCTGTTCGATGGCTTGCAGCGCCGCCAGCAGTTCGTGCGCGCCAAGCGACGTATCCAGGCACGCCACGGCGTTGATGTAATCGTCGCCGCTCGAGTCGATCGGAGCAGTGCGGTACATGCTGGACGTGTGCAGCAGCATGCCGCCGTCCATGCGCGCCAGGCGCGCGAGCGCGTCGAGCACATTGACACGCGCGTCGCCCAGGTTCGCACCGATGCCGATATAGGCGATCATTTGCCGCGCATGGCCCGGTACTTGGCTTCTTCGTGCGCTGCATAGGCAGCATCGCGGGCCCGGTCTTCGGCTGTCAAGCCATCGTCAGGGTCCGGGGCGCGCATGGTGTCGCCCGCATCGCCTTCGCCGCCGGCCTTGCGCGGGGCGCGACGTGGCCGGCGCTTCTTGGCCGGGCCACCTTCGCGCTCGCGCGAGACTGCCACTTCGACCAGGCGCTCGCGGTCACCACCTTCGGCGGCGTAGAAATCGGTCCACCAGTCGCCGATTTCCATGTCGAGTTCACCCGATTCGCAGCGCAGCAGCAGGAAGTCGTAGCCGGCGCGGAAGCGCGGGTGTTCGAGCAGCTTGTACGGCGCGCGGCCGGCGCGGCGCTCGAAGCGCGGCTGCATGGCCCAGATGTCGCGCATGTCGGTGGCGATGCGGCGCTGCAGGGCCAGGTTCTCGGTCTGCGTTTCGAGCACGTCGTCGGCCGCCAGGTGCAGGGCAGGAATCGGCGATTCGCCGCCGGCGACATAAGCCGTCCACTTTTCGAGCACCTGGTGCCACAGCAGCGACGCAAACAGGAAGCCCGGCGAGACGCCCTTGCCGCCCTTGATGCGGTTGTCGGTGGACTCGAGCGCCAGCGTGACGAACTTCATGCCGATCGGCTGCTCGAGCACGACGTCCAGCAGCGGCAGCAGGCCGTGGTGCAGGCCGGCCGAGCGCAGTTGCTGCAGGCATGCCAGCGCGTGGCCGGACATGAGCAGCTTGAGCATCTCGTCGAACACGCGCGCGGCCGGCACGTTGTCGATCAGCGGGGCCATGACGGGGATCGGCGCCAGCGTGGCCTGCTCGATCGAGAAGCCCAGCTTGGCCGCGAAGCGCACCACGCGCAGCATGCGTACCGGGTCTTCGCGGTAGCGTTCTTCGGGCACGCCGATGATGCGCAGCAGCTTGTTGCGGATGTCTTCCATGCCGCCGTGGTAATCGAGCACCTGCTGGCTGGCCGGGTCGTAGTACAGGGCGTTGATGGTGAAGTCGCGGCGCGCCGCGTCTTCGTGCTGCGGGCCGAAGCTGTTGTCGCGCAGGACACGGCCATGCTCGTCCTTCGGCGCGTTGTCGCTGCCGTTGCCGCGGAAGGTGGTCACCTCGAGCAGGTCCTGGCCGAACATCACGTGCACGATCTGGAAGCGCCGGCCGATGATGAAGGCGCGCCGGAACAGTTTTTTCACCTGTTCGGGCGTGGCGTCGGTGGCGATGTCGAAGTCCTTGGGTTTGACGCCCAGCAGCATGTCGCGCACGGCGCCGCCGACGACGAAGGCCTGGTAGCCGGCTTCCTGCAGTGCCTGCGTCACGCGGATCGCGTTGGACGACACGCTGCGCGGGTCGATCCCGTGTTCGTCGGGGCCGAGGATGACCGGCTCGGTCGGGTCGCGCTGGTCTTTCACACCCAGGATTTTACGGATGAAGGTTTTAATCATTGAATAGTTGGATGGTTGGCCAGCCCTGTTCGCGCGCGTGGCTTGCGAGCGCCTTGCCGGGATTGGTGGCGACCGGATGGGACACGATCGACAGCAGCGGGATGTCGTTGTGCGAATCGCTGTAGAAGTAGCTGCGCCCGAAGCTCTCGAACGGCTGCCCCAGGCGTTCGAGCCAGGCGTGCATGTGAACGACCTTGCCGGGGCCCGACGTCGGCGTGCCGGCCAGACGCCCGGTGAGCATGCCGGCAGCGTCGAATTCGGGCATCGCGGCGATGTGGTGCTCGACGCCGAAGGCCGCCGCGATCGGCGCCGTGATGAAGTGGTTGGTGGCGGTGATGATCGCCACCAGATCGCCGGCTTCCTGATGATCGCGCACGAGCTTGAGGGCCTGCGGCGTGATGGCCGGCTCGATCACTTCGCGCATATAGCGCGCATACAGTGCGTCGAGTTCCGCGCGCGGGAACGCCGCCAGGGTGCCGAGCGCGAATTCGAGGTACTCGACCGGATCCAGCACGCCGGCATTGTACTGGGCGAAGAAGGCGTCGTTGCGGGCGCGGTAGGCGTCGCCATCGACCGCGCCGACCCGCGCCAGAAATTCGCCCCATTCGTGATCGGAGTCGATCGGCAGCAGCGTATGGTCGAGGTCAAACAGGGCGAGGTTTTTCATTCTTTGGATTCGAGCGGCAGGTTTTCTTGCAACAGCAGGTCGCGCAGCAGCGGCAGCGTGACCGGGCGCTGAGTTTCAAGCGAATACTGGTCAAGCGCATCGAGCATCGTCGACAGGGAACGCATGTCGCGTTTGAAATGAGACAACAAATAGGGTAACACGCTGGCCGACAGCGTCAAACCGCGCGCCTCGGCGGCGTGCGTCAGCGCTTCGATCTTCTGGTCGTCGGACAGGCCGTGGATCTGGTACACCAGGCCCCAGCCCATGCGCGTGCGCAGGTCTTCGCGCACCTGCAGCACCGCCGGCGGCACCGGGCCGGTGCAGACCATGTAGGCGCCGTGCTCGCGGATCTGGTTGAACAGCGCGAACGCGTCGATCTGGCGCCGGGCACTGAGGCGGTGGCAATCGTCGAGCAGGTATAGCGTGGTACCGGCGGCATGCACGAACTGGCTGGCCGGCGCATCGAACGGGATGTAGCGCGCGCCCGGGCTGGCAGCCAGGCCCTGCAGCAGGTGGGTCTTGCCGGCGCCAGTGTCGCCCCACAGATAGGCGAAATGCTCGCGCGAGCTGCGCTCGGCGAACAGGTGCATCAGGTGCGTCAGCTCGGCATTGGCCCCGACCTGGAAGGTGTCGAGGCTCTGGGCCGGTTCGGCGCCTAAATCGAGCACCAGCTGTTTCATCGCGAGGGCCGATTCATGCCGGAAGATGGAGGAATGGGCATGCCAGTAAGGATAAGTTTTCGTTGTTATGTACGTTAAACGGCGGCGGTCGGCCCATAAAAGGAATACAGGGGAAGCCGTTTTGCTAAAATAGTGGATTGACCAGTTTCGCCGGTCGCCTCCTATTTTACCGCCTCCGCTGCCAAATACCATGAACCAACCATCTAATGTTTCTCTCTCCTACCGCGATGCGGGTGTTGATATCGATGCCGGCGACGCGCTGGTCGAAGCGATCAAGCCACTTGCCAAGCGCACCATGCGTGAGGGCGTACTGGGCGGCATCGGCGGCTTCGGCGGTCTGTTCGAAATCAGCAAAAAGTTCAAGGAGCCGGTCCTGGTCTCGGGCACCGACGGCGTGGGCACCAAGCTGCGCCTGGCGTTCGAGCTGAATCGCCACGACACGGTTGGCATCGATCTGGTGGCCATGAGCGTCAACGACATCCTGGTCCAGGGCGCCGAGCCGCTGTTCTTCCTCGACTACTTCGCCTGCGGCAAGCTGGACGTGGCCACCGCCACCGCCGTGGTCAAGGGCATCGCCCTGGGCTGCGAACAGTCAGGCTGCGCCCTGCTGGGCGGCGAAACCGCCGAAATGCCGGGCATGTACCCGGACGGCGAATACGACCTGGCCGGCTTCGCCGTCGGCGCTGTCGAAAAATCGCAGATCATCGACGGCAGCAAGATCGTCCCGGGCGACGTGGTGCTGGGCCTGGCCTCGTCGGGCATCCACTCCAACGGTTACTCGCTGGTGCGCAAGATCATCGAAGTGGCCAAGCCTGACCTCGACGGCGACTTCCACGGCCGCAAGCTGGCCGACGTGCTGATGGCGCCAACCCGCCTGTACGTCAAGCCACTGCTGGCGCTGATGGCGTCGATGGAAGTCAAGGGCCTGGTCCACATCACCGGCGGCGGTCTGGTCGAAAACATCCCGCGCGTGCTGCAGGATCACCTGACGGCCGTGCTCGATGGTTCGTCGTGGACGATGCCGCCGCTGTTCCAGTGGCTGCAGCAGCACGGCGGCGTGGCTGACGCCGAAATGCACCGCGTGTTCAACTGCGGCATCGGCATGACCGTCATCGTCTCGAAAGAGAACGCCGACGCCGCCTTCGCCCAGCTCGAAGCGGCTGGCGAGACCGTCTACCGCATCGGCGAAATCCGCGCCCGCGCCGACGGCGAAGCGCAAACCATCGTCGTCTAACCGCGATGACATCCCTGGCGCCTTCCGTGTCCATTCGCGACGAGGAACGGCGCCAGCGGGCCGGCCACGGCGGCGCCGTGGTCTGGATCACCGGCCTGTCCGGCGCCGGCAAGACCACGCTGGCCGACGCACTGCAACGCACGCTGTTCGACCTAGGCTGCCAGGTATTCGCGCTCGATGGCGACAAGGTCCGCAATGGCCTGTGCGCCGATCTCGGTTTTTCCCTCCCTGAACGTTCCGAAAACATTCGCCGTATCGGCGAAGTGGCGCACCTGTTTTGCCAGGCCGGTCAGATCGTGATCGTCTCAGCCATTTCGCCCATGCGCGCCGACCGCGCCCGCGTGCGCGCGCTGGTGCCGGCGTCTCAGTTCATCGAGGTGTATTGTCGCTGCCCGCTGGCGGTGTGCGAGGCGCGCGATCCGAAAGGGTTATACCGGCGTGCGCGGGCAGGGCAGCTGGCGGAGTTTACGGGGATTTCATCGCCGTATGAGGCGCCTCAGGCGCCTGAGGTGGTTGTTGATAGTGCTGCTGCATCGGTTGATGATGGGGTGGGTAAGGTGTTGGCCAGGCTGCGGCAGATGAAGATTATCAAGGCCGCCCAATACCAAGGCGAGTAGATTTCTGCCACAGCTTCTTGTTGGCGTATTTGTCGATGTTGCCGTCTTAAGTTGAATGTTGTTCAGGGCAGCGCAGGATCGACGGCCTTACATCCAGTCCTTGCGCGCGTTGATGCACTTTCAGTGCTGGCAAATAAACGTCTTCAGCTTTTGTTGACCGCCAACGCGCCTATTTTATGGACGCTATCAAATGAGCACCGCACGCTGTTGAATCACCATCGTATGCATATGGCTTGCCTTTGTGCCGCGCGCCACTGCCGTCGGGTTTGATCGCGAAATTACCTTTGCATTTTGGGCAAAAAGTCATGTCGGCGGACAGCGCCGCCTCGACTCCCATGACAATGGTTCCTGAAGATACGGCGATGACCTTTCCGCCATGATCGGTCATATCGTTGAGGCGAATGACGCCGCGGCCCATGTGTTTCATGACTGCTCCTTATGGTGTGCAAAGTGAGAGTCTGGAATCGGGTTTTTGCCCAGTTCCGCCACTATTGGGCAAGGTCTTGCAACATGGCGGTCACTTCCTCTAAGGAGCGAGTGGATGGCTCTGCTCTGCTCCTCATTCGTTGCGGATGCCGCAGCAGGTCGAACGCTTCTCCGGATTGGTTTCCTGCGAATGACCCTTTGGTTCACCTTGCTTTGTCTTCGCTCGTGATCAAGTCATATGCGACATCAAGGTAGTGCCGGCCTTACCGTTGAGAGGCAGCGCTTGATTTTGGCTCTGATGGTCGACTTGTCACGCCTTTTGCAGTATCAATGAGCGTTTGTTTGTCGCCATCCCACGGCGAGAGCGGCGCGGGTGGTAAGGGAAGTACCTTGTCGAGGTTGGGGAAACGAAGCAGCGGATTAAGCTCGAGAGCGTTGTGAAGTACAGCATAGCGCTCGGATCGGGCTTCATCGAGATATGGAACGAGCATATCGTTTAAATCTTGTGGGTTACGGAATTCTCCCGATATGTTTCGCGCGCAGTTGTAGCAACCGAATTTAACACCCTCGTGCAGGATGCGTAAGGCATGCGATCTTGTTGCGACAGTTCTAGATTCGGCAATTGTGCCGTCAGTTTTTAATGGCCAGGATTGAAGAAAACCCAAGGTATAGGCTGCGGGCCCATAACCTTGAGCGAATGCACACTCAAGCATTTTAGTTGCGACCGGTAGGTTTGCCCAAAATCCATCGCGAGGGCTGTCCCATGTTGCAGCCAATTTATCGCCAAGGTAAGCCATCGCATGCGGATTCCCCATCTCTGCTGCTTTTTGCCAGAATGCGTAGGCTCTGGTAACGTCGCCAGGAATACCGATGTTAGTCATGTAGTAGGTGCCCATGCGGTCGTATGCAGCGGGGACCCCAAAACGCATTGCTTCTTCCACCAAAGCAACCGCTTCTATTTCTCCATGCGGTGGATCGCGGTTTTCTATATACAAGCTCGCAAGATTGAGCATGGCTTTCCAGTGTCGGCGCTCTGCAGCCTTGCGCGTCATATAAACGATTTTCTTGTAGTCCCGGTCTTCTTCCCAAGCATCCGGATCGTCAAGCGACTGGGCTTCCTGGAACCATAATTCGGCTTGTGCATCGATGGGCGGCACCTTGGTTGCTTCGATCTGGCAAGTGAAGCTAGGGCGGTGCGGATTAAAGAGGGGCAGTTTTTCGTTGCGGGGCAGGGCTTGGGTCGCCTTGTATTGCTCTCGTACGATGCTTATCGCGTTAAAAGAGCAGACCAGGAAAACCACCGTCAGCAGGCCGTATGCGATCTTGCGAAGAAGAGGTAATGTCATTGGCAGCTCAATGTCTCGTTTAGAGGTGGGAGCTTTTCCCGGTCAATCTAGGTTCGGTACAGCGCTATCCATCAGATGCCATGTCAGCTCATCAGGATCGAAGGGAAGGTAGCTGCCATCTACAAACTGCGGAAACGGTTGCTCGGCGACCACCCAGACCTGGCGCCACGGTTGGTTGACGACTTGATGCAGTGGGTGTTCTGTTGAAAGCCAAGGTTGCCAGGTGCCAGTGACCGGACACGTCTTGAGCGCATTGCAGGACCGTTGCGATTGTATGCGTATGACTTCGCGCGTCATGCCGGTAGCGGCGACTGGGTTGACTACGCCATGGTCGTGGCGGACTGTTAGGAAACGCTGCCACGTTAACTCTGGGATGGCTCTGCTCCCGATTCCTTTCGGATATCGCGGCAGGTCGAACGCCTCTCCCGGCTGATACAGGCCTGGCGGAATGTCTTTGAGCCGAGTCTGCACCCGCGCCGACTCGGATGGCGCGGTGGCTTGCCAGTATCCTGCGAATGGCGCTTCGGTTCCCCTTGCCTTGTCTTCGCTCGGGATCAAATCATATGTGGCATCAAGGTAGTACCGGCCTTGCCGTTGAGAGGCAGCGCTTGATTTTATTTCCGATGGTCGATTTGTCGCGCCTTTCGCGGCATCGATGAGCGTCTGTTTGTCGCCATTCCACGGCAAGAGCGGTACGGGCGGTAATGGAAGCACCTTGTCAAGGTTAGGAAAGCGCAGCAGGGGATTGAGATCAAGGGCGTCGTGAAGTACGGCATAGCGCTCGGATCGGGCTTGATCGAGATATGGCACGAGCATGTCAGCCAAATCGTCCGGGTCTTGAAACTCTATCAACAAATCTCGCGCGCAATCGGCGCAACCGAATTTCACTCCCGTGTGTAGAGTCTTAAGTGCTAAAGCCTTGGTATCAGATGTTCGCGACGCTGAAATTTTTCCGTCACTTGCACGTGGCCATGCTTGAATATAGAACAGACTATACGCGGCAGGACCATATTCCTGAGCGAGAGAGCATTCCAGCATCTTCGTCGCAACCGGAATATTTGCCCAAAACCCATCGTTTGGACTATCCCACGTTGCAGCCATCATGTCGCCCAGATATGCCATCGCATGTGGATTACCCATTTCGGCCGCCTTTTGCCAGAATGCATATGCCTTGGTAGCGTCACCAGCCACGCCAACACTATTCAAGTAAAAGGTTCCCATTCGATCATAGGCTGCAGGGATGCCGAGCTGCATCGCCTGCTCGACCAGAGCGAGCGCTTCTGCTTCGCCATGAGGTGGATCACGATTTTCGAGATAAAGGCTGGCCAAGTTGAGCATCGCTTTCCAGTGATGACGCTCCGCAGCTTGACGCGTCAACTGAACAATTCTTTTATAGTCGCGGTCCTCTTCCCATGCATCAGGATCGTCCAGCGACTTGGCTTCCTGGAACCATAATTCGGCTTGTGCATCGATGGGCGGCACTTTGGTTGCTTCGATCTGGCAAGTGAAGCTAGGGCGGTGCGGATTAAAGAGGGGCAGTTTTTCGTTGCGGGGCAGGGCTTGGGTGGCCTTGTATTGGTCTCGTACAATGCTTATCGCGTTAAAAGAGCAGACCAGGAAAACCACCGTCAGCAGGCCGTATGCGATCTTGCGAAGCACAGGTAATGTCATTGCCAGCTCGATGTCTCGTTGAGAGGTGGAAGCTTCCCGGTCAACCCAGGTTTGGTGCAGCGCTGTCCATCAGATGCCATGTCAGCTCATCCGGATCGAAGGGAAGGTAGCTGCCATCTACAAACTGCGGAAACGGTTGCTCGGCGACCACCCAGGCCTGGCACCACGGTTGGTTGACGACTTGATGCAGTGGGTGTTCTGTTGAAAGCCAAGGTTGCCACGTGCCAGTGACCGGACACGTCCTGAGCGCATTGCAGGACCGTTGCGGTTGTGTGCGTATGACTTCGCGCGTCATGCCGGTAGCGGCGACTGGGTTGACGACGCCATTGTCGTGGCGGACTGTGAGGAAACGCTGCCACGTTAGCTCCGGGATGGCTCTGATCCCCATTCCTTGCGGATATCGCGGCAGGTCGAACGCCTCTCCCGGCTGGTACAGGCCTGGCGGAATGTCTTCGAGCCAGGTCTGCACCTGCGCCGACTCGGATGGCGCGGTGGCTTGCCAGTATCCTGCGAATGGCGCTTCGGTTCCCCTCGCCTTGTCTTCGCTCGGGATCAAATCATATGTGGCATCAAGGTAGTACCGGCCTTGCCGTTGAGAGGCAGCGCTTGATTTTAGCTCGGAGGGTCGATTTGTCACGCCTTTCGCGGCATCGATGAGCGTCTGTTTGTCGCCATTCCACGGCAAGAGCGGTGCGGGCGGTAATGGAAGCACCTTGTCAAGGTTAGGAAAGCGCAGCAGTGGATTGAGATCAAGGGCGTCGTGAAGTACGGCATAGCGCTCGGATCGGGCTTGATCGAGATGCGGAACTAGCATATCGGCTAAGTCATGTGGATTCCCGAACTGAACTGACAGCCTTCTCGCGCAATCATTGCAGCCAAATTTCACACCCTTTTGCAAAATCAGCAGGGCTAACGCTTTGTCTTCGGATGTTTGCTCTCCCGAAATTTTACCGTCTGTTGCACGAGGCGATCCTCGAAGCCGGGCAAGGGTAAGAGCAGCCGGGCCATAACCTTGAAGCAGCGCGCAATCCAGCATTTTGGTTGCAATAGGAATATTGGCCCAGAAACCATCGTTTGGGCTATCCCATGTGGCAGATGTCATGTCTCCGAGATAGGCCATCGCTTGCGGATTCCCCAATTCAGCTGCCTTTTGCCAGAAGGCATGGGCTTTGGTCACATCTCTAGAAACCCCGGTGCCATTCATGTAAAAGGTCCCCATGCGGTCATAGGCGGCGGGAATGCCGAGCCGCATTGCTTGCTCGACCAGAAGCAGTGCTTCAGATTCGCCGTAAGGTGGATCTCTATTTTCCAGATAAAGGCTGGCTAAGTTGAGCATTGCTTTCCAATGGCGCCGTTCTGCTGCGTGGCGTGTTAACTGGACGATTTTTTTATAGTCTCGGTCTTCTTCCCATTTGTCAGGATCGTCCAGTGATTGGGCTTCTTGGAACCATAATTCGGCCTGTGCATCGACAGGCGGAACTTTGATTGCTTCAATCTCGCAAGTGAAGCTGAGCCTGTGTGGATTAAAGAGCGGCAGGTCTTCATTGCGCGGAAAATCTTGTAATTTTTTGTATTTATCGTGTGCCACGCTATACCCTCTGAAGGAGACAAAAAATAAGGCTACTGTTAGTAAAATGAAGAAAAAAATTCGGGTTGAAGTAATTTTCATGATTAGCCTAGTCTGAGCTTAGAGCTTCGATTGTCTTTTATTGGCAGCAAAAATCCATTCATAGGCTTTAACTCACGTTTTTTTCCGAATTAATTTTCATAACTTCAGTCCAGGCAGAAAATGCCTTTTTAATATCACTGGCTGAGCCACTTTTCCCGTCAGCGGCTTTACCACTCAACTTATCCCAAATTTTTTGCCGCAAATCCGCCGCCTTGTTCGCATCATTCGTCGCCAAATTAATCTCACTATCAACCGCCATACTGCGTTGATTTAAATTAGCACTGCCCAGACTGAAAAAGCTGTCATCCACCAGCAGCAGTTTTGAGTGAATATAGATTTCGCGATAACGCATGCGGCCTTTGTCCAGCGCAGATGTCTGCAGCATCGCCACCGCCACCTTCAGACCGTATTTCTTTTCCAGCGCATCAACGCTCGGCTTGTCGATGTCATTTGCGAATTCCACAACCGCCGGCTTCGTGTACAGGGCACCGGTCGAGTTCCCCATCTCGTCGCACATCACGCCCGTGTACGTTTTCTTGTTTTCCTGCTCGATGAATGTCGACTGCCCAGTCATGCCGCTCTGCTGGCCAAGCACGGCAAGCGCGTCATAGGTTCTTGGGACCATCTGGGCACGTTCTGGAACGGGGATAACGACGAATACGTGCAGTAGTGGCATGTCGCTCTTGGTCCTGCAGCCCTTGGCTGCGGCGGCCTTCCACCGTGCCATGACGTTCTTGCGCGCCTGTATCAAACGTTCCGACCATTCCTGATATTGGAAGTACTGGTTTTCGATGTAGAGATAACCGGTCGCTGCTGCGGCCACGTCGGTGGCGACAAAGTACATTTCCTTGGCGGTTTTGTCCTTTTCATCGGGCTGGGTGCGAATGATCTGGACTGATGAATTTGCGCCTGGCGCACCCTCGCGCTGCAGGGCAGAGGGTATCTCGGGGTAATCACAGAGCGTATCGCCGCCAGCCCGGCCCCAGGCGCGGATAAAGTTCGCTTGCACACTGGCAAGTGCACCACCTCTGATGCGACAAGCATAGTCCCGATATGGTTTGAAGGTCTTGAAGCCGGTATCTGCCTTGGCGCCTGCATCAACCTGAACCGCTTCAGTGACTTCGCGTGCGCCACCGGCCTCGCGTTTCGGATTCTCCAGAAGATGCTCTTCGGTATCCCAGTAGTCTGTGACCGAGTTCAGGCCCTTCACATAGCCTACTGCTTCGGCGCCAGCATTGAAGTCGTAATCGATGAGAATTGTTTTCTGGTGGTGGGTGCCAACCCACACCATGCCATGCCGCTCGACCTCCCATTTGTCGAGGCCATCAGGTTGATATTTTTCATTGGCCAAGTTGGCTTTTATCGCGCCTGCGTCTCCGGGGCGGGTGAGGATTTTGATCCCCTGGAAAAGGCCCGAGAACGCTGCCTCGTACCAGCCATGGCAGTATTCTTCCCGCGCGATTGATGGTATCGAATCTGGGTTGGCGGGCCGCGGTGTGCCCATGCCTCGCAGCGGTGAGCCCGATGCAAACAGTGTGAATTTGGGTTTTTTGAAAGCTTCTTTAGCCAAAGCAAGACTTCGGGGCGCCCCGATCCTGTCAGCTTCGTTACCGTCGGTGATACAGCGCCACGGATGTGTACCATGCGAATATCCGGGCATGTTCATGGCAAGCGGGCTGCCAACCTTGCTGTACCAGACAAGCAGACGGACGCTCACGTGCCTTTTGCCCGCCGCAATCAGTAAGTCACCATATGTTTCACCACGCGGCCATGTCCCTGCATTACGTACCAATTCCATACCTGGATCGAACCCCCAACAACAGATATCGATTGATTTTTTTGCAGCCTTGATATGCGCTGCGATATCGATAAACGCTTTCTCACCACATACAAACACCTCGAGTTGGTTGTTGTGGGTGATCGGGTGGGTCTTGCTGCGCTTCTCCAGAAACCACTGCACTGTGCTCGTCGCCTGGCAACTTAGCTCGTCAATAAAAACTTTTTCAGCACGCTTGATCGGATCAGGCATATGGCGTCCTCCTGGAAACGGTTGTGTTGGTCGTCAGAGATGCTTGCGGCTGTCAGTCGAGCCATCGAGCGCCCGTGCGCCCTTATTGGAAAGCGACTGTTCCAGATACTCTGGTGCCTGAGGCGGCGCGAATTCGGGCACCGCAGAAAGGTCATAGATCTCGCCGTTTGGAAGTTCAACCTGATAGTCCCTGGTTCCCGTCTTGTGCTCGACGGCGATCTGGCCGAGATCGTCAGTGATGCCATCTTCGACTTTCGTCCCGTTTTTCAGGAGCGAGTAAGGGACATTGGCAAATGGACGGCCATTTTTGGAATGTGTCAGCAAAGTGAAGACCAGCTGCTTCGGGTCTTCCGGCGTCGTCGGCTCTGCGATATTGATCTTGTGCTCGGTTGACGGATGCGGACGGTTTTGTGGAGGGAGCGTTTCGAGGTTGCCGTGAAACAGTGCCGGCCTGGGTGCAAAAACCTGCAAGCGGTCGGTGATTTCAACCATGCATTCGGTGCCGTGAAGGCGCACGCCTTTTCGCCCCTTGATGTCGACCCAATCGGCTTGGCTGATCAGCGACAGGACCTTGTTGGCGATGACCTGAATGTCGTCGTCATGCGCTTGGACCGTGATTTTTCCGGATGCTGCAATCAACTTCATGCCGGCCTTGTGAACGAACAGGCGCAGCGTCTGCCTGATGCTTGCAAACAAACTCTCGCCAGTTGCGATCGACAGACTGCGACCAGCGGTCAGCGCCGTGTGCTGGGCACTGGCAATGTGGGTTGATTGCGCCGTGGTCGTCTCGATGCCCGCCGGGCTGGCCAGCACAAGGTGAGGTTGGGCAAGCTCCGGAAATTCTTTCCCAGCGCCGCGCACTACGTCGTTTTGTGCCCTGAGTGCATCGGCAATGATGTCCTGTTGGCCGCTTTCCTGCGCCATCCCTTCCATTGCCGCAGTTGCTTGCGCGTCGTGCAATTTGTGCGCAGTGTCGAGCCGTTTAACCGTCTCATCCATATCCTTGATCGCCCCACGCGCCGCCTGCCTCGCCTCGGTCGTGATCAACAGCCCCTTGGCTGCCCGTGCGACGCCATGCCCGTCCGTACGCAGTTCCCAGCCTTCCCCGCGCGCATCCTTGCGCCCGGCGTTGTCCTCGATCCGCGTGATATGCCCGAGTGACAGCTGACTGCACTGGTGATCGCTTTTCAGCTGTGCCTGAATCATCTCCTTCGTGTCATCCAGCACCAGGTGGTTGCCGCGTGCGCCACTACCAAGCTCGCGGCTGCGCAAGCCTGCCAGGGCCGATTGCGCCGGCAGCGCCCATGGCGGCATGTGCGTGCCGTTGTAGAGCGCGCCCAGTATCAGTGGATGGTCGATGTTCCCGTTCGGATAGACAACGGCGACTTCTTCGCCAACGCGCGGCAGGCGGACGTGGCCAAACTCCTTCCCCGCAGCCGGGCTCAGCACCCGAATCCATGGCGAGCTGTTCTCGTCGTGCTGGCCTAGCCGGTCCCAGTGAAATTGCAGCTTGACCCGGCCGAAGCCGTCGGTGTGGATGTCGGCGCCAGCCGGACCGACGACCGTCGCCGTGTGCAAGCCCATGTAGGCGCCCGGCTCGCTGTTGAAGTCGCGACCCGGCCGCCAGCGGATGTCCCTGTTAATGCAGGTAAACCGGTTTTCGTAGTGCGACGGGGCGCCCGCGCCAGCCTGGTAGTTGTTGGTCGCTTCGTGCTCGACAGACAGGATCAGGTAGCTGCGGTCACCAATGCCACGGCGCGGTTCGGGGTCGTAGTCCAGCGAGCGCGGCTCGGCGCTGAAATGCCCGCCGAGTTTGAAGGTGCGCCCAGGCTGGACGCTGCGGGCATTGCTGGTGGCGTCGAACGTTTGCGTATCCTTGTCCTGCTCCACCATGCGCTGAGTTGCGAGCCGTTCGCCATCGCTGCGCATGCGAAAGCCGTAGGCGCCGCTGTCTTCGTACACTTCGTAGGCGAATATGTCGCCTTGCCGGTTGGCGGAATAGCCGGTGGCGCGCTGCGCGCCGGGATTCTTGTAGTCGACGCTGGCCAGTGTGGTCGTGCCGGAGCCGAGGCACCGGCTCGCGCTCCATTGATGAATGCCGTCATCTTCGAGCGAGCCGCTCTTGCCGTGAAACGCAATGACGTCCACGTCGTCGTAGCTGGTGGCATCGATCGGCTCGTTATGGAAGCTCTTGTCGGAGAGCATGAGCTTGTGACCATCAAAGCGGTGTTCGTACCAGTAATGCATGCCCCGCGCTTCCCAACGGCGGTGCAGGTGGTTGTAGTCGGTCTCGTTATATTGATTGGCAACGGTCAGTGGCGGATCTTCTTCAAAGACATGCATGTGCCAGTCGGCCTGGCGGTAGTGCTTGAGCGTTGCTTCGGTGATTTGCTGCACGCTCTTGCCATGGAACGACACGTTGTCCTTGCGCAGTCGCGCAAAGGCAAGCCAGGGCTCGAGCACCATCCGGTAAAAGGCAAAGCCGCCATCGGCGCGCAAGAACGACAGCTGCGTGATGTACCCGTTGAAGTAACGCAGCGAGCCGTCCTGGCGCACCAGGGAAATCGTGACCAGCCGGCCCATCAGCATCTTGAGCGGGATGCGCGGGTCGTCCGACAGGACGTCGACCTCGAACCGGAATCCGCGCGAGATCTCCTCGCGCGCGACCAGCTTGTCTGGCAGCAAAATGGCAGGTGGGCCGTCCTCGAAAGGAAAGTCCAGTCGCATCAGCCGGTTGTGCTGCGAGTTGCCGCGAAATGCCGATAGTGCGGCGCCGGCTGCGATGGTCTGGCTCTCGCCCATTGCGTTGCTCCCGATGGCCGCTGCACGGCCATAGTTGAAATAATCGACATGGTCAGTGACCACGTTAGCCCGCCGTCACGCAGCCTCAATTGACTGGCATCAACGCCGTTTTTTAAGCCACGTCACCGTGTTCCTGTCTGTCTCTTTTTCGAATCATCGGGGTCTGCAGCATCAACCGGACGTCGGGACGATCCGTGACGCCTGGGGTCGCGGTAAGAAACGTATTCCAGCCAAGCTGGCGCGACGGCGTCTTCGTGCTCAGCGTGAACTGCTTGATGGCAGGGGGTGCAAGCAGCAACCGTAGTTCGTAGTGCAAGGTCGGCACCGCAAACATCCTTGTCATTTCCCGCAGTGCCGCCAGCGCGGTGCCGCCGGGAAGGAAACTGCGTGCTTGCGCTTCGTCCACTGGCCCGACATGTAGCCGCGCGCAGATGTCATGCCGCCACAGGCGCGTGCCCAGCGCCGTACTGATGCCGAGCACGGGCTTGGTGACGCCCAATGTGCTGCGCCGGTTTTCGGGAACCGGATCCCAGCAGCCAACGAATTGTTCGAGTCTGACCGGCACGTCGAAATAGCTGCTCAACACCTGTTCGACTGTGCCGGCCGCCACCGGGCGGGTGCGAAGCAGCCCGGCGAAACAGGCTGCGGTGTCCTGCCTGACGTGCCTGACGGGTTGCCCGGCACTTGCGGCCCGTGGCGGGCAAGTGCCTGCCAAGGCAGTCATCATCGGCAGCAACCGGTCCCCGTCGCCAATGGCCAGGTCGTGCTCGACCCGGTACTTGACCGACGCTTCATAAAACAGCCCGATCAACCGGGTCGACATGACATCGAGCAGTTCGCGCTGGCTGGCATCGTCCCCAAGCGACTTGCGCGCTGCGATCCGTTCGGTATCGTGCACCGGCAGGGTGCCGCTGGCGCCGAGCAGGCCGATGAATGCAGGCGTGATCCGGACGCGTTGTAGCGTTCCCGAGCGCAGCGCGCCAAGTGGGTCTTGTGTTGCCGGCTCGACGTCGAGCGATTCGACTTCGCTGGCAGGAAACGACAGCGACAGGCTGTTGCGAAACGAGAGTACGGTGCGCAAGGCGCGCTCGCGGCCGATGCCCTGGCGCTGCAGCGCGCGTAGCAGGATGCTGACCAGCTGGGTGAAGCTGAACCGGTATGGCTCAGCCAGGAGCAGGGCCATTACAGCAGGCTCATGCTTCCGCTTCGTGGGGCGCATCGGATCAGCTCCTTTCCGCTTTGATGCGAGAGGGCGACGAGTTCGACGAAGCTGTTCAGCTGCACGTACAGCGCGAAGAACTGGTCCAGCACCTGGACGAACAGGTGCAGGCCGGCGCCGGCATACGCTTCTTCGTCGAGCGTGACGCACACTTCAAGCCCGTGCACCAGCGATGTGCCGTTCTTGTGCCTGATCCAGGCCGTGGTGTCCTGCTGGTCGAGCGCGATGATGCCGCGGATTTGCCGCCGCGAGACCGACGACGAGGCCAGGTCGTACAGGGACAGCATTTCGCGCAAGCCGTGCACGCCGTCGTCCATCAGGGAGTGATGGTTCAGCGCCAGGTGCGAGATCAGGCGCCAGTGCATGCCTGCGTCAGTCGTCAAGCGCGCAGGGCGGGTTGGCCTGCGCACCATGCGGATCGCTGCGTTGCGTGTTGCGCCGGGGATGAACAGGTCGCCTTCAGGGGCGCCGATGGCCAGTGAGCAGGGCAGATCGCGGTTGGTGCAGCTCAGTTCAACCGACAGGATATTTCGTTCGATCTCGAACGGGTCGCAATCGGCGCCGACGAGCGTGATCGATTTTTCATGGCCCGGACTGCACAAGGCGAGCGTCTCGTCGTGCCGCAGGAACCAGTAGCGTCCTTGCTCGCTGGCGTATTGTGCGCCGTGCCGAAGCGCATAGAACGGCTGGAATGCTGTGGTCGACGTGTCGTTGCCGTTCTGGCGCACCAGGTGTACCGCATCGACCGAATACACTTCGTACGCCTGCGGAAAATTGGCGTGCGCCAGAAGGGTGTAATCGGCCGCGCGCTGGTCGTACGTGATCGGCACGCCAGGCTGCTGGAACAGGTTGACGACGGGCGTGCAACCTTGCACCAGATGCTGTGTCGACAGGCTGGCGAGCATGCGCGCCTTGTCGGCGTCGGGCCGGATGCCGGCAAGGCCCAGACGTAACATGACACTGGCGCAGCCGGCAGGTACACGTGCCAGCAGCATGGCAATATCGATGTCGAAAAAATTGAACTTCTCGGGAAAGGCGAAATACTCGGCAAGAATGCGGTAAGCCCCATGCGAGCGGGCGTCGAACGGAATAAGGGCGTCGTCAGGGGCAAAGCCAGCCGGTGCGATCGGTATGCAAGGTAACCGTTCCCACGGGCCGTCCTCGTCAAGCTGCACGTATGCCGCCGCGGTATGCATGAAGAGGGCATCGCGCAGCGTGGCGCAGAACGAGGCATCGCCATCGGCATACACGCGCAGCACGGTCGCCGTGTCCGGCGCCGGCAGCGGGCCCCATCCGGCGGCGCCGAATGTCAGCGTCAGCGACGATGTGACGTCGTCCGGCAGGCGTGTTTCGACCGGCGCCTGGATGATCGTCTCGAAGCTTGCGGCGCGCAGTGCGACAGGCGACGGCTTGACGTCGTGGATGGTCCTGAAGCGGCATGCCACGCCGTGTACTGGCTTCGATTCCAGCAGCGTCCCGCGCGGCATGGCAGGGATCGCGTCCGGGCGATCGAGTGCGCTTGAAACGCGCACGATTGCGCACGATGGAAACGGGCGCAGGTAGTGGGGATAGAGCAGGTTGAGCAGGGCTTCAGTAAATTCAGGATACGAATCGTCCAGTCGCTTCGACACGCGCGCGCTGAGAAGTGCCGTGCTCTGGATCAGGCGTTCGACATGCGGATCGTCGCAGGTATCGCCACCCATTTGCAATCTGGCGGCAACCTTGGGATAGCGCTGGGCATATTCCCTGCACAGCGACCTGAGAATGACGAGTTCGCGCTCGTACTTTGTCAACAATTCGTCCATGGGATCAGCGATTGCGCCCTCTAGTTGGCACCTTCGATCGAATACTGCTGGAGCGAGGGGCGAAATACCGCATTGAACGACATCGCGTCGTGCATCGACGCATGTTTCAGCTGCGCAGTGATCACGAATTCCACGCGGTTGATGGTGCCCCTGGCGCTCTTGGCGCCCCGAAGTGACACGAGGACCTTGTGCAGCCGGGGTTCATGGCGCTGGATGGCCAGCTGGACGGCCTTGCAGATTTCCTGCTGGTCCGTATCGCTGTTCATGCACATGCCGGCGAAGTCGATCAGGCCATAGTTCAGGATGGAGCCCGATACCGCCGGGAGCGGGCTGAACGACGCCTGGTGCACGCCGCAGCGGGTATTGAGCAACGCCTGCAGATCGCGCGTGACACTGCGCAGCGCATGCTCGACAGAGCGCACACGGGCCTCGCGCCGGTTACCCGATGGGGGCTCACCGGTGTCGTCCAGGCGGTCGAACAGACCCGAAGTAAAGCCGCGCATCGCGCTCCTCTCGTCAAAGCGGGACAACACCCACGGCAGCCATTGTCGGATCATGAATCTCAGCAACGTTGCGCCGTCACAAGGGAATGCACTGGTTGATCGATACGCTGCCTGGCTGCGCGAAATCAATATCGCGCTTCAGGCGCAACGCCATCCTTCCGAGAATGTGTCCAGCGAAACTTCAACGGGAGGAACCATGAGCGCAACATCGAAGGTCCTGTGGTCGGAAGGCTTGACGCTGGGGCCGCAGCACTTTCAGCGTCAGGATCTCTATCACGAAACCCGGCTCCAGCGCATCGCTTCGGCCCTCAATCCGTACTGTTGGGGGGTGTGCAAGGTGACGTGGAATGTGGACGGATTGGGACACAACCGCCTGAGCGCGAACACGATGTCGCTCATCTATCCCGACGGAGACATCGTCGAGGCGCCCGGCGCCGACCTGCTCCCCGAGCCGGTCGATCTCACGCGCCTGCCGCCAGAGGAAGAATCATTCACGTTCTACGCAGCCCTTGCCGTGGTCAAGCCGCATGGGGGCAATGCCGACGACAACAGCCGCTACGTGCGCTGCGACCTGGATACCACTGACCTGTTCAGTGATGCGCTGGCGATCGAGGTGCCTTTCCTTAAAAAGCAGGTGCGGCTGTTGCTGCAGGCCGAGCCGCATGGGGCGCGTGCCAGCATCCCGGTGGTGCGGCTGCGGCGGGTAGCGGAAGGGGGCTTCGAGCTGGTGCCGGAGTTCATTCCGCCGAGCGTCACGGTGGGCGCAGCGCCAGGCCTGGTGCGCATGCTCGATGGCCTCAGCAGTGTGATCACGACGAAGATCGAATCGCTCCAGCGCACGCACCGCATGACGAACAACAGCATGTACGAAGCCGGTGCTGGCGATATCTCGTCGTGGTGGATGCTCAACATCCTGAGCACGGCCAATGCGCTGCTGATGCACTGCGCCAGGTCGCCCGGGTTTCATCCCGAGGTGATGTTCCGGCAGATGCTTGCCGCCGCGGGGGGACTGATGACGTTTTCAGATCGCTACAAGACGGCCGACCTGCCCGCCTACCGCCACGAGGCGATGGGCGAGGCATTCGCCGAACTCGACGCGTTGCTGCGCGATCTCGTCGATACGGCGATCGGCACCAACTATCTCATCATTCCGTTTGTGGCCGACAAGATCCGGCGCACGTTCTCGCAGGCGATCCTGGATCCGGCCAAGGTCACGAAACAAAGCCAGCTTTATCTGGCGATTACTGCCGATATGGCGGGCCTTGACCTGGTGGCGACAGTGCCGATCCGGCTCAAGGTCGCTGCGCCCGAGAATATGGAAAGCATCGTCGGGTCAGCGTTGCCAGGCGTGCCGATCGCGCACATGCCGCAAGTGCCCCCGGCGATCCCGGTGCGGCCCAACACCTACTATTTTTCGCTGTCCACCAAAAATCCCTTGTACGACAAGGCACTCGAGGCAGGCGTGCTGGCGGTGTATGCGCCGGACGGGATCCCGGGACTGAAAATCGACCTGATCGTGGTGCTCTAGTCAAGCACCGCGATGTCAGCGCACCGCCCCGCTGCCGATATTCTTGTCGAGGAACTTCTCGACCCGCCCCCAGAAATCGATGCGGTTCTTTTCCAGCGCCCAGCCGTGTCCTTCTTCCGGGTACTCGATCCATTCCACCTGCTTGTTGGTGCGCATGACGGCGTCGCGCAGCGCGGTGCCATGGTTGATCGGCACGCGCCGGTCGACGCCGCCGTAGGCCAGCAGCAGCGGCTGGGTGATGCGCGCCGCCTGCTGCAGCGGTGACGTGGCCTTGAACTGGGCGGCATCCTTGACCGGGTCGCCGATCCGTTCCGGCAGGCTGTGCTGCTTGACGTCGCGTGACGTGTCGCTGCTGAAGTGCGCGCCATTGTCAAACAGCAGGCCGATGTCGGTCACGCCGACAAAGCTGATACCACAGCGGAACATGTCCGGATCGTTGACGAGTCCCATCAGCGTCGAATAGCCGCCGTAACTGGCGCCCGCAATGCAGACGCGCTTGGGGTCGACCAGTCCCTTGTCGACGGCCCAGCGTACGCCGTCGGCGATGTCGTTCTGCATGGCCAGGCCCCATTGCTTGTAGCCGGCACGTTCATGCTTGGATCCGAAACCCAGGCTGCCACGGAATTCCGGTTCGAGCACGGCATAGCCGCGCGTGGCCAGAAATTGCGAGTCGGCGGCCCAGCCCCAGGATTTGCCGCGTACCCAGGGGCCGCCATGGACCATCACCACCAGCGGCAGGCCGGTGCGCTTGGCCCCCGGTGGCAGGGTGAGCAGGGCAGGAATGTCCAGACCATCGCGCGCCTTGTAGCGCAGGAACTGCTGGCGCCCCATCTGCGCCGGATCGATGCCCGGCCGCGCTTCGCCGACCTTGTTCAATGATTTGGTCTTGCTGTTGTACAAGAAAAACACCGGGGCGACCACGTCCGAATAGGCGGTGACCACGAGCAGGGGCGAGTCACCCCGGGCTGGCACCGACATCAGGTTGACCGTCGTCGGGAGCAGCTTGTCGACATCCTGCTGGATCGCCTTCATGCCGGCGTCGAACCATTCATTCGATACCGCATCGGTACGGAACTGCATGCCCAGCACCTTGTCGCGGTTGATCACCAGCTCACCGTCGAAATCGTAGCCGGGCGCCGACAGCAGCGGTTGTGGATCGAGCTTGCCGGTGTTCACATCTAACGTGTGCATGGCGGTCGTCCCGGCCTTGCCGCGCGCCGTCACGAACAGCGTGCCGGTCGGCCCGAAGGCCACCGGTTCGATCGTCGCGGCGGTTTCCTTGAAGGTTGGGAAACTGGTCAGTTCGCGCCACTTGCCGGTGGCCGGATCCAGATACTGCAGCGTCGTGGTCAGGTCCTTGTAGGTGATCGCCAGGCGCGGTTCGCCCTTGTGGTCGAGCAGCCAGCCGCGCGTGGCGCCGGGGCGCGGCACCGTTTTGAACTGGCCCGACACGGTGTTTACTTGCAGCAGGTCGACATGGCTCAGTTCATTGCGGGTGTCGCCGACCGCTGCCAACGCGTAGGTGTCATCCGAGTCGGCCCACGGGGTGTTGCCGGCCATTTCGCTCGACGGTGGCAGCAGCCGGCGCACGATGCGCGTGCCGGTGACCTTGTTGACGAGGTTACGGCTGGCCAGTTCAAGGAACCGGCCGCCGTCGAAGTCGACCGCGTACATGCCGGGCATGAAGCGCTGGTCGCCCGGACCGACGCCTTTGTCATGCGTGTCGAACACCAGGCGCCGGTCGTTGATCCAGTAAAAATTGCGGACATCGGCGTCGTTGTAATGGGCGACGATCTTGGCGCTGTTGGTGTCCAGGTCGATGACCGTCAAAAAGTCGCGCTTGCCCGGCGCGCTGGCGCGCACGGCCAGATGGCGGCCGCTGGGTGAGAGCCTGGCGTCGCCGAACGGCGCGTTGCCGAAGAACGCCGAGACGGGTGGCGGGGCTGGCGGGGTTTGTGCGAGGGTGAATGGCGAAGCGACGAGGACGAGCGCAGCGAAGGTGACCCTCCCCAGCACGCGGGTAAATGCAGACATGAAGTTTTCCGTGAAATGCTTGGTGTTTATATGGTTCGGCCTATGTTGGCGCGGGCCAGAATAGCATTTGCTCCACCGGGAAAATCTCTTCAATTCCCACCTCAGTTTCCACCTGTCTGTGTCATTCGGGCGCCCGGATATAGTCGACCATGCCCGCAATGGTGCGGCTCGGGCGGGGCGTGAGCAGGCTTACCACCACCACCGTGAACAGCCCTGCCGGCACCCCGAACACGCCGGCCGCCATCGGCAGGATGCCGAACCAGGTTTCCAGCGTATTGCCGCCCAGGACCGGGCTGGCGCGCAGCATGTAGTACAGGCACACGGCAAACCCCGTGATCATGCCGGTGATGGCGCCGATGTGGTTGGCGCGCTTCCAGAACACGCCCAGCACCAGCACCGGGAACAGCGTGGAGCCGGCCAGCGAGAACGCCGCCGCTACCAGCGACAGGATGTCGGCCGGTTTTTGTGACGCCGCGTACGCCGCGATGAAGGCCACCGCCAGCAACAGCAGCTTCGAGATCGTCACCCGCTTCTGGGTCGACGCGCCCGGTTCCACCATCTTGTAGTACACGTCGTGCGACAGCGCGTTGGAAATGGCCAGCAGCAGGCCGTCGGCCGTGGACAGCGCCGCCGCCAGGCCGCCGGCTGCAACCAGGCCCGAGATCACGTAGGGCAGGCCGCCGATTTCGGGCGTGGCCAGCACCAGCACATCGGCATCGATGGCAAACTCGGCCAGCTGCACGATGCCGTCACCGTTGATGTCGGCCACGCTGATCAGGGGATTGGCCTTGTCGACATTGGCCCAGTACGAAATCCAGGTCGGGAGCGCCGAAAAATCGCTGCCCACGAGCGACGTGTAGATGTCGTACTTGGCCAGCACGGCCAGCGCCGGAATCGTCAGGTAGATCAGCAGGATGAAGAACAGCGTCCAGAATACCGACACGCGTGTCTCGTGCACCGACGGCGTCGTGTAGGCGCGCATCAGGATGTGGGGCAGGGCAGCAGTGCCGAACATCAGGCAGAACACCACCGCCAGAAAATTGTTGCGTCGCGCGTCGGATTCTTCCGGCGTCGCGCCGGGGAAGGGCTGTGCATGCGGCTCGGGCGGGCGGGCCCGTGCCAGGTTAGCGTCACGCCGCTCAAGCCACAGCGTGCGGGCATCATCGACCGAGTTGGGATACGTTGTCAGCGCGCGCTCGGCCTGGCGCACTTCGGTCAGCGAGGCGTTGCGCGCACGGGCTGCGGCCAGCTGGCGCTGGGCGTCGAGCTTGCCGGCTTCCCACGATTCGGGCAGGGCCGCCACGCGTGCTGCGTAACCGTCGGCGCGGCGCAGGAACTCGGCGCGCACCTGGGCTTCGCGCGGGTCGTTCGCCAGTTCGGCTTCGCGCGCGGTGAGCTTGGGCAGCAGCGACCCGTACGCCACCTGCGGAATAGGATTGTCGGCGTGCTTCACCGACAGCCACATGGTCGGAATGAGAAACGCGACCAGCAGGATGATGTACTGCGCCACCTGGGTCCAGGTGATCGCGCGCATCCCGCCCAGGAACGAGCAGACCAGGATGCTGGCCAGGCCCAGGAAAATCCCGACCGAAAAATCGACACCGGTAAAGCGCGAGGCGATCAGACCGACCGCATAGATCTGCGCCACGACGTACGTGAACGAGACGAGGATGGTGGCGCTCACGGCCAGCGCCCGCACCGGGCCGCCGCGCCCGCCCGCGCCGCCGCCGTAGCGCGCCGCCAGGAAGTCGGGCACCGTGTACTGGGCAAACTTGCGCAGGTAGGGTGCGATCAGCAGCGCAACCAGCACGAAGCCGCCGGTCCAGCCCATGATGAACGCCAGGCCGTCGAAGCCCTGCAGATACAGGCCCCCGGCCAGGCTGATGAAGCTGGCCGCCGAAATCCAGTCTGCCGCCGTTGCCATGCCGTTGAACATGGCCGGCACGCGCCGGCCGGCGACGTAGTATTCGGTGACGTTCGAGGTGCGGCAGATCACGCCGATGACCGCGTACAGCGCGATCGTGGCGAACATGAACAGGTAGCCGATCCACAGGCGCGGCATGCCTTCCTGCTCGAGCAGGGAAAGGGCCGCCAGGAACAACCCGAAGGCGCCGGTGTACCACAGGTAGTAGCGCGAGAGCTTCTTGAAATAGCCGTGCTTCACAACCGGCGCGGGGTTCGTGCTCATGCGCGCGGCGCCAGTGCGGCGTGGTAATCGCGGTCGAGCCGGCGCATGCGCCAGGCGTAGACGGCGATGATCGTCAGCGACACGAGCGCGGCGCCCTGCGCAGCCATGTAGAACGACAGCGGCCAGCCGAACACCTCGAAGCGCGCCAGCTCGCGCGCGAAGAACACCGTGCCAAAGCCCGTGACCAGCCAGACGGTCAGCAACAGCAGCGACATGCGGCGCGTGCGGCCCCAGTGGATCGCGCGGGCGCGCTCGAGGCGCGCGCGCGCGATGGTCTCAGGGCTGGGTTCAGTGATCGGATCAGTCGGCATGGTCGGGTTGGCCCACAGGCGGAGGGAAGGTCAGGCGAAACAGACTGCCCGGAAAGCGTGGCGACACGCTGCGTGGATTATTAAAAATGTCGATGTCGGCGCCGTGCTGCTGCGCGATTTCGCGCACGATCGCCAGCCCCAGGCCGCTGCCCTGGGTATTGCTGCCCAGGATGCGGTAGAAGCGTTCGAACACGTGCAGGCGTTCGGTCGGTGCGATGCCGGGGCCGGTGTCTTCGACTTCGAGCAGCGCGTGCTCGCCGCTGCTGCGCACGCGCACCGTCACGCTGCCGCCGGCCGGTGTGTAGCGCAGCGCATTGTCGATCAGGTTCGACAGCATCTCGCGCAGCATCAGGGGCTGGCCGGCGATCGTCACGCGCTCGTCGTCGTTCGCGGGCGGCTCGAACCCCAGGTCGATCTGGTGGGCGAACGACGCCTGCACCCAGTCCTGCACGGTCTCGCGCGCCACGGTGGCCAGGTCGATCTCGTCGAACGCCAGGCCCGCCTGCGGCTGGTTTTCGGCGCGCGCCAGGGCCAGCAACTGGTTGATCAGGCGCGTGGCCGATTCGGAACTCTTGGCCAGCTGCTCGAGCGAGCGGTGGATCTCGGCCGGATCGACTTCGCGCAGGGCCAGTTCAGACTGCATGCGCATGCCGGCCAGCGGCGTCTTCATCTGGTGCGCGGCATCGGCGATGAAGCGTTTCTGCATTTCTACCGTCTTGCCCAGGCGCTCGAGCATGTCGTTGAACGAGCCGACCAGCGGCGAGATTTCTTCGGGCACCTGGCGCGGATCGATCGGCGACAGATCGTCCTGCGGCCGCGCGCGGATGCGCTGCTGCAGCTCGGCCAGCGGGCTCAGGCCGCGCGAGAGCGCGAACCAGACCAGCGCCAGGATCACCGGCAGGATGATGAACTGGGGCAGGATCACGCCCTTGATGATTTCATTGGCCAGGTGCGCGCGCTTGTCGAGCGTTTCGGCCACCTGAACCAGTGCCAGCGGCGGCGTCGTCGGCGAGGTCGTCCGTTCGTGCAGCGGATCGAGATTCACATACGCGTAGGCCACGCGGATCGGCGTGCCGTGGATGGTATCGTTGCGAAATTCGACCGTGCCGCTGCGGGCCGGCTCGCCAGCGCGGTTGGCACGCGGACGCGGCAGGTCGCGGTCGCCGTCCAGGTGTTCGCCAGCCGGGCCGGCCAGCAGGTAGTACACGCTGTCGACGTCGTCCGCGCGCAGGATGTCGCGTCCGGCCGTGCGCAGCTGGCCGACCGTCTTGCCGTCCACGGTGCGGATCTGCTGGCCCAGCACCGTGACCCGGTCTTCGAGCGCGTCATCGAACGGCTGGTTGGCGATCGATTTTGCGACCAGGTAGGTAATCGCGATGCTCATCGGCCACAGCAGTAGCAGCGGCGCGAGCATCCAGTCGAGGATTTCGCCGAACAGCGAGTGACGGATGTTTTCGTCCGGCTCCGGGTTGGGTGGAACGTAGAGCGGCTCGAACGACGCAGGAGCGCGTGGGCCCGGCTGCGACGGCGGCTGCGCGGGCCCGTGTTCTGGCGTGAAGCCGGCGTTCACTTGTCGGCGGCGGTGTTGGCGATGCGGGCGTCGTTTGCTGCTGCTGCGGCCGCAGCGGCGGCGCTGGCCTCAGAGAATTTCTCGAGGCAATAGCCCAGGCCACGCACGGTGGCGATGCGCACGCCACCGACTTCAATTTTCTTGCGCAGGCGGTGCACATACACTTCGATAGCGTTATTGGAGACTTCTTCGCCCCATTCGCACAGATGGTCGACCAGTTGTTCCTTGGAGACGAGGCGCCCGGTACGCGCCAGCAGCACTTCGAGCAGGCCCAGTTCGCGCGCCGACAGGTCGAGCATCTGGTCATTGATGTAGGCACTGCGGCCAACCTGGTCATACACCAGCGGGCCATGGCGCACGACGGCCGCGCCGCCGCCGGCGCCACGCCGCGTCAGCGCGCGCACCCGCGCTTCAAGTTCGACCAGTGCGAACGGCTTGGCCATGTAGTCGTCGGCGCCCAGATCGAGGCCCTCGACGCGTTGTTCGACCGAGTCGGCCGCAGTGAGGATCAGGACCGGCAGCAACGAGGCGCGTGCGCGCAGGCGACGCAGCACTTCCAGTCCGGACATCTTCGGCAGGCCCAGATCGAGAATGAGCAGATCGAACTCCTGCGTGGACAGGGCGGTATCGGCGTCCTGGCCGTTCTTGACGCAATCGATGGCATAGCCGGATTGGCGCAGGGAGCGCGTCAGGCCATCGGCAAGTACGCTATCATCTTCGGCGAGCAGAATTCGCATGGGGGCACCTCTTATTGACGTTGTCGCTTGTTCATCGAACACGCGTGATCGAACCGGCTCTCATTGTGTTGGATTTACCGCCACAATGCGAGTCCCGAGCGATTGTTGGTAAAATAACCACGTCTTTTCGCTTGCAAAAACTACTGGATTTTTATACAGTACTGGCTCTTGAAGTGCGCGTGACCGCCCACACCTTGCCTACTCCACGACAGAAAGTACACCATGGACGACAAAAAAACCGCATTGAACGCCGCTGATAAGGGCAAGGCGCTGGCTGCCGCCCTGGCGCAGATTGAAAAGCAGTTCGGCAAGGGCTCGGTGATGCGCATGGATGCGAACACGCCGGTCGAAGAAGTACAAACGGTCTCCACCGGCTCGCTGGGCCTGGACATCGCGCTGGGCGTCGGCGGCCTGCCACGCGGCCGTATCGTCGAAATCTACGGTCCTGAATCGTCGGGTAAAACCACCCTGACGCTGCAAACCATCGCCCAGATGCAAAAACTGGGTGGCACCTGCGCGTTCATCGACGCCGAGCACGCACTCGACGTCACCTACGCGCAAAAGCTCGGCATCAACCTGAGCGAACTGCTGATCTCGCAGCCGGATACCGGCGAGCAGGCACTTGAAATCACCGACGCGCTGGTGCGCTCGGGCAGTGTCGACCTGGTCGTCATCGACTCGGTGGCAGCCCTGACGCCACGCGCCGAAATCGAAGGCGACATGGGCGACTCGCTGCCCGGCCTGCAGGCGCGCCTGATGTCGCAAGCGCTGCGCAAGCTCACCGGCTCGATCAACCGTACCAATACGCTGGTCATCTTCATCAACCAGATCCGCATGAAGATCGGCGTCATGTTCGGCAGCCCTGAGACCACCACCGGTGGTAACGCGCTGAAGTTCTACGCATCGGTGCGCCTGGACATCCGTCGTACCGGCTCGATCAAGTCGGGTGACGAAGTGATCGGTAACGAAACCAAGGTCAAGGTCGTCAAGAACAAGATCGCCCCACCATTCAAGGAAGCGCACTTCGACATTCTTTATGGCGAAGGCACGTCCCGTGAAGGCGAAATTCTGGATCTCGGCGCAGATAACAAAATCGTCGAGAAGTCGGGCTCGTGGTACAGCTATAACGGCGAGCGTATCGGTCAGGGTAAAGACAACGCGCGTCAGTTCCTGCGTGACCGTCCAGCCCTGGCGCGTGAGATCGAAAACAAGGTCCGTACCGCCTTGGGTGTGCGCGAACTGCCGCCAACGATCGGTGGTGACGACAAACCGAAGCTGCAGGCGGTTGGTGAATAATCAGCCTGGCGCAGGCCGCGGTGGCAGCAGCTTGCCACCGGCGCCTGGCGCCACGCTGATGGGCTGACGTTACCCATGCAAGCACCCGTACTCAGTCTCAAGGGCCGCGCGCTGCGCTATCTGTCGCAGCGCGAGCACAGCCGCTTCGAATTGCGCCGCAAGCTGTCCAAGTATGCGGAAGAGGGCGATGACGTCGATGCACTGCTCGATTTTCTTGAAAAAAACAATTGGTTGTCGCAGGAGCGCTTTGCCGAATCCCTGGTCAACCGTAAAGCGAGCCGTTATGGCGACAGTCGCGTGATGGCCGAATTGAAAGGTCATGGATTAACGACCGAGGCGCTGGTCGACATCAAGGCCGGGCTGTCCGACAGCGAGACCGCGCGTGCGGTCGAAGTCTGGCAACGCAAGTTTGGTACGGTTGCCGAGGATGCCGCGGCGCGCGCCAAACAGATGCGGTTCCTGCTGCAACGTGGTTTTTCGCAGCGCGCCGCACGGGCGGCGATGCAGGGCACGCCCGATGACGACGAGTTTCCCGACTAGTCATCGCTGACTCCGACCAGTCATCGCTGTCATCATCGGATTCAGTCATGAGCTGATGCTACCTCCAGGCGCCAGCGTGGAGCGTCATCCCCGATATGCCAAGGCATATTCCTCAACGGGCGATGGCGCTGCACGCTGGCGCCTTTGTACGTCGGCGCTGGTCGACAACCAAAACCCATATCTCTCATTCACTTCATGAATGGCAGCGATGATTCGCTGTCCGTCATGCGCATACCATATGCGTCAAACACGCTGCCAAGCGCCTGCCAAGTCCGTGCATCTCCTGCGACGCAGGCCGGGATGTGCCCTTTTAGCGATGCGCCGGGCGGGACGCTGTGATAAACTTTACGGGTTTAAGCAGCGCCGCATGAGCGGTTGTTGCCGCAGAAGCTGCGGTGACGTGCACTAGCACACCGGCTGCATCACTAACCGCCGTCTCGACGGCACTGGTATTTATGCCTTTGTCTCTTCCCGTATCGCGCTCGCTCCGGCATACGCGCGCCATCACAGTCGATGCCTATGCGCGCGACGATGGCATGTGGGATCTTGATGCCAGCATCCGCGATGTGAAAACGCGCACTGTTGAACTTGCTTCCGGCGAACGGCCCGGCGGCACGCCAGTGCACGACCTGAAGCTGCGCGTCACGATCGACCGTGACTTGAACATCGTCGATGCCGAAGCCGCATCCGATGCCGTCCCGTATCCGGGCTTTTGCGATACCATCGGCCCTGCCTACAAGAAGTTGATCGGGCTCTCGCTCGTGAACCATTTCCGGTTGCATCTGAAAGACCGCCTGTCCGGCGTGCTCGGCTGCACCCATCTGACCGAACTGGCCCAGGTGCTGCCAACTGCAGCGCTGCAAGCCTTTGCTGACGACACCGTCGATGCCCCCGGCGGGCAAGGCGTGACGTCATCCGACCGTCCATTTGAGCTCGACCGTTGCCATGCCTTGCGCAGCGACGGCCCCGCCGTGGCCAAATATTACCCGCGCTGGTCCATCAAGGCCGTGGCGGGTTAAGTCGTCGTTTGTTTTTTTTGTAGTTCAACCGTTTCTAATTCAGTAATAGATAGAAGGGAAGCCAGCATGAAGATCCATGAGTATCAGGGCAAAGAAATCCTCCGAAAATTCGGGGTGACCGTTCCGCGCGGCATTCCGTGCATGTCGGTCGAAGAGGCTGTCAAAGCTGCTGAAGAACTGGGTGGTCCGGTCTGGGTCGTCAAGGCACAGATCCACGCTGGTGGTCGTGGCAAGGGCGGCGGCGTCAAGGTCGCCAAATCGCTCGAGCAGGTCAAGGAATACGCTGACCAGATCATGGGCATGCAGCTGATCACGCATCAGACCAGCCCGGAAGGCCAGAAAGTCCGTCGCCTGATGGTCGAAGAAGGCGCCGACATCAAGCAAGAACTGTATGTCTCGCTCGTCACCGACCGCGTCAGCCAGAAAGTCGTGCTGATGGCCTCGTCGGAAGGCGGCATGGACATCGAAGAAGTCGCGCACAGCAATCCGGAAAAAATCCACAACATCGTGATCGACCCGAAAGTCGGCCTGACCGATGAGCAGGCTGATGACATCGCCGCCAAGATCGGTGTGCCAGCCGGCTCGATCGCCGATGCACGCGCCAACCTGCAAGGCCTGTACAAAGCCTACTGGGAAACCGATGCATCGCTGGCCGAAATCAACCCGCTGATCGTCACCGGCAGCGGCAAGATCATCGCTCTGGACGCCAAATTCAACTTCGACGCGAACGCACTGTATCGCCGTCCTGAAATCGTCGCTTACCGCGATCTGGACGAAGAAGATCCAGCTGAAGTCGAAGCATCGAAATTCGATCTGGCCTACATCTCGCTCGACGGCAACATCGGCTGCCTGGTGAACGGCGCCGGCCTGGCCATGGCCACGATGGACACCATCAAGCTGTTCGGCGGCGAGCCAGCCAACTTCCTCGACGTCGGCGGTGGCGCCACGGCTGAGAAAGTGACCGAAGCGTTCAAGATCATGCTGAAGAACCCTGACCTGAAAGCCATCCTGGTCAACATCTTCGGCGGCATCATGCGTTGCGACGTCATCGCCGAAGGCGTGATCGCTGCATCGAAAGCCGTTTCGCTGCAAGTGCCGCTGGTCGTGCGCATGAAGGGCACCAACGAAGACCTGGGCAAGAAGATGCTGGCCGAATCGGGCCTGCCAATCATCGCCGCAGACACGATGGAAGACGCAGCCAAGTCGGTCGTCGCCGCTGCTGCCGGTCAAGCCTAATTGCTAAGGAAATAAAAAAATGTCGATTCTGATCAACAAAGATACCAAAGTAGTCACCCAGGGCATCACCGGCAAGACCGGTCAGTTCCACACCCGCATGTGCCGCGAGTACGCAAACGGCAAGGAAGCTTTCGTTGCTGGCGTGAACCCGAAGAAAGCCGGCGAAGATTTCGAAGGCATCCCGATTTTCGCGACCGTTGCTGAAGCGAAAAAAGAAACCGGCGCCAACGTGTCGGTGATCTATGTCCCACCAGCAGGCGCAGCCGCTGCCATCTGGGAAGCCGTCGAAGCCGAGCTGGACCTGGCAATTTGCATCACCGAAGGCATTCCAGTCCGTGACATGATGGAAATCAAGGACCGCATGGCCAAGTCGGGTTCGAAGACCCTGCTGCTGGGCCCTAACTGCCCAGGCCTGATCACCCCTGACGAAATCAAGATCGGCATCATGCCAGGTCACATCCACCGCAAGGGCCGCATCGGCGTCGTCTCGCGTTCGGGCACCCTGACGTATGAAGCAGTTGCACAGCTGACCGCACTGGGCCTGGGCCAGTCGTCGGCAGTCGGCATCGGCGGCGACCCGATCAACGGTCTGAAGCACATCGACATCATGCAGATGTTCAACGACGATCCTGATACCGACGCGGTCATCATGATCGGCGAAATCGGTGGTCCGGACGAAGCCAACGCGGCTTACTGGATCAAGGACAACATGAAGAAGCCAGTCGTCGGCTTCATCGCTGGCGTCACCGCGCCTCCAGGCAAGCGCATGGGCCACGCTGGCGCGCTGATCTCGGGCGGTGCAGATACTGCGCAAGCCAAGCTGGAAATCATGGAAGCCTGCGGCATTACCGTCACCAAGAACCCGTCGGAAATGGCGCGTCTGCTGAAGGCCATGCTGTAATTCTGACGATCTGTTGATCGAAAGATAAAACGGGGAGCGCGAGCTCCCCGTTTTTCATTTAGTGCGCCACTTTTTGTTGATCCAGACCGCGAGTGACAAAAATTGCCGTGCGGCACTGACAAAATTTGTCATTCCAGGTGCCGTTTTTTGTTCTGGCACAGGCGTTTGTTGGTTTGTTGTTCATAAAATCGACCGTTTTACGCCATTTTTGGGCTGGCACAGCGCTTGCATATAAGAAAGCGTAGCAGTGAGCAGCACAAGATACGTAGGTCCACTTTTTTGAAATACCCAACCCGGAGATTTAAAATGAACTTCAAGCAAATGCAAACCAAAAAGGCCGAAGGCGGCTTCACCCTGATCGAACTGATGATCGTCGTGGCAATTATCGGTATTCTGGCTGCTGTTGCAATTCCGCAGTACAGCAACTACACCGCACGTGCTAAAGCATCGAACGCGCTGAGCGTTGTGACGCCATACAAGACTGGCGTGGCAATGTGCGTGCAAGAAAATGGCGCTACGACCGACTGCACCACGGCAAAGAACCCAGGCCTGTTCCCTACTTTTGTCGCTACGACCGAAGCTAAAGCAGTGGTTGTCAACGCTGGCGGTGTGATTCAACTGACGCTGAATAACATCGGCGGCGATAGCGCTGACAAAACTGTTACCTTTACGCCAGTTGTGAACGACACCTCGATTGGCTGGAACGTAACGACGACCGTTACCAACGAAGCCATCAAAGGTGCATTCCTCAAGAATAGTGTCGCTACTGGCAGCTAATCTGCTGGTAAGAGAACAAAAAGCCCGCTTCCCAGCGGGCTTTTTTCATTCCAGCATTACTTTACCGGCTGTGCCTTCAAAAACCGATCCAACCACCCATTCACCGTGTGATGCCACTGCACCGAATTCGCCGGCTTGAGCACCCAGTGATTCTCATCCGGGAAAACTAGCAGCTTGCTCTCGACACCTTGCCGCTGCAGTGCCGTGAACGTCCCCAACCCCTGCGCCGTCGGAATCCGGAAATCCAGATCGCCCTGGATCACCAGCATCGGCGTCTTCCACTTATTCACGTGATGAACCGGATTGAAGCGCTCATGGTTCTCCGGCACCTTGTAGTACGGCCCGCCATTCTCCCAGTCCGTGAACCACTGCTCCTCGGTCGAGTACGCCATGCCGCGTGTATCGAATACGCCGTCGTGATTGACGATGCACTTGAACTCATCCGACCAGTTGCCGGCGATCCAGTTCATCATGTAGCCGCCGTACGATGCGCCCAATGCGCAGTCGCGTGATCGGTCCAGCCATGGGAACTTCTTGACTGCCGCGTCGTAGCCCTTTTGCAGGTCGACCAGTGGCTTGCCGCCCCAGTCGTTGCTGATCGAGTCGGTGAACTTCTGGCCGTAGCCGGTCGAACCGTGGAAATCGATGAACACGGCCGCGTAACCGGCCCCAGCATAGGTCTGCGGATTCCAGCGGTAGCTCCAGCTGTTGCCGAAGCTGCCTTGCGGCCCGCCGTGGACGATGAACGCGACCGGGTATTTCTGGCCCGGCTGCGCATTCCACGGCTTCATCACGTAACCGTACACGGTGTCGCCATTGGCGCCGGCGAACGAGAACTGCTCGGCCTCACCCCAGCGCACATCTTTCAGCAGCTCGGTGTTCAACGTGGTCAGTTGCTTCGGCTTGGCGCCCAGCTTCATCGAGAACAATTGGGCACCAGCGGCCAGGTTCGCATGGGTATAGACCAGCGTATCGCGGCGCAGATCGAACGCGCCCACGGCGCCGGTGTCGGTCAGCGGGGTGACCTTGCCGCCGGCCACGTCGATGGAGAACAGGCGGTGCTGGCCGACGTCTTCCGCATCGACGATCAGCGCCTTGCCATCGGCGCGCCAGACCAGGCTGCCGGCCGAACGGTCCCAGCTGGCTGCCAGCGGGCGTTTCTGGCCAGTCGCCACATCCATCAGCATGATCTGGTAGCGGTCGGCCTCAAAGCCAGGGCGCGCCATCGCCAAGTAAGCCAGCGTGCGGCCATCGGGCGAGAACGTGCCCTTGGTGTCCCAGGCCGGATTGTCCGCGGTCAGGTTACGCGGCGCGGCGCCGCCTGCAGCGGGCACGCTGTACAGGTCGAAGTTGGTCGACCAGGCTTCCGTCTTGCCGGCGATGCGGGCCGAGAACACAACCGTTTTGCCGTCCGGGCTGAAGCGGTATTCTTCGCGGTCACCAAAAGGCTTCGAGGGCACGTCGCCGTCGAGCGAACCCGACAGGCTGACCGGCTCGCCGGTGATCGCGCCTGCTGCGCCGATCGGCGCCGAGAACAGCACCGCATTGCGGTGGTCGCTCCAGGTATCCCAGTGGCGCGCGAACAGGCGGTCATAGACCTTGCCGGTGGCCTTTTCTTTTTCTTTCGCGTCGAGCCGGGCCTTGGTGCAGGCCAGATCGGCGCAGTCGCGGAATACTGCCAGGCTGAACGCCAGGCGGTCGCCCGTGGGTGCGACGCGGAAGTTGTCGACGTCCAGCGGCAGATCGGTGACCTTGACTGGCGCGCCGCCGGCCACCGGCTGGCGCCAGACCTGCGACGAACCCGAGCGCGCGGACAGGAAGTACACGGCGTCGCCCGATGGCGACCATTCCGGATCGGCGCTGCTCGACGCATGGTCGGTCAGGCGCTGCGGCGTCGGCTTGGCGGCGCGCAGGTCGATCATCCAGAGTTGGGTGTTGCCGCGGTTCTTTTCCATGTCGGTGCTGCGCACGGTATAAATCACGCGTGTGGCGTCGGGCGATACGGCCGGGCTACCGACCCGTTCCATATTGACCAGGTCTTCCACGGTGAAGCCGCGCGGCGCGGCCATTGCGGTGGTGGCGGCCAGGGTCGCCGCTGCCACCGTCATCAAACGAAATTTCATGCCATCCTCGTCGATCAGTCCCGCGGCCGGGTGCCGCAGGCAAGCCGGGAATGTACCACGCGCGCCAGGCCAGCCGATACGACAACGCCCCCGCTGTCCGGCAATGACGGACAGCGGGGGCGCTTTAACGTTCCCTAACGCACAGGAAGTTTGTGATTATTTTGGCATGATGACCGTGTCGATCACGTGGATCACGCCGTTGTCGGCGACGATGTCGGTCTTGGTGACGGTGGCCTTGTCGACCATGACTTTACCGCCGGCGACCTTGACCTTGAAGGCGCTGCCTTCGACGGTCTTGACGTCGCCCGGCTTGACGTCAGCGGCCTTCACGGTGCCTGGCAACACGTGGTAGGTCAGCACTTTGGTCAGTGCGGCCTTGTCTTTCAGCAGTGCGTCGAGTTTGGCTTTTGGAATCTTGGCAAATGCGGCATCGGTTGGTGCGAACACGGTGAACGGGCCCGGACCCTTCAGGGTGTCGGTCAGGCCGGCAGCCTGGACAGCCGTGACCAGCGTATTGAACGTGCCAGCCGATTTGGCGGTATCAACGATATCTGCTGCGTTGGCGGCGCCGAAGGCGAAGGCGAGTGGCAGTGCGATCAGAAATTTTTTCATCGTATGACTCCATGTGGTTTTTGCAGTTCGGTGTGAACCGCGTTAAGACCAATGTAGGCTTATTTTGTTCCCGTGTCTAACGTGTGCACCGTTTATGTAGCATAATAAAGGTTCAATCAAGGGACGATATTATGGAAAACTCGCTAAGATCACATCATGAACCGATCATGTACCGAACCGGCGCAGCTGCGCGTCTGGCGGGTTTGCCGGTAGAAACGCTGCGCGTCTGGGAGCGCCGCTACAGTCTGTCAGATGCGCAGCGTTCCGAGCGCGGCCAGCGCCTGTATTCGGCCGAACAGGTCGCGCGCCTGGGCCTGCTCAAGCAACTGGTCGACCAGGGCCATTCGATCGGCGTGCTGGCCGGCTTGAACCGTGAACAGCTGCAATCGATGCTGGGCCTGGATGGCCAGGCGAGGGCGATTGCCACCTCGCCAGCGCGCGTATTGCTGGTCGGTGCCATGCTGTCGCGCCGGATCGCCGCCACCGGGCAAGCTGCGTTGGGCCTGGACGTGCGCGGGCATTGCGCCACGCTGACACAGGCGCTGGCGCTGCCGCGCGATGTCGGGGCTGACGTGCTGGTGATCGAACAATCCGAACTCGACGATACTGGCCTGGCACCGATTGCCGCGGCGCGTGAGGCCAGCGGTGTCGCAGCCGTCGTGGTGTTGTACCGCTTTTGTTCCAGTGCCACGATTCGCGCCTTGCGCGCGCAAGGCTGCCTGGTAGCGCGCATTCCGGCTGATCTGTCCGAACTGGCGTTACTGTGCCAGTCGGCGCTGACGGGCCACCGTCCGCCGCTGCAGGAGCAGCCGCTGCCGCCCGTGGCGCCGCCCCGCTTCGATGAGGAAGCGCTGGGCAACATCATGACGGCGGCCGGCATCCGCCTCGATTGCGAATGTCCCCGGCACTTGTCAGAGATCCTGATGATGATTTCCAGCTTCGAGCGCTACAGCGACCAGTGCGCCCACCGCAATCCGGGTGACGAGGCACTGCATGCGCGGCTGAAGATGGCGGCAGGCCGCGCGCGTGTCGTGATGGAAGATGCGATGGAGCATCTGGCCATCACGGAAGGGTTGCCGTTGCCGAAAGTCCTTAACTGAGTCAGGCGTCGATGGCGGCAGTCCAGTCACCGCTCTTGCCGCCATGCTTTTCCAGCACCCGCACATTGGTCATGACCATGCCGCGGTCGACTGCCTTGCACATGTCGTACACGGTCAGCAAGCCCACTTGCACCGCAGTGAGCGCTTCCATCTCGACGCCGGTCTTGCCGATGGTTTCCACCTGCGCCCGGCAATGGACGCTGTTGGCCGCCTCATCAATCTCGAAATCGACCGCCACGCGCGTGATCGGCAATGGGTGACACAGCGGCACCAGGTCGCTCGTGCGCTTGGAGGCCATGATCGCAGCGATGCGCGCGATGCCGATCACGTCCCCTTTTTTTGCGCTGCCCGACGTGATCAGGGCCAGTGTGGCCGGCTGCATGCGGATGGTGCCGGCGGCCACCGCGAGGCGGTGCGTGTCCTCTTTGGCGCCGACATCGACCATATGGGCCTGGCCGGTGGCGTCGAAGTGGGTCAGATGGTCTGCGGTCGGGGTGGAAGGGGTCATGAAGGGTCGATATCGTTGAGTAACAAAGTGTTCTGGGAGCAGCAGGGCGCATGCGGATACGGTTATGATAGCACCGTGAAATCTGTCGTCCGACCAGCATCCGTGCGCCACTGGCGCCCCATCCTGACTGCCGTTGCCTTGTGCACGACGGCGGCGTTTGCTGTGGCCGCCCAATCCGATCCGCTCAAGCGTGCCGATCACATCCACCTGCCCACGCTGGGCGACACCGCGCGGGTCGACCTGTCGCCGGTCGTCGAGCGCAAGCTGGGCGAAGAGATCATGCGCGACATCCGGCGCGACCGCGATTACCTCGACGACGAGCCGATCTCCGAATACTTGAACAACTTCGGCAATGGCCTGGTCGCAGCGGCGCCTGGCGCGCGCGGCGAAACCAATGCCGATTTTCACTTCTTTGCCGTGCGCGATGCGGCGCTGAACGCGTTCGCGCTACCGGGCGGCTTCATCGGTGCGCACTCGGGTCTGGTGATCGCGGCCCAGACCGAATCCGAGCTGGCCGGCGTCATGGCGCACGAGATCGGCCACGTGACGCAGCGCCATATCGCGCGCATGCTGGGCCAGCAACGCCAGGATATCCTGCTGCCGCTGGCGTCGATGATCCTGGCAGCGCTGGCTGCCAAAGCCGGCTCGGATGCGGCAATGGGCGTGCTGATGGGCGGACAGGGCCTGGTGGTCCAGCGTCAGCTGAACTTCAGCCGCGAGGCCGAGCGTGAGGCCGACCGCGTGGGCTTCCAGATCATGGAGGCGGGCGGCTACGACACGACCGGCATCGTCGCGTTTTTCCGGCGCCTGCAAAATGCGTCAAAGTTGTATGGCGAACTGCCGACAGGTTTGAGCAACCTGAGCAGCCACCCGCTGACGCAGGAGCGCATCAGCGACATGCAGGCGCGCATCCGTGAGATGCCCAAAAAGCAGCGCGTCGACAGCCTCGACTTTCACCTGGTGCGCGCACGCATCCGCGTGCTGCAGGAGCCAAGCGAGCAGGGGCAGCGCAATACGCGCAGTGCGTTCAACACGCAGCTCAGGGAAACGCACCGTTATCAGCAGGCTGGCGCCCAATATGGCCTGGCCTATCTGGCGCTCAAGCAGGGCAATCTGGCCGATGCGCAAAGCTGGCTCGACAAGTCGCGCGAGACGATGAAACCGCGCGAAGGCGTGCTGTCAGTGGCGTCGAACGTCGGCGATGGCGCGACCATGTACGCCGGCCTGGCGCTCGAGATCAAGATGGCACCCGCCCAGCCGGCATCGGTGCTGGCCGAGGCCGTGAAGGAAGCCGAGACGATGCACGGGCGCTTCCCGCTGTCGCGCTCGCTCGCGCACCAGTACGCTGACGCCATGATCGCGACGGGCAAGTTTGACGACGCCACGCGCTTCCTGCGTGACCAGTCGCAGCAATACCGCGAGGAATACAAGCTGCAGGATCTATTGGCCAAGGCGTACGCGAAGCAGGGCAAGATCGCGCTGCAGCACATGGCGCTGGCCGAATCGTATGTGCTGGCCGGCGCCACGCCGGCTGCGATGGCGCAGCTCGAGCTGGCGCGCAAGGCGCGCGATGCATCGTTCTACGACCAAGCCGTGATCGATGCACGTGCGCGCGAACTTGAGGCGCAGCAAAAGAAGGACAAGGAAGAGAAGGACGATTGACGGCCCGCCAGATCAGCCGGCCCAAAAACGGCACCGTCCACCAAGGTAGGGTGGACGGGTTCCCCGTCCACGCGGTGATGGTTGGCAGCGAGATCATCCGGCCTGGAAGCGGCGCCGGTAACAATCACCGCGTGGAAGGCAGAGCCTTCCACCCTACGTGGCGCGGGCGAATTGGCAGCCAGATCACTTGCCCACCATCACCTGCTTATGGCGCCGGCATCCTGTTGAACCCGAACCGCTGCGCCAAGTCGGCGTCCGCCACCCGTTCCACAGTGAAGACCTTGCCCTGCCACGGCAACGCCAGCGTGCCAGCGCCGCCGCCCAGCCAAGCCATCACGGCCTCATCCGATGCGCTGCGGCCATCCAGTGTGAACTGACCGAGCACCTGCGCCATATCGCGGTCATCGAGCTGCGCCACGATCTCGCCGGCCACGAACAGCACGGCGCCGGCATCGCTTAAAAACACATGCTCGACAGCCGTCAGCGCCTGCCCGGTCTGCAACAACAACCCCTGTTGCGGATCGGTACGCGCAATGAACGGCGCGGCCTCCAGATTCACGTACACGCGCTGCGGGCCATTCTGGAAATACCAGTTGCCGCGCTCGTCGTGCAGGTAATTGCGGTTGATGAACCCCACCAGTTTCTCGTTCTCGAGCCGGTCGCCGGGCAAGCCGGCCTGCTGGGTCGCTTCGTCGCGCATGCGCCAGTGGCCACGCGCGTCGAGCGCGAGCCAGCCATAGCAGTGCGGTACGTTTGGCCACTTGGCCATTGCCTGTTTTACGATATCGTCCATAGTGTCAGCCAGCATCGCACAGTTCGGCGCCGGTCAGCGCGCGCGTGCCCGCCACGGCATCGAAATGCTGCAGGATGCGCTGCGCCAGCCAGTCGATCCGCCCCGGAAACGGTCCGGTTGGAAAGCCCACGTGCCCGCCGGTGGCCGGATACTCGAGCGTCACCGCAGCCGATGCTGTCGTCGGCAAATACATCCCCGGCAAAAACGGATCGTTGCGCGCATTGAGCACGAGCGTGGGCACGGTGATCGCGTCCAGCACGTGACGTGCGCTGGCGCGGTGCCAGTAGTCATCGGTGTCGCGGTAGCCGTGCAGCGGCGCGGTCACCACATTGTCGAATGCGTACAGGTCGCGCGCGGCGAGCAGCGCGGCGCGGTCGAACAGACCTGGAAACTGGTCGAGCTTGGCCAGGCACTTGGGCTTGAGCGTCTGCAGGAACATGCGGGTATAAATCATGTTGAAGCCCGACGACAGCGCCGCGCCGCCGCGCGCCAGGTCGAGCGGGGCCGAGACCGCGCACGCCGCATCGACGATCGATGCGCCATGGCCCGATTCGCCCAGCCAGCGCAGCAGCGCGTTGCCGCCCAGCGACACGCCAGCCGCGTAGAACACCCCGGCATGGCGGGCGCGCAGCGAGCGCACGATCCACTCGACTTCGGCGGCGTCGCCCGAGTGATAGAAGCGGGGCGCCAGATTCGGCTCGCCCGAGCAGCCCCGGAAATGCGGCACCACGCCCGACCAGCCGCGCGCGGCCAGGGCCGCCATCAGCGCCCGTGCGTAGTGGCTGTCGGACGAGCCTTCCAGTCCGTGAAACAGCACCACCAGCGGCTGGCCCGGCTGGCCGTCGACAAAATCGAGATCGACGAAGTCGCCGTCCGCACTCGTCCAGCGCTCGCGGCGGTAGGCAACGGGCGGCTTGGCGATGCAGGTTGCCGGGTAGATGGTCTGGAGATGGCCGCCAGGCAGCCAGCGTGGTGCGCGGTAGGGCATGAAGAAGTGAGGAGAGGGGCGCGCGCAGTCGCGTACGCCCCGAAAGATCAGTGGTGTTTGAGCACCGTGCCTGGCGCCAGGCGGTAGCCGGTACCGCAGTACGGGCACTTCGCCTCGCCATGGTGGTCGAAATCGAGGAAGACGCGCGGGTGCGACGACCACAGCGGCATGGCCGGGTTCGGGCAGTGCGCCGGCAGTTCTTTGGCCGTGAGTTCCACGATCGGCATCGTCTTTTGGGTCATCTGGTGTCTCCGTCTGGCAGTTGGGCAAAGACAGGATTCTAACGGATTCCCCATATTGTCGAAATGACCGTAAAATAATGCGCTCAACATATTGAGCCCAAGCGCTCCTTTCTCAAGTGGCGTCGACCCATTCCATGCGTTTCATGCTCCACTGTTTCCAGATCATCGCTGTCGTTCCAGCCGTTATTTCGACGCCTGGAAGTTGCACGAACGCCACACCGTCATGTCTGTAAACGCCGGCGAGCCGGCTGGCCAGCTGCCGGTCACGATTGGCGACGCACCCGATCGCGACGCGTTTCGCGACGGATTCAAGACCGGCCTGCCGACCCTGTTCGGCATCGCCGCCTGGGGCCTGGTGGTGGGCATCGCCATGGTCAAGAGCGGGCTGTCCGTGCCGCAGGCGCTGGGCATGACGCTGCTGGTGTTCGCCGGCTCGGCGCAACTGGCGTCGCTGCCGCTGATCGCGGCGCAGGCGCCGATCTGGGTGATTTTCGCCACGGCGCTGGTCGTCAATCTGCGCTTCGTGATCTTTTCGGCGCTGCTGGCGCCGCACTTTGCCCACTTGCCGTGGCGTCAGCGCCTGTATCTTGGCTATATCTCGGGCGATATTTCCGTCGCCTTGTTCTTGCAGAAATATCCGAGTCCGACGCCGGCCGTGGGCAAACTGTCGTACCTGAAGGGCTTGATGTTCCCGAACTGGGGCGCCTGGCAGATCGGCTCGGTGATCGGGGTATTTTTGGGCAGCACTGTACCGGCCGAGTGGGGCCTGGGCTTTGCCGGCACGCTGGCGATTCTCTGCATCATGGTGCCCCTGATGATCAACCGCGCCGCCTTGTGCGGCGTGCTGGTGGCGGGCACGGTCTCGGTGCTGGCCTATGAGTTGCCGTACAAGCTGGGCTTGCTGCTGGCGGTGCTGGTCGGGATGGTGACGGCGATGGTCATCGAAGAAACAATGGACAAGATAAAGGCGCGCCGTGGCTGATTGGGAAATCTGGGTGGTGATTGGCGTGCTGTGCGTGGCCACGGCCGCGACGCGCAGTTCGTTCTGGCTGATCGGCCACCGCGTATCGATTCCGCCACGGGTGCAGGAAATGCTGCGCTATGCGCCGGCCTGCGCGCTGGCGGCCATCATCGGGCCCGATTTTCTGATCGATCCGCAGGGCGGGCTGCAGTTCACGCTGGCCAACCCGAAGCTGCTGGCGGGGCTGGCCGCATTTGCGTTCTATGTGTGGCGCCGTAACATGCTGCTGACGATTTTATTCGGCATGCTTGTGTTTACGGCACTGCGCGTCCTGCACGTTTTTGGCGGGACCCCCTGATGTACAATGACGTTTTTTCACTATTGCCACGCTGACCAATGGACGCTTCCCGCCGTTTCACCCGTTTGCAAGACCTGATCGATCAGAACGCCCTGCAGGGCAAGCGCGTCTTCATTCGCGCCGACCTGAATGTGCCACAAGATGACGCCGGCAATATCACCGAAGACACGCGCATTCGCGCTTCGGTGCCGGCGATCCAGGCCGCCATCAAGGCGGGCGCGGCAGTGATGGTGACGTCGCACCTCGGTCGGCCGACCGAAGGCGCGTTCAAGCCGGAAGACAGCCTGGCGCCGGTCGCCGCGCGCCTGTCCGAGCTGCTCGGCCAGCCGGTCGAACTCAAGCAAGACTGGGTCGACGGCGTGGATGTCGCGCCGGGTTCGGTTGTGCTGCTGGAAAATTGCCGCGTAAATGCGGGCGAAAAGAAAAACAACGACGAACTGGCCCAGAAAATGGCCAAGCTGTGCGATGTGTACGTCAATGACGCGTTTGGCACTGCGCACCGCGCCGAAGCCACCACGCACGGCATCGCCAAGTTTGCACCGGTCGTCGCGGCAGGCCCGTTGCTGGCCGCCGAACTCGACGCACTGGGCAAGGCCCTCGGCCAGCCGCAGCGTCCGCTGCTGGCGATCGTCGCCGGCTCGAAAGTCTCGAGCAAGCTCACCATCCTGCAAAGCCTGGCCGACAAGGTTGACAACCTGATCGTCGGCGGCGGCATCGCCAACACGTTCATGAAGGCCGTCGGCCTGAACATCGGCAAGTCGCTGGTCGAAAACGACCTGGTGAACGAAGCCAAAGCGATCATCGACAAAATGGCCGCGCGCGGCGCGCAGGTGCCGATTCCCGTCGACGTCGTGTGCGCCAAGGAATTCGCGCCGACGGCTGCCGCCACTGTCAAGCTGGTGGCTGACGTACAAGACGACGACATGATCCTCGACATCGGCCCGCAGACCGCCGCCATGTTGGCAGAGCAGGTCGCCACGGCTGGCACGATCGTCTGGAACGGTCCTGTTGGCGTGTTCGAATTCGACCAGTTTGCCGAGGGCACCAAGACCCTGGCGCTGGCCATCGCCGGTTCCAAGGGCTTCTCGATCGCCGGTGGCGGTGACACCCTGGCCGCAATTGCAAAATACAAGATCGCCGACCAGATCGGCTACATTTCGACCGGCGGTGGCGCCTTCCTGGAATTCCTGGAAGGAAAAACGCTGCCGGCGGTGGATATCCTGCTGCAACGCAGCGCGCAGTCTGCAGCATAAATGAGACCCTAGCGCAGCCGTGGCTGCGCTTTGTTTTTTACAAGGACACTTCATGTACCGTGGCACCAAGATCGTCGCAACCATCGGCCCAGCATCGACCGACTTCGATATTCTCGTCAAAATGATCCGCGCCGGCGTCGACGTCGTACGCCTGAACTTTTCGCACGGGAAGGCCCAGGATCACATCGACCGGGCCACCTTGGTACGCCGCGCCGCCGCCGAGTGCGGCCGTGAAGTGGCCATCATGGCCGACATGCAGGGTCCGAAGATCCGCGTCGGCAAGTTTGAAGAAGGCAAGATTTTCCTGACCAATGGCGACCGGTTCATTCTGGATGCCAAGTGGGGCGAGAACGGCGAACTGGGCAACCAGGAGCGCGTGGGCCTGGACTACAAGGCGCTGCCGCGTGACGTCAAGCCGGGCGACAGGCTGCTGCTGAATGACGGCCTGATCGTGCTGATCGTCGACCGCGTCGCCGGTCACGAAATCTGCACCACCGTCAAAGTGGGCGGCGAGCTGTCGAACAACAAGGGCATCAACCGCCAGGGTGGCGGCCTGACCGCGCCGGCGCTGACATCCAAGGACATGGAAGACATCAAGACCGCGATGAGCTTCCAGGCCGACTACCTGGCCATTTCGTTCCCGAAAAGCGCGACCGACATGGAAATGGCGCGCCAGCTGGCCAATATCGCCGGCGAGCCATACGGCCACAAGCCGATGATGATCGCCAAGATCGAGCGCGCCGAAGCGATTCCGCTGCTGCAAGAGATCCTGGATGCATCGGACGGCATCATGGTCGCCCGTGGCGACCTGGCCGTCGAAGTGGGCAACGCCGCCGTACCGGCGCTGCAAAAGCGCATGATCCGCATGGCGCGCGACTCGAACAAGCTGGCCATCACCGCGACCCAGATGATGGAGTCGATGATCGTCAATGCCGTGCCGACCCGCGCCGAAGTGTCCGACGTCGCCAATGCCGTACTGGATGGCACCGACGCGGTCATGACCTCGGCCGAGACCGCATCGGGCAAGTACCCGATCGAAACCGTCGAGATGATGGCGGCGGTCTGTCTCGAAGCCGAGATGTCCGAATACAACAAGGTCGACGTCGACTTCCTCAACAAACAGTTCACCCGCATCGACCAGACCATCGCGTACGGTACGCTGTTTACTGCGCACCACCTGCGCGTGAAGGCGATCGTGGCGCTGACCGAGTCGGGCTCGACCGCGTTGTGGATGAGCCGTCACAGCATCGACACGCCGATCCTGGCGCTGACTCCGCTGAAGACGACCGAGCGCAAGGCGTCGCTGTACCGCAACGTGCGCGCCTTCCACCTGGAGCAGGAAGGCGGCAGCCACGCCGTGCTGCGCAAGGCTGAAGAGCTGTTGATGAATGAAGGTTACGTGCGCAAGGGCGACCTGATCGTGGTGACGTGGGGTTCGCCGATGGGCGAGGCTGGCGGCACCAATGCGCTCAAGATCGTGCGTGTGGGCGAATATGATTAACGGGATGGGGCGCCGCGCCTGATGCGTTCACGGCATGCCGGTAGTTCGGCATGCCGCGCTCGGCACGCGCCACTTCCCGACAAGTTTCTTTATTGTTTGGAGTACTACCATGGCACTCGTATCACTGCGTCAGTTGCTGGACCACGCCGCCGAAAACGGCTACGGCCTGCCGGCATTTAACGTCAACAACCTCGAACAGGTGCAGGCCATCATGGCTGCCGCCGACGCTGTCAACAGCCCGGTGATCATGCAGGCATCGGCCGGCGCGCGCAAGTACGCGGGCGAAGCCTTCCTGCGTCACCTGATCGACGCTGCGGTCGAAGCGTACCCGCACATTCCGGTCGTCATGCACCAGGATCACGGCCAGTCGCCGGCCGTCTGCATGGCCGCGATCCGTTCGGGTTTCTCGTCGGTGATGATGGACGGTTCGCTCGAGGCCGATGGCAAGAGCGTCGCCAGCTATGAATACAACGTCGCTGTCTCGCAAGAAGTCGTCAAGTTCGCACACTCGATCGGCGTGACCGTCGAAGCCGAACTGGGCGTGCTCGGTTCGCTCGAAACCATGATGGGCGACAAGGAAGACGGCCACGGCGCCGACGGCGCCATGACCCGCGAGCAGCTGCTGACCGACGTCGACCAAGCCGCCGACTTCGTCAAGCGCACCCAGTGCGACGCCCTGGCAATCGCCATCGGTACCTCGCACGGCGCGTACAAGTTCACGCGCAAGCCAACCGGCGACATCCTGGCGATCGACCGCATCAAAGAGATTCACGCACGCATTCCGAACACCCACCTGGTGATGCACGGTTCGTCGTCGGTGCCGCAAGAGCTGCTGGCGATCATCCGCGAATTCGGCGGTGACATGAAAGAGACCTACGGCGTGCCGGTCGAAGAGATTCAAGAGGGCATCAAGCACGGTGTTCGCAAGATCAATATTGACACCGACATTCGCCTGGCGATGACGGCAGCGATTCGCAAGTACATGTTCCAGAATCCGTCGAAGTTCGATCCACGCGATTACCTGAAGCCGGCGCGCGAAGCGGCAATGGACGTGTGCAAGGCGCGCTTCCTGTCGTTCGGCTGCGAAGGCCAGGCCGACAAGATCAAGCCGATCCCGCTGGACAAGATGGCCGAGCGTTACAAGGCCGGCGAGCTGTCGCAGATCGTTCAATAAACCGCAAGGATGGCGGCAACGCCGCCATCCCCGGGTTCGATCGCCCGCGTCGCAAATTGACGTAAAATATCGCATTGACCAGGCTTTACCGCCTGACTTTCACAACCGGCGGCCCGTTCCGCCGGTTCCGCTTTCCTGATACCCCATCTATGAACAGCCTCTACCAATCCTCCATTCAGTCCCTGCCACTGCTCGGTCACGGCAAGGTGCGCGATAACTACGCCGTTGGCGACGACAAGATCCTGATCGTCACCACCGACCGCCTGTCGGCCTTCGACGTGGTCATGAACGAGCCGATTCCCGGCAAAGGCAAGGTACTGAACCAGATGAGCGATTTCTGGTTCGAGAAGCTCGGCCACATCGTGCCGAACCACCTGACCGGCATCACGCCGGAAAGCGTGGTCGCGCCGAACGAGGTCGAGCAGGTAACCGGCCGCGCGGTCGTGGCCAAGCGCCTGAAACCGATCATGGTCGAAGCCGTCGTGCGCGGCTACATCATCGGTTCGGGCTGGAAGGATTATCAGCAAAGCGGCGCCATCTGCGGCATTTCGCTGCCAGCCGGTCTTCAGCAGGCTGAAAAGCTGCCGGAGCCGATCTTCACGCCGGCGGCCAAGGCCGATCTGGGCGAGCACGACGAAAACATCTCGTTCGCCCAGATGGAAGAAAAAATCGGCGCCGAACTGGCCGCCAAAATGCGTGACATCAGCATCAAGCTCTACACGACCGCTGCCGAATACGCGGCCACGCGCGGCATCATCATCGCCGACACCAAGTTCGAATTCGGCCTGGACGACAACAACGTGCTGCACCTGATGGACGAAGTGCTGACCGCCGATTCGTCGCGCTTCTGGCCAGCCGACTCGTACGCGCCGGGCATGTCGCCGCCATCGTTCGACAAGCAGTTCGTGCGCGACTATCTCGAAACGCTCACCGAGTGGCCAAAGACCGCACCGGCCCCAAACCTGCCGCAAGACGTCATCGATAAAACCCAGGCCAAGTATTTCGAGGCCATCGAACGCCTGACCGGCGAAAAGCTGAAGGCATAAGCGATGACCGAGCAATCCAAGCCGCTCGTCGGCGTCATCATGGGCTCGTCGTCCGACTGGGACGTGATGCAGAATGCGGTCGCGATCCTGAAGCAGTTCGGCGTGCCGTTCGAAGCGTCGGTGATTTCGGCGCACCGCATGCCCGACGAAATGTTCACCTACGCCGAGACAGCCCGCGCGCGCGGCCTGCGCGCGATCATCGCCGGCGCCGGCGGCGCGGCCCACCTGCCTGGCATGGTGGCCGCCAAGACCATCGTGCCGGTGCTGGGCGTGCCCGTCCCGTCGAAGTACCTGCGTGGCGAAGACTCGCTGCTGTCGATCGTGCAGATGCCCAAAGGCGTGCCGGTGGCAACGTTCGCCATCGGTGAAGCAGGCGCCGCCAATGCAGCGCTGACCGCCGTGGCGATCCTTGCTGCCAATGACGACGCCCTGGCCGACAAACTGGAGCAGTTCCGCCGCGACCAGACCGCCGCCGCCCAGGCCATGACCTTACCTGTTTGATCCGATGACCCAAGCGCAGCAGACTTCTCCAATTCTTCCATCGGCCGATCCGTCCACCTGGCTCGGCGTGATGGGTGGCGGCCAGCTTGGCCGCATGTTCGCGCACGCCGCGCAAAGCATGGGCTACCAGGTTGCCGTGCTCGAACCGAGTGCCGAGTGCCCGGCCGGGCAGGTTGCCGATCGCACTATCGAAGGCAACTACGACGATGCGGCGGCGCTGGCCGAACTGCGCGCGCTGTGCGCCGCCGTGACCACCGAGTTCGAGAACGTGCCGGCTGACAGCCTGCAACTGCTGGCCGAAGGCAGCTTTGTCGCACCGGGCGCATCGTGCGTGTCGATCGCCCAGGACCGCATCGCCGAAAAGCGTTTCTTTGTCGAATGCGCGCCAGCCTCGAAGGTGATGCCGGCGCCGCACAAGACGATCGCCTCGCACGCCGACATCGACGCCATCGGTGACGACCTGCTGCCGGGTATTCTGAAAACCGTGCGCATGGGTTACGACGGCAAGGGCCAGGTGCGCGTGCGCACGCGCGACGATGTGCGCGCGGCGTTTGACGACATGGACGGCGTGACCTGCATGCTCGAAAAGATGCTGCCGCTGGCCTACGAAGTGTCGGTGCTCACTGCGCGCGGCCATGACGGTGCCTCGGTCGTGTACCCGATCGCCGAAAACGTGCATCGCGACGGCATCCTGTTTACCACCACCGTGCCGGGCCCGAACGTGTCGCCGCAATGCGCGCGTCAGGCCCAGGATGCAGCGCGCGCCATTGTTGACCAGCTGGGTTACGTCGGCGTGCTGTGCATCGAGTTCTTCGTGCTCGACGACGGCACGCTGGTCGTCAACGAGATGGCGCCACGCCCGCACAACAGCGGCCACTACACGATCGACGCCTGCATCACGAGCCAGTTCGCGCAGCAGGTGCGCGCGATGGCGCGTTTGCCGCTGGGCGACGTGCGCCAGCATTCGCCGAGCGTCATGCTCAACATCCTGGGCGACGTCTGGTTTGACGGTGACACTGACAACACGCGCGAACCGGCCTGGGACCGCGTGCTGGCGCTGCCGGGCGCCAACCTGCACCTGTACGGCAAGGACGACCCGCGCCGCGCCCGCAAGATGGGCCACGTGACGTTTGTTGCGCCGACTCTGGGCGAGGCGCAGGCCAATCTGCGCGCCGCCTGCGCCATCCTCGGGATCGACGCATAACCATGACCGACCTGCAGATCGACCAGTCGGTCATCGACACCGCCGCCCGCCTGCTCGAAGCGGGCGAACTGGTCGCGTTCCCGACCGAGACCGTGTACGGCCTGGGCGCCGACGCCGAGAATCCGGCCGCAGTGGCCGCCATTTACGCCGCCAAGGGCCGGCCGCAAGACCATCCGGTGATCGTGCACCTGGCGCCGGAAGCGCCGCTCGATTACTGGGCCTGTGACATCCCGCCAGAAGCCGGCGCGCTGGCCGCGGCCTTCTGGCCCGGCCCGCTGACGATGATCCTGAAGCGCGCACCGAACATTCCCGATGCCGTCAGCGGCGGCCAGGACACGGTCGGCCTGCGCTGCCCGGCGCACCCGGTGGCGTTGGCGCTGCTGCGCGCGTTCAAGGGCGGCAAGGGCGGCATTGCCGCGCCGTCGGCCAACAAGTTCGGCCACGTCAGCCCGACGCTGGCCGATCACGTTGTCGACGAATTCGAACTGGACGACACGGTGGCGATGGTGCTCGATGGCGGCCCATCGCAGGTCGGCATCGAATCGACCATTGTCGACCTGTCGCGCCTGGCCACGCTGGGCCCGGTGCTGTTGCGGCCAGGCCACATCAGCGCCGAGGCAATCGCTGCCGTGATCGACCAAATGCCGCGCGCAGCCGATGCGGCGGCGCCGCGCGCCTCGGGCACGCTCGAATCGCATTACGCGCCGCACACGCCGGTCGCGATGCAGGAGCGCGCCGTGCTGCTCGCAACGATCGACCAGTTGCACGCGGCTGGCCGCAAGGTCGCACTGATCCACGTCAGCACGATGCCGGAAACCCACGCCGCGCAGCGCCTGCCGCCACAGCCGGCAGGCTTCGCCCACGCGCTGTACGCCGCATTGCGCGCGATGGACGGGCAGGGCGCCGACATCATCCTGGTCGAGTCACCGCCGCAACAGGGCGAGTGGCTGGGTGTCAATGATCGCCTGCGCCGCGCTGCGCATGGATCGACGGGCATCGTCCATGGGCTGCTTAACAGCCAGCCTGACGTTTGATTTATATCAACGAATCGATGGCAGGGGCGTAAGCGCCCCTGCATCGTGCTGGTCGCCGTTACAAATTCCCCACTTTCTGTGGGGAACATGCTGGTTATAATCCGACCCCAATAGCCAGACCCATCCACTCTGATAGGTGCAAATTGCAACAGCCATTGAAGCAATGGATTTTGCTATACATGGGTAATGAACGCTGGCATAGTAATGAAGCGGCGAATAGCACGAGCGTTCGTTTAGAAAAAATTCAACTCAGGAGACACAATGCGTCAAACCAATTTTGCGCTGGCCGTGCTGACGGCAGCGCTGCTGACCGCGTGCGGCGGCGGCACGAGCCCGGCAGGCGGCGACCAGGCGACCAAGGTCACGTTCACCAACCAGGTCTCGTTCGGCGACAGCCTGTCTGACGTCGGCACCTACCGTGTCGGCGCCGTGGCAGCGGCTGGCGGCGGCAAGTTCACCATCAATGGTGACAGCACTGCCAAGAGCGAAGACCTGAACGGCAAGATCTGGCTCGATTTCATGGCTGCCCAGCTCAAACTGCCGGCACCATGCGCTGCGCAGACCGGTCTGCAAGGTGACGCATCGCTCGGCTTCTCGGTTCCGATCGTCAACAATCCGAATTGCTTCAACTACGCCCAGGGCGGCTCGCGCGTGATCAATCCGATCGGCCCGGGCAATGCCGCGACCGGCTCGCCGATCGGCGAAATGACCACCCCGATGGTCACCCAGATCGCCAACCACCTGGCCCGCTCTGGCAACAAGTTCACCGGCACCGAACTCGTGACGGTCCTGTCGGGCGGCAATGACGTGCTGATGCAACTGGCTGCCGTGACCAACGCCGGCACCGCCGCCGGTGCGCAAGCCTTCGCTGGCGCCCTGGCCACCCGCCTGGGCGCAACCGCCACCAACCCGCAAGCCGCCACCCAGGCAATCCTGGTCGCGATCGCCACCGAGAATGCCCGTCCAGGCAAGACCGATGCAACGCTGGTCGCTGCCGCCGTGCGCGCTGCCGCCACCCAGCCGGGCAATTCGGCCGTGGCAGCACCTGCCGTGTATGGCCCGCTCGTGACCGCTGCGCAAGCGGACGGCACTGCTGCCGGCAACACCGCCGCCGGCGCTTACGCTACTGCCAACGCCACGGCGATGGTGACGGCGCTGGGCACCGCCGGTGCGCAGATGGCTGGCCTGGTCAAGAACGAACTGCTGGCCAAGGGCGCGAAGTACGTGATCGTCGCCAACCTGCCTGACGTGGCCAGCACGCCGACCGCGAAATCGCGTCCGGCTGCGATCCAGTCGCTGGTCGCCGCAATGGTCAACGCCTTCAACACGCAGCTCAAGGCCGGCCTGGGCGCCGACGATGCGCGCGTGCTGTACTCCGATCTGTACTCGGTCAGCAACGACCAGGTGAAAAATCCTGGCCCGTATGGCTTGACCAACACCAGCACCCCGGCGTGCGCCAACAACGCGCTGGGTGGGACCTCGCTGATCTGCACCGCCAACAACACGGTGGCAGGTGATGTGAGCCGCTACATGTTCGCCGACGGGATCCATCCGACCCCGTTCGAGAACGACCTTATCGCCCGCTACGTCTTCAAGGACATGGCTATCAAAGGCTGGCTGTAAGCAGGTTCTCAGCAACGAGCGGCGGGCCTGCCCTGGCGGCGGGCCCTCACACATCTATCAGGAGAAGTCATGAAAGTTCGTTTTAGCAGTATCGCCAAGGTTGCGGGTGTCGCTGCCGCACTGGCGTTCGCCACCGGCGCGTCGGCGCAATCGGCCGGCCAGATCACCGCCAAAGTTGGTTTCAACCGTTTGATGCCGAAAGTGGAAAGCGGCGACATCAGCGCGCCGGCACTGCCAGGCACCAAGGCCGACGTCGGCAACGACATGCAGCCAGTGGTCATCCTGTCGTACAGCTTCACCGACAACCTGTCGGTCGAGGGTGCCCTCGGCACGCCGTACAAGCACCAGATCTACGGTGCGGGCGCGATTACTGGCGTCGGTTCGGTGGGCACGGTCGAGGCACTGCCGCCGACCGCGTTCTTCCAGTACCGCTTCTTCGCGCCGACCGCGGCCTTCCGTCCGTTCATCGGCGTGGGCCCGACCTACGCGTACTTCATGAAGGAACGCGGTAATGGCAAGCTGACCTCGATCACCAATCCGGGCAGCGACGTGCCGACCACCTTCAAGATCGACAACAAGCTGACCTACAGCGCGCAAGTGGGTATCGCGATGAACTTCGACGAGCGCTGGTTCGCCGATGCGACGGTCATCAAGACGCGCCTGCGTACCGACGTGCACTTCTCGACCGGCCAGACCCAGTTCATGAAACTGGATCCGGTGGCGATCGTGCTGGCGGTGGGTTACAAGTTTTAAGCGCGGCGCAAGCCGTGTGACGAGAGCCCGCCGCGTGCGGGCTTTTTTCATGGCGCGTCGGCGCGCCAGCTGTCGGCTATACTTTCTGATCGCCAATGCCAACGCTTCCGATGACACGATTCCACCGTATCGCCACCTGGCCGGTATTGGCCGCTTTAGCGTTCCCTGTTGCCGCTGCAGCGACTGACAACGCCCACCGTATCGCCAGCATCGAGCGGGGCCTGCGGCCTGCTCAGGCACTGGCCGGCGCGCCGGTGCCGCTGAGCACGCTCGAGGGTGAAATGCGTCGTCTTCATGTACCGGGCTTGAGCATCGCCGTCATCGACGATGGTCGACTGGCCTGGGCCAAGGGCTATGGCGTGGTTGGCCCGGGCGGCGGGCCTGTAACGCCCGAAACATTGTTCCAGGCCGCATCGATCAGCAAGCCTGTTGCAGCGTTTGGCGCGATGACGCTGGTTCAGTCCGGAAAGCTGGACCTGCACGCCGATATCAACACGCAGCTACGCAGCTGGAAACTGCCTGCGGCATTTGGCGGCGCGCCAGTGACTCCCTTGCAACTGCTGTCGCACACCGGCGGCCTGAACGTCAGCGGGTTTCCCGGGTATGCGCCGGGAATGCCCGTGCCGACCGTGCTGCAGGTTCTGGACGGCGCGGCGCCTGCCAACACGGCGCCGGTACGCATGACGTCACCACCGGGCGGCGCGTGGCAGTATTCGGGCGGCGGCTACACGGTGTTGCAGCAGCTGATGATCGACGTGGCTGGCCAGCCTTTCGAGACGATCATTCAAGCGCGCGTGCTGGCCCCGTTGAGAATGACCTCCAGCACGTTCAGTCAGCCAGCCAGCGCCGCCATCCTCGGCAAGGCAGCGTTGCCGCATGACAGCGCCGGCACACCGTATGCCGGCGGCCCGTCCACCTATCCGGAGCTCGCTGCGGCCGGCATGTGGACGACGCCAAGCGATCTGGCCCGCTTCATCATCGGCGTTCAGGCGTCTGCGGCGGGGCGCAGCAAGGTGCTGACGCAAGAGAATGCGCGCAGAATGCTTGCCGCGGTCCGTAATGATTACGCCCTCGGCTTCGAGACCGCCGGCAGCGGCGCCGCCGCATCGTTCGCCCATGGTGGCAGCAACCGCGGATACCAGAACTATCTGTTTGGCTACGTCGATGGCGGCCGTGGCGCGGTGGTGATGACAAACGGCGACGCTGGCGATGAAGTGGCGCGCGCGACCATGCGCGCCATCGCCGCCGAGTACGGCTGGCCCAGCTATCAGACCGTACTGCGCGCAGCAGTGCCGATCGATGCCCTGATGGCCCAACAGATGAGCGGGAAATACGCGATCCCCGGGTTGGGTGACTTCGACATCACGGTACAGGACGGACAGCCGATGTTCTGGATCAAGGCGGGGCAGGGTGAGCGCCTGTACCGCCAGTCGGAAACGCGTTTTTTCGTGCTGTCGCAACAACTTGAATTGCGCTTCGATGCGCTGCCTGGCGATACGGGCCAGATCGTCGCCGGGCCGTTCGATGTACGTTTCAAGCGCGTACCGTAATCATGGGCGACGCTCGTGACAGTGGGAACGCACGGGGACAGGCACGGCGCCTTCAGTGCATGCCTGTCACGTACTGCGTGAATGTCTCGCCACTCACTGCCTGCTGGTACAGGAAGCCCTGGTAGAGATGGCAGCCCGCATCGGCCAGGAACTGGCGCTGCCCCGCCGTTTCGACGCCTTCCGCCATCACTTCCAGCCCCAGGCTCTCGCCCAGCGCGATGATCGAGCGCACGATCGAGGCGTCGTTCTGGTCGGTCAGGACGTCGCGCATGAACGAGCGGTCGATCTTGAGCTGATCGAGCGGCAGCTTGCGCAGGTAGGCCAGCGACGAGTAGCCGGTGCCGAAGTCGTCCAGCGAAAACGACAGACCCTGCTGTTTGAGCGCGCCCATCGTCTGCGCGGCCAGCGTGAAATCGGTCACCACCAGGCTTTCGGTCAGCTCCAGGCGCAGCCCTGACGGCTGCACGCCGGTTTCGGCAAAAATCGTTTCCAGCAGCGCGACGAAATCCGGTTCGGTGAACTGGCGCGCGCTGACGTTGACCGACAGCGTCAGGCCGGCCGTCGCCGGCTGGCGCTGCCAGCGCGCCAGCTCGCGGCAGGCGGTGCGCATGACCCAGGCGCCGATCTCAATGATGAGTCCACTTTCTTCGGCGATGCGGATGAAGTCGGGCGGCAGCAGGACCTTGCCATCGGGCTGGCGCCAGCGTAGCAGCGCTTCGGCGCCGATCACGTGCCCCCAGCGGTCGAGCTGCGGCTGGTAGTGCAGCACGAATTCATGGCGCTGCAGCGCGCGGCGCAAGCCGCTTTCGAGTTCGGCGCGCGCGAGCCATGCGGCCTGCGCGGCCGGGTCGTGAAAGCGAAACGTGTTGCGCCCGGCGGCCTTGGCCTGGTACATCGCGGCGTCGGCCTGACGCAAGGTCGATTCGACCGTGTCTTGCAGGCCGCACAGCGTGACCACGCCGACACTGACCGACAGCGTGTAATGCAGTTCGCCCAGCTGGAACGGCGCCGCCAGCGCCGCAACCACCTTTTTGGCGACGGTCTCGGCCTGCGCTGCGGCCACCGCGCGCGACTCGTCGACGGGCCGGATCAGCACCACGAACTCGTCGCCGCCCAGGCGCGCCACCATGTCGGTTTCGCGCACGCAGCCTTCGAGGCGGCGCGCCACGGCCTGCAGCAGCAGGTCGCCGGCGGCGTGGCCCTGGCTGTCGTTGAGGTACTTGAAGTTGTCGAGGTCGCAGAACATCAGCGCACCGCACTTGCCGCTGCGAGCGCTGCCGACCAGCGCGCGCCGCAACTGGTCGAGCAGGTTGGCGCGGTTGGGCAGGTCGGTGAGGTGGTCGAAGAACGCCAGCCGGAAGATTTTCGCTTCGCTGGATTTGCGCTCGCTGATGTCGGTGCCGATCACCAGGATCTTCTGGCATGCGCCTGGCACGGCATCGGGCGCCAGCAAGGTCCAGCGGGTGTCGGTGTCGACCTTCGAGCCATCGCGCCGCACGTGGGCCAGTTCGCCCGACCATTCGCCATCGGCCAGCGTGTGTGCAAAGGCGGTTTCGTAGTGTGCCTGTTCGTCGCACAGCAGCTCGCAAAAGCGCTTGCCCATCGCCTCTTGCGCGCGCCAGCCGTACAGGCGCTCGGCGCCATGGTTCCAGTAGCTGATGCGCGAGGTCATGTCCATCGCAATGATCGCGTCGCGCGCCTGCTGCAGGAACGACGCCTGCTCGAGCATCACCAGATCGGCATGCTTGACCCGTGTGAAATCGGCCAGGAATCCTTCGAGCATCCCGGCCTGCCGGTTCAGGGCCCCTTGTTCCCAGATCCACCGGATGCGGCCGTCAGCAGTGCGGATCCGGTACGTCACCTGGAAGGGCTGGTTCTGGGCCAGGGCGATCGCCACGGCCGCATGCATCTGGTCGCGGTCTTCGGGCAGGATGATGCTGGCAAACGACAGGCCTGGCTGGGTGGTGAACGCTGCAGCCGAGTAGCCGGTCACTTTTTCGATGCCGTCACTGATGAACACCATGCTCCACTCGCTGTCGTTGCGACAGCGGTACGCTGCGCCCGGCAAGTTACTCAGCAGCAGGTCAAGCGACAAGGCATCGCTGCGAGTGGGTGCGGACGGATCGGATACTGGTTGCGTCAAGCTCATCATGCCTCTGCCGTGAATCGCGCCGGCCTGTGCAGGCCATGCAACATGCATTCGATGGTAGCGCAAATCGGGCCGGTAGCAAGTGCCAAGTACGAGTGAGCAGACGAATCGTCATCAGATCCATCCGGGATGCGACGCAAGGTGAAGCGGCATTGGCAAGTTGTCACAATTGAGCGGCGCCGGCGGCCGGTCAGAACGGGGCGGCCATGCCCAAAAAGTGTTCTCTTTGGCAAGCTGCATGCTAGACTGAGCGGCTTATTTTTACGGTGCCGCGCATGTCCCCCGCCTCGTTCGCCTGTCTCGGCCTGTTGCTTTGTGCTGCGCTGCACGCGTGCGATGCGCATGGTGCCGGCCTGCGCGCGCTGCGCATCGCGGCGGGCGACACGCCCGTGATCGACGGCGCTCTGGATGACCCCGCATGGCGCCGCGCGCCCGTCTACCAAGACTTCCACAAGCACCAGCCGCGCGACGGCGGGCCTGCGCCCGGTGCCTTGAAGACCAGCGTGCAAGTGCTGGTCGACGACGGTGCGCTGGTGTTCGGCATCCGCGCCTGGGACGATGCACCGCAGCTGCGCCGGGGGCTGCTGGCGCGGCGCGACAAGGTCGGCGTCGACCAGGATTTCATCGGCATCTGGATCGACCCGGCCGGCCATGGCCGCAATGCCCAGTTCGTGCGCATCAACACCACCGGCGTGGTCAGCGATGGCATCCACCGCGCCGAGGATGACGAATCCGATCTGGGGCCCGATTTTCCGGTCGAGACAGCCGTGACGATCCTGCCTGACGGCTACAGCATGGAAGTGCGCTGGCCGCTGTCGAGCCTGCGCTTTCCGTACGCCGATGGCCGCAACTGGCGCCTGATGGTCGAGCGCAGCATCCCGCATGCCGACGGCATGCTGCTGGTGACGGCGCCGTGGCGGATCGATGCGCTCAGCCACCTCAGCTTCCTGCAGGAGATCGACGGCATGGAGGCCACCGTGGCAGCGGTGCGTGACCGCAGCTTCCTCGAGCTGCGTCCCGAACTGACGGTGCGCAGCGAACGCGCTGTCATGCCGGGGACGCGCACGCGCGGCAGTCAGGCTGAACTGGGCCTGGAAATCAATGCCCGTCCGCGCGCCGACTGGGTCTTCAATGCCACCATCAATCCCGATTACTCGCAGGTCGAGATCGACGAGCCGGTGTCGCAGGGCGCCGGCAATATCGCGCTGTCGCTGCCCGAGAAGCGCGGTTTTTTTCTGGAAAGCGCGGACGTGCTGGGCTTGAGCCTGCCAGCCTTTTATTCGCGCACCGTGAACGATCCCGAATACGGCCTGCGCGCGACCTGGCGCGGGGCCCAGGCCGACGCCACGGCGATGAGCCTGCGTGACGAGCCGGGCGGCCTGATCCTGCGCGGCAAGCCGTACGAAACGCTGGAATACGGGCAGACCAAACGGACGGTCGCAAGCTTGGTGCGCGCGCGCTGGCACGGGGAGGGCTTGCTGCTGGGCGCATTTGCCTCGCAGCGCGACTACCACCGTTTCGGCGGCAACGACGTCGTCGGCGTCGATGCCCAGTGGCGCGGCGAGGGGGATGACGGCGAGCAGCAGCAACTGTCCGGCGTGGCGATGGTATCGCGCACGACCGCAGGCTTTGTCGACGATGATGTGCCGGCGCGGGTGGCGGGGCGCTCGGGCGGCTACCTGTGGGGCAAGTCGCTGCACAAGACCGAACGCTGGTGGTACGAAGCCGAGGTCGAAGCGATCGCGCCCGGCTTCGTCAACGACAACGGTTTTGTGCCGCAAGCGGGCATCGCCCGCGCCACCGGCTCGATCAACCGCATCCTGGGACCGCAGGCGTTCGGCGGGATCGCGCTGTACGAATTCGAGACCTACCTGGTGCTGCACGAGATGCGCACGCTGGCCGATCGGGTGACGGGGCAGGCCGGGGGCGAGACGGTCGAGCGCAAGCTGCGTCCCGGCGTCTGGCTGGCCGCGACCCGGCGCACGAATGTGTGGGCCGAGCTGGGCTTCGACCGCCAGCGCGCGCGGCCGCTGGGGCGCTTGCACGATACGCGCGTCATCAATGTCGGCATCGAGACGACGCCCGCACCATGGATCTCGAAGATCGCGCTGGAAGCGGCGCTGGGCCGCCAGCTGGACGCCGATGCCGACCGCGTGGGGCCGGGCGGGAACGTGATCCTGGACGTCGGCCTGCGCTTTCCCTTGCCGCGCGGGTGGTCCCTGGAGCTCGACAACCACGTCAATCGTGCCTGGGTCCAGGGCACGCTGGGCCAGCCGGCATTCTCCGACACGGCCTGGCGCGCGCTGGCCATCGTCCATTTCAGCCCACGCGATTCGGTGCGGCTGCTGGCACAGAACACCTGGGCCGCTCGCCGCGACGATGGCGTGACGCAGCTCGAAGCATGGAACGACCGCCAGGTACACCGCTCGCTGCTATACCGCTACCAGTGGCGCCACGGCCGCACGGTGTCGCTGGGAATCGTGGATGACAAGCTCCCACTGGTAGACGAGCGCAGCCGCTCGCTGACCTTCAAGCTGCAATGGGAAGTGTAACCGCCATCAAAAGCCGGGGTCAGGTCTGACATTCGGACACGACCTCGGCCTTAGTCGCTCAAAAGCCGGGGTCAGGTCTGACATTCGGACACGACCTCAGCCCTAGTCGCTTGACCGAGCGGGCGCATCGAGATTCCGACACCGTATTAATCGATCCACCCGGAATTATCGCTTTCAGGAAATCAAAAAACTGATGCCAGTGCAGAGGCCGTGTCCGAATGTCAGACCTGACCCCCGCTTTTGTTTTGCGATGTTGGCGCGCTACGCAACCTGTGGCTCGGTGCTATGCTTGTGCCATGACTACTGATACCGATATTGAACTGTCCGGCGCCTTCCAGGCCAAGGACAGCAACGGCCGTACCCTCGACGTCAAAGAGATCCGCATTTTCGACGAGGGTTACGGGATCATCGATGTGTACGTGGAGTTCGCTGCCAAGCTCGACCCGGATGCCTACAAGGACACCGTCCTGGTCCGTCAACTCGTCGAGCGCCTGCGCACGCTTGGGTATGTGGGGCCTGATTTCGGCCACAGCGACCCGGGCCTGCAGGAGAGCCGTCTGATCGTGCTTGAGGCGCCGGAAGAATTTTCGGCGTTTGCCAAGAGCCGCGGCTGGAAGAATCTGGCCGAAGAGTTCGACGAATAAGCTGCAGCAATAACGTGGCAAAACAATGGGGCCGGGTTCGTCATCGAACCCGGCCCCATTTTCGCAGAACCTGCGCTGCGCTTATGAACCCAGGCGCAGTTGCAGGCCGGTGTCGGTGTAGGTCGGCGTCACGGTAAAGCCGTCGACCGTGATGGTCTCGAACTTGCCCTTCAGGCTTGCCGCACTGATGACGGTGAGCGTGTCGCCCACGGCCGGCTTGACGCCGTCCTGGAACTTGATGCGCAAGGTACCGCCGCCGATGGTGGCCGCACCCGTGATGCTCAGGCGCCCACCCTGGGCCGCGCCCAGGCGCAGTTCCAGCGCCGCGCCGGTCAGCTGCGTGTACTTGCCGCCCACGACCAGCGTGGCCGGTGCGTTGCTGATCACGGTGCCGCCGCCGGCGACATACACGTCACCGGTGCCGAAGGCGGTCGTCGACAGCGCTTCGAGGCTACCGGCGTCGACCTGCGTGCCGCCGGTCCAGGCGTTCTTGCCGCCCAGTTTCAACGTACCCGTGCCTTGCTTGACCAGCTTGCCTGCGCCGGTGATGTCGTTGCGCCAGCGGTCCGCTGCGTTGAAGCCACCCTTGCTCGCATCCATGTTCAGCACGACGTTGCCGGTAAAGACTGCATAACCTTCGGCCGCAGCAAACAGGTTCAGGCGGCCCCAGCCTTCAGCATCGTCCAGGATTGGATAGCCGGAACCGATCGCGGTGGTTTTCAGCACCACGCGGCGCTGCGCGTCGGTCAGGTACGGCAGGCGCGTTTCCAGCAGCACTTCGGCGCCTTTCGGCACGACGGCCGGCGCGGTGGTCGAGCCGATCAGCGGCAGGCCGAAGGTCATGCGGCGCAGGTAGTTGGCGCGGCTGGCAGCGTAGTCGGCAAAGCGGTCGTTCGCCGGCGTGCCCGAGATGGCGTAGCTCGGGAAGGTGCTGGCAGTGGTGCCGGTCAGCTTCATCAGCGTAGTCTGGGCCTGCTCGCGGGCGGCGGCGCGCGTGGTGGCGCCGGCGGCGATCAGGTTGGCGGCGGCGACGGCTTGCGCCTGCACGCGGCCGCTGATCACGTCCAGCGGCGAGTGCATGCCGGCATAGATGCGGCTCTCGCCCAGTTCGAGACCACGGCCGACCAGTTCCTGGTAGCGTTCCGGCAGCACGTAGGCCATCGCGACGGCGTTGCGCACGGCTTCGGCCGAGTGGCCGCTGGTGAAGCCGCCGTCGGTGTTCGGCGTCGCGCTCTTGGCCGGTTCGAGTTGCGGCACGACCTGCACCGCGCTGCTCCAGCGGTAAGGGCGCGCGTACTTGTAGAAGCGCTTGGCCGGTTCGGTCGAGCCGTTACCGCCCATTGCATTGACCAGGTCGACGACCTTGCCGAACTCGGCATTGGCAGCACCGCCGACGCCGTTGTTGTTGCCGCCATCTTCGTACTTGACCTTGGTGGCATCCGCCGGCATGTCGTTGATGGTGGTGGTTGCGCGCGAGGCGCTGCGCCACGCGTCGGTCAGCGGACCCATGCCGCCGGTGACGCTGTAGCCCTTGCCACGCCGGTCGTCCAGGTACGCCAGCAGAGCCTGCTCCGAGGTGCGGCTGGCGGTGGCCTTGACGACGTAATCGATGTTGGCATTGTGCACGGTGGCATTGACGATCGTACCGCCATTGGTGCCGTCGTTCGGCACGCCGGTCCAGGTCGATGCGGCCACGGCCGGGAAGCCGTCAACGGCCGGGGCCGTCTGACCTGCATCGACCAGTTCGGTTACCGGCTTCCAGATGGCGAGCATGCCGCCCAGCACGCGCACGCCGGCGTTCGTGGCCAGCGTGGCGTAGCGGGCATCGCCGCGCTGGTTGGTGGCGGCGGTGTCGACGAAGGCAAGCACTGCCGGCACCGGCGCCGTGTCGGCCGCGCCCTGGTCGGCTGGCGCGGCCGGGATGACGATGGCGACATCGGCAGCGGCGGCGTCGTCATGGTGGTCGGAACCACCGCAGGCGGACAGGGCAAGTGCGGCGCCGATGGCGACGGCAAGCGGAAGACGGCGGAGAACGACCTGATGCATGTGAACCCTTCAATGGTGGTGAGGCGAAAATTGAAGGGATGATAAGAAGTGCGTGTGACGTCATGATGACGCCCGCACCCCGCACTGCATCAATCGACCGTCACACCGGCGTCCTTGACCACTTTGCCCAGCTTGACCGATTCGGTGCGCATCAGGGTCCCGAACGCTTCCGGCGTGCCGCCGACGATCGGCGTGCCGAGCTCTTCCCATTTCTTGCGGAAGGCCGGATCGGCGAAGATTTCGTTGAGCGCCTGATTCAGGCGCATCACCACCGGCTTGGGCGTGGCGGCCGGTGCCACGATGCCGTGCCAGCCCGTGAAGTTGTAGCCACTCAGGCCCGACTCGGCCAAGGTCGGCACGTCCGGCAAGCTCGGAACGCGGGTGGCCGTCGTCACGGCGATCGGATGCAGCTTGCCTGTCTTGATGTACTGGACCGAGCTGCCGAGGATGTCGAACATGACCTTGACGTGTCCGCCGAGCACATCGTTCAGCGCCGGGCCGGCGCCCTTGTAGGGAACGTGCTGCAGCCTGGTCCCCACCGCAGTGTTGAACAGTTCGCCCGCCAGGTGCTGCGGGGTGCCGTTGCCGGCCGAGGCAAAGCTCAGCATCTCGGGATGCTCCTTTGCCATGGCAATGAACTGCTTGACGTTCTTGACCGTGACCGACGGGTGCACTTCGAGCACCAGCGGGAACGCCGAGATCTGGATCACCGGAGCGAAATCCTTGTCCGGGTCGAACGGGATCGATTTGTACAGCGTCTTGTTGACGGCCATCGGCCCGCTGGCCGCCAGCAGGATCGTGTAGCCGTCCGGGGCCGACTTGGCTACCATGCCGGTCCCGATATTGCCGCCGGCACCGCCCCGGTTATCGATGATGACGGGAACCTTGAACTTCGCCTGCAGCGGCCCCTGGATCAGGCGCGCCATCGCGTCCGTCGGCCCGCCTGGCGGGTAGGGCACGACGAAGCGAATGGGCTTCGACGGATACACGTCGGCGGCGCCGGCGACGAGCGCCTGGGTCATGAACAGCGTTGCGAGAAGTACCTTCTTGAGCATGCTTTGTCTCCGGTTTGTCTTGTTTTGTTTTGGTGGATGGTACGTTGTCGTTCAGGGTGCCTGCTGCGCCAGGCGCCGTTTCAGTTCATGCACGGCGCTGTGCACCGTGGTCAGCACCGGTGCCCCCGCCGCGCGCACGCAGGCGTCATGCGCGCGCGCCATGCTGAATTGCGCCAGGGCGATCGTCGCACAGCCGTCGTCGATCAGCCGCCGTGCGCTGTCGGCAATGAGCTCGTCATGCAGGTCGACGTCGCCCCGGTTGAGCGCATCGAGCGCGCCTTCGGCCAGGGCGCAGCGCAGTGCCACGCGTGCCGGAAATTCGGGCGGCATCGAGGCCAGCGTCGGGCCGAACGTCGCGATCAGGCCCACCGGGCCGGCCGCCTGACCGGCCTCGGCATCGGCAATCATGGCCTGATTCGGCTTGAGCACGGGAATATGCGGATAGCGCTGCGCCACCGCTTCGATGCACGGGCCGAAGGCCGAACAGGTAAACAGGATGGCTTCAGCCCCGCTGCCAAGCGCGTAATCCGCCAGATCGGCGAAGCGCTTGTGCATCGCAGCGTCGAGGCCGCGGCTTGACCGGGCCAGGTCGGCCGACAGCGAATCGTCGAGCAGATTCATGCGCGTGGCTTCAGGCCATTGCTCGGCCATGAAGGCATTGATCGGCTCGACCGAGTGGCTCAGGGCGTGGATCAGGGCGATGCGCGGCGCCGGGCGCTTCGCCGGTGAATGGGTGGCAGGCATGGTCATTGGTCCTCGATCTTTGGCAGTTCGGGCGCCAGCAGGCGCAATCCGGCCATCAACAGGCCATCGTAACGCGCGCGCTCGGCGGCAATGGTGTCCGGCGTCCAGTGATAGAAGCCTTCGCCCGTTTTCATCCCGTAGTGGCCGCCTTCGTAGCGCTGCGCCAGCACCCGGGCCGGCGTCGTGTTGGCCGCCAGCGACGGGTACATGGTGGTCGCTGCCGGGTAGTGCACGTCAATGCCGGCATGATCGCGCTGCAGCACGGGCCCCGCAGCAAGATAGCGAAAGCCGAAGCCGAAGCGTACTGCGGCGTCGACATCCTCGGCCGTGGCAATACCCGCGTCGATCAGCGCAAACGCTTCACGCGCAAGGGCATGTTGCAGGCGGTTGGCCAGGAAACCCGGCAGATCCTTGCGTACCAGCACCGGCACCATGCCGCAGGCGCGCATGAAGGCCATCAACGCCTCGGCCAGCTCGCCCGACGAGTTTGCGCCGAGCACGACCTCGACCAGCGGCACCAGATGCGCCGGCATGAAGAAGTGCAGGCCCAGCATCCGTTCGGTTGTTTCCAGGTGTTCGCCGATGGCCGAAATGGGAAAGCTCGAGCTGTTGCTGCACAGTAAAGTATTGGGGCGCGCGCGCTGGACCAGTTCGGCAAACAATGCCTGCTTGAGCGCCAGCTTTTCGGGAATGCATTCGATGACCAGATCGATTGTCTGCCAGTCGAGTTCATCAAGGCTGGCGCAGGTCGTGATGCGCTCGCGCTTGTGTTCCAGTCCCAGCTTGCCCAGGGTGTCGCCAAAATAGGTGTCGAGTGCGGCGCGGCGCGTGGCGCCGGGTTCAAGCACGATCGCGCGGCAGCCGGCACGTGCCAGCACGATAGCGACGTCGGCGCCCATCGTGCCACCGCCTGCGACGAGGGCCAGCGCTTGCGCAGGCTTGGGAAGTGTCGAGTTTTCCATGATCATTTTCAAAAAGAGAATGAACTTAGTTTGCGCTTCATCAAATTATCTGAGAAACGCATTTTTTCTATAAACTTATCGATTATGGAAATAAATCTATCCGCACGTGAATTGCGGGCCTTTCTTGCCCTGGCGGACACGCTCAGCTTCAGCAAGGCGGCGCAGCAGGTGTGCCTGTCGCAGTCGGCCCTCTCGACACTGATCGGTCGTCTGGAGGAGGGCTTTGGAAGTCGCCTGTTCTCGCGCACCACGCGCTCGGTCGCCCTGAGTGCTGCCGGCGAGGTACTGGTCCTGCACGCCCAGCAGTTGCTGGCAGATATCGAGCGCTCGGCCGCCGCGGTACGCAACGTGACAGCGCTGCACCGGGGCCGGGTGGCATTGGCCGCGATGCCATCGCTGGCGGCGCGGCTCGTGCCGCGCCTGTTCCGTGTGTTTCATGCGCGCCATCCCGACATCGCGCTATCGCTGGCCGACACGCTGTCGGAACCGGCGTTCGAGCTGGTGCGCCAGGGGCGTGTCGACTTCGCCATCACTGCCGCCAATCCGGCCTACCAGGATCTGGAATACATCCCGCTGACAACCGACGAATTCGTGCTGCTGGCGGCGCCCGGGCATCCGCTGGGCCGCGACAGCAGCCCGATTCGCCTGCCCGAGACGCTGCCGTATCCGCATATTTCGATGTCGCGCCATACCAGTGTGCGGCAATACGTCGACGCCGCTGCGCTGCAGGCGGGGATCAATTTTTATCCGGCGTTTGAAGTTGATCACCTGGCCACGATCGGCGCGATGGTGGTCGAAGAGCTGGGTGTGGCGGCTCTGCCAAGCCTGGCAGCCGACGTGATTGCCAGTGCCGGGCTGGTGCGGCGCGAGCTGGTCGATCCCGTCATTCGCCGCTCGATCGGCGTGGTGCGACGCAGCGAAGGCGCGCTCACGCCCGCCGCGCAGGCGATGCTGGCGCTGTTGCAGGCGCAGATTGCGGATGGTTCTTGAACGGCGCGGCGATTACCGCGCCGTGGGGATTACCTGATCAGAACGCGGCGATGCCAGTCTGTGCGCGGCCGAGGATCAGCGCGTGGATGTCGTGCGTGCCCTCATAGGTGTTGACCACCTCGAGGTTGACCATGTGGCGGATGATGCCGAACTCGTCCGAGATGCCGTTACCGCCCAGCATATCGCGCGCCATGCGGGCGATGTCGAGCGACTTGCCGCACGAATTGCGCTTCATGATCGACGTGATTTCCGGCGCCGCCGTGCCTTCGTCCTTCATGCGGCCCAGGCGCAGGCAGCCCTGCAGGCCAAGCGTGATTTCGGTCTGCATGTCGGCCAGCTTCTTTTGCACCAGTTGGTTCGCCGCGAGCGGCTTGCCGAACTGCTGGCGATCCATCGTGTACTGGCGCGCCGTGTGCCAGCAATCTTCGGCCGCGCCCAGCGCGCCCCAGGCGATGCCGTAGCGGGCCGAGTTCAGGCAGGTGAACGGACCTTTCAGGCCGCGCACGTCCGGGAACGCGTTTTCTTCCGGGCAGAACACATTGTCCATGACGATTTCGCCCGTGACCGACGCGCGCAGGCCGAACTTGCCGTGGATCGCCGGGGCCGACAAACCCTTCCAGCCTTTTTCGAGTACGAAGCCGCGGATCGCGCCTTCATCGTCCTTGGCCCACACGACGAACACGTCGGCCACTGGCGAATTGGTGATCCACATCTTGGCGCCACTCAAGCTGTAGCCGCCCTCGACCTTGCGGGCGCGCGAAATCATCGAGCCAGGGTCGGAGCCGTGGTTCGGCTCGGTCAGGCCGAAGCAGCCGATCCATTCGCCGGTGGCCAGTTTCGGCAGGTATTTCTGTTTGGTCGCTTCGTTGCCGAATTCGAAGATCGGGATCATGACGAGCGACGACTGCACGCTCATCATCGAGCGGTAGCCGGAATCGACACGCTCGACTTCACGCGCGATCAGGCCGTAGGCAACATACCCCATCGCGGGGCCGCCGTATTCTTCAGGAATGGTCGGGCCGAGCAGGCCCAGTTCGCCCATTTCGCGGAAGATCGAGACATCCATCGACTCGTGACGGAACGCTTCGAGCACGCGCGGGCGCAGCTTGTCCTGGCAATAGGCAGCAGTGGCGTCGCGCACCATGCGCTCTTCATCGGTCAGCTGGCTGTTCAGCAGCAGCGGGTCATCCCAGTGAAAAGCGGCTTTCTTGGGCGAGTCGGTACGGGTCATCGGAAATCCTGTCTCTGAATTCTGGTTAGAAGTTACCTGACCATTATAGAAACGTGCCGCAGCCCGATCTTTTCAAACTGCGACAGGCATTTTCATTTTTGACTGGCGGTGCTGCCGAACTTGCCGCCGTGGAAGATCAGCGCTGGTTGCGGCTGCAACTGGCACTCTTCGACCTCGCCGACGAAGATGACGTGGTCGCCCTCTGGATAGCGGCTGCGGTTGTGGCATTCGAACCAGGCCGACACGCCCTTGAGGATCGGCAGGCCGGTGCGCGACAGCTCGTAGTCGACGCCCTCGAACGGGTTTTCGCCGCGGCGCGCAAAGCGCATGGCCAAGTCTTCCTGGCCAGCTGACAGCACATTGATCACGTAGTGCGAGTTGCCGCTGAAGATCGGCATGCTGTTCGCCCCGGCGCCCAGGCTCCACAGCACCAGCGGTGGATCGAGCGAGACCGAGTTGAACGAGCTGGCCGTCAGGCCACGGAAGGTGCCGTCGGCCAGGCGGGTCGTAATGACGGTGACGCCCGTCGCAAACTGCGACAGCGCCTGGCGGAAATGGGTCGTATCGAAGCCGCGCGTGGTCGCGCGGGCAGAAAGTGTATTCATGGTGTTCCTGGAACTGTGACGCTCATTATGCCACCGTCCTGCGCAAGCTTGCCGCGCCATGCTCTCTGGCTGCACCGGCAGCGGGTCAATACAGCGGGCAGCCGGGCTTTGCGCTACATTAAGCTTATCGAAATTTTAAGAACACAAGGGCCATCATGAGTGAGCAAACAGCAAGCGACGTCGCCATCCTCGGTGGGGGCTGTTTCTGGTGTATCGAGGCGGTGTTTCTCGAAGCGCGTGGCGTCACGCGCGTGGAGTCGGGCTATATGGGCGGCCATGCGGATCAACCGACCTACGAGGCCGTCTGCAACGGCACCACCGGCCATGCCGAAGTGGTGCGCCTGGAATTCGATCCGTCGGTCATAAGCCACCACGACATTCTCGAGATCTTCTTCACGATCCACGATCCGACGACACTCAATCGCCAGGGCAATGACGTCGGCACGCAATACCGGTCGGTGATCTTCACCACGTCGCCGGCGCAGGAAGCCGTCGCGCGCACCGTGATGGCCGAGATGGCCATGGTGTGGGATGCGCCGCTGGTGACGCAGGTATTGCCCCAGGAAACCTGGTACAAGGCCGAGGATTACCACCAGAATTACTTCGCGCAACACCCGCTGCAGGGGTATTGCGCGTTCGTGGTGGCGCCGAAGGTCGCCAAGTTCCGCGCCACGTTCAGCGACCGCATCAAGGCATAACGATCACGGTTGCAGGCGCGAGCGCGTCCAGCTGCCGTCCGGCTGGCGCTGGTAGACGATCCGGTCATGGAAGCGCGAGCGGCGGCCTTGCCAGAACTCAATGCGCTCCGGCACCAGGCGGAAACCACCCCAGTTGTCAGGGCGCGCCGGGTCGTCGCCAGCGGCCTGCGCCACGGCATCGTAATTCGCTTCGAGCGCGGCGCGGTTGGCAATCGGGCTGCTCTGCTGCGAGGCAATCGCCGCTACCCGGCTCTTGAGCGGCCGGCTGCGGAAATAATGGTCGCTTTCTTCGCTCGACGTCATCTCGACACGGCCTTCGATGCGGATCTGGCGCTCGAGCTCGCTCCAGAAGAACAGCAGGGCGGCCTGGTTGTTGCCGCGCAGTTCCTGCGCCTTCTGGCTGTCGTAATTGGTATACCAGGTAAAACCGCGCGGATCGAATTGCTTGATCAGCACGATGCGCGAGCTCGGCCGGTTGCCCGGGCCGACGGTTGCCAGCGTCATCGCATTCGGCTCGTTCACTTGCGCGGCCAAGGCCTGCTCGAACCACGCCGTGAACTGCGCGATCGGGTCGTCCAGCACATCGTCTTCATTCAGGCTGGCCTGGCCGTAATCCTGGCGCAGGTCGGCCACTGCCTGGCCGACACCGGCTGTCTTGGCCGATGTTGTGGCCGATGCGGTGGCCGATGCCACCGGCTGGTCAAACGCCTCGGGCGCCAGCAGGCCGCGGCGGCGCTGCATTGCCTGGCCCAGCTGCGCCATCTGCTCGGGTGAGAACAGGCGCAGCGCCATCGGCGCCAGCGTGCTTTCCTCGCGCTCCATGTGCGCCGTGTAGCGGGCGACGAAGCGCTCGACGGCCGTGCTGGAGAGCATGGTCCCGGTACCAGCCTCGATCGCGGTCAGTTGCTCGTGCAGGTCTTGCCACAGGGCGTCCATGTCATTGTGGTCCTGCACGATCGTCGGCGCCAGTGCCTGCAGCGTGGCGGCGTCGTCGCCCTGCGCGGTGGCGCGCAGCATCGGGATCAGGTCCTGCTCTTCGTCGTCGTGGTGCAGGTGCGCCGCCTTGTCGAAGTAGCGCAGCACGGCGCCGGCGGCGTCGCGCGCCTGCTTGTCGACGCCATGTTCGGCCAGGTGCGGCACCAGCTTTTCGAGGGTGGAGAGTTGTTTGCGGATGCGGCCATGGCAATGCTTGAGCACAGCGATCGGCTGGGAGAAATCGGGGGCAGTGTCGGGCAGGAGAGAGGTCATTGTTCTGTGGTAGACACGCAGGTTATTTGGTTGACGAACGATTATTCTAGTGTAGTCGCGAAACACCTGTCCGCTACAATATCGGGATGAATCAATTACTTGAGCAAGGGGCGGCGGCAACGCCCACGGAGGATGTCGACTTTGCACGCCGCTTCGGCGGCATCGGGCGGCTGTACGGTGAGCCTGCGCTGGAACGTTTCCGCGCGGCGCACGTTTGCGTGATCGGCGTCGGTGGCGTCGGTTCGTGGGTGGTCGAGGCGCTGGCACGCAGCGCCATCGGTCACCTGACCCTGATCGATCTCGACAACGTCGCCGAATCGAACATCAACCGCCAGATCCAGGCCCTGTCATCGACCATCGGCATGCCGAAGATCGAAGCATTGCGCCAGCGCATCGCCGAGATCAATCCGTTTTGCCAGGTGACCCTGGTCGAGGACTTCATCGACCTCGAGAACATCGAGACGCTGGTGGCCAACCAGGGCTTCGATTACGTGGTCGATGCGATCGACAGCGTCAAGCCCAAGGCCGCGCTGATCGCCTGGTGCAGCGCCAACAAGATGCCGCTCGTGGTGGTGGGCGGCGCTGGCGGCCAGATCGATCCGACCAAGGTCGAGATCCGCGACCTGGCCCGCACCGAGCAGGAACCGCTATTGAAAAAAGTGCGCAAGCTGCTGCGCGCGCAATACGGTTTTTCGCGCGGCGAAAAGCAGAAGTACCACATCGACGCCGTGTTTTCGATGGAACCGCTGCGGTATCCGGACACGGGCGACGCCTGTGAGATCGACGACAACGGCATCACGGGCCTGAACTGCGCCGGATTCGGTTCGTGCATGGTGGTGACCGCCACCTTCGGCATGGTGACGGCAGGGCAGGTGCTGCGCCGGCTGGCCGAGGCGGCCAACGCCCAGGCGCAGGCTGTCACCGCAGCCGCCGGGCAAACTGTGCAAGCTGAGGTTGCCTTGCTATCATAGGTGCAGATGCAACCGCCCGGTTGCGACCTTTTGATGGAAGAGCACACATGATTCGTCGATCCGCAGTCATCGCCCTGTTCCTGGTTGCAGGCAGCGCCCAGGCCCAGGAAGGCGCGCAGGACGCCAGCAAGCCAGCGACCCAGCCGCCGGAAGCGCAGCAGCCAGCCACGCCACCAGCCCCGGTCACGCCGCCAGTCGCCGCTGAAACGCAGGCGCCGCAGGTCGAGATCGTCGATCGCGTGGTCGGCACCGGCAAGGAAGCGTCGCTCGGCAGCAATGTCGTCGTCAATTACACGGGCTGGTTCCACAAGCCGCTGGCCAAGCAGCAGCGCGGCCGCAAGTTCGATTCGTCGCTCGACAATGGCCGCGATCCGCTGGAATTCCAGCTGGGTGCGGGCCGGGTGATCAAGGGCTGGGAGCAGGGCGTGGCCGGCATGAAGGTCGGCGGCAAGCGCACGCTGATCATCCCGAGCGCGCTGGCCTACGGCAAGCGCGGCGCGGGCGGCGGGATGATTCCGCCGGATTCCGATCTGATCTTCGACGTCGAACTGCTCAACGTGAAGTAATGCTGTTGTAACGTGGCCCGGTTCCGGGCCACGTCAGTCTGTCAGTGCGCGTGCCCCTGCAGCGTGCAGTGATGATGGGTCGTGCCTTCCTCGACCTGCAGCGTGCAGTGATGAATCGCGAACTGCCCGCATAACCCGTCCACCATCGCATCGATCGCTGCATCGCCCGGATACCCGGCGGGCATCACGACGTGCGCCGTCAACGCCGTCTCGGTCGTGCTCAGCGCCCAGATGTGCAGGTCGTGCAGGTCGGCCACGCCGGGCTGCGCGAGCAGGAAGGCGCGCACCTTGTCGGCATCCACGCCGGGCGGCACGGCCGCCATCGACAGCTGCACCGATTCGCGCAGCAGCGACCAGGTACCCAGCACGATCACCACCACGATCGCCAGACTCACCGCCGGATCGATCCAGGTCCAGCCCCAGAACATGATGATCAGGCCCGAGACCGCCACGCCCAGCGACAGCGCCGCATCGGCCGCCATGTGCAGGTAGGCGCCGCGGATGTTCAGGTCGCCCTTGCTGCCAGCCAGGAACAGCCAGGCCGAGAAGCCGTTGATCAGCACGCCGATCGCGGCAACGATCGACACCGTGGCCCCGGCCACGGGCGCCGGTTCGGCGAAGCGCTGCACCGCTTCCCAGGCGATGGCGCCGCACGCCACCATCAGCAGCAGGCCGTTGCCCATTGCAGCCAGGATCGACGAGCCGCGCAGGCCGTAGGTGTAGCGGCCGCTCGGCACGCTTTTGGCGAGCACCGCCGCGCCCCAGGCCAGTACCAGGCCCAGCACGTCGGACAGGTTGTGGCCGGCGTCGGCCATCAGCGCCGTCGAGTGTGCGATGAAGCCGTAGGCGAATTCGATGATGACGAAGGCCATGTTGAGCCCGATCGCCAGCGCAAAGGCGCGCCCGTTGCCTTCGGGGGAAGGCATGTGATGGTGATGGTGGCCAAAGCCATGACCGTGGTCATGGTCGTCGTGCTTGTGATCGTGCTTGTGATCATGGTCGTGATCGTGATCGTGCTGGTGATGTTGGCTCATGCGTCCATTCCGGTGGCGGGTTCGGCAATGTGCTCGAACATGGTGGAAAGCAGGCTGCTGATGTGGGCATCGGCAGCTGCGTAAAAGACTTGCTTGCCCTGGCGCTCGGCCTTGACGATGCGGGCCGCGCGCAGCAGGCGCAGGTGGTGGCTGACCAGTGAACTGGACAGCGACAAGGTATTAGCGATGTCGCCCACGGCCGTCGGCTGCGTCAGGCAGGCCAGTACGATGCGCAGGCGCGTTGCGTCACCCAGCAGGTGGAACAGGTCGGCCAGCTGGCCGATCGCTTCCTCGGGCGGCGGGGCGATCGGCTGGGCGGCCGGGTGCGTGTGGGTGTGTTCGTGCATGCGACTCTAACATGTGAATAGGTGTTCACATGTTAGTGCAAAGAACTGTGCCGGGCAAGCACGGTGTGGTTCTACACCGGTTCAGTGACGGGGCTTGTCGCGCACCTGCCCGTCGTCGTCGCGCACTTCCGGCTGACCCAGCCCCAGCTTCTGCAACTGCGGCAGAATCTTGCGCCGTTCGCCCACCGCCACCACGATCATCCGGTCCGGGTCGAGCCAGCGACGCGCGACCGCCTGCACGTCGTCGACGCCAACGCCCGCCAGGTGCGTGGCCAGGCTGTCGTAGTAATCCGCCGGCAAACCATAAACGAACAGCTCCGTCAGGCTCGCGCCGATGTCGGCGTTGGTCTCGAACTGCCCCGGCAGCGACAGCAACTGCGCATTGCGTGCCGCCGTGAGCTCGTCGGCGGAGATCGGCTGCTCGCGCAGCAGCGCGACTTCGCGCAGGATTTCGCGCACCGCTTCACCGGTTGCATCCTGCTGCACGCTGGCCTCTACCGAAAACGGCGCCGGCTGGCGGTCGTAGTCGAAGTGAGAATGGATGCCATAGGTCAGCCCGCGCGTCTCGCGCAGGTTGTTGTTGAGCCGGCTCGAGAACATCCCGCCAAGCACCCCGTTCATGATTTGCAAGGCAGGGAAGTCGGGCGTGTCGCGCGCCGGGCCCATCGTCGCCACCTGCAGCGCCGTCTGGCCAGCGTCCGGCTGGTCGATGACGACCAGGCGCGCAGCGGTCGGTTTGGCCGTGCCAACCGCAGCCGCTGGTGCCTCGGCCCCCGTCCAGTCGCCGAACTGCGCTTGTGCCAGTGCTTCCAGTTCGGCGCGTGTGATATCGCCCGTGACCACCAGCGCTGCGTTCGACGGCACGTAATGGCGGCGCCAGAAGCCCACGATGTCGTCGCGCGTCGTGCGCTTGATAGCGGGCTCCAGGCCAAGCTGGCCATAGCCTTTCGGGTGGCCCGCACCAAACAGCGCGCCTGCTGCCGCCAGCGCGGCCACAGTTTCGGGGTCGTCGCGCTGCTGTGTGAGCGCGCCGAGGCGGTCCTGGCGCTGGCGCTCGATCTCGGCGAGCGGGAACGCCGGGCGCTGGACGATGTCGGCGACGATTTCCAGCGCGCGCGCAAAGGTGGACGTCAGGGCCAGCAGCGAAACAGTCGAGACGTCGTCGCTGCTGCCCGTGTCCATGAAGGCGCCCAATTGGGCGATGTCGTCGGCAATGGCCGGCGCGCTGCGCGTGGCCGTGCCTTCTTCCAGCATCTGGGCGGTAAAGCCGGCCAGGCCGGGCAGGTCGGATGGATTGGCGGCGCCGCCACTGCGCACCACGAGCTGGCTCGAGACGAGCGGCAGCGCCGGATTGCGGTAGTGGATGACGGTCAGGCCATTCGCCAGCGTGAAGGTCTCGCCCCGTGGCTGTTTGAAGCGCGGCGTCGGGCCGGCGTTCGGCGGCGTCGCGCGCCATGCTTCGGCCACGTTGACCGGGGCCACCGGCTTTGCTGCGGCCGCGGTGCGGGTGGCCTTGCCAATGCGCGGATCGTCCACCTTCGGCTTGCCCGGCACGCCCGTGACGACGGCGCGCGCCTGCTGCGGCAGCCAGGTCTGCACCGCACGCTGGACAGCGGCGGCGTCGATGCGGCGCAGGCGCGCCAGGTCCTTGTCCAGGTAGCCCGGGTCGCCCGTGTACAGGTTGTAGTGATTGAGTTGCTCGGCCAGGCCATCGCCGCCCAGCTTTTCCAGCGACGCCAGCAGCGACGTTTCCAGGCTGTTGCGCGCGCGTTCGACTTCGCGCGCCGTCGGACCTTCGGTGCGCAGCAGGGCCAGTTCGGCGTCGATCGCCGCTTCGATCTCTTGCGGCGTGTGGCCGGCGCGCGCCGTTACGTCGATGACGAAGGTCGAGGCCAGGCCGAGCGAGCCTTGCGAGGCCGAGACATCCTGGGCGATCTGACGTTCGTAGACGAGCGATTTGTACAGGCGGCTCGACTTGCCGCCGCCCAGGATCGTCGCCGCCACCATCAGCTCGGCGTCGCCGGGCTGATAGGCAGCCGGTGTGAGCCAGCCCATGAACACGCGCGGCAGTTCGACGCGGTCGCGCACGACGACGCGGCGTTCGGCCGTGATCGGCGGCGTGACCACGTGCGGGCGCACCACGTCCGGCCCGCGCCGCAGGCCGCCGAAGTAGCGCGTGACCAGCTCGCGCACGCTCTGCTTGTCGATGTCGCCGGCGATCACCAGGCTGGCGTTGTTTGGACCGTAGTATTGGGTGAAGAAGGCGCGCACGTCTTCCAGGCGCGCGCTCTGGATGTCGGCGTGCGAACCGATGATCGAGGCCGCGTACGGGTGGCCCTGCGGGAACAGCGTGCGCGCCAGCGCTTCCTCGACGATGCCGTACGGCTCGCCCTCGACGGTCTGGCGCCGCTCGTTGCGCACCACGTCCTGCTGGTTGGTCAGCGCCTGCTGGTCGAGTACGTCGAGCAGGTAGCCCATGCGGTCGGCATGCACCCACAGCGCCAGTTCAAGCTGGTTCGACGGCACGGTGTCGTAGTAGCTGGTGCTGTCGTAACCCGTGCCGCCGTTGCTGTCGGTCGCGCCGGCGCCTTCGAGCAGACGGTCGGCCATGCCGCGCGGGATGTGCGCGGTGGCCGCGAACATCATGTGCTCGAACAGGTGGGCAAAGCCCGTCAGGCCGGGCGCCTCGTTGGCCGGGCCGACGTGGTACCACAGGTTTACGGCCACGATCGGCAGGCGCTTGTCTTCCACCAGGATCACTTGCAGGCCGTTGGGCAGCACCAGTTTGTCAAAGGCGATTGCCGGCACCGGCGAGGCAGCCGATGGCGACGCAGGGGCGGGGGGCTGCGCCTGGGCCGGGCCGGAGGCCGGCGCAGCGGCCAGCATCAGCGGGACCATCAGGGTAGGAATATTCAAGCATTCTCCAGACAATTTCAGTGGCAACGACCTTCGCATCGGTCGCGCGACGCCGCGGCCGGCCGGCACGGCAGGCGGCAAGGCGCCGTCGACATTCGCTTGGTGCAACACGCTATTATCGCGGATACGCGGCAAAGGCGTGGCGCCGGCGCTGCCAGCGCCAGTGCCAGTGCGCCGCTATTCAACCAGGCGCAGCAGCCCGCGCAGCGCATGCGCGACGGCTTGCGCACGCACCGCCTGGCGGTCGCCTTGGAACACGAGGCGCTCGGTCTGCACATGATCGCCCCGCGCCCAGCCGAAGCACACGGTACCGACCGGCTTGCCGGGCACGCCGCCGCTCGGGCCGGCGATGCCGGTGGTCGAGACCGCCACGTCGGCGCTGCTGTTGGCGACGGCGCCCGTGGCCATGGCAGCGGCCACTTCTTCGCTGACGGCGCCGAACTGGGCGATGACGGCGTCGGAGACGTCCAGCATGTCGTTCTTGGCCGTGTTCGAATAGGTGACGAAGCCGCGATCGAACCACTCGCTCGAGCCGGCAATATCGGTGAGCGCCTGGGCGATGCCGCCGCCGGTACAGGATTCGGCCGTGGCCAGCATCAGTTTTTTGGCGCCAAGCGTCTGGCTGACCTGATTTGCAAGATCGGTAAGTTCATGCGTCACGTGCGTCTCCTTGTGCGGTCGGCGGACGGTCTTGTCCGGGTAAGGGCATTCTAGCGCGCGGTGCGCCGGCATGGCATCCCGGGTGTCAGGCGGTGGCGCAATAGTGTTGCCGAATGTAAAGATTTTATGCTGGTCGCATGGCCAGATCGACGGCAAGGTTGTTGTGAAAACCGGATAAAGGTTCCGTGCGACATGCGGCTTGGTCGGGCTGCTATGCTGGAAAGCAGCTAGTACCTGTAACCAGATAGTCCTTTTTTGTTCACACACATTTGACAATGCCGTACGGACGCATCGCACGTGGCCGGTCAGGATCGGCCCGATCGTGAAGTCGCCAGCCCAACCGGGCCAGCGCCCAACGCACGCGCGTAGCCGTTTCGTCAAACGGTTCGTGGAGGAAGCATGAGCCGCCAGCGCTCGATCCGCAAGAAGCTGGTAGCCATGGTGATGACGACGACATTCGTCGCACTGCTGGTCTCGATCGCCCTCGTGGTGGCGTACGACCTGCGCAGCTATCACCGGACGCTCATGAATGACCTGTCGACCAACGCCGAACTGGTCGGCCACATGACGTCCGCCGCGCTCACCTTCGACGACCCGCGTCTTGCCAACGAAGACCTGTTGCTCCTGCGCGCCAGTCCGCTGGTGCGCGGCGCAGCCATTTACGATGCGCGTGGCCAGCTGTTCGCTTCGTATTCCGCGACCGGTGAAAAGCGGCCCGTGCCCAGGCGCCTCGAAGCGATCGACCGGAGCGGCGACGGCATCATGGTGGTCAGCCAGCCGATCATCGAAAATGGCGAGGCGGTTGGCACTGTCGTGATGCGCGCCGAAAACCGCATGCTGGCGCGCTTCGTCGATTACCTTGCCATCGCCGCCGGCGTGACCCTGATCGCGATGGTAATCGCCTACCTGCTAATGCGCCGTTTCGGGCGCGTGCTCACGTCGCCGATCATTGCGATCACCGAAGTGGCGCGCGACGTGGTGGCCACGCGCGATTATTCGCGCCGCGCGCCGCGCATCGGCGACGACGAAGCAGCCGAGCTGGCCGACTCGTTCAACGCGATGCTCACCGAAATCGAAGGCCGCACGCGCGAACTCGAAGACTCGCATAACGCCACCCTGCGCTCGGCCACCGAACGCTCGCACGCCCAGCAAGAAGTGATGCGCCTGAACGAGCAGCTCGAGCAACGCGTCGACGAGCGCACCCTGCAACTGGCGCTGGCCAACGCCGAACTGGCCAACGCCAATGAAGAAGCGCGCAGCGCCAACCAGGCCAAGTCGGCATTCCTGTCGTCGATGAGCCACGAACTGCGCACGCCACTCAATGCCATCCTGGGCTTTGCCCAGATCCTGACCTCGAACACACTGCCGTCGACACTCGAGCAAAAGAAGGAGTTCGCCAACCACATCCTCAAGTCGGGGCGCCACCTGCTCACGCTGATTAACGAGATCCTCGACCTGGCCAAGGTCGAATCGGGCACCATCACGCTGTCGATGGAGCCGGTCGCGCTGGCCGACATCCTGCTTGAATGCCGCACGATGATCGAGCCCATTGCCGCCACGCGCAAGGTGCGGGTGCTGTTCCCCGATGTCGATGGCGCGGTGGTCATGGCCGACCGCACGCGCCTGAAGCAGGTCATGCTCAACCTGCTGTCGAATGCGGTGAAATACAACCGCGACGAGGGCGCCGTGGTGCTTGCCTGCGACCAGCCCACGCCCACGCGCATGCGCCTGTCGGTGCAGGACACCGGCAATGGTCTCAATCCCGAGCAGGTCGCGAGCCTGTTCCAGCCATTCAACCGGCTGGGCCAGGAGTCCGGTACCCAGGAAGGTACCGGCATCGGCCTGGTGGTGACCAAGCGCCTGGTGGAACTGATGGGCGGCGAAATCGGCGTGACCAGCAGCCCCGGTGTCGGCAGCGTGTTCTGGATCGAGCTGGCCAGCACGGCCCCGCGCACGTCCGGCCTGGTTGAACGGGTCGCGCCGGACGCTGGGGCGCTGACGCCGTCGGCATCCACGACCGAAGCCGCGCCGCGCCTGCTGCTGTATGTCGAGGACAATCCGGCCAATCTGCGCCTGGTGGAAGAGATCGTGGCGTTCCGGCGCGACCTGCGCCTGCTGGCGGCGCACGACGGTCACCTGGGCCTGCAACTGGCGCGGGCGCACCGCCCGGACATCATCCTGATGGACCTGAACCTGCCCGGCATGAGCGGCTTCGAGGTGCTGCGCCAGCTTGGCGCCGATCCGGAAACCGCGCAGATTCCCGTGATCGCGCTGACCGCCAACGCCATGCCGCGCGATATCGAGCGCGGCGTGGCGGCGGGATTCCACCGCTACCTGACCAAGCCGATCGACATCGAAAAATTCGCTGAAGCGATCAACAGCACCCTGGCGGAGGGGCCGACGCTGGCCGTGCCAGGCGAAAGGAACCACCCATGATTTCCCTGTCCGACATCAGACGTGCCCGTATCCTGGTCGTCGATGACGAACCGGTCAACGTGCAGCTGCTCGAGTATCTCCTCAAGACCACCGGCTACGAAAACGTCATTTCAACGTTCGACCCGCGCCAGGTCGTCGCGCTGCACCTGAAGCACCGCTTCGACCTGATCATCCTTGACCTGCACATGCCGGGGATGGACGGCTTCGACGTGATGGAGGCCCTGAAACCCCTGGAGAGCGATTCGTGGCTGCCGGTGCTGGTGGTCACGGCCGAACCGGACAAGAAACTGGCGGCGCTCGAAGCCGGCGCGCGCGACTTCATCGGCAAGCCGTTCGATACGGTCGAGGTCATGACGCGCATCCGGAACCTGCTCGAGGTGCGCCTGCTGCACCGCGAATCCCTTGATTACGGCAGTGAACTCGAACGTCAGGTGCGCGAGCGCACCGCCGAATTGGCGCGCTTTCGCGGCGCAATGGACGCCACGCCCGATGCGCTGTTTTTGATCGATACGGCCAATATGGCCATGGTCGACGTGTCCGAAGGCGCCTGCCGCATGCTGGGTTTTTCGCGCGAGGCGCTGCTGCGCATCGATCCGGTGGCGCTGGGCCTGGCCTCGCGCTCGCAGCTCGAACGCCATATCGGCGCGGCCGCGCAGGGCGGCCCGCCCGAGCCGGACATCGTCGAGACCGACCTGCTGCGCGCCGGCGGCGAAGGCTCGGTGCCGGTGGAAATCAGCTGGAAGCTGCAGGATCCGCAAGGGCAACGTAACGCCCAGCGCATGCTCATTGCCGTGGCGCGCGACATCAGCGAGCGCCTGCTGGCGCAGGAGCGGCTGCGCCACGCGGCCAGCTACGATGCACTGACCGGCCTGCCGAACCGCACACTGTTCTTTGAAAACCTGCGCGGCACGATCGAGCTGGCCCAGGACAAGAACTGGCGCGTGGCGGTGCTGTGCATCACGCTCGACCGCTTCAAGGTGATCAACGATTCGCTCGGCACGGCGCCAGGCGACGAGCTGCTGCGCCAGTTCAGCACGCGCCTGGTGCGCTGCGTGAGGGTGCGCGATTCGGTCGGGCGCCTGGGCGGCGATGAATTTGCGTTGATCCTGACGATGCCGCGCGACCAGCAGGACGCCGTGAACATGGCCAACGAAGTGCGCGAATCGCTGCGGCTGCCGTTCGACCTGCACGGCCAGCAGGCCGCGCTCACGGCCAGCATCGGCATCGCGATGTACCCGGACGACACGATCGACCCGGGCACGCTCGTCAAGTACGCCGATACGGCCATGGTGCGGGCCAAGGAAGCAGGGCGCGACGGCTACCGCTTCTTCACCGCCGGCATGAACGTGCAGGTGCTGGCGCGCCTGGACCTCGAACTGGCGCTGCGCGGCGCACTCGAAGATGGCCAATTTGTGCTGCACTACCAGCCCAAGATAGAACTGAACACCGGCCGCATCGCCGGCAGCGAAGCGCTGCTGCGCTGGAACCGGCCCGGCTATGGCCTTGTGTATCCGGCCGAATTCGTGCCGGTGATGGAAGAAACCGGCCTGGTCGTGCGCGTGGGCGACTGGATCATCGATGAAGCCTGCCGCCAGATCGCGGCCTGGAATGCGGCCGGCGTGCGCGACGTGCGGGTGGCGGTGAACGTCTCGAGCCGCCAGTTCGTCGAGGGCGACCTGGAAGAGGTGGTGCGCAGCGCCCTCGAACGCCACGGCATCGAGGCAAGCCTGCTCGAACTGGAGTTGACCGAAAGCGCGCTGATGCAAAATGCCGAGCGCACCACCGAGGTGCTCAGGCGCCTGAAGGCGCTGGGAATCCGCATCGCGATCGACGACTTCGGCACCGGCTATTCGAGCCTGGCCTACCTGAAGCGCTTCCCGATCGACAAGCTGAAAATCGACATCGCGTTCGTGCGCGACATCGTCACCAACCCGGACGATGCTGCGATCGCGCTGGCCATCATCAGCATGGCGCACAGCCTGCACATGCAGGTGGTCGCCGAAGGCGTCGAGACACGCGCCCAGATGGCCTACCTGCGGCGCAACCGCTGCGATGAAATCCAGGGCTTCTACTTCTCGCGCGCGCTGCCGGCAGGCCAGCTGGCCACGCTCGTGGTGTCGAACCGCGCCAGTCCGGACCATCTGCCGGAAGTGGTCGACAATGTGCAGACGCTGCTGATCGTCGACGACGATGCGAACGTGCTGGCCGCGCTGCACCGGTTGTTCCGGCGCGACGGCTACCGCGTGCTGACGGCAGCGTCGCCGGCCGAAGGCTTTGAACTGCTGGCGCTGTACCACGTGCACGTGATCCTGTGCGACCAGCGCATGCCGGTCATGAGCGGGACGGAGTTTCTCAGCAAGGTCAAGGAAATGTATCCGGACACGATCCGCATCATCCTGTCGGGCGACACTGGCGTGGAGGCGGTGCTCGATTCGATCAACCGCGGCGCGATCTACCGCTTCTATACCAAGCCGTGGGACGACATGACGCTGCGCGACAATATCCGGCTGGCGTTTCGCCATTACTGGATGACGCATGGGCCGTACGACGACCGCAAGGCGCCGCGCGATGACGACGGCACTGCGCCCGGCGATGAACGCCCCGGGGGCGCCGCGCCTCAGGCGCCGCTGAAGTGATCCCAGCCTGACAGCGCCAGATCGAGCGGCGCACCGTGCGTGTCGACCAGGCGCAGGCCCGGCGCGGCGTCGATCGTGCCGACCCGGGTGACTGGCGTGCCGGCCTGTGTCCCCGCCGCCAGCACGGCCTCGCGCGCCGCGCGCGGCGCCGTGAAGCACAACTCGTAATCGTCACCACCGGCCGCCGTGAAGCGCCGCCGCAGCGACGCCGCCTGCTGCGCCAGCACGGGCCCGGCGGGCAGCGCATCGACGTCGAGCGTCGCGCCCACGCGCGATGCCTGCAGGATGTGGCCAAGGTCGCCCACCAGCCCATCCGAGATATCCAGCGCCGCATGGGCGACGGGCAGGCGGGCCAGCGCCAGGCCCAGCGCCACACGCGGCGTGGGCAGGTGCATGCGCGTGGCCGCCTGCGCGTGCAGCGGAGCGGCCAATTCGAGCTCTTTCCAGTAGCCCGCCAATGCCAGGCGCGCATCGCCCAGCGTGCCCGAGATCCAGATATCGTCGCCCGCCTGCGCCGCGTCGCGCCGCAGTGCATGGCCCGGCGCAAGTTCGCCGAACACGGTGATGCAGATGTTCAGCGGGCCCCTGGTCGTATCTCCCCCGATCAGTTCGCAATCGTGCGCGTCGGCCAGGGCGAACAAGCCTTGCGAGAAGCCGGCGAGCCAGTCCGGATTGGCCTCGGGCAGCGCGAGCGCCAGCGTGAACGCGACGGGGCGGGCGCCCATTGCCGCCAGGTCGGACAGGTTCACCGCCAGCGCCTTGTGGCCCAGCATGCGCGGGTCGGCGCCGGCAAAGAAGTGGCGATCCTCGACCAGCATGTCGGACGAGATGGCAAGCTGGTGGCCCGGCGTGACAGCGAGCAGGGCGCAGTCGTCACCGATGCCCAGAGGCGCGCGGCCCGGCCGGTCGCGCTTGAAGTAACGCTTGATGAGATCGAATTCGGAGAGCATGGCGCGATTGTACCGTGGCACGAACGGCAGGCCATGCGGCGCGATTTTGCTGCAACCGCACATAAGCATGTTGAAAATACGTAGTCGTTGCCAACACCCTCTCTGATAGAATCGAAAGCCCCGTTTCGCACCAGGAAGGCCTCTCAGCATGGATTCGTCATCTGACAAAAAAGAAGAATTGCGTCAGCAATTGCGCCAAGCAGCGCTCGAATATCACCAGTTCCCACGTCCCGGCAAGATCAGCGTCACGCCCACCAAGGGCCTGCTGAATCAGCGCGACCTGGCGCTGGCGTACTCGCCGGGCGTCGCGGCGCCATGCGAAGAGATCGTCAAGGATCCGGCCAACGCCTACAAGTACACGGCGCGCGGTAACCTGGTGGCGGTCATCACCAACGGCACCGCCGTCCTGGGTCTGGGCAATATCGGCCCGCTGGCCTCCAAGCCAGTGATGGAAGGCAAGGGTGTGCTGTTCAAGAAATTTGCCGCAATCGACGTGTTCGACATCGAGATCAACGAAACCGATCCCGACAAGCTGGTCGACATCATCGCTTCGCTCGAGCCGACCTTTGGCGGCGTGAACCTCGAAGACATCAAGGCGCCCGAGTGCTTCTACATCGAGCGCAAGCTGCGCGAGCGCATGAAGATTCCGGTCTTCCACGATGACCAGCACGGCACCGCGATCATCGTCGGCGCCGCGATCATGAATGGCCTCAAAGTCGTGGGCAAGGACATCACGTCCTGCAAACTGGTGGTGTCCGGCGCCGGTGCGGCCGCGCTGGCCTGCCTCGACCTGATCGTCGACCTGGGCTTCCCGATCGAAAACATCTTCGTCACCGACCTGGCCGGCGTAGTCTACAAGGGCCGCGTCGAGCTGATGGACCCGGACAAGGAACGCTTCGCCCAGGACACGCCGCACCGCAGCCTGGCCGAAGTTATCCCGGGCGCCGACATCTTCCTGGGCCTGTCCGCTGGTGGCGTGCTCAAGAAAGAAATGGTCGCGTCGATGGGCCCGAGCCCGCTGATCCTGGCGCTGGCGAACCCGAACCCGGAAATCCTGCCGGAAGACGTGAAAGCCGTGCGCAGCGATGCGATCATCGCCACCGGCCGTTCGGACTATCCGAACCAGGTCAACAACGTGCTGTGCTTCCCGTACATGTTCCGCGGCGCGCTCGATTGCGGCGCGACGACGATCACGCGTGAAATGGAAATCGCCGTGGTCCACGCGATTGCCGACCTGGCGCACGCCGAGCAGTCGGACATCGTGGCCTCGGCATATGGCATCTCGAACCTGTCGTTCGGTCCGGAATACCTGATCCCGATGCCGTTCGATCCGCGCCTCTTGACCCACATCGCGCCGGCCGTGGCCAAGGCCGCGATGGACGGTGGCGTTGCCGCCCGCCCGATCGAGGACCTGGGCGCCTACGCCGAGAGTCTGCAGCAGTTCGTCTACCGTAGCGGCACCTTCATGAAGCCGCTGTTTACGATCGCCAAGAGCGCTCCGGATGAACTCAAGCGCATCGTCTACGCCGAAGGCGAAGAAGAGCGCGTGCTGCGCGCCGTGCAGGTGGTGGTCGACGAAAAGCTGGCGCGCCCGATTCTGGTCGGCCGCCCGGCCGTGCTGGAGCAGCGCATCGAGAAATTTGGCCTGCGCCTGAAACTCGGCGTGCACTTCGACGTCATCAATCCCGATTTCGACGAGCGTTACCGCGATTACTGGCAGAGCTATCACCAGATGGTGATGCGCAAGGGCGTCACGCAAGATCTGGCCAAGCTGGCCATGCGCCGCCGCCACACGCTGATCGGCGCGATGATGATCCACAAGGGCGAAGCCGACGGCATGATCTGCGGCACCTATGGCACCACGCAGATGCACCTGGAATTCGTCGACCAGGTGCTGGGCAAGCGCGCCGGCGCCAAGGTATATGCGGCAATGAACTTCGTCATCACGCCAGAGCGCCAGCTGGCAATGGTCGATACTCACGTCAACGAAAATCCGACCGCCGAGCAATTGGCCGAGATTACGGTGATGGCGGCCGAAGAGATGGAACGCTTCGGCATCGTGCCGCGCGCAGCGTTGCTGTCGCACTCGAACTTCGGCAGCGCCAATTCGGAATCGGCGCAAAAGATGCGCGCCGCGCTGGCCCTCGTGCAGCAAAAGAAGCCCGACCTGGAAATCGATGGCGAGATGCATGGCGACACGGCGCTCGACGCCAAGATGCGCGCCAAGATCATGCCGAACTCGACACTCAAGGGCGATGCCAACCTGCTCGTGATGCCAAATATCGACGCCGCGAACATCGCCTACAACCTGGTCAAGACGGCGGCCGGTAACGGCATCGCCATCGGCCCGGTCCTGCTGGGCTGCGCGCGGCCGGTGCATATCCTGACCCCGTCGGCAACCGTACGCCGGATCGTCAACATGACGGCGCTGGCCGTCGTCGAGGCAGTGTCACTGCGCTGAGGGTGATTGGCGAACGTGTGGATGGTCCTGCCATCCACACGACGCCGCTGACGCACTCTGTCTCGGGCTGTCACCGCTTTGTCACGCGTTCGTCGCGCGTTTGTCACGTCAGCCGGACACACGTAACAAACCGTAAGCGCCCGGATTGCCGCGTCATTTTCGCGTCATAATTATCTGGATAGGCGTTGTCTGAATGGCACGAAAATCCGGAGCGCCAGCCGGTCTGGCAACCTCCTCTGTTACAATCTTCGTTTGGCCGGGCGCGTTTTTCATCACGTTGCGCCTGCAAGACCAATTTCAAATCATCCATCATATGCATAACAAACGAGCCCTCATCACCGGTATTACCGGCCAGGACGGCGCCTATCTGGCGCAACTGCTTCTCGAAAAAGGCTACCACGTCACCGGCACCTATCGCCGTTCGAGCTCAGTCAACTTCTGGCGCATGGATGAGCTCGGCGTTACCACGCATCCAAACCTGTCGCTGGTCGAATACGACCTGACCGACCTGGCTTCGAGTATCCGCCTGCTTGAAACGGCGCAGCCAAGCGAGGTCTACAACCTGGCCGCGCAAAGTTTTGTCGGCGTGTCGTTCGACCAGCCGCTGGCCACCGCATCGATTACCGGCCTGGGCGCGGTCCACCTGCTCGAGGCGATCCGCATCGTCAACTCCAGGATCCGCTTCTACCAGGCGTCGACGTCGGAAATGTTCGGCAAGGTGCAGGCGATCCCGCAGATCGAAGAGACCCCGTTTTACCCACGCAGCCCGTACGGCGTGGCCAAACTGTACGCGCACTGGATGACGATCAATTACCGCGAGTCGTATGACATCTTCGGTTCGTCGGGCATCCTGTTCAACCACGAGTCGCCACTGCGCGGCCGCGAGTTCGTCACGCGCAAGATCACCGATACCGTCGCCAAGATCAAGCTGGGCAAGCAGGACGTGCTCGAGCTGGGCAATATGGATGCCAAGCGCGACTGGGGTTTTGCCAAGGAATACGTCGAAGGCATGTGGCGCATGCTGCAGGCCGACAAGCCTGACACCTATGTGCTGGCCACCAACCGCACCGAGACCGTACGCGATTTCGTCAACATGGCCTTCAAGGCCGTCGACGTGACGCTCGACTGGAGCGGCAGCGGCGACAACGAAGTGGCCCACTGCACCGCCAGCGGCAAGCAACTGGTGCGCGTCTCGCCGAAGTTCTACCGTCCGGCCGAAGTCGAGCTGCTCATTGGCGATCCGGCCAAGGCCAGGCGCGAGCTGGGTTGGGAACCGAAGACCACGCTCGAAGAGCTGTGCCAGATGATGGTCGATGCCGACCTGCGTCGCAACGAACTGGGCTTCTCGTTCTGATATGACGCGCCTGGCCACGGACGACACCCTGCTGCGTGAAGGGGAAGGGCGGCGCGCCCTGATCACGGGCCTGCGCGGCTTTACCGGGTACTACCTGGCGCAAGAGCTGACGGCCGCCGGCTACCGCGTGTTTGGCACCGTGATGCCGGGCGAGGAGGTCGGCCCCGACATGTTCGCGGTGGATCTGTGCGACCGCGATGCCGTTGCTGCGATGGTCGCCGAGGTGCAGCCCGATGTCGTGGCGCACCTGGCCGGCATTGCGTTTGTCGGGCACGCCAACGTCGAGGCCATCTACCGGGTCAATGTGGTGGGCACGCGCAATCTGCTCGAGGCACTTGCTGCCGGCAGTCACCGGCCAACCAGCGTGCTGCTGGCGTCGTCGGCCAACATCTACGGCAACGCCAGCGTGCCTGTCATCGATGAAGATGTGACGCCGGCACCGGCCAACGATTACGCGGTGAGCAAGCTGGCCATGGAATACATGGCGCGCCTGTGGATGGACAAGTTGCCGATCACGATCGTGCGACCGTTCAACTATACCGGCGTGGGGCAGGCGGAGAATTTCCTGCTGCCGAAAATCGTCTCGCATTTCCGCCGCAACGAAGCGCGCATTGAACTGGGCAATCTGGCCATCGCGCGCGATTTCTCCGATGTGCGCATGGTGGCGCGCGCCTACCGTCGCATCCTGGCGGCAGCGCCGGCCGGCGAAGCGTTCAACGTCTGCTCGGGCACGCCGCATTCGCTGTCGAACGTGATCGAGATGATGGGCGAGATCGCCGGCTACCGCATCGACGTGCAGGTCAACCCAGCCTTCGTGCGCGCCAACGACGTGCTGCAACTGACTGGCAGCAACCGCAAGCTGACTGCCGTGGTGGGCGACCTGGCCCCGACGCCACTGTACGAGACCTTGCGCTGGATGTACCTGGCGTGAATGCCGCAGCGATCAACGTCGGCCTCGGGACGACCATGATCGAACCGGGCCTGACGGGCGGCCGCCTCGATGGCATCGGCGTCTATACCAACGCCTTGCTGCGCCACCTGCCGGCCAGCGGCTGCGCTGTCACGCCGTGGTCCTGGCCGCGCGCGCGCGGCGCAGCCACTGACATCAGTGTCGGCCAGGCCTTTCCTTATTCCTTTGAAACAGCCACGCTGCTCGACGTGGTTACACCGGCAGTGCACCGCGTCCACATGCCGCTCGACGTGTTCCATGTGACCGACTACCGCGTGGTGCGCATGGATTGTCCGGTCGTGGCCAGTCTGCACGACGCGCTGCCGATCAAGCACCCGGAGTGGTGCAATCCGCGCTTGCGTGCGCTGAAAAACTGGCTGCAGGCCAGGGCCGCGCGCAAGGCCGATCACGTGATCGCGCTGTCGCACTTTGCCATTCCCGAGCTGGTCGAGTGCTTCGGCATCGACGAGCGGCGCGTGACGGTGGTGCCGTGCGGCGTCGACGAAAGCTGGCTGACGCCGCCCGCGCCGGAGGCCACGCGCGCCACGCTGGCGGCCTACAAACTGCAGGCGGGCTATTTTTTGTTCGTGGGTACGCTGCAGCCGCGCAAGAATGTCGAGCGCCTGCTGGCCGCCTGGCTGATGCTGCCGGCGGCCGTGCGCGCCGAGCGCGCGCTGGTGATCGTCGGCGCGCCCGGCAGCCGCAGCGAGGCCCTGGTGGCCAGCATGGCGGCGGCGCGCGCGGCGGGCGAGAACCTCATCTGGCTCGATCGCCTGACCGACCAGGAACAATTGCGCCACCTGTACGCCGGCGCCGGCGTGTTCGTCTTCCCCTCGCTGTACGAAGGCTATGGCATTCCGGTGCTCGAAGCGTTTGCCTCGAACGTGCCGGTGGTGGCATCCAACACGACCTCGCTGCCCGAAGTGGCGGGCGATGCAGCCTTGCTGGTCGACCCATTGTCGGTGGGCGAACTGGCCGAGGCCATGCGCACGCTGGCACAGGACACTGTCGCGCGCACGCGCTGCATCGCGGCAGGGCGTGCACGTGCCGAACAACTGACATGGCAAAACACCGCACGCCTGACGGCAAATGTGTACCGAGCCGTACTTTCGCAGTAAGCTGAGTTGATTATGCGCGTCCTTCATTTTTACAAGACCTACCATCCGGATTCAGTGGGCGGCGTCGAACAGGTGATCCGCCAGATGGCCGTGGGCACCGGGCGCCTTGGCGTGACCAATACCGTGCTGTCGCTGTCGCGCCACCAGAACCTCGCGCCGTTCGAGTTCGAGGGCCATATGGTGCACCGCGTCCCGCTCAATGCCGAGATTGCGTCCAATGCCATCTCGGTCCAGTCGATCGGCGCGCTGGCGCGCCTGGCGCGTGACGCCGACGTCGTGCACTACCACTTCCCGTGGCCGTTCATGGACCTGGCGCACTTCGTGGCGCGCGTGAACAAGCCGACGGTGGTCACGTACCACTCGGACATCGTGCGCCAGCGACACTTGCTGCGCCTGTACCAGCCGCTCAAGCACCGCTTCCTGCGCAGCGTCGACGCCATCGTCGCGACCTCGCCCAATTACCTGGGCTCGTCGACCGTGCTGGCGCGCTATCCGGGCAAGACCAGCGTGATCCCGTTCGGCCTGGACCGCACCACCTACCCGCAGCCCGACCCCGATCGCCTCGCACACTGGCGCGAGCGGGTCGGTCCCAAGTTTTTCCTGTTCGTGGGCGTGCTGCGCTATTACAAGGGCCTGCACATTCTGCTCGAGGCAGCCGCCGGCACCGACTACCCGGTCGTCATCGTCGGTGCGGGGCCGATCGAGCAAGAGCTCAAGGAACAAGCTGCGCGCCTGGGCCTGAAGAACGTCCTGTTCGTCGGCGCGATCGACGAACCCGATAAAGCCGCGCTGCTGACGCTGTGCTACGCGGTCTCGTTCCCGTCGCACCTGCGCTCGGAAGCATTCGGCATCTCGCTGCTCGAAGGCGCGATGTACGGCAAGCCCATGATCTCGAGCGAGATCGGCACCGGAACCACGTACATCAACATCGATGGCGATACGGGCCTGGTGGTCCCACCATCGGACGCGCTGGCATTGCGCGCCGCGATGCGCACGCTGTGGGACAACCCCGAACTGGCACGCACGATGGGCCGGCGCGCCGCCGCACGCTTCGAAGAGCTGTTCACGTCCGAACAAATGGCCGCCAACTACACCGCGCTCTACCACGACCTGATCGCCCGCCGCGCCACCGGCACAAGCACCGCCGCGCTCGACCAAACCAGCGCAGTTTTGCCGCAGACGAAAGTCTGAGACACCGCATCACCCGCGATCGGCAACGCCGATCGCATCCCCAATCACGGTCAGCAACGCAATTTCATTCTCAAAAGCTCTTGAAAAACAATTAGGGTCAGAGTCGAATTGTTTGACAACTTTGAGGAATTGCCCATTAATTCGACTCTGACCCTAATTAATTTCTGCCAGTTTGGCGTGTAATTTGATGCTCTAAAAAAATTCAATTACCGACGGCATCAGAAACGCTGCGCACCGTCGAAAAAGCCCCAAAAACAATTAGGGTCAGAGTCGAATTGTTTGGCAACTTTGGGTAATTGCCCAACAATTCTACTCTGACCCTAATTGGGTTTTGGGGTCAGGTGGTTTCGGCCCAGCGGGTGCGGATTTCGCGGATGGCGGGGAGGCGGGTGGTGAAGAGGTCGACTAGCTGGGGGTCGAAGTGGCGGCCTTTCTGGTCGTGCAGGAAGGCGATGGCATCGTCTTCGGTCCAGGCTTTCTTGTAGGGACGCACCGAGGTCAGGGCGTCGAAGACGTCGGCGATGGCCACGATGCGGCCCACCAGCGGGATCGCTTCGCCGGCCAGGCCGTTCGGGTAGCCACTGCCATCGTATTTTTCGTGGTGCGTGAGCGCGATATTGCGCGCCAGTGCCAGCATGCCGCTGGTGTGTTCGCCGATGATCTCGGCGCCGATCGTCACGTGGCTCTGCATGATCTTCCATTCGTCGGCGTCGAGCGGTCCCGGTTTTTGCAGGATGCGATCCGGGATGCCGATCTTGCCCACGTCGTGCATCGGCGCTGCGTGCAGGAGGTCGTCCGCTTCCAGCTCGTTCAGGCCGGCCGCGATGCCGAGAACGCGCGAAAAGTGGCTCATGCGGATCACGTGCAGGCCGGTCTCGTTGTCCTTGTACTCGGCGGCCAGGCCCAGGCGCTGCACGATCTCCAGGCGGCTCGCGCGCAGCGCCTCCATGCGCACCAGCGACAGGTGGGTGCGCACGCGCGCGCGCACCACCGGCGGGCTGACCGGCTTGGTGATGTAGTCGACGGCGCCGGCCTCGAACCCTTCGATCTCGTCGGCAGTCTCGGTCAGGGCGGTCACGAAAATCACCGGTACCGAGGCCGTGGCCGGATGCGCTTTCAATGCCGCGCACACTTCGTAGCCCGACATCCCCGGCATCATCACGTCCAGCAGCACCAGGTCGGGCTGCTCCTGGCGCACCAGTTCGAGCGCGCGGGCGCCATCCTTGGCAAACAGCAGGCGATAGTGGTCCTGCAGGATCTGGCGCAGCAGCTGCAGGTTGCTGGCTTCATCGTCGACGGCCAGGATCAGTGGCCGGGTATTGGGTTGGTTCATGCGGAAGGATCGTTGGTGGCGTCGCCAGGCGCGCCGTCAGAGGGTTCGTCCCCGAGGATGGCCATGACGGCCTCCAGATGGTCGAGGGCGAGATCGAAGTCGAAATCGGCGATGGCCGACTGTACCTGTACGACGCGGGTGATGACCGGGTGAGCGGCCAGCGCCACGGCCAGGCTGGTCATGGCGCCGTCGTTCAGGGCGCCGCGGCGCAGCGCTTCAAGCAGCACGCCGCCAGCGCGCCGTGCACGCGCCAGGTCGACCGTGCTGCCTGACGCCGTCGTCGCTGGCGTGACGGCGACGTTGCCGATCGCGGCCAGCGCCGCCTCGAGCGCCTGCGTTGCCACGCCCAGCGCATCGGCGGCATGCCGCTCGTCGGTCGGCACCGCGTTGGTTGCGTGCTCCAGCGTGGCCAGTGCATCGGACAAACGTTCCAGGCCGACGTTGGCAGCAGCGCCGCGTACCTTGTGCGCGAGCATGCGCAGCTGCACGTGATCGCCGCCGGCGGCATGCAGGCGCATCGCGCCGTCCAGCTGCGCGTACTGGCGGTGGAAGTGTTCGAGCGCCTCGGTATAGGCGTCTTCACGGTTGCTCCAGCGATGCAGGCCGGCGCGCCGGTTGAGCACTTCGCGCGGCGCCGTCGATATGGCGGCAGCATCGACCGGCACACCGCCTTCCAGGCCAAGCACACGCGCGATCTCGTGCGACAGGGCAAACCAGTCGACCGGCTTGCTGGCAAAGCCGTCCATGCCCGCATCCACGCTGGCCTGGCGGTGCTCGGCCAGCACGCTGGCGGTCATTGCGATCACCGGCAGGCGCGTCGTTCCATGGCGCGCCTCATGGTCGCGGATGGCGCGGGTCGCGGCCAGGCCATCCATCACCGGCATCTGGAAGTCCATCAGCGCCACGTCGTACTCGCCGCTGGTGGCCAGTTCGACGATTGCGCCGCCGTCGCGCGCGGCCGTCATCGTATGGCCGCGGCGCGTCATCAACAGCTGCATCAATTCGAGATTCTGCGGCACGTCGTCGGCCACCAGCACGCGCAGCGGCGGCAGCACGGCGGCGCTGCGCACACGCGGCGCCTGATTCCCGAAGCGCGCCAGGATCAGCGGCACGCGCACGTGGAACGTCGCACCCTGGCCCGGTGTACTCTCGGCCCAGATCCGCCCGCCCATCAGCTCGACGAGCTGCTTGCTGATCGTGGTGCCAAGACCGGTGCCGCCGAAGCGGCGCGTCATCGACGCGTCGGCCTGCGTGAACGGATCGAAGATCGCGGCGAGGCGGTCGGGCGCGATGCCGATGCCGGTATCGATCACGGCGATGCACAGCTGGTCGCCGTCAGCGCGCACGGTCAGGGTCACGCCGCCGGTGGCGGTGAACTTGATGGCGTTGTCGAGCAGATTGGTGAGCACCTGGCGCATGCGCAGCTCGTCGCCGCGCAGGCCGGTGGGCAGCGCCGGGTCGTACTGGATGTCCAGGTGCAGACCCTTGGCGCGCGCATTGGCCGCCAGCGTCGACGACAGTTCATCGATCAGGGACAGCAGGTTGAAGTCGTTCTGTTCGAGTTCGACCGCGCCTTTTTCGAGCTTGGCCGTGTCGAGGATTTCATTGAGCAGTCGCAGCAGGGCGCGGCCGGCGCTGCGCACGGTGTCCAGGTGGCGGCGCTGTTCGAGATTGAGTTCACCATCGAGCAGCACGTCGGTAAAGCCCAGGATCGAATTCATCGGCGTGCGGATTTCGTGGCTCATATTGGCCACGAAGGTGGCGCGGGCGGCCGCGGCCTGCTCGGCCTTCTCCTTGGCGCAGCGCAGCGCTTCTTCCATCTCGCGCCGTTCGGTAATGTCGAGGATAACGCCATCGAGGTACTGGACGTTGCCTGCATCGTCATGCACGCTGTTGCCGTTTTCCCAGAGCCAGCGCACGCTGCCGTCGGCGTGCAGCAGGCGGTATTCAACCAGGTAGGGGCGGTCTTCGCGCATCGCGGCGCTGGTTTCCTTGCCCACCCGCAGGCGGTCTTCGGCATGGATCATCGCGCCGAACACGCGGCGCGGCGGGCTGCCCAGGAAGTCGCGCGCCGGGTAGCCGGTCACGCGTTCGACCGCATCGCTGATGAAGATCATCGGCCACTCTTCGTTGATCGCACTGCGGTACGAGATGCCCGGAATATTGCCGATCAGGGAGCGGAACTGCTGCTCGCTGGCCTGCAGCGCGCTTTCCATTGCGCGCCGCTCGCTGATGTCGGTGACGAAGCAGACGAACAGGTCCTGCTCGCCCAGGCGTGCATGGCCGATCGCGCCGCGTACCGGAACTTCGTGGCCATCCTTGTGCAGGCACCAGGTCTCGGTGCTGGTGTTGATGCCTTCGAGACTGCCACGCGCCAGCACGGTCAGCACATTGAAACTGGCGGCGCGACCGCGCTCGGTGAGCAGCAGTCCGATGCTGCGCCCGACGATCTCGCCGCGGCGCCAGCCGAAAATGCGCTCGGCCGAGGCATTGAATTCGGTGATGATGCCGTCGCGCCCGACCGTGATCACGCCATCGACGGTGGTGGTGAGCAGGGCGCGCATCCAGGCTTCACTGCGCGAGAGATCATGGAACATCTGGCGATAGCGCAGCAGGCCATTCACCCCCAGCACGGCCACCGACAGCGCCACGGTGGTTACCGTGATCGACAGCGCCAGAAAGCCGCTGTTGGCGTCGGCTGCGCCGCCCGGATCGACCGTGCCCGAAAAGCGCGCAGCGGCCATGCCGGTGTAATGCATGCCGGCGATCGCGCACCCCATCACGCAGGCTGACACCAGCAGGCGGCGCGATTCGGACACCGACTGGAAGCGCGACAGGCCATGGCGCACGCTCAGGGCCAGCGTGGCCAGGATCACGGCCACCAGGATCGAGACCGCGAACGTGAACGGATCGTAGTGCAGCGACAGGCGCATGCGCATGCCGTCCATGCCGGCATAGTGCATCGCGCCGATGCCGGCGCCGACCAGCACACCGCCCACCAGCAGATGCGACAGGCGCAGTTCGGGACGCGAGATCAGGCTCAGCGCCACCCACGAGGCGCCGATGCTGGGCAGCGCCGACAGCAGCGTCGTCCAATGGTCGTAATGCACCGGCGTGCACAGGTCGAAGGCCAGCATGCCGATGAAGTGCATCGCCCAGACCCCGGCGCCGAGCGCCAGGCTGCCCGTGCCGAGCGCGATGGCCCGGTGCGACGGATGGGCGTTGGCCTGGCCGGTCACCTGCAACCCCATCCACGACGAGAAGATCGCCACCAGCAGCGACAGCGCTACCAGGGTAGGGTCGTACATCCCGTACGTCAGCAGGGATGGATCTTCAGGGACGGCGAACGAAGGCAGCATAATGAAGGTCAGGTTGTTTCTAAGTAAATAAAAATTCCATAGGGCATGTTTCAAAGTATCGCATTTTCCGAATTTACTGTGTTGTTACGCGTGAGAATGCTGGACGAATTGTTGTGTTTTGTCGCGTCCAAGCGACCATCTCAGGCTGTTCATTGCGTGAAAATCATGCTCACTGGTATGCTGGGGACGCGGCAAGGTACGTCCCGGCGCCCTTGCGTCCATGTCGGCGGCAGTTATCTCAAGAGAATCAAATGCGATTTCGGCAACTCTGCATTGGCCTTGCCATCCTGTCGGGCAGCGCGTCGTCAATGACCGCAGCAGCCCCGCCGGCCGCGCCTTACCTGTCGATCACCACCGAGAGCTCGGGGCCGTCGAGCATGCTCGAAGACGGCCGTGTGGTCGGCATTGCCACCGACAAGATCCGGGTTGTCATGGAACGGGCCGGCGTCACGTACGACATCACGCTGCTGCCCTGGAAACGCGCGTACGCGGTCGCACTGCAGCAGGCCAACGGCTGCGTGTACTCCGCCAGCCGCACGCCCGAACGGGAAGCCCTGTTCAAGTGGATCGGGCCGACCGACGAGGCGCAGTGGGTGCTGATGGGGCGCGCCGACCGGACCTGGCGCATCGCCAGCCTGGACGATGCGCGCGGCCTGCGCATCGGCACCTATGCCGGCGATGCGCGCGACACCTATCTGCGCAGCCGCGGCCATGTCGTCGACACGTCACCCCACGACATGCTCAATCCACCCAAGCTGCTGCAAGGCCGCATCGACCTGTGGGCCGCCAGCTGGCGCGCCGGCAGCGACGTGCTGGTCAGAAATGGCTGGGACAAGCAGATCGTGCCGGTGTTCGTATTCAACCAGGTCGCCGTCTACCTGGCCTGCAACCGGGCCGTGCCCGATGCACTGGTCAAGCGCCTCAATGCCGCGTTTGAAGCGATCGAGCGCGACGGCACAGCACGCGCCATCGAGCGGCGCTACGAGCGGCGTGCCAGTGCACGGTGACAGGGCCGTTGGTTTGACTTATAGTGCGTCATGATTGTCGTCAATCAAGCGAAATTGGCTTTCGCGACGCTGTTGACGCTACTTTTTGCAAGTACACGATTTCACTAGGCTGCAATGGACACACTCGAGCAATTTGTCGAAAAATTCAAGAACGCGGTCGACTTCCAGGACGATGTGCACCTGACCGGCGACACCAATCTCAAGACGCTGGCCGAATGGGATTCGCTGGCGGCGCTGGGCGTAATCATCATGTTCGACATGGAGTACGACAAGGCCATCACCGGCAAGGACCTGGTCGAATGCCAGCTCGTGAGCGACGTCTACAAACTGGTCGGCTGACCCCATGACCCAGGCGACCATCCGCAACGTGCGTTACGCCGGCATGGCGTCCTGCGTGCCACGGCGCGTGCTGTCCAACCTGAACGACTGCCCGCCGCAGATCAGGAGCGCGCGCGAGCGGGTGGTGCGCAATATCGGCATCGAGACGCGCCGCATCTGCCCCGAATGGCAAACCTTCTCGGACCTGGCCTTCGACGCCACTGAGCGCCTGCTGGCCGAGCTGCAGTGGAACAAGGACGAGATCGACGCGCTGATCGTCATCACCCAGTCGCCCGACTACCTGATCCCGGCCACCGCCATCATTCTGCAGGACCGCCTGGGTTTGAAGCCCGGTACGATCGCCTTCGACATCAACCTGGGCTGTTCGGCTTATGCCTTCGGCCTGCACGTACTGGGCGCCATGATGGCCTCGGGCGGCATCAGGAAGGCGCTGCTGCTGGTGGGCGACAAGGCCGCCACCGTGATCGAGCCGTTGTTCTCGGACGCCGGCACCGCGACGGCACTTGAATACGATCCGGCTGCACCGCCGATGTACTTCGACCTCAATAGCGACGGCAGCGGTTACCGCGCCATCATGCTGCCAGCGGGCGGGCATCGCGAGCCGATCGGCCCGCAGCATCTGGTGCCGTACAAGGACGAGGACGGGATCCTGCGCAGCCCGGCCGCACTGGTACTCGATGGCCCGGCGGTGCTGAGCTTCTCGACCCAGCGCGTACCGCCGGCCGTGCGCGATCTGCTGGCGTATGCCGACTGCCCGATCGAGGCTGTCGACTACTTCATCTTCCACCAGGCCAACCGGATGATCAACGACACCATCCGCAAGAAGCTTGGCCTCCCGGTCGAGAAGGTGCCGTCGACGCTGCACGACTTCGGCAATACCAGCGGGGCCTCGATCCCCGTGACGATGACGGCGCGCCTGCGCGAAGTCCTCCAGAGCGGCAAGCACAAGGTGTTGATGTCGGGCTTCGGCATCGGTCTCTCGTGGGGCAGCTGCATCGTCGACATCGACCGCGCGGTGTTTCCGGTGCTGGTCGAATCATGAGTGCATCGCCGTTCAGCCTTGCGGGCCGGACGATCCTGATCACCGGCGCGTCGTCGGGCATCGGCGAAGCCACGGCCCGCCTGTGCGCAGCCATGGGCGCGCGCATTCTCGCCTGCGGCCGTGATCGCGAGCGTCTGGCGAACGTCGTTGCCGACCTGGCCGGCGCAGACCACCAGACCATCGTCGGCGACCTGACCGATCCGGCCGCGCGCCAGGCGCTCGTCGATGCAGCGCCCAGCCTGGACGGCTGCGTGTTCAGCGCCGGCGCCGCGCAGCTCGCGCCGATGCGCATGGTGACCCAGCGCCATCTCGATCAGCTGTTTGCCGTAAACTACGACGCGCCCGTGCTGCTCACGCAAGCCTTGCTGGCCAAGCGCAAGATCGCGGCCAATGCGTCGCTCGTGTACGTGACGGCGGTGGCCGAACACGTCGCGCCGCACGCCACCGGCATCTATTCCGGCGCCAAGGCGGCGCTGACTGCCACCGTGCGCACGATCGCGGTCGAACACGCGAAGCAGGGCGTGCGCGCCAACTGCGTCTCGCCGGGCTACGTCGCCACGCCGATGCTCGATGGCCTGCAAAACGTCATGAGCACGGGCGACAAGGCAGCGCTGGCACCACTGGGCATGATCGAACCGGGCGACGTGGCCGGCGCCATCGCCTGGCTGTTGGCGCCAGCCAGCCGCTGGGTATCCCGGACGTCCCTGATTATCGATTCGGGCTTGACCCTGCACGTGCGATGAACGACGAATCCAGCTTCCAGCATCCATTCCACCTGCGCGGCAAGACCGTGCTGGTCACCGGCGCGTCGAGCGGCATCGGGCGTGCCGTCGCCGTCGAATGCGCCCGCGCCGGCGCGCGCGTCGTCATCAACGGGCGCGATGCGGCGCGACTTGGCGATACGCTTGCCTTGCTCGAAGCAGGACTCGACCACGTGGCGTGCGTGGCCGACCTGACCGATCCGCCGCAGATGGCGCGGCTGGTGGCCGCATGCGGCGAGCTCGATGGCGTCGTGCATGCGGCCGGCGTGCATGGCGTGACGCCACTGCGCATGCTGCGCCAGAGTTTCATGCAGACGGTGCTCGACGCGAATTTTCTCGCGCCGCTGATGCTCACCCAGCAGCTGCTGGCCAAAAAGACGCTGCGCAACGGTGCCTCGCTGGTGTTCATGTCGTCGATCGCAGCGCACACCGGCACCGTCGGTGTGGGCCCGTATTCGGCGTCCAAGGCGGCGCTCGAAGGGATGATTCGCCCGCTGGCGCTGGAAATCGCGCCGCGCGCCATGCGCGCCAATGCCATCGCACCGGGCCTGGTGGATACGCCGCTCGTCAACGATGACCGCGCCTGGCTCGACGAAAAAGCCAAAATGTACCCGCTGGGCCTGGGCAAGCCCGAAGACGTCGCGTACGCCGCCATCTACCTGCTGGCCGATATCAGCCGCAAGGTGACGGGCACGCAGCTGCACCTGGACGGAGGCATTCCATGGACGTGACGCCCCGCCTGAAGGAAGCATTGATCATCAGCGCCGGCGGCTTTGGCCGCAGCGTCTACAACACCATGCAAAGCGACGTCGCCAATGGCGTCGTCTGGACCGTCACCGGCTTTCTCGACAACCGCGGCGACCTGGCGGCCGGCACACCGCTGCCGGTGCTGGGCGATCCCCTGACCTGGCAAGCGAGCCCGCACGAAGAATTCCTGTGCGCGCTGGGCGAGCCGGCCCAGCGCCGCCGTTTCGCCGCACCGCTGCTGGCGCAGGGCGCGACCTTCATGAGCCTGTGCACCGGCCTGCACAAGGCGATCGGTGTCGAGATGGGTGCCGGCTGCCTGTTCGAGCCCGAGGTGCGCATGGGCGTGGACACGCGCCTGGGCGACTTCGTGTTCGTCCAGTCCACCAGCGTGATCGGCTACGAAGTGCAGATCGGCGACTACACGACGATCGGCAGTTTCGTGTTCGTCGGTGGCGGCGCGCGGATCGGCAGCGACGTGATCGTCCATCCGCATGCGACCATCCTGCCGCGCGTGACGGTGGGCGATGGCGCGATCATCGGCGCCGGCGCCGTCGTCATGGCCGACGTACCGCCGGGCGTGACGATGATCGGCAATCCGGCCAAGATCTTCAGGTTCAGGTAATGCGTTCACGCATGCCGCCGCAGGCGTACATCGACGAGGCCTGGTTCACGCGCGAACGCGAACTGCTGTTCAAGCCGTTGTGGCAGTTCATCGGCCTGAAGGTGATGCTCGACAAGCACAACGCGTTCATCACGCGCACGCTGTCTGGCATCCCGGTCGTGGTCCAGAACTTTCATGGCGAGTTGCGCGCGTTTGAAAACATCTGTCCGCACCGGCAAAATCCGATCCAGGTCCAGCCGCATGGCGTGCGGCCGCTGTTTTGCGGCTACCACGGCTGGAGTTTTGATCGCGAAGGTGCCACGCGCATCCCGCACGAGGATGCGCTGTACCGCTTCCCGCCAGAAGAGCGGGCCTGCATCCACCTGCGCCGCTTTGCGCTGGAAGTCGTCGGCAACCTGGTGTTCGTGTGCCTGGCCGGGACGCCCCTGCCGATCAAGCAGCAGTTCGGCGCAGCGATGCTCGCTTCGCTCACGGCGTCGTCGCTGGCCTACGACAGCGAAGTGATCATGACGACCTACGAGGGCCACTTCAACTGGAAGCTGGCCTACGAAAACCTGCGCGATGGCCACCACCCGCGCTACCTGCATGCGCGCTCGCTGTACCAGGACGTCAAGTTCGAGGCCAGTATCAGCGAAGAGGGCGTGGCGGGCCTGCGCCGCCTGCAGGAAGCCGGCATCGCCGACCGCAGCCGCGCGCTCGGCCTGATGCGCAGCTTCAGTGGCGGCGGGCGCGATGCCCCGATGGCGGCGCCCCCGGACGAGCCGTACCATGCCCACGTCGAGCGCTATCGCGACCAGGACTGGTACTACAACTGGCTGGCGTTCCCGAACCTGCACATCGCGTCAGCGAATGGCGGCCACGCCTTCATCATCGAGCACCATATCCCCGTCGCGGCCGGACGCACCGACCTGGTGGTGTACTACCTGACGGCGAAGAAGAAGCAGCCGTACGCATCGTCGGCCGCGGTCCTGCATGCGCACATGATGGGGACCGATATCGTGATGCGCGAAGATATCGAGGTGATGGAACAGATCCAGCGCACGCTGCACCCGGGCGCAAGCTCGCCCCATCTGGGCGATTACGAATTCATCAACGCCAGTCTGGAACTCTGGTACCTGGACCTGATGGAGGGGAAATTTGCCTTGTAAGCACGTGATCGGTCATGGGCCGGAACTGGTGCGCGCACTGGCCGCGTGGCGCTCTATTGCGCCAGCAGCGGCGCTGGAGCTGCGGCCGCTTGAGATCGACCCGGCCGCCGGCCAGGCCGCGCTGGCGGCAGCGCTGGACGGTCTTGAAGACCTCGATGGTGAGGGTGCCAGCGCCTTCGTCGCGCTCGATGCACGCTTCCTGAATGGCATGCGTCTTGACCTGATGGCGAGCCTGCGCCTGCGCGGCATCGCCATGCCGGCGCTGGTCGAACCAGGCGCCCTGGTGGCCGCTGGCGTGCGGATGGACGACAACTGCTGGATCGGCGCTGGCGCGATCATCCAGCATGGCAGCCGGATCGGTTTCAACACCGTGATCGGTGCCGGCGCCATCGTCGGCAGCGGCGTCACGGTCGGCCACTCGGCCTGGATCGACGAGGGCGTGGTGATCGGGCGCGGTGCGCGCATCGGCGCCCAGGTCACGCTCGGCCTGGGCGTGATCGTCGGTCATGGCCGCCAGATCGGCAAGCTGTGCATCGTCGACAAGGCGGGGCGCATCGAGCAGGATATCGCTGCCAAGACGTTCATCCACGCGACCCACGCCCAGCCGATCGTGATCATCGGCGCCTAACTGAAGTTCTGGCGGTCCGAGAACAGCAGCTGCGTGTCGTACAGGCTCGATGAATAGTGGCGCAGCGCCACGTGCTGGTAGCGGGCGATGTCGTCCATCGTGGCCAGCAGCTCCGGGATGTCCTTCGCATAGTGGTAGGCCGAGATAGTCATGTCCGGCTTGCAGGCCGCGATCGTGCGCGCGCCGCCCTTGAGCACTTGCGCTTCCCAGCCTTCGACATCGATCTTCATGACCGTGGCTTCATCGACGACGCTGTCGACGGTCATGATCTTCATCGTGGTCTTGATGCCTCCGCCGGCGAAGTTGCTGCCGAAACGGTTGTCCGGGTTTTCGTAGAAATCGACTTCGCCATCTTCTGCGCCCAGGCCTGCGAAATACGGGTGCACGTCAGGCAGGTGCGCAGCCAGGTTGCGCAGCGCTGCGAAGTTGGTCGCATCGGGCTCGAACGCATGCACCGCGCGGTACTGGCCGCGCGCGATGTGGAAGAAGTGGGATACCGTGTCGCCGTGCGCCGCCCCGGCGTCGATGAAGATGTCGTTCGTGCCGACCTTCAGGCCGGCCTGAGTGGAAAAGCTGTTCATGAATTCGCCGAGCGGGAAGGCCGCTTCGATCAGCGGACGGCGATCGAGCGTCAGGAACGCGCGCAGGCGCGCCAGCAGCGTGGTGCGCGACCAGTCGTCGCTGAACCGCCCGGCCAGCGCGATGAACTGGTCCAGGTTGGCCACCACGTGCTCGCGCTCCTCGCGCACGCTCTGGTAGGTATGCACGTTATCCAGCTGGTGCATCGCGTACAGGCAATCGCGCACCGGCACGCCCTGCGCCGCGATCTTCGCCGCGACCTGCTTGCCGGTCAGGTTGTCGTTGAAATCGATGACGACGATGCGTTTGCTGGCCGCGCGCGCGACCAGTTCGGCGATCTCGATGAACCCCCAGTTGACCCGCAGCGGCAACTGCTGCGCGATGCGGGTGCGTTTTTCGGGCGAGACCGAGAACACGGCGATGCCGGCAAAATTGGGCAGCGATCTGGCAATGGTGTTGGCGCGCAGCGCAAAGCTGCCGGTATGGTCGCCCAGGAAGTAGACCTCATCGAACGCATGCAGGTCGTCGAAGGCGGTATCGGCGTGGCTGGAAAGCGCGTTGAAATCGTCAAGCGTCGCATGGCGAAATGGCTGGATGGTCATGGTGTGTCCTGTGGTTCGTAAGGGTGCGGTCGGGCCATGATGGCCGTCGGGTTGGTCGTTCGCGGTCGCTCAGTAAAAATACAGGCAGGTGTCCCAGCGGTCTTCCGTGTGGTGGCGCAGGCCAATGCGGTAATCCGGGACCAGCGTGTCGATCAGGCGCGGCATGTCGAGCAGGTCGGCCGCGCGGTGGTAGGCCGACAGCATCAGTTTCGGCCGCGCCGTGCGGATCGTCGCGGCCGCGCCGCGCAGCGCTGCCATCTCAAAACCTTCGATATCCATCTTGATGATGGTCGGCGCGTCGTCGACGATATCGTCGATGCGCTCGACCTGCACGTAGTCGGCGTCAAGGCACAGGTGCGCCCATTCGTCGGTCAGCACCGTCCCGCCGTGGTTGCCGATATGGCTGAACGGCACGCGGCCCCGATGCTCGCCGACGGCGACCGGATGCAGCGACAGCTTCGCCGCATGCGCGGTGCCGGCGAAGTTGCGGATAAAACCCTGGAGGGTGGCGATATTGATCTTGTCCGGCTCGATCATCCAGGCGCGCTCGAAGCGGCCCCCGGTCACGCCGATCAGCGCGCTGGTGGATTCGCCGGTCGAGGCACCGCAATCGACCATCTTTTCGTGCGTCGACAGCGCGAACAGGCCCGAACGGACATACAGCGTCGAATACGGCCTGGCGACATGCAGGAACCACTCCGGATTGCAGGTCAGGTGGAAGGTGAGCACGGCAAACAGCGTCTCGGCCGACGCCGGATCGGCCATGCGCCGCGCCAGCGTCAGGTAGTCGTCGCAGCGTTCGGCGATGGTCGGGCCCCAGTCGGCCACCCGCTCATCGAGCGCGGCGCTCAGGCCGAAGGCCCGCGTTGCCTGTTCGAAGTTCAGGTGGGGCACCCCGTGCTGGCGACACGCGGCGTCGAAAAAGCGGCGCGAATGGTCGGTGCGGCAGGCGTTGACGGCGATGAGGTCCGGATCGCGGCCAGCCATCTCGAGGAAGCGGTCGGTGGAGATGCAGTCGACGCGCAGGAACTGCTCGCCACGGTCGCAGCAAAAGTCGTCGACCACGTGCAGCACGCGCGCGCGGCCCTTGAAGCCATGCAGCAGGTGCGCGCCGAAGTCGCTGCGCCCGAGCACCACGACCGGGGTGTCGGCCCCGCGCCGCGCCATGATCTCGCGCACCCGCGGCGGCACGCAGAACATCGGATCGGCGCGGTACAGCGCCACCGCAGCGAGGAAGGCGGCGCCGGGATCGAACACGCCCAGATCGAGTCGGGTGAGCAGGGCGTCAGGCGTCGGTGAATGCATCGTGGGATTCAGGATGCTGCGAGCAGGCCGACGATGCGCTCGACGTCCTGGGCGCCCAAGGCCGGATAAATGGGAAGGCAGATGACCTGGCTCGCGATCATGTTGGCGTGGGGCAGGTTGCCAGGTGCCGCCGAGGGGATGTTGCGGTACATCGGGAAGTGGCTGATCAACGGATAGAAATACCGGCGCGCGTGGATGCCTGCATCGTGCAGCTTCTGGTGCAGCGCATCGCGGCTTAGCGGATAGGTATCGCGCACCAGCACCGCGAAGTAGCTGTTGTTGGCGTCGTCGCCCATGTCCGGCATCGGATCGATGCCGGGAACCGTCGCCAGCAGGCGCCGGTAGTGCGCGGCGATGTGCCGGCGCTGCGCGAGCGCGGCGTCGATGCCGCGCAGCTGCAGCAGGCCAAACGCGGCACTGACCTCGTTCATCTTGCCGTTGATGCCAGCCGCGACGACCGTCTGCTCGTCCTGGATGCCGAAGTTCTTGAGCAGGTCGATGTGGCGTTTGGTGGCCGCGTCATGGCAGATGATCGCGCCGCCTTCGAAGGTATTGAATACCTTGGTCGCATGAAAACTGAGCACCGACAGGTCGCCGTGGCGCAGGATGCTGGCGCCATCCTGGCGCACGCCGAACGCATGGGCCGCGTCGTAGATGACCTTCAGGCCGTGCTTGCGGGCGATGCGTTCGATGGCAGCCACGTCGCACGGGATGCCGTAGCAATGCACCGGCATGATGGCCGTGGTGCGCGGCGTGATCGCCGCTTCGATGCGGGCCGGATCGAGGTTGAACGTGGCCGGGTCGATATCGGCAAAGACCGGCTGCAGGCCGTTCCACAGCAGCGCGTGGCTGGTGGCGACGAACGAGTACGGCGTCGTGATCACTTCGCCCTCGATACCCAGCGCTTGCAAGGCCGTCATCAGGGCCAGTGTGCCATTGGCGAACAGCGAGATATGCGCGACGCCCAGGTAATCGCACAGCGCCGCTTCGAGTTGCTGGTGGAACTGGCCGCCATTGGTCAGAAATTTGCTCTCCCAGATCTGCTCGAGGTAGGGGATGAAATCGTCCAGCGGCGGCAGGTGCGGCTGGGTGACGCGGATCAGGGGCGCGGCCGGCGCCGGCGTGACTGCTGGCACATCGGCAGCTTGCTTCGGTTGCCGATGTGGCTTGTGCTGCGGCGGCATCGGCACATCGAAGCTGATGGCTGGCTGGCCCGTGCACCAGCGCCGCCACATGAGCCGCAGCGCGTGTTCGACGCTGTCCGCGATCTGGTTCATGTGGTCGGACGTGGTGGGCGGGAAGCGGCCACGCATGCCGGCGCGCAGCGCCGCCAGCGCGGGCAGGTCGCGGCACGCAGCCGCACCTTGGGCGGCAAAAGCGGCAGCGTCGTGCGCGATGAACTGCGGCAGCGCGTTGTGTTCGAGGATGCAGGCGGTCTGGCGGCCAGCGGCGGTCTCGCCCGCCAGCGTCAGCGTCGGCACGCCCATCCACATCGCGTGCAGCGTCGTCGTGCCGCCCGAGTACGGGAAGGTATCGAGGCAGATGTCGACGTCGTTGTGCAGCGCCAGGTAGTCGTGCATGCCGGTGCGGCCATGAAAGCGCAGGCGCTCCGGTGCGATGCCTTCTTCGTCGAACCACGGCAGCAGGCTCTCATGGCCATGCTCGGGCAGGCCGGCCACGAGCAGCTGCGCAGCAGGCACGGCGCGCAGCAGGCCGGCCCAGGCGGCAACCACGTCGCGGCTGATCTTGCTGAGGCGATTGAAGCTGCCGAACGTAATGTAGCCATTGGCCAGGGCCGGGGGCGCAACCACGTCCGGCGCGCCGGCGGCCGGCTGGAACGGCGCCGAGACGGGCAAGCGCAGGAGTTTTTCGGTGAACAGGTGGTCGTACTGGCCGGCCGGCAGGATGAAGCGGTCGGTCAGGTAGTAATCCATCGCCGCCAGCCCCGTGGTGCCCGGATAGCCGATCCAGCTGGCCTGCAGCGGCGCGGGCTTGCGCGCGAACAGCGGCAGCCGGTTGTGGGCCGTGTGGCCGGCCAGGTCGATCAGGATGTCGATCCCATCGGCGACGATCTGCGCGTCCAGCGCAGTGTCATCCAGGCCGGCCACATCGCGCCACTGCGCCATGTGGCCGCGCAGGCGCGCGGTGACCGCATCGTGCGCCGGGTACGTGTAATAGGCGTGCAGCGCCAGGCCGGGCCGGCCCGCCAGACGCGCCAGCAGCGGCTCAATGAACGCGGCCACCGCGTGGTTGCGCAGGTCACCCGAGACGAGTCCGACGCGCAGCGCGCGCTCTGGTTCACGCGTGTTGTCCCAGACGGTGCGTGGCGTCTCGATGCGCGCTTCGAGCTGCCGCCCGAACGCGCGGTGTGCGGCAAACAGCGCATCGGGTCCGATGCTGCTCACCTGGCTCATGCAGAACAGCATATTGCTGTGCGCATCGGTATTGTGCGGATCGCGCGCCAGCACGCTGCGGTAGGCCTCGACCGCTTCGAGCGCACGGCTCTGGTGCTGCAGGATCATTGCGAGCGTATTGCCGGCCTGCGCATGCGCCGGATCGAGCGCGAGCGCGGTGCTGGCGCTGGCATGCGCTTCGCTTAGGCGGCCAGCATCGAGCAGCGTGAGCGCCATGTGGTTGTGGGCGTTGGCATCGTCGGCGCGCAGCGCGACGGCGCGTTCGAGCACGGCCTGCGCGTCGGCCAGCCGGCCTGCGCCCCGCAGCAGCAAACCCAGGTTGCTCAGCGCTTCGGCATCGTCCGGCGCGTACTGTACGGCCACCTGCATCGACTCGAGCGCCTGCAGCAGATCACCCTGCAAGTGGTGGATGCCGCCCAGCAGCTTGTAGCCGAACGGATGCTGCGGAAACTGCTCGGTCAAAAACTGCGCCGCATAGCCGGCTTCGTCCAGGCGGCCCGACGCGAACAGCGCGGTGGCGGCGTCGATGGTGTCGGGATCCGGCGCGCCGGCCGTGGCCAGATGCTGTTCGAACCCATCGACCTCCGGCCCGGCCAGGCCGTGGCTGCGCCCCAGTGCGATCAAGTCGGTCGCCGTGGCGAACTGGCGCGCGGCGATCAGCGCCTCGATGTAGGCCAGCCAGTAGCGCTCTTCGCCAGTATCGCCCTGCAGGGCTTCGGTCAGGTGCGGGATCGCGGTGGCCAGGTCGCCTGCGTGGCGCGCCAGCATGCCCAGGCCAAAGTGAGCGTCGGGATAGCCGGGAGCAAGGTCGAGCACGGCGCGGTACAGCGCCTCAGCCTGCGCCGGCTGGCCGGCGGCAGTTTCGTGTGCGGCGGCCTGCAATGCTTCATCGACGATTTGCCGGACCGCGTCGCTGAGGGGAGTGCGCTGTTGTTCCATGGATGCGGGCGGCGGCCTTTGCGTATCGAGAGAGCGTACAGGAAGTACGGATGTGACGACCGGCGCGGTGTAGTGGAGAGCGCAGGCAGGATTGTTCTACAGCATCATTCAACACAATAGATCATGGGCTTGTCAGGGTCAAGAATCGGTCGCATGCGGCTGTCTTTGGAGCGCGGCATGTGCACATGATAAGCTTCCCCATTCTGCAGAAAAGGTGGGTTCATGAGCGCGTTGGTGAAGACAGGGATTGTGGGGCTGGACGAGATCCTGCACGGCGGTATTCCACGCAATAACAACCTGCTCGTCGAGGGGCCGCCCGGTGCCGGCAAAACGACGCTGGGACTGGGCTTCATCTACCGCGGCGCCGTCGACTTCGACGAACCGGGCGCCATCGTCTCGTTCGAACTCGACCCAGCGAAGCTGCTGCGCGACGCCGCCGGCTTCGACTGGGACCTGCAGGGCATGATCGACCAGGGCCGCATCAAGATCATCCAGACCAGCCCGGCCGTGTTGATGAGCGAATTTCGCAGCAGCGACGGCGCATTCTCGGCCGCGCTGCTGGCGATGGGCGCCAAGCGCCTGCTGATCGACGGCCTGACGCCACTGCGCCTGTACGCCGAAGGCAACGACATTCCGTTCCGCGAAGACGTGCACCTGCTGATCGAGGGGCTCACGCGCCTGGGCGTGACGACGATGGTCACGGCCGAAAAGGACGCTTCGCTCGGTGGCGTGCTGGCGCACGAGCGCTTCGTGTTCGACACGATCATCTCGCTCACGCTCGAAGAAGCGCGCCGCCGCGTGCATCGCCGCTTGACGGTGGCCAAATCGCGTGGCCAGGATTTCATCGGCGGCAGCCACACCATGCGCATCGAGGCGCATCAGGGCGTGCACGTGTACCGCCGCGCCCAGTCGCGCCCGGTCATGTCGCCCGACCAGCCGACCTCGGAAGAACGCCTGTCGACCGGCTCTCCCGCCATCGACAAGATGATGGACGGCGGCATCTACAAGGGCTCGGTAACGCTGGTCAGCGGTATTTCCGGCACCGGCAAGACGGTGCTGAGCGTGCAGTTCCTGAGCGACGCCATCAAGAACGGCCACAAGGCGCTGCTGGTCAGCCTGGACGAACACGCACGCCAGCTGATGCGCAACGCCAGGCCCCTCGGCTTCGATCTGCAGGCGCTGGTCGATGCGGGCGACCTGTTCATCCATTATGAGTCGCCGCTCGAACTCGAACTGGACGTGCACTTCGACCGCATCATCAAGCTGGTGGAAAAAGAAGGCATCGACTGCGTCGTGTTCGATTCGATCGCCGTGTATGAGATGACCAGCCGCAGCGAAGTGGCCGATTACCTGTACGCGCTGGCAAGCTTCTTCAAGAACCGGCTGGCCACCACGCTGTTCAACTATGAAAGCCCGGAACTGCTGGGCGTATCGCAGATCAGCGAAGAGCTCAAGGGCTCGCACCTGGTCGACAACATCATCCTGCTCAACTACGTCGAAATTTCCACCGTATTGCGGCGCGCGCTGGCGGTGCCGAAGGTGCGCGGCAGCCGCAACCTGCAAGTGACGCGTGAATACACGATCGGCGTGGGCGGCCTGAGTCTGCTGGACGACAGCGACAACAATACCCAGGCCGTCCCGCAATTGCCGTTCTCGTCGTATTACGGCCTGCTGTCGCGTTCGCCATCGCGCCAGAGTCCGATGATCGAGGAAGCCGTTGCCAATGGCGAACCCATGCCGGAATCGACGCACCAACCGGCCGAAACCAACCGGTGATCACCGTCGACCTGCCTGACAAGCCGCCCATCGATTGGGACGACTGGCGCGCGCCGCTGCGCCAGTACACCGAGGCGACCGGGCTGGTGACGTCCGTCTACGACGCGACCGGCGTGCGCCGCATCGGGCCGCTGACCGGCTCGCGCATGTCGACCTTCCTCGCCGAGCAGTCGACACTGTGGGCCGAGGATGGCCCCGGCACGGCGCTCGAGCGCAGCCTGGCGCGCGACGTCTGCCAGCAGGGCGCGCCAATGGCCAGCGAATTCAGCGAAGGCTTCTGCGTGCGCGCGCTGCCACTGCTCCTGCATGGCGACGTGTATGGCGTGCTGGTGTTCGGCTGGCGCTTTGCCGATTTCAGCTCGCCGCTGGCCTGCGAGCGCATCGGCCGGCAGATTGGCGTATCGGGCCATCTGCTGTGGAGCGAAGTGCGACTCGACGCGCCGGTCTCCGCGCAGCGCATGGCCACCTACGAAACCCTGCTGCGCACGCTCTCGAGCACGCTCGATCGGCAGCGCGAAACCATCGACGACCTGACGCGCGTGAACCGCACGCGCGAGCTGTTCCTGGCAACCGTCTCGCACGAGATGCGCACGCCGCTGTCGGCGCTGTCGATGCGCATCGAACTGATGCTGCGCACGATTCCCGACCTGCCAGAGAAGGCCGTCAGCGGCCTGGAATCGATGCGCGTGCACGTGCGCCAGGAGGCCGGCATGGTCGACGATTTGATCGACGCGGCGCGCACGCTGACCGGACAGATGTCCATCGTGCGCAAGCCGATCGTGCTGGGGCAGGTGCTGCGCGAAGCCATCGCCACGGTGGAGCCGCATGCGCACGCCAAGCAGATCCTGATGCAGGTAACGCCCGCCGATTACGGCGCGGACATCCGTTTCGAGGCCGACGGGCAGCGGCTGCAGCAGGTGTGCTGGAATCTGCTGTTCAATGCGGTCAAGTTCACGCCGGTGGGCGGGGTGATTCGCATCGGCATCCGCCGCAGCGGGGGATGGGTCGAGATCGATATCGCCGATTCGGGGCAGGGCATCGAGGCGGACGATCTGCCGCATGTGTTTGGCGCGTTCAAGCTGCAGCAGCATGACAATGCGACCGGGCTGGGGCTCGGGCTGTATATCGCGCGGCGGATTGTTGAGCTGCATGAGGGCACGCTCAGTGTCAGCAGTGAAGGGCGGGGGCGGGGGGCGACGTTTGCGATTCGGTTGCCGGTGCAGGGCGCTGCATCGGTCGCGCCTGAACGTCCGGACGACGCATAGCAAAAAACCCGCGTTTCCTGTGAGGAGGGCGGATTTTTAGCATGCTATGCGTGCACGCAGCTCGTTGCCGTCTCAGTAGCTGGATGAACAACGCGACAGAGACTGTGCGTTTCACGAAGGTCAGGCAAGCATGCACGCATGCCACTTGCCTGACAACGCAACACGCTTTCGTTATGCCTTGATGGCTTTCTTGCGACGGCTCAGGCCGAGACCTGCGATACCCAGGCCAAGCAGGGCGATCGATGCAGGCTCAGGCACTTCGGTCGCGACATTCGAAAATACGAAGCTGATGTCGTTGTAATTGAAGTCGCCACCACGAGGCTTGTCTTCGAACGCAACATAGGTACCGGCGCTCAGACGGTCATCGCCTGCGTAATACGACGAATAGACATGGTTGGTCAGATCGCTGTTCAAATTCGTTTGCGAGTACCAAGGGCCGATGTTTCCTGGCTTGATATTCGACAACACAAACACCAGAACGTCGCCAGCGACAACGTTTCCGAAGTTGAAGGCTTGACCATACGCCGATGTCTTGTTGTTCAAACCGAACAGACCGGTAGAAACACCATTGACCATCATGCCGACTTCGTTTTCATAGTCAGCTTTGGAGCCAGCAAAATAGCCGGTCAGATTGCCGGTCGTTGCTGCGGTGAAGCTGTACGTTGCAGTGTTCTGCGTACCGACTTGCGAATACAAAATCGGCGCGGCCTGAACGGCGCCACTCGTGGCCATAACGCCAGCCACTGCCAATGTCACAAAAATGCTTTTCATCACTATTCCTCAAAGTATTGGCTTGTCCTTTTAGTTAAGCAATAAATGGGCCAAAATGAGAATTGGTGAGAAATCAACGCCTTATAAGTATGGCTCTGATTGTGATCAAGGATAGTGTAATTATCTTCGACAAATCAACGTCGGTGCGACCGTCCGCTCTTGGCCTGATTCCACCGGCGGGCTCCGTGATAACTGACTCGCATGAATTTCATCGCCAATGTCATAGCATCAATTAAACTGATCGATATGGCGAACAATTCTGATCCGTCTTTTGACGACTTGACGATCTTCCTGGCAGTTTGCGCCACGGGCGGTTTTCGCACCGCCGCGCGCCAGCTGGGACTATCGCCGTCGCGCGTCAGCGAAACCATCACGCGCATTGAGAAGCAACTGGGCGTGCCGCTACTGGCGCGCACGACGCGCAGCGTGATGCTGACCGAACCGGGACGCGTATTGGCCGAACGGATCGCGCCGCTCTTCGCCGAAACCCGTGCGGCGCTGGACGATTTGACCCTGCCCGGCAAAGAAGTACGTGGACGGCTGAAACTCAATGTAACCGGTGCGGTCATGGTTGACATTCTGCCGCCCCTGATTGACCGGTATATGTTGCGCCATCCGGCGGTGCGGATCGAGATCGAGGTTGAAGACCGCCTCGTCGACATCACAGCTGCCGGCTGCGATGCCGGCATCCGCTATGGCGAGCACCTCGCACAGGACGTGATCGCGGTATCGATCGGTCCGGCTTCCCAGCAACTCGCGCTGGCAGCTGCACCGGCATATCTCTTGCAACGAGGTGTTCCCGCCCATCCGCGCGAATTGCTGCAGCATGACTGCGTGCGCATGCGCTTTTCGAGCGGCGCCCTGACAGCCTGGACCTTTACCAACGGTGAAGAAACAATAACGCTCGATCCAGTTGCCCGGCTGGTGGTGGGCGTCGACGCGGCGGCGGCGGCCATCGCCCTGGCCGCCGCCGGACATGGTTTGGTATGCACGTTCAAGAACTGGCTCGATGCGGATTTCGCGACCGGCAAACTGGTGCCTGTCTTGCAGGACTGGTGGACCCGGTTCGACGGTCCGCAGTTGTATTTCCCCAGTCGGCGCATGACTGCGCCACTACGCGCCTTCGTTGACCTGGTGGCCGAAGCACGGACGGCTGGTTGATTACCAGGCCACTGCCCCACACACATCAACGAGTTTGCCATTCACCCGGTCATCCGCGAGCAGGGCGAGGCGCACCGGCACCTTTGCTGCTTCGTCAGTCGACAGATAACCAGTATGTCCGTTCAAATCCGTACTCACGTACCCCGGACAGGCGGCATTGACGACCATCCCCGTGCCGCGTAACTCTTCAGCCAGCTGCACTGTGAGCATGTTCAACGCGGCTTTTGAAGCGTTGTAGCCGATCAGGCGCGCCTTGTAATAGCGGTTGGCCGGGTCGCTATTGACGGCCATCGAGCCGAGACTGCTCGACATGTTGACGATCCGGGCGCCCTGTGCCACCCGCAACAAAGGCAGCATTGCCTGTGTTACCGCAAGCGCACCAAAAAAATTTGTTTCGAACAGGCGTCGCGCGGCATCGATGGAAGCGCCGCTGGGTGCGCCGTCTCCAGAATCATTGATACCGGCGTTGTTGACGAGAATATCCAGGCGGCCGTGCTGCGCCTGGATTGTCAACGCCGCCAGCGTGATACTGGCCGCGTCCGTGACGTCGAGCTGGACGAAGTGGGCGTTCAGATGTTCGCCGAGCAGCAGATGGGCTGCTGCCTGGCCGCGTCCGGCATCGCGTGCGCCGACGATGACAGTGATACCGTTGGTGCCAAGTTGACGCGCGATATCCAGTCCGATGCCTTTGTTTGCACCTGTGACCAAGGCGATCTTGTTGATGTACTTTTCCATGACGATCCTTGACGTTCAAAAACGTATGATCGGGCTAGAGGAAAGTATTTGATAAGCGGCTAATTCTTGAACACACTGATCGCTCTACCAATCAATGCTCAATTTTCAAATCCTTTGTTGCTTACCTTGGTGGCGTTGGCATAGATTTGGAGACAGCCTTGGCTTTGCACGAGTCAAGTCCACAGTCCGGGTTAGGCTAACGGCGCTTGATGATGCGGAAGCCAGATAGCAAAAAACCCGCGCTCCTGGGGAAGGTGACGGGTTTTTGGCGTAATACAAATGCGTGATGCGAGTGGGTGGTGCCTCCGGCCGTAATCGGTATCGACTTATAATCAATGAGTTATACATTGATTGTGTAATTTATGCGTAGTTCCTAAGGGCCGTTTAAGAAGTGCAACGCGAGTCCATTATGCAAGTCTGAGTGCTACCAACGTCTGCTTTCGACCCATACCGGACGTTGCGGTCACGACGGAGAGACAAAGAGATGTGCAAGGGGCCATATCTTGTCGACGCCGCCCCTCATCCAACCCTTCACTACGAACTCTAAGAGAATGATCGACTGTTTGCTTCTAGCCTATCTCGGCCGTTCGACCACTCTTGTCAGCCACGACAAGCAGAATCCGAACCCAAGTGGCCCTTGCACCTTGCTTTAGTAACAGCCGAAATACATGCCTTCCATATCGCCACGATTTTTTCATCGCCGAGGTTTGATGACACCTTCAAAGTATGTTTTTGGCCCATCCTTGACTTTTGTTCTCGTCAAGCCCAATCGTGAATAGAAACTTTCAGTCCCGGGTTCAGCAAAAAGGCTGATCGTGCCGCCTAAGTTCTGAGTAACTGATTCCTGAGTGGCGCGATCCAATAAGTTGATTTTGACGCCACGATATTTACCGGGCCAAGCAAGCTTCCACCAACCAAAACGTCGGACGTGAGGCGCCACGCCGAGCAAATTGATGTAGATAACGTCTCTGTTCTGATCCAGGAAACTCTTGCTCAGCTGAAAGACGATTAGGCCTTGTGTAAGACAGTAGCCTTCGTTTTTCGCCACTTGGCATTCTAGCACCCAGGTCTCGGCGATCTTTGAGTTCATAGCTCTCGAAATTCTTCTGTGCCAGTTCCAGGAATCATGTTCATTTTTTAATTTTAGATCGACCGGTCTCAGCCCAGCTGGGATCCATTTCCAATACTTGGAACGATTACCATATTTCATGATCTCGTTATGGTTGACGTGATTTGGGCTGTCGTGTAAAACCGCAGGAACGGTCCGAGTGCCCCAGCGTGCACCGATTGAGATATTAATGTTGGGCATACACTTGCGTGATCGATTAATTTTAAATGAGTTCGCCGCTATGCAGTGGATATGTTTTCCGCCATAGCACATATAAACGCCTAATCTCGCGAGGTAGACGTAAATCCGAATTTTACATCTACTAAAAACTTCAATATATATTGTAGTTCTTGTTACTCAGCTGACTGAGCTTCTGCTTCTGGCCGATCTCAGCCGTTCGAGCCAGCATAGCAGGTTGCCGAGCCGACAAACTCTCGGACTGTCACGATAGTCTGCTTCCGACCCAGAGCAGAAATTTGTGGCTGCTGATATCGCTACCGATCAAACATCAGCAGCATTTGGAGCCAGCCCAAAATCCGTTTTAATAAGCACTGGCTTGGGCCGTTCAGGAGCCGCAGCGAGCATAAACGCCATGCGGTGGTTGGTCTCCTCGGTAAGTCGTAACTGGTTGCCGGCGACGCCATAGATCACGAACGCATAGGAACCCTGCGCTTCGGAGTTGTCAATTTCTTCAGCAGCATCCACCGTCTCAGTGTCTGTGGCGTCTATTGCGGCCTCTAGTGCCTCAGGCGACGAGAAGCTTGCAACCCCCTTCTTAAGGGCATCGGCCACCTCGTCGGTCGCGAACATCAGCTTCGCATGAAAATGCACTGCTCCCTGATGGTCGACTTCGTTATATAGACTCGATGTGCGCTGCATTTTGGTGAACCCGATTTCCGCTGGAGCTGCCTGGACACTTACCAACTCACTGAATATCTCCAGCCTTTTGATCATTTCAAGTAGCTGGGCTAACGGGGCCGCCATTAAAAAGTAGCCCGTGGTGGCAATCTTGGCGGTCACAACCGCAAGGCGATAGACGTCGTCATACAAAGCCTTCGCGTCGCCGGTACGTTTTAGTTCGAAGATTGCGATTGGATGAACCGATGCTCGAACGCCATGCTGTGGTTCGTCTAGCGGATGAAAGATGGCGATATCGGCCCTGAATTGCCGACCCGTGCTGGTCTTTTTTGGCTTCTTGTCATCGTCGGCTTCGGCCCGCGGCTGCGCCGTTTCGATGGGGACGAAATGACGGCCGATCCCGAATTCGCTAAGAATGCAATCGGAAGGAAATTCACGGATCAGGATCTTGTAAATTTCCGCATGGATTAGTGCCTCGACTGTTTGCGCCCCAGCTCCCTGTCGCATTTCATAGCGCAAGACTTCCATATAACTTGCCAGAATGTCTGTCAGGTTCTTGAACCAAGCTATATTGATCTCACGCGAATTCACTTTATATCCTCTTTAGAAAACGCAATCGCTTTCTTTATAATGTCGGCACCGTATGCCGCAATGGCCTTTTCCGTGTTCTTCCCAGCAAGCCAGCTGGGATTGCCCGCCTCGTCGAATACGACCTGGGTAAATCTTTCGCCAGAAAACATGCCGGTATTCGCCGGGTAGTGCTCAATCCATAGCGCGAGTTCCTCGCTGTAGAGACTCCTTAGCGTCAGTCCCCTAGCCGCTGTTCCGACGCTCTTCCAACTGGTACGTAATCCCTCAAGAATGCTCACGTCCCCCCTTGCATCTTTCGTCACGACTCGATTTGAAATGACCGCGTTGGCTAAATCTGTCGCTATGATTTCGAGAGCATTCGTCACGCTGGTGCCATGGTCATAGCGCTTTTGCGAGCAAACGATGACATACCGTTGTGCATTGGTGCCGATCGTGATACCGCAGCGTCCTTCACCCACGAATCCATTAAATTTGAAATTGAATGATAAAGTTCGCATTGTTGCCTTTGTGTAAAAAACTGAGGTATGGCCTTTGGTGACGGCATTGCGGTCCCTCTGGCTTGAGCGGATACGGTAAGGCTTTGCAACTCATCGGCACAATAGTCAGTTGATACTTAAAATTGCCCGAAAGAATAAAAACCTACAAGGGGTGCTATACGACTCTTAAGACCGCTTGTGGCCGAACCCGGTCGTTCAGCTAAGCATATCAGGTTGCCAAAGCGAAAAGGTGATGGTCGCTCGACAGGCCGCATTCGACCCATTGCGGACCTTATAGCTCAGCGGCCTCGTATCCGTCAGGCCCGGCTCTAAGCGCGAACCCAATGCCTTCCTGTCTAAGAAACGCCTCAGCATGTCCAAAGAAGTGAAGAGCTTCTTCAGTTGGCTTGTATTTCGTAATCAGCTCAATCTGTATGTTCTTGCCTTCGGCTTCAGGGAGCGTATCGAAAACTTCACCGCTTTCGACAAACGACAAGTAGCAGTTGATCTTCTCCTGCAAAACGAGCAGGTGCTCGCCTTCCCACTGGAGATGATCCGTAACGCTTAGATGTACGGTTTTCGTCTCCCGGTCGATGTACGTAATGTCTACAACTGAAGTTTGCCCTACTGTCATCGGAGTTAGGAAATGGAGCCTGTTAGTGATTGGAGCAGATGTCCGCTTTTGGCCGAACCCGGCCGTTCATCTGAGCATATCAGGTCACCGAGATGGAAAAGTCGCGGACTGTCACGAAGGGCAGGAACCGACCAAAAGCAGACATCGACAGCGACCTCAAAGAGTCGCCGAAACTGGACTCCGATCTACAAATGAAGGGCACTGCGTGTAGTCTATGAAGTGCGATAAAAAGAACGTGGTCTGTAGTTGGGTGTCGGATGTGCTAACGATTCCCACGCAATTCGTGCCCCTTTGATAGGGCCTCGCTCAAATTGTAACGCTTCTTCATGAAATCCGCGGACAATTGAATCTGTTACTCTCTCCTTTTCAGCTTCGTCAGCTATATTACGTGGATCATCGCGTGCAATCCATTGTTCCAGTCTTTGACTTAGCATTCGATCTAAAAGAGTCAGTTGATTATATGCGTTGTTGAATAGATCGACGAAGCTTGCGGAGATATTGAATTCACGCCACGCAATTCCTGCTCCACTCAGATTATCCATCGCCCGCGTGTGAGGTAGGTGGTAATATTCTGAGGATAGGTCACTTTTTACCTGGAATGCGCAGTTTAAACTTGCAGATGCTACTGCTAAGCGGTCGCATAAATCGCTGAGATTCTCTACATTTAGCCCATTCGCTAGGATCAACTTCGCTAGCTCATGCTTTACGAAAAGATAGCCTGCGCACCAGTCGGCATCGCTTTCTTTTGCACGCGTGTGGTTTACAGTACTGACACCGTTCCGAGCTTTAATCCATGCGTGTCCTCGTAATGCATGAGCAACTTCGTGGAAGAATAACAACAGGGTTGTGTCTGCTGTACTAGTAGACGTATTGCGGTCTCTGACATAGTCATAAATGAGCACGCCAACAGGATTGCTATTTGGATGCCATTTCTCCATTGGGCCGAATATAGATAAACGCCCCTGCATTTCGATTTCTAACATTAGTGGGCCGGAATTCTGCATATGAAGGATGCGGTTAGTTATTCCAACGAAAGCTGGAATGCATCCCAAACCGATATAGATCGTAAATGCTGGGTTTGGCTCGCGACTTGTTGGCTGGCATTGAGCAAAGAAAAAGGGCGTGTCGTCTAACTTCAAATCTAGAGTTATACCAGTATAGTTCAGTTGATTATTTACCCATTCAAAAGCTTTTTGCATTTCCGCGACCGTGTGGTGCGCTGCATGCAATACGATGTTCTGCGAATCTGGCTCCTTGGCTGGTCGGTTATATCCTAAATACGCCTTGGCTTCATGTGCATACTCCAGCGACATTGGATTCTGCGGTCTATTTCCGATCCCGTCAGAAAGGGCTGATAATGTAAGCAATCCTTCGTCGTTCTCAGTTTGCATCTAGACCCTCTAGTTTGAATGTTTTCAGCATCTTATTTAAGGTGCAGGTTTAGGCAGGCGGCCATGCTCGTCGGCTATCGCGCGATACCTCGGCGGGAAGAACGACGATGGCTCCATTCCAATCCTGCGTGACCCGTCGGAGCGCGGCACCAGCGTTGACGAGCTACCCGGCTCGTCAACGGCTAGGTTGAGACCGTCCGCCTTTCAATATCTGCTCCGATGCTCGAATGACACGTTTGGATCGCCCTGCTGCGACAGCAGATGCGAAAAAGAGTTCGACAGGGGATCTCGTGCCTTTGCGGGCTTTCTGATATGGACCCGCTGTAACTGTGCGCTTTTGGCCGATACCGGACGGTCGGCCATACTCAGTGTAGGCTACTGTTGCATCCTGAGCAACTAAGACTTATAAGCGTTACATGGCTGCAACAGCCTCCTGCCCGATATACTGCTGGGTTGCTTCCAGCCGGATCCTTGTTTCGATAGAAATCAATTACTTACCGAATTAACGTGTAAATTCTGGGGAGCTTTAAAAACTTACCCATTAGCGCTAAATGCTTAACACATTCTATGAGGAATTTTCAATTATGCAACTTAAGGAGCTGGTTGCTGGAGTGGGGTTTTAGACCAGAGGAGTTCGTCAGGCTCTCCTCGATTGCGAAGCCATATTGTCTTAGCTTTATCTTTCTGCAGCCCGAGTGCTGCTTTCCGTAAATTTTCTCGATGGTCCGGCTTATCTAGTAAAGCACCAATTTCCTTGCCTACCCTAGTAAAAGCTAGAAAACTCCAATGGCCCGAGTATCCTTCTTCGTGGAATAAAACTACTTCATATGATCCAGCGAATACAGGAATCCACATTCCCAACTTTTCAAGGAGCGGGACGCCTTCTGGCAGAAAGCGTGCGGTCTCTACGTCCGCCATCAACCCTGCTTCGAAGAGTCGTCGCCGCCTACTATAGCCTTCTCCTCGTCTCCAGTACGTGGTGTAGTCGACCCCGCCGCCGGCGTCCATTGACCAAGCTTCAACAAAGTCGTTTGCAATACTTTGGTCTAGCTCGCTAACCGCCCGTACAGTGGCTAGACTGAAGGTCCCTGGGCGTAAAACTTGCCCAGCGAGAATTCTGCCGAACAGGTTTTGGAGGCGATCAGAGGACGCATCTTCAGCAAACCTTACGAAGTGGTTCATCCAGTCGTCTTCTGGCGGTAGAGCATTTTCAACACTCTCGCGATTTGCTTCCGCGGTACTTCCATTTCTTACATGCTCTGCCGCTTTTTGAGCAACCGCTATACGGTTTGATACCCTTCGAATACCATCCGGTATGAGAATTTCCGCTGCTGCTAGCATAAGTAACGGATCTTGGCTTTGTGTTTCGACAACTCCTTTGGTTAAAGCAGCCGTTACGTTCGATCTTGCAGTTGTAGTGTCCTCGATGCCCTGTGCAATCTGCCTGAACTTTGCCGCCGGTATGGCCATCGCGCCACCCAAGAGTCTACTTAAGGATTTTATAAAAGTATTCTGGATTGGGTCGGGAATAGCGCTGAGCACATCTTTAATAACGGTTAATCCAGTTTGTTCCGCCTCACTCATATAACCCCCTGGTAGAAGGCCTAAAAGCCTCATTTGTTAGCGTACGCTACTCAGCAGTCAGTATAGCCATAGCGTTACCACTTCCTGATGCAAGTTATGGATATTGCAATTAATTTTTGTCCTGATACCGGGTGGCCATTGGATAACTTCCTTCGCACGGTATAGTGCTTGACCACGCACCAACTTAGTAGACGGCAGGCGAATCGCCTTGGGAAAGTCTGGTAAGCAGGCCATCCGCTCACGAACAACTGACTCGCTTCGCTTGAGATAGGTCGCGATGGTGCCGATATTCCACAAGTCGATTTCGATTGGCAGCGCAGGCCGAAGCTGCTTTGCCAGCTCGGCGGCAAGTCGGGTGATCAGATCGCTGTCGTTGTACATTGCCGCGCCTCCTGCGGTGATTGAGGTGTTCATGCATTTTCTCCCTGGATGCCGTCGATCTCGGCGGCACGTGCTGCATCTATAGCTTCGTCCACCGTCTCCCGCGCGAACTTGACGCCCTTGAATGCCTGCCCAACAGACATGTAGAAGGCGCAGATTCCAGGCTCGCTCTTGTCTCGTAACCAGCGATAGCGTACAGCGTCCTTTGCGTCGTCATCGGCTCGCTGCAGTAGGGCCGCGCGGTACTGCCCCATCGTCTGGAGCCCTGCGACGTACGAGTCGTCTGCGATCAGCGCGCGCAGCGACTGTAGCGGTGTGTTGGTTGATTGTTTCGTCATGCTGTCTTCCGTTCTTGGGCTGCGTGTTGAATCTGAATTTGGCTGCTGTCGATGGCGCCCGGCTTTCCGGCCAAGTAGACCGTCATCGAGATGCGCGCGCCGTCTCGATTTGCGGTCAGGCACGTGATGAATTGGTTCAGGCCTTCATAGACCACTTGCCGGCAGCAGTGCATCGACTTTAGGAGGAGCAAGTGGTGTCGGTACGCCTCGACATCGTTCGGCTCGTTTTGGTTGTTCGGTGCCGGGCCAGTCACGCTGCCTCCTTTGCTTGCGCAGCGGCGGCTCGCACGCACGTGGCGCACGCGCCGTACTGCGTCAGCTGCTTTGCCGTGACGACCTTGCCGCAGGCGCACCGGCGGCGGCGTAGCGAGACGGGGGGGGGGGCGCTGCCGTGCGCTCGCGGTAAAGGTCGGAGCCAATCCGGCTCGGGGTTCCCCAGCTACTCATGCCGCCCTCGCCATCAGCTGCTCGTGAGCATTGTTCGCACGCAGCACGGCCACGGCCGGTGGCGGCCGACACGCTGTTGCCGATCATGCGCACCTGGGCGCTGCCCGACAGGCGCTTGGTGGTCGTGCGGCCGCGCTTGCAGACCTTCGTGTAGAACGGATCCAAAATGTAGTCGGGCGGGAACCCTTGTGCGTTGGCCAGCTCGCGCGGCACGAACACGCGCAGGCCGATATCGGCGACTTCCATCAACTCGCCTTTGATCGTCACCAGCTCTGGATGCTCGGCGTCTTTCAAGCTCGGGCAGTACTCGCGCAGGAAGGCGCGGATCTGCTGGCGGCGCTCGTCGGTCAAGCCAGGCGGCGTGAGCGTGGTGCGCATCTCTGCGTGGTGTTGGCCACCGGCGCTGACGGTTCATAGCAGAAAATTGGGGTCAGGTCTGATATTTGCACACAGACTCAGCTTTGCACTAACCAAGTCAAAGCTCGGATTTAAATTTGATGTTTTGCCTAATTTTCAAAGTTAAGCGACGGCATTGGAAGAGCTGATACTCATTCAGCAATGCCGTTGAAGCCTAATAAGTTTGACTACATTAGAGTTCGTGTCGAAATGTCGAGCCAGACCTCAGAGCTTGAACCCAGAGCCTTTTTAGAGTTCCTATCTGAATGCAAGACCAAAACCCAGAGCCTTAGAAAATAGTCGATTGTCGAGCTGAAAATCCGGCAGCAAATGTGATAAGCAGGAGCCGATCCGAAGCATCTGTTGTTACTTATTTGCGCTTAGGTGAATACAGGCTTCAGCTTCAACTTGACTATCATCAGGCGTCGGTTCATCGAGCTGCACGAGGGAACGCTCAGTGTCAGCCGTACAAAGCGGAGGCGGAAGCGTTGAAATAACAGCGTTTGATGATGCTGACGCCAGATAGCAAAAAACCCGCACTTCCTGGGAAGATTGCGGGTTTTTAGTGTGTTACGAATGCGTGATGCGAGTAGGTGGTGCCTCCGGCCGGAATCGAACCGGCACGCCTTACGGCGCTTGATTTTGAGTCAAGTGCGTCTACCAATTCCGCCACAGAGGCCCAATCGCAGGCGGGCATCTTAGCACATCGATTGCTCAGCTGGCCAGTGCGCCGCGAAATTCGGTGATCGGGCTGCTAACTGGACACTTTGGCTAACACGTCATCCGATGCTGCAACAACCGCAAGCTCCCCATCGGCCCGACGATCTCCAGCACATGCTCACGCACCGCGACATCGATCGCGCCTTCCTGACCGCGCAGCCAAGGGCGGGGACGGAAGTAGCGGATGCTGGTGCTGTCGGCGGCGGTGCGGCGGTAGCCAAGCGTTTCAAGGGCCTCGTCCAGCCGGTCGATCATCTGGTGAGCATCGATGCGGCTGCGCATCTCAAAGCGACCCGGGCCGAGCATGCAGATCGGGAGCAGGCCGCCGATGACGGCGGGCACCACGAGGAACGGCATCGGCGTGTTGGGATCGATCATGTGCAGACCCAGTACCAGTAGCGGCAGCCCGGCCAGCAGCGTGAGCGCCCACGGCAGCGACTGACGCCAGGTCTCGATGCGCTGCAGGAAGCCAGGGCGTTTCCTGATACGCTCGATTTCAGAAAATGTCACGCTATTCATGGTGCTCTCCCCTGGCTGCCGGCATCAGTCCGTGTTCACGCCGATCAAGAAAACTGGTGCAATATCCAGCCGACTATTAGTTGAATCGTCATTGATTTGATCATTGTGACGAGCGCTCAGTGGCTGACGTTTGACTGCGCGCAAACACGCATTCGTTGAAGCCAGCTTCTCATAAAGACAACACTTGCCGCGCACAGGTGATTTTTGGCCAGTTCATTGGCCAACAACAAAAAAGCCGCACAGATGTGCGGCTTGGGAGAGGGAGGTGCTCAGGGCTTCTGGCGGAATAGCCGGAAGCGTTCGTCGCGGTCCGAGGCGCGCCGGCCTTCCCATAGCGGCACCGCGTCACGCACGTTCCACTTGGGCAGCAGGGTGGCGTCGCGACGGTTGCGCAGGCTGTCTTGCAGCAGGACGTAGTCGCACTTGCCACCGGCGAGCGTGACGAATGGCAGGCGGCCGTAGAAGGCCAGCGAGGCGCGCTGGGCCGGGCCGACGTTGGTGGCGATGCAATTCGCGTCGGCCGGCAGGCGGGCGGCGATCTGCTGGGCCACGCCGGCGTAGCTCTTGCCGTAGTTGAGGTCGGGCAGGAACAGCGTCATCAACAGCACCCACAGCAGGATCAGGCCGCCGGAGGACAGCACCACGGCGCGCCACAGTACCGCCGGCTGGCGCGACAGGCGCCAATGCACCAGCATGATCCAGCCGACGCTGGCGCCGGCCGCCACGATGAAGGTGACCACGCCGATTTCGGGCGTGAAGCCCGGCACCAGCTTGAGCGCGTTCTTGGACAGCTGCGCCGGCCAGCCGGTCAGCTTGGCGACCCAGAACAGCCAGATGATCGCGCTCAGCATCGTCAGCACCATCACCGAGAACCAGTCGATGGCGTTGATCGCGCCGCGCTTCATCGTCGGCAGGCCGAAGGCAGCCATCAGTGCCAGGGGCGGCAGCATTTTCAGGAAGTCGCTGTTTTCGGGCGACGGGTCGGCCAGCATTTGCAGCACCAGCGCCAGGAAGAAGAACACGGGCAGCACGATGTGCAGCATCTGCTGGCGGCGCCAGGCCCAGATCGCCCACAGGGCGAAAGGCCAGGCCGGCCAGAAGAACCAGATGCCGATCCGGAAGAAGGCTTTCAGCGCCGGCCAGCCGGGCAGGCCGATCTGGCGCGCGTTCCAGTCGAGCCAGTCGGCGACCGGCGACAGCCCATAGGGTTGCAATACCGTGGCCGGCACGATCCAGATCAGCGTGAGGCCGAAGCCGACACCGGCGGCAACGGCCAGGTCGCGCAGCGCGCGCGGTGTGGGTAGTTCGAGGTAGCGGGTGCAGGCGAACAGCGCCACGATCAGTACCAGCGGCGGCAGGAAGCCTTGCGTGAGCGCCAGCGCACCAAGCGCAAGGCCCACCAGCACCGCATTGCGCGTGCTGGCCAGTTCGACGTAGCGCACGGCGCGGTACAGGAAGAAGGCGAGCAGTGCGCCCTGCAGGGTCGCTGCGAGCGTCAGGTGGCTTTGCAGCAGCAGGCCCAGGCTGCCGAGGTAGATCAGGACGGCGGTATCGCCCAGCATGCGGCCGTAGTCGTCCGGCTCGGGCTGGCCGCCGAAGGCCAGGCGCAGCGGTTGCGCTTCGGCGCGCCGGCCCAGGTGGAAGGCGGTGTACCAGAGCGACATCGTGCCCAGCACGAAGATGCCGACCGTCGAGACGCGGGCAGCGAGCACGTCGCCCAGCAGCCAGCCGAACAGCTTGATGCACACGGCGCCGAGCCAGAATGCGAGCGGCCCTTCGTCGACGCTGGCAAGGCCCGCGATGTTCGGATACAGCCAGTCGGCCAGCGTGCCATGCGCCATCGTCCACATGATGCCGAAGCTGGCGGCGTCTTCCTTCCACAGGTCGCGGCCGATCAGGCCTGGCAGGATGTAGAACAGGCCCAGCGCAAGCAGGGCCCAGCGGGGCAGTGCCAGGGTGGCGGCGGCGGGAAGACGGACTGGTTTCATCGATAAGTCTGATGGGGGAAATGAGCGCGTAGTATAGCCGCGAAAAAAAAAGAAGCCGGGTAAGCGGCTTCTTTTCTGAAGCCGGCAAAGCCGGCTGTCTGGCCAAAGCCGGTGAAGGCTTTGGCGGTATTACGTCGGCAATTAGCCGTTGGCGACCGAGGTCTTCGAGCCAACTGCGCCGAACTTCTGGCGGAACTTCTCGACGCGACCGGCGGTGTCGACGATCTTGTGCTTGCCGGTGAAGAACGGGTGCGATTCAGCCGACACCTCGATCTTGACCAGTGGGTATTCTTTGCCTTCGTGTTCGATCTTGTCGCGGGTGTTGATGGTCGAGCGCGTGATGAACTTGAAGTCGCACGACACGTCATGGAACACGACGTCGCGGTATTCTGGGTGAGTTTCGGTCTTCATGGTCTTGCTTTCTATTGAGTTGGTAGCCAAACAGCACTTCGTCGGTCGTCTCGCTTCTTGACCCGATTGCCGATCACTTGCCAGGGTTGGGCAGAACCGGCGATTATAAATAGGTTTTCAGCTTCCGGCAATGCCCAACAAAAAAGGCAGCCCGAAGGCTGCCTTTGCGCGTGCTGTGCGTTGCGGTGGCTTAGCCGCCGCGGCGCATCATGTCGAAGAATTCCACATTGTTCTTCGTGGCGCGCATCTTGTCGAGGATGAACTCCATCGCTTCGATCTCGTCCATCGAGTACAGCAGCTTGCGCAGGATCCAGATTTTCTGGAGCTGGTCCGGCTTGATCAGGAGTTCTTCGCGGCGGGTACCCGATTTGTTCAGGTTGATCGACGGGTAAACGCGCTTTTCGGCCAGGCGGCGCTCGAGGTGCACTTCCATATTGCCGGTACCCTTGAATTCTTCAAAGATCACGTCATCCATGCGCGAACCGGTTTCGATCAGCGCGGTCGCGATGATGGTCAGCGAGCCGCCTTCTTCGATATTACGGGCCGCGCCGAAGAAGCGCTTCGGACGCTGCAATGCGTTGGCATCGACACCACCGGTCAGGACCTTGCCCGAGGCAGGGATCACGGTGTTGTAGGCGCGCGCCAGGCGGGTGATCGAATCCAGCAGGATCACGACGTCCTTTTTCATTTCGACCAGGCGCTTGGCTTTTTCCAGCACCATCTCGGCAACCTGCACGTGGCGGGTCGCTGGTTCGTCGAAGGTCGAGGCGACGACTTCGCCGCGCACCGAACGCTGCATCTCGGTCACTTCTTCCGGACGTTCGTCGATCAGCAGGACGATCAGCGTGACGTCGGGGTGATTGGCCGTGATGGCATGCGCGATGTGCTGCAGCATGACCGATTTGCCGGATTTCGGCGACGCCACCAGCAGGCCGCGCTGGCCCTTGCCGATCGGTGAAATCAGGTCGACGATGCGGCCGGTGATGTTTTCGGCGCCGTTCATGTCGCGCTCGAGGCGCAGCGGCTCGTTCGGGTGCAGCGGCGTCAGGTTCTCGAACAGGATGCGGTGCTTCGAGGCCTCTGGCGATTCGCCATTGACCTTGTCGACCTTGACCAGCGCGAAATAACGTTCGCCGTCTTTTGGCGTGCGTACTTCGCCTTCGATCGAGTCACCCGTATGCAAGTTGAAACGACGGATCTGCGACGGCGAGATATAAATGTCGTCGGTTGAGGCCATATAGCTCGCGTCTGGCGAGCGCAGGAAACCGAAACCGTCCGGCAGCACTTCGAGAGCGCCGTCGCCGAAGATCTGCTCACCGCCTTTTGCGCGCTTTTTCAGGATTGCAAACATCAATTCCTGTTTGCGCAGGCGGGCTGCGTTGTCGATATCGAGGCCGATTGCCATTTCCAGCAGCGCGGAAACGTGCATCGCCTTCAGTTCAGATAAATGCATGTGTGTGGGTAACCCGTGACGGGTAAAAAAGGTAGGGGAGGGAACTGCGTGGGTTAATCAAGGCGGGAAGGTGGCAATGAGCCGTGGGCCCTCCCGGCCGGGAGGCGATGACGCGGGCGCGTCGTCGCCGCTTATTGTATCAGCTGAATCAGATGTTGCTGTCGATGAACGCGGTCAATTGACCTTTAGCCAGCGCGCCAACTTTTTGCGCAGCGACTTCGCCATTCTTGAACAGGATCAGGGTCGGGATGCCGCGGATGCTGAACTGGGCTGGAACAGCCTGGTTGGCGTCGACGTCCATCTTGGCGATCGTGATCTTGCCGCCGTATTCCTTGGCAACTTCTTCGAGGATCGGGGCAATCATCTTGCAAGGACCGCACCACTCGGCCCAGAAATCGACCAGCACCGGCAGCTCGGACTTGAGCACGTCGGATTCAAAGGATGCATCGCTGATGTGTTTGATGTTTTCGCTCATGGTTTCCTCAATAAGAGGTAATAACTGTGATTAACGCCTTGAGACAGGACATGGGGAACGTCTCTACCGGCTAGGGGGTATCTTCCTGTGCTGCTTAATATTGTTACTACACAATGGTGGAGGCACTTTGTGCGAATTTCAATATTGGAAGAACGGCTAGAGGGTGTCAGGCGGGGAATGAGGCGAATAATACCGCATTTTTTTGAAAAGTGTTTAGCCGCTTGTACAAAAATTCAACAAGCCAATGCCTCGCGCAACTGGTTTTGTTCGAGCGGCTTGCGAAACGACCCGACCACTTGCAGTCCCAGCGCGCGCGCCAGTTCGCCAGCCGCTTCGCGCACACCGTCTTCCAGCGCCGAGATCAGGATTACCTTGCCCTGATACCCTTGCGCCGCCGCAGCTTGCAGGAATTCGATGCCATCCATTTCCGGGAGCATCAGGTCGCAGATCAGGACAGCGGGCATGGCGTCATCCAGGCGCTGCAGCGCACGACGCGCGTCGCTTTCGAGCACCACCGTGTGCGGTCCGCATGCAGTCAGCATTTCGCGCATTACTTCCAGCAGCAGCGGATCGTCGTCCAGCACCAGGACGTGCAGGGGCGCGTCCTGGGACGGTGCATCGGTAGCGTGCGATGGCATGGTCATACCCGGCGGAGAAGAGAATGGCAGGTCCGCCATATGGCCGGAGTGTGACATGGTTTGTTGTCTGTTTGCATGATTATTTTCAAACGCTGCCCGTGAAGCGGGCCAGATGGCCTGGATGCCATAACGTGGCCACCGAGGCAATCCGGCCGGCCGACGTCGTGCGCCGGTGCAGCACCAGGCACGGCGCGCCGGACGCGATGCCAAGACGCTGCGCCGTCTCGCTCGATGCCGGCAGTGCCTCGATGGCATAGGTCGCGCCCTGCAGCGGCGCACTTACCATCAGGTGTTCATTGGGCGTGATGCTGGAAAAATCCTGTTCCAGGTAGGCCGGGGCGCAGGCCGGATTCACCCAGCGGTCTTCAAACTGGATCGGCACGTCGTTGTCAAAGTGGACGATCAGCGAGTGGTACAGTGTGCTGCCGGCGTCGAGGTTGAATTCGCCGGCCAGCGTATCGTCTGCCACGCTGGCTTCGAGCACCAGCACGCGGCTGGTGTGCTGCCTGCCGCGTTCACGAATCTCGTCGGCGATGTTGCGGATCTCGACCAGCGTGGCCTGGTACTTCTGCGGCGCGACATACGTGCCCGAGCCCTGGCGCCGTACCAGGACCTGTTCGGCGGTGAGCTCGCGCACGGCGCGGTTGACCGTCATGCGCGAGACGCCGAACAGGCGCACCAGCGCCTGTTCGGACGGTACCAGGTCGCCCTCCTTCCAGCGCCCGGTCGCGATTTCGCCGACCAGGTAGTCCTTGATCTGACGGAAAATGGGTGCTTTGTCCGGGGTGCTTTCTTGCAGGTGATCGTGGGTGATCTGTGGGTCCAAGCTGTTCTCCGAGATGACGGCCTGTCTGACCTGACCAGATTCTAGCATTCGATTCGAAAGCAAGACCCGGTGTGCATAGCACCAGGCATGGCGCTACGATAGGCTTGCCGCCTGACCCTGGAGATGAACATGACCAACCCCACCGATGCCGCAGCCGATGCCGGCGCCGACAGCGCCGATCTGCGCTGGGCCGCCGTACAGCAGCGCGACCCGGCCTTCGACGGCCGCTTCGTGTATTCGGTGCGCACCACCGGCGTGTATTGCCGGCCATCGTGCCCGTCGCGCGCGGCGCGGCGCGCCAACGTGGCCTTCCATGCGGGCCCGGATGCTGCCGAAGCGGCCGGCTTTCGGCCCTGCCTGCGCTGTGCGCCGCACTTGCCGCCGCTCGCCGAACGCCAGCGCGACGCCGTTGCGCGGGTGTGCCGCCTGATCGATGCCGCCGACGAAGCGCCGGACCTCGACAGCCTGGCACAGGCGGCCGGCATGAGCCGCTTTCACTTCCACCGCGTGTTCAAGGCGCAGACGGGGATCACGCCGAAAGCGTATGCGGCGGCGCGGCGCGGCGAGCGCGTACGGCGCGGGCTGGCGCAGGGCGCGCCGGTACTCGATGCGTTGTTCGACGCCGGCTACGGCTCCAGCACGCGCTTCTATGCGGGCGCGCAGGCGGTGCTGGGGATGGCGCCGGCGCACTACCGGGCCGGCGGGCGCGGTGAGACGATCCGCTTCGCCATCGGGCAGTGCTCGCTGGGCGCGATCCTGGTCGCGGCGACCGGGCGCGGAATCTGCGCGATCCTGATCGGCGACGCGCCGGCGCCGCTGCTGGACGATCTGCAGGCGCGCTTTCCGCAGGCCGCGCTGGAAGGCGCCGACGCGGCGTTCGGGCAGACCGTGGCGCAGGTGGTCGCGCTGGTCGAAGCGCCGCGCATCGGTTTCGAGCTGCCACTGGACGTGCGCGGTACCGCCTTCCAGCAGCGCGTGTGGCAGGCGCTGCGCAGCATTCCGGCCGGGCGCACGGTCAGCTACGCCGAACTGGCCGTCATCGTCGGCGTGGCCGGCGGCGCGCGCGCCGTGGCCGGGGCCTGCGCAGCCAATCCGGTAGCGGTCGCGATTCCCTGCCACCGCGTGGTGCGCACCGGCGGGGCGCTGTCCGGTTATCGCTGGGGCATTGAGCGCAAGCGCACGCTGCTCGACCGGGAACAAGAGCAGGCAGCATCCAGCCCGGATTGAACGGGCGCCGGTGCTATGCCGGGCATGCAAATTTCGATACACTCTGCCGAGCTGCGCCCACGAGGCGCGGGATCCCAACCGACGGAGAAAACCACGCATGCGCGCCCGCTTGACCCCCCCTGTGTTCCCTGATCGTCCTGGCCGTTGCCGGCAGCCTGCCAGCCCACGCCGCGACCCTGATCGACAACGCCAACGGCTATACCCTCAACACCAAGGGCGACCTGGTGCAGTTCACCGCGCTCGCCTTTGACGACGCGGGCCGCATCATCGCCGTGGGCGCCAGCGCGGATGTCGCGGCCAAGGCGCCGCAAGCCAAACGCATCGACATGAAAGGCCGCACGCTGCTGCCCGGCCTGATCGACGCCCATGGCCACGTGTTCGGCCTGGGCCAGCAACTGACGCAGCTCGACCTGTTCAACAGCACGTCGCTGGCCGGCGCACTGAAGTCGATCGGCGAGTACGCGGGCGCCAATCCGGGGCACCCATGGTTGCGCGGGCGCGGCTGGAACCAGGAAAACTGGAAGCTGGGGCGCTTCCCCACCGCGGCCGAACTCGATGCCGTCGTCAGCGACCGGCCGGTGTGGCTGGAACGTGTCGACGGCCACGCCGGCTGGGCCAACAGCCGCGCGCTGGCGCTGGCCGGCATCACGAAAGCCACGCCGGACCCGGTCGGCGGCAAGATCGTGCGCGACGCGAATGGCGAAGCCACCGGCGTCCTGGTCGATACCGCGCAGGACTTGCTGACCAAAGTGCTGCCAGCGCAGACCGAGGCCGAATCGCGCACGATCCTCGACCGCGCCCTGGGCGAACTGGCGCGCGTGGGCCTGACCAGCGTGCACGACGCCGGCGTGGACGTGACCCAGGACCGCCTGTACCGCGCCTACGCCGATGCGGGCAAGCTGACGACACGCGTGTACGGCATGATCGGCGGCGCCGGTGCGGACTTCGATGTGCTGGCCAAGAACGGCCCACTGAACGACTACGGCAACGGCATGTACGCACTGCGCGCCGTCAAGTTGTATTCGGACGGCGCGCTGGGCAGCCGCGGCGCGGCGCTGATCAAGCCGTACAGCGATGACGCGCATTCGCACGGCCTGCTGTTCTTCAAGAGCGGGCAGATGGACACCATGATGACCAAAGCGATGCGCCGCGGTTACCAGGTCAATGTGCATGCGATTGGCGACGCCGGCAACAAGCAGATCCTCGACATCTATCAGAAAGAAGTCTCGGCAACCAAGAGCGCAGCGCAGCGTCACCGCATCGAGCACGCGCAGGTCGTGCAGCCGGGCGACATCCCGCGCTTCAAGTCGATCGGCATCATCCCGTCGATGCAGCCGACCCACGCGACGTCCGATAAAAACATGGCCGAAACCCGCGTCGGCCCCGAGCGCATCAAGGGCGCGTATGCCTGGCGCACCTTCCTGCACCAGGGCTCGCGCATCGCCTGCGGCTCGGACTTCCCGGTCGAAGCACCGAACCCGTTCTTCGGCCTGCACGCGGCGGTCACGCGCCAGGATGCGCAGGGCCAGCCGGTGGCTGGCTGGTACCCGAACCAGGCGATGTCGCTGAAAGAGGCGTTCCGCTGCTTCACGCTCGACGCCGCGTATGCCGGGCACCGCGAAGACAGCCTCGGCTCGCTCGAAACGGGCAAGCAGGCCGACTTCATCATCATCGACCAGGACCTGTTCAAGATGCCGACGTACGACATCCACAAGACCGGCGTGCTCGAAACCTGGGTGGCAGGCAAACAGGTCTTCAAAAAGTAATTGGATAGGGTTGTATAGACAACTCGAATGAGGTACCGTGGACGCATTCTGTGTCCACGCCAACCATCACCGCGTGGACGGATTCTCCGTCCCGCGGTGATGGTTGGCAGCCAAGTCATCCGGCAAGCACGCGGAGCCCCATCCCTGACCCGAAGGAGCCGCCATGTCCCAAGATGCCAGTCTCATCGACGATCCCCGCTTCGACCCTTCACGCGTGATCCAGGCCCCGCGCGGCACCACGCTCAGTTGCAAGAGCTGGCTGACCGAAGCGGCCTACCGCATGATTCAAAATAACCTGGATGCCGAGGTCGCGGAAAACCCGCAGCGCCTCGTCGTCTACGGTGGCATCGGCCGCGCAGCCCGCAACTGGGCCTGCTACGACCAGATCCTGGCCAGCCTGCGCGAGCTTGATGACGACCAGACCCTCCTGATCCAGTCCGGCAAACCGGTCGGCGTGTTCCAGACCCACCCGGACGCTCCGCGCGTGCTGCTCGCAAATTCCAACCTGGTGCCGAAATGGGCCGACTGGGCCCACTTCAACGAGCTCGATCGCCGTGGTCTGTTCATGTACGGCCAGATGACGGCCGGCAGCTGGATCTATATCGGCACGCAGGGCATCGTGCAGGGCACCTACGAAACCTTTGCCGAAGCAGGGCGCCAGCACTTTGGCGGCGACATGCTCGGACGCTGGATCCTGACGGCGGGCCTGGGCGGCATGGGCGGCGCGCAGCCGCTGGCCGCGAGCTTCGCCGGCGCCGTGTCGCTCACCATCGAGTGCCAGCAAAGCAGCATCGATTTCCGGCTGCGCACGCGCTACCTCGACAAGCAGGCGCGCGACATCGACGAGGCGCTGGCGATGGTGCAGCAGCACACGGCGCAGCGCGAGGCCGTCTCCATTGGCCTGCTCGGCAATGCCGCCGACGTGCTGCCCGAACTGGTGCGCCGCGCCCGTGCCGGTGGCATCAAGCCCGACCTGGTGACCGACCAGACCTCGGCCCATGACCTGATCAACGGCTACCTGCCAAGCGGCTGGAGCGTGGCCGAATGGCAGGCTGCGCAGCGCGACCCGGCGCAGCACGCACGCCTGACGCGCGATGCTGCGGCGTCGTGCGCGCAGCATGTGCGCGCCATCCTCGACTTCAAGGCGATGGGCTGCCACGCGGTCGACTATGGCAACAACATCCGCCAGGTGGCCAAGGATGAAGGCGTGCAGGATGCCTTTGACTTTCCCGGCTTTGTGCCGGCGTATATCCGGCCGCAGTTCTGCGAAGGGCGCGGGCCATTTCGCTGGGTGGCGCTGTCGGGCGACCCCGAAGACATCTACAAGACCGACGCCAAGATCAAGGAGCTGTTTCCGCACGACGCGCGCGTGCACCGCTGGCTCGACATGGCGCGTGACCGCATCGCGTTCCAGGGCCTGCCGGCGCGCATCTGCTGGCTGGGCCTGGGCGAACGCCATCTGGCGGGCCTCGCGTTCAACGAGATGGTGCGCACGGGCGAACTGAAAGCGCCGATCGTCATCGGGCGCGACCACCTCGACACCGGCTCGGTCGCCAGCCCGAATCGCGAAACCGAAGCGATGCGCGACGGGACCGATGCCGTATCCGACTGGCCACTGCTCAACGCGTTACTGAATACTGCCGGCGGCGCGACCTGGGTCTCGCTGCACCATGGCGGCGGCGTGGGCATGGGCTATTCGCAGCACTCCGGCGTCGTCATCGTGGCCGACGGCACCGATGCCGCCGCCAGGCGCCTGGCGCGCGTGCTGGTCAACGACTGCGGCTCGGGCGTCATGCGCCACGCCGACGCCGGCTACGACACCGCCATCGACTGCGCCCGGCGCAATGGCCTCAATCTTCCGATGATCAAATAAATCCATGAACGCATTCACTCTGCACCCCGGCCAGCTGACCCTGGGCGACCTGCGCGCCGCCTGGAGCGCGCACGCACCATTGACCCTGGCCAGCGGGGCCTGGCGCGACATCGCCGCATCCAGTGCGGCCGTCGACGCCATCGTCGCCAAAGGCGAGCCGGCCTACGGCATCAATACCGGCTTCGGCATCCTGGCCAAGGCCCATATCCCGGTCGAGCAACTGGCCACGCTGCAGCGCAATCTGATCCTGTCGCATGCGGTGGGCACCGGGCCGCTGATCGACGACCAGGTTGTCCGCCTGATCCTGCTGACCAAGATCGGCAGCCTGGCGCGCGGCTACTCGGGCGTGCGCCCGCTCATCGTCGAGACGCTGATTGCGCTGTACAACGCCAACATCATGCCGGCCATTCCCGTACAGGGCTCGGTCGGCGCATCGGGCGACCTGGCGCCGCTGGCGCACATGACGCTGGCCATGCTGGGCGTGGGCCAGGTGCGCCACAACGGCGTGCTGGTCGAGGCCAATGATGCGCTGGCGGCGGCCGGCATCGCACCCGTCGTACTGGGCGCGAAAGAGGGCCTGGCGCTGATCAACGGCACCCAGGTCTCGACCGCGCTGGCGCTGCACGGCCTGTTTTTGGCCGAGCGCCTGCTCGAAGCGGCGCTGGTCACCGGCGCGCTATCGGTCGATGCCGCGCGTGGCAGCGATGCACCGTTCGACGCCCGCATCCATGCGGTGCGCGGGCAGCCGGGCCAGATCGCGGCGGCGGCCATCTACCGCGAGCTGGTGGCCGGCAGCGCGATCCGCGCTTCGCACCTGGTCGGCGACGAGCGCGTGCAGGACCCGTACAGCCTGCGTTGCCAGCCGCAGGTGATGGGCGCCGTGATGGACCTGATCGGCAATGCGGGCCGCACGCTGCTGATCGAGGCGAATGCCGTCACCGACAATCCGCTGCTGTTCGATGATGGCGTCATCCTCTCGGGCGGCAACTTCCACGCCGAGCCGGTGGCGTTTGCCGCCGATTCGCTGGCCTTGGCCATCGCCGAGATCGGCGCGCTGGCCGAACGCCGCATCGCGCTGCTGATCGACGCCAACCTGTCCGGCCTGCCGGCGTTCCTCGTGCGCGAGCCGGGCCTGAATTCCGGCTTCATGATCGCGCACGTGACGGCGGCGGCGCTGGCGTCCGAAAACAAGTCGCTGGCCCATCCCGCCAGCGTCGACAGCCTGCCCACGTCGGCCAACCAGGAAGACCATGTCAGCATGGCCACCTTCGCGGCGCGCCGTCTTCACCAGATGGCGCACAATACCTGCGTGATCGTCGGCATTGAGCTGCTGGCCGCGTGCCAGGGCATCGAGTTCCACCGGCCGTTGCGCAGTTCAGAGACGCTGGAATCGGTCCACGCGCAGCTGCGCGAGCAGGTCGCGCCATATGATGCCGACCGCTTCTTTGCGCCGGACATCGAAGCAGCGCGCACGATGGTGTGGCAGGGCGCGTTGTCGGCCTCGTGCAAGGCGCTGTTTGCGGCGCTGCATCCGTAAATCGACCAGGGAGTTGCGATGGAATTCCGCTTCAAGGCAGGCAGGCTTCCCATGCTGGTATCGATGCCGCATGCGGGCACCGATATTCCCGATGAGGTAGTGCACACGCTGGCGCCGTGCGCCGCCGCGCGCGCCGACACCGACTGGCACCTGCCCGAACTGTACGGTTTTCTGGAAGAGATGGGCATCTCGACCATCTCGGCGCGCTGGTCGCGTTACCTGATCGACCTGAATCGGCCGCCCGAAGACACGAACCTGTATCCGGGCCTGGATACCACCGGCCTGTGCCCGCTCGACACGTTCGGGCGCGAACGCCTGTACCGCGATGGTATGGCGCCCGACGGGGCCGAGGTGCAGCGGCGCCTGACGCGCTACTGGCAGCCGTACCACGCGCAGTTGCGTGCAGAGCTCGATCGCCTGAAGATGGAGCACGGGCGCGTGGTGCTGTGGGACGCGCATTCCATCGCCTCCGTCGTGCCGCGCTTTTTCGACGGCACGCTGCCCGACCTGAACTTCGGCACGGCCGAAGGCAAGTCCTGCGCCCCAGGCCTGGAAGCGGCGGTGCTGGACGTGGCGCGGGCGCAGGAGCGCTTTTCGCTCGCGCTCAATGGCCGCTTCAAGGGCGGCCACATCACGCGCCACTACGGCCAGCCGGCATCTGGCGTGCATGCGATCCAGCTCGAGAAATGCCAGTACCTGTACATGAACGAAGCGCCGCCGTTCGAGTACAGGCCAGCGGTCGCCGCGACGCTGCAGCCGCTGCTGCGCGACATGATTGGCGCCGCCGTCGACTGGGTGCGCCCATGACAGCGCTGTTCGCGCGCCACGCGCTGCTGCCGCAGGGCTGGCAGCGCGACGTGCTGCTCGAATGGGACAGCGGGGGCGACCTGACGCAGGTTGCGCCCGGCGCGCGCCCGCCACTGAACGTGGCGCGCGCCGAGTACGTGCTGCCAGGGATGGTCAACCTGCACTCGCACGCGTTCCAGCGCGCGCTGGGCGGCCTGACCGAAACAGGCAGTGAAGGGCCGGACAGCTTCTGGACCTGGCGCGACCTGATGTACCGCTTCGCCGCGCGCATCACGCCGGAACAGATCGAAGCCATCGCCGCGCAGCTGTTCGCCGAATGCCTGCGCCATGGCTACACGTCGGTCTGCGAATTTCATTACCTGCAGCGCGCTGCCGATGGCGCCAGTTATGCGCGGCCCGCCGAAACCGCCGAGCGCGTGGCCGCGGCCGCGCAACTGGCCGGCATAGGCGTGACGCTGCTGCCGGTGCTGTACAGCCATGCCGGGTTTGGCGCGCAACCGCTCACACCGGGTCAGGCGCGTTTTCGCACGGACGTCGACGACGTGCTGGGTATCGTCGAGGCATTGGCGCCGCTGCGGGGTGGCCAGCTCGAGGTGGGCGCCGCGCCGCACTCGCTGCGCGCGGCCGGCATCGATGCGATCCGCGCGCTGGCGGCCGGGCTGCCCGCCGCACGGCCGCTGCACATCCACATTGCCGAGCAAGAGGCCGAGGTGGCGCAGTGCATCGCGCACACGGGCCAGCGGCCCGTTGCCTACCTGCTCGACCAGCTCGCGCCTGATGAGCGCTGGTGCCTCGTGCACGCCACGCACCTGGACGCGGCGGAAGTGACGGCGCTGGCGGCCAGCGGCGCCGTGGCCGGTCTGTGCCCGACCACCGAAGCCAACCTGGGCGACGGCCTGTTCCCGCTGGCGCCGTACATCGCCGCCGGCGGGTGCTTCGGCATCGGCAGCGACAGCCATGTATCGCAGAGCCCTGTCGAAGAATTGCGCTGGCTCGAATACGGCCAGCGCCTGCAGCACCGGCAGCGCAATGTCGCGCACGTGCCAACGCAGCGCAGCGTCGGCGACTTTTTGTGGCAAGCTGCGTTGGCTGGAGGCGCGCAAGCCACTGGCCGGCGCGTGGGTGCTCTGGCGGCAGGGCGGCGCGCCGACCTGCTGGTGCTGGATGCCCAGCATCCGAACCTCGATGGCGTCGACCACGCCGAGGTGCTTGGTCGCATGGTATTTTGTGGTAACGATAACCTCGTGCGCGACGTGCTGTGCGGCGGACGCTGGGTAGTCCAAAGCGGCCGCCACCGGGCGCAGGAGGCGATTGCCTCGCGGTACCACCAGGCGCTCCGGGATTTGCGTTCTTAGAAAGGTGACCACATGACTGTCTTGATTCCGTTTGCAGGCCTGGCCCCGGTACCGTGGAAGAACGGCGGCGGCAACACGACCGAGATCGCGATCGGCCCGCTCGACGCCGGCTTCGACGATTTCGACTGGCGCGTCAGCCTCGCCACCATCGCCGAAGATGGCGCGTTCTCGCAGTTCGAGGGCGTCGACCGCACGCTGGCGCTGGTCGACGGCCACGGCATGACCTTGCAGATCGATGGCGAGCCGACCCTGATCACGCATGCCGAGCCGGTCGTGGCGTTCGACGGCAGCTCGGAAGTGCGGGCCAAGCTCAATCGCGGGCCGACGACCGACTTCAATGTCATGTCGCGCAGCGAGCGCTGTTATCACCAGTTCGGCCGGCGGCGCCTGAGCGGTGACTCGACCTTCATCGCGCGCGCCGAGATCACGGTGCTGTTTTTGGCCGAAGGCGACAGCCTGCAACTGGCCAGCGACAACGAGCGCATTGGTCTCGTGCGCTACGACGCGGTGGTGCTCGACCAGGGCACCGTGTGGACGCTCGAGGCCGGGCAGGCCACCATCTATATCGTCGACGTCCATTATTACTCCGAAGAGGATGACGACATGGGGATGTATGACTGACCTGCTGCTGTCCAACGTGCACCTGGCCACGATGGACAACGGCTACGGCGCGCTGCACGACGCCGCGCTGGCGATCAAGGATGGCCGCATCGCCTGGATCGGCGCGCGGTGCGATGCGCCACCGGCCGCGCACGAACACGACTGCGGTGGCGCCTGGCTCACGCCCGGCCTGATCGACTGCCACACCCATATCGTCCATGGCGGCAACCGCAGCGACGAATGGGAAGCACGCCTGAACGGCGCCACCTATGAAGACATCGCGCGCCAGGGTGGCGGCATCATGGCCACCGTGCGCGCCACGCGCGCGCTCGACATCGATGCACTCGTCGTGGCCAGTCTGCCGCGTGTGAAGGCCTTGCTGGCCGAAGGCGTGACGACGCTCGAGATCAAGTCGGGCTACGGTCTCGCGCCCGACGCCGAAGAACGCATGCTGATCGCAGCGCGCCGCGTCGGCGAACTGCTGCCGGTGCGCGTCGTCACCACCTTCCTGGGCGCGCACGCGCTGCCGCCTGAATTCGCGGGGCGTCCGGACGATTACATCACCGACGTCTGTGACGTCATGCTGCCCGCGCTGGCGGCGCAGGGCCTGGTCGACGCAGTCGATGCGTTCTGCGAGCGCATCGGCTTTACCAACGCGCAGACCGCGCGCGTGTTCGACAAGGCAGGCGCGCTGGGCTTGCCGGTCAAGCTGCATGCCGAGCAGTTGTCCGACCAGGGCGGCGCCGCACTAGTGGCGCGCCATGGTGGCCTGTCGGCCGATCATCTGGAACACCTGAGCGAAGAGGGCATCGCCGCGATGGCCCGCGCCGGCACGGTGGCCGTGCTGCTGCCTGGCGCCTATTACTATCTTCGCGAAACGACGATGCCGCCGATCGATGCATTGCGCGCCGCCGGCGTGCCGATGGCCGTGGCCACCGACTGCAATCCCGGCACCTCGCCGCTGACGTCGTTGCTGCTGGCGCTGAACATGGCGTGCACGCTGTGGCGCCTGACGCCGCAAGAGGCGCTGCTGGGCGTGACCGCGCACGCAGCGCGCGCGCTCGGTCTGCAGGACGAGATCGGCACGCTCACGGTCGGCAAACGCGCCGACCTGGCGTTATGGAACATCGCGCGACCTGCCGATCTTGCTTATGCGATGGGTTTGAATCCCTGCCAGGCTGTTATCCATGGCGGCGTCTTGCGCACCATCGACTGAACTTTTGAGCGCCCGCAAGCCTGTCATCTGCGTTTCGGAGAAGATGAATTTCGCGACGTGTAAAAAAAACGGTGACCGCCGTAAGCAAATGTAAGCCTTAATCAATCGTTAAGGATCGCTGGCTATAGTCCTTCTCGTGATTCAACTTCTCCCCTCCCCATTTGCCAAAATGGGTTTGCCCACGGCGCCAACGCGTCGTGGGTTTTTCTTTGTCGGTCGGGTTTAGCGTCAGTCGAAATCAGCTGCGTTCGGCCAGCGCCGTCAGGCTCTCGCCCGTCACGCGGCAGATGCGCCACTCGGGCATCACGTCAGCGCCCATCGCCTTATAGAAATTGATCGCAGGCTCGTTCCAGTCCAATACCGACCATTCGAAACGCCCGCAGCCGCGCTCGACCGCCAGCTGCGCCAGCCGCTGCAGCATGCGCGTGCCGATGTTCCTGCCGCGATGCGCTTGCTTCACATACAGGTCTTCGAGGTACAAACCTTTCTTGGTCAGGAAGGTCGAGAAGTTATGGAAGAACAGCGCGAAGGTGACCACCTCGCCGTTCTCTTCACCCACGATCGCTTCGCACGATGGGTGCGCGCCGAACAGGCCTTCGTGCAGCAGCGCTTCGGTGGCCACCACCATATGTTCGAGTTTTTCGAAGACGGCCAGTTCCACGATCATGGCGTGGATGTGGGTGACGTCGTCCGGACGGGCAGGGCGGATGGAAAATGGGGCAGCGGTCATGGCGATTCGATGGGATTGTTCAGGTTAGCGGATTGCACGATTTTCGGTGCGGGCGCACGCACGGCCCAGGCCACGCTCGCCAGGCACACGATCATGCCGAGAAATTCGAGCGCGCCGGGGCGGTAATCTTCGAGTAGCACCGACAGCAGCACCGACAACACGGGCGTGACGACGGTGACGTACACGGCCTTGTTGGCGCCGATGCGGGCGATCAGCGTGAAGTAGGCAAAGAAGGCGATGACGGAGCCGAAGATCGACAGATAAAACAGGCCGGCCCAGTAGGTGCCGCTATCGGGCAGCGTGAAGGCGTCGCCGTTCGCGAGCGACCACAGCGTCACCATCGACGCGCCCCACAGCATCGACCACGCCATCGTCAGCGGCAGGTTCGCGCACTGCTGCTTGACCTTGGTGACGACAACGCTGCCGCCCGCGCTGGCCATGGTCGCGGCCAGCGCCAGCACGACGCCGGCAATGAAGTGACCGTTGCCGCCGGCCTGGATCGCCTGCCAGGCATCGCTAATGGCGTGCCAGAACAGCAGCGCGACGCCCACCATGGCGGCCGCGCCGCAGGTCCAGGTACGGCGGTTGATGGCGGTGCCGAAGAAGAGGCGGCTCCAGATCGGCGTCCAGAACACCATCAGCGCAAACATCACGGCCACCAGGCCGGAGACGACGTGCTGCTCCGCGTGGTAGGTGCAGATATACGAAATGCCGAAGGTCAGGCCGCCCTGCAGCGCCATCCAGCGGTGCGTGCGCCATGGCAGGCTCAGGCGTTCGCGACGTGCGATGCATACGGCGAACAGGGCCGCGGCAGCGAGGAAGAAACGGTAGGCCACCGACACCGCCGGTGCGGTGTGCCCCAGTTGCAGGGTAATGGCCCAGAAGGTCGAGCCCCAGATCAGGGACGCGATGGTAAACAGGATGGGGGAAGACATCGCGGGAGTATAGATGGCCCGCCAGGTTCCTGTCGGCATCACCTCATCGACCGGCATCCCCGATGTAGTAGAAATGCAACATCACCATGCGAGCCGGATACGCCGGTACAGAATGCTCAGCACGAACAGCGGGCCGATCAGCAAGAAGCGCAGATCGTCGAAGAACGATGGCTTCTTGCCCTCGATATGGTGGCCGACGAACTGGCCGATCCAGGCCGCCACGAACACGCCGATCGCCGTCGGCAACACGGTCCCGTCCGGCAACATGGCCAGCAGTACCAGCATGGCACCGGCCATCACTCCCATGCCCAGTGCAAACGTGCGCGACAGCTTGCTGTAATACACGAGCGCTACCGCCACGACCAGCAGCGCGACGACGGGATGGATGGTCCACAGGATGCCCAGCAGGCTGAACACGATCGCCGGTATGCAGACGATGTGGATCAGTTCATTGACGGGATTGCGGTGGCTTTCGCCATAGCGCGCCAGCAGGACATCGATGGCGCGGGGCGTGGATGCGGTGTGCATGGCGGCGTCTCCTTGCATTGTTGTAAGGACGATTCTACCGCCACTGTCCTCCGTTCGCCGGCCTATCTGGGCGGCAGCGCCGGCGTGGGCGCCGTGGTGTCGGCCGGCTGCACGCGCAGATGGGCATGGTTCGCGAACAGCTCGGCGATCCACTCGACGAATACGCGCACCTTGGCCGACAAATGGCGGTTGTGCGGATACACCACGTGGACGGGAATCGGATCGCAGCGCCAATCCGGCAGCAGCCGCACCATCTTGCCGGTCGCGAGCTGCTCGGACAAAAGATAGTCGGTCATATTGATCACGCCCAGGCCGGCCAGGCCCGCCTTGATATAGGCATTCGAATCGTTGAGCGCGATGGCGCCGGGCAGCATGACTTCGATGCGCTCGCCATCGCGGGTGAAATCCCAGCCGCTGACCTTGCCCGACTTGGACGAAAAATAATTCACGCAGCGATGGCGCTCCAGATCGTTCGGATGCAGCGGCATGCCGAAGCGCTCGATATACGAGGGCGCCGCACACGTGACGAAATTGATCACGCCAACGCGGCGCGCAATCAGGTTGCTGTCGATCAGGTCGCCACCGCGCACGGCGCAGTCGACGCCTTCCTCGACCAGGTCGACCGGGCGATCGGTACTGCCCATTTCCAGCGTGATATCGGGATAGCGCTCGAAGAAATCGGGCAGGGCCGGAATCAGGATTTCGCAGGTGAGGCCCGTGGGCGCATCCACCCGCAGCCGGCCGCTGGGACTGAAGCGGTGGCGCGTGAGCGATTCTTCGGCGTCGCGCACGTCCGACAGGATCCGCACGCAGCGCTCGTAATAGGCGGCGCCGTCGGAGGTCACGGACACATGGCGGGTCGTGCGATGCAGCAGGCGTGAGGCAAGCGACGTTTCGAGCGCCTGGATCAGGGTCGATACGGTTGCCTTGGGCATCTGGAGCGTATCGGCGGCGCGCGTGAAGCTGCCTGCATCGACGACTTGTACAAACACCTCCATGGCTTGCAGCTTGTTCATCCGGGTTTACATTCGAAATTGGTGACATTGTTCAGGAATCTGAACAATCAATTCGGTATTGTCATCTTTATCCGATTTGGGATCAAGACTATTATGTGTGCATCGCAACAAAGTTTTATTTGAGAAGACGGAGCAGGACATGAGTATTCGAGATGGCATTTTTACCACGGTTGCAGTCACGCTTAGCGGCGTCGCGCTGGCGGGATTGCTTTGCACGGATGCTTATTCCCGCGCCGCCGGCGCCGAAGCACGCGGCGTGCGGGCGCTGTCGATGCAGATGCAGATGAGCTGCGTGGGCGATTGCGCCGTCGTCGACGAGCGCATCGTCGAACTCGAGCTCGGGCAGGTCCCGCGATGAACGCCGTGGGTGACATGCCGGAGCGCGCGCTGAAAGTACGCGACCTCGAGGTCGCGGGTGCCACCGGCCCGCTGCCGGCGCGCCTGTACGCCGCCGGCCCGGCCGCCAAGCGCGACATGCTGGTCGTGTTCTACCACGGCGGCGGCTTCGACAGCGGCGACCTCGATGAGGCAGACGACTTCCTGCGCTCGCTGGCCGAATGCGATCATCTGCCGCTGGTGCTGGCGCCGAGCTACACGCTGGCCACCGTTAGCCCGTTCCCGGCCGCCGTCGAGGATGCCCACGCGGTCCTGCAATGGGCCAAGAAGAACAAGACCAAGCTTGGCTGGAACGGCAAGCTCCTGGTGACGTCCGGCATCGAAGCCGGCGCCAACCTGGCGGCTGTGTGTGCGCTGATGTCGCGTGATCGTGGTGGTCCGGCACTCGCTGGCCAGATCCTGGTCATGCCGATGCTCGATCCGGCCCTGAGCACCGGTTCGATGCGCCAGCTCACGCAATGCTCCGACCGCGAAAAGGCCGCCACGATCTGCGCCGAAGCCTATCGCGGCTATTTGCCCCACGCAGCCGACCGCTCGCATCCGTACGCGGCACCGCTGCATTCGAGTCGCCTGAAGAACCTGGCGCCGGCGCTGATCCTGTCGGCCGAAGACGACCCGCTGCGCGACGAAGCCGAGCTGTATGGCGCAAAACTGATCAATGCCGGCATCTGCACCACGGTGCGGCGCATGGCGCCCGCCGATTTGCAAGACCCGAACGGCCGCAATGAATGCGCCTGCAAGTGGCAGGCGATGGGCGAGATTGCCAACTTCCTGGCGCGGCTGGAGGGGCGGCAGGGGGCTTGATGCGGCCGGGTCGTTCCGATTACGTCATCACAACAATGACGTAGGGTGGGCGGGTTTCCCGCCCACGCGTCCAACGAACGATGGCGTGCCACAACCAGATGAGTTTGAACGCGTGGACGGCGTAGCCGTCCACGCTACGATGCTGCAGCCAGAATGGTAAGTAAGAGTTCATCACAATAAGAGAGTGCAAATGAATCACAACGCCCAATCGCAGCAACTGCTCTGCAGATAACGCACAACCACCCGCCGGACTAAGCCACCGGCCCTACATCAGATAACAGAAATTTTTTCCACGCCCCGGCGCGGAAGGGGATTCGTTTTGCCTGCGTTTCGTCTGGCCCGACATGCCAGCGACACGGGACGGGGTTCTATTGTCTTTTTTTTCATCGTCGTATTTCATCGTTTCTAATAAGAGGGTTAATCATGAATAACCAATCAGGGATGGGCAAACTGCGCGTCATCATCGCCGCGCTGGCAATCGCAGGTCTCGCGGGCGCCGGTATCACCGGCTGCGCGGACGCCACCAGCGACGACGCACCGGCAGCGGCAGCACCAAGTGCGCCGCCAGTCACGAGCGCGGTCGTCATCCAGCGCGCCGTGACCGAAACGCAGGAATTCTCCGGTCGCCTGGAAGCGATCGAAGTCGTTGCAATCCGCCCCCGCGTGTCGGGCTACATCACGGCCGTGAACTTCAAGCCGGGCGCCGAAGTGAAAAAGGGCGAGGTCCTGTTCGTGATCGATCCACGGCCATATCAGGCCGAAGCGGACCGCACCAAGGCCGTCGCCGCAGCCGCGCAGGCACGCGCCGACCTGGCGCGCCTGGAATTGCAGCGCGCCGAGCGCCTGCTGGCCGACAAGGCCATCGCCCAGCGCGAATTCGACGAACGCTCGGCCGGCCAGAAAGAACTGGATGCGAGCGTACGCGCCGCCCAGGCCGAGCACGAAACGGCGCGCCTGAACCTGGCCTACACCCGCGTCACGTCGCCCATTGACGGCCGCGTCTCGAAGGCCGAGATCACCCTGGGCAACCTGGTGGACGCCACCGCGGTCCTGACCTCGGTGGTTTCGCTCGAACGCATCTATGCCAGTTTCGATGGCGATGAATCCACCTACCTGCGCGTGTCGCGCCGCACCAACGCCGGCCAGCCGGTCGACGTGAAGGTGGGCCTGGCCGGCGAAGAAGGCTTCCCGCACAGCGGCAAGCTCGAATTCGTCGACAACCAGCTCGACAGCCGCAGCGGCAGCGTGCGCATGCGCGCCACGCTGGCCAACGCCGACCGCGCGCTGGCGCCGGGCCTCTTTGCCCGCGTGCAGATCGCCGGCGGCGCGCCGACTCCGCAGATCCTGATCGTCGACCGCGCCATCAACACTGACCAGGACCGCAAGTTCGTCTACGTCGTCGACAAGGACGGCAAGGCCGAATACCGCAGCGTCAAACTGGGCCCGCTGGACGATGGCTTGCGCATCGTGCGCGAAGGCCTGAAACCAGGCGAAAAGATCGTCGTAAACGGCCTGCAACGCGTGCGTCCGGGCGCCCCGATCGCGGCGCAGGTCGTGCCGATGGTGGCCAACGCAGCACCGGCAGCGGCAGCGGCGACCCCAGCGGCTGCAACGGGAGCATAAGTCACCATGAACTTTCCTAAATTCTTTGTCGACAAACCGATCTTCGCGGTCGTGCTGTCGGTGATCATCTTCGTCGCCGGCCTGATCTCGATCTTCATGCTGCCGATTTCCGAGTACCCGGAAGTCACGCCACCCTCCGTGGTGGTACGCGCCCAGTATCCGGGCGCGAATCCGAAGGTCATCGCCGAAACGGTGGCCACGCCACTGGAAGAGCAGATCAACGGCGTCGAAGACATGCTGTACATGTCGTCGCAGAACACGTCCGACGGCGCGCTGGCGCTGACCGTCACGTTTAAAATCGGCACCGATGTCGAGCAGGCCGAGACCGCGGTGCAGAACCGGGTCCAGCGCGCGCTGCCACGGCTGCCCGAAGAAGTGCGCCAGATCGGCGTGACGACCGTGAAGTCGTCGCCGAATCTGACGATGGTGGTCCACCTGAATTCTCCAGATGGCCGCTACGACGACCTGTACCTGCGCAACTACGCGGTGCTGAACGTGAAGGACCAGCTGGCCCGCATCAAGGGCATGGGAGAAGTCCAGCTGTTTGGCTCGGGCGACTACGCGATGCGTATCTGGCTCGATCCGCAGAAGGTCGCCGCACGCGGCTTGACCGCGGGTGACGTCATCGACGCGATTCGCGAACAGAACGTGCAGGTTGCAGCCGGCGTGATCGGCCAGGGTCCGGCCAAGGACGCCGACTTCCAGCTCACCGTCAACACGCAAGGGCGCCTGCAAAGCACCGACGAATTCGGCGACATCGTCCTCAAGACCAATGCCGAAGGCGGCACCACGCTGCTCAAGGATGTCGCACGCATGGAACTCGGTTCGAGTTCGTACGCACTGCGCTCGCTGCTGAACAACAAGTCGGCTGTCGCGATCCCGATCTTTGCCGCCCCAGGCGCGAACGATCTGCAACTCTCAGCCGATGTGCGCACGACGATGGAAGCGCTGTCGCAGGAGTTCCCGGAAGGCGTCAAGTACTCGATCGTGTATGACCCGACCCAGTTCGTGCGCGAGTCGATCAACTCGGTCATCGTGACACTGTTCGAAGCGGTCGTCCTGGTCGCGCTTGTCGTCATCATCTTCCTGCAGACCTGGCGCGCCTCGATCATTCCGCTGCTGGCCGTGCCGGTGTCGGTGGTCGGTACCTTTGCCGTGATGCTGGCCTTCGGCTTTTCGATCAATACGCTGTCGCTGTTCGGGCTCGTGCTGGCCATCGGTATCGTGGTCGACGATGCGATCGTGGTGGTGGAAAACGTCGAGCGCAATATCGCCGATGGCCTGAATCCACGCGATGCGACCATCCAGGCCATGAAGGAAGTCAGCGGGCCGATCATCGCCATCGCGCTGGTGCTGTGCGCCGTGTTCGTGCCGATCGCGTTCGTGTCGGGCCTGACCGGCCAGTTCTATCGCCAGTTCGCACTGACGATCGCGATTTCGACCGTGATCTCGGCCTTCGCCTCGCTGACGCTCGCGCCAGCCCTGTCGGCCGCCTTGCTGAAACCGCACAACGCACCGAAAGACCGCCTGACGCGCATGATCGACGCCGTGCTCGGCCGCTTCTTCGGCGCCTTCAACCGCTTCTTCGGCCGCTCGTCGGTGCGCTATGAACACGGCGTGAAGGGTGTCCTGCGCCGCAAGAGCGCTTCGGTCGCTGTCTACCTGGCGCTGGCTGTGGCTGCGGTGTTCATGTTCAAGGCAGTGCCGCCGGGCTTCGTGCCACCGCAGGACAAGGCGTACCTGATCGGCTTCGCGCAACTGCCGGACGCCGCCTCGCTCGACCGCACCGACGCCGTGATCCGCCAGATGTCGAAGATCGCCCAAGAGATTCCCGGTGTCGAATCGTCGATCGCGTTCCCGGGCCTGTCGATCAACGGCTTTACCAATGCGCCGAACGCCGGCATCGTGTTCGTCGGCCTGAAGTCGTTCGACCAGCGCAAGGACAAGGCGAAAAGCGCCGAAGCCATCGCCGCCGAGATCAACAAGCGCATGGGCGCCGTCGAAGATGCATTCGTGATGGTGCTGTCGCCGCCGCCGGTCAATGGCCTGGGCACGACGGGCGGCTTCAAGATGATGATCGAAGACCGCGGCAACGTCGGCTACGAAGAGCTGAACAAGGCAGTGCAGGCGCTGACGGCCAAGGCCGCGCAGACGCCGGAACTGGCCGGCGTGTTCTCGGGCTTCCAGATCAACGTGCCGCAGCTGTACGCGGACATCGATCGCGTGAAAGCCAAGCAGCTGGGCGTGCCGCTGGCGAGCATCAACCAGACCTTGCAGGTGAACCTGGGTTCGCTGTACGTGAACGACTTCAACCAGTTCGGCCGCACGTATCAGGTGCGGGTGCAGGCTGACGCGCCGTTCCGTTCGCAGCGCGAGCAGATCGAGCAGTTCAAGGTGCGCAGCAATACGGGCGAAATGATTCCGCTGTCGTCGATGATGCGCGTGAAGGACACCTACGGTCCGGACCGCGTCACGCGCTACAACGGCTACGTCTCGGCCGAGATGAATGGCGGCGCAGCGCCCGGCGTGTCGTCCGGCCAGGCGCAGGCGGCGATGGAACGCATCGCGAAAGAAGTGCTGCCGAAGGGCGTGTCGTACGAATGGACCGAGCTGACCTACCAGGACGTCCTGTCGGGTAACACGATGATCTATGTGTTCCCGCTGTGCGTGCTGCTGGTGTTCCTGGTGCTGGCGGCCCAGTACGAAAGCTGGACGCTGCCGTTGTCGGTGATCCTGATCGTGCCGATGTCGATCCTGTGCGCGCTCATCGGCGTCAAGCTCACCGGCGGCGACAACAATGTGTTCACGCAGATCGCGCTGTTCGTGCTGGTCGGACTGGCGTCGAAGAACGCGATCCTGATCGTCGAATTTGCCCGCGAACTGGAAGACCATGGTCGCAGCGTCGTCGAGGCAGCGCTGGAAGCGAGCCGCCTGCGTCTGCGGCCGATCCTGATGACGTCGATCGCGTTCATCGCCGGCGTGGTGCCGCTGGTGTTCTCGAGCGGCGCGGGCGCCGAGATGCGCCACGCCATCGGTGTCGCCGTGTTCTGGGGCATGCTGGGCGTGACCTTCTTCGGCCTGTTCCTCACGCCGCTGTTCTACGTGTTGCTGCGCTCGCTGGCCAAGCGTTTTGAAAAACCCGTGCATACCGCGCCTGCGGTAGCGCACAGCGCAGAAGGAGTGCACTGATGAATACGATGATTGCAAAGGGCGTCGCGCCCCTGCTGGCGGCGTTGCTGCTGACGGCCTGCGCCACGCCCGACTTCGTGCAGCCGCACGTGGCCACGCCGGATGCCTTCCGCGAGTCGCAGGCCCCAGTGCCGGCCGCGGAAGTGGCGGGGATTGACGGCGCGCGCTGGAAGCCGGCGCAGCCGGCCGAGCAGCAGCCGCGCGGCCAGTGGTGGCTGGCCTTCAACGACCCGGCGCTGACCGCGCTGATCGAGGAAGCCGCCGCCAACAACGCCAACCTGTCGGTCGCGGCCAGCCGCGTCAAGCAGGCGCGCGCGATTGCCGGCATCGCCGAAGCGGACCGCATCCCGCAAGTCGGCGTGGGCATCGGCGCCCAGCGTGCGCGCCTGTCACCACGCGAATCGAACCTGCCGCAAGGCGTGGGGACTGAGGCTTACACCAGCTACAGCGCGCGCCTGTCGGCCAGCTACGAGGTCGACCTGTTCGGCCGCGTGGCGGCCGGCGTGTCGGCTGCGCGGGGCGATGCGGCGACCTCCGAAGCCAACTTCCGCTCGGTGCTGCTGGCCTTGCAGGCCGATGTCGCGCAGACCTATTTCAGGCTGCGCGCACTCGATGCCGAGCTGGTGACGCTGGCCGATACGGTGCGGCTGCGTGAAGAAAGCATCAATGTCACGCAGCGCCGTTTCGATCTGGGCGACATCGGTGAATTCGACCTGTCGCGCGCCCGCACCGAGCTGTCCACGGCGCGCGCCGAAGCCATCGGCGTGCAGCGCCAGCGCGCCACGACCGAGCATGCACTGGCGGTCTTGCTGGGTAAACCGGCAGCCGATTATGTGGCCGGCCCGAGCCCGCTGCTCGATGCGAGCCTGCTGCCGGCGATCCCTGCCGGCCTGCCGTCGTCGCTGCTGGAACGCCGGCCCGACATCGTCGCCGCCCAGCGTGCGATGGAAGCGTCGAATGCCCGCATCGGCGTGGCGCGCGCGGCGATGTTCCCGGCCTTGACCATCAATGCCGATGGTGGCGGCGTGGGCGGCGTGTTCTCGGAAGTGTTCAAGTGGAGCAGCCGTTCGTGGGTGCTCGGGGCCCTGGCCTCGATGCCGATCATTGACGGTGGCCGCAACCGCAACAACATCGTGCGCAGCGAAGCGGTGCTCGAAGAATCGGTGGGCACCTATCGCCAGAGCGTGCTGGTAGCGTTCGCCGAGGTCGAGGACAACCTGGCCGGCCTGCGCATCCTGGCAGGGCAGGCCGGTGAGATCGACGCGGCCGTGGTGTCGGCACGCCGCTCGGCCGATCTGGCGCAGAAGCTGTACGACGCTGGCCGTTCGAGCTATCTGGAACTGCTCGACGCGCAGCGCAACCTGGCGGTCGTCGAGCGCACGGCGGTGCAGTTGCGCGGTGACCGTGCACTGACGACGGTGGCGTTGATTCGCGCGCTGGGCGGTGGCTGGGATGCGACGCGGCCAGTGAATGCGGCGGTGGCGCAACGCTGATCCCGGTATAAAAGTTGTTTGCCCTTTGCGGCGGTGCGCGTGAGCGTACCGCCGCTTTTTTTCGTCGGTGTAGCAAAACTACAAAAATATCTGGATTCAATTGACTCTAATAAACGTCAGGAACAGAATCTGTGGGCCGAAAGTGTCCGTTTAGAGACCGCGGTGCCAGGTCAGGTAGTTTATCTACGTGACCAATAGTACGTCCGTGGATGTCCTGAAGGACTGAACACATCAATTACAACGGAGGAGACAAAATGAAGAAAAGCATCATCGCCATGCTTGCCACCAGCGTCGTGGCACTGAGTAACCCGGCCCTGGCCGCCACCCCGCCTGCCCAGGCAGGTAACAGTTCTGCCGTGCTGCTGCAGGGCTTCCACTGGAATTCGTCGAGCGCCAGGAGCCCGAACTGGTACAACACCCTGCAGGGCAATGTGGGTGAGCTGAAAACCATGGGCTTTTCCCACGTCTGGTTCCCGCCGCCGTCCGATTCGGCGGCTTCGCAGGGCTATCTGCCGCGCCAGCTGAACAACCTGAATTCCGCCTACGGCAGCTCGGCCGAGCTCACCAACGTCGTGCGCGCCTTCACGAACAGCGGCATCAAGGCAGTGGCCGACGTCGTCGTCAACCACCGTGTCGGCACCACCGGCTGGTCGGACTTCACCAATCCCAACTGGACCGTGTATTCGATCGTCAACAACGACGAGTGCAACTGCGGCCTGGGCAGCGCCGATACGGCGCTCGGCTTCAACGGTGGGCGCGACCTGGACCACCGCAACGTCGGCGAAGTCCAGAACGGCATCACCACGTGGCTGAACTACACGCTCAAACCCGTGGGCTTTACCGGCATGCGGGTGGACTATGTGCGGGGCTTCAGCCCCAGCTACGTCGGGCAGTATGCCAATGCCTTCAACGCCGAGTTCTGCGTCGGCGAGCTGTGGAACGACCTGAACTTGAACAACGTCGATGCGCACCGCCAGGAAATCATGAACTGGATTAACGGCACCAGCAACAGCTGCGGCGCATTCGACTTCACCACCAAGGGCCTGCTCAACGATGCGCTTGCCAACGGCAATTACTGGCGCCTGAAGGATGCCGCCGGCAAGCCGCAAGGCGCCATCGGCTGGTGGCCGGCGATGGCGGTGACCTTTGTCGACAACCACGACACCGGTCCGTCCGAAAGCTGCGGCAACGGCCAGAACCACTGGGCAGTGCCGTGCGGCGCAGTGATGCAGGGCTACGCCTATGTGCTGAGCCACCCGGGCATTCCGACCGTCTATTACCCCCACATCTACAACTGGGGCCTGAAGACGCCGATCGCTGCGCTGATGGCAGCACGCCGGGCGGCCGGCGTGACGTCGACGTCGCCGGTGGCGATCCAGCAGGCAGCGCAGGGGTTGTATGCGGCAGTCGTCACGGGCAACACGCGCCAGCTCGCGATGAAGATCGGACCGAACGCCTGGAGCCCGGCCGGCACGGGCTGGGTGCTGCAGACGTCGGGCAGCAATTACGCGGTGTGGATGAAGTAAGCATCCGCTGTGTGTGACGTACCGGCTGCCGGCAACGGCGGCCGGTCGTCGACGTGCTGCGGCTGGGCGCCGCTACAATGGCGCCATGTCCATCGCATCTGCTTGTGTTCCTGTTCCACCGCTCACCGGCCTCGCGCCCGTGATTGACGCCACTACCCGCATTCTCGTGCTGGGCAGTTTTCCGGGCGCCGCGTCGCTGGCGGCCGGGCAGTATTATGCGCATCCGCGCAATCTGCTGTGGCCGATCCTGTCGCAACTGACGGGCGAAGACCTGGCCGGCTTGCCCTACGACGAGCGCCTGCCACGCCTCCTGGCGCACGGCATCGGCTTGTGGGATGTGCTGGGTGCGTGCGAGCGCGAAGGCAGTCTCGATTCTGCCATCCGTGCACCGGCCGCGAACGACTTCGCGCGGCTGCGTGAGCGTTGTCCGCAGCTTGAAACCGTCGGCTTCAATGGCAAGACAGCGGGCAAATTTGCACCGCAATTTGCCGACGCCGGGTATCGGACGGTGCTGCTGCCATCGACCTCGCCCGCGTATGCGGCGATGCCGTTTGCGCAGAAGCTGATGGCCTGGCAGCGCTTGCTGGCGAACTGACGTTTTTCAGGTTGGCTGCGAATGATGGTCAAACGATATCCGACACCTGGCATCGCCGGACTTAACCATAAAACCCCACTTCACGCTGATGTCGAACTGCGAGTACGAGGATGGCATCCTCCTCGGCCTCGTAGCTGTACAGCGCGATGTAGCCAGTCTTGCCATGTGAGATAACCAGTTCCCGCAAGTCGTGTTCGGCCAGGCGACCGACCAGGGGGTGCCGAACGAGAATGGCGATGGCTTCCTCGATCAGATCGAGTGTTGCCAGCTGAGCATCCACGCCCTCTGGCATAAGGAAGTCGCTGATCCGTTCCAGGTCGGAGAGCGCGCGGCTTGCGTAGCTTATTCGCGCCATGCTGTCTTGGCAGGTCTGGCTGCCGCCCCATCTGTCAGGCGGTTGCGCAGGTAGGCGCGCACGTCGTCAGCAGCGTAGCCCTGTCCTTCCGCCAGCAACTCTGCCCTTGCGTCACGCGCTTGCGCAACGAAGGCAGCGCGCTGCTCCACCGCATGAGCAGCTTGCCGGATCGCGTCGACCATGAATGCATGCGGACTGATGCCAAGTTCTTGCGCAGCATCGACTGCGCGCTGCTTGAGTTCATCGGGAAGTTTCAGTGAGGTCGTCGACATGGGAGAGGCGCCATTGGTTGTGGTGCTACCACGGTAACACCGATGTCTTGAAGATTCAAGTGGTTACCATCACCATCACCATCACCATCACCATCACTACCGCCTACCGAATATGCGTCCCGGTCCCCGCCGCCATCTTCCGCAGATAAGCCAGCTTTGCCACGTACACCTCGCGCATGTCCTGGCGCGTGCTGTGATCGACCGCCAGCGCGATCTGTTCCCGTGCATCGCGCACGTGCCCCAGTTGCAGATGGGCGACGCCCAGCCAGAACCGGAACTCGTCGTTGTACGGCGCACGTCGCACCTCGCGCGCGAAGTGGGTTACCGCATCGTCATACCGGCCGTCTTTGAGCGCGGCCGTGCCCAAGTCAAAGTAGTGATAGGGCGGCGTCGGGTCAACCGCCGCGATGCGCGCGGCCAGCGCCGCCGCTTCCAGCGGCCGGCCGAGCGCCGTCAGCACCGGCTGCAGGTTGTGCAGCACCGCCAGGTTCTCGGGCTCGCGCACCAGCGCCGCCTGGAACGCGCGCTCGGCCAGCGCCGGTTCGCCGTGCCGCTGGTAGATCACGCCCAGCGTGTTGAGCGTGCTCGCCACGTCGGGGCGCGCCAGGACCGCCGCGCGTGCCCACCAGTAGGCGTCGTCACGCCGGCCTTGCACCAATGCCTCGGCGGCGCGGTTGTTCAGGAACAGGGCGACGATGTCGTCTTCTTCAAGTTCGCGCGTGCGCAGGCGCGCGGCCTCGTCGCGCGGGATGAAATCGACGACCAGCACGCGCTGCGGGTGGTAGCCGCGCGGCGCGTCAGCCGGGCGCTCGCCCAGGCTGACGTTGATGTGGGAACTGGACAGGTACAGGCCGGCAGTGCGGCTCCAGGTGTTGTCGACGTCCACACTCTGGAACCGGACCGGCATGCCCAGCTCCTTGGCAAAGGCCGCCGTCATGATCACCAGCGACAGGCAGTTGCCCGTACGCGCGGCGTAGGTCTGGCTGGCGGTGCGGGTGATGGTCGATTCGTATTCGAGCCTGAGGTCGGACTTGCTGTAGAGCGCATCGACCAGGCCGTGCTGCAGGCCCTTGGTGCGCAGGCGCGACGTGAATGCGCTGCTGTTCAGGTAAGTACGCATCGCGGGACTGAGCGCGAACAGGTCGTGCGCGCCGATGGGTTCCGATGGTGGCGCGAAGCGCGCATCGGCAAACAGGGCCTGTGGTGGGGCAGGGGGCGGAGCGAGACTGGCGCAGCCGGCCAGCAGCATGCTGAACAACAGCCAACCGAACGACGGCCAACCGAACAAGACCCAGCGCATGGCGCCTCCTGCAAACGAGCGTACTGACAAGGCAGTATCCGCTCCCTTGCGGGCGAAGTCAAAACTCAGTCTTCGTGAAACGCTTCCAGCAGTTCGTCCATGATCTCGGCGGTTTCTTCGTCCGACAGGCCAAGATACGCGCAGGCGGCGACGCCGCCCTTGTTCCATTCGTTCGACTCGGCCTGGCCCTGGTAGCGGCTGAGTGCATTCTCGGCCAGCAGCGACAGGGCGACCAGCGAGCGCACGGGTCCCGCGGTGGCGGCATCGTCGATCACGGCGAAATCGTGATGGTGCAGGATGGCCCAGGCGACGTGGTCGGACAGCCCCCAGTTGCGGGCCAGCAGGCAGCCCATGGCGGCGTGGCTGGTCGCGTGGCGTTCGTTCTCGAGGTCGGTGAACGGGCGATGAGCTTCCATCGACGCCTCGCCGTAGGTGGCTTCGTAATCCTTGAAGCGGTCCATCAGGAGCGGCACGCCGGTGTCGCAGAACAGGCCGAACGTGTGCGCCACGTCGGCCTCGCCCATGCGCAGGCGGCGCGTCAGGAACACCATCGCGTGCGCGCGGCGCGTCGAGATGTCCCAGAAACTGGCCAGCGCGGCGCTGTTGACGGGAATCGCCTGGCGCGCCAGCAGTCCGGTCATCAGGGCCGCGACCTGGTTAATCCCCAGGAACAGGATGGCTTGCTCGATCGACTTGGCCTTGCGCCGCCCGCCGTAGACGGCCGAATTGGCCAGCTTGAGCAGGGCGCCGGACATGCCGACGTCGCTCGCCACGATCCGGCCGATGGCGTCCGGCGATGGATCGTCGGCCCCCAGCTCGCGCTGCAGATCGGCGAGCAGACTCGGCCGCGGTGGAATGCGGATCGACTTGATCAGGGCATCGACTTGGTCGGTTTGGGGGGCGTGCTCGACGACGGTATTCATGAAATGGCGGGGCGGAGAGGGCATCTCGGACGTTGCGGGGGAACGTGTCACTATACTCCAGCCGACAAAATATTGCAGCAAGGCAATGTGCAAATCAACTGGTTAATGTGGCAATTCCACCATAGCGCCAGTGCACTGACGTGCGCGCTAGAATCCAGCCATGGCTATTTCGACAATTGCAGGAATTGATTTTTCAGCCGATGCCGCCACCGTGGCGCGCCAGCTGATCGGCGTGACGGTGCTGCTCGACGGCGTTGGTGGCCGCATCGTCGAGACCGAGGCGTATGACCGTGAAGATGCTGCTTCGCACGCGTTTGCCGGCGAGACCGAGCGCAACGCCTCGATGTTCGGCCCGCCCGCGCATGCCTACGTCTACCGCTCGTATGGGATCCACTGGTGCCTGAACTTCGTGTGCTGCGAGGCGGGGCACGGGGCCGGGGTATTGATCCGCGCGCTGGAACCGGTGGCGGGGCTGGACGTCATGCGCGCGCGGCGCGATGCGCTGGAAGAGCGCGCGCTGTGTTCGGGGCCGGGCAAGTTGTCCCAGGCGCTGGGCGTGACGCGTGCGCACGACGGGATGGCGCTGGCGGGAGCGTCGTTTACCTTGCTGCCGGCAGAGACGGGGCTGGTCGTCGTGGAGGGCATCCGCATCGGCATCTCGAAGGCGGTCGATGTGCCGTGGCGTTTCGGCCTGGCCGGCTCGCGTTTTTTAAGCCGGCCAATCCGCGGCCAGGCCAGCAACTAAGCTGACCCGCGCCGGCGCGCTGTCGCCGGCGGCAGTGCCGGTACCGGCTTCGCGCGCATCGTGCTGGTGCGGCTGCGCCGTTCGGCGACCCCCTGGAAGCCTGCCGCCAGCGTGTCTTCGTGCTGCACATCGACCTCTTCCACCTCGTCGTCGCCCGGTGCGATGCGGAAGATCGCGACGGCCCTGGCCAGGTTGACGGTCTGCTCGTGCAGGCTCTCGGCCGCCGCTGCGGCCTGCTCGACCAGCGCTGCATTCTGCTGCGTCATGCTGTCCATCTGTCCGACCGCGCGATTGACGTCGGCGATGCCGTCGGCCTGCTCGGTGCTGGCGATGCTGATGCGCCCGATGATGTCGTTCACCTGGCGCACCGACGAGACGATGTCGCCCATGCTGGCGCCGGCTTCGCTGACCGACGCGTTGCCCCGTTCGATGATGCTGACCGAGTCCGCGATCAGGCCCTTGATCTCTTTGGCCGCCGCCGCCGAGCGCTGCGCCAGCGTGCGCACTTCGGACGCCACCACGGCAAAGCCGCGCCCCTGTTCGCCGGCACGTGCTGCTTCCACCGCTGCATTCAGGGCCAGGATATTGGTCTGGAACGAGATGCCATCGATGACGCCGATGATCTCGACGATCTTGCGCGAGCTGGCCTGGATCGATTCCATCGTCGTCACGGCGCCTTGCACCGCCTGGCCGCCGCGCGCGGCCAGTTGCGCCGCTTCGGCCGCGAGCTCGGACGCCTGGCGCGCATTGCTGGCGTTGTCCTTGACCGCCGTGGTCAAGGTCTCCATCGTGCTGGCTGTCTGCTCGAGCGAACTGGCCTGCATCTCGGTGCGGCTCGACAGGTCCATATTGCCGGTGGCGATTTCCTGCGATGCCGTGTCGATCGAGCGCACCGACGTCATCACGCTGCGCAGCGCGGCATTCAGGCGTGCGATCGTGTGATCCAGCGCGCGGCCCGTGTCGGCAATTTCGTCGCGGCCCTGCGCGTCCACGGGCGGCGCGTCAAGCCGGCCCTCGGCCAGTTCGCCGACCGTGTGCGCGATCGAGTGGATCCCGGCCAGCATCGCGCGCCGCACCAGCATCGTCACCGCCAGCGACAGCGTAATCGACAGCAGCACCAGGCCGGCCATGGTCCAGCCCAGCATGCGAAATTCAGCTCTGGCAGCGGCGTAGGCTTCCTGGTTCATGGTCTTTTCGATCTGCGCCAGTTGCGTCAGCGCGGCGTCGAGCGCGCCGAACTGCTGCTCGGCCTTCTGCATCGCGTTGGTGGCGATCGACTGGTCCACGGCGGCCATCTCGATCGTCTCGCCGATCGCCTTGCGATAGCGCGCCAGCGCTGCCTGCGACGCTGTGACCGGCGCGCGCTCCTCCTGCTCGGCGGCGTGCGCGAACTTGCCCAGTTTGTCGCCGATGGCGGCGTGGCGGCGGCCGATGTCGGCCGTCAGCGCGCGCAAGCGGTTCTGCGCGAAGCTGCCGTTGGTCCAGGCCAGCAACTGGTAAGCGTTGGCGTGCGCGAAGCGCGCCTCACCGGCGACATCGGCCACCGCCTGCAGGCGCGCCGCGCGCACCTGCACCATGTGTTCGAGCGAGGCGTTCTGGCGCACCATGCCGTAGTAGGCGGCGCCCGACAGCATGGTCAGCAGCACGAGCACGAGGCCCGGGGCCAGCAGCAGTTTCTGGCCGATCCGCAGTTTGTTCAGCATGGGTCACTCCACAAAAAAAGCTGCCATCGCGGGCAGGGCGACGGCAGCTACAGCAGGGGATGCGCGACAACAGCGCAGGCTTATTTCTTGTAGATGCCCGCTTCGAGCACCACGCCGTCGACCAGCAGGATGTAGGTGGTCTTGGGCTCGATCTTGCCCGTGGCGGGATTTTTGTACTGGTAGTCGACCCAGCCTTTGCCCTTGGCAGCAGCCAGCTCGATGATCTCGCGCCGGTACTTCTTGCCGTTTGCATCGGGCACGTCGGTCAGGTCCTTGCCGACAATCGACGGGTTATAGGGATGGGCCAGCACGATGCCGGTCTTGACGTCGCGCAGGTCGATGTACAGCTCGCCCTGGACAAAATCCGGGTCCTTGGCATTGATGCGCTTCATCATTTCACCCTTGCCCTTGGCCTTGATCAGGGCGGCGCCGCGCTCGGCCATGGCGATGGCGTCCTTCTCGGTCGGTTCATTGGCCAGGGCGGCGGTCGATGCCAGCCCCAGGCACAGGGCGGCGGCAGTGGCGGTGGCGATCAGTTTCATGGTGGTGCGTCCTTTCGCGTTGAATGCATCAGAAATATTGCTTAAGTGCACTCACTACTCTAGCGGCGCGTGTCCTTGCCGGATTGCGCACGCACAAGCGACTGGAAATCGCCCCGGCTGCCGTTGCGCCGATGCCGCACTTTTTCCTACTCCTGCCCGTGATTGTCCTATCCACGCCGTCAGACACCATCTCATTGATTGATGGCAATCGGTGTCCATTCGGCCTGCCTAAGATGGGTTCTTTCCGGCAATCCGCCGGCCCTCCCACCGTCTTCTTCTGGAGTTCTCCGTGAACACGACTGCAACGACGCCCCCCAAGTTCAAGCCCTTCACGCGCCAGTCAATCGTGACCGCGCGCCAATGGGAATGGCTCACGCCCGAGCTGCAGGAAGCCGTGCAGGTGGTCTCGCACGTGCTGCCGTTTCGCACCAATGCGTACGTGATGGATACGCTGATCGACTGGTCGCGCGTGCCGGACGATCCGATCTACCGGCTGACGTTTCCGCACCGCGACATGCTCCCGGCCACCGAATACGAGCAGCTGCGCGAGCTGGTGCTGGTCAAAAAAGATGATGCCGCGATCGCGCGCCTGGTGCACGCGATCCGCATGCGCATGAACCCGCACCCGGCCGGCCAGATGACGCACAACGTACCGCGCGTGAACGATGCGCCGCTCAAGGGCTTGCAGCACAAGTACAAGGAAACGGTGCTGTTCTTTCCGAGCGCCGGCCAGACCTGTCACGCCTACTGCACCTTCTGCTTTCGCTGGCCGCAGTTCGTCGGCATGGATGACCTGAAGTTCGATGCGCGCGAGTGCGGCGAACTGGTGGATTATCTGAAGGTGCACAAGGAGGTCACCGATGTCCTGATCACCGGGGGCGACCCGATGATCATGAATACGCGCTCGCTGGCCGAATTCCTAGAGCCGCTCCTGATCCCCGAACTGGACCACATCCAGAACATCCGCATCGGCACCAAGTCAGTGGCGTACTGGCCGCAGCGCTTCGTGTCGGACAAGGACAGCGACGATCTGATGCGCCTGTTCGAGAAGGTGGTCGCCAGCGGCAAGAACCTGGCCATCATGGGCCATTACAACCACGCGGTCGAACTGCGCGCACCGATCGCGCAGCAGGCGGTCAAGCGCATCGTCGGCACCGGCGCCACGCTGCGCATGCAGGGGCCGCTGATCCGCCACATCAACGAAGACCCGAAAAGCTGGGCTGAATTGTGGACCACCGGCGTGCGCCTGGGCGCGATTCCCTACTATATGTTCGTCGAGCGTGACACAGGCCCGCGCGACTACTTCGCACTGCCGCTGGCGCGCGCCCACGAGATCTTCCAGGAAGCCTATTCGATGGTCTCGGGCCTGTCGCGCACCGTGCGCGGGCCGTCGATGAGCGCGTTCCCTGGCAAGGTCGTGATCGACGGCGTCGTCACGATCAATGGCGAAAAGCTGTTCGCACTGCAGTTTCTGCAGGCCCGCAATCCGGAATGGGTGCGGCGGCCGTTCTTTGCCAAATATGACGCCACGGCGACCTGGCTCGATCACCTGAAACCGGCGTTCGGGCGCGACCGCTTTTTCTTTGAAACGGAAAGCGGCGGCCCGCTGCGGGGCGCGGGCGGTCGCGTGATTCCGCTGGTGCCGGCCGGCCAGCGCGGTCACGCCCAGCCCGACGCGGCGTAACCGTACGACGTTCAGCGAGAGCCTGCGCCATGCAGCCCGCCGCCACATTGACTGCGCCTGCCACCCCACGCCTGTCCGGCCTGGCGGTGTTCGTGTACGTGTTCGTGCCGTTCGCGCTGGGGCATTACCTGTCCTCGCTGCTGCGCAACGTGAATGCGGTGCTGGCATCGCAACTGGCGAGTGCACTCGCGCTCACGCCGGGCCAACTGGGGCTGCTCACCAGCGCGTTCTTCTTTGCGTTCGCGCTGGTCCAGCTGCCGGTGGGGATGGCGCTGGACCGTTACGGGCCGCGTCGCGTACAGGTGGCGATGCTGCTGGTGGCATCCTGCGGCGCAGTGCTGTTCGCGCGTGGCGGGGGCTTCTGGAGCCTGCTGGTCGCGCGCGCCGTCATGGGGTGCGGCCTGGGTGGCTGCTTCATGGCGGCGGTCAAGGCCGTGTCGATCTGGATCGCACCCAGCCGGCTGCCGTCGGTGCACGGCTACCTGATCGCCGTGGGCGGCATGGGTGCGGCCAGCGCGACGACGCCGGTGCGCGCGATGCTCGCGTACACCGACTGGCGCGGCCTGTTCCTGCTGCTGGCCGGGCTGGTCGCCTGCACGGGGCTGTTGATTGCGCTGCTGTATCCGAAGACGGGCGATGCGGCGCCCGGCCGAAGCCCGTTATCACCCGTATTGCCGGCGCTGCGCGAGGTCTGGCGCGCGCCCGGCTTTCGCGCCGTGGTGGCGCTGGTGCTGGTACCGCATGCGGTGTTCTTCGGCGTGCAGGGCCTGTGGATCGGGCGTTGGCTGGCCGACGTGGCGCTGTATCCGGAAGACGCCGTCGCCTACCTGCTGTATCTGGGCATGGCGGGGGTGGTGTTCGGCGCCATCGCAGTGGGGATGATCACCGAGTGGGCCGGGCGGCGCGGCATGCCGCCGCTCGATGTGGCAGCCGCCGGCATCACGATGTTCGTGCTGATACAGGCGGCGTTCGTGATCGGCTACCGGCCCAGCTTTCCGTGGCTGTCGGTGATGTTCACGCTGGCGGGCACGGTCACCGGTATCGACTACGCGATCGTGGCCCAGTCGATGCCACGGGCCCTGACCGGGCGCGCCGCCACCTTCCTGAACCTCTTGATCTTCATCGGTGCCTTCCTGGTGCAGGCCGGCTTTGGCGTGGTGATCGGGCTGTGGCAGCCCGACCTGCTGGGGCACGCGCCCGCCGCCGCCTACCGCTGTGCGTTTGCGCTGCTGGTGCTGATCCAGGTACCAGGGTTGTGGCAATACGCGCGCCGCCGCAGGGGAGCGCCCCTGCCGGCCGTCTGAGATTGCTCCGGCGTAACGTACGTGGTGTAATGTTTTGTCAATATAAGATTTCCCTACTATATTCTGGGGGAACACCATGCGACATCATCTTCCGCGCCTGTGCGCCGGCGCCACCATCCTGTTGCTGGCCGCCTGCGGCGACAAGTCGACGCTGCCGCAAGGCGCCGACATCGGGCCGCAGCCCGAGCTCAAGGCACCCAACAAAACCCTGATCCCGACGGTCAACATCGCAAAGGCCACTGGCTGGCCCGCCGGTGTGATGCCCACTGCGGCGGCCGGCCTGGAAGTGAACGCCTTCGCCACGGCGCTCGACCATCCGCGCTGGGTGTACGTGCTGCCCAATGGCGACGTGCTGGTGGCCGAGTCGAATGCCCCGGCCAAGCCGGAGGCCGGCGGGATTCGCAACTGGATACAGAGCAAAGTGATGGCCCGCGCCGGCGCCGGTGTGCCGAGCGCGAACCGCATCACGCTGCTGCGCGACGCCGACGGCGACGGCGTGGCCGAGTTGAAAACGGTCTTCCTGAAGAACCTGCATTCGCCGTTCGGGATGGCGCTGGTGGGCGACATGCTGTATGTGGCCAATGCGGATGCCATCGTGCGCTTCAACTACAAGGAAGGCGCCACCGAAATCACGGAAGCCGCGCAGCCGGTCGCGCCGCTGCCGGCCGGGCTGAACCACCACTGGACCAAGAACATCATCGCCAGCCAGGATGGCAAGAAGCTGTATGCCACGGTCGGCTCGAACAGCAACGCCGCCGAAAACGGCATGGACGTCGAAAAGAACCGCGCCGCGATCCTCGAAGTGGACCTGGCCAGCGGCGCAGGTTTTGGCAAGGTCCGCGTGTTTGCGTCGGGCCTGCGCAATCCGAACGGCATGGCGTGGAATCCGGACACGGGGGCGCTGTGGACGGTCGTGAACGAGCGCGATGAAATCGGCAGCGACCTGGTGCCCGACTACCTGACGTCGGTGAAGGAGGGCGGCTTCTACGGCTGGCCGTACAGCTACTACGGCAAGAACGTCGACGCGCGCGTCAAGCCGCAGCGGCCTGATTTGGTGGACAAGGCGATCGTGCCCGACTACGCGCTGGGTGCGCACGTGGCCGCACTGGGCCTGACGTTCTATGAAGGCACGCTGCTGCCGGCGCAGTACCGCAACGGCGCGATCATCGGCAACCACGGTTCATGGAACCGCAAGCCGCGCTCGGGCTACAACGTCGTGTTCATTCCGTTCAGGGATGGCATGCCGAACGGGAAACCGGTCGACATTCTCAGTGACTTCGTCAACAAGGATGGCGAAGCGCAGGGCCGGCCGGTGGGCGTTGCCGTGGACAAGAAGGGCGCAGTGCTGGTGGCGGACGATGTCGGCAACGTGATCTGGCGGGTGGTGCCGGACGCCGGTTGATGCCCGTCCATCATCCGGCGACGATCCATACTTGCGCCGGATGATCTCGCTGTCAACCATCACCGCGTGGAAGGCGGAGCCGTCCACGCGTCGATTGTCGGCGTTTCCGTTTTCGCGTCAGATCCTCAGGCACACCCCGTCACCAAGAGCACCGGAATCCCGGTCCACGCCACCGCCACCACGGCCAGCACCGCGCTGGCCGCACCCACATAATCCACAAACTCGTCGGACCCCTGGCGCAGGCGCTTGCCGGCCAGGGCGCCGACCCACACGCACGCCGCCATCGACAGCAGCGTCGCGCCGCCCAGCAGCCACGGATTGGGGCCCCCAACACGCAGCGCGCCCGGCGTGCACTGGCTCGCCGCCACGATGTACGCAAACGCGAAGTGCACGCCCCAGATCAGCAAGGGCAGCGAGGCGCGCGTGGCGCGCGAAAAGAAATGGTCGCTCATCGCATCACTCCATTACCAGCAGCAGGCCGCGGATCACCAGAAATCCGGCGAAGCCCTGCAGCGTCACGTAATGCCAGATCAGCGCGATATTGTCGCGCGTGGCGCGGTTCTCGGCACTGATCATGCCGCGCCAGGCGCGCACGCACAGGTACGGGGCTGCCAGCAGCAGCACGAACAGCATGATGCCCTGGAAGCCGAGCAGGATCGAGATCGATGCGCTCCACGTATCGCGGGTGCCGTCCAGGTTCACGAGGCGCCAGCTGTAGACGTCGATGCCGAAGGCGCCGGCGGTGCAGGCCAGTGCCACGATCAGCACCCACGGCGTGAGCTTGTTCGAGACCCGGTCGCTCAGCCACACCAGCGCGGAGCCGCCCACCAGCAGGCCGGCCGACAGCAGCGTCCACGACCACGCCGGCAGCGATGCGCCCGGCGGTGGGCAGATCTGCAGCCGCATCGATGTGTGAATGTAGACGTAGGCGAACGAGCAGTAGATCAAAAACAGCACGATCAGCATGATGAACGTGCCCCACCACGAGTGCGACGCCGTACCGCGCGCCCCGATCGGCAGCGTGACGCCGCCGCCGATGTCGGCCTCGCGCATCGGCACCTTCTGGTCCGACTGCCACAGCCAGGCGATGATCGAGCCGATGGCGATCACGCCGCAGATCGTCGCCAGCACGTTGGCCTTGACGGTCAGCAGCAGGAAGAAGCCGGCGGTGCCGAAGGCGCCCAGCACGGTCAGCCAGCTGTCGCCCGGCAGGATCATCAGGTAGGTCGGCCTGGCGCTGACCGGGCTGGTGGAGATGGTTTCGCGGCGGCCGGTGACGGTGTTGGGCAGGTAGTGACGGCCTTCGGCGACTTCCTGCGACAGCGTCGGCTGGTCCCACAGCGGATCGTCCGACGTAACGATCGGGATGCTGCGGTTGCCGTAGTCTTCCGACGGCAGCCATTCGAGCGTGGCCGCATTCCACGGATTGCCCACGTCCTTGGTCGGGCGGCGCAGCGTGCGCGTGGCGTCGACGATCATCAAGAGGATGCCGAGCGCGAACAGGAACGAGCCCAGGGTCGAGATCATGTTCAGCGCATCCCAGCCCATCTCGCTCGAATACGTGTAGACGCGGCGCGGCATGCCGAACAGGCCCGTGATGTGCATCGGGAAGAAGCTGATGTTGAAGCCCCCGAACAGCAGCCAGAAAGTCCATTTCGACAGGCGCTCGGACATCGTGTTGCCGTTGATGAGCGGGATCCAGTAGTAGATCGCGGCAAACACCGGGAACACCATGCCGCCGATGAGCACATAGTGCAGGTGGGCCACGATGAAGTAGGTGTCGTGCACCTGCCAGTCGAACGGGATCACGGCCACCATCACGCCGGTCAGGCCGCCGAGCACGAAGATGAACATGAAGCCGAGCATGAACAGCGTCGGCGCATTCATCCTGATGCGGCCACTCCACAGCGTGGCGATCCAGCCGAACACCTGGATGCCGGTGGGAATCGCCACGGCCATGCTAGCCGCCGAGATCAGGCTCATTTCAATGACGCCCAGGCCCGCCGTGAACATGTGGTGCGCCCACAGGCCGAAGCTGAAGATGCCCACGCCAACGAGTGCGACGACGATCGCGCGGCGGCCCACCAGGCGGTTGCCGGCAATCGTTGGGATCATCGTCGAGATCATGCCGGCGGCCGGCAGGAAGATGATGTAGACCTCGGGGTGGCCGAAGAACCAGAACAGGTGCTGCCAGATGATCGGGTCGCCGCCGCGTTCTGGGTCGAAAATCGGCAGGTTCAGCGCTCGCTCCAGTTCGAGCAGCGCCGTGCCGGCAATCACGGCCGGGAAGGCGATGATGATCATCACGCCCACGACCAGCATGGCCCACGCATACACCGGCATGCGGCGCAGCGTCATGCCCGGCGCGCGGGTAAACAGGATGCCGACGATCAGTTCGATGGCACCGGCAATCGCGGAAATCTCGATGAAGCCGATCCCCAGCAGCCAGAAGTCGGCGTTGAGGCCAGGCGAATACTTCATGCCCGTCAGCGGCGGGTACATGAACCAGCCGCCGTCCGGCGCCAGGCCCCAGAACAGCGTGCAGAAGAAGGCCAGGCCACCGAACGCGTAGCACCAGAACGCATACGCGGACAGGCGCGGGAACGGTAGATCGCGCGCGCCCAGCATATTGGGCAGCAGGTAGACGGCAATCGCCTCGACGATCGGAATCGCGAACAGGAACATCATCACGGTGCCATGCATCGTGAAGATCTGGTTGTAGGTGCCGGCCGAGACCAGGTCGTTGTCCGGCACCGACAGTTGCACCCGCATGATCAGGGCCAGGATGCCGGCGAGGATGAAGAACAGGATCGCCGTGCCGATGTACAGCAGGCCGATATTGGTGTTGTTGACCGACTTGAAGAAGCCCAGGCCGGATGGCGTCTTCCACACGGCCTCCAGTTTTTCCAGCTCCTCTGGCGGGCGTGGGGCGGAGTTGGGTAAGGTTGCGTCGCGCGTCATTTCAGGTGCTCAAGGTAGGTGGCCAGTGCGCGCAGGGTCTCGCCGTCCAGGTCCGGGGAGGGCGGCATGAAGACGCCCGTTTTGATGGCTTGCGGGTCGGCGATCCAGCCGGCCAGCGTACCACGGTGATTGCGCAGCGTGCCAGCGGCGATATGCCGGCGGCTGCCGATATGCGTCAGGTCGGGACCGAGGCGCGGCGCATCGGCAATCCGTTCATCCAGCTGCGGCGCGACATCGGTCACGCCGCGGATCGTGTGGCAGGTCTGGCACTGCTGCGCGAGAAACGCCTCGCGGCCGCGCTGCAGGATCGTGGTGTCGGCCGGCAGGGCAGGCTGGCCCTGGCGCGCGAGCCAGGCATCGAACTCGGGACGCGGCAGGGCGATCACGTGAAACGCCATGCGTGCGTGCTGCTCGCCGCAGTATTCGGCGCACTGGCCGCGGTAGGTGCCCGGCTTGTCGGCGCGCAGGTTCAGGCCTGTCACGCGGCCCGGGATCATGTCGCGCTTGCCCGCCAGCGACGGTACCCACAGGCTGTGGATCACGTCCGATGCGGTCAGGCCCAGGTAGACCGATTCGCCGACCGGGATGTAGATTTCGTTGGCGCTGATGATTTCGCGGTTGCTTGTGGGGTCGCGGTAGCGCACTTCCCACCACCACATCTTGCCGGTCACCGAGATGCTCAATGCCTTGTGCGAAGTTTGCGGCACCAGTTGGCCAGTGCGCCAGGTGCTCCAGGTGAGCAGCGCTGTCAGCACGATCACGGGAAACGCGATGCCGGCACCCAGGATCCAGACACCCGGCGTGATCGGGCGCGCCTGGCGCCGCATGGCCAGCGCGAGCAGGCCCATGACGATGGCGAAGATCACCGCGCCGCCGACAAACAGGACCCACGTGAACTGATAAATGATGGCCGCGTCGGCGCCGGCCGGGTGCATGACGGACTGGATGTCGCTTATTGGCGTCATATTATTTGAGCGAATACATGAAGGCGGCCATGTGGCGCGCTTCTTCGTTGCTGATGCCGAGCGCTGGCATCAGGGTGCCGGGTTTCACGGCAGGAGGATTCTGCAGGAAGCGGATCATGTTCTCCGGCTGGTTCGGGATGCTGCCGGCGATGTAGCTCATGCGGCCCATGGCCTGAAGCGACGGACCGGCATCGCCATTCGGACCCTGGACCTCGGGGATGAAGTGGCAGGCGGCGCACTGGTACTGCTGCACCAGCAAGCGGCCGCGTTCGGGGTCGCCGCCGGCCACGCGCGAGGCGGGTGCTTCCTTGGTACAGCCGCTTGCCAGCACTGCGCAGACGAGCACGGTGCCAGTAGTCAGGCCAGCCCGCAGCACAGGAAACAAGCGTCGGTATTGACGAGATGGGTTGCGCACGGTTGATTTTTCGTGAAAAAGCGATGGCTTTTATAATACAAGGAAAGTAGATGTCATTCTTTCAACTGGACGCCCTAGGCTATGCTATCTAATCGCGCACGACTTATTGTCAAGACCATGGTGTTGACCCTGCTGGGCGCGGGCACGATCGGCGCCGTCGGTGGCCTGATCGTGCTGCGCGGGGGCTTCTATGACCTGAGCGCGATCACGCAGCATTACGCGCTGGTCTACACGGTGCTGGGCGAGGGCATGCAGTACTCGGTGCAGAATCACGCGCGCGAGGTCGTGGTGCCACCGAACCTGAATACGCCCGAGCGCCTGCAGCGCGGCGCGCTGGTCTACCAGGCCAACTGCGTGCAATGCCACGGTGGACCGGGCGTGGCACCCAGCACGATCGGCATGAGCATGCAGCCTGCCCCGGGGCCGCTGGTCGATGCGGATGTCAACTGGAAGACGCGCGAGTTGTACTGGATCACCCGCAACGGCATCAAGATGAGCGGCATGCCGGCCTGGGAATACCACCTGAGTGAGCCGGACATGTGGGCGGTGGTGGCGTTCGTGGGCGCCATGCCGGGCATGACAAGCCAGGACTTCAAACGCATGACGGCGGGCGGCGCCGTTCCGCCGCATGTCGAACGGACAGCAACGGACCGCGCGCAGCAGGGTCAGGAAGGCCAGCCATGAAATCCACGATCACCGTCATTCTCGGCCTGTCCGCGCTGCTGGCCGGCTGCGCGCCGAAACTGGCCCCCGGCCTGGTGGGCGACCCGATGCGCGGCAAGATCGCCGCTGCGCAATACGCCTGCCATTCCTGCCACGTGGTGCCGGGCGTGCCTGGTTCCGACGTACGCGTGGGCCGGCCGCTCGACGAACTCGCGCAGCAGCGCTACATCGCGGGCAAGCTGCCCAACACCCAGGCCAATCTGGTGCGCTGGATCCGCGATCCGCAGGCGATCGATCCGGGCAACGCGATGCCGAACATGGGCGTGAGCGAGCGCGATGCGATCGATATCAGCGCCTACCTGCTGAGCCACTAAGGCAGTCATTGACACCATTCATTGGTATCATTCGCGTTTTTCTACAGGAATGACATCATGAGACTGGTCCGCTATGGCCGCCCGGGCAAGGAAAAGCCGGGCCTGTTCGATGAAGAGGGCCGCCTGCGCGACCTGTCCGGCATCATCGACGACATCGATCCGTCGCAGCTGTCCGATAAGGCGCTGCGCAAACTCGCCAAACTCGACCAGAAAACGCTGCCGCTCGTGCGCGGTAATCCGCGCTTGGGCGTGCCGGTCAAGGGCGTCGGCAAATTCATCGGCATCGGCATGAACTACCTGGACCACGTGCGCGAAACGGGCGCCGAGGTGCCGGCCGAACCGATCTTCTTCACCAAGGCGATCAGCGCCCTGAACGGCCCGGACGATCCGATCCAGCTGCCGAAAGGCTCGAAGAAAACCGACTGGGAGGTCGAACTCGGTGTGATCATCGGCACGCGCGCGCAGTACGTGAGCGAAGAAGACGCGCTCAAGTTCGTGGCCGGCTATTGCGTGGTGAATGATGTGACTGAGCGCGCCTATCAGTTCGAGATGGGTTCGCAGTGGGACAAGGGCAAGGGCTGCGATACCTTCGGCCCGGTCGGCCCGTTCCTCGTCACGCGCGACGAGATCCTCGACGTGCAGGATCTCGATCTGTACCTGGAACTGAACGGCAAGCGCATGCAGACCGGGAACACGGCCAGCATGATCTTCAGCGTCGCGCAGCTCGTGAGCTACGTGTCGCGCTTCATGACGCTCGAACCGGGCGACATCATCACCACCGGCACGCCGCCTGGCGTGGGCATGGGCCGCACGCCGCAGCGCTTCCTGAAAAAAGGCGACCAGCTGCGTCTGGGCATCGCCGGTCTCGGCGAGCAGCAGGCCGACGTTGTGGCGTATCCGAAGTAAGCAGTATCAGGGCGGGCCGCCGCGCGGCTCGCCGGTATCAGGTACGGCCGTGCGCGCCGTATTCATCACCATTGCCAGCAGCGTGTAGTAGCCGCAGATCCCCATCAGATCGACCGCGCCCTGTTCGCCGAACAGCGCCAGCGCATCCGCATACACGCGGTCCGGTACCGCCTTCGTCTCGTGCAGCGCGATGCAGAAATCGTGCACCACTGCCTCGTCGACCAGCATGTCCGCAGGCCGCTCGCGCGCCGCGATGGCCGCAATGACGGCCGCCGGAATCCCCGCCTGCGCCGCGATCGGCGCGTGGATCGCCCATTCCACGGCCTGGTCCCACTGGCGCGCCGTGACCAGGATCGCCAGCTCCGACAGCCGCACACCGAGCGCGCTGCGGTAGCGCAGGTACTCGCCCATGCGCTGTGCATGCAGCATCAGCTCGGGACTGCGCAGCGGCGGCACGAACGGGCCGTAGACGGCGCCGCGCGGGCCGTCGATGATCTCCTGCGCGGCGGCGCGCTGGGCCGTGGTCAACGCGTGATCGGGGATGGGGCCGAGACGTTCATTCATCGAGCATACCCGCCTGTTGTATCGAAATTGAAGGCAGGAAAATATTCGCACGGCCCGCGCTAAAAATCAAAAGAAGTGCCTCGGAGCACGCTTATCGTCAAGCGTTGCAGTCACCGCCGAGGGAGCCGTCCATGAGCCACATCATCCACCGCAACCTGCGCCAGATGCCGCCCACGGCGGTTGGCGGCGCAGGCATCGTGCTGCGCGACAGCACTGGCAAGACCTACCTCGACGCCAGCAGCGGCGCAGCCGTGTCGTCGCTGGGCCACGGCCACCCGGACGTGATCGCGGCCATGCACCGCCAGATCGACCGCTGCGCCTACGCCCACACCGCGTTCTTCACCACCGAAGTCGCTGAGCAACTGGCCGATCGCCTGATCGCCGGCGGGCCGCAGGACATGGGCGGCGTGTATTTTGTTTCGGGCGGCTCGGAAGCGATGGAGACCGCGCTCAAGCTGGCGCGCCAGTACTGGGTCGAAGCGGGCGAGCCGCAGCGCACGCAGTTCATCGCGCGCCGCCAGAGCTACCACGGCAACACGCTGGGTGCGCTGGGGGTGGGCGGCAACGAGTGGCGCAAGCGCGCCTTTGCCCCGCTGCTGAAAGAGGCGCTGCGCGTCGCGCCCTGCTACGCCTACCGGGGCTGCACCGACGGCATGTCGCTCGACGACTACACGGCCGGTCTGCTCGACGAACTCGAAACGGCTGTCATCAAGGCCGGGCCGGACACCATCATCGCTTTCGTCGCCGAGCCGGTGGTGGGCGCCACGGGCGGCGCGATCCCGCCCACGCCGGGCTACTTCCAGGGCGTGCGCGATATCTGCGACCGGCACCGCATCCTGTTCATCGCCGATGAAGTCATGTGCGGCATGGGCCGCACCGGCAGCATGTACGCGATCGGGCAGGAGGGCGTGGCGCCGGACATCGTGGCTGTGGCCAAGGGCCTGGGCGCCGGCTACCAGCCGATCGGCGCAGTGCTCGCGCACGAGGCGATCGTCGACACGCTGCGCCAGCGTAGCGGCATGTTCCAGCACGGGCACACGTATATCGGCCACCCGGTGGCGGCAGCGGCGGCGCTGGCGGTGCAGCACGTGATCGAGCGTGATGATCTGCTGGCGCAGGTAGCGCGCCGCGGCGCGCTGCTGCGGCGGATGCTGGACGAGGTGTTTGGCGCGCACGAACACGTGGGCGACATCCGCGGGCGCGGGTTGTTCCTGGCGCTGGAATTCGTGCGCGACCGCGAGACGAAGGCACCGTTCGCGCCGGAGTTGAAGCTGCATGCGGCGATCAAGTCCGAGGCGATGGCGCGCGGCTTGCTGGTCTATCCGATGGGTGGGACGATCGATGGCCAGCTGGGTGACCACGTGCTGCTGGCGCCGCCATTCATCGTGACGCCGGGGGAGTTGTCGGAGATCGTGGGACGGTTGGACGCGGCGGTCAAGGCCGCGTTGGCGACGGCCCTCGGGAGGTGAGGGACGCCGTTGGCGGTGTTACGCGACGACCTTGCGAATCCAGGCCGAGATGTCCTGCACCTCTTCGAGGCACAGCGTGTGCTGCATCGGATACGCATGCCACTCGACCTGGTAGCCGAGCGCCTCGACGACCTTGCGTGACTCCTCGGCGCGGGCAAACGGCACCACCGGATCCTGCACGCCGTGCGCCATGAAGGTCGGCGTGGCCAGGCTCGCTTCGCTGCGCTCGGCGCCGGCGACGCTGGACAGCGGCAGGTAGCCGGACAGGCACAGCATGCCCGCCAGTTTCTCGGGATGGCGCAAACCCGTCTGCAGCGTCATCGCGCAACCCTGCGAGAAGCCGGCCAGGATGATGCGCGAGGCCGGAATGCCGCGCGCTTTTTCGCGCGCGATCAGCGCCTCGACCTGCAACTGCGATGCGCGCAAGCCGCCTTCGTCTTCGCGCCGCGTGAGGTCGGTGGCGACGATGTCGTACCACGAGCGCATCACGTAGCCGCCGTTGATCGTCACCGGCATCGTGTTCGCATGCGGGAACACGAAGCGGATGCCCGGCAGGCTGGTCAGGTCCAGTTCACGCACGAGCGGCACGAAGTCATTGCCATCGGCGCCCAGGCCGTGCAGCCAGACGACGGCGATGGTCGGATTCGGGGCGGTCTCGATTTCGATATTGTCCAGCAGCTGGGTCATGGTGTCTTTCGCAATGCCGATTTGGGGCGGAAGGTCTGGCTCACCGCAGGATTGGTTTCCATATACGGGCCGCCAATCAGGTCGACGCAGTAGGGAACAGCCGCAAAGATGCCGCCGACGAGCGTGGCGCCGGTGTCGTCCTTGAGGCCTTCGAGCGTTTCCTTGATCGACTTGGGCTGGCCCGGCAGGTTCATGATCAACGCCGCATGGTCTGCGGTTTCACGGATCACGGCCGTCTGGCGCGACAGGATCGCGGTCGGCACGAAGCGCAGGCTGATCTGGCGCATCTGCTCGCCGAAGCCGGGCATCTCTTTGGTGGCGACGGCCAGCGTGGCCTCGGGCGTGACGTCGCGTCGCGACGGGCCGGTGCCGCCGGTGGTGAGCACCAGGTGGCAGCGCGCCGTGTCGACCAGCTCGATCAGCGTGGCTTCGATGGCCGCGCGCTCGTCCGGGATCAGGCGCGTCTCGATCCGGTACGGGGTCGTGAGCGCGCTGGCCAGCCAGTCTGTCAGCGCCGGGATGCCCTTGTCTTCGTAGACCCCACCGCTGGCGCGGTCGGAAACAGAGACAAGGCCGATCACCAGCACATCGTTGTTACTCGTCGTCGGACTCGTCATCGTTCGCTTCTTCGTCGGCAGCGGCAGCGGCGTCGGCTTTCTTCTTCTTTTGCAGGTCCTTGAGGATCTGGAAGATTTCGCGGAAGGCTTTCGGCGGCTTGGACTCGGCCACTTCCTTGCGCGCGTTGCGAATCAGGGTACGCAGGTGCTGGACGTCGAGTTCGGGGTTTTCTTCGAGCAGCACGGTCAGCGCCGTGTCGTCCGACAGCAGCTTGTCGCGGCGGCGTTCGAGCGCGTGCAGCGATGCTGTCTCGGCCTTCGACGCGCCTTTCCAGCTGTCGATCGTGCGCTGGATGACGGCGACTTCTTCTTCGTTCAGCGTGCGCATTTTCTTGCCCACGAATTGCAGCGCGCGGCGCCGGCCTTCGTGGTTGGTGATGCTCTGGCACGTGAGGATGGCATCGCGCACGTCCTCCGGCATCTCGACGCGCTTGACGCGGTCACGCGCCGCTTCGACGAGCTGCTCGCCGAGCTTTTGCAACTCGTTCGACTGGCGCTTGAGCTCCGACTTGGAGGGACGGTCGTACTCTGGTTCGAACTCGTTGGACTGGAAGCCCACCGAGCCGCGATTTGGATTAGGCATGATTTGAATGATTTGATTGGCACTGGGCCGATCAGTGAAAACAGTAAACGGCTGCTATGATAACTGTTTTAGGGCTGGCCACGAAAAACACCGATGAATGACACCCCTTTTACCCACACCCAGGATCAGCTGAAACAGCTGGCGCGCGACATGCTGGCCCTTGCGCGCGAGCAGGGCGCGTCTGATGCGGCAGTCGAAATCAGCGAAGGGAGCGGGTTGTCGGTTTCTGTGCGTAAAGGCAACATCGAGACGATCGAGCAGAACAAGGACAAGGGCCTGGGTATCACCGTGTATTTTGGCCAGCGCCGCGGCAACGCGAGCACGTCCGATTTTTCCGCCGCTTCGCTCAAGGCCACCGTCGAAGCCGCATCGAACATCGCGCGCTTCACGGCCGAAGACGACTGCGCCGGCCTGCCCGACGCCGATCTGATCGAAACCGCACCGCGCGACCTGCGCCTGTTCTACCCGTGGCCGATCACCACCGAACAAGCCGTCGAACTGGGCCAGCGCTGCGAAGCCGCCGCGTTTGCCGTCGACAAGCGCATCACCAACAGCGAAGGCGCCAGCGTCTATGTGCAGCAGTCGCACTTCGTCGCTGCCAACTCGCGTGGTTTCATCGGCGGCTACCCGTTCTCGCGCCACACGATCTCGGTCGCGCCCATTGCCGGCAAGGGCAATGCGATGCAGCGCGACGACTGGTACACGTCGTCGCGCGACCCCAAGCAACTGGCCGCGCCTGAAAAAGTCGGCCGCTACGCCGCCGAGCGCGCGCTGGCGCGCCTGAACGCCCGCAAGCTGACCACCCGCACCTGCCCGGTGCTGTTCGAAGCGCCGCTGGCCGCGGGCCTGTTGGGCGCGTTCGTGCAAGCCGTCTCCGGTGGCGCGCTGTACCGCAAGTCCACGTTCCTGCTCGACATGCTCGGCAAGCAGGTGTTCCCATCGCATATCCAGGTAGTCGAAGACCCGCACCTGATCGGCGGCGTCGGCTCGGCCCCGTTCGATGACGAAGGCGTCAAGACGGTGCGCCGCAAGGTGATCAACGATGGCGTGCTGCAAGGCTATTTTTTGTCGTCGTACACGGCGCGCAAGATGGGCATGCCAACGACCGGTAACGCCGGCGGCGCGCACAACCTCGAGATCGTCTCGACGGCCACGCGCCGCACCGATGACTTCGAGGGCATGCTGCGCAAGCTGGGCACGGGCCTCCTGGTTACCGAACTGATGGGGCAGGGCGTCAACTACGTCACCGGCGACTATTCGCGCGGTGCCTCCGGTTACTGGGTCGAGCAGGGCGTGATCCAGTATCCGGTCGAAGAAATCACGATCGCCGGCAATATGCGCGATATGTTCCAGCAGATCGTTGCCGTCGGCACCGACACGCTGGTTCGCGGCAACAAGACCACGGGCTCGATTCTGATCGAGAACATGGTCATTGCCGGCAACTAAGGAAAACGCATGACCCGTTTCGTTCGCATCGACAAGGAAAGCAGCCCGAAGACCGTGCTGCTCAACCTCGACCTGGTAGCCACCGTCGAGCTCGCTCCCCAATCCGATCTGCTCAGCTCGAGCGGTGACAGCCGCAAGGTGTATGCCACCTTCCTGGCACCGGATAAAACCGCGATCGCCACCCTGCATTTCGACAGCAGCAGCGACGCCAATGCCTGGGTAAAGACGCATCTGGGCGTGGATCTGTAAGTCCTACGGTCGATGTTCTCCGTGCAGTGGAGATAAAAAAGCGCCGTCGATCCGACGGCGCTTTGCATTGCACGTCCTCGTTCCGAAAAGCTGGGGTCAGGTCTGACATTCGGACACGATCTCGACAGTCGGGCAGTCGGAACTCGCTGGTACCAGGCCACGCTAATGCTGAGCAAGACGCTACTGGGCGTGGCTATGGCTGAGGTCGTGTCCGAATGTCAGACCTGACCCTAGCTGGTGTCAGGTTTAAGGCTGAGGTCGTGTCCAAATGTCAGACCTGACCCCAGCTGTGTTGGGAGGAGTGAGGCTAGCTTATTTGCGCGCGCGGATTGCTTTCAGCACCGGCTGCAGCACGGCCGCGCCCAGGCGTGCGCTGCGTGCGCCGTCCCAGCCGACCAGCGGATCCGGGTCGTTTGCATTGTCCTTGAACGGCAGTTCGAGCGTCAGCGACAGGGCGCCGAAGGTGTGCGTGATGTGCGGTGAACCCATGGTCAGGGTCTGGTCGGTGTACGGCGTCTTGCCGTAGCCGTGCACGTCCTGGAAGTCCGGGCTGGCGACCTTGAAGTCGGCGATGAAGCTGGCCTGCACCGCGCCTTGCTCGGCGGTGAAGTTCGGCAGCGACTCGCTGCCGGCCACGAACACGTACGGCAAGCCTTCGTCGCCGTGCACGTCGAGGCACACGTCCACGCCCGTCTCGTGCATCTTCTGGCGCACCAGGAAGACTTCCGGGCTGCGCTCCATGCTCGGATTGAGCCACTCGCGGTTCAGGTTCGCGCCGGCGGCATTCGTGCGCAGGTTGCCGCGCACCGAGCCGTCCGGGTTCATGTTCGGTACCACGTAGAACACCGACTCTTTCAGCAGCTGGCGGCCGAACGGGTTGGCCGGATCGAGCAGGGCGTCGAGCATGCCTTCGACGAACCATTCGGCCATCGTCTCGCCCGGGTGCTGGCGCGCGATGACCCAGACCTTTTTCTTGCCCTCGGCCGGCTCGCCGATCACCAGCATGTTCAGGTCGCGGCCGTCGACGGTCGAACCCAGGTCGAGCATGCGCACGTTTTCGGCCATCTGGGCGCGGTCGAGCAGCTCGAGGTGGCGTTCGAACGAATACGGCTCGAAGTAGGCGTAATACACGCTATCCATGCCGGGCGTGTGCTCGATGGCCAGCACGCTGCCGTCGAACGATGTCGGTACGCGGAACCAGTTCACGCGGTCGTAGCTCGCCATCGCCTGGTAGTTTTCCCAGCCGGCCGGATAGGCGGCCTTGCCGGCATTGAGCAGGCGGATGGTGCAGGCTTGCCCTTGCGCGCCCTGCAGGCGGAAGTAGAACCACTGGATGATATCGGCGTGCGAATCCTTGCGGATGTTCAGGTCGATGGCGTTCGCGCTCGTGGCGTTCACGACCTCGATGGCGCCAGCGTCGAATTGGCTGCTGATCTTGATAGACATGGTGTTGTCCTGTGTTGGGAAGGTGCGTAGAACGATGATGATACCCGTTTTCAGCAAGCGTTCGCTAGGCTGGCCGGGTTCCCGGCAGGGCCGTGAAGTGGCGTCGCAGCGCCTCCAGCGCCACGCGCACCTTGGCCGGATCGCCGTCGCGCCGCGGCGTCATGGCCGATACCAGCAGCGGCGCCGACTGCCATTGCGGCAGCACGCGTACCAGGGCGCCGCGCTTGATCGCGGCGTGCGCATCGGCGTGGCCAAGGCGCGCCAGGCCCATGCCCTGTTCGCACATCTGGTGCAGCGACAGCTGGTTGTTGCTGACGATGCGCGCATGCACCTGCAGCTGCACGTCGGCATCGGCGTCGGCCCGGTGCAGGTCGAGCGCCATCGTGGCCGGACCGTCGGCGGCGTCGACGCCGTCGCGCGTGGAGGTGAGCCAGGCGTGATCCGCCAGCGCCTGCGGCGTTTCGGGCACGCTGTGGCGCGCAAGGTAGGCCGGCGCCGCGCAGAGGATCATCTCGAACTGGCACAGGGGCCGCGCGATCCAGCGCGAATCGGGCAGGCGGCCGGCGCGGATCGCCAGGTCGATGCGCTCGCCGATCAGGTCGATCATGGCGTCGTCCACCAGCAGGCGCAGGCGCAACTGCGGCCAGGCCGCCAGCACGGGCGCCAGGGCCGGCGCGATATGGGCACCGAAGCCTACCGGCGCGGCCACCCGCAATTCGCCACTGGGCGCATCGCGCGCCTGCAGCAGTGAATCGCCGGCCGCACTTGCTGCTTCCAGCAAGCGCAGGCAATGCGGGTAGCAGCGCGCGCCCGCCTCGGTCAGCGTGAGCTTGCGGGTCGAGCGGTGCAGCAGCGTCACGCCGGCCTGTGCCTCGAGCGCGCGGATGGTCTGGCTGACGGCCGACGGGCTCATGCCGAGGCGGCGCGCGGCGCCGCTCATCGAGCCGGCGGCGACGGTTTCGGCAAACACGGCGTACGGTTTGAGATCGTTCATCTGTTAGCCCAGCTTCAAGGTGATAGTGAATCTGCCTATCTTATCGCCCCGTCGTGAAGCCGGTATCGTCAGTAACTCATTCACGTATTCAGGAGTCATCATGCACATCGCCCTCATTGGCGCCACCGGTTTTGTTGGCGCCGCCGTCCTTGCCACCCTGCTGGAACGCGGCCACCAGGTCACTGCCGTGGTGCGCGACGCTGCGCGCCTGCCTGCGCAGCCCGGACTGACCGTGGCCGTGGCCGACGCTTACGATGCGGCCGCCGTTGCCAGCGCCGTCAAAGGCGCGGACGCCGTCGTCTCGGCCTTCAATCCGGGCTGGAACGATCCCGCCCTGTACGACAACTTCACGCGCGGCTTCGATGCGATCGTGCGCGGCGTCGAGGCCAGTGGCGTGCGACGCCTGCTGGTGGTGGGCGGCGCCGGCAGCCTGTTCGTCGCGCCCGGCGTGCAGCTGATCGATACACCGCAGTTTCTGGATCACGTGCCGCCGAACGTGGTGCCCGGCGCACGCGCCGCGCGCGACGCCTTGACGGCACTGCGCGCCAACACGGTGCTCGACTGGACCTATCTGAGCCCGCCGGCGATGCTGGGGCAGGGCGAGCCGACCGGTGCCTATCGTCTGGGTGGCGACGACCTGCTGATGGATGGCGCGCAGCCGGCCGGCATCGCCGTGGCCGACCTGGCGCTCGCCATCGTCGACGAGATCGAGCAGCCGCGCCATGTGCGCGCGCGCTTCACGGTCGCGACAAGGTAACCGGCGCCAGCCCGCCGAAGCGGCTGCGAAACGCCACATCCGCCTCGGGCGTGGCCGCGTCCTCGACGCGCAGCATGGCCAGCACGTGCTCCTCGGCGCGTTCCTGGCTCAGTTGATAAATGGTGCGCGCCAGCGCATACGCGTCGGCGCCCGGCCACGGGTCGGGCAGCAGCGGCAGCGGCAGCATCGGGTCGTGCAGCTGCACGCGGCGGTAGGCGTGGATCAGCAAGGTGCGGATCGCGAACGCGTGCGCCGGGCTGACATCGCCGCGCGCCAGCAAGGCCGGCAGCGGTGCAAACGTCTCGATGAAGCCGCGGTACCCGAACACCACCGCATCCAGGTTCCAGCAGTCGCCCACCAGTTCGGGCAGCGGGCGCGAACCGGCGTCCGGCACCTCATCGGCCTGGCACACGAACACGCGCCCCTCGGCCCCCGTGCGCGCGAGGATATCGCGCAGTGTGTCGCGATCCGGCGCCGGATGCGCCATCACACCGCTGGCCAGCATCGCAAAGCCTTCCCATTCGAGTTCCTTGCGCACCAGCGCGCGCAGGTCGCTGTCGATGCTGCCATTCGTGGCCAGCACGAACGTCCAGCGGCCATCCCAGTCCTGCCCGGGCGCCGCGTAGATACGGCGGTTGGCGCGTTCGAAGCGCGGCAGCGCCGTCGGCGCCAGCGCATAGCGGCTGCGCCGGCCTTCGCGGCTGGCCGTCAGCCAGCCTTCCTGCACCAGCCGGAACACGCTGGTGCGCACCAGCCGGTCGTTCACGCCGAAGGGCGCCAGCAGCTCGATCATGCTGCCGAGCCAGAAGGCGCCGCCATGGGGCGCGATTGCGTCGCCGCAGATCGTCACCACCAGCGACTTGTGGCGGGGCGGATCGGTGGCCAGGCTGTGGGCAATCCACTGGGTGCTGGTCATGTCATTCACGGTCTGGCTCGATATGATTCAAAATTATTGTGTACTTCCGATTTTTTGTATCGTATTATGATTCTCACAGATTTTGCAACGGGAGAGATCCATGTACGCACAAATGGTGGAGACAGGCCTCAATAAAGTCCGCACAGAACAGGACATGAGCGCCGAAGAGGGGGCATTCCAGGCGCGCATCGACGCCGGGATCAAGATCGAACCGAAGGACTGGATGCCGGAAGCATACCGCAAGACGCTGATCCGGCAGATCTCGCAGCATGCCCATTCCGAGATCGTCGGCCAGCTCCCGGAAGGCAACTGGGTCACGCGTGCACCGACCCTGCAGCGCAAGTCGGTCCTGCTGGCCAAGATCCAGGACGAGGCCGGCCACGGCCTGTACCTGTACAGCGCCGCCGAGACGCTGGGCGTCTCGCGCGACGAGCTGCTGGCGGCCCTGCATGCCGGTAAGGCCAAGTATTCGAGCATCTTCAATTACCCGACCCTGAGCTGGGCCGACATGGGCGCGATCGGCTGGCTGGTCGACGGTTCGGCGATCATCAACCAGATCCCGCTGTGCCGCTGCTCGTACGGGCCGTATGCGCGCGCGATGGTCCGCGTCTGCAAGGAAGAATCGTTCCATGCGCGCCAGGGCTACGACATCATGATGGCGCTGGCGAAGGGCACGCCCGAGCAGAAGGCGATGGCGCAGGATGCGCTCAATCGCTGGTGGTGGCCGTCGCTGATGATGTTCGGGCCGTCCGATGCCGAGTCGGTCAACAGCGCGCAGTCGAGCGCTTGGCGCATCAAGCTGTTCTCCAACGACGAACTGCGCCAGCGCATGGTCGACCAGACCGTGCCCCAGGCCGAGTATCTCGGCCTCACGGTGCCGGATCCCGACCTCAAATGGAACGCCGAACGCGGCTCGTACGATTTCGGCGCGATCGACTGGGCCGAGTTCTACGACGTTTTAAAGGGCAACGGCCCATGCAACCGCGAGCGCCTGCGCACGCGCGTTAAAGCCTGGGACGATGGCGAATGGTTCCGCGACGCGCTGGTGGCGCACGCCGACAAGCAGGCCGCAAAAAAAGTGGCCGCCTGATTCCAACGCAGATCCGCACATTCGCACACTCACACGATGCGATGGCAATACGGAGATAACAATGAGCAAAGAATGGCCCCTGTGGGAAGTCTTCATCCGCAGCCAGCACGGCCTCGCCCACAAGCACGTCGGCAGCCTGCACGCCCCTGACGCCGAAATGGCCGTCAACAACGCACGCGACGTCTACACGCGCCGCAACGAAGGCGTCTCGATCTGGGTCGTGCGCGCCGCCGACATCGTCGCCAGCAGCCCGGCCGATAAAGCGTCGCTGTTCGAGCCGGCCAACAGCAAGGTGTATCGCCATCCGACGTTCTTCCCGATGCCGGAAGAAGTCAAGAATCTGTGAGCGCGCCGGAGACCAATCCCATGGACGCAAAAATCGATTACCTGCTGCGCCAGGGCGACAACGCCCTGATCCTGTCGCAGCAACTGTGCCAGTTGTGCGGCAAGGGCCCGGCACTCGAAGAAGACATGGCGCTGTCGAACGTGGCGCTCGACCTGCTGGGCCAGACCCGTATGTGGCTGTCGTACGCCGCCGAACTCGAAGGCCAGGGCCGCGACGAAGACCGCCTGGCCTTCCTGCGCGACAGCGGCGAGTACCGCAACTGCATCCTGCTCGAGCAGCCCAATGGCAGTTATGCCGACGTCGTCATGCGCCAGTTCCTGTTCGATGCGTGGCATTACTTTTTGATGGATGGCCTGACCCGCTCGAGCGACCCGCGCATCGTCGAGATCGCGGCCAAGTCGCTCAAGGAAGTCACGTATCACCTGCGCCGCAGTGGCGACCTGGTGGTGCGCCTGGGTGACGGCACGGCCACCAGCCACGCGATGATGCAGACCGCGCTGGACGACCTGTGGATGTACAGCGGCGAGATGTTCCTGTACGACGCGGTCGACGAGGCGATGGTGGCGCAGGGCGTCGCGCCGGCCGTCGGGCCGCTGCGCGAAGCTTATCTGAACCACCTGGCTGAGATATTCACCGAAGCCACCTTGACCATGCCATCGCCTGACGCCTGGATGCAGCGCGGCGGCAAGCGGGGCCGGCACAGCGAGCGCCTCGGCTTCATCCTGGCCGAGATGCAGTTCCTGCAGCGCGCCTATCCGGGCGCGACCTGGTGATGACTGCGCTGGCCGTGTCGGTCGAGCAGGTCTGGGCCTGGCTGGGCGAGGTCGCCGATCCGGAAATCCCCGTCATCTCGATCGTCGACCTGGGCATCGTGCGCGACGTGGCGCTGGACGACGACACGTGGGTGGTCACGATCACGCCCACGTATTCGGGCTGTCCGGCCATGACCGTGATCGCCGACAGCGTGGGCGATGCATTGCGCGCGCATGGCCTCGAGCGCGTGCGCATCGCGACGCGCCTGGCGCCCGCCTGGACCACCGACTGGATGAGCGCTGCCGGCAAGGCCGCACTCACCGGCTACGGCATCGCGCCGCCCGTGCAGCAGGCGATCGACATCAGCGGCCTGCACGCCGGGATCCGCCGCCGCGCCGCGCCGGCCGTGAGTTGCCCGCACTGCGGTTCGGCGCACACCCAGCTGACCAGCGAATTCGGCTCGACCCCGTGCAAGGCGCTCTACAAGTGCCTCGATTGCCGCGAGCCGTTCGATTACTTCAAGTGTCACTAAAACCCAGCATGAGCCAATTTCATCCCCTCACCGTCAGCAAGGTGAAACACGAAACGCGCGACGCCGTGTGCGTGACGTTCGACGTCCCGCCGGCATTGAAAGAGACCTTCGCCTTCCGTCAGGGCCAGTACCTGACGCTGCGCGCCACGATCGATGGCGACGATGTACGCCGTTCGTACTCGATCTGTTCGGCGGTGCAGGACGACCAGCTGCGCGTGGCGATCAAGCGCACGCCCGGCGGCCAGTTCTCCAGCTGGGCCAACGACAGCCTGCAACCGGGCGCGCAGCTGGACGTGATGCCCCCGAGCGGCAACTTCAACGTGCCGCTCGACGCGGCCAGCGCCCGCCACTACCTGGCGTTTGCCGCCGGCAGCGGGATCACGCCGATCCTGTCGATCGTCAAGACCACGCTGCTGGCCGAACCGGGCAGCCGCTTCACGATCGTGTACGGCAACCGCGCTTCGTCGAGCGTGCTGTTTCGCGACGAACTCACCGACCTCAAGGACCAGTACATGGACCGCCTGCGCCTGGTCTACGTGATGAGCCGCGAGCAGCAGGACATTGAACTCTTCAACGGCCGCATCACCGAAGACAAGTGCACGCAGTTCCTGCGCCAGTGGATCGACATCAAGGCCATCGATGTCGCCTTCATCTGCGGGCCAGAGGACATGATGCACGGCGTCTCGCGCGCGCTGCAGGCAGCCGGGCTGGCAAAAGAGCAGATCCGCATCGAGCTGTTTGCCGCGAGCGCGCCGACCCGCGAGCGCACGCCGCGCGCGGTCGCTGCCAGCGCGCGCCAGCACACCGAAGTGACCGTGATCATGGACGGCAGCGCGGCCAGCTTCACGATGGACCGGGACACCGAATCGCTGCTGGACGCGGGCCTGCGCGCCGGCATCGACATGCGCTATTCGTGCAAGGGCGGCGTGTGCTCGACCTGCCGCTGCAAGGTACTTGATGGCGAAGTGGAGATGGACGTGAACTACGCGCTGGAAGACTACGAAGTCGCGCGCGGGTTCGTGCTCAGCTGCCAGAGTTTCCCGGTGACCGACAAGGTGGTGGTGGATTTCGATATCGCCGAATAACCGCGCGCAACCAGAACAAAAACGGAGACCACGATGGACTACGACAGCATCCAGTTCAAGGTAGAAGGCGGCGTCGCCGTCCTGACCCTGAACCGCCCCGATCGCCTCAACAGCTTCACCCGTGCCATGCACCTCGAAGTGCGCGATGCGCTCACGCGCGTGCAGGCCGACCAGTCCGTGCGCGTGCTGGTGCTGACCGGCGCCGGCCGCGGCTTTTGCGCCGGCCAGGATCTCGCCGACCGCGCCGTCGACCCGGGCGCCCCGAGTGTCGACCTGGGCGCCTCGGTCGAAGAGTTCTATGCGCCGCTCGTGCTGACGCTGAAGAACCTGCCGATGCCCGTCATCTGCGCCGTCAACGGCGTGGCCGCTGGCGCTGGCGCCAACCTGGCACTGGCCTGTGACATCGTGCTGGCCGCGAAATCGGCCAGCTTCATCGAAGCCTTCAGCAAACTGGGCCTGATCCCCGACACCGGCGGCACCTGGCATTTGCCGCGCCTGATCGGCCACGCGCGCGCGATGGGCCTGGCCATGTTGGGCGAAAAACTGAGCGCCGAAAAAGCCGAAGCCTGGGGCCTGATCTGGCGCTGCGTGCCGGACGAGACGCTGATGGACGAAGCGCTGGCCATGGCACAACACTTTGCTGCGGCGCCGACCAAGGGCCTGGCATTCACCAAGCGCGCCTTCCAGGCCAGCTACGCCAACACGTTGGCGCAGCAATTGCAGCTCGAAGCCAACATGATGCGCGAACTCGGTAACAGCCACGACTACCGCGAAGGCGTCGCCGCATTCCTGGCCAAGCGCGCGCCGCAGTTCAAGGGGGAGTGAGGATGCAGTCACTGCCACCGCATTCGACGATTGCCGTCATCGGCAGCGGCGCGATGGGCGCCGGCATTGCCCAGGTCGCGGCCACCGCCGGCCATCAGGTGCTGTTGTTCGATACCCGGACCGGCGCCGCTGACAAGGCCATCGCAGAGATCGGCGCCACCTATGCGCGCCTGGTCGCGAAGGGCCGCATGGGCGCCGTCGAATCCGATCTCGCGCGCGAGCGCCTGCGCCGCATCGATGCCTTGCACGAAGCATCCGGTGCGGTGCTCGTCATCGAGGCCATCGTCGAAGACCTGCAGGTCAAGCGCGCGCTGTTTGCTGCACTCGAAGACGTCGTTGCCAGCGACTGCATCCTGGCGACCAACACGTCATCGATCTCGGTCACGGCGATCGGCGCGCAACTGGCACACCCCGAACGCCTGGTCGGCATGCACTTCTTCAATCCGGCGCCGCTGATGGCGCTGGTGGAAGTGGTGAGCGGCCTGGCGACGGGGCGCGGGGTCGCGCAGGTCGTGTATGCGACCGCCGAAAAATGGGGCAAAAGTCCCGTGCATGCGAAGTCGACGCCTGGCATCATCGTCAACCGCGTGGCGCGCCCGTTCTACGGCGAAGCACTGCGCCTGCTGCTCGAACAGGCGGGCGACGTGGTCACGCTCGACGCCGTCATGCGTGAGTGCGGCGGTTTTCGCATGGGGCCCTTCGAGCTGATGGACCTGATCGGGCATGACGTCAACTTCTCGGTCACGCAGTCGGTGTTCGCGGCGTACTTTGGCGATCCGCGCTTCACGCCATCCGTGCTGCAGCAGGAGCTGGTCAACGCCGGCTTCCTGGGCCGCAAGACGGGGCGCGGGTTCTATCGCTATGGCGACGAGGCAGAAACGCCGGTAGTGCAGTCCGAAGCTGCCTGCGACCGGCCGGCGGCGGTCAAGTACGCGGGCGCGCCCGGCAGCGTCGATGCGCTCGTCGCGCGGCTGCAGGCTTGCGGCATCGAGCTGACCGAGATCGAAGCGGCACCGGGCCTGTACTGCGGCGGCGCGGCGATCCATCTCACTGACGGGCGCAGCGCCACCGAGCGCGCGCAGGCGGATAACCAGCGTGACACGATCGTGTTCGACCTGCTGTTCGACGCTGCCACGGCGCCGCGCATCGCGCTCGCCCGCGCTGACGGGTGCAGCGATGACGCTTGGCGCGCGGCAGTCGGCCTGTTCCAGGCTGCCGGCTTAACCGTCACGCGCCTGGACGACGTGCCCGGCCTGGCCGTGATGCGCACGGTAGCGATGCTGGCCAACGAAGCGGCCGACGCCGTCCACCAGGGCGTGTGCAGCGCGCGCGCCGTCGACATCGCGATGCAGAAGGGCGTGAATTATCCGCGCGGGCCGCTGGCCTGGCTGGATGCGATCGGCATGGGGCAGGTCGTGACCGTGCTGTCGAACCTGGCCGCGACGTATGGCGAAGACCGCTACCGCGTCTCGCCACTGCTGCGCCGCAAGCTGGCCGCAGATCCGCAGGGAGCGCGCTTTCATGCATGAAGACGCGCAAATGCTGGCCGAGCTGGCCGGACGCACGATGTTCGAACGCGATCCGGCCAGCCAGGCGCTGGGCATGCTGCTGGCCGAGATCCGGCCCGGCTACGCGCGCATGACGATGACGGTGCGCGCCGACATGCTCAACGGGCACGCGACCTGCCACGGCGGCTACATCTTCATGCTGGCCGACAGCGCCTTTGCCTTCGCCTGCAACTCACACAACCTCAGCACCGTGGGCGCCGGCTGCACGATCGATTATCTCGCCCCTGGCCGCGCGGGCGACGTGCTGGTGGCCGAGGCCACCGAGCAGGCGTTGCAGGGCAAAACCGGCGTCTACGACGTCACGGTGAAGACCGCGGACGGGCGCACCATCGCGCTGTTTCGCGGCAAATCGCATCGCATCGGCGGCACCGTGGCGCCCGTGGACGCCTGAACCACAAGGAGTCGACAGATGGTCCAACACCTTCCCGCACCGGGCGACCTGGAACCGATCGAGCGCGCCAGCCGCGACGAATTGCAGGCGCTGCAACTGCAACGCCTGCAATGGACGCTGCAGCATGCGTATGACAACGTGCCGCACTACCGCGCCGCGTTTGACGCCGCAGGCGTGCATCCGGCCGATCTCAAGTCCCTGGCCGACCTGGCGAAATTTCCGTTCACCGAAAAGAAAGCCCTGCGCGACAACTACCCGTTCGGCATGTTCGCCGTGCCGCGCGAGCAGGTGGTGCGCGTGCATGCCTCGTCCGGCACCACCGGCAAGCCCACCGTGGTCGGCTACACGCAGAACGATATCGACACCTGGGCCAACATCGTCGCGCGTTCGATTCGCGCCGCCGGCGGGCGCCGGGGCGACCTGGTGCACATCGCCTACGGCTACGGCCTGTTCACCGGCGGCCTGGGTGCGCACTACGGCGCCGAGCGCCTCGGTTGCACGGTCGTGCCGATGTCGGGCGGGCAGACCGAAAAGCAGGTGCAGCTGATCTGCGACTTCAAGCCGTCGATCATCATGGTCACGCCGTCGTACATGCTCAACATCGTCGAGGAATTCGCGCGCCAGGGGCTCGACCCGGCAGCATCGTCGCTGCAGGTCGGCATCTTCGGCGCCGAGCCGTGGACCGATGCGATGCGGCGCGAGATCGAGACGCGCGCCGGCATCGACGCGGTCGACATCTACGGCCTGTCAGAAGTGATGGGCCCCGGCGTGGCCAGCGAATGCATCGAGAGCAAGGACGGCCCTGTGATCTGGGAAGACCATTTCTACCCCGAGATCATCGACCCCGACACGGGCGAGGTGCTGCCCGATGGGCAAGAGGGCGAGCTGGTATTCACGTCGCTGACCAAGGAAGCGCTGCCGATCATCCGCTACCGCACGCGCGACCTGACGCGCCTGCTGCCGCCGACCTCGCGCGCGATGCGCCGCATGGGCCGCATCACGGGGCGCTCGGACGACATGCTGATCATCCGCGGCGTGAACGTGTTCCCCAGCCAGATCGAAGAACTGGTGCTGCGCATGCCGGCGCTGGCGCCGCACTACCAGCTCGTCGTGGCGCGCGACGGCCATCTCGACACGCTCGAGGTGCTGTGCGAACTGCGCGATACGCTGCTTGCGCCTGACGCCATCGAGGCGCAGGCGCGCGAACTGCAGCACTGCATCAAGACCTATGTCGGCGTGACCACGCGCGTGCGCCTGTTGCCGCCGCAAGGCATCGAGCGCACGCTGACCGGCAAGGCCCGGCGCGTGGTCGACGGCCGTCCCAAACAATGAACAAGGAAACCAGCATGCTTGACGCTTTCATCTGCGACGCCATCCGCACACCCTTCGGCCGCTACGGCGGGTTGCTCTCGACCGTGCGCGCCGACGACCTGGCCGCGCTGCCCATCGCCGCGCTGATGGCCCGTAACCCCGGTGTGGACTGGGCCCAGGTCGATGACCTGTTTTACGGCTGCGCCAACCAGGCGGGCGAAGACAACCGCAACGTCGGCCGCATGGCTGCGCTGCTGGCCGGGCTGCCGCAGGACGTGCCGGCCAACACGATCAACCGCCTGTGCGGCTCGGGCATGGATGCCATCGGCACCGCTGCGCGCGCGATCAAGGCCGGCGAAGCGCACCTGGTGATCGCGGGCGGTGTCGAGAGCATGACGCGCGCGCCGTTCGTCATGGGTAAGGCCGACAGCGCGTTTTCGCGCGCCGCGAAAATCGAGGATACGACGCTCGGCTGGCGCTTCGTCAATCCGCGCATGAAGGCGCAGTACGGGATCGACTCGATGCCCGAAACGGCGGAAAACGTGGCGCGCGAATTCAATGTCAGCCGCGCCGACCAGGACGCGTTCGCGCTGCGCAGCCAGCAGCGCTGGGCGCAGGCGCATGCCGCCGGCGTCTTCAAGGACGAGATCGTGCCGGTCACGCTCCAGGGCAAGAAGGAAACGCGCATCGTCGATACCGACGAACAGCCGCGCGCCGATTCCAGCATCGAGGCGCTGGCAAAGTTGAAGGGCGTGGTGAGCCCGGATGGCTCGGTCACCGCCGGCAATGCATCGAGCCTGAACGACGGTGCCTGCGCGCTGCTGCTGGCCTCTAGCGAGGCCGCGGTGCGCCACGGCCTGACCCCGCGCGCCCGCGTGATCGGCATGGCCACCGTCGGCCTGGCGCCGCGCATCATGGGCTTCGGCCCGGCGCCCGCTGTCAGGAAGCTGCTGGCGCAGACTGGCTTGAGGCTGGACCAGATGGACGTGATCGAATTGAACGAGGCGTTTGCCGCGCAGGGCCTGGCCGTGCTGCGCGACCTGGGCGTGCCGGACGACGCGGCGCACGTGAACCCGAACGGCGGCGCGATCGCGCTGGGCCATCCGCTGGGCGCGTCCGGTGCGCGCCTTGTCATGACCGCCGTGAACCAGCTGCACCGCACCGGCGGGCGCTACGCGCTGTGCACGATGTGCATCGGCGTCGGCCAGGGCATCGCCCTGATCGTCGAGCGGGTCTAGCACGATGGTCAAAGTCTACGAAATCGATGGCGTGCGGCCCGTCGTGCATCCGAGCGCCTACGTGCATCCTTCTGCCGTGTTGATCGGCGACGTGATCGTCGGCCCGCGCTGCTATATCGGCCCGTGCGCAAGCCTGCGCGGCGACTTCGGGCGCCTGATCCTGGAGGAAGGCGCCAACCTGCAGGATTCGTGCGTGATGCACGGCTTTCCGCTCGAAGACACCGTCGTCGAAGTCGATGGCCACATCGGCCATGGCGCCGTGCTGCATGGCTGCCGCGTGGGGCGCAATGCGATGGTCGGCATGAACGCGGTGGTGATGGACAAGGCGGTCGTCGGCGCGGAATCGATCGTGGCCGCGATGAGCTTCGTGAAAGCGGGGATGGTGATTCCGCCGCGCTCGATGGTCATGGGCACACCGGCCAAGGTGATGCGCGCCTTGACCGACGACGACGTCGCGTGGAAGAGCTTCGGCACGCGCCAGTACCACGAGCTGGCCGTGCGCTCGCTGCAGACGATGCGCGAAGTCGATGCCGACACTGCCGTGGCGCCGGACCGTGGCCGCATCGCTTTCGACACGAGCGCGCTGCACACGCCGAAGTCCTGAACCTACTGGAGATTACATGGGCCACATCCCGACACTGCAAAGCCTGATCGCCGGCCGCTGGCACGGCGCCGCATCGCACACGCCGCTGCACAGCGCGCTCGACAGCACCCTGATCTATCACACGCATGCCGAGAAGATCGACTTCGACGAAGCGCTCACTTTTGCGCGCAAGACGGGCGTCAAGACGCTGATGCGCCAGACGTTCCAGGAACGCGCGGCGGGACTGAAGGCGCTCGCGCTGTACCTGATGGAGCGCAAGGAAGAACTGTATGCGATCTCGCACCTGACCGGCGCGACGCGCCAGGACAGCTGGGTCGACGTCGAAGGCGGCATCGGCACGCTGTTTGCGTACGCCAGCATGGGCTCGCGCGAGCTGCCGTCGTCGAACGTGCTGCACGAAGGCCCGGCCATCGCGCTGGGCAAGCGGGGCGGCTTTGCGGGCACCCATATCCTGGTACCGCGGGGCGGTGTGGCGGTACACATCAACGCCTTCAACTTTCCGATCTGGGGCTTGCTCGAAAAATTTGCGCCGAGCTTTCTGGCCGCGATGCCGTGCATCGCCAAGCCTGCCACCGTCACGAGCTACCTGACCCACGCGGTGGTCAAGATGATGGTGGACTCGAACCTGCTGCCCGATGGCGCGCTGCAGCTCGTGATCGGCAGCACGGGCGACCTGCTCGATCGCCTCGGCGGTTTTGACGCCGTCACGTTCACCGGTTCGGCTGACACGGCCGCGATGCTGCGCGCGAACGGGAACCTGATCCGCGCCTCGGTGCCGTTCACCGCCGAAGCCGATTCGCTCAATTGCGCGGTGCTGGCGCCTGACGTGCTGCCTTCCGATCCCGAGTTCGACCTGTTCATCAAGGAAGTCGCGCGCGAGATGACCGGCAAGGCCGGTCAGAAGTGCACGGCGATCCGGCGCGTGATCGTGCCGGAAGCGCTGGTCGATGCGGTCGGCGAGCGGCTGCGCGAGCGGCTGGCGAAGATCACGGTGGGTGACCCGAAGGTCGAGGGCGTGCGCATGGGCGCACTGGCGTCGATGGACCAGCACCGCGATGTGAGTGCGCGGGTCGAACTGCTCGCGCGCGGCAACGAAGTGCTGTTCGGTGTACGCGACGGGTTCAAGCCGGTGGGCGAGAACGTTGCCAGCGGCGCCTTCTTCTCGCCGACGCTGCTGTTATGCCGCAATGCGATGGTCAACGACGCCGTGCACGACGTGGAAGCCTTCGGCCCGGTCAGCACCCTGATGACCTACACCGACATCGACGAAGCGCTCGAACTGGCGGCGCGCGGCAAGGGCAGCCTGGTGACCACGTTTGCCACCAAGGACCCGGCGCTGGCTGCGTACGCGGTGCCGATCGTGGCGGCGTCACACGGCCGCGTGCTGATCCTCGATCGCGAAGCGGCCGTGGACAGCACCGGCCACGGCTCGCCGCTGCCGCAACTGAAACACGGCGGGCCGGGGCGCGCCGGCGGCGGCGAAGAACTGGGCGGTATCCGGGCCGTGAAGCATTTCCTGCAGCGCGCCGCGGTACAGGGCTCGCCCACGATGCTCGGCGCCGTTACGGGCGAATACGTGCGCGGCGGGGCGGTCAAGGAGAGCGACCTGCATCCGTTCCGCCGGCATTTCGAGGACCTGGAAGTCGGGCACTCGTTACTGACGCACCGGCGCACGGTGAGCGAAGCGGACATCGTCAACTTCGGAGGCGTTTCGGGCGACTACTTCTACATGCACTTCGACGCCATCGCGGCCAAGGACACGCAGTTCGGGCAGCGCATCGCGCACGGTTACTTCGTGCTGTCGGCGGCGGCCGGCCTGTTTGTCTCGCCGGCACCGGGGCCGGTGCTGGCCAATTATGGGCTGGACAACCTGCGCTTCGTGGCGCCCGTGGCAATCGGCGACACGATCCGCGCGCGCCTGACCTGCAAGCGCAAGGTCGATCGCAACCGGACGGACGAACAGGGCCGGGGGCAGGGCGTGGTGGCGTGGGACGTGCAGGTGACTAACCAGCGCGATGAGCTGGTGGCCAGTTATGACATTTTGACGCTGGTGCAGAAGCGCGCAGTGGACGAATCGTCTTTGCATTGATTGAACGCGTGGACGTGAAACACGACTGCGCGTCCCGGTCCACCCTACGTAATGCATCGGATCGTAGGGTGGACGGCTGCGCCGTCCACGCGTTCAACAAACGTCGAACGGCTTGAAAAAAATTACGAGCGCGTACGCTGCAGGCGCAGCAAGCCTTCACCCGTGCGGATCGCCCGCAAATCATCGTAATCCGGCACACCGGTCACGTCGGTTTCGACCGGATGCTTGTGCGTGGCGGTGACCATCACGCTGTCCATGCCGGCAGCGGCGGCCGATTGCAGGCCGGCCAGTGTGTCTTCGAACACCAGGCATTCTTCCGGGCGCATGCCCAGCTTCTCGGCGCCGAGCAAAAATGGGTCCGGCGCCGGCTTGCCGTGCTTGACGTCTTCGGCTGCGACCAGCACCGGCGGCAGCGGCAGGCCCGCTGCGGCGATGCGTGCCTGGGCCAGTGCGCGTGGCGCCGACGTCACGATCGCCCAGCGCTCCGCTGGCAGCGTGGCCAGGAAAGCAGCCACACCGGCAATCGCTTCGATGCCGTCGACGTCCTCGATCTCGGCCAGCGTGATGCGGTGCGCTTCTGCTTCCGCGTCGATGTCCGGCAGGCCCAGGCCGCGTACGGTGTCGACACTGCGCTTGCCGTGGATCGTCGGCAGGAACACGTCGACGTCCAGTCCGTGGCTGCGGGCCCAGTCGGCCCAGACCCGCTCGGCGGCGATGATGGATGTCAGGATGGTGCCGTCCATGTCGAACAGGAAGGCGGCGTAGTCGCGTGCGGGCAATGCGGTCATGGCGTCATCAATCTAAAAAGGGCATGGAAAAGCGGGCCGGCGCT
>Ga0308159_1000191_pt1 | contig 197180 bp, 165 predicted proteins | sample PhyCR1_FD_201040 | JGI IMG/M metagenome (GOLD analysis project Ga0308159, IMG submission 201040) | Phyllosphere microbial communities from UC Gill Tract Community Farm, Albany, California, United States - DLSLC.R1 | ecosystem: Host-associated > Plants > Phyllosphere > Unclassified | place...
CCGCCATGAGTGCAGTTCGTTTAAAAAATGACCTTAGAGAATATTATCGGAGAAAAGTGGATGAGGGGAAAAATAAAATGAGTGCACTGAATGCCGTTAGAAACAAGATCATCCACAGAATATTTGCTGTAATAAAAAACCAAACCATGTATAAAAATGATTTGGTTTTATCATAGAAATCAATGTGACAAATATTATTTAAAATTTAAAGTTCAAACTCAACAAAAAGTTACGTGTTGCTTGCGGATAGAAATACTCATAACGACCAAAGTAACCATCTGAAAGGTAAGCACCCGAACCACCGTTAGCGGCATAACGTACATTAAAAATATTGTTTATCAAGAAGTTTAACCCAATGTTTTTGATGCCTAAGGCTTTCACGTTGTAAGTTAAACGAATATCGTTAATGAAAAAAGCATCTAACACACGAACAACCTTACCATTTTCATCTTTACCGCCGGTGTTATCTAAATTCTGCTGACCCACATACTTACTTACCAATGCAATGCCCGCATTTTTATAAGTGTATGCAAACTCATTTGAACCAATAAAACGTGGTGAATAAGCAATATTGGTATTGCTATAATCGAAAGTTAGCAACTCGCCGATTCTGGTGTCATCGTTAACATATTCGGTAAAGTTTTTAATCTTGCTCTGACTTAGAGTTGCGGTTGCTGTCCATGAGAAGTTTTTTACAATTTGCCAGCGCGCATCTAACTCCAAACCTATACGATAGCTATTTGGTACATTTTGACGTGTCTGTCCACCAACTTCATTTAATTTACCCGTATTGATTAACTGATCTTTGTACAACATGGCAAAACCGTTTGCACCAATATTAAAATTACCTTGTTGTGTACGGTACCCAAACTCAATATCGGTTAAATTCTCATGCTTTGGACGTGTTCCAGTGTTCGAATCTGTAAAGTCTCTTCTATTCGGTTCTTTATTACCTACCGCAACAGAAGCGTAAACATTGCTTCGGTCTGTTAAGTTGTACGTTAATCCAAACTTAGGATTGAAGAACTCTAAACGAGCATTTTGTTGTGCAAAGCTAGTCGCATCTACTTTTCCATAGAAAGAATAAAACACGTTACGGTATTGTAAATCGGCATAGATATTTAATTTATCTAACTGATAATTCACCCTTCCAAAAATATTGAAATCGCTTTTAAAAGCATCGTTATCATCATAACGGTGGCGCATAGATGCAGCACCATTGTAATTGGCAAATTGAGCCCAAACCACTTCGTCAAAGTGTTTACCTTCGTAACGGTTATAAGCACCACCCAAGGTAAAGTTCAAGTTATTTGCAGGAGTGTAGGCTAGAGAATAAGTTGCGCCATAAAAATCATTGTCTAACCATAAGCGACGAACCAAGTCGGACGTATCATAAAATGTAACGATATCATTGGTCAGTGGATCTCTAACGACCACCGGATCGATTTTATACGCTGATAATTTTTGAGCTTTTTTAAACTCTTCGTAATAACCTCGGCCATAAGTATAATGCAAAGCCGCATTGGCTACCAATTGCTTACTTAAGTTACGGGTATAAAACAACTGATAATGATCTTGCTGATAGTTATCTGTTTGATTATCGTAAGTAAAATCGTTGTGCTTACGATCAGTTTCCATCATTTCTCTATCGATACCATTCCAGGCCTGATAAGTTTTTTCGGTACCGCTAAACACGTTCACACGTAGGATATCATTTTTACCATAATAAGCACCTGTTACAAAGAACGATTTCAAATCTGAAGATGCCCTATCCACATAACCGTCCGACTTGATACGAGACAGGCGGGCATCGAAACTAAACTTGTTATTAATTAAGCCCGTACCTGCACTTACTGTATTTCTCCAAGTTTCAAAAGAGCCGTAAGTATTGTTTAATTCGGCGTAAGCAGAATCTTTTCTAGTCGTAGTTTGGATATTTAAACTTGCACCAAAAGCACCAGCACCATTGGTAGAGGTACCCACACCACGTTGAATTTGGATGTTATCTACAGAAGAAGCTAGATCTGGCAGGTTAATAAAGAAACTACCTTGACTTTCTGCATCGTTTAAAGGAATACCATTTAAGGTCACATTGATACGTGTGGCATCGCTACCTCTAATACGGATACCAGTATAACCTACGCCAGCACCAGCATCCGAAGTAACTACTACAGAAGGTGTTTGATTCAATAGGTAGGGTAAATCCTGTCCCTGGTTGGTCTTGTCTAGATCAGCTTTGCTTAAATTCTTGTAAGTGAAAGCGGCATTTTTAGCTACCCTTGTGGCACTTACCACTACTTCGTCGGCAACGAAAGACAGTTGTTGCAAGGTGAAATCTACCATAGCATCTGCATTAACAATTACCTTTTTCTCTTGGGTAGCGTACCCTAGGTAACTCACTACCACCGTGTAACTGCCTGCAGACAAATTACTAAACTCATAAATACCGTTTGCATTACTACCTGCGGTAAAGTTCTGATTTTTCAGCTTTACGCTTGCGCCCGATAAGGCGTTACCATTAGTTCCGGTTACCTTTCCCGAAATTTTGAACTGTGCCAGCGCTACAAACGGACACAGCAATGCAGCCAAAACTGCAAATCTTAATTTTTTCAACTTATTGTTGTTTTTTAGTTAAACCCATCGGTTGTAGGGGTTACGCCCGACATTAGTTAAACTTCATAAACCATCCCTACGCCAGCATTACCTGGATCAGGTGCATTTGAGGTTTTAAGTTTTAAGTTCTAAGTTTTAAGTTTTGCGTCTACCGACTTATTACTTACTACCTATAACTTATTACTCTACGTCTCAAAATGGGTATGATCTCAGCCTTTATTTGTGTTTCTTACAAAACAAGGCACCCCTTATTGATGCTGCAAAGGTATTATTCTTTTTCGGAAAGTAAAACTGAATATCAAAAAGAGCATCGCATCGTCTTTTTTTAGATGAACTATGGCGGCGTTTTTATTCATCAGTAAATTGTTAATTTGTAAAGCAAAGCCTGTAGTTCTTTTCTTCCGCTAGCCCTGCTTTTTGCTATAGCCCTCGTTCGAAACGCTCTCTCGGGGCTGCCGCGACAATCAGGTTTGGATAACTAAAATCCGCTGATCTATTTAAGTGACAGAATAGCGAAATGGCTAGCTACGATTTATAATGGGCAAAAACTCTTCGTTAATTAATTGATTGTGCTGTAAATCAATCGAAAGATCTTTTTTTTGGAAGGCAAACCCTGTAGCACTAAACGAAAGCTAATCCTGCTCTCAGCTAAACCTTATTCACCAAGGCTGCCGCTAATCAGGTTAAGCAACAAAATTCCTGCTATATTTATACCATAAAAAAACAACGTCATGAATAACAATTATCTAGAAAGCGTCCTAAAACAATTTGAGTATTACAAAACACTAGCAGACAAGACCTTTCTCCAAGTTGGCGATGAGGCATTTCATTGGCAATACAATGAAGACAGCAACAGCATTGCCATGATCGTTAGTCACCTTGCCAACAACATGCTTTCTCGATTTACAGATTTTCTAACTACGGATGGCGAGAAAGCTTGGAGAAACAGAGACCTAGAGTTTGAGCCGCAATCTGCTGATAAGATAGCGCTAATTAAAAAATGGAACGAAGGTTGGGCTTGTTTGTTTGGTGCAATTCAAGCGTTAACCGAAGCAGATTTAGATCGCATTGTTTACGTTCGTAATGAAAAACATACGGTGGTAGCCGCTATCAATAGACAGTTGGCACATTACCCCTACCACATCGGTCAAATTGTAATGTTAGGTAAAATGCTCGCTAATGGTGGCTGGACTTCCCTTTCTATTCCAAAAGGGCAATCAAAAGTTTATAATGATGAGCAATTTGGTAAAGTACGATAGTAAATCAGGTGTAATACAATTTAATTAGCGAATAAACTAGCTAATTTTGAAACTTCAATCTAAATCAAATGGTTAAATTCGGATATACTATTCTATACGTACAAGACGTAGCTAAAGCAATTACTTTTTATGAAAGCGCTTTCGGTTTTTCAAGAAAATTCATTACACCAGAAAATGATTACGGCGAGTTAGCCACTGGTGATACTACCATATCTTTTGCTTCGCATACTTTGGCCAATACTAATCTTCGGGAAGGATTTATTGAGAGTGACCTTAACCACAAGCCCTTTGCCACCGAGCTTGGTTTTATTACAGAAGATGTTGCCAAAGTAGTTGAATTAGCACTACAGTATGGCGCGACGGAGGTTTCTGCTCCACAACAAAAACCATGGGGACAAACTGTCGCTTACCTACGAGATCTGGATGGTTTTTTAATTGAAATTTGCACGCCGATGGGATAAATACAAGACTAAAAGAAACCTCTCTTTGCCTCCTAAGTCTATAACTTTCAGTTAGCAATATGCCTATGCTGACAGTTTTGCGGGAAGCTTAAATGATCAACACCATAAGATACTTGATTAGTATTTTCATCAAAACTATCTTTCACAGGAGACTTAAGGAGGTAAGGTTTATATTAAAAACCCTCTCTGGCTACGCCATCTCTCCCTGAAAGGGAGAGAATTAGCAAAGCTTTATATAAGCATCACACTACTCTCTGCCTTTTAGGGAGAACCAGCGTGAAACGGAGCTCATTGATACAAAAAAAATCTACGCTGATCAATAGATGCCCGAATGGCATAGAGGGTTACTATTATAATTATTAAACTTCCAAAGTTGGTAAGATTTACGCACAAAAAAGCCCTTCCAAATTAACCGGAAAGGCTTTTAAACATTTAATCTTATTTAACTTCTATCGGATTTGCTTTAACAATAGAGAAAACGTATCTGCCTAGATCGTAACCTCTAAAATCAGCTACGTTAATTAGTTTCACGTCTTTACGACTTCCCTGTTTGTATAACATAGCCTCTAGGGTATACTTACCATCTATTTTCACCTGCTGCGCAATATCGGGAGGCAGTATACCATCAATGTTCACCTGAATATAATTCAATACGGAGCCTGAAGGACGGGTATTGTCATTATACCCAGAAAACGTACCTAATTTAAAATCCTGTCCACTTACGGTAGTGTCCCTCATTGACTTTAACTGCAATGGCATGTCCTTTAGAAAATCTGGTTCATTACTCCAACGCTTAACCTCATGTTGGAACTTATCGGTAATCTCTTCATTGGTATTGTCGCCACTCGTCCATTCTGGATGTTGGGCCACAAACTCTGATACTTTTTGCGCTATAAAAATGTTTGAAGCCGCTGGTGCTTCTTCTTTAGTTGGATTATTGCTACAGGAGACCGCTGCCGCTGCAACAAAAAAAAGGAAAAATCTTTTCATAATCGGGCGTTTTTGTTTGTGGTATAAATAACGTGAGTTTTGATTTAAAAATGATGTTTTGCTTGTAAAAGGGTTGATACAGGAATGGGGTAGTTGTAGGTTATGGGTTACGGGTTGTGAGTTGAAAACCCTCTCTGGCTATGCCATCTCTCCCTGAAAGGGAGAGAATAAGCAAAGTTGTATATTTATAGCATCACGCTACTCTCTCCCTGGGAGGGAGAGATGCCCGAAGGGCAGAGAGGGTTCAATTGTTAAAAACCTATTCTTAAGCGTTGGGACAGATGTTGGCAAATAAACCTTACCGTCTTCTTTTAAACGAGAGGGTAATTTGGATGGTAAAAAAAGCCTTCCGATACAACCAGAAGGCTTTGATAATATATAAATCTATTAAGAAACTATGCAGGCCAACTTATAACGTAAAACTTACTACTTACATCCTTAACCCGTAACTCGCAACTCAATTACAACGCTGCTAAGCTTTCCTTAATAATTTCAATTTTAGATTCTGCGTCTGCTTTTTTATTGCGTTCATTTTCGATGATCTCTGGTTTGGCATTTTGTACAAAACGTTCGTTGCTCAGTTTCGCATCTACCGATTTCAAGAAACCTTGCAAATAGGCCAACTCTTTAGTTAAACGCTCCTTCTCTGCTTCGGCATCTACATTCTGACTCAATGGAATAAAGAACTCGTCCTTACCTACCATAAAGCTCGCTGCCCCAACAATCTTATCATTTACAAAATCAGCTTTGCTTACGTTAGCCAATTTGTATACGATATTTAACCATTGGTTATATGCTACATCAGAGTTAGTTTTGATACTTAACTCTAAAGCTTCTTTTGGAGAAATTTGACGGGTATTTCTTACATTTCTAATTTCCGACACCAAGCCTTTTACCAATTCTGCTTCTTTCAATAAACTATCATTTACAGCACCAACCACAGGATAATCTGCAACAATACAGCAATCCATTTCGCTACGCTCGCCAAATAGTTCATCGTGGTAAAGCTCTTCGGTTATGAAAGGCATAAACGGATGCAACAACTTCAAAATTTGCTCGAAATATTTAACCGTTGTTACTTTAGTTGCTGCGTCTATTGGTTGTTGATAGGCTGGTTTTACCATTTCTAGATACCAAGCACAAAAATCATCCCACACTAGTTTATAGGTAGCCATTAACGCTTCCGATAAGCGATATTGCTTAAAGTTATGTTCAATTTCAATTAAAGCTTCACTAAAACGGCTTTCGAACCAAGCTATAGCCTGCTCATTAGGATTAGCTAAGCTTGCATCAACTTCCCAACCTTTTACCAGACGGAAGGCATTCCAAACTTTACTCGCAAAGTTTCTACCTTGCTCACAGTAAGCTTCGTCGAACATTAAGTCGTTACCTGCAGGCGACGACATTAACATCCCTACCCTCACACCATCTGCGCCGTATTTCTCAATCAAACCAATTGGATCTGGCGAGTTACCTAATGACTTAGACATTTTACGGCCTAACTTATCACGAACAATACCGGTTAGGTACACATTGGTAAAAGGTTTTTTGCCAGTGAATTCTCTACCAGCCATGATCATACGGGCCACCCAGAAGAATAAAATCTCAGGAGCAGTTACCAAATCGTTGGTTGGATAGTAGTAGTTGAAATCTTTATTATCAGGGTTTTTAAAACCATCGAAAACCGAAATTGGCCACAACCATGAAGAGAACCAAGTATCCATTACATCTTCGTCCTGCTTTAAGTCGGAAGGTTGAAGGTTTAAAGGTTTAGGGTCTAAGGTCTGTGCCTCTGCAAATGCCTCTTCCTGTGTTTTGGCAATTACATAAGTCCCATCAGGTAAATACCAAGCAGGAATACGTTGTCCCCACCATAACTGACGAGAAATGTTCCAATCGCGAACATTCTCCATCCAGTGGCGGTAGGTATTTTCAAACTTGTTTGGGATTAAGTTGACTTCACCATTTACTACATCGTCTAAGGCTGGCTGTGCAAATTCCTTCATTTTCACAAACCACTGTAGCGACACCTTTGGCTCAATTACGGCATCGGTACGTTCCGAGAAACCCACCTGCGACTTATAGTCTTCCACCTTTTCTAAATTGCCAGCTTCTTCAAGCATCTTGGCAATTTTCTTACGCGCTACAAAACGATCTTCGCCTACTAAAATCTCAGCTTTTTCGTTCAGTTTGGCATCGTCATCTAAAATATCCAAGAAAGGCGTCAGGTTATACTTCAAACCTAGTTCGTAATCGTTGGTATCGTGTGCTGGCGTTACTTTTAAGCAACCCGTTCCAAACTCCATATCTACGTACTCATCCGCCATTACCTCAATTTCGCGGTTAATTAATGGAATCAGTACCTTTTTTCCCACTAAGTGCTTAAATCGCTCATCGTTAGGATTCACAAAAATTGCCGCATCAGCCATGATGGTTTCTGGACGAGTAGTTGCGATGGTTAAATAGTCAGAAGTCTGAAGTCCGAAGTCCGAAGTTTGGTTGTCTAGTTGCTCCTCAGTTGCCTCTGGATTTTCGTCCTTAACAAAATACTTAATATAATATAACTTCGAATTTACTTCTTTACGGATTACTTCTTCGTCAGAAATAGAGGTTTTACCCTGCGGATCCCAGTTTACCATACGGTAACCACGGTAAATTAATCCCTTTTTATAAAAGTGGATGAAACTGTCGATTACGGCATCAGAAAGGTCTTCTTCCATCGTAAAGCGAGTTCTGTCCCAATCGCAACTTGCACCTAGTTTTTTTAACTGCTCTAAAATAATACCACCATACTTCTCTTTCCACTCCCAAGCATATTTCAAGAACTCCTCACGAGATAGGTCTTTTTTATTGATTCCCTGCTCCTTTAGCATGGCTACTACTTTAGCTTCGGTAGCAATAGAAGCATGATCGGTACCAGGTACCCAACAAGCATTTTTGCCCTGCATACGTGCTTTACGGATCAATACATCCTGAATGGTATTGTTAAGCATATGGCCCATGTGCAACACCCCCGTAACGTTTGGTGGAGGAATGACAATAGTATACGGCTCACGCTCATCTGGCTCTGAATGGAAAAAACGTTTTTCTAACCAATAGCTGTACCATTTTTCTTCAGTTTCTTTTGGATTGTATTTCGTAGCTGTGCTCATTTATAGGGTAAAATTTGACGCAAAAATAGCGATTTAGAGCCACATTCTAAAGCAGATAATCACAACCAACCTTCATTTTTAGTTAATTGAAAATCAAGGCTATTGCAGCTATCCATGTCAGTCCCGCTTTACATTTCAAGTCCTCGGTTTAGCTGCGCTACACCTGCGGGCTTTACATTTCAATCGGGTTTATTGCAGCCAGTTTCATCTAAATTAAAAGGCATAAGTGCAGTAAAAACCAATAAAATTGCAATAAGCAAGTCGAAGTGATGTTAAGTAATCAACCTGAACTGGGGCACATTGATTTTTGGTTTCTTTTATCTTAAATGGGATCAACTGAGAAATACAAAAAAGAAACAGAAGGAATTAATTGGCAGTAACTTAAACCTATAATTGAAAAAATTATATAAAACTGGTTAAATTTAATATATTAAATGAATAAAAAACGTAAGATGGTTAAGCAAGTTATTTTTTAAAAGTGCGACCGAATTGCATTTGAAGTTGATGACGATTATTTGATATCCTTTTCCAAAGATGAAAAGTAAGAAAAACATAAAACTTCCGCTTACAGACATTGAAAAAGCAATTTTGATAAAGAACAAAATCAAAATTGCTAACATTCTTGACTTCGCGCCTGACGAATTGAAAGTGTTGTTAGGCGCTACGAGTGAGCGGGCAAAAGAAATTTATGCATTAGCAGAATTCCAAACCGTTCCAACAATTGGGATAAGGTTTGTTGAAGATCTCCTATTTCTAGGTTATTACTCGCTCAGCGAGATGAAACAAAAAGATGGGGCTAAACTGACGGACGAATATGAACAGAAAAAAGGTTATTGGATAGATCCTTGTGTTGAAGACCAGTTTAGATTAGTAGTGAACTTTGCAAATACAAACGACACTAAAAAAACTTGGTGGGACTTTACCGAAGAAAGGAAAAAGTTTCGCATTGAAAATGGATATCCAAAAGACAGACCTCAAACAGCGTGGTTTGAATCATTAGAATTTACAGGAAAATCAGTCACTAAAACGGATTTGCCAAACCGAGCTTAAGAACTCAACGATTTAAAACGGGCCTTTTTTTTGACTGAGCGTTGTCCGCTAAGAAGGCACGAGCCGTGCTAAAAATCCACCTTCGGAAAGCACTATATTACAATGCAATGCGAACACACTAACTTGTAGTAATAATAAAGTTTAAGCTGCTCAATGGAATTAACAAACCAATTAGAAGTTGAAATTAAGAATAAGGATAATCACCCTACACTATTGAAAGGACTGAAGAACATTTGGCATGCCATTTAGGAGACAAGTAGTGGAAACTTTTTTTAAATATTATACCAACACAAGTTGACTAAGCATTCATCTCCCCTTTTTAAACAGCCATACCTTATTCATCAAAAAATCGGCAAAAGATAGCGGATAATAACGCAAACCCTGCAAATGATGAATAGCAGAACTTTAAGCTCGGCTTATTTGTATATTAGATATTAAGAACATTTTAATGGTGAGTACACTTTGCGCTCGTTAAAATTGAAATAACTTTAAAAATCGAATGAGAAAAATTGCTATTATTTTAATTCTTGCTATCGTTATGCAATCTTGTGGACAAGAAAAAAAAACTTTTTGGAGGGCAGAAAATGTCACAAAAATTGACGGTAAACCATTCTCTGGAGTTACTTCTTCCTATATGGATATGATCGCCGAAATGAAGATACACCTGTCTGTAAATAATGACTCTTTATACATCGCTTTCCCTTTTGAAAAGAAGCTAAAGATATCCGAATTTCAGTCTTTCACCAACGCTAGAATTCCTTCAACTGGACAACTGCTTGATAGTATTTATGACGTCAATATTTCAAAAGACAAACTACAAATCAAATTCTATTATAATGGTACAGCAGATGAAGAAAAACGCTTTTCGCTCAATTTTGTAAAGCTAAATGATGAAGATTTTCTTACGGAAGTAAAAAAACTAAAGGATACAAAATCAAAAATTTTAGCTAAGATCCATAGTGTCGACTTGTCAACTTTTGAACTCGCTAAAAAGCCGGAATATCTTTCAGCACAAAGTAGTTTACTACAACTAAACCCCATACAATTTGCTGAAGAATTAGCGGATAACAAAGATTCTTTTCAAGTGACATCGAGCACATTTTCGCTTTCAAAAAACAAAAGTGAACTGAACTATGCCGTTACAGGCATAGCAAACTCCGATAAAATAGAAAAAAATGCAGCTCAAATTAATAACATACAATTTAATAACGTAGCGTTTGTAAATAAGGAGACTACCCATCAAACGGATGCTGTGATACTCTTGAAAGAGAAGATGAATAACTCTGAAATACTACAACTCTACAATTTTATTTCTAAAAACTTAGTCACCAACAATATTGAACAATTTGGTTTACCAAAACGCTATGCTGACGGAGATTCGTTGGGCATCCACAACTTTTTAGCAATTACTTGGACGGCAAAGGATAAAGTAATAAAATTAGCCATTGAAGATGTGCCTGACGAGTTATGGGATCAACAGATCGATAATAATGTTGCCCTGAGTGAACGCTACACAGCTAAAGATATAGATCAAGTTTTCAGGCACTATCTGCCACTAATTGGCAATTCAAGCATTAAACTATTTATTGTTTCAAATGATTTAGACCAAACACTTCACTTAAAAGAAAACGATCCAGGTTCTAAAACTTGGGGAGATCTGTACGATTACACCTATAAGTGGAAATATTTATCTGATACATTAGAATAGGATAAAACCCTAATCGCACAACAAAAACGTAATCATTTGACAATAACATTTGGTAATATGGAAGGAAAAATGGAGGAAATACTTTTTGAATTAACGAATGAACATCGAAAATATTTAGGACTTACTCCTGTTGAAAACGATTGGGAGCTTGTGAAATTATTCGACAGCTATGTATATTTCGATGGCCACATTATTCGAAAGGAAATTACAGTTAACGAACAGCTATATCAAGAAAAAGACCTCAATGAAAAGACATCAGAGAATAGAACGGTTCTTTTACCAAAAACTTCAAAAGGGAAACCTAAAAAACTGAATTATACAGCTACCCAGTCTTTTAAAGGGACGGGAGTTTATTTTTCATTCTCGAATAGTTACCTTACGATTTCGAACTATACCACTCAAACAACATATCATTCAGAAAATTTCGAAGATAAAAAACTTGACTACCTAAAAAATTGGTTAGAAAAATGGATTACTGAAACAACTAAAGAAGATTTAGAAGAAATTACAGCTTTTAAAAATGCTGAACGCAAACACTGTAAATTTAAAGAAGGCGATTTTTTTGCTTTTAAAATTGACAGAAGGAACTATGCTTTCGGCAGAATTTTAATTGATGTTTCCAAACGAATGAAAACCGATAAGCTAAAACAAAATAAAAACTACGGTTTAACCCACTTAATGGGAAAAGCGTTAATTGTAAAACTTTATCACAAGATTAGCGATCATCTCGATATTGATTTGAATGAATTATCCAAAACCTTGGCTCTACCCTCACAAGCAGTTATGGATAATCAATTTTATTATGGGGAAAAAATTGTAATCGGTCATCGACCAGTGGAAATTTCAGAACATGATATGCTGATTTCTTATAGCAAAAGTATTAGTTCCGATGAAAAAAACCTTATTTATCTACAATACGGATTTATCTACAAAGAAATGAATATCTCAAATTTTGATAAGTATTTAAGAATAGAAGATAACAATTTGTATGCTGGATACCACGAAAACCCATTTAGAAAAGAAGGCATTGGGTTCGGTTTAGACACTGAAAAACTTGTCGAATGTATTGCAGCAAAATCAAATCAACCCTATTGGGGCAGTGTACATCTATATGATATTAAATATGACTTACGCAATCCAATTAACTTGGATATAAAAAAAGAAATATTTTCGGCTTTTGGACTCGACGCTGACAAAACGTACGAACAAAATTTAGCGCTAAAAAAATAATGAAAATTGCCAGCCGTCAATATGTGCTGGCTTGTCAAACTAATGTTGCTAGCTAAATGATTAAAATGAGACTGAAGTTTTAGATGGAGAATCTACACAATTATCAGAACAGTTGTGCTATAAGAACCTGTCTTCCGGAATCCCGAAAAAAAATGTTATGTACCAATCAACTGACTAAATAAAATGGAATTAAGGATAGAAATAGAACCCGACTTTGAAACTGCAGAAAAACTTTATCCTGACGTTTTAAAACTCCTTTTGACATATACCGACTCTCTTGACCAGAACGGCGATGAAAACGATGCTGAATATCAGAAATTAGAGCGTCGACTTTACGAGATGATAGATATCCATAATGGAGGAACGAAGGACGACCATTGATATAAAAGCACCATTAGCAAAACTTAAAAAGTAAAAACACAGAAGATAACAATTTGCATAATGAAAATTTTGAAACAGCTAATATCAATTTCGCTTTGCATCGTTGTATGCACTTCCTGTAATTCAAATCTTTCGTCAGAAAAGGTGGAAGATATTGGATTGATAGGTGCCACTATTGAGATTACTCAAAATGCTACCAATGGAAAAGATAGCTGGACCACGATCAATTTATTTGACAAAGATCGCAAAAGCATCAGGAACGATTCCATTAAAATAATAGTAAATGGTGTTGAAACGGAATTACAACATCGCCAAGGCTTGTACTATACTGACGAATCAAAATATTATTCAGAAAGCCCACCTATCAACCAAGTCCACAATTTCGAAATCAAATTATCTAATGGAGAAAAGTATTTTCTTGGAAGCATAAATGCGCTAAGCGAAGAAAAAATTGAAAACATAATTTGCGAAGAACACGGCGATTTGAATAAAAATACCGTGATCAAATGGAAAGACTTAAAAAACATCAACAGGCTTGAAATTCATACTTCAACCCTGTTAAAAACACCAAACAGTAACGACAAAAACTATTCGTATAACGATGCTATCATAAAACAAATAAGCAGCAATGGAGAATATACCATACCAACATCTGAATATTTTAACCCGAAATGGACAGTAAGTGGTTTTGAATTGAAATTTATGGCAACTAGGTTTGGAAAAATGAATCCTAAACTTGTTGAAGGAAGTAAAATATCCATTTCAACGCTAATCGAAAAAAACATCCACCTTGAGAAAGAACAGTAAGATGCACCGTAAACAAGATCTTTGTAATACCGGATTGACTAATCGATACCATCTAAATTGAATATGAAAATACTAATTGTCATTTTTCTTTTATCAGCACCTTTATTTGTTAATGCCCAAAATGACCCTGAATTATTTCCAATTAACGACAGAGGTGTGGGTCTATTAGGATATTATCTAAAAGATGGCAAAACGAATGTGGTTAAACCCCAATTTTGTTCTGCTTCATACCGTACCGAAGGCTACTATATGGTTTCTAAAGCAGCACATGAATACGATGAAGATGGAAGACGAAAGGAAAATCATATTCCTAATACCGAAAAATTTGGGCTTTTAAACAGCAAAGGACAATTTGTAATAGACTTCAACAATGATTATGACGGAATATTTGTTTCCAAAAGCATAATTTATGTAATTAAAAACAATCTTTTTGGTACCGTAAATGAGCAAAACAAAATGGTAATTCCTATCATTTATAAAGAGTTCAACATTGAAAACAAAAATTGGATTTATGCTAAAAATAAGACAAACAAGTTTGGAGTTCTTAATCACTTAGGCAAAACCATTATCCCCTTTCAATATGATTATATTGGTGAGCCAGTAACAAATGGAACAAGCAAAGATTTTTTAGTGATTGTAAAAACTGATAACAAATATGGAGTAATCAATCAAAACCAAGAGTTTGTGGTTCCGCTTACCAATACTGAATTCGCTCAATTGACTGAAGTGTCAATTATTGCCAAAAAGAACGACCAATACGGATTACTTGATTATAAGCTCAAAGTAATCTTGCCTTTCGAATTTGAAACTTTAAATTTCTCTGAAGATAAAATTGAAGGGACTAAGAAAGGATTTCATCATATCTTTACCATAAAAGGAAAACTTGTAGACAAAAAAGAAATCCAAATCGAGGGTAGAAAAAACAGAGAATAAGAACCTGCCACGGCAAGGGTTTGGCAAACCGAGCTTGCGAATTGAACGATTTAAGCTGAGCTGATGGCTTAATTTTAAATAACCTTTGTCGAACCATAAAAGCTTAGCTACGCGCTTAAAAGAAAGATACGATGCTAGATTTCTACACCATACATGACGACCAAGCAGCACCAAACCATCCAATGCAATTAGGGCTGGAATTTGTTGGCGGACTTGACCACAGAACATTTGAAAATTTGCAACGTGTAGGAATTATCGACAGACGATTTGACTATTACTCAGACTTCAGGTTAGGAACTGCACTGATTAAACAAATTCGACAAGCTATATTACAAAGACAATTACAAGCTAACAGTGATGTAAAAATGTTAACTCAATTATTTGACGCAACCGACAAAAATCAAAGCGGACTAATTGCTTTTGGAGACTAACAAACCAGCCTAGGCAGCACCTTACCCCACAACGGGTAAAAATAGGTAGTAGAGACTTTTTAGCAATATTTTCTATATTTAAGTCGAATCATACACTACTCTACTTAGCAAACACCTACCACTCTGGAGGGAGTGGCACCGTGGAGTAGTATGTATAAGCTAGTTAGCTCATATTTTATGGAGAAACCAACACCTGAAGGAATTAAGAAAATATTCGATCAATTTTACGTAGCTGACATTAATATATGGAATGCATTTTCAAAATGCATAAAAGTCAGAAGCTTTGAAAAAAATGATGTAATTAAAGACTATTTCAAAACTGAGAAATACATCAATATTTTAATTTCTGGATCAGTAGCTCATTTTGTTTTGTCTGATGACAAAGACATCTGTATTAATCTCTATTACGAAAACCAAATTTTTAGCGATTATCTATCTTTTCTAACACAATCTTCAACTGTCATCAAAACCCTTGCTTTGGAAGACTGTATGATTTGGTCTGTAAGTCATAAAGATTTGAATGGATTATACGCAAGTTCTTCAACCGGTATCTTTGTCGGGAAAGCCATTTCGGATGCTATGTTTATTCGAAAACAGTCTGAGCAAATCAACTTGCTGGCACTATCACCAACAGAACGTTATCTAAAATTGGTAAAAGAAAGACCTGAGGTTTTCCAAAGAACATCATTGAAAATCGTTTGCTCTTACCTTGGTATCACTGCTGAAAGCTTAAGTAGAATTAGGAAAAAAATTTCTTAAAGTCATCATTTCTTACCCATCGTCAATTTTTTAGCGAAAACATGTTTTTATTTTCGAGCCTTAATTCAAACAAACAAAAATGAAAACAAAAGTTAATTATTTCGCAATCCTTACTTTTTATATGATTGCAATTTCCCTTCGCTATTTAACCAACAAAACAGCACTACTAAATGGAATTTCAAGCGAGTTCATAAAAGTGCTTTTACAAGGTGCAGGTCCTGCAGTTGGAGCGCTCCTAGCATTTACTGTTTTCAAAATCAAACCTATGCTCACCTTAAAAGGAAATTACAAAAAGTTAATTGTTCCTTTTTTACTTTTTTGGATGTTTCCTATCGTCTTAATTTTAAGTGTTGAATACTTTTTAAAAGGCACTATTTCTTATCAAGCCGTTACTGCAATATTAATATATGGTCTTTTGGAAGAAATTGGTTGGCGTGGTTTCTTGCAACAAGAACTAAAGCCTTTACCTCCGTTTTTAAATATTGTAATCGTGGCAACACTGTGGTTTATTTGGCATTTGAATTTTGACATGACAAGTTCAAATTTATTATTTCTAGGCATTTTATTATTGGGAACTTGGGGAATTGGAAAAGTTGCTGATAGTACTCATTCCCTATTTGCTGTATCTGCCTTCCATTCCTTAAACAACTTTTTTCCACAAATGAACCAAACTAAAGCTCTTATTCTAGCAATATTATTAATTGTTTGGGTAACTGCACTAGTTATTAAAAAAAGACAGCTAAAAAAGACAGCTGTTAACAAGGATATTTAAATATAGGTGTTCATATACTTGATCCGGCAGCCATTTATTCACAATACACAACCGAAAGTATTGACTTTTTTAATCTTCTTATTTCTTTCCAATCCTCATTTGGAGAAAGTTTGGGCGCAAAAACCGAACTTAGAAAAAGGACCTAAAGATAACGAGGCACAAAAGGTTTCCGCTTATCCAACTCTCATCGTATTTGCTTAGCTTCGTAACGACAGGCCATTTGGCAAACCATCAGCGCAATTAAATCTGTAAACTGTAGGCTACTTTTTAAAAATAATGTTATGAAATACATTTTCATTTTTGTCATCTTATTTTCCGTATCCCGCGGACAATCCTCAGCGTTAAATGCTACCACAAAAGAAAATATTAGTCAAACGCCAAAAATTGCTAAAGATAGCAGCACTAAAAACGCCCTAACATTTATCAATGCCTATGTTAAAAACTGTAATCAAATGAAAGACGCTGTCGGAATTATTGAGTGGGTAAAATCAAACAAACTCACCACTCAGCGTTTCAAGACAATATTAAAAAGAACCATTGAAGAAGCAAACAAGCTTGAACCTGAAATAGGACTTGGCTTTGATCCAATTTTTGATGCCCAAGATTATCCTGAAAAAGGTTTTGAGATAGCTTCAATTGATTACAAAACAAACTATATTGTAGTTAAAGGTAAAGATTGGCAAGACTTTAAATTGACGATAAAGATGGTTAAAGCTAACAACAACTGGCTAGTAGATGGCTGTGGAATTATTAATATTCCAAAAAGCAAGCGAGCTAAGAGATAGCAGCCGAACACGGTAAGAAATTTCACAAATTGCCGGAAAAGAACTAAAGAATTCTAAGAAAAACGTATATTGTAAATTGGTTTAACATCAATAAAAACCCTTCTAAAAAGCAGTGAAAAGAATTATATTTAGATATTGGTTATTTAATATTTTAATAAGCATTGTGCTATTTATTATCTATAGAATAACAATTACAGCAACCAATCAAGCTGATCGAAGTTTTCTTGACAGCTTTTTACAGCTTTTGGATGCAATATTAAATGTTGCCTACTCATTTATATACCTTATTGGCATTGCTTTTTGTTCGCTCACCATATTCTTAAATCAAATAGATAGAATTAGAACTCATTTTTATCTTTCATTATTAACCTTTTTAGGAATCCCAATATTTTGCGTTAGTTACATTATTATCCACGGATTAATTGATAGTAGCATATATCATATCACTGCAGTTTTGAATCTTCTGGTTTTTTCGATCATTTACCTACTCCTCACCACCCTACAATTTTTATCATTTAGAAAAGGAATTAAAAAACTACAAGCATCCAACACACCTGAATGACAAAAGAAAAACTACAAAAAATTATTGATCAGTTTGATGAAAGTGGGCTAAAACAAGATTTTTAACAACCTACCCGCCACAATTTCCATGGGTATCATGGGCAATATAATCTTCTTCCCCATATCGCTAATGCTAGGGCTTTTAAACTTTGGAATAATCACCTACTTAAAGTTAAAGTGAGCTGATTAGTATTCAACAGCTAAAATGAACAAAACATTTTACCTATAGATATGGCTAAACAATAAGCAATTTGCAAAAAATGTGATTAAAGTTTTGTTTCGTAAAAACTGAAGTTAGCAAAAAACGTTAGTAGCTATGATTTACACTTATCATCATTTACAAAAATCTAAAAATGGGACTATTTGATTTTCTAAAGAAAAAAGAACAACCAAACGAAATTACACAGCCTGAAAAACCTATAGCAGAAGAAAACAAAAAACAGCCCTATTTTGGCGATCTAAGCAAGACAGGTATTTTACATCAACTGGTACAAACACCACCTACAGAGCGAGATGAAAGATGGCAACAAAACTTTTTAGCCAATATTAGCGAAGCTAGCTTCTGTTGCGGCGACCCGCAAGTCGTTACTGGACCAGACGGTTTCCCCTATTTCCAACTTTTTCTACCAGAACCCAATAAAAGTTTCCAGTGCTACGTGATCGACAAGATGAAGGACGATTTTTTACTCGCTTCTGGATTTGGTGTAGTCATTAATCCAACATCAAATAGCGCAGACTGGGTTTTATCGTATGGCGACATCTTGAATTTGCACCTTAATCAAGCCTTTTATACTACGACAGATACGCCATTTTCAAAACAAATTACTGATGAAACGATTACTGAAAATGAGCAGGTAATGATTGGCCAACCCTCAGAGCAGCTCCTGCCCCAACAAACCAGAAAGCTAATTGCAGACTTTTTAAAAGCGAATGGCTTTGCGCACCCGAAAGTTTTACTGATGATGCGACACGGAAAAGATGGCAAGGACGTTACACAAGACCTCGTTTTTAATTTGACGCCCGAAAACTTCAGCGACGAAAACACTTATAGAATGATGATGCAAACCATTGGCTGGTATTTGCCTAGACATTACTCTTTTGTTGGCATGAGGGAAGAAAGCTTGGAAAATGATTTTATGCCGTTATAATTTTAAGTCAAGAAATATTGTTTCAGTCTGAGCTTTCCGATTGATCCTCTCACGTTTAGCGCAAGTCTTATTTAAGCATCTATCTCCTAAACTCCCTGTCATGTCGAGTTTCGAGACATCTATTCTTCGCTTATTAGATCCTTCGCTAGCGCTCTGGATGACAGGGTTCAGAACAAACATACTCTTCAAATAAATGACTATTTTTGCATGTATAGAAACAGGTCTACTTGGTAGCTTAAACGTATAATAGGACTATTTTAGGACTATACAGGATGAATGCTAAACAACCTTATTTGAAAGATGATGTTTATGACTATTTAGTAGACCAAATTTGTTTGTATTACTCCAGAAAAAAGGCTAGGGATACAAGAGATGAAAGCGATAAAAATGGTGGAAGTTTTGGTGTTAAAGATGAAAATGAATAAAGCAAAATCCGTAATTTTTATTACTTTGGCGACTCATTAAGATAAAAGGCATGAGCATTATTGATTTAAAGGAAAGAACGGATATCATTAGCGATTTCAAATTAAATGCTTACTATCTCCAGTTTAACAAGCTGCTTAGCGAGTTAAGAAAAAAAGAACTATCTCCAGCGACCGTCAATTTCATTAATGATCATGTAGCAATCGTTAACGCCTCTGCATTCATAGGGAATGATTTAATAAAGCTCGTTAAGAAAGAACAAACGCTAATTTTAAAGCAAGTAGAAAAAGCGCATAAAATTGCCCCAAAAAACTATTACCGAAATCTTTGGATGCTACTAGGCTTTACCGCTTTCGGCTTACCCATTGGCGTAAGTTTTGGCTTAAGCATTGGTAACATAGGCTTAATGGGCGTTGGATTACCTATTGGTATGGCTATTGGCGCAGCTGTTGGTGCGTCAATGGATAAAAAAGCTTTGAATGAAGGCAGACAATTGGACATTGAGATTAAGTAGTAGTTGGGTCCTAAGAAAATTAGGTTTTACTAGCGTTAGCCCTTCCAATCTCCGTTTAGCTAATTTCCGGTCTCCTATTTTTCGGGTTGTATCGATAAGCCAAAGCACTCCCTTTGAAAGAAACCTGTGGAGCAAGCATGGAGACAATTAAAAAAATAAAACACAACGGAATAAATAGGCAACCGAGAGTTTATCATCAAAGCTGATGAGCTTCGTTTCACTACGGTTTTGTTACTTTTTGCGGTCAAACCTGAGCTTAGCGAAAGCTTGAATACCGATAAGTAAAAAATTTAATAAGCATGAAAAAAGTAAGAGCCCAGCGGCGGTGAGCTTAATACATTAAAACAATTGCAACCCATTTCAGTCATACATTATCCGAAGTCAAATTAATAGACTTACATTTTCTAGCTTAAAACACGATACATATCTGTGAGTTTTCAAATCAAAAAATACAAAAGCAAATACAAAAGACAAATTATTTCAGTTTGGGAAAGTTCTGTATTAGCTACCCATCACTTTCTTAGCCCTAAAGATTACATAGAGATAAGAGACCTCCTTCAAGACTATGATTTCAGTGTTTTGAATATGTTTTGCTTGATGACTGAAGACCAAGTAATTGGGTTTACAGGTCTGCACCATTATAAAATTGAAATGCTATTTTTAGACCCAGCATACATCGGAAAGGGTTTAGGAAAGCAACTGATCCAATTCGCTATTTCCAATCAAGGCGCTACTTTGGTAGATGTGAATGAGCAAAATAGTCATGCCAAAAGCTTTTATGAAAAAGTTGGATTCGAAATCTACGAAAGAACAGCTAAAGATGATTTTGGTAAAGATTATCCTTTACTAAGAATGCGATTGAAGGATATTTAAATGGGCTAAAGGTTTGTTTATTTGTTATTTTCTGCCTATATTAAACTTCAAAACGCTTCGATATGACTTATCAAACTTCTTTAGATAAAACAGCCATAGTAATCACGCTCGCAACGAGTGTCTTATTTGCAGTAATCATTGCAGGCCAGTATTCGGTCATAACAGCGACTGACAGTGCATTGCCCATTTATACCACAGTAGGGTTATTGCTAATTTACACCTTGGCTTTTGCATTTAGACCGATAGCTTATGTGATCACTCCAAACGAAGTGATTATTCGCAGACTTTTGACCAATATTCATATTCAAAGAGCTGACATTGAAAATATAGCAGCAATTGATCAAACAGTAATGAACGGAGCGATAAGAACTTTTGGTGTTGGAGGGCTATTTGGCTATTATGGTGGTTTTGCAAATACTTCTATAGGCCGCATGACTTGGTATGCCACCAGAAAAGATAAAGCTGTGCTACTGAGAACGGTAAACGATAAAAAAATCATCCTAACTCCGGACGAACCTCAGCGGTTCATCAACCATCTCAATTCTTAACCTATGACTTTAATTGCCATTTTCTTTCCATTTATCTCCTTTCTAGTTCGTGGCAGAATACTTACAGGCATTATCTGTCTGATCTTACAGATTACCTTAATTGGATGGATACCTGCAGCGGTATGGGCAGTCATTTCTTTACAGAATTCGAGAGCAGATAGACGTAATAGGAAACTAATCAGAGCAATGAAATCAAGATAGCTAAAAACTTACATCAACCTAAAAGCTCATCGATTTTATTAATTTTGTTTATCATGAGAAATAAAATTACAGTAGTTATCACAGTACTATCTTTAGCAATATCCAATCCATTATTCAGCCAAGAAAAAGAAGTTAATTTCGACAAAAGCTACATTAAAGCCAACGATAAAAGAACGACAATTGAGATAAACGAGCTACAAGAACTAGTATACATCATTCTATCGATTACGGAAATGGGAAAAAATCCCAATATGGTAAATCAAAAAACAGACTACTATAAAGATGTACAAAGTTATTTTAGCCCTTACGCAACACTTCCAGTTGTTCAAAAATTCAATTCGCTGTTAACTGAAAATATCATTAATTATTTCATTTTGGCAGGCAATGCTTATGGTTTCAAACTAAATCAAAGCAAGATCGTACCTACGCAAGTTTATAATTTTCCAGCAAAGGGAGTTGGTAAGTTTGAGGTGAAAATAAATCCTATCCTTACCTACATTAAAGATCTGGAAGAATTTATAGAGAAATCTGACTACAGAAAGTTTTACAAGGAACATTTGCCTTATTACGATAGTTTAAAGAAAGACTATGTGAAATTTGCTTCTATCGCTTCACAAAAGAAATGGCTGGAGAGCAGGTTCAATTATAAAATTAATAGCTACAGAGTTTTAACATCGCCACTAATTGGAGGCATGAATGCTACGCACACTTTTGAAGATAATGGGTTCAAAGAAATTTTACTTTTTTTACCTACGATTAAGCAGGATAAAAGTTTGAGCGAGCAATTTAACCATGCGCTTAACATCCGCATTATCTTTACCGAAATTGACCATAATTATGTCGGACCTGTAAGTGATAAATTTAAAGATAGAATTAATTCGATATTTAATGATAGAGCAAAATGGGTAAATGCTGCGAACAAAAGTACAGACCACTACCCTAGCCCAATTAAGGTATATGACGAATACCTAACTTGGGGGCTTTTTATTTTATACGCCCATGATAATTTTGGTGGCGATAAAGAACTAATATCTCAAATTAATGAAAACATCAACAGCATGATGACTAAAAAAGGCTTCCCGAAAGCGAAGGAATTTAATGAAGAATTGCTTTCGTTATATCATAAAAACAATGATAAACACATCGAAAACTTATATACTCCGCTTTTAGACTGGAGCAGCAGTCAATAAAATACCATGAAAAAGAAAAACTACATTGCATTCCTTTTATTTGCTTTAATAGGCGTTTGCTCGAAAGCGAGCCAGCAACAGCAAGACCCCGTGCCCCTACACGAAACATTTAACATTATTTCTAAACAGGTTGGAGAAACTAGAACAATTAATGTTTGGCTACCTTTAGCATACACTTCTAGTACAGATTCCTTACCTGTACTTTATATGGCTGATGGAGGAATCAAAGAAGATTTCCCGCATATGGCCAATACGTTAGCTGAATTAATTGAAAGAAAGGCTATTGCGCCAATGATACTGGTAGGCATTGAAAATACACAGCGCAGAAGAGATCTAACTGGTTTTACCAGTGTAGCCGAAGACAAAAAGATTGCACCTGTCGTTGGTGGCTCAGCTAATTTTAGATCCTTTATTAAGGAAGAACTTTTTGCAGCAATCAGTAAAAAATATCGTGTCAGTTCTAAAAGCGGAATAATTGGCGAATCACTTGCAGGTTTGTTTGTGGTAGAAACGCTATTGACACAGCCAGACATGTTCGATACCTACATTGCTTTTGATCCATCTTTATGGTGGAATGACCATTTTTTAGTAAGGACTGCAAAAGGCCAATTGAGCAAACTGCCACGCACGGAAAAATATTTTTGGTTTGCAGGTTCTGGTACTAAAGACATTTATGTTTACACCAATCAGCTGGAACAAATCCTTAAAAAATCAGCCTCGAAAACCTTAAAATGGATTTATTCTGCCGAACCTGAAGAACAACACCAAACCATTTTTAGAGCCACAAAGGAAAAAGCTTTAGTATGGGCATTTAGATTAAATAACATTTTAAAATGATCATCAGATAAGCAACTGTCAGCGATATTAAGCAGATTTAAGTGGTCAGAAGCTTGGTTAAGAAAATACTTTATCAAATCCGAATTTGGTGACGAAGATGTGAATTATACGGAAGGTATAAGGTAGGATTTTTGAGGTTGATCACGAAATAGCTGGCAGACTTTTCTATTGTAGACCTAAAACACCGGAATATCTTGTCTTTAGTTGTTCATCCTGATTTTGAAAGACTTGGCAGAAAACTAGATGATGTAATGTTGGATTGGTATGTCAGTAAAAAAAGGAAACCGTTTAGTTAGACACCGCACCAAAAACAAGAGCCTTAGCATTTTATAAAAAAGCTAGCTGGAAAGCCGTAGGAATGCATGAAAAAACAAGATACCTAAGTACCATGAATAAACTCAAACTATTACTGCCTGTTCTTTTAATATTGCTTTTTTCTTGTGGCACTAAAGAAGAAGAAATTAAGGACGTGAAATTTTGGAAATATGCTGAGGGAACTCTATTTGCTGACGTCTTAAGTTTTAATAGCAAAGATTTTAGCATTAAAAACGATACCATCTTTAAATTAAACGTTCCGGAATACAGGATAACAGCTTACGAAACACGCGTTTTATCACGTGATCAAGTTTTAAAAATCAAAGAAATAAAAACTGGAAAAACTGCCAGATATGTTTCGAAATGATCCTTTTATAATTAATCACTAATTACCTTAGTTCGACAATTAGAATTGCCTTTACAATATTTTACATGAGTTTTTTTTGCATCTCGCTAGCGTTAACGATGGAAGCGACATCCTTTTTGGATGTTTCCATCCAAAAAGATACAGCGCACAGCGTGTTAAAACGCCCAAATTAATCAAATTATCAGTTTTATTAATCGAATTCAGTTTGATTAGCATTGCCACAGTAATAGATTCTTGTGGTAAGTTAGTTTCACATATACAATCCGAACTTTAAAAAATAATCTACCTATACGTTCTCATTGTATAGGATTGCTTCGTACCTGGCAATGACGATAATAAGCCTAAAGTGCAAACCTATAATTAGCCCCTAACGCAAACCATCTCTTCGGCAAAGGCACCGCAGCAATCTCAATATATTCCTTATTTAGCAAATTGGTAACATCAGCATAAACATTCCAATTTTGTCTGCCGTACAATACACGCAAATCAGTAATGAAGTACGGATTTTTCAACTCTCGCTCTATCCATCTTGTGCTAACGGCCAATTGCCAATTAGTGTATTTATAAACTACCCTACCCAAAGCCTGATGCTTTAAATTCTCCAACACATATTTTGAAGTTATGTTATTGGCATAATTCATTTCGCCAGCATGCAGATAATTGTAGCTCAAATGATAGTTCAATGAACTTTTATCACCTAAATTTAACGATTGACCTAAGCTCACATTAAAGCCCTGGATCTTATTATTGCCAAAGTTTTGAGGTTGATAAGGTAAAGCTGTCGAATTCCTTACCCAATCAATAAAGTCTGAGATGTTACGATAAAAGTATCCGCCCTGTACATTGAAATCATCCAACTTGTATTGTAAGGAAAGTTCATACTGCCAAGCATTCTCTGAAGTTAAGTTCGGGTTACCAATGTTTCCTGGCCGTTGGTTCAAGTATAAATCGGTGAAAGAAGGAATACGCTGGCTAGATCCCACATTAAAAGCTAGTTTCCATTTTGGTGCAAATAGATAAGCTGCATCTAAGCCCGGGAAAGCTTGCCAACCATATTGCGTGTTGTAATTAACGTAGGTGCCAATGTTAAACAGTAGATTTTTTAAGGCTTCTGTTTTGTATTCGGCATAAGCGCCATGGTTATATCGGTCCCTATCGCCGATATTGCTACTTTCGATAGCTTCCGAGCGGCTTTCCAAACCAAAACCAAAATCACCAATCGCCGAATGTAAGGTACTGTTCACTTCAGCCGACCATACCTGAGTTTGGTGTAGTGATCTAGCTTTCGTTAAGTCATTACGGAAATAACGGTAATCGTCCCAATTGTAACGGGCACTTACTCTCGGCCTAACACTAAAGTTTTTGCCTATTTGATGAGAAGAACCGACTGCCAACAGTGCCGTTTGTACAATTTCGAAAGCTTCTTTATCCCCAGGCGCAGCATAATAGCCACTGGCGCCAAAAGCATTATCTATGTAGCCTCCCATTAAATCCAACTTATTCTTTTCATCAAGATCGATATTGCCCTGATAGAAAAATTGATGGTTATAAGTACGGCTATTGTAGCGTTGTCCGTTGTAATCGCTTAAGCCAAAGCCAAACAAGTGTGCACTGTTTTTTCCTGCCATATTGATGGCTACTTGCGTAGCGCCTCCTTTGTATTTGCCACTTCCATCTCCCGCGGCCTTGTTTTCAAAAGAAGAACCTGCCTGAACGTTAACATCTATGGCAGATTGCTTGCTGGTTTTAGTCACAATGTTAATTGCCCCAGTTAAAGCGTTAATTCCGTAAACTCTTGCCGCTGGACCTTTCAATACTTCTATCCTTTCAATAGCAGATAAAGGCACGGGAATATTCATCGAATGGTGTGCAGTTTGAACATCAGATATTTTTACTCCATTTAACAGGATCAAGGTCTGCTCAAAAGTTCCACCATCAATACTTACATCAGCCTGCGTACCAAACGGCCCACGTTGACGAACGTCTGCGCCTGCGATAAAGCTCAATACTTCGTTAACAGATTTCACTGGCATTTCCGCAATTTGTTCCCTGGTAATTAACTGGATATTTCTAGCTTGCTTGCTAAAAGGAGTCTGCAATCTGTTCTCCGAAATGATGATTTCGTTGAGTTTCGTAGTATCTTGTTTCGTTTCTTGAGCAAATGCGACACCTGAGGTTAGAATTAGAACTGATAGTAGAGTTTTATTCACTTTTTATGTTTTGGTTAACTGGTAAATTGTTTATTCGGTTAATTGGTCATTACTCTTTTCGGACTTACCCGACTAACAACTTCCCGACTTTGGCACAAAACTCGTATCTTTCCGGAGCATTCAAATAGTCCAGTTTTAAAATTATGAGTAGTCCGGTTGAAATTCCTTTCTTAAGTTTCATTGATTTAAATAGAAATGAGAAAACGCCGCTCTTTTTGCAACTGTCGCAGCAACTCATTAACGCTATACAACGAGGCTACTTAGTACCACAAACAAAAATGCCTGGCAGTAGAACTTTAAGCGATCTACTTCAATTACATCGCAAGACGGTGATAGCAGCTTACGAAGACTTGCACCATCAAGGTTGGATTTCCATCCACCCTAACAAAGGTGCTTACGTGATGGACCATAAGACTAGGATTAGCGAGCGTCCGTATGAAGCTTTGGTTTCTTTGGCGAAATATCCGCCCATAACTGGTTATTCGTTTAAGCAGTCAAACATTTTAGACAATCCTTTTGAACAATCCAATTGTACTTATCAATTTAACGATGGTACACCAGATATCCGTTTAACAGAAATCAAACAATTATCTAGTCTATATAGTGCAGCCTTTAAACGTAAAAACACGATTAAGAAAATAGGAAATCCTTTACACGCTAGCGAGTATTTCAGAACGCAGCTGAGTAATTACCTGAACAGCTCTCGCGGTTTGCATATCTCTAAAAACAACCTCCTCATTACCCGTAGCACAGAAATGAGTCTATATATCATTGCGCAATTGTTAATTGAACCAAAAGATATTATAATGGTTGCAGAATTGGGTTTGTTCAGCACCAATATGATTTTTCAAAAAGCGGGTGCAAACATTAAAACACTTGCTGTAGACGAGCACGGTATAGATGTAGATCAACTGGCGGAGAAACTAAAAACTACAAAAATTAGAGCAGTATATATTACGCCACACCACCACTACCCCACCACAGTAAGTTTATCTGCACAACGACGAGTTCAGCTCCTACAATTTGCACAAGAGTATGGTTTCATCATCATAGAGGATGATTATGATTACGATTTTCAATACGAGAAGCATACCATTATGCCTTTAGCGAGTTCCGATGTAAACGGCATGGTCATTTATGTAGGTGCTTTTGGCAAATCATTGACACCTTCTTTTAGCAATGGATTTGTAGTAGCCCCTCAAAACTTCATCATCGAAATGCAAAAATACCTCAGCATTTTAGATCGTCAAGGTGATATCGTAATGGAGCAAGTATTAGGGGAAATGATAGCTGAAGGCGATATCCACCGTCATCTTAAAAAATCGTTGAAGATTTATCAAGAACGCAGAAATAACTGTTGTGCATTGTTAGCGAAGTATTTTGGTCATCAAGCTACATTTAACATTCCTAACGGCGGATTAGCCGTATGGTTAGAATGGAATATTCCTATTTCGTTGCTGCAGCTTGCTAAGAATTGCCAGAAGAATGATTTATTTATCCCGAAAAATACGCTGTACCAAAACAGAAAAACTACCGCTATGCGCATTGGTTTTGGTCATTTAACTACAGAGGAAATGGAAAAGAGTTTGGAGGTAATTAAGGGTTCATTGGTTCATTAGTTGATTGGTTAGCCCCTCTCAGCCTTCGGCATCTCTCCCCGAAGGGGCGAGAGTAACATTTAGGAACGGTTGTTCGTTATAATTTCGGAATCCTTTCGTCTTCCATTTTCTCTCCCTTTTAGGAAGAACTGGAGCAAAGCGAGCTCATTGGTGCAAGAAAAATTAAACACTTCTCAATAGATGTCCAAAGGACAGAGAGGGTTTTGAATTTGCTGTTCGATATTTGTGATGTCGAACTTCGTATCTCAGGATTTGTAATCCTGTTTTTATTCGGATTGCAAATCCAGAAGAGCAAAGAATATTTATTGGCAACCTATCGTCATTGCCAGCTCGACTGGCAATCTTAATGCGGTAAGTAAAAACCTTTTATCGCCTTATGATTCCTGCCTACGCGGGAATGACGTGGAGGTGAGACAGAACGCCTAATGAATCCATACATAAATTTCTTCCGCTCCTACTTCGTCATTCCAGATCCGATAGCTATCGGATTAGTTTGAGCTCCTAATACGGTAGCTAGGATAATTTCTTAGTTCAATTTTCTTTATATAACTTTTTACGATTCCCGCCTATGCGGGAATGACCATTTATAATATGTCCATATATTAATAAATTATTCGTAAGCCGACTCTAGTACATCACCAACTTGATTAATGATGGACGGTGGTATTAGTTCCTTGCTTTTCCAAGTATAACCTATATACTCATCAATTTCTGGAAAAATAACACCTATTCTTTGCTCATCTTTAAATAATTCAAAGCCGTCGCAACCTAAATTAATCACACTTATTGACATTATTTCATTACCAATACTAACGCAAACTTTCATACTACATTTATTTAGCGAGAAGGTAACACGTCGTAGTCTCAAATTGTTTGATAGCGGTACTAATTTATTAAAGCTAGCAAGCTGTTCCTGTTTAATAATTTGGATTGAAAATTCGATGATACATACTTCGGGATTACAAATCGCGAAGAGCAAGATTATTTCCCTTTTAGGGGAAACCGGAGCAACGGGTACTCATTGATACAAAACATTAAACACTTATCAATAGATGTCCACAGGTCAGAGAGGGTTTTAAAATAATTGCAAAGTCTTCTGTTATATAAACGGGATAGCAGCGGTAATACTTTTTGCTGTTCGGTTAAAACCTCACAGGTTTGAAAGGTAAAGTGCAGAGGAGACCAATGAGGTTTTTGGGTAGGCCACAAAAAGATTGTAGCGTATGCCCGACTAACATTAATAGCTGTAGTAAACTGCTTTTCCAATATTAAATCTAATACCTGAAACGTTTTTTTCTCTCCCGAAATAACAGCATCTTTGCAGAAATAAAATTTTAACATGTCAGACGAAAAAATAATCTTTTCAATGGCTGGAGTGAGTAAAATCTATCCGCCACAAAAACAGGTTTTAAAAAATATATACTTATCCTTCTTTTACGGTGCCAAAATTGGCGTTGTGGGTTTAAATGGATCGGGTAAATCATCTCTATTAAAAATTATTGCTGGTTTAGATAAGTCTATTCAAGGTGAAGTGGTATTCTCGCCAGGTTATTCTGTGGGATATTTAGCACAGGAACCAGAATTAGACCTAGAAAAAACAGTACGTGAAGTAGTTGAGGAAGGCGTTGCCGAAATTACAGCTGTACTTAAGGAATACGAAGAAATTAACGAGGCATTTGGCTTAGAAGAAAACTACTCTGATGCCGACAAAATGGATAAGTTGATGGCTCGCCAAGGTGAGCTGCAAGATAAAATTGATGCTTCGAATGCTTGGGAGTTAGACAACAAGTTAGAGCGTGCGATGGATGCCTTACGTTGTCCAGATCCGGAGACAAAAATAGCGGTTTTATCAGGTGGTGAGCGCCGTCGTGTGGCCATGTGCCGTTTGTTACTGCAATCGCCAGATGTATTGTTGCTAGATGAGCCTACCAACCACTTGGATGCCGAGAGTATTGATTGGTTAGAGCAGTTCTTACAAAACTACGAGGGAACTGTAATTGCAGTAACTCACGATAGGTATTTCTTAGATAATGTGGCTGGATGGATTTTAGAATTAGATCGTGGCGAAGGGATTCCTTGGAAGGGTAACTACTCCTCTTGGTTAGACCAAAAAGCAAAACGTTTAGCTCAGGAAGACAAAACAGAAAGCAAACGTCAGAAAGCGTTAGAGCGTGAGTTAGAGTGGGTGCGTATGGCGCCAAAAGCTCGTCACGCAAAATCTAAAGCTCGTTTAAGCAATTACGATAAACTTGCTAGCGAAGATGGCAAAGAACGCGAAGAAAAATTAGAGCTATTTATTCCTGCGGGGCCTCGTTTGGGCAATGTAGTCATTGAAGCTAACCATATCTCGAAAGCTTATGATGGTAAATTGTTGTTCGAAGATTTGAGTTTCTCTTTACCTCCAGCAGGCATTGTGGGAATTATTGGCCCGAACGGTGCCGGTAAAACGACTTTGTTCCGTTTAATTACTGGTCAGGAACAACCAGATGCTGGTGATTTTAGAGTTGGTGAGACAGTGAAACTAGGTTATGTAGATCAAATGCACAATGATCTAAATCCAGAGAAAACAGTTTACGAGAACATTACCGATGGTTTAGATAACATGTTGTTGGGTAACAAGCAAGTGAATTCTAGAGCTTATGTTTCTAAATTTAACTTCAATGGTGCGGATCAGCAAAAGAAAGTAGGTGTATTATCTGGTGGCGAGCGTAACCGCGTACACTTGGCCATTACCTTAAAAGAAGGGGCTAACGTATTGTTACTGGATGAGCCTACTAACGATGTTGACGTGAATACTTTGCGTGCTTTGGAAGAAGCACTGGAGAACTTTGGTGGTTGTGCGGTAGTGATCAGTCACGATAGATGGTTCTTAGACCGTATTTGTACGCATATTTTAGCTTTCGAAGGTGACTCACAAGTTTATTTCTTTGAAGGAAACTATTCTGACTACGAAGAAAACCGTAAGAAACGTTTGGGCGATGTATCTCCTAAGAGGATTAGATATAAAAAGTTGGGATAAGAACCCCAACCCCTAAAGGGGCTTTTAAAAAATTGATAAATTTAAATTCCCCCTTTAGGGGGTAGGGGGCAACTATGGAACCACTGCATTTCGACTTTAATCAAATCTTATCGACTTCGATGATTTTATTTGCGATTATTGATATTTTAGGTTCCATCCCGATTATCATTTCATTGCGCAAAAAAGCTGGACATATCCAATCGGAAAAAGCTACGTTAGTTGCAACATCAATTATGATTATCTTCCTGTTTGGAGGAAAGGCGGTTTTGAATGTAATTGGTGTAGATGTACAGTCATTCGCTATAGCAGGTTCACTCGTAATTTTCTTTATTGCTATGGAAATGGTTTTGGGCATTCACTTTTTTAGGGACGAAGCCCCAGAAACAGTTTCCATAGTTCCCCTCGCATTTCCATTAATTGCTGGTGCAGGTTCATTAACTACACTACTATCTCTGAAAACAGAATATCGTACTGAAAATATTTTAGTTGGGATTATCTTAAATATGGTATTTGTTTACTTCGTATTAAAAAACACGGCTAGATTAGAGAAACTACTAGGTAAAACAGGTTTAAATGTGCTGAGAAAAAGTTTCGGCGTCATTCTTTTGGCTATTGCTATTAAACTTTTTAGAACCAATACTGGATTGTAACATTATTTGCGTAAATTCATCTAAGATAAGAATAACTGAAAGATGAACTTATTTGAACAATTTACCGTATACCTTGGCATTTTGGCGATCATTTTAGAAGCCATTAGCTATTTGCGTGGAAAGGTAAAAAGCAAGCATTAGTAGAACTTATAACACCTGTTAAAACTACTGTTTCTTTCTCTGATATATCTTGCTTCAGATCTTCCCGGTATTTCTGCTTCATAAACCAATGCGGCTTCCGTTGTACCGCCAGTAGCACTATAATTGATTTTTGAAGTCGTGGCATCATGACTGACGCCTAATCGAACTTTATTTGAGCTTCCAGAATTCTTAAACAAATCAAATATTACAGAAAAAACAATAGCATCATTTTGCGCACCATTACCTCTATACCAAAGTCCCAAATTAATAGAGCTCGTTTTAAACTGAAATCCGGCACTAATTGAGTTGTATTGGGCTTGCCGATATACTACCAAAGAGGGGATTATTGCAGGCAATTCTTCGCCACCATAGCGATCTAAACTAATGAGGTAACTTGTATGAATACCGTAACGCATAGGTAATCTCGAGACTTGACCAGTTAAAGATTCATCAGGTCTATTGATATGCTGAGCAGAACCACCGATCATAAAGTTTCCAGTAACTAAGTTAATTCCTGCGCCAGCATCAAAAAAACTTCGGTTATTATTTGCTAGAATGGTTGCAGCAGAGGTTGCCCCCGGAATAATCCCTTGACTACCTAACTGATCTGAAAACAGCAATTTACTTTCATCAACCCTACTATTGATCACGCCTGCTTGTAGACCAAAAGAAAGCCTACTCTCGGAATTGAGTTGAACGCTGTAAGAAAATACAGATGCCGCATTCAGCTTAGAAAGAAATGCAGTACCTTCTGTAGACTTATTTACTATCAGGCCGATTCCTCCACCAAATACGGGCAACTGATAGTCAACAGAAAAGGTGTAGCTATCTAGCGCTCCTTGAATTTTAGTCCATTGAGAACGGTAGATCATATTCAATCTGATATCACCATCGAATTCTCCATTTAATGCCGGATTTAAATACACTGGCGCATTATAAAATTGAGAATAAATCAAGTCCTGTGCTTGAGCAGCTATTCCGATACTCCCAACTATCAAAAGTGAAAAAGCATATTTAAAAATTCGTTCGTACATCTTATCTTATTAAATGAATAACCCCGTTTTTAACCTCTGATTTACTGCCGTACTTCATACCTTTCCAAACGCCACCATTGATAAATGTAGCCTCTGCTTGCCAAAAGTAAGCCCCAACTGGTAGTAGCTGACCTCTATCTGTACCATCCCAATGCTCAAGAGGAACTCCCTGATCATCTAATTTTGTAGTTTGCCAAATCATTTGTCCCCATTTATTGAAAACCTTAAAGTGATAAGTGGCCAATCCGCTTCCCTTCACTTTAAATACTTTTAGGTCATTATTGATATTATCAGGTTCGAACGCATTAGGGATATATAAGTAACCTGGGAAATCCAAAATCGTTACTTCTTCTTCAACTACGGTGGTACAGTTAGCTCTGTTTGTAACAAGCAGCTTCACTCTGTAAGTACCAAACCTATCGTATTTATGCACGACTTCATTTCTATCAGAACTTGTACCATCACCAAACTCCCATCTGTATCGAATAATATCATCAGTAGTTACTGCCTTAAACTGGAAACTGTAATTTGGAACTTTGATGAGGCTGCTCGGCGCTACTTGTATAGTGGCTTGCGGAGGCGGAGAAACAGTAACCAAGTTTGTTGCCGACATCTCATTACTACAACCGAATTGATTTTTTGCAATTAATTTTACAGTATACGAAGTGGCCGAAGACGCATACTGATGTTGCGGGTTTTGTTCCCTAGAGAAAGAACCATCTCCAAAATCCCACTCATATTCCGTAGCGTTGATAGATGTGTTTCTAAACGTTACAATCAATTGGTTACACCCCCCTTGTACGTCACTTGTAAATATTGCTCGCACCGGATTAGAGATGGTGATGGTTTTGGTAAAAACATCTGAACAAAATCCATTACTCGCGGTAAGTTTTAATATAAATACTCCTTGTCTGCCATAGGTATGTGCTGGACTGTTACCAACATAAAAAGGTGATCCATCGCCATAATCCCAAGTATAAGTTGTAGCACCAACACTTCTATTCACAATTTGAACATCTAATATGCCATTACAACTTAAATCGCTAGCGACCTCAAACTCCGCTTTTAAATTAGGATAGGTTGAAACTTGCATACTTTGCTCACTTTCCGTACAACCATATTGATTTTTAACCAACAATCTCAACGTATAGGTTCTATCAAAGTCAGTTAAGACAATATCTGTCGGGTTACGAAGTGTAGAAACTAAGTTTCCATTTAAATACCATTCGTATTGATTTGCATTTGTAGATTGGTTGCCGATTTGCAAGGTAAACGGTGCACATCCCCTGGTTTGAGCCACATTAAATAACGCTCTCGGGAATGGATTAAACTGTACCGTTTTTTCTTGTACTGTTTTACAGCCAACGATGTTAGAGGCCTCTAGTTTTATAGTAAAAATGTAAGGTAGCGTTGCACCAGTCGGCACTGTAAATGCATAATTCAAATTGGTGCTGGTTGCTACCTGAACATTGTTCACGAACCATTTGTAGGTCACTGTTCCACCACCTCCAAAAGTGGTTTCATTTCTGAAATTCACATTTCCTGTAGTGCCACAAACATTATCAGCCGATGCCGAAAAACTAGCTATTGGACTTTCTGTAACACGAATGATTTGGGTACTAATTTCATTACATCCTTGCGAATTGTAAGCTCTAGAAGTCACCACGTAATCTCCTGCTAGGGTATAAGTATGAGTGGCAGTCAGACCTACCGCCGTGTTATTAGCACTTGATGGATCTCCAAAATCCCACTCGACGTTGGTGGCATTACTGCCGGTTGCACGTACTTGCAAGGTGAATGGTCCACAGTTAAGACTGCTAGTGTTAGTAGTAAAAGTAGCCGTTGGAGCTGCTAAAATTTGAATGCTTCTTACTGCTATCGTTGAACAAGAACCTCCGTTAGGATAAATCCTAGTAGATCTTAAGGTTACTGTTTTCAGCCCTGGTGTAGTATACGTATGCTTCGGATTTACTTCTGTGCTGGTAGTTCCATCGCCAAAATCCCATAAAGAGGTAAATTGTGCATCTGATATATCGGTAAATGAAACTTCTTTATTGACACATTCTTGTGGTGTACTTATCCTAAAGTCGGTATTGATTTGAGTATAGACGGTAATTGTAGCAGTACTGGAAACCGTAGAACAACCATTTGTTGCAGTAAGGGTTACGGTATAATCTCCAGGATCAGTATAGGTATGTGTGATATTTTCAGTCACGCTACGAGTTTGGCGTATAGGTGAGCCATCGCCGAAATCCCAAGTATATAAGTTACCACCTGTAGACTGATTAGTTGAGGTAAAATCGACTGTGAGCGGCGAGCAACCAAAACTTTGCGTGGCATCCAGGACTATTCTAGAAAACACAGTTTGTGGCTGTACCCTAATCTCATAAGGCCTAGAAACAGATTCCCCACACTCATTTCTGGTGGTGATAGTAACGTAATACAACCTTGCGCTTGTGGTGTTGTTTATGTAAGTGTGAGTAACATCTCTGGTATCGTTATAAACCTCTACTGGGCTTCCATCACCAAAATCAAATGTATAGCTAGCCGGCAAAGACCTTGAGTTGAGATTTTTTATAACCAAATTTAAAGGTGAGCATCCATTTACAGGCGACAGATCAAAATTTGCCGTAACTGCAGGGTTAACGGTTATTATGATCGGAATCCTAACTCCGGACGCGCAGCCGTTGATACTCATTTCGTACTCGTAGGTTACATCTATAGGGTTAACTGTGGTATTGATCAATGCTTCGCTAATGCTGGCCGATGCATCTACGCCTGTTCCACTTGCCGCACTGTTACTTATGCCTGGTACTACAGCTCTTGTCCACCTAAATGTAACCCCAGTTGTTGAGCTAGTTGGTGTATAATTGAAAGTACCACCGCTACAAATTTCTGCTTTTGCTACGCTGCTAGTAAATACAGGAGAAGGATTAATTATGATCTCATAAGTTGCAGACGTACCTTCGCAACCATAAGCATTGAGCGTAATTTGATAGGTGATCCTTTGCACTTCGGTACTTGAATTTACAAGGTGTTGGCGAGGGATATTACCTGTACCACTTACAGCAAAACCAGTAACACTTGGCGAGCTGCTGGCGGCAGTCCAAGTGAATGAAGTAGCTGCCACATTACTTTGTAAGATTACTTGCGAAGCAAATGCCCCCGAGCAAATTTCTTGACTTAACACCGTATTTGTTAATCTGGCTTGAGGATTTACAACTACGCGATACTCTGCTACAATTCCAGCACAAGCATTAGCATCGTTAGTTTTTGCCGTTGCGCTGTAGACTATGGTTAAAGGCAGGTTAGTGGTATTTACCAAAGTCTCTGCCGGTATGTTTGCATTTCCTGTAATTGCACTAATTCCAGTTATCCCAGTAGGAACCGTTGCCTCCCAAGTGATAACTGCATTAGGTGTACCGCTGCTTAACGTAACTGCACCTGTGGTTTGTCCAGAGCATATTTCTGCATTACTTGCCGAAAATGCAACTGTCGGTGCAGGGTTTATGGTAATACTGATGTCGATTGGTATTCCGCTACAATTTACCGATCCATTTGCAAATGTTGGTACAACCCTGTAGGTTACCGTTTGTGGCACGGTTGAGGTATTAACCAATACCTGATTGATGCTAATTCCGCTTCCATTGGCTAAGCCTGTAACATTTGGATTGGTGGTTACCGTCCATGCAAAGGTAGTACCAGCCACGTTGCTGATTAAACTCACATTTACATTCTCGTTACTGCAAATGGTTTTGCTGGTAGCACTTGCTGCAACTACAGGAATAGGATTCACTGTTATTCTGTATTCAGTTAAAATGCCCTCACAAGCAGCATCACCGTTGGTAGTGGCTTTAGCCACGTAAGTAAGCGTTATGGGAGTATTAGTGGTATTAACTAAATTTTGAACAGGAATCGTATTGCTACCGCTTGTTTGTAAACCGGTAATACCAGCAACCGGATCAGCCGTCCAAGAAATAGTTACATTGCTTGTGGCACTTGTTAAATTAACTTCGTTGGATGCAGTTCCACTACATATCGTTTGGTTTGGAATTGAAAAATCTACCCTCGGTGCAGGATTTATTGTTACCTGATAAGTTTTAGGAAGCCTCTCACAGGTTCTCCCACCGAAAGTATATAAAGGCGTAACTGTAATTACACTAGTGACAGGCGAAGTAGTTGAGTTAATGGTAGTGAAAGATGGTATTTGGTTTCCTGTGCCATTTGTTAAACCAATGGCTACAGAAGAGGTCCAACGGTAATTAACGCTAGCGCCAGCAAATGTTTCTTGGTCCGAAGCCAATGGTATTGCCGCAGCAGCAACTCCAGGACATAAGGTTAGATCAGCTAGTGCTGTAATTATCTCTATTGTAGGTAAAATAGTTATGGTAAAGCTCTTAGTTGAAGATTCGCATCTTACACCATCTTCCGTGTAAATTGCTTTATAGGTGATGGTTGCTATCAATGGTCTCTTGATAGAATTGGTGGTATTGAAACTAGGTATCGCACCTGTTCCACTCGCTGCAAGTCCTATGCCGGGTTCACTATTTGTCCATTCGTAAGTGATATTGGTACTACTGAAATTTGCAGCAAAGCTGATCGCATTTTGATTAGCTCCCGCACATGAGATAACATTAGGTAATTGCTGTACCTCAAGCAAAGGAGTTACCTTTATGGTTACTACGTTAGAAATTCCGTTACACGACGCACTATTAACAATTCTTCTGTAATAGGTAGTTTGTGTCAATGCAGTTGGTTGATAATCTACATCGATAGCATTAGGAATTGAGCTAAAACCGGTGGTTGCCGAAATTGTAGATCGTTGCCATATATAGGTGTACGTACCACTACCTCCTACTGGTATCTCACCAATCAATTTTGAAGGTGTACTGTTGTAACACACAGTCTGATTAGCAGCAATATTGAAATTTAGCAATTCGCCAAGTACGGTAATTTTTATCACGTTTGATGTAGACGAACATGTACCACTGGTTACAAGTCTACGATAATAACTATCTACACTCACTGCCGCAGGCTGGTAATCCAAACCGTTTGCACCTGAGGTGATATTGGTAAAGTCTGTTCCATTTGTAGATATTTGCCATTGATAAGTGTAAGAGCCTGAACCACCAGTTAAAGCGGCCCCGCTATTCCTTAATAAGGCAGGCGTACTATTTAAACAAATAGTTTGATCTGCTGAAATATTATTGTTGGCAATACCAGCGTTAACTCTCACGGTTACCGTAGCAGGATTACTCTCACAACCATCAACAGTTTGCGTAACATAATACATTACTGTACCTACCGCAGAGGTAACAGGGGTTGGTGCCTCCGTAAGTTGATTGGCACTATTCAACGGTATTGCGCTATACCACTTTAAATCAGTACCTACAGCACTTAACTGCGTAGCAGTTTCGCCTAAACAGTAGCTATAATTTAACGTAGTTATTGGAACAGCAGGTTTTGGAGTAATTTGTATTTTAGTAGAAGTAGATGCCAGCTCGCCGCAACCGCCACTCCTCACTACCGCTCTAAAAAAAGTAGTTGTGGCTACATTATTATAGTTTAACGTCGGTGTAGTATTGGCGGGAGTCACTGTAGTCCAAGTAATCTCGTCGGTAGACTGTTCCCATCGTACAACCGACCCTACGTAGCCTGATAATGTAATAGTTCCTGTTGTAGACGGACCACAATAATTAGCCGCACCGCTAGTTGTACCAGCAACGGTTGGAAATGCTACGGTAATATTTAACCTGCTTTCCGAGTCCCCACAAGGTGGATATCCCCTTGCAGTCCACTTGATCACATAAGAATTCCCTGGCACCAAACCGTTAACAGTAGTATTTGGCTGGTTGGCGTCTGTAAAAGTAAGACCGATCCCTGTAACCACAGACCAGAAACCTCCATTAATAGGAGGCGTTGCATTCAGTTGAGCGCTGGTTACGGCACACAAGTTTAAGTCAGTACCTGCATTAGCTGGGGGTATATTTGGATTTACAGTAATCGTAAACGTCCTAGGTACTCCACTGCAGCTTCCAATGGTAGCTACCGGTGTAACTGTTATGGTTGCAGTTACTGGTGTAGTCCCTGTATTTCTAGCTATAAATGAAGGTAGGTTACCAGTGCCGGAAGCCCCTAAACCTATAGCAATGTTATCATTTGTCCAAGTGTAAGTAGCCGCTCCCGCTGTACTAGTGCTAAAATTAGTCGCAGGCACAACGATACCATTACACTGGGTAATATCAGCTATTGGATTCAGTACAGGGACTTCATTTACGGTAATGGTGCTATTTTTTGAAACACTACCACATTCTGTAGTCACAGTTAAGCCAACAGTATAGGTACCTTTTGTAGGGTAAATAATGTTGGTAGGATTTTGTAAATTGGATGTCGGTGTAGTAGAACCTGGGAAAGTCCAAGCATATTGAACAGGTCCTACAGAATAGCAGTTCTTTATTGTTATTGTTGGTGTAAAACCGCCGCCTTCACACACCTGATAATTGGGAAAGTTAAAAGTAATTTCTGGTGGAGCCTTAATAGTAATATCCTGAGTGTAAGGAACGGAAACGCAGCTTCCATCTGTGTTTGAGACAACTAATTGAATAGTATAAATACCTGGCGTAGTAAAATTAAACTCTGGATTTTCTGAACTTGAACTTGTGCCATTTACATAAGTTGGTAATGTTGGTGCTTGATCACAATCTATTTGCGCCTTGCTAGTCACACTCCATTGGTAAGTATTTACACCGCAATTAGGTATTGGCGAGTTGGACGTATTAGTCGGTTTTAACACAAAAGGTACACAACCTGCGGCTGGCAATGTAAAACTTGCTACAGGCACCGGATTTACACAGACGGTTTTCGTAATTACAGAAGTACCACACAAATTTGTAGTAGTTAGTTTAACATCATAGGTGCCAGTTGCCGTGTAAGTATGTGTAGGATTACGTTCTGAGCTAGTTGTTCCATCTCCAAATTCCCAAAAGTATCTAGTGCTGGTAAAACAAGTCCCTGTGGTAGTTCTATCAAGAAAAGTAATAGAGTTACCTAAGCAAATTCTACTAACTGGAATATCAAAGTCGGAGATGGTAGGAGCATAAACTTGTATATTCCCGATAGTGAAGGGGGTCACATTACATGCATTCCTAATGTTTAATGTTGCGGTGTAAGACCTTTCAGGGCAAGAAGACCTACTATAGGTGTGGTTTATAATAAAAGGTCCGCCAGTTGTATTTAGTGGATGATTAAAAGTCTCGGTAACACCATCTCCATAATCGATTTGATACACTGTACCAGGCGAATTACCTTCCCAATTGCTAATGGTAAATGATAATAATGTTGGCGCACAAAGCCCTGTGGTACTACCCGCCGTTCCAAAACTTCCCGCTGGATTACTTTGATTAACTACTTGATAAGTTCTTGTATTTGTACAGCCATTAACTCCTCTAGCAGTTACGCTCAGAGTAAATATGCCTAACGAGGTGTAAGTGTGCGACAGCGGAAAGGAAGCATTCGTTAACCCAGAGACTATAGTTCCGTCGCCCCAGTTCACTGTGTAATCCGTTATATCAGTTCTACTAGGGGAACTATTAACTACATTAACTGTATAGTTGGGATTGGCAGCGGTAGCACCTCCAAAACAATTGCTAAATCCCTCGCCATTACCATCTTCTAACTGTACATCTGGCAGTCGTTTAACCGAAATATCTTGCGTCGATGTAGCCGTACTACCATCTGTGGAAGTAACGGTCAGCCGAACGGTAAAGTTCTGTGTCCCCGAACCTAATGATGCAGTAAATAGATGGGTCGGATCTCTTTCCTCACTAGTGCTACCATCGCCAAAATTCCAAAGATAACTGGTGCCATCTACAGAATTATTGGTAAAAGCTACATTTTCTGAACCACAGGCAGTTCCTGTTGAATTATGGGTGAAGCTTGCAGTTGGAATGCCGAAAAGCTTAAAATCTCTAGCCGATTTCTCGAAAAGAAAAAACCCTAACCTACTTACATAAGCTTTTTGGGCTACATTAAATTTATCATTGAACACTTCCCAACTATTTTTCTCCACCAAAAAATATTTTGCGGCCGTATTGGACCTTGCATTAGTTAGTGTAGGGTAGAATTGGCTTTTGATATCAAGCCCAGCATCTTTCAGCAAATCAATAGCTTGACCTGTCCGAACATAATTTGCTCGAGTGGATATTATAGGTAGAAATGCCCATAATATAATCAACATAACAATTTTAGACATAGGATAGGCTGTGATATAATTTACCATTTCTACATTCTCCAGTTTAGAAAAATAGCAAAAAACACAACAAAAAAGAGTAAGATCCGTTAATTATCAATTAAGCAAACTTCACAAGTGCCAGCTCCATTATCATCATAGTGCTTAAGTAATCCGATATTTTCCAATTTTAAGAGAAATTATTCAGTGAAAATTTTATAAAACCTCATCCTTTAGTTTGAATGTAGAACAAGTCATATTACATAAGGTTTGCGTAGTTTTAAATATTTCATAACATTCGTTCGTATTCATTAACAAAAGTAGTAATGCAGTAATTGAACCGATAAAACATTGTGTGCCTATGCGATATATACCTCTATTTTTAACAATGTACGAATTATTTAAACATTTAGTTTTGGTGATCATAACTATTTTGACTTGATGATTTTGATGCAAATCAGAACAAACTTGTTTGCTTTTCTAGCATTTATAATTTATCTGGTGTAGCTAGTTATAAAATAAAAACTGATCATTCAATAATAAATAATAACATTGATAAAAACTTAGTCACAGAATAAAGAAAGAGAACTATAATAATATTTCAAAACTAAATTGAGTCGGCCTTACTGAAAAATTTTACTTCATCACTAACCTCGCTACAAACATGCTGTCTGCCTTTTCGTTATAGCCTTTGATCAACTCCATACTTTCCAATTTCAGAGAGAATTTTTCCAACAGATTATCTACTACTTCCTCATTTTCCGCTTTAAAAACAGAACAAGTCATGTAAATTAAAGGCTTGCCAGGTTTCAGGTATTTCACTACATTTTCTGCGATGGCTTTCTGCAACTTCACATAGTTAGCCACTTTATACTCTTCAAAGAAATACAGCATTTCTGGGGTACGTCCCCAAGTACCAGCACCAGAACAAGGCGCATCTAACAAAATCCCATCGAATTCGTAGTGGTGTAATATCTGATCGTTGTTTTGCAACAAATCAATGGTTTTCTTTTGGAAATCTTTAATTCCGGCAGCAATGAAACGCTCTTGCAAGTTACCTAAACTTGTTTCCCTTACATCGCTTGCCAACAACTTTACCTTTGGCTCTATACTGTGAATTAACAATGATTTCCCCCCGGATGCGGCACAACAATCCCACCAATAATCATAGGGCTGAGGTAAGAAATAATTGCCTGTCTGCTGAGATGAATAATCCTGCACTTGATATAAACGAGGGTCTTCAATAATTTGTTCTAATTTTGTCCCATTGGGCAAAGCCAAAGTAGTATCTGAAAGCTCCTTTACCGCCACTCCAGCTGCTTCTATCTTGGCTTTAATAGTAGGTAAATGAGTTGCCTTTACTCGAATAAACAAGTCTGGCTGCACGAACAAAGAGAGCAAGAATGCCTGCTGATCAATTCCTTCAGACAGTTCATTTTTAAAAGGAAAAACCTCTGCTAACGCAAAACTTGGATATTGCGATTTCACAAAAGCAATCTTCTCTTCGATAGGCTTCGTTACCTGTTCTGCAGCAGCAGGAAAAGTATGTTCGGTGATCAAACTTAAATCAGTACTACATAAAAAATCGGCTATAGCTAAACGTTCGATAGCTGGCAGCTCTAGAAGAGCCCTTCCCAATCTAAAGTAATTATAAACGTATCTACTTGCCCATCTCCTATCCGAAGATCCCATTTGTTTATTTTGCTTAAAGTAAATAACCAAATGCCTATGTAATGGCAACTTACCATCGTAACTTGCTAAAACTTGTTCAAATGCTCTAATGTGATGGTGTACTTTCATGAAAGTTATAAGTGGTAAGTTTTAAGTTTTACGTTCGGCTATACTCTTTGATCTTTTGTCCTAATCCACTTGTACCAACGCCATGTTCTTATATTGCAACATCGTTAAGTGTTGGTTATAGTAACCATACTCCGCATCATAGCCAAAATGGAAATCATTGTGCAGACCTTTGTAATCTTCCTTAATTATAAAATCAGTATAATTCGCACCGTATTTCGCCATTAATTTACCGAAATAAAAACCTACATCAAAACCTTTAAAAGCATATTCCGAAGGTTCAAATTCATATTTACCGCGATAAGCCTTTATAAATTCCACTACAGGCTTACTCTTGTAATCGATATGATAAGAAGAACTCAATATCGTCTGTAAATTTTGTAATTGCTCGATATTATAGGTCTGCTTTGCCCAATTTGGATGTCCGTACACTTGAATTGGGTAACCGCTTATATTTTTCAATCGATATAATTTAGTTAGACTTGGCGCGACAAATGGAGCATCGTCTGAACATAACACTACGGCATATTTTTTCCCCTTAACCATTTTTGTCTCAAAAACGAATGTCGAGGAAAATTCCTGTACCAAGAAATTAGGGTATTGAGCTGCAAATTGCTTCTTGATGGGTGTAGCGAAAGCTTCGTCGGTAGATTTCTTGGTGTTAATTAGCACCACAATCGTTTGATCTGCTTTGTAATGTTTAGCAATATAATCCGCTACCTTCAAACCATGTTGCTCAATATTGTTCACTACCGAAATCAAATTGGGATTAACAAACTCAGTGGGCTTTGAAGCTGCTAGAGGAGATACTATTGGCATGTTGTTGGCCTTCGAAAAAGCCGTCATGTACTTCAGACCATCTGGAAAGATTGGCCCGATGAGTAAATTACTAGCTCTTACTGCTTCCTTTTTACTTAGCAGCGCCAACTGACTCATATCGTCTCTACTATCAAATACATTTACCTTAAAATTCAAACCGCTATTGGCAGCGGAATCAATACCCAACATCAGTCCCTGATAAAAATCAACGGCCATATCGGCTTTACTTATCTGCGCTTTAGTAACGTTTCTAAGGTTAAACTTATTGAGCTGAAACGGAATAAAAACACTAATGTTACCTTGGGTAAATCTTACAGCATCTTTTTGCTCAACAGGTTTAGCCGGGGTTTTCACCACCGGCTTAGTTATTTTTGGCGAACAGCTCGCCAGCAAGGCAATAAGGGCTAAAGCTAATAAGCCTAAAAGCTTATTCCCATTCAATTGTAGCTGGCGGTTTCGAACTAATATCATATACAACTCGGTTAATTCCTCTTACTTTATTAATAATTTCATTGGATATTTTAGCGAGTACAGGATAAGGCAAATGGCACCAATCTGCAGTCATGCCATCTAAAGACTCTACAGCTCTCAAAGCAATTACGTTCTCATAAGTACGTTCATCACCCATTACCCCTACTGAACGTACTGGTAAAAATATAGCACCCGCTTGCCAAATCTGATCATAAAGACCTGCATCTTTCAAGTTTTGGATATAAATATGATCTGCTTCCTGTAATATCGCAATTTTCTCCGCAGTAACCTCTCCAATAATTCTAATCCCTAAACCAGGACCAGGGAAAGGATGCCTACCTAAAATAAACGATTCTAAGCCCAAAGTGTTTCCAACTCTACGAACTTCATCCTTAAATAAAGTTTTTAATGGCTCAACCACTTTCAATTTCATGAAATCAGGCAAACCACCTACATTATGGTGTGATTTAATGGTAGCCGACGGGCCGTTAACTGAAACCGATTCGATCACATCTGGATAAATGGTACCTTGAGCTAACCACTTCACATCTTGAATCTGGTTGGCTTCATCATCAAACACTTCGATAAATACACGGCCAATGATCTTACGTTTGGTCTCTGGATCTTCAACGCCAGCCAATTGACCTATAAATCTGTCTTTAGCATCAACACCTTTAATGTTTAAGCCAAAATCTTTGTATTGCTCTAAAACGTTTGCATACTCGTCTTTACGCAACAAACCGTTATCGACAAAAATACAGTGTAAATTTTTACCAATAGCTTTATGTAATAGTACCGCGGCCACACTGCTATCTACACCTCCAGAAAGTGCTAAAACAACTTTATCATTTCCCAATTGAGCCTTCAAATCTGCAATGGTAGTTTCTGCAAAAGCATCCGAAGTCCAATCTTGGCTACAGCCACAAATACCCACTAAGAAATTGCTCAATAAAATTTTACCATCTGTACTGTGCGTAACTTCTGGGTGAAATTGGATAGCGTAAGTTTGCTCTCCCTTTATCTGATAACCAGCCACTCTGACTTCAGAAGTACTTGCAATGATCTCAAAATTTTCAGGCACTTGAGTAATCGAATCACCGTGGCTCATCCATACTTGCGAATCAACCAAGATACCTTTAAACAAAGGATTTTCGTTATTTACAAAGTTCAAATTAGCTCTACCGTATTCTCTCGTTGCCGACGCTTCTACATTCCCTCCACTTTGTTGTGCAATAAACTGCGCTCCGTAGCAAACTGCCAATAAAGGATAAGCTTTAAACAAATTCAGGTCTACAAATGGCGCATTTTCTTGACGCACAGACGATGGACTTCCAGAAAGGATTACACCTTTTACCGTATCGTCTAAGGCTGGAATGTTGTTAAATGGATGAATTTCGCAGTATACATTTAATTCGCGAACACGACGTGCAATAAGCTGTGTAAATTGCGAACCAAAATCGAGGATAATGATTTTTTCTAGCATCCGCAAAGGTAATGAAATTTACGAATTTATAGATATTAGTATTTAGATTTTAGTATTTAGACCAATTCTCAAAGCTTTTCATTTTTGAAGAGCAAATCCAGTGCTTTTCGGCTTCGAAAGTCCTGCTATCCGCTTTACTTCTCCCAATGAAAAATCGGGATTCGTGTTCGCTTTTATCAGGTCTATTTAACTCAAAAACATTACTGATAACTTACCACCTAAGCTTAAAATTGAAAAACTAAAATGATCGAAGGTATCTTAGGTGGTTCAAAAAACATTACAAAGGCAAAGTAAAAAAGAAAATTGTACCACCATCAGGATTTCTCTCGTACCAAATTTCGCCTCCATGTGCTGTTACAATCTGTTTACAGATAGACAGCCCCAAACCGTAAGACTTTTCGCCTTGCGTACCAAAACGTTTAGACGACGTAAATAATTGGAAAATATCGTCACCATACTTAGCGGGAATACCAATCCCATTATCAACAATTTTAAACAACACACGTTCAGCTTGCTTTTCTAACAGTATCTTAATCTCCTGCCCTGCATTGCTAAACTTAATGGCGTTATTAATCAAGTTACTAATTACCCTGGCTATCTTTTGCGCATAAATGTTGGCTTCTAACTTAGCTACATTAGTCTCAAACTTAATATTTTGCTTTTTCTCATCGGCTCTATAATTAGATAAAGCGATGGCATTTTTCACCACTTCAATTACATTCGTCTGCGTTTTTTTACCTTCAAAGTCTACCTCTTCCTTATTTTCCGCGGCTTCAATAATATCATCAATTAAGGTGAGAGCATTATTACAGGCTCCATCAATCAGCGTAAGTTTATCTGTATTTAAACCTTGTTCATCTTCCATAATCATGAACTTGGTTAAACTGGAAATGCCCACAATTGGATTCCTGAGATCATGTGCTACAGCTCTTAGAATAGTATCCTTTTCTTTATCGCTTAAACCAATTTTGATGAGTGCCTCGTGTAATGCGTCCTTTTGGGAAGAAACCCTATTGTTCAACTCCGTTAAAAGCTTTACTGTTTTTCTAGACTTCCGCCAATAAACATAAATAAGCACTACGATAGCAATAGCCATTGCGATAAATGCCATGGTGATATACAAATAACGTTGCTGAATTTCGGCTTCTTTCTTTAAGGCCCCAATCTCATTTTCATTATTCAAGTTCCTAAATCGCTCATCAATATTCGTCGCTTTTAGTTTATCCAACTGCTTTTGAACGGAATCACTTAGTTTGGTATAGCGCTCTAAATGTGCAAAGGCTTCCCTACTTTCTCCAATACTATTTAAATATTTGGAATAAAGAAGATGGTAAGTCTGGATATGCTCTAAAACTTTTAAGCTTCGATTACTTCGATCTAGCGAAATCAAATACTTACGAGCTGAATCTGTCTGGTTAGTTGCCAGATAAGTTTTAATCAGCTTAATTTTAGCCGTAACTACATCTACACTATCAAAACCTTCCCTTCCGTTAATTGCAATACTTTTCTTGAGCAGATCTTCTGCTTGCTGGTATTTTTTCTTTCTGAGTAACTCACCACCTATATTTCCGTAAAGCACTCCCCTAGCTATCATGAAGTAGCTTTCCTTACCAGCCAAAGTATCGTTAGCATTCACAAAACACATAGATCTATCATAGTATACCAGCGCACTGTCTACTTTATTTTGCCTCGAGTAAGATAAAGCAATATTGTTTAATAGCTCCTGTTGCTTAAAAATAGTCGTAAAACTTTGTTTACAGGTCTTTACTTCCTGCATACACTCATTAAAATAATGTATGGCCTCTTTGTATTTAGATTGACGAAATAAAATCATCGCAATGCGATAGCTATAATTACTATTGGCACACTGATCTACAATTACTGGCTGAAGTTTTTTTGCTAAAAAATAATTCTTATACGCTTGCTCATAAGCACTTAACCTAAACAGTACGTCTCCTTTACAGTAATACGCAGCGGCAAGCTCTTTGATATATAGTTTTTTGTTCTTTGTAGCGTCTATGGCATAAAGCATACTATCGGCATAAGGCAACGCCTCATCATAGTTGCTTTTGAAGAAATGATAGAAATATAAACCGTTGTAGATATTGTATCGAGATTTTTGGGACAGCGATTTATTTTCCCTCAAAGACTTTTGCAGAATTTTAAAAGCTTCTTCTTTTTTACTTTCGTCATCATTATAACCCCAATCGGTCGCTATTGCAAGCGAGTCTAATTTAGAGTTATGTTGTTGATCCTGATTTTTACCGCATGACATTATCAAAACGAAAAAAACAGGTATCCAAATACTTAAACGAAAGTTTGTTTTTTTAGATGGCATTTAATCCATCTAAAGTAGTAAAATTAATTACTACTTAAAAGCGTAGTTTTTACGCCGAATCTATTCAAAAAATCTACGCCTTCATCGCTATCTAAACCTTTATAAGCAGCGTAGGAATCGCGGTAAAAAACTTCTTTGATACCAGAAGATAAAATTAATCTTGCGCAAGCAATGCAAGGTGACAAAGTGGTGTATAAGGTAGAACCTTCTATTTTTGATCCATTTTTAACTGCGTATAGAATAGCATTTTCTTCTGCATGCAATGCTAATGAGCAACTTCCCTTACTATCTCTTGCACAACCAGTCTCTGGCCATTCTTCATCACAGTTATGTGTTTCTGGTGGTGGACCGTTATAACCAATGGAAATGATACGAGTATCTTTAGTTAACACTGCTCCTACATGCGCCCTTACACAATGTGACCGGCTAGCGAGATCTGACGCCAGATTCATATAAATTTCGTTAAAGGATTTTTTTGCCATGTAGGTTGAATAAAAAAGCTCCCCGAAATAACGGAGAGCTTGTCAAAATTAGTATTTTTTATGATGTGTGGAAAAATTTCTAATTCCTATTTAGCTTTTGCACCAGCCTTATGCCCTTTTGTTGCAAAGTAAATGATGTATAAGTAACCTGGCAACATGGCGTACAAGAATGCATGCTGAAAATCGATATGCAATTTATCTTTCATAAATCCGTACACTAGTGGCCAAATTGCACCTCCAGCAATACCCATAATCATTATAGCAGAACCTGTTTTGGTAAATTTACCTAACCCCTTAATTCCAAGTGGAAAAATAGCTGGCCACATTAATGAGTTCGCCAAGCCTAGCAAAGCCACAAACCAAAAAGAAATTACGCCAGAGGTAATGACAGATAGTACTGTAAACAAGATACCTACTGAAGTACAAACCATCAATGCTTTCTGTTGACTTATAAATTTAGGGATAGTTGTCATTCCTATTAAATAACCTACTAACATAAAACCTAAAGTGAAAGCTGTCCCATTATCTTTAAAAATTTGAGGAACAGAGCCTAATTCTCTTGCATAAGTTCCGATAATATCACCAGCCATTACTTCTACAGCAACGCAGAAGAAAATAGCCAAAGCGCCTAAGAAAAGATGCGGATAATCAAAAATTGTTTTACGAGAAGTACTTTCACCTGTTTCAGAAATCTCTTCTTCTTCCATGTTAATTTCCGGAAGCTTGACAAACTTAAGCAACAAGGCAAAAACACCTAAGAATACTGCCAGAGCAATGTAAGGCGTATGCAACTGATCTAATAACTCATCTAAGATATACTTTTTTTCTGCTGCCGTAGCAGCACTTGCCAATTTAGCTTCTGCTGCATTTGCTCCTTTTAACAATAAAGCTCCTAAAACAATGGGTGCAATAATACCTGCAGTTTTGTTGCAGAAACCTGCTATAGAAATACGTTGAGCAGCACTATCTATTGGACCAATAATACTTAAATAAGGATTTACTGCTGTTTGTAACAAAGCCATACCAGAACCTTGTACAAATATGGCAGTTAAAAACAAGATATAGCTACTTTGTTCGGCTGCTGGAATAAATAAAAATGAACCTAAGCCTAAAACTACAACACTTGCAACTAACCCATTATGAAAACCTATTTTCTTTAATATCCAAGAACTTGGAATAGCTAAGAAAAAATAGGCGATATAAGAGGCAAAGGTTACTAAGAATGCTTGCAAGTCTGTTTCCAGATCAAATGCTTTTTTAGCGAAAGGAATAAGCGAGCCATTAGCCCAGGTTACAAAACCTAAAATAAAGAAGAAGGCACAACATATTACCATCGGAAGTAATGCCGTCTTGTTTTGGTTTGGAATAGCAGTCATTGTTTGGTTGGTTTTAAATTTACAACTAACTTAAACAAAACCGCTAGTATTTTAAATATTTTTAAAATTTAACAAGCTACCAACGTGCGAATAGCTCAAAAAAAATGCCTCCCAAAATGGAAGGCATCTACAAATATAAATTTAAGGATTAATGTCCGCCAGAAACTTTCTTATCGAAACTAATCCCTTGTGCTTTTAAGATTGAACTTGCTTTTAAAGCGTAGAAAACTAGGTAAGCAAAACATAATACACCTACCACATAACTGTATTGAATGCCCGTATGTAGAGAAACATAACCTTGTAAATAACTAATAAATCCTCCGCCCATAATCATCATAATTAAAAAGCTACTACCCTGACTGGTATTTTTCCCTAAACCGCTTACAGCCAACGTGAAAATACAAGGCCATAAAGTACTACAGAACAAACCTACACTTGTGAAAGCATAAACACTTACCATCCCAGAGGTAGACATACCAGTAACTAATGCTAAGATACCGATTAACGAAAAAATCATTAGCATTCTAGCTGGATTACCTTTACTCAAAACATCTGCTGCGATTAACACTAAAATAATTAACCCATATACGTAGAAAGGTGCTAAATCGTGTTTTGCAATAGCATTAACTAATAAGAATACACCAAAAGCTAAATATGGCGCAACAAATCTCAATATTTTTTGCAGACTAACTTTATCTGTAAAAGCCTCAACCGCGCCGGTCCAACGACCAATCATCATACTTGCCCAGTAGAGTGAGATATATGGTGCAATATCTTTAGTGGCAAAGCCCAATTTATGACTCATATAATCTGGCAAATTACTTGCTGTAGAAACTTCCACTCCTACATAAACAAAAATAGCAATCATACCTAATACGAGTTGAGGGTATCTCAAGGCAGATCCTTTATCATCAGTGTCCTTAACTTCGACTTCAGCTAAGGCCGGTTTATCAGGCAATGCCGAAAACTTTAGGAAGATAGCTACCGCTAAAAATGCTGCACCTAGTATCAAATATGGTATTTTCACACTTTCAACATCCAGCGTAGTGGTTGCACTCGTGGCCGTCCCGAAAATAGCAAAACTAATGATAAGTGGTCCAATAGTAGTCCCGAGATTATTAATACCACCGGCCATAGTTAAACGTTGAGAACCCGTTTTTAATGGTCCTAAAGCAATTGCCAAAGGATTTGCCACCGTTTGCTGAAGTGAAAAACCTAAAGCTACCGTAAACAAACCTGCCAGCATTAAAGGAAATGAGTGTAAGTTTGCCGCTGGATAAAATAATAAGGTACCAACTGCTGAGATTGCCAAACCTAGCGCCAAGCTGTTTTTATAGCCGATCTTATTTATTAAATCAGTTTTCATTAAAGCAGAGATACCGATATAAATAAGTGAACCTACTGTGTAAGCAATATAAAATGCTAGAGATACAAGTTGGCTTTCAGGTTGCGATAATTTAAATGCTTCTTTAAAAACTGGAATGAGAATGTCGTTACTTGCTGCTACAAAGCCCCAAAAAAAGAACACAGTTACTAATGGGATAAACTGCGACCAATTGGTTTTTGAATTTTGTTCCATATTTGGCTAACTATTTAATGTTATAAAATTTCGACTAACATAGGTATTTTTTATCATAAACAGTAGTGTACTTTATACACTTTCTATAAAGTATTAACAATTAATACGCTACGTTATCTGAATCTCTAGGATTGTAAAAACTAAATAAAAATTGAGGTTTTAAAGCTGAAAATCGCATATTAGCAGAAATTACGAAAGTAAACATGTTTGAAGCAATCATTTTGGGTATTGGGGCGGGACTGATTTCATCGTTTTTAACTGGGCCTGTTTTTTTCGCTATGATCAAGACCAGCATTGAAAGAGGCTTTAAAGCTGGATTTTCTCTTGCAGCTGGTGTCATTGTAAGTGACGTTATTTTAATTACCCTCGTTCTTTTCGGCTCTCAATTCTTTAAATACCAGAGAGAATTCGATAAATATGTAGGTATTGTAGGTGGAATTTTCATAGTAGGTGTTGGCTTGTACTACCTCCTCTCTAATGTAAAAATAAACTACTGTGAAGGCGAAAACATTAAGGTAAGCAAGAGAGGTTATGTATTAAAAGGTTTTTTAATGTGTATCCTTACCCCTTCTACTTTAATGTTTTGGGTGGTGGTGAGTGGAATTATTTCCGTAAAACTGGGTACATTACCTGAAAAAATACTCTGCTTCCTCATCGCAATGGCCACCCAATTAGCTATAGACTGTTTAAAAACCTACTACGCTAGCAAGCTACGCTATCGCATCAAAGAAAATACCCTGAAGAAACTGAACAAAATTGCTGGTGTTGTGATCATAGGCTTTGCCGTTTGGCTGATTTTTAAAACTTACGTTCAGTTCTACTAATAAAAACAAGTGCTCCGTCAAGTTGTTATTATTTACAAAATCTATTGTGATGGAACCTTTTGAAATTAACCTAGTCGGTCAGGTTTTGACCATACAGCCACGTTTAGATGGCAACTATGATGTTTTTGACGGCAGTAAGCTACTAGGAGCAATTCATCCGATTTCTTCTGATGGGCAAACGAACTGGACTTCGGAAGAGTTAGGTAATGATTATGCTAAACAGATTGGCGAGTTGATTGATGAGTACAAGCTTTAGTGAACATAGCTAAATTGTACATTTCCTACACCTATTCTTGGTCTGTCGCTTCGCGGACAAACTTTTTTCCATCAGCTGAAAAAAGTATGCAAAAAAAGCCGCGGCTGCGCCCTGTTCTATTAAAGTCAGAAAGTTGGCTTGAATGCTACATTCCGAACAGGCCAAGGCCGATTTTTAGCGAAACGGAGAAATACTACTTTGGCTCTAGATGTTTCAAAAACCAATTTCAAAACTAACTTGTCGATGATAACCTTAATTTCACCTTATTATTTGTTTTAATTTTATTTCAGCTTCTTTTTTACTTTCCCTTTAAAATTAGCTGATTTAATCACTTCTCCATCATCAGTAACCAATATGCAACTATATTGTGAAAATTGTTGGATGAGCTTTAGACCTTTTTCTTTACCTAATATCATAATTGAAGTACTGAAACCATTTGCCATTTCGGCATGTGGACCAATCACAGTAACGCTAATTAGTCCGGTAGCGGGATAGCCTGTAACTGGATTGATGATGTGTGCATATCGCTTTCCATCAAATTCCACATATTTTTCATAGCTGCCTGACGTAGTCACTGCTTCCCGTTTTAGCGGGACGACTGCAAGATACTTCTCTTCATCAAATGGATTAGTAATTCCAACGTTCCAAGCTTTGCCATTGAGTTTGGCTCCCCAAGTAGTCATATCCCCAGACGCATTTACGATACCAGCCTTCACTCCTTTTGCTTCCATTAACTCCCTACCCCTGTCTGCGGCATAGCCTTTTCCTGTTGAGCCGAAACCTATTTTCATACCATCCAACTTTAAGAAAATGGAAGAATTGATGCTATCTAACTCAATATTTTTATAGCCCACTTTGGCTACCGATTTCTCGATCTCTTCCGATGTTGGCATTTGTTTCATTGAGCCGTCAAACTTCCAAATTTTGTCCATTGCAGCGTAGCTGATATCAAAGGCACCATCGGTGATTTGAGAAAAATATAGGGAACGTTTAGTGAGTTCGAAGACTTCTCGATCTACTTTTACTGGTTTTATTCCAGCGTTACGATTAACCTCTGAAATTTGCGAACTTTCTTTCCAATCAGATATTAACTCTTCTATTCGGTTCATTTCAGCAATGACTTCATCGATATGTTTTTCGGCTTGTGCTGAATCCGCCGCTACGATCGTGATATCAAAGCGGCTACCCATTAAAGTTACTGGTCGTTGGCGTTGTACTTGGGCAAATGCGTTTAAGCATACAACTAGCAATAATAAGATAAACAAACCAACTTTTAACTTCATTATTTTATTCTAAATAGGGGTTCAAATGCCAGTAAAAATTGATAACCCTCTCTGGCTACGCCATCTCTCCCAAAGGGAGAGAATAGCAAACATTAGGCATCCTATTTCTCTCTCTCCCTTTGGGAGAGATGCCCACAGGGCAGAGAGGGTGAACAAAATCTATTAATAACAGTCAATTAACAACTGACCTTTTTCTTTGTAGAACGAAAGTTCATTCCCATTTATTTTCAAGCAGATCTCATTCAGTATTTTTTCTACGTCTTGTTGCATGAGTAAAGATCCACAAATCATTACCACTCCACCATCTTTTAGCGAAAGAGCTATTTGTTCGGCATCATTGCTGATTAAATCCATTACATAGCAATGATTTTGCTCACGCGAAAAAGCAATTTGATAGCTTTTCAGCTTATGATTTTGGATCTGCTGTTCTAAAAAAGCTTTATGTTTTTTGATAATAGCTGTTTCCTTACGGAAACCAATGTACAGGCGATTATCGTTGTTTCTATTGCTTTGCGAAATCATCCCTAAAAAAGGTGCAATACCAGTGCCATTACCAATCATGATTACTGCCTTATTTTTAGGTAAATGAAATGAGGCATTGGTTACTATTCTTGCGCTAAAAACATCACCCACCTTAAGCTGATTCAAGTACTCGGAACCCAAACCATGTTCATGTAGTTTAACCACTAACTGTACATTACCATTGCATTTCGCAACTGAATACAAACGTTCTCTGTTGTCATCTGCCGGATAAATAGCCAACAAATCTCCGGAAGCAAATTTAGTTCTAGCAGGTGTACGAATGGCGAGCATAAAGGTTTGCTCTTCTGCATTCACCGCTGTCCTATCCAACACCATCATTTTTTGCAAACCTTTCGGTTTTTTAGCATAAAGTGCTGGCGTAGTTGCCAGTGCAATCTCTATTTTTTCGCTCCAAGCCTTTACCCAAGTCACAAATTCTACGGCAGATTTATCATCTACTGTGTGAAGTGCTGTCGAAGGAGTTGCCCAAGTTTGCTCTCTTAACTTCTGATCGACTTGTTTGGCAAATTCACAAAAATCCGGATAAGCATGCGAACCAAAACCAACAACAGCATACTGGATTGGGTGTTGTTGAGGATACTTTTCGATGAGCTGTATTGCTTTATTTCCATTGGTCGGGGGATCACCCAAACCATAAGTAGATGCAAATACGATAATATGTTTGGCTTTCGGAAAAGTTTGATACTGATTGAGCTGTGCCAAATAGGAAGTCTTACCCTGTGCGTTCAACTGCTCATGGATGGCATTGGCAAAACGAAGTGTACTCCCATTTTCTGTGCCTACTAACAAAATATATTCAGCGTCATGAGTTTTGTGCTTATTCTTAATTTTAGTAGCTCGCCTTTTTAATGTTATAGCAAAACCAGAGTAGATAAAGAACAGGATATTTAAACAAGCAATTCCTAAAACAATTGCCCAAATGATGTTTGTCCGACCTGTATGCAAATCTAAACTTAGGTTTTCTAGCAATAGAGTGCTTGGATATTTAACGTCACTTAACACCTCGCCATCAAACTGATTTACTATTAATTCTTGATCTTTCAGCTTAAGGATATAGTATTCTTCAGGATCTTCGGCAAAAGGGAATTCTATCTTTTTAACATCTGCCAGCTTGGTGTTTTTAAATAGCGTAAAATCAGCAGTTTTCTTCTGGACAGACTCTTCTTTTAAAGCTACAATTTCTTTGTGTTCGGCCTTATGTTCTGGAAATAATTGAAACCTTGCCATAGAAAGGTAAGTTCCAGTTAAGGCGATTATTAAAACTGGAATTAATATGATCCGTCCAGTGACGACATGATAATATTGAGCAAAGTATTCTTTAATTACTTTCTTAAAAAAACGTCTTATTCCTCGTTGGCGCTGGATAACCAAAGCTAAGCCAGAAATGGCGATCAACAACAATAAAAAGGAAATTATGCCGACAATAGCGCGACCAGTTTCCTTCAAAAACAAAGAACGATGAAGTGCAATGTTCCAAGTTACAAAAGCATTTTTCTCAACTGGCTTACCTAAAACTTTTGCCGTAGTTGGGTCTACATAAGCATCAATCTCATTACTTTCCTCATCAAATCCTTTTAGACGAACGAAACCGTTATGATCTATATTAATCTCACTAATTTCGGAAAAGTTTTTCTTTAAAACAGGAATGGTCTGTGCTAAGGTAATTTGCTCGAAATTAGCAGCTCGATAAGGCGGCATTTTTTCTTGCACCGCATCTATAGCAAGTATGGCACCGGTAACCGATGCCATAACTAGAAAAAGCGATGAAATTAATGCCAGTGCCAAATGGGCATAACGCCAAATGGATAAGGTCATTTTTTATATTTACGGTTGTACTTTACTAAATCTAATGTATTTGATGTAACCTTTACCATCAGCTTTGCCTGCAAGTCCTTCGGTAGTTAAAGGAATTTCCACATCGGCTACATGGTATTTTTGTGCTTCTACAGCACTCTCAAAACGTAGTTTATAGCCTTTATTAACTACTGCATCGTCGATATCTAAATTGACCATCGTTCTATCGCCACCACCAATGGAAGCACCAGTTTTACCATCAATCTTTTTCGTTTTATTAAAGAACTTAAACCATTCCTTAAATCCATTATACCATTTTTTGTCGTCACCCATCATGTACAAAGTCTTTTCGTAATCTCCCTTTGGGTTAATTAATGAAATCACAATGTAAGCCTCTTCACCTGTGTAAGCATTCATTTGTAGCATACACTTGTATTTAGAAGTTTGAGCCTGTACCTGAGTGGTAAAGGTTAATAATAATAATCCGAGCACACAAATCTTAAAAGCCTTCATTCAATTATTTTAAAAAGTTAACAGCAATATTTTTCTCCGACAAGAACTTATTTTCGGTTGCTAGATCAAAGGCCGTCTCGTCGAAATCAGTTTTGATTGACTTATCGGCACCGATAGCGACAAGGTATTTCAAGATTTCGTCATCTTTAGCAATCAAAGCCGCTCTGTGCAAGACAGTTACACCTTCTTTATTTTTAGCATTTACATTTACTTTCAAATCGTTTAGCTTTTTCAACAAACCTAAATCCATTTTAGCAATTGCTACATGATATAAAGTACTACCATCTTTTTGTGGAGCTGCGACGTCCAATCCTTTTGACGTTAATAAGGCTAATTTCTCAGCAAATTCATCTTTTGGAGCACCTTGCCCATCAGCTCCCGAACCACCTGGTCTAACTGCTGGTCTGTAGCTTTGCACTAAGTAATAAGATAGATTATTTCCAGTTAAATCTTCTACTTTAACATCAGCACCTCTACCAATTAAATAAGCAACTACTTCTGGAGAGCTGGCACTCACTGCCTGCGTTAAAGCAGATTCACCTTTTTTATTCACTGCATTGATATTTTTAACTTTTGGAGCTAACAGTTCTACTACTGATAAATTTCGACCAGCCGCAGCATTCATGAAAGGCGTATTACCTTCTTCGTTAGCTTTGTTTACATCAACTCCTTTTGACAAGAAATAATTGATGATCTCTTCTTGGTTTGGTCTACGAACTACACTGTGCAAAACGTTATTTCCTTCTTTATTAGTTGCTGAAGGATTTAATTTCAAATCTTCCACTAAATATTTATATAATTCCAGCGGAGCTGATGACATACGACCACCTTGAGCAGCGTAATATAAGGCTAAGCCTGTTGGCTTTGCGCCTTTAGCCAATACAGCTTTTAACAATTCGATATTTCCACTTCTGGCAGCATAATCAAAAGCTGTTGCACCTTCTGCGTCAACATCTTTAAAAGACAAGCCTTTAGCAACCAAGTAATCTGCCAATTTCAAATCTTTATCAGCAGCTATACTTAACAATAATAAGTTCGCTCCGTTGGTGTATTTCTTTTTAGGGTCTGAGCCTAATTTGAAGAAAGTATCGTATAAGGCGGTGTTTGCCTGACCTGTAGAGGCTGCATAAGCTAGCACTGGTGTACCATAGCTATCTCCTTTTTCTGCATCAGCACCACGTTTTAAGAGTTCATTTACCAATTCGACATTACCTTTTGCAGCGGCCCAGTGCAAATAAGTACGACTATGATGCGTTCCTTTAGTAACTGGATTTCCTTCCTGATCCAGTAAAAACTTGATAGTTTCTAGTGGAGCGTCATTGTTGATCGCCATAGAAGTTGGGTCAAAATGCCTTTGATCAGACGCTGAGGAATTATTTCCTTTTGCAATTTCAGCTTTTACAGCTTTCACACTAGGCTTTTGCTTCCAAAAATCTCCTTGCAATAATGAGTTTTTATACTGTGCATTTGCTGATCCTATTGCAAATACAAATGAGGCGATAAGTGCTACTTTCTTCATTTCTATTGGATAAGTTGATGAATGTGCTGCGAAATTACTTATTTAGACTAAGTCTACATAATATACTTGCAGCTTTTTTTCGCTTTGCGTCATTTTTTTTTATTAATTAAGCAGCTATCCTCCTAAAGGTGCAATTACATAGGTCGTCAATTACCGATTCCAATGTCTAGGACAGCTTCACAGCTTACTAATTTTATACTTTTTCACAAAAATTGATTTGTAAAAAATATTTAAGACCTAACATTTTCATACTGCTCACATATTTTACTAGTCTTCCATTAAAAATTAAATATTTGAAAAATAATGAATTGCATTTTTTTAAGCGTATAAATCAAAAAATATTTGATTTAAATAGATAAAGTTGTACTTTTGTGACACGAAAAAACACGGTGGCTGTAGCTCAGTTGGTTAGAGTATTGGTTTGTGGTGCCGAGGGTCGTGGGTTCGAGCCCCATCAGCCACCCTTTATGGGACAAAGACTTTTTATTAAGTTTTTGTCCTTTTTTTTTGTCTTGTAATTCTTTGTTTTTCAGATAGATAAGCTCCATCGCCAAGTTCTTGTAGGGTGTTCGATACATAGCCCCATCATAGGTCACTTTTTCAGGAAACAACATCCCTACTAGGTATCTTTTGCCTTCTACGGTGGCTTTTTCATAAAATTCGTCCAATAACCGTAAGCTATTAATTGCCTCCTTTGCAATGGGCTTAATGTCAATTACAGTTGAATTTTCCACGTTTAGATCGCTTAATCGGGCTTCAAGTCTTGATATTTTCTCATTACACTCTCCTTTTATTGCTCTATAATCAACAGCTTCGATGTCATTATTCAGCATGAGATTGCGCGCATTTTCCATTCTTTTGGTCAAAGTATTGATTTCCTGGATAAAATCCTTTCTTTCTTCCTTAACCGATCTATTCTGGTTGTTATAGCAATCTGTTACTACATCTACAAATAATTCATCATACCCGTTTCTAGGGATATACATCATTAATTCCTGAACAAATGCTTCATTTACCTGCTTTGCATTATAACGAATGCCACAGGCAGATGTACAATGATAATAAATGACATGTTTCCTTTTACCTTTTGATGCACTTCCAGTTAGCATTCGTGTTGGGCATTTCGGGCATTTTAAGAAGCCCCTAAGAGGTAAATCCTCTGGTGTCGAGATTGGAGTGCCATATACTTTCCTTCTATTATCCAACACGTCCTGAACGTCATAAAATAAAGTCTCCGTAATCAAAGGCTCATGTAAAGCTTGTACAAGTCGGGCATCTTCGTCACCAAATTTAGGAAGTCTTATTTTACCGCAGTATCCAGGGTTTTTGATGGTGTTGTAGAAGTTGTTCTTACTGCACTGAATACCTTTTTCACGCATTGCTTTTAAGACCTGTTCCGCTGAATAGGTTCCTTCTGCGAGGCGTTCAAAGACCCATTTCATTATGGAAGCATCAGGTTCTTTAAATGCTATGTAACGTTTACCATTCTCGGCAACCTTGTTAATGTAGCCAATGGGTGCTTTTCCCATCCACCTGCCTTCCTTTTTTGCCTGCCTGATACCTGCTTTGGTGTTCATACCTCGTCTATCGTTTTCGATTTCCGGTGCAGTTAAATATACCGCAAGGATCATCTTGTTCTCAGGCACATTCATGTCCAGAGGTTGTTCTACCGCTTGGGGTTCTACTCCCAGTTTTTTTAAACTGGCAATCATCGCATAGGCATCGGTCGCATTTCTGCTAAACCTGTCCCATTTGGTGTAAAGCAAAAAATCAATCTTTCCTTTGTGCCTTCGCAAATGGATCATCATTTTTTTCCATTGTGGGCGGTTAAATGTTTTGGCGGAATGATCCTCTACATATACCTCTCTTATTTTGATATTGTGCTGTTCACAATATTTGGTGAGTACATCTTTTTGGCTTCTCAGTGAATAACCTTTTTCAGCCTGCTCATCGGTACTTACCCTAACATACAAGTCAGCTGTCCTCATAGAATTTGATTTTTAGTTTTACCATTTTTTCTTTCTTCCAAACCCTGTTTATAGTGCTTTATTGCACGTTTATTCGCTTGGCTTACTGACAAGTTAGCTAATTTATAAAGGAATTCCAACATGATTTTTGCCTCGGAAAAAGTTATGTCTGTCCCATGTTTTGCCAATATTTTAATAGCTTTTTCTGGGGTAACATTTCGCTTTTCATTTCTGATATGTGGTAACATAGTTCTCTACTTTAAACCACAATGTTCTATAGATCAATTTATCTTTCTTCACTAGTAGAGATAAATAACTTGCTCAAAAAATCTATTTATCACTACTAGAGATAAATCAATTTCAGGACGTTTCACCTTTGGGCTATGAAAAATGATCGTTATGAAAAACCAGAAAGATCCAACAATCAGAGGACGAAAGTTCAATGGAAATCCTTACCTGAAAATAAAAAAAGTAAAGCTTTGCCCAAGGCAAAAGATAAAGCAATTCCTGCGGGCATCAATCTCGTTACAGGAGTTGCAAAGTCTAAGAAAATCTGATGCGGAAAGGCTTTAAGACAATTTTCAAAAGATACGTACGCAAGCAATTATTTAACCATTTACCAAAGTTCAAAAGCACTTATTAGGAGAGTTTTCCGTAGCCCGCGTGGTCTAGGCAAAGATGTATTTTTGCATGCGCAAAAAATCTTTGCCGTCCTTAAGGCCGGAAGCATCACTCGGAACTCGTGCTGCCAGAACTTTATGAAAGCGAAGAAAATGCCAAGAAGAAAATCGGATAAGCCAGAAGAACTGTTGAGCCGTAACATCATCGTTCGGGTGACTGAAAAACAGTTTGCCAGTCTTGAAAAACTGAGAAAAGAAAGCAGCTCGCTATCGATAGCGGAAATTTGCAGAAAAATATTTTCTTCCAAACAGATTAAGCTTTTTAAACAGGATATTTCTATGAACCCTGTAATGGAAGAACTCGCCCTGATCCGTAAGGAACTAAAAGCTATTGGAATCAATATTAATCAGATCACAAGACACTTCAATCAGGACAAATCGAATACAGGCAGATCATTCTTTACACTTAAAGTTGCTGATCAGTACCAAAAGGTTGATGATCGGGTAGAAAAATTATTGGCGATCATATCCAAACTAGCAGAAAAATGGTTGCAAGAATAATTACGGGCAGAAGTATCAGAGGATTGCTCCACTACAACGAGAACAAAGTAGACGAGGGCGAAGCTAGCTTAATAATGGCCAGTGGTTTTGCTGGAGAAATAGAACGGATGAATTTCATGCAAAAGCTGAACAGGTTTAATTTGCTTACCCAGATGAAACCAAATGTAAAAACCAATGCGGTACATATTTCCCTTAACTTCCATTCCAGTGAAAAGATCGAAAACCAGAAGCTCCAACAGATCGCTTCGACCTATATGGAGAAGATCGGCTTTGGCGATCAGCCATTTCTGGTTTATAGGCACGATGATTCGGCACACCTTCACCTTCACATCGTCTCTACCAATATTACCGCCCAAAGAGAAAGAATGGAACTGCATGATATTGGCAGAAAACTATCCGAACCTGCAAGAAAAGCTATAGAAGAAGAATTTGGTCTGGTTAAGGCCGAATCCAAGGCCTTTGTGATGGATGCCAAAATAAAACAGGTCGATCCAAAAAAGGTAAAATATGGAAAGGTAACTACCAAAAGAGCGATCAGCAACGTACTTACGCCCGTTTTAAGAGAATACAGATTTACCTCACTTGCCGAGTTCAATGCAGTACTGAAATGTTTCAACGTAACCGCTTTACGTGGTGCCGAGCATACGGCCATGTTCCAGAAAAGGGGACTGATGTTTAGCCTTCTGAATGAAAAGGGATCAGCAGCTGGCGTACCGATCAAGGCAAGTTCTTTTTATACCAAGCCCACGTTAGCAAACCTTGAGCAAAAATTTCAATTGAACAAGGCTAAACGCAAACCTTATAGGGAAGAGCTGAAAACTGATATAGAAAATCTTTTTGCCCAATACCGCTCAATCACTAGAAGCAGGTTTGAAACGGAAGCTAAAAAAATGGGTGTAGATATACTGTTTAGACAGAACGATCAGGGGCAGGTATTCGGGATCACTTTTATTGACCATAAGCGAAAAACGGTATTCAATGGTAGTGATATAGGAAAGGACTTTAGCGCCAAAGCAATAACCGAAAGATTTGGAAAGGAAAACCTGGAGATCAATCCGAAAATCATCCAACCACCCAGACCTGCAAAACGTCAACATTTAAAGCCAATTACCCTTGTAAAAACGTTTCTCAAATCGCCACAGCCAACAAGATTTCTTGAATTGGCATTGGCTAAAACACAGCCCGATTATGGCGCAGGAGTGCCACGCAGGAAAAAGAAACGTAAAAAGAACGATCAAAATCAGGAACTAACCCTTTAAACTTAAAAGATTATGAATACTGGCGAGGATGCGCAAGGACTGCGCAAGATTATCGATTTTAGCAGGCTGATCAGCATAGCGATATTATGCCTGCACTTTTACATCATCTGTTACAAGGCATTTGACCATTGGGGATGGACGGCAGAATTAACGGATAAGATTACTAGTAACATCGCAAAAACTGGTCTTTTTAACAGTATACTAAAAGCCAAATTGGCGGCACTGCTTTTTATGACGATCAGCCTACTTGGTGCAAAAGGCAAAAAAGATGAAAAGATCCAGCGTAACAGCATAATCGCCTACTTGCTATGTGGCCTCCTGGTCTATTTCCTTAGCTTTCTGGCGCTTTACCTGCAACTCTCTATTTCTATTGTCGCTATCACCTATATGTGCCTAACGGGTATTGGCTACCTGCTAATGCTTACTGGTGGAAACTGGCTTTCAAGGTTGATCCGGACTAGCTTGAGTAAGGATATTTTCAATTCAGAAAATGAAACGTTTCCGCAGGAAGAACGATTGCTAGAAAATGAATATTCCATCAACCTGCCTGCCAAATATCAGTTGAAGAAAAAAAAAAGAGACAGCTGGATCAATGTGATCAATCCTTTTAGGGGATTACTTGTTGCGGGAACGCCAGGGGCTGGTAAAAGTTATTTTGTGATCCGTCACATTATTGACCAGCATATCAAAAAAGGCTTTACCATGTTTCTGTATGATTTTAAGTATGACGATCTAACTAAGATTGCTTATAACAAGCTCTTGCAATACCATAAAAATTATAAGGTTCCTCCGAAGTTCTATATCATCAATTTTGATGATCTTAATGAAACACATAGGTGCAATCCACTAGACCCTAATGGAATGGAAGATATTACAGATGCAACCGAAGCCAGTAGAACAATAATGATGGGACTTAACAGGGAATGGATAAAGAAACAGGGCGATTTCTTTGTGGAAAGTCCGATCAATTTCCTAACTGCTGTGATCTGGTATTTAAGGAAATATAAAGATGGTAAGTATTGTACGCTGCCCCATGTAATCGAACTGATGCAGGTAGAATACGACCATCTGTTTGCGGTACTTGAAATGCAGGAAGAGATTAGGGTGCTGATTAATCCATTTATTTCTGCCTACCATAACAACGCTAAAGCTCAATTGGAGGGGCAGATTGCCAGTGCAAAAATTGGTTTGGCAAGACTTTCCTCGCCACAGCTTTACTATGTATTAAGTGGAAATGATTTTACGTTGGATGTGAACAATCCAAAAGATCCTAAAATTATCTGTGTTGGTAATAATCCGCAAAAATTACAAACTTATGGAGCGGTATTATCATTATACATTTCCAGAATGATCAAACTGGTTAACCGCAAAGGTCAGCAGAAAAGCAGTTTGGTATTTGATGAATTTCCGACTATTTATTTTAACAACATGGATAGCCTGATTGCAACTGCACGGAGTAATAAGGTTGCTACTACCTTAGCGGTTCAGGATTTTAGCCAGTTGAAAAAAGATTATGGTGCCGAACAGGCCGATGTGATTACAGGGATTGTAGGTAATGTGATCAGTGGTCAGGTGAGTGGAGATACTGCGAAAACTCTATCGGAAGGGTTTGGAAAGATTATGCAGGACAGGACTTCTTTAAGTATTAATAGTTCAGATACTTCTACCTCTAAATCATCGCAACTTGATTATGCTGTTCCTGCGGCAAAAATAGCAGGACTATCTTCAGGCGAATTTGTTGGCATGGTGGCAGATAACCCAGACCAGAAGATCAAGCTTAAAATGTTCCATGCAGAGATCCAGAACGATCATGCGGCACTTGCAAAAGAAGAATCTGGATATTCCCCCATTCCTATTATTGCCGAGGTGACCCAAGAAGATGTGCAGGAAAACTACCTCAGAATCAAAAAACAGGTTGGCGATCTGATCAGGGAACAGTTGAGCACCTTGATCGATCCGAAACCAATAACAGAGAAGAAAAAGCCAGCAAAAAAACGGTCAATCCGTAAATCAGTATCATCTTCACAACTTAAAACCAGTAAAAGCAAGGAACAAGAGAAGGTAATATCCATGTGAAAAGGCAGATAATTGCTTGATGTGTGCTTATACGTCATCATCAGATGGGTCTATCATACTTCCCTCGCTAATTTTGGCAAGAAAAAACAACACAGCCAACAAGAGCCCATAAATGAACATGCAATAGCGCTAAACGCCGTTCTAAGTACCTTGCCAGTAAAAGATCGGACACATAGATAGCCCTATAAAATTTAAACTTGAAAATTGTAAACTCTAGTCAAGTTTACGCCTAGTAAAATCTATTAAAACACTTAATGTAATAGCTGCCGAAACGCCATAGCAGGTGTAAACAATCAACTGGTTTCCGGAAGATTGATTGGCTGCGATAGCTAGCAGCGCCCAAATCCCCACCAAACCGTAGGCACGCATATGACGTGCAGTAACCATATAAATATTTACAAGACCAGCTACCACAATCATAATGATGGTCCAGTTGAATGCAGATATACCTAAACCATCCCACTGAATTTTAGTTAAATATGCAGCAATGTTTGCAATAATGGCTACCGATATCCACCCCACATATAGCGTAAATGGTACAGAAATTAATAGGTAGTCGTTGATACGCTCTTTAATTAAGCTGATGCGCAAATTGATAATAATTTTAAGTAACGACATTAGTATGATCAGCATTAACACCACGCTTAGGGAAGTGTAATTGTATAACCATGCAGTAACCCAAAGTGAGTTAGCTAGACATGAGATTAAAAACCACCACCCTATTTTAGCAAGTGCTGGGTGCGGTTGTTGCTTAGTAAACAAACTTTTGCCAGTATAGATGGCAAATGAGAACAAGCCTAGATAAATTAAGCACCAAATAGAAAAAGCATAACCTGCAGGTGTGAAAAGATTAAAATAGCGATCGGAGACGGTTTTCATGGTATTACCATTAAAAGCTCCAGAATTTGATAAATAGTTTACAAAAATTGTGCTTACCAAGGCAACACCATTTATAATTGGAAGTATCTTTTTCATCATTTTATCATTAAAAACCAACGAGCGCTAACAATTGTTTAGAATTCGAGAAGTACGCCTAAGGAAGGAATTAAATTTCCAGATTTTGTGTTGAGTATAAATGGACATTAGCACCATACATTTTTATCGCTTGCAGGTCTGTGGTCACAAAACTTCCATTATCGGCCGTACAATGAAAAGTATAGTTAATCTCATTTATTAAAACCGTTGCGCCAATGATACCGGCATTAGTATGGCATTTTGTAGATTTCCTGTAATTAATCCATTTGATTGAGCGTTAACAAGCTGGCTAAAAGCCAACAAAGCTATTACAATAATTTTCCTAATTATAAAGTTAAACGAGATTAGGTTTAAAATACAAATATGTTGAACCTAATTTACAAGAAGTAAAGATAGCCTATTTCACCACAAAATGAAACGCAAAACCTCCGAAAGCTAGGCTTACCGGAGGTTTGCTTAATAAAAACTAACCTTGTTTTTAAAGTCTTGGTTTGACATGTCCATCAGATTATCAACAGACATTGATATCTTTGCTAAAGACACGATACTTACCCAACATTGTCATAACTATTGACAAACAGCTGCTTAATGCTATATTTCAATGGAATAAATACCCAACATCTACTAAACCTATTGAGACTGCATTTTACAACTTAGATTCAATTAAAGATTTAAGTTTTGGATCCGAAGGTCTTGGGGCATTTATATCTACCGTCCTTCCATTCTTATCAAACAAAATAAATCTTGGAATTTCTGTTACTTCATAATCTTTAACGATAGGGCCTTGATTATTAGAAAATAAGTGTAGTCCAGATAATTTCTTTGCTTCTACCATTTCTTTCCATTTGGCTTTATCCGTATCGATAGAAATACTGATAAAAACCACATCTTTTCCTTCAAAAGATTTTTCCAATTCTTCTAGGGCTGGTTGCTCTTTAATACAAGGTGCACACCAAGTAGCCCATACGTCAATCAACACTACTTTACCACGATAATCTGATAAGTTGTGGATTTTGCCTTTTAAATCAGGATAAGCAAAATCAATCCATTCGCCACCAGGTACTTTAACGCGTGCCTTTTTCAGCAATTCTTTCATTTTAGCGCGTTGTGGATCGGTCACCATAAATTGTTGGTTATTTTCTAGGAACTTCACGAGGTTGTTAGTGGTACCTTTTTGTGCTTGTAATAGAATAAATTTTGCGCGCAACTCCTTATTGGCAATTTCTGGAATCAGCAAATTGCCAGCCATACCTTGTTGACCATTGTAGATAATATGTTTGGCAAAACCGAAATACAACATGTAATTATAAGCTAAGGGAAAATTCCAAATATTCGCATCTGCAAATTTCTCAGTATTGAATACTTCCAATAGCAGCTTCGGATATTCATTTCTATTTCCGATGTTCAAACCGGAAGCAGCTGGCAGAATTACGTCAAACTTATAAGCATAAGTTAATAAAAACTTCGCTTGCTTATCAAAGGCATCGTTACCTGTTCGAATATTTTTTATGAATTGACTTACTGGAGTATTTAATGAATCTAAGATCTTTACATAACCTTGCGAAGGCAATTTGTAGCCGTTTTTAGTATAACCATAAGTTCTTAAAGGTCGAACCATAGCAAACCAATCTGCAAATACTTGGTTCTCTTTGCTCAACTTTCCTGAATATACTACTGCCCCATCGCCAGCTTCTAAATTTAAGGTCTCACCAGGTTTAAGGTAGATGGGATACTGTTCATCTAATACGCCAACGTATCGTATTGTATTCATATCCTCTTTTTGAAGCTCAGACCTAAAGGTTTGATCATGTCTAGCTTTTAAAATTGGCATAATACCGGGTAATTCCCCCTCTTCAGGTTTAGATAAAATAACACGATCTACCTCTCTACCATTAGGTAAAAGTTTATGGAACTTTCCAGAAATGACCGCATTTTGTGCCCATGACGATAGCGACATTGCCAACATCGTGGACAAAATAATAGTTTTTCTCATTAATGTGATTTGGTTACATCAGTTTAAAGTAATGCCGATAGTTTACGCAGCTTTACCTCAACAATTTTCTTAAAGATTTAACTGGAACTGTATTTTTAAGCACCATTTGAACAGTTGGGTTCATATCACTATGTAAAAGCATTTTGGTATTAGATACGGTGCCTACCACATTTCCAAATGCATCCAATATCGGACCTCCACTAGAACCTGTGGCATAATCAGCCGAAATGGCCATCATTTCTCGAAAAAACTTTTGACCATCGCCTCCAGCTTCTTCTAGGTAATTATTGTTGACTATCCCGTTGGAAAGATAATAATGCATACCTTTGGGATGGCCCAGAACGTAGATTGGATCACCTACTTTTGCTGGGTCACCTAAAGCTAGTGCGGGTAACTTAACTCCATTGGTTTCCAACTGCAATACCGCCAAGTCATTTTTTTTGGAGGAGGCTAAGATAGATTTTACCGCAAAGGTATGCCCGTCTGCAAGTCTCACAAAAAAGCCCACTGGCTTATTGCCATCTTTCATGAATGCATATTGAGCCATCACGTGGTAATTGGTAATGACGATTCCAGTAGGGTCGATGATATAACCTGAGGATTCGCTCAAATGTGTATTAGAACAACGCGGACATTTATAAGCACAACCTGTAATCACTGTTGCAAGCTTCGCTTTTTCATACAAAGTATTACCCGTCAATACTTTTTTTATAGGCTTTAGCAAATTCACCGTCGCGATTTTCGCTGAATCTAACAGTGATTTCTGTGTATCTTCGGCCGTAATGCTTTTGGTTGTAGCAAGTACTGAGTCAATAGATTTTAGATAGCTCTCCAACACCTGCACATCATTAGTTACTGCCTGTGATTTGGAAATCATCGGGAACAATAGAAAGCTTAGTGAAAACATCAGAACCATAAAAGTCCTGATGTTTGTTTTTTTCTTCATTTTCATCTATTTGATTAATTCAGCCGAAAGAAGACTATTTTTACCATCCTTTTCAAAGAACTTACCTGATTTTTCAAAATAAGTCCTAATTGCTGCCTTCTGCGCAGGATTTGCTTTCGATGCTTGATTTAAAAGTATACCATCTAAAATACCCTTAAAAACATCCCCTGAAGGTATAGACCAGATGTAGTGGTTGTAATAGGAGATTAGTCCGTCGATGTCCTTGTTCGCTACGTAAAGAGCAGCAAAACAGACATGTCTTTCGACCTTATCTGGACTCAACTTCAACAATCCAACGGTGTAGGCTATATCTTCCACTTCTTGAGGGGTGTAGACAACATTGTATTTAGCGCCATTTTCCATCGCAATGAGATACATATGCTTACGAACTCGGTCGAAAATAATTCTGTTGATGACTTCAGTACCCATTGCCTGATCTAAATTGTTTTTGTACATCATCAATTTCCTGAAAAATGGGCTCCCAAATTTTGCCGTCCCCAAGGACATCTCGATATAATCTTTGCTAAATCGTTCATAGTCGTATGCGTTTTCAAAAACTTGTTCCAGTACTGGAGACGGGTCCATTGACTTTTGATTTAGCGCAAGTGCGTAAGGCATAGCTGTCGTCATATTCTTATTAGCTTCAAATGCCGACTTTAACCCAGCTAAAGAATTTTTAGGATCTAAGGCCACTTTCGCTTTTTCAATAAATTCTTCTGCGGTAGATTTGCCTACAATTCTATTGATTTCATTTCCTTCCGCGTCAAGCACCAAAAAAGTTGGGTAAGCCATTACCCCGTATTTTTTGGCGAGTTCCTTTCCTTCTCCTTTTTCCATGTCGAATTTGACAGAGATAAACCTCGGGTTAAAAAAATCGCCAGCTTCTTTTTTAGGGAATTCTTCTTGCGCCATCTGGATACAGGGAACGCACCATGTCGTGTAACAATCAACTAGAATTTTTTTTGGGCTTGCAGGATTACTCGCTTTAGCCATCGCTTCTTTTAGACTAATGGTTTCAAATTTGATGCCCTGCGCCGAGAGCGATGTGGAATAGCATATCGCTATTCCACATAATATAGATTTTATCAGCTTTTTCATTATATGTGTGATATTGTCGTTAAAGTTTAGATTCGATCAGGGCTTTCAGTTTGGGATCAGATGGCCTTGGTGCATCAAAGCTCACTGTCTTACCGTTTTTGTCGAATAGAATGAATCGCGGCACCCCAATTAATTCGTAATCCTTCACAATAGGGCCTTGGTTATTGGAATACAAATGCAAGCCAGAAAGTTTCTTTTCTTCTATCATCTGTTTCCATTTGCCTTGATCCGTATCAATAGACAGGCTGATAAATTCAACATTTTTTCCTTCAAAAGATTTCTCTAATGCTTCTAAAGCTGGTTGTTCTGCCAAACATGGCTGGCACCAAGTAGCCCAAACATCTATTAACACTACTTTTCCAAGATTATCTGATAGTTTGTGCATTTTTCCATCACGATCAGGATAAGTAAAGTCGATCCAGCTACCACCAGGAACCTGTACCACTGCACGGTCCTTCAGTATTTTCATTTTAGCACGCTGATCTTCGTTCAGCATTTCTCCTTCATATTTTTTAATAAAAGCTACTCTGTCTTGCGACGCGCCCTTTGCCACATGTGACAAGATGTAATTGGCCTTTAAATTTTGATCACTGATCCCAGCTGGTAACATCTCTCCAGATACACCTTGCTCTTGGTTATAAACTATGTGTTTAACAAAGGCAAAATATTGCATATACCTGAATGCAATTGGAAGTGTCCAAAGCTCTTTATCGGAAAAAGTTTCATTTTTGAACCAATTCGTATACATTGCTGGATAGTCATTTTTAGCTTTAAAACTAAAGCCCATGGCAAATGGCATCACCAAATCAAATTTATAGCTATAAGGTAGCATTAACTTAGCCTGCTTGTCAAAAGCAGCATTACCCGTATTGATGTTCTTGATAAAGTTTTGAACTGGTCCAGCTAAAGAATCCACCAATTTCGCCAATCTTTCTTGAGGTAATGTACGTGCCGCTTTGGTATATCCGTACTGACGCAGTGGCGAGATCATTTTATACCAATCTGCAAATACTTTATTCTCCTTACTTATTTTTCCTCCATAAGTGACTTGGCCATCGCCTGCATCAATGCTTAGTTCTTCCCCTTTGCGCAAATAAATAGGATAATGTTCATCAAAGGCACCGATATAGCGGATAGCATTTTGATCTGCTGGAGCAATCTCTGTACGGAACATCCCCGTATTTTTGTCTATCACCGGTTCAGCAATTGCTGCCAAGTCTCCGTTTCCATCAGCTTTTGTGAAGAAAATAGTACTCACATTTTGATGATTAGGCATTTCATAACGGAACTTAACCTGCAATACTGCATTTTGTGCCCACGAATATGCAGACGTTGCCAGCATCGCGGATAAAATAATTGTTTTTTTCATTTTATAGTTTAATATGTGGGCATAGCTTTACACCATGCCCAGTTAGTTACTTAAATTAGGTAATAGGTATATTCATATCTGCCAAGATTTGGCGGATATATCCATATTTGGTCATGATGTTTGGATAGCTACCGTACAATTGCGTGAATTGCGCATCCGTATTAGCTAAGGCGGCCTCCAAGTAAATGGATACATCTATCCAAGTAGTGTAAGGAGTATAGGAACTATTTCTAGGATCTGAGGAAATGAAGCCCAAAGTCTGTAAACTGGCAGTGGTACCCGTAGGTAAGCCTGTCACGAACTGTGCAAATTGCCAAGTTCCCATGTAATAAATATCACGAGAAGTTGCGAACCTGCGGCTCACGTTATAAAATCGATCTAAGATATCTTTGTATTTTCCACTAAGCACTTCATTGGTTATTAATGATCTCATAATCGCAGCTTTGAATCGTGCTTTAGTCGCTACATCCATTGTTGGGATTTTTGAGGCTTCACCAATCAACACGGTGTTAAATCCTTTGAAGGCATAATTGCCAAATGCATTGCCAGTGAAAGATTCCAACAATAGGATACTGGGTACGTGGACACGCTTTGGTAGTATCGGCATAATCTCAGTCCGAAAAAATGCCAGTGCTGCTGGTATCTCAGCCTTTGTACAATATTTAACATTTGATATCGAAGGCGGAGCACCAACCTGTTCTACTCCTAAAGCATAGTACTTGGCCAGTACTTCGTAATGAGTAAACTCCCTTCCAAATAGATCTACTCTTTTCTGCGTGCCAATGGTATCATTAATGTATACAGGTATTCCAGTTTCTTTAAAGAATTGGAAACGCGCATGTGTAGTGGCCTCATTAGGGTTATCTTCCACAACGAGCCAATTTTTATCGTAGTCGGGAAATTCGGTGACCTCTTCTTTTCTGCAGGCCATCAAGCCTACTGATAGTGTTATGATTGCGATATATAATTTCGTTTTCATACTATAATTTAATTAGGTTGAACATTACGTATCGGCCGAACAGGATTGCTTAAAGTACCCCTATTAAACTCGATAGCATAGCCAGGAATAGGCACTTGCCAGGCAGCCGCATCCTGCGAAAAAGAATTTAGCACATAATTACCAGCTGGCGTGTATGTCTTAGTCTGAGATTCATAATTATAGTTGGGATGTTTAATATTAAAGCTGGATGGAAGCGGATATTTTGAATTTACCGCATATCTTCTCAAATCAAACCAACGGTGCCCTTCGAAACAAAGCTCACGGCGGCGTTCTGCTCGGATAAACTCTACCAAAGCCTCATTAGCCTGCGGAAGTTGTGACACACTTGCATTTTTTACCCTTTTGATGCGTAGCTTTTGAATTTCTTCTCTTGCTTCCGCATCTGAGCCTCTCATAGCCAAAGCTTCAGCACGATTCAAGAATATTTCAGCGTAGCGGAAATAGAAAATGCATGATACCTGAACAGGATCATTAGGTGTTTGAAAAGTACGATACTTCCCTGGCAACCAAGCTCTACTCTTCGCGGCCCTCCTGAAAAAGGCCGTACGACGCATATCGTCGGTCGTGTAAGTTTCTGCCAGACCATTAGACACCTTAAATGAGGATGCTCTATTGTCGGCACCACCAAACGTACCCGTAGAATCGGTTAAGAATACCGCAGGCACTGAATTTGGCCCCATAGTAAAGATAGATTCTGTAGAATTTCTATAGGTAAAGTTTGTATTTGCCGCATATGTATTTAGGTCAATTAAACTATAACCTAAATTGTCGTAGTTATTAGTAATTTCCAATACCTTATCATACTGTTCTGTATATAAATAAACGCGACTTTGAAGTGCTTTCACAGCAGCAATCCCAACACGAACTTTTGTCGACGGATTATAGCCCTCCAGCAACCTCGCCGCCTGCTCTAAATCAGCAATCACCTGCTTATAAACTGCTTCATTGCTGTTCCTACTGAAATACTCATCTTGAATTTTTTCAGATACCTTCAAAGGCACGCCCAAATCGCTGGCCGCAGTACTCGCGCGGTATGGAGATCCGTAAATATTTTGAAGGATGAAGTAATAGTAAGCGCGCATAAAAAATGCCTCGCCCCGAATGCGTTTTAATGTCAAATCTTCGGGATTTTTGCTTGCCAAATTTTCACCTTGGAAGATAATCGCATTTAAAGCGCCAACCCTTTTATACACCTTTCTCCAGAAGCTTTCTTCCCAAGTTTGATTTAAGATATTAACATTAGGGTTATGAGCCCAATTGTGAAAACCTCCTAGCATCTGACGCGGTGTTTGCTCGTAAGGTTCCACATAGTCGGCCAAGGAAAGTTCACTATCGTCATCCATCACATGTAACCAAGGCGCCAACAGCCCTTGAGGATCGTTAAGCGAGGTAACGGTAGATTGGCTGTATACCGTAACATTATAGTTCGGAAGAAAAGCTTCCCCAATCATTAGTTTATTTAAGTCATCTGTAGTCTCCGAATACTTCAAGTCTCTCGAATATTCTTCCAAGAATTTCTTGCATGAGCTCGTTAAAAGCACACAGACTAAAAACACAAAAATATTTCTCTTATTCATATTCCTAAAGTTTAAAATGATACATTGATACTAGCTGCGTAAGTTGGTCTTACCGATAGGTTAATATTTGGTGCAGAACCGGACTGTGTAGGATCTTGACCTTTTAACATTTTATTGCTCAAGATGAATAAATTCGTACCAGTAAGGCTCAAGTAAGCAGTTCCTAAACCTATTTTTTTCGCAAAAGCTTCCGGTACATTATACCTAAATGAAGCCGACTGAAGTTTGATATGGTTAGCACTTACCAATCTGATATCAGAATTATCGTACATATCATATACACTGCCAGCAAAGACATATTTCGAATTAGACCACCAAGGTGTATTAATAAAATTGTCTGCCTGAAGACCTGGAATATTAGTATACGCCTCATCACCAGGACGGCGCCAGCGATAAACGAATTCCTTACGCAAATTTTGTTGCGGATAAGCAATATTACTGCCGTATCCAGATGCGATCTTCATCATTCTAATCTTGTTTCCAAGAGAGTAGGTCACATTAAAAGAAAAACCAAAGTTACGATAGCCAAAATAATTGGAGATTCCTCCTTGGATAAAAGGCTCTCTGCGACCAGATTCGCTCATTACCGCCAAATAAACATCCTCGGTTTTCATTTGCGAATATTGGGCTTGGTATTGACTAGCCAAGTCGGCCTCGGCACCATAGAAAATAGGTGATCCATCTTTAGAACTTAAGCCTTTAAATTTATAAGAATAAAAGGTGTTGATAGGCTTTCCTGCCAATTGTATAGAACCGTCAAGGAAATTATTGTAAGTCACATTATCAAGTAAAACGTTATTACGGTTATTAATCACTTGGTTCAACACTTTGTTTAAGACTTGCCCGAGTTGTGGATCAAATCGCCAAACAAATCCACGACGAGACTTGTCTAGACCAGCGTTGTCAATCGCAGTAATTCTAAAGGCCAATTCCACACCTTTATTTTCTAAAGTACCACTGTTGATCACGTAGGTCTGTACCCCATTGATCTCTGAAACTACTTTATTTAAGAATGCATCTTTTGTCCTTTTGTAGAAGAAGCCTACTGAACCGTTTAGTTTTGCTCCAAAAAGTGAAAATTCCACTTCAGCATTGGATGAAGCCGTACGTTCCCATCTCAAGTCTGGATTCGGAAAATTTCTGATAGTTGCGTATTGTGAATTATAATAAATATCAGTAACGGTTGACTGTTGGATGACCATATTGGCTGCTTGCCCAGGGAGCATATTTCCTTGCCAACCCCATGAACCTTTTAAAGCTAAATCATTCACCCAAGACGTATTCTTGGCGATGTCATTTTTCATATTCCAACGTCCAGATACTGCCCATATTGGAAGGAAGCTATTGTTAGACCTCCTACCAAAAAGATTAGACTGCTCCCCTCTAATGTGGACATTGAGCATGTAGCGATTATCCCAAGAATATCCACCAGTTCCATACCAAGCTAATTCATTCGTTAAAGTCCTATCAAAAGTTCCTAATGCAGGTTTAGTAGACATCCATTGCTGATAGTATCCAGTATATGTGGCAGAAGATATATAATCGAAGTAACCGCCCATTTCTGGAAAATATCCCCTTTTTACAATATTGAAACCTTTATATTCTGAGGACTTGGCTTCAATACCTGCTGCAAAAGTCAGCACATGTTTATTAGCATCTCCAAGCGATGTGGTATAATTGTTCTGTAAACGTGCAGTATAATTGTTATTGGTAGTTTCTGCTTTAGTCAACTCGCCACCAATAGGCGCCATATCTAATCTTGCACTTTGATCTCCACGTAGCTTAAAGATATAGAATGAATTTTTTGTGTAATAAGTTTCTCGATTAGTATTCGTTATTCCATAGGCAAATGTTCCTTCCACATTAAATCCTTTAAAAGCCTTATACCTGATTACCCCTTTAACGTTTGCGCCAATTCCTTGTGAATGGTCATTTGCATTGTCGCGCTCATTTAAAATATTGTAATTATAGTTCATACCAAGAGCATTCTGACGAGGATAATAAAATAAACTCCCATCAGCATTATAAGCCGGAATAGTACGACTGGTATTGTAGGCATAGTTCATCACACCTAAATCTGAAGGTATATAGTTCCTTAAGGAGTAATTTCCAGTAAAGGAAATCTGCGCCATGAACTTCTTATAATCGGCAGTGATGTTAAGCATGGTAGAGTATCTTTTATTATTTTCACCTCTGATAACTCCATCCTCATTTTGATAGCCAATAGACGAATAATATTTTACGTCCTGCGTACCGCCTGACAAACTTAATGTATGATTCTGTGAAAAAGCATCCTTAGTTAACAGGCCCATCCAATCGGTGTTCACGCCGGCATAGTAGTCACTTTGACTTTTGAATTGATCATAACTAATACGTCCAGCGTAATAATCCTGTAAAACCGCTTCATAACCTGACCATTGTGTCACACTATTGTACTGCATTTTGCGCTCCACCATTTCTTTTGAAACATCCATACGCTCGGTAGAATTCATCATGTACATGCCTCGATCCGAGTATTTAGGACGACTTGCAAAGCCAGATGCCATGGAATAGGAAATCATAGGTTTACCAGCCCTACCTTTTTTTGTCGTAATCACAATTACCCCGTTACCAGCTTTAGCACCGTACAGTGCTGTAGCAGAAGCGTCTTTTAAAACGTCAATTTGATCAATATCTTCAGGATTAAGACCAGCAATCGCATTCCCAAGTAGATTAACAAAGTCTAAATCATTGATCTGAGCGGGGTCGACATTTACCGGATCTTGTAGTACGATCCCATCCAAAACCCATAAGGGTTCACGGTTACCCAAAATGGTCGATGTTCCACGAATACGTAATTTAGGTGTTGCACCCACTTGACCGGAATTCTGCATAAAAATCATACCTGGCACTCTCCCTTCTAACAATTTGTCTATCGTGTTAATTCCAGGAGTTAGGATATCATCCATTTTGATGGTAGTCACCGAGCTTGTCAATTTTCTGCGATCAATCTCTTGATAACCTGTTTTCACAATACCTACCTCTTCCAGTTCTGAAGCTTGCAAGGCGAGTGTGATTACTCTAGCTCTTTGTGCTAAAATTTCTAATTTAGCATAACCCATCATTCGAATTTCTAAAAGTTCGTTCGCATATTTACCGGGAATGATAAAATTTCCATTCTGATCCGTACGGGTGCTGTAATCAGTTCCTTTAACTCTAATCGTAGCACCATCTAAGACTTTACCGTCCTCGGTAGTGACTTTACCATTCACAGCACTGTTCAAACCTACGGATGGCGAAACCATATCTGATTTGTTATCGTAAATAATGATCACCCCATCCCTGATTTCGAAACTTAACGGCTGAGTAGCGAAAAGCTTTTTCAAAGCACTAGTTAATGGTTCATTCGTAAGCTTTAGCGTAACAGGTTTGGCTTTTTTTAGAATTTGGTCATTGTAAGAAAAATCATATTTAGTTTGCTTACCAATGGCATCCATAGCATGTGCCAAAGAAGCATTTTTCAAGTTCAAGGTCACGTTTTGCGCCTTCGCACTATTAAAAGATTGAAAAATAAAAAAGGTCAATAAAAGCATGATTAGCTTCGTAAATGCTCGTAAATGGGTATTACTGCCTGCATTTACCTTTACTCGAGAAAGCATAGGTCTTCCCCTGTCCTTGTAAAAAAGGAAATAGTTCATAGTTTTGTAAAGATTGGATAGTTTGTTAGGTTATTTATTTCAAATATCGGATCTACACCAGCTGGTAATGTGGCAACATTGCCAGCTTCTTAGTTCTGCAGTAACCGAAGATAGATGTACAAGTTTATTTCATAAGTTTCACGCTCCTTCCATTGATTTCAAATTTCAAATTAGTTACTTTTTCGAGCGCGTTTATTACAGAGGCTAATGATCTATTTCTATTGATAGAGGCATGGATGTAAACATCTTTTGGCATATCAGTATAATCTACATTTAAATCATACCAACGATCGATCTGTCTCATGGCATCAATGAGTGAGGTGGCCTTAAACCTAAAATATCCTTCTCTCCAAGCATCATAGACCGATACGTCTACTTCTGCAACATCAAAAATATTATTATCGAAAGTTGCTTGCTGTCCCGGCTTCAACATGGCTGAAGTGGTTTCTTTAGCACCTTGAAGTTGAACACTGCCTGTAGTTAACGTAGTTACCGTTTGATTTTCATCACCATAGGCATTAACATTAAAGCTAGTACCCAATACTTTTACACTTTGATTTTTAGTTACCACTATAAATGGTTTTGCAGCATTGTGAGCCACCTCAAAATAAGCTTCACCGCTAAGCGTTAATTTGCGCTCTTTTGCATTGAAATCACTAGGATAAGAAATAGAAGAAGCTGCGTTTAACCATACTTTCGTGCCATCACTTAGGGTTACTCGATACTGCCCCCCACGTGGCGTACTCAAGGTCAATATTTCTTTTCCTGCTTCCTTCGCAATTAATCCCCCATCTTTATAATGGATGTCATTATCGTCAAAAATAATTTCTTCCTTTTCTCCATTCAATTTGTATACTGTCCCGTTTGAAGAGGTCAACACTGCTCTATTACTTCCTGGTTTAACCGTAGATAGCATCACAGCTGATTTACTTTCAATTTCAATCGGATATTTATCTACATAATAAATCGAAGCAGAAGCCACCAGTAGCAAAACGGCAGCTACTTTGAGCCAAGTCGACCATAGTTTAGATGGTTTGCTAAGCTCTCGACGCTTAACATGCTCAGCAATTCCCTGCCAAGCCAACTCGCTCACCTGGGTAGCACCCTTAAAATTGCTTGGGTCTTGATTAGATTCTTCTTGGAAATAAGCAAGCAACAAGTCATCAAAATGCTTTTGGTTCGTTTCTTCTTCAAGTAGCAAATGTAGTTTTAACTGCTCATCGACAGTCATGCTGCCATTTAGCTGTTTTTTAAATAAGAGGTCAATGTTAGATTTTTCTTGCATCATTAAGTTAGAGCTTTTATCTGCTCTTATAATGAATACACGCGAAAAGAAAAAAGTAGCACCCCTAAAGAATTATTTTTTTAAAAAAGTTGGAAGAACTATGATGAAGAGTTCCAAGTAATGATTTTTCAATACTAATTTTAACTTTTTTCCAGCCTCTTGAATGTGTTGGTTGATTGCGGAAGAACTAATATGTAACATTGTCATAATCTCTTGGTAGCTCCTACCTTCCAATTTATGCATTACATAAACTTCTCTCTGCCTCGGCGTAAGATGGCTAAGTGCATTCTCTAGCAATGCCTTTGCATCAGATTGGTTAAGCGCATCTTCTATCGGATTATAACCTTCATCGGCTACAATGTCAGCGTGTAGTTTTTCATTATAAAGGCTTTTGCGAAAGGCATTTTTTGAAAGGTTAGCTGCCATTTTGTACAAAAGACCAACAAAACTTAGTTCTAAATTAATATCAGCCCTAACTTCCCATATCTTAATAAAGATGTCTTGTAAAATATCTTGTGCCAATTCTTCCGAACGCAAGAGCTGCACTAGCTTGGTTGCTAAACGTGGCGCATAACGCTCATAGATCATTTGAAAAGCCATTTGATCCCCGTTCTGCAATCTTCGTAGCAATTCCTTCTCGTCGACGATAGATGATGTTTTCAATAGAATAGGTTGTTTAGGAAATCTAATTTAGTAAAAAAATATTAGCCTCATATTTTTTGCATGCCTTTAGTAAACAAAAAACACTGCTAATACTATTTTAGATGAACTAAATCATCAACAAATGAAAATTCGATAACTTTTAATGACGCAAAATTTCAGGCCTGATCAAACGGAAAATCAAAAGAATAAATATTGTGATTCTTCAATATTAAAATATAATATAATTTTTAAAATTATGAACGATACAAAACAAAACAATTACCTACACTCTAATGTTATCAGCGATGAAAATAACCTAGAACACCTTGGCTACCGACAAAACCAAAACTCACTCAACAAAGAACAAGCTTTCTAAAATCCTTTTGATTCTAGGAACATTTATTGTATTGATCGCACAGGCGTACGCTGGATATCAGCTTTACGAATTGTCTCAGCGGCAGCATAAGCTAAAAGCCGACTATGCCGAACTCAACAACATCACCTTGGGATTATTCTCTATAGATCAATGGCAGGATAAGATACAAATCATTGTACAGCGACAAACTCGAAACATCAAGCTGAACAAAAAGCAGAAAAAAGAATTACAGACAGAAATTGAAGGTATCATAGTTGCCTTAATTGATAAGGCAGAAAATTTAGTTACTGATGGCAAAAAAAAGAGCGTTCGTGGTAAAATAGTAAAATTCGCAGTTAAGAATTTTATTAATGTAGACACCATAAAGAAAGAGGTTCCTGGTATTGCCCATACCATTATCAACAAGATAGATAATCCTAGCTCAAAAAAACAGCTAGAAGCTATTGCTATTCAAAAGCTAGATCAAATTGATGAAATTGAAACTATAGATAGTGCCTTGACAGCCAATGCTAAAATATTATTAAACGCCTACAAGCATTATGGCGTTAGTAATACAGTAGATTTTAATCAAAAGGTAAAAGCGGAGTTGAAACGCATTAATTCATTAACCTACAGCTATTCTATGGCTATGTTACTTGGAACTTCCTTGTTCTTGGTTACTTGGGTAGTTCTAAGAAAGAGAAAAGAACTTTATGCCACTCTATTTATTTTATCGTTGGCGATGGCTTTCATACTTCTCATTGTGGGACTAACCGCAGCAATGATTGAAGTTGATGCACGTATTGGAGCCATAGAGTTTACTTTATTAGGCCAGCATATTAGCTTTAAAGATCAAGTTTTGTTTTTCCAATCTAAAAGTATCCTTGATGTGGTAAGGATCTTAATCAGCGAATCTGCTATCGACTCCGTGTTAGTAGGTATATTGATTCTGATTTTCAGTATTTTATTTCCAATTATGAAGCTCAGCTCTACAGGAATACATTTACTTGGCAGGAAAAATTTAGCGGAAAATAAATACATCAAATATTTTGCATTTCAATCTGGCAAATGGAGTATGGCAGATGTCTTTGTTATCGCCATTCTTATGGCATATATAGGGCTAAATGGCTTATTGGAACATCAACTTTCGCAACTAAATATTTCTGTTAATTCACTTACTTTAATTTCTACCCATAATACTGCGTTACAACCAGGCTACCTTATTTTTATTGCTTTTGTATTGTTTGGTCTAATCCTGTCTACAATTTTAAAATCTATTAGTCCGCATGATTGCAGTTAACACATTCGATACAGCAGACCGTTCAAAATCATTATTTATCCCATGTAACCTACTTAAATACCTTGAAAACTAAAGTTCCATATTCGAAACCCCGAAACCATATTGTAGGTCAACTTCTGTTGATTTTTGGCCTGACGATATTCTTATTTGCAGAAAGCTATTTTGGCTATCGCTTATACACTCTTTCGGACCAACAGGAGCAACTTAAAGAAGACTATTCTACTGCAAATAGCATTACCTTCGGTGTATTTTCACTAGACTTATGGCGTGATAAGCTAGCTAACATGGTTAATCGAAAAATAAGCAGTTTTAAAGTAACCAATGAGCAGAAACAGGAAATGAAGACCGAGATTGAAAAGCAACTGCATGGCATGATTAATCAGGTAGTAAGACAGTTTGAAAAACCACAAAAAGGAATTGGTGATAAGCTTAAAAAATTCGCGTTTAAACAACTGGTAAAACCAGAAGAACTACATGCGCAAGTGCCTTCATTTACTAAAACTATTGTCGACCGAATCAACGCGCCACGTACCATTAAAAAACTTAAAGGCATAGCTAGCACGGAGTTCAATGAATTAGCTGTTCAGATTTACGATAGTACAGCAACGGCTCACGCCAAAGTTAATCGCCACTTTTTTCAGAAATATAAAGTCAAGGATATTACCGCTCTGAATAGTCATTTAGAGACAGAATTGGCCAACATAAGAAAAGTAACTTACAATTACGCTTATCTAATGCTAGGCATTGCTTTTACAGCGCTGCTTCTTTGGTTGCCTTTGCGTAAAAAACAACACTTGCATGTTCCGCTTCTAGTAATGACGCTACTATCTGCATTAACCCTACTAATTGTTGGCAGTACAGTTTCTATCATTGAAGTAGATGCAAGGCTGGCGACATTAGAACTACAATTGATGGGTGAAAAACTAGTTTTTGCTAATCAAGTACTCTTCTTTCAATCAAAAAGCATATTAGGAATTGCGCAAGTATTAATTCAACAACCTAAGCCAGACGCTATTACTGTAGGCGTCATTATCATCATATTTGTGCTGCTACTACCCATCATAAGAATGATTGCCCGTGGTCTCCATCTACTGTGTAAACCAATCATTTCTGAGCATAAAGTGACTCGATATTTAGCTTTTGAAGCTAGTAAATGGGATATGGCAGATGTAATGGTTATAGGGATATTAATGACTTATATTGGTCTAAATGGCATCTTACAAAGTCAATTAGGCGATTTAAATATGAAAACAGAAAGCCTGGTGACCACAACTATCAATTATACCTCTTTACAACCGGGCTTTATTGTCTTTGTGGGCTACGTATTATTAACAATAATACTGACCTACTTTTTGAATAAAATCGTTTGTGCACCTAAAAAAGATCATGATAATTTGAGCTCGGTAAAGAATCAATAATAAAACGCCAATTAAAGCGCTACTAGGTATTAATATTAAAATGGGATTTAATTCAAAATTCAAAAACATCCATTTGGCTGCATAGGTTTAACAATTATGAATTATTTTAGCTGAGTATTAAACCCAGCAATTCATGAAAAAACTACTGACCTTAGCACTTGGATTTCTTTTGCACACGCAACTTTTTGCCGAAGAAAAACCTCAGTGGATGAGATATCCATCTATTTCACCAGATGGAACTGCCATTGCTTTCACTTACAAAGGCGATTTGTACCGTGTACCAAGTATAGGTGGAACTGCGCAGCAGCTTACTTTTCACGAAGCACATGACTTTATGCCGCAATGGAGCAAAGACGGAAAGCAGCTCGCCTTTGCTTCAGACCGTTATGGTAATTTCGATGTTTTTGTGATGGATGCAAACGGCGGTCCTGCAAAAAGATTAACCTTTCATTCTACCGATGAGGTACCTTTCAGTTTTTCAGCAGACAATAAATCGGTCATTTTTGGAGGTGTAAGACAAGATGAAGTAAAACATCGCCAATTCCCCACAGGTTCGCAACCAGAACTTTATAGCGTACTAACTATAGGAGGTCGTATAGCACAAGTTTTCACCATCCCTGCCGAAGCCGTGCAAAGCAACAAGGATGGTTCGAAAATGATTTACCATGATAAAAAAGGTGGAGAAAACGAGTGGCGTAAACATCATAAATCATCTATAGCCAGAGACATTTGGATTTATGATAAAAAAACCGACAAACATACGCAAATCACTAGTTTTTACGGTGAAAATCGAAATCCAGTATTCACGGATAACGAGCAAAGCATTTATTATTTAAGTGAAGAAAGTGGCACTTTCAACATCCATAAAATGCCTTTGAAGGAAAAAGCCAAAAGCGAGCAAATCACTAAGTTTAAAAATTTTCCAGTGAGATTTTTAAGCTCATCAAATACTGGGTTATTAGCCTTTGGCTACGATGGAGAGATTTACACTTTAAAATCAGGTTCGACTCCTCAAAAGTTAAATATTACTATAAATACCCAAGAAAAAGCAAATAACGATGGCTTTGTAACCATTAACGGCGGCGTTAGAGAAATGTCGGTATCGCCCGATGGCAAAGAAGTAGCTTTTATAGCGAGAGGTGAAGTTTTCGTCACGTCGGTGGATGGAAAAATGACCAAACGCATTACCAACACGCCAGAACAAGAACGTTTTGTAGAATTTGCACCTGATGGTAAATCGGTAGTTTACGCCAGCGAACGTAACGGCAAATGGCGCATTTACGAAACCAAAAAAGTTCGTAAAGAGGAACCATATTTCTTCGCCTCTACCCTACTGGAAGAAAAACCTTTGGTAAGTAATACTAATGATAACTATATGCCTGCAATATCGCCTGATGGCAAAAAAATTGCTTTTATAGAAAACCGTCGCTCATTAAGAGTAATGGAAATCGCAAATAAAAATACAGTAACTTTGCTTACCCCCGACCAACTTTTCTATATGCAAGACGGCGACCAATATTTTACTTGGAGCCCAGATAGTAAATGGTTATTGGCTACTTATAGACCAACGATGTCTAACGGAGAAGTCGTTTTACTCGATGCTACCGGCAAACAAGCTATGAGAAACTTAACCAAAAGTGGTTATGGAGATGGCGATGCAAAGTGGGTAAATGGTGGTAAGCAGCTCATTTGGTTCAGTAATCGCGATGGGATGAAAGCACATGCCAATAGTGGTTCTTCGCAAAGAGACGTCTACAGTTTATTCTTGACCAAAGATAGCTGGGAGCGTTTTAATTTAAGTAAAGATGATTTTGCTTTACTGAAGGATGTAGAAGCAGCCGAAAAGAAAGCAAAAGACGAAGCAGCAAAAGCAGCAGCAGCGAAAGACCCTAAAGCGAAACCAATAAAGATAGACTCTACCGTAGTTTTTGATTGGGATGGTTTAGAAAACAGAAAAGCTAGGCTCACCATTCATTCATCTGCACTGGGCGATGCGGTACTGTCTAAAGATGGCGAAAAGCTTTATTATTTAGCTAGTTTCGAAAAAGGCAGTAACCTATGGAGTACCAACCTACGCACCAAAGAAACTAAAATGGAAATTCCATTAGGTGGCATGGGCGGCAGCTTATCATGGGATAAAGCGCAGAAAAACCTTTACCTATTAAGTGGTGGGAGTATTTCTAAAATCACTCCAGAAACGAATAAACGCGAACAAATCACTATTGAAGGCGAAGTACAAGTTGACACAGAAGCTGAAAGACTAGCCATGTTTGAACACGTTTGGCTACGTAACAAAGGAATGTTCTACACCCCTACCATGCACGGCGCAGATTGGGATGCACTAAAACCCGCTTACGCAAAATACCTTCCACACCTTGGCAACAGCTATGAGTTTGCAGAAATGTTATCAGAATTATTAGGAGAGCTGAATGTTTCGCACGCTGGAGCCCGTTTTAGTAAAACTATCCCAAATGCAGATGCAACAGCTTCTTTAGGGATAATCGCCAGTTATCAGCACAAAGGTGATGGCATTTTGATAGATGAAGTTCTTTCTGGTGGACCATTAGACAGAACGAAATTCAATGTAAAACCGGGAATGGTGATTGAAAAAATAGATGGGGTATTAATTGAAGCCAGTCAAGACGTCGCAAAATATTTGAACAGAAAAGCAGACCAATTTACCTTACTAGAAATACTGGATCCTAAGACCAAGGAAAGACTGCAAATTACGATCAAGCCAATTATTATTGGGGCCGAAAGTCAGTTGCTATACAAACGCTGGGTTAAAAAGAATCAAGTCGAAGTGGATAGTTTGAGTAAGGGACAGTTAGGCTATGTACACATCCCAGGCATGAGCGATGGACCGTACCGAAGTGTTTACGAAGAAATGATGGGTAAATATGCAGATAGCAAAGCCGTAATTGTAGACACACGCTTTAATGGTGGCGGCGATTTGGTATCTGATTTAGCCATGTTTTTTACAGGACAAAAGTTTTTAGATTATGCTACCGAACAACGTTCTGTAGGTTATGAACCAACTTTTAGATGGACTAAACCTACTTTAGCCATGTTTAACGAAGCAAATTATAGCGATGGACATTGTTTCTCTTGCGGATATACCGATTTAGGCATTGGTAAAACAGTGGGCATGCCCGTACCGGGAACCTGTAGTTTCGCGGGTTGGGAAGCATTGCCCGATGGAACACGCTGGGGATCTGTGCCTATCAGTGCTAAAAACAAAGCTGGCCAATGGTTAGAGAACAACGAAACCAAACCAGACATCCAAGTTAAAAATATGCCGGGCTTAATAGATAAAGGAAAAGATCAGCAATTGGAAGTAGCTATTGCAGAATTATTAAAAGTAGTAAAACAATCCAACTAGCTGTCATTCCCATGAAAATGGAAATCGTAAAGCGGTAATAAGTATATAGAAAAGCACGACCCGTACATTTCACAATGTCAGTCCTGCTTTCTCTTTTAGTCCTCATTTCGTTTCACTCCACTGCGGGCTAAGCCGTTCAATCAGGTTTAGAAACAACAGCTTGTGCTAAGTAACCAATCATATCAGAAGCCATACGGTTTTCCTTCGCAAATCATTAACAATCTTCAAGAACGGAACACTTATCTTTTTCAACAAAAAGTCCAATTTTCATTTCTAAAACTTAGTTTTGTTTAATTATATGATAGAAATCTATACAGACGGAGCAGCAAGCGGAAATCCTGGACCAGGTGGTTACGGCGTTATTTTACGATCGGGCAAACATTATAAAGAACTGAGTGGCGGTTTTAGGATGACTACCAATAACCGCATGGAGCTTTTAGCAGTAATTGTAGCTTTAAAGGCGCTAAAAACCCCAGGGCAAGATGTTATTGTATTTTCTGACAGTAAATATGTAGTAGATTCTGTAGAAAAAGGTTGGGTTTTTGGCTGGGTACAGAAAGGTTTTAAAGACAAGAAGAACAAAGATCTATGGATACAATATCTTCAACAGCACAAATTACACAACGTTAAATTCAAATGGATTAAAGGTCATAATGAGCATCCAGAAAACGAGCGTTGCGATAGATTGGCCGTAGCGGCATCTCAAGACAAGGCGAATTGGGTAATCGATGCACCGTTCGAAGCAGAAAGAGCTAAAAGCTAATTGTAAAAATCGAAAAAGCCATGCTTTTAAAGCATGGCTTTCAACTATATTAGTTGAGTTATCATTCTATTTAACTGCTACTGGAACACTAACTTTATCCCAGTTCAACGAAAAACCTTTATTCGTAATTTTATAAACTAATTTCTCTTGAGTTTCAGCCAATGGCTTAACTTTCACATCTACGCGTAAAGCATCTTTAGCTTCCTCATATTTGTAAGCACCCCATTGCTTAGGTTCTTTATTGAAAATCGCTGTCCAAGTACCACTTTCTTTAGGAATTAAAAAGAAGCTGTATTTCCCAGCAGGTAAGTTTTTACCTTCTACTTTAACGTCTTTATCTGTCTCAAAGGTAGTAGCATCATTAGCACCTGCACGCCAAACTTTATCATACGCTTCCAATCCGCCCCAAATTTTACGACCCTTAACCGATGGACTACTATAATTGATCGTAATATTTGCATTACCAATTTTACCTGTAACCGTTTCTGCCGGACTAGCTTTAGGTTTAGCATCTTGTGCCATTACATTGGTAGAAACAAAAAGTACGAACAGCGCCGAAGCCATTACTTTAAATGTTGATTTCATAATTTTATATTTTGTCTTTTGAGTTATACTAAGTTACCGTTTAAAATATCAAATATGTTATCTCTACAATAAAATTATGGACACAAAAAAAGCGAACTGAAACATTCGCTTTTTACTTACTTATGAATTATTTAATCACTCATCGACCTCAAGCAGACTTACTTTCAATTGTTTTCACGCTCAGCTTCTCAACTGGCGAATACGCTGCCATAAATTCTTCCGCTTTTTTCACCATGGTTGGCGAGCCCACAAAGATCGCCACACGCTGATGTAATTCAGTTGGTTCGATATCTAAAATTCTATTTAATCCATCAGATGCAATGCCACCGGCCTGTTCGATAATAAAGGCCATTGGATTACATTCGTAGAGTAAACGCAACTTTCCATTAGGCGAAGCAGATGTAGTAGGATACATATAAATCCCCCCTTTAATCAGGCTTCTGTGTATGTCAGCTGCCATAGCGCCGATATATCGAGAAGTATAAGGTCTATTTGTCGACTTATCTTCTACCTGTGCATATTTGATATACCTTTTCACTCCCTCTGGAAAATGAACATAGTTACCTTCATTAATAGAATAGATCACGCCATCTTCAGGTATCTTCATATTCGGGTGAGACAAGCAAAATTCTCCTATGGATGGATCTAAAGTAAATCCATTAACTCCTTTACCGGTAGTGTAAACCAACATGGTAGATGAACCGTAAATCACGTAACCTGCAGCCACTTGCTCCGTTCCCTTTTGCAAAACGTCGTTTAAAGTTGCCGGCCCCTCAGTAGATTTTCTTCTATAGATAGAAAAAATAGTTCCAACAGTAACGTTAATATCGATATTCGAAGAACCGTCTAAGGGATCAATACACACAATATAACGAGCATTTTTCGACACTGGCGAATCGATACGTACAAAGTCATCTTCTTCTTCTGAAGCGACGATACAACACTCGCCACCACTTGTTAAAGCGGAAATAAATTGGTCGTTAGCATAAACATCGAGCTTTTTTTGACCTTCGCCTTGTATGTTTATCGTATCGGCATCACCTAAAATATCTACCAAACCGGCTTTATTTACTTCGCGGTTTACAATTTTTGCGGCAATACCAATATCTCTCAGCAAGCGAGAAAGTTCTCCTTTAGCATACGGAAAATCCGCTTGCTTCTCAATAATAAATTGGCCTAATGTTTTTATACCCGACATCATTTTACTTAGTGTACTTTTTACGTTATCTATCCCCTAACTCTATGGCCTCTAAGGTATGTATTTTTTCTTCGGAAATGCAAAAGCGAATCAAAGTTCTTTTCTTGTGCCAACCATGTTTTCCCGCCGCACCGGGATTAATATGCAAACATTGTATTTTTTTATCGAAAATCACTTTCAAAATATGAGAGTGCCCAGATATAAAAAGCTGTGGAGACTTAGTGTAAATTTCTTTCTTAACTTGGGGTGCATATCGATCCGGATAACCGCCTATATGCGTCATCCAAACATCGACCTTTTCACATTGAAATCTCAAGTGCTCCGGAAATTGCGCTCGAATATCCGCGCCATCAATATTTCCATAAACACCAAGCAGAGGCTTAAAGGCAGCTAAAGGCTCAATTACATCTGGCCCAAAATCGCCAGCATGCCAAATTTCATCTCTGTCATCAAAATATTTAAAAACCGCATCATCTAAGTAACCATGCGTATCAGATATTAAACCTATTTTTTTCATTGTTTTTAGATATAAGTATTGAGATTTGAGACTTTACAATCGCAAACCTAAATGTTTGTTTTTTGAAAAGCAATTTCAGTGTTGATGGCAAAATCAGTCGGGCTTTACGCTTTATCTTTTCGAAGGGCATCCTTTCATCCCGAGGTACGAGGGATTTATTTCTGAAGTGCGAATCAAAACAGATTCTTCGCTGTGCTCAGAATGACAATTAAGCGAAAAGTATACCGCTGCAATCCCGTTTAATTAACAAAAGGCAGTATATAAAAGTCTAAAATCTTCCCCAGACTGAGGGTATATGCCACTTACCCAGCTAGTCGGTCGTCATTCCCGCGTATGTGGGAACCCTAATACGATTGACTTTATGCCGCTCTTCGTGATTTTTAATTACGAAGCTGTACCGACGAATTTTTAATCTACACTATGCTTTATAAATATGTTTTTAAAGATTACAAATCTTTTGACAGGACTTTCCTCAAACAAATGAAAATATAAAATATTAATCTTTAAATTTACAATCAAAAAAAATTATGTTTAACAAGATTCGACTAATTTTATTCTTCTGTCTTTCATTCGCAGTAAATCTTTGCTTTGCTCAATCCAAAGAAACAAAATACTATGTTACTAAACTTGGTATAGATTCGGTATTACGTAACAAAGGAAACTTATTAAACATTAGTGTCTCCAAAAAACCCTTGCTTTCAGTTGAAGGTCAAATGTATAGTTTTGATTCTTTAAAAAATTGGTCGATTGATCGCATCGCAAAAATAACAGTGTATAAAAGTCTAAAAGGTACAGGCTACGAGCAGTATGGAAAAGAAAGCAATGGCGTACTTGTCTACATCAAAACCTCCCTATCTGCAATGCTCGATAAAACTGAAGGCGCTAATGAAATATCAATTAGCGAAAGTAATCAAAACAAAACCGAAGAACCAGTAGATAAAATCTACAGTTTTTTCAGTACGGAAACCCCTCCCGAGTATCCTGGCGGGATACAAAAGTTTAATGAGTTCATTACCAACAACCTTAAATATCCAACCAAAGCTCTGGAAGACAATATACAAGGTAAAGTATATGTGTCATTCATCGTAGAAAAAGATGGTTCATTAAGCACCTTCAAAATAGCAAGAAAACTCGGATCAGGCACAGATGAAGAAGCAATTAGATTACTAAAAATTTCTAAAAGATGGAAACCTGGATATGTTAGAAAACTGCCAGTAAGAACATCACACACATTACCAATCAACTTTTTAATACCTTAAGAGAAATCACAAATTAGCTAGACTTACGGAGTTATATCATCAAAAACTAGTTCCTTATGCCTAATCCCTAATACGCCAAAAAGAAATCCTTCAACAACCATTCGTAAGCCTTCGTATATGTCTTTTCACTTTCATAAATCATAAAGTCTTCCTCTACTATATCTCTACTTTTCCTAGCCAAACAGACAATTCGTCTGAATTCTGGCTTGGTGATATCCGATTGCAACTTAATTACTTTCTTCGCAAATAAGCCCAATTCCACACCACGCTTAACAACTTCTTCAGATTGCCTAATAGGTAACACAAACCAAAAGCAACCATCCTCACTTAATAACTCATCCACTTTCTTAATCAACTCTGCAAAAAAAGTACGGCTAGCATGCCTTGCTATTTCTTTTTTGGGTTCCGCATTTTTATAATCATTCACAAAAAACGGCGGATTGGTTACAATGAGATCGAATTTTGCTGAATTGCTATATTGCTCTATTGCTAAATTGTGAACTGATAACTGCTTTTTGAAAACTGAACTCTCGAAATTCCGCCCTGCCGTTGTCGACGCCTGTTCATCAATTTCTACTGCATGAATCAAAGCTTCGGGATAACGTTGGGCCAACATCAGGGCAATCACTCCCGTTCCTGTGCCGATATCTAAGATCCGTTTTGGGCTTTCATGTTGCGCCATTGCTCCCAATAGTACGCCATCGGTATTAATTTTCATGGCGCAGTCACTTTGGTCAACCTCGAATTGTTTAAAACGGAAGATATTTTTCATAAAGTTAACTTAACCACAACCTGTCCCGAGTATTCGGGGAAGAGGCAAAAAACACAACACTATTAGCATTCATAAACTTCCAAAGGCAGCCCATCAGGATCTGTAAAAAAAGTAAATTGCTTACCAGTAAAATCATCAACTCTTATCGGCTCAGTAGAAATCCCTCTTTCATTTAAAATCTTCGCTACTTCCTCAACGCTATCAACTTCAAAAGCCAAATGACGCAAACCTTGTGCCTCCGGTCTAGACGGTCGTTCTGGTGGATTTTCAAATGAGAACAGCTCAATCTGATAGATCCCGTTTACCGCCAAATCTAATTTCCAAGATTTCCTTTCTTCCCTAAAAACTTCTGCAATAACCTTAAAGCCTAGTTTGTTTACATAGAAATCTTTTGAATGCCCATAATTGGAACAAATAATAGCAATATGATGAATTCGGTTGAACATTTCTGAAATTATGATTTACGCTTGAACAAACAAATATCCACTAAATTCTAATATTCCAACTTTTCAATTTTCAACATTTAAAAGCCAAAAGAATCTGAAAAACAATGTCAGCACAAATCGGCAATTGTAGTCCCGCTTTATAATCGGGTTTATTTAACAAAGGCAAGCGTTCTTTCGGCAAGCTTGCTGGACAAGTTGGTTATATATTACTTTCTTAGGTTTTATAGCCTGATTGTGTGAATCCCGATACAACCGAAGGTTATCGGGAGAGCCGAAGCGGGGCTGTCATTAAAAACTGCAGCTAAATTGCGCTTCAATTTAAACAAAACCTTAACATCAATGTTAAATCTAAAAAAAGCGCCATGAAAAACTCAAAACAAACAACATTTTTAGCCATCGCTGCTTTAACTTTCTCCATGCAAAGTTGCAACAGCAGCAATGTTGACAAAGCAGACAAATTCTACAAAGAAGACAACGTTGCTGAAGCTATTAAACATTACGAGCTTGCTATTGACGAAGGTGATACAACGGCAACAAACAAACTGGCTTTACTTTATGCAAATGAACATCAGCCAGAAAAGGCAAAAGCGGTCTACCTTAAATCTTTCGAAAAGGGAAACGTATTTGCGGCGCAATATTTGGCGAACATGAGTTTGAAAGATAATAATTATGATGATGTCATCAAATACACTAAATCACTGGCAGACAAAGGAAACAAAGAAGTAGTTTATACTTTGGGCTCGGCTTATCTAAAATTAAAGCAATATGATGACGCCATTAAATATTTAAGCATGGATGCTGATAATGTGTACATTAAAGACCCGCTTGGACAGGCTTATTATGATAAAAAAGACTACACAAATGCGGAGAAATATTGGAAATCGGCAGTAGATGATCACAAATCTGGCGCTATTAATTCGTACAACAAACTACTAAATTTATATAAAGAGCAAAATAGACAAAAAGACTACGATGCTTACAATGGCAAATATTAATCCAAACACAAATTAAACCCAAAAACCATTACCTTTTTCGGCTAAAAAAACCTAAATTTGCATCTTCAAAAAATAAGCATGATTCATTTCTTTTTAGGTCAATCTGACGAGGTTTTTGTTTTACAAACAAGCAAAACTTTATCCCCAACTGATACAGAAAAATTAGAATGGCTTTTCGGCGGAGCTAAATTGAGCACCGAAAGTTCTTTAACAGGTTTTTTTGTTGGTCCACGTGCAGCAATGATTACTCCTTGGAGTACCAATGCAGTAGAAATTACTCAGAACATGACGCTTGATGGCATCATTAGAATTGAGGAATTTAAAAAGGTGGATGAAGGTTTTACAGCATTTGACCCGATGCTTTCACAAAAATACACCTCACTTAATCAAGATGTTTTCACAATCAATATTGAGCCAGAGGCAATTTTAGAGGTAAAAGACATTGCTGCTTACAACAAAAAAGAAGGTTTATCTTTAAGTGATGAAGAAGTTGATTACCTAAAGGGATTAGCTGATAAATTAGGTAGACCTTTGACAGATTCGGAAGTTTTCGGCTTCTCACAAGTAAATTCAGAGCACTGCCGTCATAAAATTTTCAACGGAACTTTTGTGATAGATGGAGAAGCAAAACCTACTTCTCTTTTCAAACTGATCAAGAAAACATCAGAAACTCATCCAAATGATATCGTTTCTGCTTACAAAGATAATGTGGCCTTTGTAAAAGGTCCGAAAGTGCAACAATTTGCACCTGCTAAACCAGATGTACCCTCATTTTACGAAACCAAAGATTTTGATTCTGTAATTTCTATCAAAGCCGAAACGCATAACTTCCCAACTACGGTAGAGCCATTTAACGGAGCTGCAACTGGTTCTGGTGGTGAAATTAGAGATCGCTTAGCTGGTGGACAAGGCTCTTTGCCTTTAGCAGGAACAGCAGTTTACATGACTGCCCTTTCCCGTTTGGAAGAAAATCGCCCTTGGGAAAAAGGAATGGACGAGCGTGAGTGGTTATACCAAACACCAATGGATATTTTAATCAAAGCTTCTAATGGAGCTTCTGATTTTGGAAATAAATTCGGTCAGCCATTAATTACTGGTTCTGTGTTAACTTTCGAACACGAAGAGCACGACCGTAAATTAGCTTTTGACAAAGTAATTATGCTTGCTGGTGGCATCGGCTACGGAAAATTAGAACAAGCTAAAAAACAAGAGCCTAAAACTGGTGATAACATCGTCGTTTTAGGTGGTGAAAATTACCGCATTGGCATGGGCGGTGCTGCTGTTTCTTCAGCAGATACTGGTCAACATGGCTCGGGAATTGAGCTTAACGCGATCCAACGTTCTAACCCAGAAATGCAAAAACGTGCTGCAAATGCGGTTCGTGCGATGGTCGAAAGCGATAACAATACCATCGTTTCTATCCACGATCACGGTGCTGGCGGTCACTTAAACTGTCTTTCTGAATTGGTGGAAGCTACCGGTGGTAAAATTGATTTAGATAAATTACCAGTGGGCGACCCTACCCTTTCTGCAAAAGAAATTATCGGTAACGAATCTCAAGAGCGTATGGGCTTGGTCATTGGCGACGAACATTTGGAAACATTGCAAAAAATTGCTGATCGTGAGCGCTCGCCAATGTACACAGTTGGTAAAGTAACTGGTGATCATCGTTTTACTTTCGAATCTGCAACCACTGGTGAAAAACCAATGGATTTGGCATTGAGCGATATGTTCGGTAGCTCACCAAAAATGATTATGGATGACAAAACTGTTGACCGTAATTATGAGGCTGTAATTTACGAGCAAGGTAAAATCAATGAGTATTTAGAACACGTGCTTCAATTAGAAGCGGTAGCTTGCAAAGATTGGTTAACAAATAAAGTTGATAGATGTGTTGGTGGTCGCGTAGCGAAACAACAATGCGCAGGACCGTTACAATTACCGCTAAACAACGTTGGTGTAATGGCCTTAGATTTTCAAGGCAAGGAAGGTATCGCTACTTCGGTTGGCCACGCCCCTCTTTCTGCTTTGATTGATGCTGGTGCTGGAAGTAGAGTTGCTATTGCAGAATCTTTATCAAACTTAGTTTGGGCTCCATTAAAAGATAACTTAAAAAGCGTTTCACTATCAGCCAACTGGATGTGGGCTTGTAAAAACGAAGGTGAGGATGCTCGTTTATACGAAGCAGTTCAGGCTTGTTCAGCATTCGCTATCGAGTTAGGCATCAATATCCCAACGGGTAAAGATTCGCTTTCGATGAAACAGAAATATAAAGATGGTGATGTAATTGCGCCAGGAACTGTAATTATTTCTGCCGCCGGCAACTGTAATGATATCACTCAAGTTGTTGAGCCAGTTTTACAAAAAGACGGCGGTAACATTTACTACATCAACTTAAGTAACGATACTTATAAACTAGGCGGTTCTTCTTTCGCTCAGGTTTTAAATAAAATTGGCAACGAAACTCCTGACGTAAAAGATGCAGCGAAATTCAGTTCGGCTTTCAATGCCGTACAAGAGCTAATTAAGGCTGGCAAAATAGAAGCAGGTCATGATATAGGTAGCGGTGGTTTAATCACTACGCTTTTAGAATTATGTTTTGCAGATCAGAACTTAGGTGCAAACATTGATTTGTCTGGCTTAGGTGAAACCGATGCTTTAAAAGTATTATTTGCTGAAAATATTGCTTTGGTTTTCCAAGCTGATGAGAGTGTAGAGGCTATTTTGACTGATAAAACTGTTGCTTTTCACAAGATTGGTTCAGTAAGCCATACCGCTAGTTTAAAAGTAACTAATAACGGAACTGTTTATTCTTTCGATATTAACCACTTACGTGACGTTTGGTTTAAAACTTCTTATTTATTAGACCGTAAACAAAGTGGTGAAGCAAAAGCCAAAGAACGTTTTAATAATTATAAAAACCAACCTTTAAAATTTAACTTCCCTGCACAATTTGATGGTAAAAAACCAGCAATCGATGTAAGTAAACCTCGTCCGAAAGCGGCAATTTTACGTGAAAAAGGAAGTAACTCTGAACGTGAAGTAGCTAACGCGATGTATTTGGCAGGTTTCGATGTAAAAGATGTTCACATGACGGATTTAATTTCGGGCAGAGAAACTTTGGAAGATATTCAATTTATTAGCGCTGTTGGTGGTTTCTCTAACTCTGATGTTTTAGGTTCTGCAAAAGGATGGGCTGGAGCATTTTTGTATAACGAGAAAGCTCGTGTAGCGCTAGAAAATTTCTTCAACAGAGAAGACACTTTATCGGTAGGTATCTGCAATGGTTGTCAGTTGTTTGTGGAGTTGGGTTTAATTAACAAAAACCACGAAGCAAAGCCTAAAATGTTGCATAACGATAGCCATAAGCACGAAAGTATTTTTACTTCGTTAACCATACAAGAAAATAAATCAGTAATGTTATCTACGTTAGCCGGTAGCACTTTAGGAGTTTGGGTGTCGCATGGTGAAGGTAAATTCCAGTTCCCTTACGAAGAAACTAGCTATAATGTAGTGGCTAAATATGGTTACGAACAATATCCAGCCAATCCAAACGGTTCTGGTTTTAATACCGCAATGCTTTGCGATGAAACGGGTAGACACTTGGTAATGATGCCTCACATAGAGCGTTCATTATTCCAATGGCACTGGGCAAATTATCCGACAGGAAGAAAAGACGAAGTTTCTCCATGGATGGAAGCTTTTGTAAATGCTAGAGAATGGGTTGAAAAACATTCCAAATAACAAAAGATCCTCAAATTGCAAATGCCCCCAAAAAGTTAGCTACTATTTGGGGGCATTTTTATGAAAAGATAAGCTGTTAACTAGTTTCTAGGAACAAATAATTCGCCACATAAGATAGGCTCTGCTTGAGTTTCTTAATCAATTCCTCAAGATCAATTTAAAAGGAATATATGAATTGGTTTTTTGAAAAGATGTGTATTGAATAATAATTTTGTATGTTTGAATTTTGGCACTACCCCATTGAAAACTAACCAAATAGCCGGTAACCGCCTTTTTAAAAAAACCTAAGAAAATTATCTCCTAAATAATGTGCGGAATTACTGGATTTGTTGACCATCAAAAGTCGATAAGTGAAAAAGATCTACTCAATGCATCAAATACCCTTCGCCATCGTGGAGGCAATGGCTATGGACACATTTACGAAAGCAAAGAAAAATTTAACTTTGGTCTAGCCAACGAAAGACTCGCGACAATAGATCCATCAATAGACAGCTTACAGCCATTTACGTCCTCTTGTGGTAACTATACCATTACTTTTAACGGTACCATCTACAATTATATTGAGCTTAGAGCCATACTAATCAAATACGGCATCATTTTTAAAAGTTTATCTGATACAGAAGTCCTATTAGAATGCTATAAAAAGTGGGGAGTTCAACTATTTGAAAAGATCGATGGGGCATTTGCATTCGCTATTATAGACAGGAAAAAGAATCAATTATTTATAGCGAGGGATACTTTCGGTGTAAAGCCACTATATTTTTATAAAGACAAACACTTATTTGCCTTCGCTTCAGAATTGAAGGGAATATTGCAATATCCAATTGAAAAGAAGATTAACATCAATACATTGGAAAATTTCTTGCGACATGGCTATTGCTATGGCGACGAAACGATTTACCAAAACATATGGAACTTCAAAAAGCAACATTTTTTCATCATTGACTTGAACAGCGGAAATTTACTTGAAGATAAGTTTGAAGATTCATCTCCATATTTGGCTGATTCCTTCGATAGTGAAATCAAATTGACTGAAAAAATACATGACCTACTTGCGGCATCTATCCTTAGAAGAAACGTAGCCGATGTAAATATAGGTGTGATGTTAAACGGGGGATATAGCAGTGCTACTATTGCCGCCATCTTGCAAAAAAATCAAGTTAAAAAACTTAGAACCTTTACACTAGGTTTTAAAGACAAGAAACTGAATGCTGCACCAGCTGCCATTGCTATAGCAAAACACCTTAATACCAAACATACAGAATATTACATTGATAAAGCCGGAGCCATCAATATGATTGATAAGATGCCCGAAATTTTTGATGAACCGACAGGAGATAGCAGTACAATTCCACTCGCCTATCTTATCCAAGAAATAGCTAAAGAAGATATAAAAGTGTTACTTGGTGCCGAGGGCGGCGATGAATTATTTGCTGGACATCAAAATTATAAAAAAGCTATCTGGCTAAATAAACAAGTAAAGCAGTTACCGGATCTTTTTAAAAAGATAGCTATCGGATTCTCGAAAACCAGGAAGAGTAAACTACAAGAACTATTGTATACTGAAAACCTGATCAATACCTATGAATCGCTAAAATCACCTTATTCAATCAACGATCTTGAAAAATTACTAAATAAAGAACTAAAACGACCTATTTACACTGATTTAACCGCAGATGTCAAATCGTTGTTAAATTTAGATATAGAAAATTTATCAAATAGCCTCCTATTGAAGTCGGATAGAATAGCGATGCATTATGGCATAGACAACCGCGATGCCTTGCTAAAGACCGATTTGGTTAGTTTGTTAAAAAGTGTAGACAAAAAGTGGTTTGTCAAAAATGGCAGTTTAAAATATTTACTAAAAAACATTGCTCATCAATATATCCCTAAAGAGCTGATGTCGAATTCTGAAAAATGCCTTAACATACCACTAACACAATGGATGAAATCCATCTATAAACCTTACCTAGACGAATACTTATCACCAGACCAATTAAATAAACATCAGTTTTTTGATATCGTAGAAGTATTTAAGACGAAAAATAGCTTTTTCAGCAATCCAAATGAACGCGATGCCAAAAAATTATGGTTATTGCTACAGTTTCAAATGTGGTACCTTAAAAATTTCGAAAAGAATTAACGGTGCCAACTAAAAGGTGGATATTAAAAAATAGCTGGAGGCTTACAGGGCAGGCAAAAAAAAAGCGATGAAATTTCTTTCACCGTTTTGAGAACTCTTCGACAACATTAATTTAGTGCTAATTACTTATGGTATAATTAATAGGCATATTATAGCGAACCCTTACTGGTAAGTTATTTTGCATGCCAGCTTTCCATCGTGGTGATTTCTTAATGACACGCATTGCTTCTTCATCACATCCATACCCAATACCTCTAGTTACCTTTACATCGGTGATGGTACCATCTTTTTCTACCACAAAACTTAAAAATACTTTTCCACCTACGCCATTTTCCTGCGCCATATTTGGGTATCTTAAGTTGCGTTGGATATATTTAGACCAGCCTTCCATTCCACCTGGAAACTCTGGATAAACATCTAATCCCACTAAATCTTTAACATCATTACCTCCAGTCCCATTTGTGCCTGTACCAATTCCCTCGCCAGGGCCAGTAACTCCAGTTCCTAAATCGGCATTTCCTTTACCGGCTACACCATCTTGAGTAGTGCTTCCAATTACGGCGTCTTTTATTTCGTCAGAGGTAGGAGGCTGTACCGTTACCAAATCATCCTTTACTACTTTGATTTTATCTGTTAAGCCCACCGTTTTAACTTTTGGCGCGGCCTTAGCCACCGCTTCCTCTGGTATTTTAGCTTCTGCAGGCTTAGGCTTTTCTATCTTTGTTTCCACCTTAGGTATAACATTCGATAATTCTACTATTGTATTATTTGATTTATCGGAGACTATTTCCTCTCCCCTAAAAGCGGCCACTATAGATGGTCCCAAAAACGCACTGACAAATATAGGCGCAGCAATAAAAAATGCTTTCAATAACGTATTAGACGACTGCCTTCTCAATTCGTAAGCACCATATTGTTGATTTCTGTTGGCAAATACGAGAGCGAGCCACTCGCCACCGTATAAATTTGATGATTTATTGAACATAGCTATTAGTTTTTTCAGCTATGATGCAACAGTATCTAAAAATCCATAAAAATATTTTTAGACATAAAATCCAATTAGAAAGCTTAGAAATACATTCAAAATTTCAAATATTAAGTGTAAAAAATATTTTTTGTTAAATTTTTATTAAAATTTTCACTGAAAATCACAAAAAATTATATTTTTGGATAAAATTTTAAACAAATCAATGAAAAGCTTAAGAACCATAGCGCTAAAAGAAGCACAAAACAGAGAAATACCTGAAATTGCAGCAACACCTAATAAAATTTCAGAATTCTACGGCTCGAATGTTTTCGACAAAAAGAAGATGAAAGAATATCTTTCTAAAGATGTTTTTGAAAAACTAATTTCTTCGATTAACCAAGGTGAATTAATCAATCATGATGATGCAAATCAAATTGCAGCAGCCATGAAAGCTTGGGCTATGGAAAAAGGTGTAACTCACTATACGCACTGGTTTCAGCCGCTAACTGGTTCTACAGCAGAAAAACATGATGCTTTCTTTGAGCCAAGTGGCGATGGCGCGATCGAGCGTTTCGCAGGTAGTGCTTTGGTACAACAAGAGCCAGATGCATCAAGTTTCCCTAACGGTGGTATCCGTAACACGTTCGAAGCGCGTGGTTACACTGCTTGGGATCCTTCTTCTCCAGCTTTCATTATGGAAAACTCTGCTGGTAAAACACTTTGTATTCCAACTGTATTTGTTGCTTACACCGGCGAAGCTTTAGATTATAAAGCACCTTTATTAAAAGCACTTTCTGCAATTGATAAAGCAGCTGTTGAGGTTTGCCAATTTTTCGATAAAAGCGTATCTAAAGTAAATGCATCTTTAGGTATCGAACAAGAATATTTCCTAGTAGATCTAGCTTTATTTAACGCTCGTCCAGATTTAGTATTAACTGGCCGTGCTTTATTTGGCCACATGTCCGCAAAAGGACAACAATTAGAAGATCACTACTTTGGTTCTATTCCAGAGCGTGTATTTGCTTATATGGTAGATTTCGAAAACGAAGCCTTGAAATTAGGTATTCCTTTGAAAACTCGTCACAATGAGGTAGCCCCTTCTCAATTTGAGTGTGCTCCTATTTACGAAGAAATCAACTTAGCTATCGATCACAACCAATTGTTGATGGACGTAATGGAGAAAGTTGCTCGTCGTCATAACTTCAAAGTATTATTACACGAGAAACCATACGCAGGCATCAACGGCTCTGGGAAACACAATAACTGGTCGTTAATTACCGATACTGGCAAAAACTTATTAGCGCCAGGTAAAACACCTAAAAATAACTTGATGTTCTTAACGTTCTTCGTTAACACAATTAAAGCGGTACATGAACATGCAGATTTATTGAGAGCAAGTATTGCGTCGGTAAGTAACGACCACCGTTTAGGTGCTAACGAAGCTCCACCAGCAATCATTTCAATCTTCTTAGGTCAACAATTAGATGAGATCTTGGATGAAATCGAACACTCACGTTTAAGCAAAAAATTAAAAGAGGATAATTCGTTATGGTTAGGTATTCCTAAAATACCTCAAATCCTATTGGATAATACAGATCGTAACCGTACTTCTCCTTTTGCCTTCACTGGTAACAAATTTGAATTAAGAGCAGTAGGTTCTACCGCTAACTCATCGGCACCAATGACAGTACTAAACGCTATCGTTGCAGATCAGTTAACTAAATTTAAAGTAGACGTAGATAAGTTGATCAAAAAAGGCGATAAAAAAGACGTTGCCTTAATGACGGTCATCAAACGTTACATTAAAGAATCTAAATCCATCCGTTTCGAAGGCAATGGTTACAGCGATGAGTGGGCACAAGAGGCAGAAAAACGTGGTTTATCAAATATCAAAACTACACCTAAGGCACTTGATGCTTACGTAAGCGAGAAAACTGAAGAGCTTTTCACTAAAACAAACGTATTCAGCAAACGCGAATTACATGCTCGTCACGAAATTTTGTTAGAAAACTTCTACAAAAAACTTCAAATCGAGGCCCGTGTAATGGGCGATGTAGCTAACAGCCAAATCATTCCGGCAGTGATTGCTTACCAAAATACATTAATCGAAAACGCAAAAGGCTTAAAAGAGCTCGGCTTAAGCAAAGAAGCATTAGCTACGCCAATGGCGATTATCGAGAAAGTTTCTAATCACTTATCAATCGTTAAAAACAGCATCGACACGATGTTAGAAGAACGTAAGGAAGTAAACAAAATTGAAGATACTCGTGAAAAAGCAATTGGTTACGATGAGAAAGTTAAATCTCATTTTGACACCATCCGCTACCATGTTGACAAATTAGAGCAAATTGTTGACGATAGCGTATGGCCATTGCCTAAGTTCAGAGAATTATTATTTTTAAAATAAGAAGCAAATTTTCATTCAATACAAGGTGCAGCATTGATGTTGCACCTTTTTTTTGTTTATAATCCACTCGTCCTTGTGAGTTTACGAAGCAATCTTAAAGCATAATTTTCTGCTCAATTTAAAAGCAAAATCCTACTTACAATTAAAGTCAGTTCCGCTTTCCGCTACAATCTTTTTGGTCCTCCGCTGTAAACCTTGCAGGTTTTGCCAGCGTATTGGCCATAGCGCAAACCTAAGGTTTTCCTCTACTCAAAAAGTATTTTCGCTACAATTGGGTTTATTACACACCCAATTATGCAACTGTCTGTGGTTAAATTGAACAAGCCTTGGTAAACTAAACGGGATTGCAGTGGTAATCCTTTTTGTTTGTCTCGCTGAGCATGTCGAAGCGTTTCTGCTATGAAAATCCTTCGATAAATTCAGGATGACAAAATTGCTAAGCAATATCGTCAACAAAAAGATTAAAACGTAAAGCCCGACAACCTATAAAAATGAGCAATAAAATTGCTTTTCTAATTAAGTTTACGTTACTATTTCTTTACGCTTTCGGCTTATCCTCCACTGATAAGCTTTCAGCTTTCTACTTTGAGCTTTCCACTTAAAAACCTTACACCTTTTACCTTTTACCTTTTACCTTCCACCTTAAAAACCTATCTTTGCAGCAATTATGAGCGACAATAGGTACAATCAACGTGGCGTGTCTGCATCTAAAGAAGATGTGCATGCAGCCATTAAAAATATCGACAAAGGGATTTTCCCAAAAGCATTCTGCAAAATCATTCCAGACATATTAGGCAATGATCCTGATTTCTGTAATATCATGCATGCTGATGGCGCTGGCACCAAATCTTCGTTAGCTTATACCTACTGGAAAGAAACTGGAGATTTATCGGTTTGGAAAGGTATTGCCCAAGATGCAATCATCATGAACATTGATGATTTAATCTGTGTTGGCGCTACCGACCAGATTCTATTGTCCTCTACCATTGGCCGTAATAAAAACCTGATTCCAGGCGAAGTCATTGCCGCTATCATCAACGGAACTGAAGAAATTCTAGCAGAGTTGAGAGAATTAGGCATCTCTATCTATTCTACTGGTGGTGAAACTGCCGACGTGGGCGATCTAGTACGGACAATCATTGTAGATTCTACAGTGACCTGTCGCATGAAACGTGATGAGGTAATCAGTAACGATAATATCAAAGCAGGCAACGTAGTAGTAGGTTTAGCATCTTACGGAAAAGCAACTTACGAAACGGAATACAATGGGGGCATGGGTTCCAACGGACTTACCTCCGCCCGTCATGATGTTTTCGAAAAAATTGTGGCTAACAAATATCCAGAAAGTTTTGATCCTGGTGTTCCTTTTGACCTGGTATTCTCTGGTGGGAAACAATTGACAGACCTAGTTGAAATCAATGATGGCGAAAGTATAACTGCAGGCAAGCTGGTTTTATCGCCAACACGTACGTATGCGCCAGTAATTAAACAGATATTAGATAAATACCGCAGCCAAATTGATGGCATTGTGCACTGTAGCGGTGGTGCACAAACGAAAGTTTTGCACTTCGTTAACGAAGATGTACACGTCATTAAAGACAACCTATTCCCTATACCACCCCTATTTAAATTGATACAAGAACAATCTGGTACTGATTGGAAAGAAATGTACAAGGTATTTAATATGGGGCACCGCATGGAACTTTACGTTCCTGCAGCAATTGCAGAAGATATCATCGCCATTTCGAAAAACTTTAACATTGATGCGCAGGTAATTGGCCGTGTAGAAAAAAGCAAACAGAAACAAGTGACTATAAATAGTGAATTTGGGGAGTTTGTTTATAATTAGACACAATATACGTCATCTCGACTTTATGGAGAGATCTTTGAAAAATGCAACTGCAAAATTTAGGTCAAAAGATTTCTCCATTCCGCTTCGCTACAATCGAAATGACGGCATTCCCTTACCCCAACTTCTTCTTAAACAAATCTATAGTGCGTTGCCAAGCCAGTTTATCCACAACTTCATTTAAGAGCTTCACTTAATTCTCTATAAAACAACTCCCCAAGCGAATACTTGGGGAGTTAAGCTAAATGAGCGACATACTACTTCATTCTAATAACATTGTACGTAATTGAGTAAGAACCATCCATTTCATTCATATTCTGATCATATTGTTCTTCATAAGTCTCTGTTCCTATTTGATATTGCTGAGTTCCAGCTGGGATGGTAATAATATTTTGGCTCATAATTTGATAAACATAATTATGATTATTATAATCTTTCCGCGTACAGATGATCTTAACAGTTATTGGTTTTGGTAAGGTTATCCAATTAAAATTGCCTTCGTAAAATTTAATAGAAATATCTTTTCTACATTTATTTACGTACTCGTTAACTTCGGTTATCTCTGAATAATCAGACATCCAGCCTATTTTAATGGGTGTGTATAAATAATTCACCCCATCGATATCACCTTGTGATAAATAGAAACCAGGCGACCAAGTGGAACCATCTTTTCTAGTCATTTGTGGTGTAGTATTACCTGTATAACCTGCAGACGCGGCATAAGATGGATAAATCATTAGCGAATTATAATCAAACGGTCCTAAGTGATTTCCAACTGCTAAATCGTAGATAGCATATTGGTAAGCCCAGTCTCCAGGCTTAATATTAGAATAATTGACATTAATAAATTGGTCTCGATCTGCTCTACATTGTTCATGCATCAAACCAACTAAATGACCGATTTCATGAGCTACGGTTGTAAATCCTGCATTTGGTGAAAGCGTAATGAATTGCTTCCCTCCTACCATTCCTAATTGAGAACCACCACCAGCCCCCACTGGAGGCGTACCTCCAAATTCAACATAATTATATTGATAAGTCCTTTGAACAAAACGAATTGGCGTATAAGTTTCCCAGTGATTGATTGCAGCTATAATTGAGGAATAATTACTCGCATCATTTATCGTATAGTAAACGACGCCGTCATTCCATAACTTTACAAACTCTTCCGTAAAAGTACTTTCAGTTTGCTTATCGCCTGTATTGCTTTGCTTGTTATGCTCTAAATACGCAATTTGGTCATCAGATAAAATGATATCGCCCCCTAAAATATTCTCACCTTTTTCATTAATAAAAATAGATACTTGTCCGCCATTTTTCAACTTGTAAAGTATACTTTTACCATTGACGATTGTGTCCTTCGGAGAAAGTACATCTTCATGCATCTCATTTTTCTTACATCCTATAACGGATAATACGCAGCACAGCACAAGCGATACTGCCGAAGTCTTATTTTTTTTTATCATGTCGTTAATTTATTTACTGCAAAATAAAGAAACAAAAACATATAACAAACTAATTTTCAAAAACTTAATACAAAAACAAAAAATAACAGAAACCAATTTCACAAAAAAATCCCCAAGCAAATGCTTGGGGATTTGGGTACTATAATATTAATGTTAACGCTTAGTTAAAGTTATAACGAACTCCAAATTGCATATAATAAGTAGAGCTAATAGTTTGGTTATCGCTGAATGAACTTCTAACAATATCATTCCCAAATGAAGCTAATCTAAACTTAGGAGCTACGGCACTGCCAGCAACAATATGGTTAGTATTACTTGAACCGGAAGTATTTCCTGTTACAGGAGCTGGGTTCCAAGGAACTAAAATTCCCGCAGCATTAACTCTTTTCAAAGTTCCCCAATCTTTGTTCAATAGATTAGTGAAATTTAAAATATCAGCCGTAAATTGGAATGAATTCTTTTTACCACCAATATTTTTAAATACTTCCTGAACAATTTTTAAATCTACACGGTGCAACCATGGCATTTTAGCACCATTACGCTCTGCGTATTGACCTTTACGAGAACTTAAATATTTGTCTTGATCAACGTACTTGAAAAAAGCATCTTTTTGCTCCTGAGCTGTATATGCTCTACCGTAACCTGATTGTCCAGCCGGAATATCAACGAAGTCTATTTCAGATGCATCTTTTGGAATGTAAATCAAATCATTTGTTTGACCATCTCTGTTAAAGTCACTTGAATAAGTGTAAGAGAAACGATCTTGAATAGATCCGCTATAAAAAGCGCTAATTGTAGTAGCTAAATTCTGTAAATATTCTTTTCTGTATGACAAAGAAGCAACAATTCTGTCTGGAAGAATATTACTGCTATAGCTTAAGGTTGGCACATTAGCATTTGTAGACGTTTGTGGGATAGACCATAAGTTAATTAATTGATCACCAGCACCGTCTCCAAAGTTGCGACCATCACTATGTGTATAGGCAACCATCGCAGATAAACCACCTCTAAAACGCTTAGTTAATTGAGCAGTACCCGACCAGTAATGACCACCTTTCGCATTGTCAAGTACCGTAGCATTTAAAGCTCCAGAACCAGTAGCAGCACCATTAGCAACAGGCAGACCTGCGCTTGTTAATGGATTAACAAATTTGTCTCTGTTTGCAGATGGATAAAAAGGACGATTATCTGCATAGCCTGTAATATTTAGCGGCTGTGGATTTACCAAGTTCGCATTTCTAGCAATAGCTGCATTTAAATCTTTGTTGTAAATACCTTCTAAAGTAGCTACGATATCTCCCGGTAATTTAAAATCTACCGCTAAATTACTTTTCCAAGTTTGAGGTGCCTTAAAGTTTGGAGAGATAACACTCAATGGATTTGGAATAGCTTGACCTGCTGCTGGAGGTGTAGCTGGCAAATAAGCTTTTGGATCTGGATTAAATGGACCAGGAGTGTTTGCTTGACCAGCATATGTCTGAGTGAACTGTAATAATCCAGCATCGCCAGATTGAGCAACAACCCAAACAAATGGAACAGTACCTCTAAAAATACCAGAACCACCACGTAATTGCATTGAGCGATCACCCATTACGTCCCAGTTAAAACCGAAACGAGGAGATATGATAAACTTAGATTCTGGCAAAACACCAGTATTTAGCTTTTCGCCGTTAGCAAAAGTTAATGGAGTTACCAAAGGGTGAGATTTGATCTCATCTACTCCAGGATAACTAAATTTCTCGCCTCTAACACCTAAAGTTAACTTAAATCTATCGCTTACTGTAAATTCATCTTGGATATATGCAGAATATTGATTGAATTTAAACATTGGAAATGCTTGCTCGTATCCAGGTGATAGCGAATAAGTAACCGCATAGTCTCTAGGTTTAGCACCAGAAACAAAATCATTCCATGACGCAAAAGTATAATAACTCGTAGCGAAACGTTGGAAACCATTTTTGGTAGCATTAAACTCTAATTGACCACCTAAAGTAATGTTATGCTTACCTAAAGCCATTGTGAAGTTATCGGTAATTGAATAGTTTTTCACATCTCTTAAATTACCTGATGTAAATGGCTCATAACCGAAACTTGTTAATGGCACACCAGAACCATCCAAAATATCTACGAACGGAAATATCGAACTTTCAGAACTTCTTGGGTCATTTTGATGCGAGTAACTTCCTCTAAGAACGTTAGAAAACTTACTACCAAATGAGGAGTTTAACTCTGCAGACCAAGAATAAAGGTTTGCTTCTTGAAAGTAATTTGAATTAGAGAACCAAAGTGCATTTCTATCTGTTCTACCTGCTCCATTTGAAAAACCACTAAGTGGGCTTCTTGAAGTCGATACAAAAGAAGGTGATTTACTTTCAACTTGATTATAACGTACGTTGAAACGGTGGCTTTTTGAAATATTCCAATCTAAACGAACTAAAAATTTGTCATTATTAGACAATTGGCTATAACCTTGGTAAACACCAGGATTATAATTATAGGTCGACATTAAATACGATTTAACCTGATCTAAGAAAACAGCACTCGGCCTTGCAATTGCGTCATTAGCTCCAAATGGATTAGCAGGGGTAGAGGCAATACGGGCCTGGCCCGGAGCTTCTTGCTTATTAAATTCTGCGTTAGCAAAGAAGAATAACTTATTTTTGATGATTGGACCGCCAATACTAGCTCCGAATTGCTTTTGGCTGAAGGGCTGTACATTACCGATAGTGTAGTCGCCAATCCTTTGCCCTTGCTCATTCTGAGAGCGCATCAAATAAAAAGCAGTTGCTGAAAAATCGTTAGTTCCAGAACGTGTCACAGCATTAACAGCGCCTCCAGTAAAACCAGACTGACGAACATCGTAAGGCGTAACATTTACAGAAATCTGCTCTAATGCATCGATAGATATCGGAGCACCATTTGCCGGTACATTCGACCCAATACCAAACATGTTATTAAAGTTTGATCCATCAACAGTAAAGTTATTAGAGCGATAATTACCACCACCAATAGAAGTACCATTAGCCTGAGGAGTTAATCTAGTAATATCATTTACACTTCTTGAAATTGTCGGAAGGTTTTGGATCTCTTGTCTGTTTACTACCGTAGACGAACCGCTTTTATTGGAGTTCATTATAGGATTTACGCCAGCTCCAACAATTTTAACTTCATTTAACGTAGAACTGTTGTCGTCAAGGGTAACATTTAGCACAAATGCTTCACCCAATTTTAGGTAAACATCTTCAATTTTCTGAGTTTTAAACCCAACGAAACTTACTTCGACTGTATAAGGTCCGCCGACACGCATATTGCCTATCGTAAACCGACCAACGCCATTAGTAATAACGGTGTAAACAGATCCTGTAGGCGTGTGTGTTGCTTTGATACTTGCACCAGGCAAACCGTCCTTTGAATCTTTTACAGTACCAACCATCGATGAAGTAGTTACCTGTGCGTTCACCGAACCCACGAAACCAACCACTACAAGAATAACCGATACAATTTTTAATAGTAAAGATTTTTTCATGCTCTTTTAATAAAGTTAATTGTTTTGTTAAAATATGTTAAAATAACGGCACAAATCTAGCTAATAATTTGATGCTTACGCTTATTCCAATGTTAAATAATTATTAATTATCTTAAAACTTATCCACACTTAACACAAGCATAAATACATGTAAGCCACATGGATACAATACCTTAAATCTAACATTAACAATATTTTAATATTTATTTTATCATTTTTCTATTTATCACGCCACTTTATTACAATTACCTTACGCCAATACTTCATGATTTAATCAACATTTTTTTTAATTTTGGCAGCAAATTATTACGTTAATTTTCCTTATAAACAAGAATATGAACTACGATTTAGTTGTATTGGGTAGCGGTCCGGGCGGATATGTTACTGCAATAAGAGCTTCACAGTTAGGAATGAAAGTTGCTATTGTAGAACGCGAATCCTTAGGCGGAATTTGCCTTAACTGGGGCTGTATCCCTACCAAAGCCTTATTAAAAAGCGCACAAGTTTTCGAATATATCAATCACGCCGCTGATTACGGAATCACTACTTCAGAAGCAAAAGCTGATTTCGATGCGGTTGTCAAACGTAGTCGTGGTGTAGCCGAAGGCATGAGCAAAGGCGTTCAATTCTTAATGAAAAAGAACAAAATCGATGTAGTAATGGGTACCGGTAAAGTTAAAGCTGGTAACAAAGTTGAAGTTAAAGGCGCTGACGGTTCTCAAAAAGAACTGACAGGTAAAAATATCATCATCGCTACAGGTGCTCGTTCTAGAGAATTACCTAATTTAAAGCAAGACGGTAAAAAAGTAATCGGCTACCGCCAAGCAATGGTATTGCCTCAACAACCTAAATCTATGGTAGTGGTTGGTTCTGGCGCTATCGGCGTAGAGTTTGCTTATTTCTATGCGACTATGGGCACCAAAGTAACCATAGTAGAATTTATGGAAAACATCGTTCCCGTAGAAGATGAAGATGTATCAAAGCAATTATTGCGTAGCTTAAAGAAAACAGGTATAGATATCATGACCTCTTCTTCGGTAGAATCTGTAGATACTAGCGGTGCGGGCTGTAAAGTTCAAGTTAAAACAGCAAGCGGGATGCAAACGATCGAGTGCGACATCGTACTTTCGGCAGCAGGTGTGGTAGCGAATATCGAGAACATTGGCTTAGAAGAAGTTGGCATTAAAACAGATAAAGGCAAAATCGTTGTTGACGAATATTATAACACTTCAGTAAAAGGATATTACGCAATTGGTGATGTGGTTCCAGGACAGGCTTTAGCACACGTAGCATCTGCTGAAGGTATTATCTGCGTAGAGAAAATTGCTGGGCAACATGTAGAACCACTAGATTATAATAACATCCCAGGTTGTACTTATTGTTCACCAGAAATTGCTTCCGTAGGCTACACAGAAAAGGCTGCTAAAGCTGCTGGCTATGAGTTAAAAATCGGAAAATTCCCATTTTCTGCTTCAGGGAAAGCAAGTGCTGCTGGTGCAAAAGATGGCTTCGTTAAATTAATTTTCGATGCTAAATACGGAGAATTATTAGGAGCTCACCTCATTGGTGCTAACGTAACGGAAATGATTGCTGAGATTGTAGTGGCTCGTAAACTAGAAACTACAGGGCACGAAATGATCAAATCCGTACACCCTCACCCTACCATGAGCGAAGCTATTATGGAAGCTGCTGCTGATGCATACGGCGAAGTAATCCACTTATAAAAAGAGTTAGAAGCTAGAAGGCTTAAAGCCAAAGGCATCCCTATTAAATCTATTTCAAAAACCCTTTAGTTAGCGCTAAAGGGTTTTTGTTTTTTTACATTTCAACAACCTTATCCTCCAAACCTTCCCATCTAAACCCCATACCTTTATAAAATGAAACTCTATACCATTAACACCGGAAATTTTAAGCTAGATGGAGGTGCCATGTTTGGCGTTGTGCCTAAATCTATTTGGCAAAAAACTAACCCAGCGGATGAGAATAACCTATGTTCTTGGTCAATGCGATGCCTTTTAATTGAAGACGGTGGCAGATTGATTTTGGTTGATAATGGTTTGGGCAACAAACAGGACGATAAGTTCTTTAGCCATTACTATCTACATGGCGATGATACTTTAGATAAATCTCTTGCGGCAAATGGCTTCCATAGAGATGAAATTACTGACGTTTTTTTAACGCACTTACATTTCGACCATTGTGGAGGTTCCATTGAACGACAAGGTGAAAAATTAGTTCCAGCTTTTAAAAATGCAATTTACTGGAGTAATCAGCAGCATTGGGATTGGGCAGTAACACCAAATGCGCGCGAAAAAGCTTCATTTCTGAAAGAGAATATTCTTCCTATACCGGAAAGCGGACAACTAAAGTTTATCCCCACGCAGCAGAACATACACTTTCACGAGGGCATTAATATCCGGTTCGCCTATGGACATACCGATGCGATGATGCTGCCACAACTACAATACAAAGATAAAACGATCTTGTATATGGCCGATCTATTACCTTCCACCGGACACATCCCACTACCCTATGTAATGTCGTACGACATGTTCCCCCTACAAACGCTTGCTGAAAAGAAATCCTTCCTAGAGGAAGCTGCGACAAACGAATATATACTTTACTTAGAGCACGACCCTATAAACGAATGCTGCACTTTACAGCATACAGAGAAAGGTGTTCGACTAAAAGACACCTTTTCACTAAATGATATATTATAAACTTTCAGCAGCATGCGCTGTTATTTAATCAATGAATAAAACTTCTATCTATTTCGCCATACTTTTTATTGCACTCTTAGGCTGTAACGGTGTCGAATTTAGCCCAAATCAAAGATTTAGGAGTGGCACTCCAGAAAATGTCAACAATACTGAAATCGCTAAGCTGCAACAGAAAACTCCAGGTGCAATAATTCGAATTGCAGTATCTGGCGATACGCAAAGGATGTACAAGGAAGCTCAGCTATTTGTAGATCAGATCAACGCAAGAAATGACATCGACTTTGTAATCCTAAATGGAGACATCTCCGATTTTGGACAATTATTGGAGTTTGAAGGTATTTATAACATTTACGCTAAATTAAAAGTACCTTTCATCTCTATTGTCGGCAACCACGATTTAGTAGCAAACGGCCCTTATGTCTTTAGGAGAATGTTTGGGGAATTCAATTTCACCTTTAACTACGGAGGTGTAAAATTTGTATGTTTCGATTCAAATAGCCGAGAATACAATTTTGACGGGAATGTCCCTAATATTGCTTGGCTTAAAGCAAACCTTAAATTAGAAACCGGAGTTTCAAATATTGTAGCTTTCTCCCACATCCCCCCTAATGATGCCGATTTTGACCCTAAATTACGTCCGATCTACGAGGAATTAGCTAATAGTACGCCTGGCTTCTTGGCTTCTGTTCATGCACACCAGCATTCTCCCGACACGACATACAAACCCAACAGCAACAGTGTACCATTTATCATCACCAACGCCATCGTTAACAGAGCTTATACCATCTTAGACATTTTTAATGGACAGATTCAAACGTACCCTACTCATTTTTAGTTTTCTATTTGCTCCAACACTTATATTTGGCCAACAAAAGCTGGTCAAAGCCCTAACACCAGATTTCGTTAACCTACAATATGGTGGGAGTATTGGCTATGGTAGTGCAGGTATTGGGTATTTTTTCTTCAACGAAAAAACAACCGCCAGTTTAAATTATGGCTTTGTTCCGAAAAGTAAAGGCGGGCCGCTAAATATATTAACTACTAAATTTAACTATAAGCCGTTTAATATTAAGATTATAGAGGGCCTAACATGGCAACCAATCAACCCAGTAGTCTTCATCTCCTACACTTTGGGCAGAAATTTCGATAAAAAGTTTGATCCCAATCAATATCCAGAGGGTTATTATTGGTGGTCAACCGCTTTAAAGGCGCATTTAGGGATCAGTACTGAGTTGAAAATATTTGGTAGCGAAAAAGCTGCTATCAAAGCGGTTAGCCTTTATGCTGAAACGAACACTAATGACCTTTATGCAGTGAGTTGGTTTGAAAACCGTACTACAACCCCCATTACTAAAATCTTCTTTATGGGCTATGGGGTGAGATTGCATTTATAATATAGCATTAATTAAGAGCATTATAAGCGTTGCTAAATTTTGATTAAACACGATTGTGCTATCGTATACCCTTTGTTTAAATTCCTTGCAATTACGTTTGTTATCCTAACCACTTAAGTAAATTTACTTGACCATATTATGTGAAATTGGCTTGTATGCTTGTTTTGACACAGCTAAGTCGCGGTCAAGGACCTATGACAATTCAGATCCGAATAAATGCTGGCTAATTTTCAATTTAGATAGGTTATAAAACGGAAATTGTTTGACTAGATGTCTTTTGAGAAGATCAGTGAACTGTACATAGATCAAAGTGGAAATTCGCCATGGAATAGATATCCCAATTTTGCTACATGTCACTAATCCAACTGTCAGTTTTTTGACAGCGTGTATTCGCCAAAACATAACTAATCGTAATATTTTCGTCATTCCACAACAAGAAAAAAACATATAAATATCTAAAAATTAGATATTTAATACAAAATAGCACTATACATAAACTATAAGATCACCTATAACTTGGAATGATTTTTGCTATAAATAAATTGTTCAAAAAAACGTGACAAAGCATAACATTTTCAGTAATTTAAGTTTCTATTCTGCTTAAAAAAATCGTATTTTTGCAGACTTGAAAAATCCAACGAGGACCAATACATATAAATGAGACAACTCAAAATAACCCAATCCATTACCAATCGCGAGAGTCAGTCGCTAGACAAGTACTTACACGAGATTGGAAAAGTAGATTTAATCACAGCTGAAGAAGAAGTAATTTTAGCTCGTAAGATCCGTGAAGGTGATCAAGCCGCTCTTGAAAGATTAACAAAAACCAATTTACGTTTCGTTGTTTCGGTAGCGAAGCAATATCAAAACCAAGGTTTAACTCTTGGAGATTTAATTAACGAAGGAAACTTAGGTTTGATTAAAGCTGCCAAGCGTTTCGATGAGACCAAAGGTTTTAAGTTCATTTCTTATGCAGTATGGTGGATTCGTCAATCGATTCTACAAGCTATTGCTGAGCAAAGCCGTATTGTTCGTTTACCTTTAAACCAAGTTGGTTCATTAAGTAAGATCAGTAAAGCTTTCTCTAAGTTAGAACAAGAATACGAGCGTGAACCGTCTCCAGAAGAATTGGCAGACATCTTAGAAACTACTGTAGACAAGATTTCTGATACTTTGAGTAACTCTGGTCGCCACGTGTCTATGGATGCTCCATTTGTTCAGGGCGAAGAAAACACCTTGTTAGATGTTTTAGAAAACCATGAACCTAACACTGACAGCAACCTGATCAACGAGTCTCTTTCTGAAGAAATTAAACGTTCTTTATCTACATTAACAGAAAGAGAACGCGAAATTATTGTATTGTTTTTCGGTTTAAGTACTAATCATCCTCTTTCGTTAGAAGAGATTGGAGAAAAATTCAACTTAACTCGCGAGCGTGTACGTCAAATCAAAGATAAGGCGCTACAACGCTTGAGACATACTTCAAGAAGTAAAATCTTAAAATCTTACTTAGGTTAAGATTGAGAAAAAAGTTGACTTAGTGTAAATAAAACACACTGTCATACAATATTTTACAAGAAAAATAAATCAAAAAAGATTGGGCACTCGCTCAATCTTTTTTACTTTTGCAGCATTTCTAACCAAAATAATTTTCTTGTATGTCTAATAAATATCAATCAGAGTTTCAAAACTGGATTGAAAAAGAAAAAAAAGCACTTGAGTTGATTAAGTGCGTAGGCCACTTATGGTTCGATCGATCTATTGAGCTGGTGCTCTTCCGCAAGCCATTGTTTGACGTTGGCAGCAGCGAAATTCTTGCTTATCATCAGTATGCAAAAGGAATCAGTGGAAAGGATATTTCTATCTATGAAACGTTGGAACTGGCTAATACGATAGCAAAATCAAGCTTAGCTCCATCCCGTATAGATGTAGGTAGACTAGCTTCCGAATGGCTTGATGAAAGTAACACACAATCATCAATGCATGATTTTATCATCAGCAAATTGGGCAAACATATTGGCAAAGACAAAATTAGTTTGAAGCCAAAAGATGTTTTGCTGTATGGTTTTGGACGAATTGGTAGGATTGCGGCAAGAGAATTAATTGTACAAGCAGGAAAAGGTGAACAACTACGTTTGAGAGCTATTGTAACGCGCAGCTATAGTGACGAAGAGCTAACTAAGCGTGCCGAATTGTTACGCACCGATTCTATTCACGGCCCATTTAATGGTACCATTATCGAAGACTATGAAAACAAGGCCTTAATCATCAATGGACAAACCATTTATCTGATCGCCGTACAAAATCCAGAAGATGCAGATTATACAGCGTATGGAATCGACGATGCACTGGTAATTGACAACACAGGCGTTTTCCGGGATCGTGAAGGCTTAAATAGGCATTTAAATGCTAAAGGAGTAAGTAAAGTCTTGTTAACTGCTCCAGCTAAAGGCGACATACCAAATATTGTTACGGGAGTTAATGATGCAGATTTTGATTTCAAAGAAGAAACTATTTTCTCTAATGCGTCTTGTACAACCAATGCAATCATCCCTGTGTTGAAAGTTGTAGAAGAACACTTTGGTATAGAGAAAGGACATATCGAAACCGTACATTCCTACACCAACGATCAAAACCTTTTAGATAACTACCATAAAAAATATAGAAGAGGCCGTTCGGCAGCACTTAATTTAGTTATTACCGAAACTGGAGCTGACAAAGCGGTAGCAAAAGTACTTCCTCAATTGGCAGGCAAACTGACTGGCAATGCCGTTCGCGTACCTACACCAAATGTATCTTTAGCCATCTTAAATCTATCGCTAAATCAAGAAACTACTAAAGAAGAAGTGGAAGATATATTGAAACAAGCTTCTTTGTTTGGCGACCTCTCTGAGCAGTTGGAATACTCTGTTTCTAATGAACTAGTAAGTACAGATTTAATTGGTAATAGTCACGCTTCAATTGTAGATGGACCAGCAACCATACTTTCAAAAGATGGAAAGTCGGTAGTTTTATACGCTTGGTACGATAATGAATACGGTTATACACGTCAGGTGATCCGTTTAGCAAAAAAAATTGCTGGAGTAGTAAGGTTAACGTACTATTAAGCATACTTTAAAAGACTTACGAAGCTTTAGAAACTTCGTAAGTCTAATCTAAATTAAAAATCTGCCAAATGAGGCTTAGTTTTCACAATAGCTTCAATTTTAGCAACAACCTCATCAGTTAACAAAGGTAATACGTCTAAAACCTGCAAATTCTCCTGCAATTGAGGTACTTTAGAAGCGCCCAAAATCACAGTACTTACGTTAGGATTTTTCAAACACCAGGCAATAGATAGTTTTGCTAAAGAAACATTCAAGCCATCAGCCAACTCTTGCAACGCAGTAGCTTTTTCCATCCTATCAGCTGCTAAGGTTCTGTCTTTTAACCACTCTAAGCCCTGCATACCTAACCGCGTACCTTCTACCCCACTATTGGTGTATTTACCAGACAAAATACCTGATGCTAAAGGCGACCAAATTGTTGTACCTAAGCGGTGTTCTTTAAATAGATGTAAAAATTCATTCTCCAACTTATTTCGCTCAAATAAATTGTATTGCGGTTGTTCCATTGTGGGACCAATCAAATTATATTGTTTGGCGATGGCAATTGCTTCCATAATTTCAACAGCACTCCATTCAGAGGTTCCCCAGTATAAGATCTTACCTTGTTGCAACAAGGTATTCATGGCAAAAACAGTTTCTTCAATAGGCGTATTTTTATCAGGACGATGACAAAAGTAAAGATCCAAGTAATCTACCTGCAAACGTTTCAAGGCAGCATTACAAGCTTCGATTACATGTTTACGAGATAATCCTACCCTATTTGGTCCTTTGTTTTCTGTACCGAAAAAAACCTTACTAGATACCACGAATGATTCGCGTTCCCATTTTTGTTTTTTAATGATGTTCCCCATCACAATCTCCGATTTACCTTCGGCGTATCCCTCGGCATTATCAAAGAAGTTTACTCCTGCATCGTAAGCTACGCCCATCAGTTCGTCGGCTACTTGATCACTGATTTGGTTCCCAAAGGTTAGCCAGCTACCAAATGATAGGGCGCTCACTTGCAAACCCGATTTTCCTAATCTTCTATATTCCATTTTTATGAGAATTTATGAAAGCAATTTAGTTAGTTATTAGCAAAAGAGACATCCGTAGTTAAGATTTTACAAAAACAAAACTTTATCACAAGATATTCCTAACTTTAAGCTTCAAATAAAATTATGAATCGATTATTATTGCTGATAACGTTAGCGCTGCAGTTAGGTTGCGGCGCTGTTAAGGAAGTTAAAACTGCCAACACCCAATTGCTAAAAGACGTAGAGATTTTATCTTCTGATGAATACGAAGGTCGGAAATCAGGAACCAAGGGAAGTGAACTTTCACGAGCCTACCTGATCAAAAGGTTAAAGGAAATCGGCATAGACGCACATCCCGCATTAGGAAAATATGAACAAAATTTCGACATCAAAGGTAGAAATAGCGTCACTAAAGGGGTAAATATCATTTCTTACATTAAAGGTAAAACCGATGATGTAATAGTGATATCCGCACATTACGACCATATTGGTGTCATAAACAATGAGATCTACAATGGAGCAGATGATAATGCTTCTGGCGTTGCTGCATTATTGAGTTTTGCAAAATATTTTAAAGAACATCAACCAAATAACACCATTATTTTCGCTTTATTTGATGCTGAGGAAGCTGGCCTACAAGGCGCAAAAGCTTTTGTTGCAAATCCTCCAGTTGCATTAGAAAAGCTTAAGCTTAACATCAATATGGACATGATTAGTCATAACGATAAGGGCGAACTGTATGCTGTTGGTACATTTAAATATCCGCAGCTTAAGAAATACCTCATAACGACCAATCCGAACATCAAGTTACTACTCGGACATGACGACCCTAAATTAGGTCATGATGATTGGACCAACCAAAGTGACCAAGGAGCTTTTAACGCTAAAAACATTCCATTCATCTACTTTGGGGTTGAAGATCATAAGGACTATCACAAATCGACTGATGAATTTAAAAATATTAACCAGGAATTTTATACCAACGCGGTAAGTGTAATACAGGAGGTAGTATTGAATATCGATAACCAAAGAGATATACAAAGCATCTTTAGAGAAAACCTGCAAATGAAAAAGCAATAGCTATCAAAAAATCCCAACCTATTAAGCGTTGGGATTTTTTGATTTTATGATACTTAAAAGTCTATATCAATTATCGAATTGATGGGAACGTGAACATTATTCTTCAGTTGCAGATACTTTTCTGTAACAGACCAAACTGTGGTACTTACTTTTCTAACGCCCTGTTTGGTATTAAAGGCAATATAAGCCTTTGATTTAAATTCGTTACCCAATCTTTGTGCAGACGATAGTTTAGCCAACATCTCCTCAGATAATTGAATATCTGCGGGCAAGAACTCAGTTACGTTTATTTCTTCCTTTTCTATTAATTCCCCAATCATAAGTATTATATTTTTGTGTATAACAAGCTTAACAATTTTTTAAAAGAATAACAATTTTGTAAGCTATTTTTTAGACAGCCTTTTGTAAAAATTTGATGTATAAAAAAGGCCGCTATTGCGGCCATTCCTTATATTTTAATATTTTTTTTTAATTCTTTATTTTAAAACGATCTTCTACCATTCCCCTAAATTGACGATCTACTAATTCGAGACTCGCCACATTTTCACTGGCCACAATCCTCTTTCCTGATACATTTATGGATCTACTTGCACTTACAGCATTTGTAAAGTTAATTCCTTGAGCCAAAATGTTCAATGCAGCCTTGGTATAACCGTCTCTAGCATCACCAAAGTCATACATTGCATTATAAATATCATTGCTAGCATCAGTTATTAGCTCAGAAGTAGTAACAGTTGGCGTTAAACCATCGTAATAACCTCCCTGACCTAAAGAGTTCTTGGTCTCAAACAATGAAAGATAAACATCATATTTATTCTCAATTGTTACTGGAAAAAAACCAATTGGCTTTCCATAAGTTGTTCTTCCAACCAAGCTTACAGTCATATGGGGTTTTAAACTGTTAATTACTAATTCACTCGCAGATGCGGTGCTGCCACTTACCAAGAAAACTACATTCTTAACGTTATTTAAACTACCTTTCTTAGCAAACGATGCCGTATTTCCGGAAGTAGTATAATTAACATTTGCATAAGTTAACATAGTTCCATTAGACCCGTATCTTATTTTACCGGCAGCATCTAGAAGAGGTTGATTTGCTAATATTTTTGCATTTCCAGCCTGCATCGTAGCGTTATAATATTCTGTAAACATTACTCCAGTAGCCGATGATGGTGCAATTAAATTAATTAAGTGTTCAGCGGTACTTACGTAGCCTCCGCCATTATACCTTAAATCAATAATTAAATCAGTAACGCTATTAGTTGCAAAATCATTAAAAAGATTAGTTAACTCTGTCTCCGAATTAGCAGCATTTGAGAATCTAGCATATGCTAAATAGCCTATCTTTTTAGTCCCAGAAGTAAAGATCTTAGACTTATAAATTGGGCTGCTCTTAAATACTGCTTTAGTGATATTGTAAGTGGCAGTAGTACCATTTGCTTTAACAACCTCAACAGCCATATTAGTACTTCCTAAGGCAGTATTTAACGCATTATACTCTGAATTGTAATTCGTTCCGAAACTCACGCCATTGATTTTCTTAATCAAATCTCCCCTAGTTACTCCTGCTTTTTCTGCTGGAGAATTTTGGTATACCGCTCCCACGTAAAAAAGGTAGCCAGGATCATTAGAATAAGTGAAAATTGCAAATCTCATACCTACATCATTTCCATTTCCTTCCAAATCTACAGACGAAACAGCATTGATTGATGCAGTAGGATTTTTATCACTTTTATCGAAGATATACGAAAACTTAGGCGCCGTAGAAGTAGACTTATATTCTCCAGGATCCGAATATTTTGAAATTTCAAATAACTCTTTTTCGTAATTCAATAAGTCTGTGCTTAAAGAATTATATTGTCGTGGATTAAATGCTTCATAGGTTGGCAATTTGTCATTCCAATAATATATTTCTTTAGCATAAAGAAATATCGAATCCAGACTTAACTGTTGCCTAGTAGCTGTAGAAGGTGGTGTAACTGTTGGAGGAGTGGTAGTTGGATCTACTTTATTTTTTTTACAAGCACCTAAAGCCAACAACACAACTGCGGTTAGGATTAATAAATATTTTTTATTCATTTCGAATGAGTTAATGAGCAGCTAATTAACGAAATATTCTCTACAATATTTCTGTTACAGAAAAACATGCTATATCAGCATCTACGAAATTAGCTCCTAACTGGTTTTCTGCGACAAACAACACTACTTCATCTTTTTCAAGTCTATGCTCTTTTAAAAGAGCGGTTATCGTATCATTAGCAGAACCGTTATACTCAACCGTGAAATATAATTTGAGATAAGGTTCTAAGCCGTTCCATTCTATTTGCTTGATTTTATTTATCGCTTCGGCAGGATTTCCCTCAGCGATAATAAAAATAGGTCGTCTATCTACCACTAGCTCCTGCAAAAGTCCTAACACGTTTTGAAACAAAAGCAGCTTCAGAGGTAACCTGGCAGTTTCAAAAAGCAAATTGAAGTTCTGCTCATATTTATCAGGAATACCAAATTGAGCGGCTGTTTTAGCAAAAATATTTTTCGCCCCATGCTCATTGTAATCTTTACTCATAAAATCCACAATAGCCTTGGCATCTAGCTGCTCAGTGTAAGCCATAAATTCAGAGAACAGGTAATAAACCTGTAACAGGTAATCCTTTTTGGGATATAGAGCATCATCCAACGTGATGGCTAAAGCTTTTTTATTGGAAATATATTTTTCGAAAGACATTAGAGAAGTTGAAAGTTAGCAGTCAATTAAGGGTTTGAGATAGAAATCAGTGTCAATTCCTTCGTTTCAGTATCAAAGGCATACGCTCCATTTAAGCTGGCACTGTCAGCTAGCTCCATATCGACAGAAGCATAAATCAATCGCCCATTTTCAAAAACACACCAATCTTTAATTTTTTGAGGATTAAGCTGGGGATTTTCTGGCAACAAAACCTTCAAGCCAAATTCATCAAACAAAACCAATGATTTAGCTAATGCTACGATTTCCGCTTCGTATAGTGGCAGTAAGAAATCTACGCCATTATCTAGGCATTTAGTTAATAAATTATGAGCTAGCACATCAGCATTCCATTTTCCTAATGATGCAAAAGCATATGAACTGGTGCTGATCGTTGGCATTTCTCCGTAATCGCTTAAAAGAATCTCAACATGATCAAATGCCTTAACCAATTTCAAAGCAGTTGCGGTTTTACCACCTGTTATTAGTATTTTCAATTTATAAATTGTTTTTATTGTTAAACGATGTATTGTTGGTAGTACTATAGTCTTTCGAAATTGCTAGCTGCGCTATAAGCAGCAATCAAACAATTTATCAATCCAACAATTAAACGATTAGACCATCTTTCATTGTTACTACCCTATCACTAATTTTAGCCAATTCATTATTATGGGTAACAATCACAAAAGTTTGTTTAAAATTATCGCGCAAGCTGATAAAAAGCTGGTGCAGTGCATCCGCGTTTGCAGAATCTAGATTTCCAGAGGGTTCATCGGCCAGTACGATAGAAGGATGATTTACTAGCGCCCTGGCTACGGAAATACGTTGCTGTTCTCCGCCCGATAATTCATTAGGCTTATGATGAGCACGATCTTTCAAACCAAATAAATCCAATAATTCAAAAGCCCTTTTTTCCGCCTCCTTCTTACTTTTTTTGGCAATAAAAGCGGGGATACAAATATTTTCCAAAGCATTAAACTCTGGCAACAGATGATGGAATTGAAAAACAAAACCAATGTTCTGATTTCTGAACACACTTAACAGCTCACCAGAAAGTTTGCTCACTTCTCTCCATTTCAATGTTACTGAACCGGCATCTGGCTGATCTAAAGTTCCTAAAATATGTAACAATGTACTTTTACCAGCACCAGAGGCTCCGATAATACTTACAATTTCTCCTTCAGAAACTTCAAAATCTACACCTTTTAATATCTGAAGATTTCCGTATGCTTTTTTGATCCCTTTGGCTTGTAACATGATGCAAATGTAGTTAATTGTTGCTAGGTTGGAAGGTTGCGACGCTGAAATATTGATTGAACAACAGAAAAGAAGTTGATAATTTCAAAAATAAACTTGAAAATAAAAAAACATTATTAACTTTGAAACGCAAAGCACTTTAAAAATGAACCAACAAGAGCAACTAGACACGTTAAATGATATCAGGAATATCATGAACCGTTCTTCCAAATTTATCTCATTAAGCGGCCTATCTGGTATTTTTGCGGGCTTTACTGCTTTAGTGGGCGCCTACTTTGCGCACCATGCGTTAGAAAAATATTTTGCCGGAGGTTTGGGCTACGGTTTTGATAAACAATCGGATATCGAGATTGAATTGCTGAAAATTGGTGTAATTGTACTTATTGTTGCTTTATTAGGCGGAGTATTCTTTACCTATAGACAAGGTAAAAAGAAAAAACTTCCTCTTTGGGACAGTACAAGCAGAAATCTGATTATTAATTTGGCTATTCCATTGGCAACAGGTGGTCTTTTTGTAATTGCGCTTCTTTTAAACCATAGTAATGCAGTGGGTTTAGTTGCGCCAAGCACTTTAATTTTTTATGGATTGGCGTTAATCAATGCGAGTAAATTCACCTACTCAGATATTAAGTTTTTAGGAGTTTGCGAAGTTATTTTAGGGATGATTGCCATGTTTAATATTGGATATGGCTTGTATTTTTGGGCGATAGGCTTTGGAGTATTACATATTTTGTACGGCAGTATTATGTATTTTAAGTATGAGAAAGGAACAGGGCGAGAGGCATAAGATTTAAGGTTTAGAAATTTCCAAAATCGTAAATCGTAAATATTAAAATCGTAAATACAGATGAAAAACCCAATAAGCGCACTGAATAAGATTTTTGATAGCAGGATTAGGCTGGGCGTAATGTCGGTGCTTATTGTAAATGATGCCGTGAGTTTTAACGATTTAAAACAGCTGCTAGAATTAACCGATGGCAACCTTGCCTCCCACTTAAACACGTTGGAACAAGCCGAGTTTATTAAAATGCATAAGGCTTTTATTGGCCGAAAAACTAATACTACTTATACGATAACACCATTAGGAAAACAATCATTTCAGGCACACTTAGATGCACTTGAAAAGATGATCAAAGGAATTTAATTTTTTTTGAACTTAAACTTTGAAAAACAAAGTACTTTATATTAATTTTAATAAATCAAATCATGGAAACAATGACAGATCTAAAAACAACATCAAAACAAAGACTAAGTGTAACGTTTGGTATCATCGCTTTTATATTAGCTATTCCACTAATAGCGATGCAATTTACAAATGAAGTAAACTGGACGTTATCAGACTTTATTATTATGGGCGCACTATTAACCGTAACCGGCTTAGCTATTGAACTTGTGACTAGAAAAGTTAAAACAACTAAGGGTAGAATTTTACTAACCGTAGCCATATTAATTGTGCTGTTCTTGGTCTGGGCAGAATTAGCGGTAGGCTTATTTGGAACACCTTTCGCTGGCAGCTAACCTGGCGATTTTTTTTTGAACCAATACTTTGAAATACAAAGCACTTTAACAAATGCGAAACACAGTAGAATTGTCTATAGTAGCCATAGCTAAGAAATGCGCGAGAATGTCGTTGTTATCAGGTATTGGCATCTTTCTAACTTTTGCAATCACTAAGGTGGAGCATATTATAGTAATTGGATGCATATTTCTACTGGTAGCGTTGATGATTAACGGCCTAATCCTGCTCATCTTAATGTTGCATTTCCTAGGCCCAAGAATAAACCATCCACAAATAATTCGTGCTATTGTGATCATGCTTGTCAATATCCCCATCGCTATTTTTTTCGCTTGGCTTTCTATACAAATTACCAGTTTAAATCACATTCATTTATAATGGAACAACGCCCCAAACCCAAACCATCAAAACAAATGATACAGAAAATTGATTACCGTCTTCCACTCATCCTAATCGGAGGTTTCTTATTTCAGTTCCTATTTTGGGATGAACTTTTAGGCTTGAATTTACTACTTTACACGCTATTTGTACTTGTAATTACATTTACAGATAAGCAAATTCCTTTTCACAGAGCGAAGTTATACACAGCATTACCCCATTTTGCTGTAGCTATCTACATTAGCTATAACAATACTATACTCGCTATCGTTACTTGGTTTATTACCTTGCTCGTTTTTTTAGGAACGGCTCATTTTGTAATACTGAAATCGGTAACAACGGCGTTGGTTTGGGGTTTTCTACAGGTCATTAGTGGTCCAGGAATAATTGGCCAATTGAGAGCGACAAAGGTTGGTAAAATCAACCTAAAACCTGTACTGAAACCATTAAAATACATCGTTTTACCTTTGTTAATGGTCATTATCTTTTGTTCGCTCTATAGTTTGGCCAATCCCATTTTTGCGAAATACGTAAGTGCTTTAAATACTCAGATTAACCAATTTTTCGGCAATATTTTCAGGTTTCTGTTTATCGATATCAGTTTTTTTAAATGCATCTTCATTGCTATAGGCTGCTGCATTACTGCTGGAATTATAGTTAGCGTAAAAAGTAACCTATTAGAAGATATCGAGATTAAGGAAACGGATAAACTCACTAGAAAACGAAGAAAAAACAAAGGAAGCCTTCTTTTTGATGACTTCAAAACCCTATTTTCTGGCAACCAGACTAAGAAACTACTAGCCCTTAAAACCGAAAATATCATTGCTATAATTTCTTTTATAGCGCTTAACGCCCTGCTTCTATTTCTAAATGCTATTGATGTATTTACCTTATGGCTAAACAACAAAGTTGATGTTGGCAAAGATTTTTCGGCAGAGTTACATGACGGCACTAATACCTTAATTTTCAGTATCGTAATTGCCATGTTAATTGTTGTCTATTTCTTTAGTGGAAACCTCAATTTTTATCGCAGAAATAAGTTCATTAAATTACTTGCATACTTTTGGATTGCGCAAAATGCTTTTCTGGTGCTATCTGTTTTTCACCGAGATTACGATTACATTTTTTACCACAGGCTTACTCATAAACGAATTGGTGTAGCTGTTTTTGCTACGCTAAGTCTAATAGGTTTAATTACGGTGTACCTCAAAATTGCTAAACAGCGAACAATTTTCTTTTTGTATCGCATAAACTCGAAGATTTGGTATGTGCTTTTAGTGCTCCTCAGTTTCGTAAACTGGGATGTTTTAATTGTGAGCTACAACTTAGAAAAGGCTCACAAGATTGGTGTTGATGTAGATCATTTGATGAGCTTTTCTGACAAAACCCTACCACTACTACAGAAAAACAGAGCGCTACTTTTAAAACATGCGATTATAAAGGCCGAAAGCGAACAAAGAAGTCACGATGAAACAAAAGCAGCTTCAGATTCTATAGTTACTGGAGTTGCTGTGACTTTAGAAGATACAAATGCGGTATCGCCATTGAGCAAAGCGGAACAAAAAGCACTAACCATCAAAAATGTGAAAGAAGATTTCGACCAAAGGCTTGACAATAAAATTGAGTGGTTTTTAGAAAAGCAGAAAAAGTGTTCTTGGTTGTCTTTTAGTTATTTGAATTGGGAAGCGGTGGAAAGCTTGAAAAAGTTAGATTAGGTCTGCAACCAATATTATTTAAAAAATGATGAAAGAAAACATTCATATCCTAACAGCATTACTATTATTTCTATTGCTTAAAGTAGGATATACGCAAACAAGTGTAGACGACTTATTATTCTTACTTTACCCTACTGATGTTCTGGTTTCAATTTTTACGAATAGCTCTTCATTTTATATTCATGGTTCTGGTTATTTTCACTCAGTACATAATATTCTAATTGAGAAATCATGTGGTGGCTTCAATTTTCTAATTCTCTATTTCATTGTCAGCTACCTTACCTGTCTGCAGCATTTTAAAACACCTGCAATCAGGTGGGTAATGTTACCAATATGTTGGATAGGCAGTTATTTAATAACCATATGCGTTAACACATCGAGAATTATTACGGCCATTTCTATAAATAAAAGTAAAAACAATTTTCTAAACGGCTCTTGGATGCATCACCTACAAGGAACGTTCATTTATCTGTTTTTTCTATTAGTGTCTTATCTGATATTAAAATATTTGCTAAATAAATACGCTTTAAAAAATGAAAAATTTGCTTAATCCAAAGTGGTTGTTTATAACCAATACATTACCTGTAGTATTGTTATTTATTATTGCATTTGGTCAATTTGATATAATTGAAAGTTTGTTATCAAAAGAAAACAAGCTAACATGGCAAAACTTTGCGCTAGCCCTTCTCGTCTTAACCGTTATTAATTTTGTTTATGCCAGCTACTGCTTATTTAAGAAGAAAGATATTTCCATTTTCTATTCGACATTCAACCTTGTATTTTATATCGCTTTTTTATATTTCTATGTACAAAAGAACTCAGAAATAGTTCCTTTTTCAATCCCTCAATGGATGATCACATCTGATGTTGTATTTTATCCAGGCACATTCTTAATGCCTACATTAATACATGCGCTCTTAGCAATTGTTGTAATATCTATACCAAAAAACAAGAAAGCTAATCCTTGGCTAAACTTTCTATACGGATTAATTTTTCCCTTAATATCTTATCTATTTGTTCAAATTGCTTTACCGCTTTGGCAACTACCAGAAAGCAACTACAGTATCCATGTGGTGGCGGTTATTTTTATCACAATTACCATTCTATTTTTATTCTTTATTTGCAGAGGTGTATACATTTTAGTTAACTCACGCTCTAACTCTTTGATAAAGTATGCGCTAATTTGGAAGATAACTATTGCAATTATTCTTCCACTATTAGGCTTGCTTGTAAATAATGGTGTTCTTTTTGGAAGAAATTCATATGCAAGCTCTTCTCCTTTTGGTAATTTCTCCAGTCCAATTTTCTATTTTCTCGTTATCGTTAATGGCGTGTTACTATGCTTACCAAAATCGAAAAATGATTGCTATAGATTAATGCGATTTTTAGGATTAGTAGCTTGCTTTCCGTACCTACTATATTTCTTCCTTATTTTCTTGCCCTTTCTTCCGCTATCTATCCTTGCAGTAATTGTTATTGGTATCGGTTTTTTAATGTTGGCTCCACTTGTCCTATTTATTTTCCAAACCAATATCTTATATGTAGAATACATTTTTTTAGCAAAAAAATACAGCGAAAATAGGACACTTATCTGCGCAACACTTTCGCTCCTCATTATCCCAATATTCATCACCACTGTTTATCTTCGAGACAAAACCGTATTAAAAAATGCTTTGAGCTATGTGTATGATAGCAGTTATCAAAACAACCAAAAAATCAACAAAAGTTCTCTCTCCAACACCCTGAAAACCATAAAGCAACATAAAGGAATAAATGGTTCCGGCTCCTCAGATGAATATCTTCCTTTTTTAACCTCCTATTATAATTGGTTGGTGTTAGACAATATGATTTTATCCGACAGTAAAATTGCAACGTTAGAACAGATATTTTTTGGAACTAAAAGTGAATTCTATTCTGCTAATACTGCCGATGTACCAACGGCAAAAATTAAAACAATAACAACGACTAGCAAATACAACAAGGATCAAAAATTCTGGGAAACCACAATTGATTTAACTTTACAAAACAGTAATATTGATGGTTCTGGCAATTATGAAACCAGTTTTTCTTTACCGAATGGATGTTGGATTAGCAACTATTATCTATATGTTGGAAATAGAAAGGAAATGGGAATTTTAGCTGAAAAGAAATCTGCTTTATGGATTTTTAAGCAAATAAGAAACGAAAATAGGGATCCTGGCATTCTGTATTACCTAAATGTTAACAATGTTGCCTTCAAAGTATTCCCGTTTAACAAAAACGAAATTAGAAAAACAGGAATTACATTTATACATCAGGAACCTGTGGTATTAAATATAGATAGCAATCTAATACCACTTGGAAATTCAACTATTCCTATGTCTTCAAAAATTAAGCAAATAGCAAACGCAACATATATTCCCCCTGCGGAAAAAGCTAAATTAACCTTAATACAAAGAACGCCAGAGTATCATTTCATTGTAGACGGTTCGAAAGGCAATGCTCCATTGATAAAATCTTTTGTCCAACGAATTGAAAATTATATTGCAATACACAAAATAGACAGAAAAGCCGTAAAAATTAATTTCACCAATAGCTGTTCCTCATCAGAAGAGCTTACTAACGACTGGAAAAACAAATTAGAAGAACAGACTTTTGATGGTGGGTATTATTTGGAAGCAGCAATTAAACAAACTCTACTAAACTCTTATTCGCAGCGCAGCAAAAAATATCCTGTAATTATTACTGTTACTGATAGTATTCAAAATGCAGTTGTATTAAAAGATTTTTCAGATTTACAGGTTACATTTCCAGAAGATATATCATTTTATGAATTAGACCAACAGGGCAAAGTATGGCAGCATTCTTTAATTAAGGCTCCTTTACGGCGTTTACAGCAAATCGACAAAATACCAGCAAACTCTAAGGTTTTTGTTTGGCCAAACGTAAAGAAGCCTATCTCTTACCTGGCCAACAACAATTCTCCTTCTATTGTAACTCACAATAACGCTCAAAAATTAGCAGCAACTAATAAAAAAACTTGGGAGGCGGGCTTACAGATGCAGGCAATGTGGCAAGAAAGTGTCTTAAATCCAAAAGAAGGAGAAGATAAACACTTAGCAATGATAAAGTATAGCATGCAATGTCAAATTTTATCGCCAGTAACATCCTTTATTGTGGTAGAAAATGAAGCTCAAAAAAGAGCTTTAAAAAGAAAACAAGAACAAATACTAAATGGAATTAAAAATTTCGATACCGATGAAGATACCCAAAGTATGTCTGAACCTAACCTATTTCTATTATTAGCACTGTTGGCGGTGGCATTCGTTATCAACCAAAAACGACAAAATTTGCCGACAGTTTAAAACGACTTGTAAACTTTGTCAATCTTATTAACCCTATATATTAAGATTGACAAAGTTAATTTGGCACTTCTATTCCAAGCAATAATGGCTTTGTTAACTAAACCCACTTTCTTTCAGTTCTCTATGCGTTCGAAAGGACGGCGAGAATGTACAAAAAGATTAAAGCGAAAGCTGGACTAAACGCTGCCAAGCATCACCGAACGCACTTTTTCGAGAAAAGGAGATTATAATATTGTTAAAAGCTTTAATGTTCGCTAATTCTTTACATTTAAATCCATTTTTGTGTTGGCATAAAGCTTTTGAAATTGTAGATTTGGGCAAATTTTAATCTAATGAATATCCACGAATATCAAGGTAAACAAATTCTAAAGAGTTTTGGCGTTGCTATCCAAGAAGGCATTGTTGCTGATACAGTTGACCAAGCTGTTGAGGCCGCTAAACAAATGAAAACTGACTTTAACTCTGACTGGGTTGTGATTAAAGCGCAAATCCACGCTGGAGGAAGAGGAAAAGGTGGCGGCGTGAAGTTGGCCAAAAATTTGGATGAGGTGAAGCAAAGAGCTACCGATATTTTGGGAATGCAGTTGGTTACGCCACAAACGGGCGCAGAAGGCAAAAAAGTAAACAAAATTTTGGTTGCACAAGATGTATACTATCCAGGACCAACGGAGACTAAGGAATTCTATATGAGTGTTCTTTTAGACCGTGCTGCTGGCAAAAACATCATTATGTACAGTACCGAAGGTGGTATGGATATCGAAGAAGTTGCTGAACACACGCCTCACTTGATTTTCAAAGAAACTATTGACCCTAAAGTTGGCTTACAGGGCTTCCAAGCTCGTAAAATTGCTTTCAATTTAGGCTTAACTGGTGGTGCACACAAAGAAATGGTGAAGTTTGTAGCTGCTTTATACAAAGCTTATGATCAAACTGACTCTGCAATGTTCGAAATTAACCCCGTATTAAAAACTAGCGACGAGAAGATCATTGCTGTTGATGCAAAAGTTGATTTAGACGAGAACGCATTATACCGTCACCCAGATTATGCAGCGATGCGTGATAAACTGGAAGAAGATCCAACTGATGTTGAAGCTAGCGAAAGCAACTTAAACTACGTTAAATTAGATGGTAACGTTGGTTGTATGGTAAACGGTGCTGGTTTAGCAATGGCAACTATGGACATTATTAAATTGGCTGGTGGTGAGCCTGCTAACTTTTTAGACGTAGGTGGAACCGCTAATGCTACTACTGTTAAAGCTGGTTTCAACATCATCTTGAAAGACCCTAACGTAAAAGCAATTCTAATCAACATTTTTGGTGGTATTGTACGTTGTGATAGAGTGGCACAAGGTGTAATTGATGCTTACCAAGAGATTGGCGATATTAGAGTGCCTATCATTGTTCGTTTACAAGGAACTAACGCTGAAGAAGCTAAAAAATTAATCGACGAGTCTGGCTTAAAAGTTTACTCAGCAATTTTGCTGAAAGAAGCTGCAGATTTAGTTGAAGAAGTTTTAGCTAAATAGTCTAAGAACTTTTTGGACTGCGAAGTCACAAAGAAACATATTTACGAAACCAGTTGAGCAATCAGCTGGTTTTTTTCTTGTGTCGTCATCTCGACCGTGCCGGAGAGATCTTTGAATATTTCATCTTTTTAGAAAAGCAATTCCAGTAATTCTTCGTTTACATCAGCCCCGCTTTTCGTTTCAATCTTTTTGTTAGCCATCCCACAAACCTCATAGGTTTAACTAGCGATTCGCTCAGAAACCCATGAGGTTTTCCCTAATAACAAAAAGTATTTCAACTTCAATCGGGTTTAGAGAACGAAAGCAACAGCAAAAGCCAATCCTACCGTTTAACTTCTTTATAAAACAATGATGGCTTTTTTATAAATAACAAAAGCCAATCAAAACTGACTGGCTTTCTATAGGTTGTTTAGGTTTAGTTTAAAATCTTTATTCCATTTCAATTGTTTTTATGAAAAAGCTCTGGCCATCCAACCAGAGCTTTAATCAAACCAAATATAAATGTACTTTTTTGTATGAACACAACAAATATAACGCTTAATCTTTAATTTCAAAACTATTTTTAGCAAAAAATAAATTTATTTCTAAAAAAAACAGAATAAAATCCAAAAATTCAATTTTAAAGCATAAAAAAAACAACAAAAAATTACAAAAATCAACAAAACAAGTAAAAAAATAAAACATATAACAATAAAGACAACAAATCAATCACAAAAAACCAACAAAAACACTACAATTAAATAAAAAAAACATAATAAAACAGTAAAAAACATAAAATACACACTAGTTTTTGAAAATGTATATTTGTATCACACAAAATTTAGTTCGAAGGTCAATGAATAAGACAGAGCGTAAAAGCAATAAATCGTTAGAGAAATCATTAAATCTGGTTAGTGAACTAATAATCCGAAATTTCGGATTCGCTTTTACGCAAACAATTTTGCTTGATGAACCACAGTCATTCATCTACACCAAGGATTCGCAGCCTGTACCACCCGAATTAAAACATGAAGACAGTATTTTATGCGCAATAAAGCATAAAAAGCAAACATTTAAGGCAAGCGACTATCCTCTTAAAGAATACCCATCATTAATTAAGTTTTATATCGGCACCCCCTTATTTTCATCAGCTGGGAAAACCCTCGGCTTTCTACTTTTATTAGACACAAAAGAAAGGCACTTTACCACAGAAGATATTTCTCATATTGAGAACTTTGCCAAAGTCATTGTTGACACCTTGGAAAAGCATCAGGAAAGCCAACGACTGCAACAAGTTTTTACAGATTTTATGCACAAAGCCATACACGATCTTAAAAACCCGCTAACCACTATCTCCTTAACCTCAGAGCTATTAAAAAGAAAAGCGGAAGACCCTAAGATGGTTATCAATTTTTCCGAAAAAATGGAAAGAGCTAATCAAAAATTATTTTCCAATTTAGAAAAACTTAAGTCAGCTTTCCCTGTTGCAGATAATCACTTTAAACTTGTGATCAATGAAGTTAATCTCAACAACTTACTGCAGGATATTAAAAGCACAGTGTATAAAATCAATATCACTATAGCAAACCAAATTGAGAAAAACATCTACGTTGATTATAACAGATTAAAAGAGGCCATTAGCCTTTTAATCAGCAACAACTACCTCATAGAAAATATTGATATAAAGGTTAAATCTTATTCTAAAGAAAAACAGGCAGTGATAGAGATCCATTCAAACGAAGAATATTACGATCTCAAAAGTACATCTTTCACCATTGCTAAAACGCTGATCGAAATGCATGGCGGAAAAATAACAGCTGAAAACGGAAAGCTGGTCATTTATTTACCTTCAGAGAATTTATAGAGATTAAAAGAAACGACAAAAGTACTACCGCTACCTTCATGTGGCTCAAACCAAATTTTGCCACCTTGCAGCTCAGTGAAATCCTTGCAGAGCAACAGCCCTAAACCTACACCTTTTTCATTGTTTGTACCAAATGTAGACAGGGCTTTCAACTTAAACAGATCATTCCGATGAATTTCACTGATACCCAAACCATTATCTTTGACTTTAATTAAACATGCATCTTCAACAATACTGAGCGATACCTTTACTTCCCCACCTGCTGGTGTGAATTTGATAGCATTATTAACCAAGTTGCGCACAACAATGAGAAACATATTTAAATCTGCTGATACGAAAACATGATCACACAAATTCAAATCTAGCTTAATATCCTTTTTATAGGCAATATTTGTCTCAAGGCTTAGCCCCTTTCTTAGTTCGCAAGCCACATCAACTTTAACGAAATCTACCCTTGCGCCATCAAATTGCGACTTTGACCACGACAACACATTCGTGAGCATCTCAGAAGTATCCTTTGTTACATCGAACAGACGCTGTTTGATCTGAAAATCCTCATCGTGAGTAATCTCGGTCTGTGTTAATATTTCTAAATAGCCCAAAATAGAACTCAAAGGCGATCTAATGTCATGCGCAACGATAGAAAAAAGTTTTGCCTTTTCGGAGTTCAGTTTCTCAAGCGCAATATTTTGCTCCATAATATGAGCGCTTTTCTCCTCAATTTCTACATTTTTCTGAGAAACAATTGCTCTCTCTCTATCATAATTATTTCTGATAAAACTAATACTCAAACAAATTAATAAAGCTGCTACACCATAAGTTACCGCAAAGTCTATAGTTTTGGTCAAATCGTCTACATAAACATTTGGTATTGATGTTGGATACTTATACTCGAATGCAAGTACGCCCAATACCGTAACCATATTCAACCCAATCCATATTGCCAACTGCTTTTTTGGTACAACAACAATGGTAATTAGCAGAATCAAACAGAACAGCAACATATTGGGGCCGTGGATACCAGAATTATAAAAATAATTCAACAAAAATGTAAAATTCGCTACCACTCCAAGGCAACTAATAGCAATCGTTGTACTCCGCCTGAATCGAGAGAGATAATACAGAATAGCAGAAAAAACAGCTCCAAATAAGCAAATTAATGCTACCGCTTTTAATCCGATATAGTAGTTGAAAAAAATCTCCAGAAAAAGTGCCACCGCTGCAATAACACAGAAAGTATTAAATATCCTTTCTTCTAGTGAAAACTTTTTAGGATCCCCTATAATGAAATTGGCACAAAGCCAAGAACGTAAATTTGCCACGAAATATATAGATAGGTAATGTTAGCCAAATTTAACTATATAGATTGAGAGATAAGCCAACTTAGTTAAAATTTAACTCGTTTAAATGTCTATAATTAAGCAACAAATCTTTATTTTTGCAGCTTTTACAATTAAATCAATATGATTAAGAGACAACAAATTAAGGACTTATTAAAATCTACAGATTTTAACACTGAAGTAACGGTTATGGGCTGGGTAAGAACCTTCCGAAATAATCAGTTTATTGCGTTAAACGATGGATCTTGCATGGGTAATATCCAAGTGGTAGTTGATTTTAATAATACCGAGGAGAGTTTGTTGAAAAGAATCACCACCGGAGCCGCGATTAAAGCTACTGGTAATTTAATAGAATCTTTAGGCAAAGGTCAAACTGTCGAGATTAAAGCTTCAACAGTTGAAATTTTAGGTGATAGCGACCCTGAAAAGTTCCCTTTACAACCAAAAAAACACAGCTTAGAATTTTTAAGAGAAATTGCTCACTTACGTTTCAGAACCAATACATTTAATGCGGTTTTTAAAGTACGTCATGCTTTATCTTTCGCTATTCATCAGTTCTACAACGAAAGAGGCTTTGTTTACATGCACACACCTGTAATTACGGCAAGTGATGCAGAGGGTGCAGGTGAAATGTTTAAAGTAACTACGTTAGATTTCGATAAAACACCTCGTACTGAAGATGGCAAGGTAGATTTCTCTGAAGATTTCTTCGGCCGTGCGACTAACCTAACCGTTTCTGGTCAGCTAGAAGGTGAGTTAGCTGCAATGGCTTTTGGTCAAATTTATACCTTTGGCCCTACTTTTAGAGCCGAAAACTCAAACACTACGCGTCACTTAGCTGAGTTTTGGATGATTGAGCCAGAAGTTGCTTTTGCTGATTTAGAGAACAATATGGAATTGGCAGAGGATATGATGAAATATGTCATCAGCTATGCTAAAGAAAATTGCAAAGAAGAGTTAGAGTTTTTAAACAACCGTTTAGCGGAAGAAGAAAAACAAAAGCCTCAGAACGAACGTAGTGAATTATCATTATTAGAGAAATTAGATTTCTGTTTAGCAAACGATTTCCAACGCTTAACCTATACAGAGGCCATAGATATTCTAAAAGCATCAAAACCAAATCAGAAAAAACAGTTTAAATACCTTATTGATAGCTGGGGAGCTGATTTACAAAGTGAGCACGAGCGTTATTTGGTAGAAAAACACTTCAAACGTCCAGTAATTTTAACGGATTACCCGAAAGATATTAAGTCTTTCTATATGCGCTTAAACGATGACGGAAAAACTGTTGCAGCGATGGATATCTTATTCCCAGGTATTGGCGAAATGATCGGTGGCTCGCAACGTGAAGAACGTATGGAGGTGCTAAAACAACGTATGGACGAGATGGGCGTACCTCAAGAAGAGCTATGGTGGTATTTAGATACACGTCGTTTTGGTTCGAACCCACACGCGGGCTTCGGTTTAGGTTTCGAACGTTTAGTATTATTCGTAACTGGCATGACCAATATTCGCGACGTAATTGCTTTCCCGCGTTTTCCTAAGAGTGCTGAATTTTAATTTTAAACAAAAGATAAAGGAACAAAGAGCAAGGATTAAAGAAAAAAACTCTTTGTTTATAAGCAAAGCCCCGAGATTCTCGGGGCTTTGCTGTTATAGAAGGTCGTCATTTCGAGCGAAACACAGTGTAGTCGAGAAATCTTTGAACTTAGTCCTTAAAGATTTAGCTGCGCTTTCTTTTAGTTCTCCATTTCGCTACGCTACAGTCTAAATGACGTAAAAACCAAAACTATTCATGATAAGGATTAGCCGTCTGGTAATCCACTTCGGTCACTTTATAATCTGTTGGTAAGAAAGTTTCCGATGTACTCAAAGCCATCCCCAATTCGAATCGAGAAGGATAAGGAGTTTTCAATAATGAACCCTGCGGAAGATAAGGGTAAGTTTCTCTGTAATTTTGGATCACATTTGGACTCACTCTCCTGTTAATGTAGGCTCTCGTCAATTGACTAAACTCTTTAAGTCCAGCGGCACCTAGCAATTCTACGGCACTAGCCACCGTTTGATTATGGAAGTTTTTAACTCGCACTTTCTTGTCTTCAACCACCAAACCTTTCATTAAACTTTGGTCTTGTGTTGCCACACCCGTTGGGCATGTATTACTATTACACTCTAATGCCTGAATACAACCTAAAGCGAACATCATACCTCTTGCTGCGCTACACATATCGGCACCTAAAGCTATATTCTTAACAATATCGAAGCCCGTAGACACCTTTCCTGATGCAATAATTTTTATATGCTTTTTTAAATCGAAACCTACCAAAACATCGTAGACAAATGCTACACCATCTCTTAAAGGCATCCCTACAGAGTTTGAGAACTCTTGTGGAGCCGCACCTGTTCCCCCTTCACCTCCGTCTACTGTAATAAAATCTGGATAAATACCAGTTTCTACCATCGCTTTGCAAATGGCGAAAAACTCGCTTTTACGACCGATACACAGTTTAAATCCTACTGGTTTTCCACCAGATAAATCTCTTAATTTCTTCACGAAATTCATCAATTCTATTGGAGTAGAAAAAGCAGAATGCGCTGGCGGCGATAATACGTCTTTTCCCTCTGGTACTAAACGAATACGAGCTACTTCTGGCGTCACTTTCTTTCCAGGTAACATACCACCATGGCCTGGCTTAGCACCCTGAGAAAGCTTAATTTCAATCATCTTCACTTGCTCAGTTTGGGCACGTTCAGCAAAAGCTTCACCATCAAAAGTTCCATCCATATTTCTACAACCGAAATAACCCGTACCAATTTGCCAAATCAAGTCGCCACCCAATTGTCGGTGATAGTCGCTAATGCCACCTTCGCCAGTATTGTGCGCAAAACCGCCTAACTTGGCACCACCATTAAGCGCTAACACGGCATTTTGACTCAAAGAGCCAAAACTCATTGCAGAAATATTGTACACGCTAGACGAATAGGGTTGTTTACAATCTGGACCACCTACTAAAATTCGCGGTTTCAAATTCAAATCATGATGTCCAATCGCCATAATACTATGACTTAACCATTCATAACCATTTTCGTAAACATTTAACTGTGTACCAAATGGAATAGTATCCAATTCTCTTTTAGCACGTTGATAAATCAACGAGCGATTTAACCGATTATAAGGAGTTCCGTTAGTATCACTTTCTACGAAATACTGATAAACTTTTGGTCTCATGTGCTCCATAAAATAGCGCAAACGACCCACAACTGGGTAGTTACGCACGATGCTTCGCTTAGGCTGAACCATGTCATAAATCCCTAACAACACTACTGGGCCGGTAAATAAGAATGTCCACCACAAAAATGGATGGTAAAGTCCCAACATTACCGTAAATGCAACTAAAAAAGCTGCAATTGCAACAAATGCTTTTCTCATTTCAAATAATTAAGATTTAAGGCATAAGAAGCAAAGGCTTTAACACTTAAAGTCCTGCAACTGTCAACTGCCAACTAAAAACTGTTAACTGATTTGTGCTAATGTAGCAATATAAAGGTCGATACCGAAACAAGTACCATATCATTTTGTTATTTTTACATATGCTGATCAAAATTTATCCAGAAAACCCAAATCCGAAGGCGATAGAACAAGCCGTGGAAGTGCTAAAAAAAGGTGGAATTATCATTTATCCAACTGATACGGTGTATGGTTTGGGCTGCGATATCACCAATCAGAAAGCTATTGAGAGAATATGCAAAATTAGAGGAATTAAACCTGAAAAAGCTAACTTCTCTTTTATTTGTTCCGATTTAAGACATATTTCTGATTATATCAAACCCATTGATACCACAGTATTCAGACTACTCAAAAAAGCCCTCCCTGGACCATTTACCTTTATTTTCAATGCAAACAATAATGTTCCAAAATTATTAAGCTCCAACAAAAAAACGGTAGGTATCCGCGTACCAGACAACAACATTGCCCGCCAAATTGTAGAGGCTTTAGGCAACCCGATCATATCAACATCTATTAAGGATGATGATGAGTTAGTTGAATATTCTACTGACCCAGAATTAATCCATGAAAAATATGAAGGTTTGGTAGATTTGGTCATTGATGGCGGATACGGCGATAATGAAGCCTCAACAGTTATTGATTGTACCAATGGTGATTTTGAGGTGATTCGTGAAGGAAAAGGAGATATCGAAGCGTATTTATAGCGGCTAATTTCGTAAATTAGCTGAATGAACATGAGCAATACTTCTGCCTTTAGAAACTTCTTCAATTCGGAAAAAACAGGTGGAATTCTATTGATCTTCTTTGTCTTAATTTCATTGATTATTGCCAATTCGGGTGCTGCAAAGTCATTTGAGCAATTACTGAGTTCGCCCTTCGGATTTAATATTGGTAACACTTCAATTATTTACAGCATCTCTGCTTGGATCAACGACGGCTTGATGGCCATTTTCTTTCTTTTAGTGGGATTAGAAATAAAACGCGAGCTCGTTGGAGGAGAACTTTCTAGTTTACAAAAAGCAAGTTTACCTGTGTTAGCAGCGCTTGGTGGTATGCTAGTTCCGGCAGGAATTTACTTTGCCATTAATAAAGGTACTGAAACTGCTGGCGGTTGGGGAATTCCAATGGCCACAGATATTGCTTTTGCATTGGCTATTATTGCGATGCTTGGCAAAAATGTACCGTCATCCTTAAAAATATTCCTTGCCGCTTTAGCTATTGCAGATGATTTAGGCGCCATTTTGGTGATTGCTGTTTTTTATACCGAACAAATCCATTGGCAGGAACTCTATATTGCAGCCGCCATTGTCGTATCACTTTTCGTTTTAAATTACTTCAAAATTAAATCACTCTGGTTTTATTTAATACCTGGAATTTTCCTTTGGTATTTCATGCACCATTCTGGAATTCACGCTACAATTGCTGGGGTGTTACTAGCATTTACTATTCCTATTGGAAAAGATATGGCAATATCTCCTTTAGAAAAATTAGAACATGCACTTACCAAACCAGTTAATTTTTTAATTATGCCAATTTTCGCTTTGGCAAATACAAACATCACCTTTGAAAGTAGCATGATTAAAGGTTTAAGCTCACCATTAGCCTTGGGTATTATCTTGGGCCTATTGGTGGGAAAAACCATCGGCGTGACGCTTTTCTCTTTCATTGCAGTAAAACTAAAATTAGCCGCATTACCTACAGCGGCGAGTTGGAAACACGTAATTGGCGTAGGGATGTTAGCCGGGATTGGCTTCACTATGTCTATTTTTATCTCAATGCTATCCTTTTCAGACATTCAACATATCGTTACCGCAAAGTTCGCCATTCTTTGCACTTCGATATTTTCAGGAATAGTTGGCTTTGTTTTTTTAAAATCCTTAAGAAACAATATCGTTTAAACTTTAAACTGGCAAGCACACAAAGACGGAAATTAATTCCATTTATGTGTCTACGTAGTTTAAATCATTTTCAAAAAAATACACTTGTGCTTAATACATGAACCAAACTATAATTGAAACCGAACGCTTTTACATTAGACCTTTAGTAGCTGAAGATGCAGCAGGCATATTTGAGTTAGATAGCAATCCGAACGTTCATACTTATTTGGGGAATAGGCCAATCAAAAGCATAGGTGACGCTGAAAATACCATTCGACTGATACAAAAGCAATATCAGGAGTTAGGCATTGGCCGATGGGCAATTATAGAAAAAAGCAGTGGCAATTTTGTGGGTTGGACAGGCTTTAAATATATTACAGAAATTACTAACCATCATGTAAACTACTATGATTTAGGTTATCGGTTGATAGAGCGATTTTGGGGAAAAGGGGTTGCTACAGAAACAGCTAAAGCTTGTGTAGCCTATGCATTTGAAGTACTACAATTGAGTGCAATTTACGGCATTTGCGATGTAGAAAATACTGGTTCCAGAAATATCTTAGAAAAATGTGGACTGAAGTTGACAGAAACTTTCGAATATGACAATCTGCCACATTATTGGTTAGAAATCAAAAGAGAAGACTGGCCACATAGCGACAAACATTCTTAATATACCTTAAAGATTTTTCTCATTCCGAGGTACCGAGGAATCTATATTTGTTAAATTTCTCGGTACGTTCAATATAAGCGGAAGAGGTTAAGTGCAAAAGATTACCTAAACTGCTCCATAAAAGTCTTGATACTGTCCTCTAGATTATTTTCATCAATATTTTTAACAAATGCACTACCGATAATTGCGCCACTTGCATATTTATTCGCTGCGTCAAAAGTTTCTTTATTGGAGATCCCAAAACCTATCACAAAAGGATTTTTAAGTTTCATATCTGCAATGCGTTTAAAGTAGGCCGTTGAACTTTCAGAAACTGACAAGTTACCTCCAGTTGTCGCTGCAGAAGACACCAAATAGATAAAAGCATTACTTAATCCGTCAATCTTTCGGATTCGTTCTTCAGAAGTTTGTGGCGTTACCAAAAAGATATCACTCAAACCATATTTTTCAAAAGTGGTTTGATACATTTCTTCATACTCGTACATTGGTAAATCTGGAATGATACAACCATCCACGCCTACTTCTTGGCATTTCTTACAAAATTCTTCCACACCGTATTGCAGTACCACATTGACATAACCCATTAATAAAATAGGAACGGTTACTTTTTGACGTAAATCTTTAAGTTGTTCAAATAAAACAGGTAAAGTCATTCCGCTATCTAGCGATTGCTTACTACTAGCTTGTATTACTGGCCCATCAGCTACAGGATCTGAATAAGGAAAACCAATTTCCAGAAAATCGGCACCACATTTTTCCAAAGTTTCGGCAATTTGTAGTGTATGGTCTAAGCTTGGATAGCCCGCGGTATAATATATAGAAAGCAAACCTTTCTGTTGTTTTTCAAATAATTGTTGAAGTCTGTTCATGACGTTTAATTATCGTCATTGCGAGCTCTGCGAAGCAATCTCTATAAACAGATTGCCACGTCGCTGCGCTCCTCGCAATGACGAATTTTTATAAATTAAAATATTTCATATACGTTTCCATGTCTTTATCACCTCTACCCGAAAGACAAACCACGACATTTTCTCCGCCCTTAAATTCCATTTTTTCTAGGTAGGCTAAAGCATGGGCACTTTCGATAGCTGGAATAATTCCCTCATATTGCGTTAAAAGTAAACCTGCTAGCAAGGCCTCATCATCTGTAATAGAAGCATATAAACCTCTGCCAGTTTTAAACAAATGTGCATGTTGAGGACCAATTCCTGGGTAATCTAATCCTGCAGAAACCGAGTGTGGCTCTACCACTTGGCCGTCTTCTGTTTGCATTAAAATACTCCTACTACCGTGTAACACACCTTCTTTTCCTAAAGTAGTAGTCGCTGCAGAAAACCCACTACTAACCCCTTTACCCGCTGCTTCAATAGCAACCAATTTTACACTTTCATCATCAATAAAATGATAGAACATGCCCATGGCATTACTCCCCCCGCCTACACACGCTAAAACATAATCTGCTAATTCATTACCAGTTTGTTCTTTTAATTGTTTTTTGGTCTCATATGAAATAATAGACTGAAACTGCGCTACCATATCTGGATATGGATGAGGGCCAACTACCGAACCAATGATATAATGGGTATCTACCGGGTTGGCGATCCAATCTCTCATCGCTTCGTTAGTGGCATCTTTCAAGGTCTTACTTCCAGAAGTTGCCGGTACCACTTTAGCCCCCAGCATTTTCATTCTGGCAACATTTGGTGCCTGACGTTTGATATCCACTTCCCCCATATAGACCACACATTCTAAACCACGTAAAGCACAAACAGTTGCAGTGGCTACACCATGTTGACCCGCGCCAGTTTCGGCGATGATACGTCTTTTACCAAGTTTCTCGGCCAATAAAATCTGACCGATGGTATTATTGATCTTGTGCGCTCCCGTATGGTTCAAATCTTCCCTTTTTAAAAAGATATTTGCTCCATACTTTTCTGATAATCTCTTAGCCAAATACAATGGCGAAGGCCTTCCAACGTAATCCTTCAACAATGCTTTAAATTCGTGTTGAAATTGCTCATCGTCAATTATGGTTTGATATTTTTGACGTAGCTCTTCTACGTTGGGATATAGCATCTCGGGGATATAAGCTCCTCCGAAATCACCATAATAACCTCTTTCGTCTACAAAATAATTCATGTTATGTTGTCCCTCTCGTCATTTCGAGCGAGCACAGCGAAGTATTTATTAGATTCCTCGTTGCGCTCGGAATGACAGTTATTTTATAATATTAAAAAATTCTCTCAATTTCTCTACATCTTTCAACCCAGGTTCTACCTCAAATTTACTATTGAGATCCACCGCGTATAAACGTTCATCATTTATTTCTCTGATTTGTTCAGCATGGATCAAATCAATTCCGCCACTTAAAAAATAAGGTTTGGCTAGCGTGTATTTTTCAAGCAAGGTCCAATCAAATACTTTACCAGAACCACCATGCGCTGGCGTTTGTGTATCAAATAAGAAATAATCTACTACGGGTTCATAAGCTTCCAAGCTACTGAAATCAAAATCTGAATGAATGCCAAATGCTTTGACGATCTCTATGCCAGCTCGCTTTATTTCTTTACAATATGCGACGTCTTCTTTTCCATGCAACTGCACCGCTTTTAAGTGATGCTTAGCAGCCAAAGATTTTACAGCAGCTAAATCTTCATCTACGAAAACGCCAACCGTTTTAATTTCTTGCGGAATGTATTTAATCAACTCGGCAGAAACCTCACTAATATATCTCAGCGATTGATCATAGAAAATAAACCCCAAATAATTAGGATGCAAATCAGCCACCGCAGCAATATTGGCTGCATGTTTCATTCCACAAACTTTGATTTTCAATTTCATTTCTGTTAAACCTTGCCGTCATTTCGAATGCAGTGAGAAATCTAGCACTATGCTTTTAGATTTCGCTTATGCTTTGCAGAAATGACATAAACCAAATTAATTATCTATTAACCAAACCCCTAAAACTTCCCAATGCCTTCTTACTTAACAACGATTCTTCAGCTTCGTAATAACAATCCGCAAACGTCTTGTCTTGCTTTATGGTTTGAATAGCTAAGGCAGCATTACATAACACTACATTAGTTTGTGCATCTGTAGCCCTTCCTTCCAACACATCCATAAATATTTTTGCTGACGATTCAATCGTATCGCCACCTTGAATTTGTTTTTCCTCCAATTGCTCAAAGCCTAAATCACTTACTTTCAACAAAGCTTCACCTTTCTTTGAAAATGTCTTAAAATCACAGGTTAGCGACACTTCATCAAAGCCATCTACCGCGTGCACAATACTATAATTCTTATCGGTTTGTTGATATAAATAAGCGTAGATACGAGCTAGTTCTAAACTAAATACACCAACCATTTGGTTTTTCGGCTTTGCCGGATTACACATTGGCCCCAACATATTGAAGAAAGTTTTTACGCCCAACTCTCTTCGAATTGGCGCTACCGTCTTCATTGCTGGATTAAACAATGGTGCATGAATAAAGCAAATCGCAGCTTTATCGAGACTTCGCTTTAGTTCGCTTTCATCATTAGTAAACGAGTAACCTAAGTATTCCATTACGTTACTAGAGCCACAGCCAGAAGACACACCATAATTACCGTGCTTAGCCACCTGATAGCCAGCACCAGCCACCACAAAAGAAGCTAATGTAGAAATATTGAAGGTATCCTTTCCATCACCCCCAGTGCCACAAAGATCTATAAGTTCAAAATCAGAGAAATCTACTTTCAAGCATAATTCTAACATGGCATCGCGGAAACCTTGCAGTTCTTCTACCGTAATATTCCGCATGCCATAAGCGGTAATAAAAGCTGCTATCTGTGAATGATTGAACTCCCCCAAAGCAATAGAAGTCAATATTTTTTGCGCTTCAGCTCTGCTAAAAGTTTTATTTTCGAATAAATGGTTAAGTATTTTTTTCATTTCATTGTATAACAAAAAAGGTTGCCTCATCAGCAACCTTTTAAAATATTCTTATTAAAAAAATAAACGTACAAAAGGTTACATCACGCTATTGCGTTATGCCACCACCAAATTGTATTTACGTTTATCTGTCTCATTCTGTAAGCAAATATGTGATTGTTTTTCTTTAATTGCAACAAAGATTCTGTTTTTATGCAATATTTTTCATAAAACCTTTCAACGTGAAAGAAAAAGTTGTGCCCTCGCCTACCACACTCTGCACGTAAAGCTCACCTTCGTTAGCTAGTATAAACTCTCTACAAATAATTAGTCCCAGACTAGTTCCTTCCTCTTCCTTCGTACCCTTGGTTCCTGTTGCCGACAGTTCAAACAGCTTTGTGATCCTCGCATCGCTAATCCCGACACCATTATCCTTTACCTCAAACTTGACCTTGTTTTTCCCTATCATCTCTGCTTTTAGGTTGACTTCACCATTCTCTTTTGTAAACTTTATTGCATTTGCTGTCAAATTTCTAATTACAAAATCAAAATGGTCGGCGTCAGCTTGAAGTGTAATATTAGCAGGAATATTGACATCGATATGAATCCCCTTTTGGTTTGCAGCTTCTTGTAACAAAGCCATATTTCTTTTAATATTAGGCATTGGATTAAATTCTGAAGTGTTTAGACGTACTCCTTTAATCTGCATTTGTCCCCACTTCAACAGCTTATCCAAGATCTCTAAGCTACTATCACAGTGCAACATTAATTTATTAACCAACTCATGTTGCATTCGCTCATCCAATTCCTTATCATTTATCAACCCAAGAATACTGATAGTAGAAACTAAGGGAGAACGTATATCATGAGCAATAATGGAGAAAAACTTATCCTTAATATCATTACTTTCTTCTAATTCTAGATTTGCCTTTTTTAATAATTTATTGAGGTGCTTGGAACGAAAGTAATAGACCAGCGTAATAACCAGCACCAAAAAAGTACCCACTGCAACAGATAAAATGATGTAGGAAACAATTTGCTGCTCTTTGCTTTCTACCGTCAACTCGTTAAGTTGTGCTTTCGACCTCTCAAGTTCATATGCACTTTCTAAACTAGCTACCTGCTTCGCCATGTCTTTATAAAAAAACTGCTCTGCTAGTTCATTACGTCTTTCCCTAAAAAAAAGTGCTTTTGCTAAATCACCTTTGGTTTTATATAAATCGCCAATTTTATCTAAAGCGATAATTTGTTGACGATACATTTTATGTCTTTCTGAAATTTTTAAGGCTTGCGAAAGGAAAAACAAGGCACTATCTGGCTTATAGCTTACGTAAACATCAGATAGTTCAACCAAAGTGGTCTGCTCACGAAGTACGTTTTTTATCTCCCTGGTAAAGGCTAATGCTTGCTTATAGACTTTTATTGCAGCTTTATCTTTTCCCTGTTTAAAATACACAGTAGCCAATTGCCTAAGCAGACTTATCTTTAATCCATTAAATTCAACCTTATCACTTTTAGATAGACCAGTATTGATATAAGAAATTGCTTTATCGTATTTACCTAATGATATATACACATAACCAAAATTGATATACATGTTAAGTGAAAAATTAGATAGCGGAATCTGACGATCAATTTCTTCGGCAATACGAAGGTTAGTCAATGCATTTTCATATTCTCCTAAGCTATAATAAGTTTCGGAAAAAACGACACGTCCCTCAAGCATCCCCAATTTATGTTTATTTTTTTCACTGATCTTAAGTGCATCCATGAAGTACGAAAGTGCCTTATCATAGTTACCCTTACGCTTTTCCACCACACCCAACCTCACCATGGTTGAAGCTAAACCAATGTCATCTCCTTTTTCACGATAAATGGCCTCCGCCTCCAAATACTTTTCCCTCGATTCCCTATACCTCGTTGCATTATCCTCAATCATCCCGTATTGGTTTAGCAATGCTGCTTTACCCAATTCATCACCCTTTTCTTGTGTCTTCTTTAAACCTTGCTTTACATAATACAAAGCAGAATCTGGATTAAGGTATCGATAATATTTAATGATTTTGATGTAATCCTCACTATCATTTAACGCTTTTGGCAGCTGCTGTCCAAAAGTTTTGAGTAAGAAAAACTGATTTAGGAACAAAACTCCAAGCAAAACAAAAATGGATATTTTGTACTTCTGTATTTTCATTATTTTATCAACGGATTTTTCTCTTTCGTAAAGAGTTCGAATACCTTTTTGTCGGCAAATGATGGAAATAACTTATTTACCCAAACTGCCAACTTACCCTGACGAGTCATGATTAACGTTCTCTTTCTTTGTTCAATCCCATCGCAAATTCTTTGCGCAACTTCTTCGGCGCTCATCATTTTTCCTTCTTCCATACTGGTTTCTCCATGGGCTTTACCATCTTGTGATAATGCAGCTACACGGATATTAGAAGTAGTAAAACCTGGACATGCCACCATGACATGAACGCCAGTTCTTAGCAGTTCAGTACGTAGGCATTCCATAAATCCGTTCATTGCAAATTTGGAAGATGAATATCCTGTACGTCCAGGCAAACCACGATAGCCAGCAATCGAGGATACCGCGACCACACTTCCGTTAGTTTTTAAAATTTCAGGCAAGGCATACTTTGTACAATATACTGTACCCCAGAAATTCACGTCCATTAAATTTTTAAGTACAGATAGTTCCACATCCTTAAACAATGCCCGCATGGACAAACCGGCGTTATTAATTAGGATATCTATTTTGCCAAAAGTAAGCGTAGCTTGATCAACTAGCACTTTACAGTCTTCCTCTTTAGTTACATCAGCTTGGATAGCCAAAGCCTTTACTCCATATTTCTGTTGCAGTTCTGCTGTAATTTCACACAAGGTTACATATTGCCGAGCACCCAGCACCAAGTGAGCACCTCTCTTTGCCATTTCTTCGGCCAATGCCCTACCAATACCAGAAGATGCCCCTGTAATTACAATAACTTTATCTTTCAAACTCATCATTTATTTCATTAAGGTATTTTCATAGGGCACACGAGTAATAATAGATCTTCCTAAAGTTACTTCGTCGGCATATTCCAGTTCTCCACCAAAGGCTATTCCTCTAGCAATAGTGGTGATAGGGATGTTAAAATCTTTTAATTTTTTATGAAGATAGAACAGGGTAGTATCCCCTTCCATATTAGCACTCAAAGCTAAGATAATTTCTTTAACCTCAGTTTCTTTTACCCGCTCTACCAATGTTTCAATATTCAAATCTGATGGGCCAACACCATCCATAGGAGAAATCAATCCGCCTAAAACGTGGTAAACTCCAAAATATTGATTGGTATTCTCGATAGCCATTACATCGCGGGTATCTTCTACTACACAGATCAATTCCTTCTCTCTTTTTATAGCTGCACAAATACTGCAAGTATCGAAATCAGAAATATTATGGCAAACCACACAATTTTTGATTTCACTTTTTAGCTTGATCAAGGTGTTCCCAAATTGAGCTACCTCGCTCTGCTCTTTATTTAAAAGATGTAATACTAAACGTAAAGCTGTTTTTTGACCTATACCAGGCAACTTACCAAACTCATTCACCGCATCCTCTAGCAGCTTGGAAGAAAAATTCATATTGCAAATTTATTAGTTATTTATCACAGATGCACGGATTATTTTACACACTTATCATATTAATTACAAATTAATTGCGTCACCATATTTCTTTTTGTTGCCCATGCAAAAACTCAACTTCATTTATTTTCGCTAACTTTTGCGGTTTTTAAAAACCAAGATGCAAGTTTTAGCAAGTTTTTGCTACTTTTAGCAACTAATCAAATTATATATGAGTTCTACATTACTATTATGCTTTTTAGTGGGCTACTTTGGTCTATTGATAACCATTGCTTTTGCCACATCAAAAAATTCATCAGACAACTCTACATTCTTCTTAGCTAACAAAAATTCTAAATGGTATTTAGTGGCATTTGGGATGATTGGTACAGCATTATCTGGTGTAACTTTTATATCAGTGCCAGGTGAAGTTGGCGCTCCCGCTGGCAATCAATTTCAGTACTTCCAATTTGTATTGGGTAATGCGGTTGGCTTTATCATTATTGCTACAGTGCTTTTGCCGCTATATTACAGGATGAACCTAACCTCGATATACAGTTATATTGAACAAAGATTAGGTTATTACAGCTATAAAACCGCAGCATTTATCTTTTTAATCAGTAGAACTTTAGGCTCTGCAACCCGCTTATACCTAGTGGTTATTGTATTGCAGCGTTTTATATTTGACAGCTATCATATTCCATTTTGGGTAACAGTATTAATCTCACTAGGCCTAATTTGGTCTTATACCTTCAAAGGTGGATTAAAAACCATTATCATTACCGATACTTTGCAAACTTTCTTCTTGGTGCTATCTGTGTTTTTAACCATTTATTTCATCTGTGATAGTTTGCATTTAAGCATTCCCCAAGCATTTGAAACCATCAAAAGCAGCAGTTATTCTAAAATATTCTTCTTTGAAGATTTCTTGTCTAGCAAGTTTTACTTTAGTAAACAATTTATCGGGGGCATTTTTGTAACTATTGCCATGACTGGTCTTGACCAAGATTTGATGCAAAAGAACTTGAGTATGAAAACCATCGGCGAAGCACAAAAGAACATGTTCACATTTACCGGGATATTTGTAGTATTAAATATTTTCTTCTTAAGTGTAGGTGCGTTATTATACATCTTTGCGACTAAAAATGGCATTCAAATTCCTTTAGACCATGTAACAGGTAACCCTAGAACAGATTTATTGTTCCCAGAAATTGCACTAAACCACTTAACTACCATTCCGGCAATTGTATTCATGCTAGGTTTAACAGCAGCCACCTTTGCCACTACAGACAGTGCCTTAACAGCTTTAACTACTTCTTTCTGTGTCGATTTCTTAGGAATGGGCAAAAAGGAAAATGCGAATAAACCGGATGCAGTTAAGAAAAGACACCTAGTTCACATCGCATTTTCGTTAATCATGTTTTTCGTAATCTTAGTAATTAATTCATTAAATAGCTCCTCAGTAGTGAGTTTAATTTTCTTAATTGCTTCTTATACTTATGGACCATTACTTGGTCTCTACTCCTTTGGTTTATTTGTAAAATCACGCGGCTTACATGATAAACTGGTTCCAATTGTCTGTATCATATCTCCTATTTTATGCTATTTCTTCGCCACAAATGCAAAAGAGCTTTTAGGAGGATATGTTTTTAGCGTAGAACTAATTTTAATCAACGGATTCATTACATTTATGGGATTATTGCTGATTTCGAAGAAAACAGATCAGCAAACCAGATTTTAATCCTAATAGTAGTCTATGAACAGTGAAGAGAAGATAAGAAGTGCTTTTGCCAATAAAGATTGGCAAGAAATTAAAGTAACCGATAGTTGGCAGATTTTTAAAATCATGGCCGAGTTTGTGGATGGATTTGAAAAACTATCCAAAATTGGGCCTTGTGTAAGTATTTTTGGTTCAGCTAGAACCGCAGAAACCAATCCATATTACCAATTGGCTGTACAATGCGGTCAGTTATTAACTGAACGTGGTTATGGTGTAATTACTGGCGGCGGTCCAGGTATTATGGAAGCTGGTAATAAGGGAGCCCACTTAAATGGCGGTAAATCGGTTGGTTTAAATATCGATTTACCTTTTGAACAATTCCACAACAAGTATATCGAACCTAATCGTTTACTAACCTTTGATTACTTTTTTATACGTAAAGTAATGTTCATGAAATATTCGCAAGGCTTTATTGTACTGCCAGGTGGTATGGGCACCATGGATGAGTTGTTTGAAGCTTTAACCTTGATTCAAACTGGTAAAATTGCCCGTTTCCCAATTGTATTGGTAGGTACTGATTACTGGGGCGGATTAGTGGACTGGATCAAAAATACCATGTTAGAGAAAGAACACAATATCCATGCGGAAGATCTAAATCTATTTAGGTTAGTAGATACAGCAGAAGATGCTGCTGAACACATTTTTAGATTTTATGATAAGTATGTATTGAAACCAAACTTCTAATCAAATAACTCATTTAGCAAAAGGAGTGTAAGTTTTTTCTTGCATTCCTTTTTTATTTATCTGAAGTGCAATAGCACAGCCTCTATTTAAGGCAGTCCGGCTTTACACTATATCCCCCGAAAAAATCAGGGTAATCCAATCCATCTGGGCTATTAAGCTATTTACTAAAACTTGCGGGCGACGCTAATCGCATTGCTTTTATAAAAAAAATGAATACAATTAAAATTAAGCCAAACAACATTAATTTGAGTACGTTGGTTAAAGTCAACTAACATTTATTGCATTTGCCGTAACGAACACGGCTTTTATTCATCTAAATAAAAAAGCCTACATTATGGAAAAAGTAGTCACATGGACCAAAGGGGTATTCGATAGTTCTTATCAGATTTTTTGTGATGGGCAAATATGCGGCAACCTTATTTTCGACACCTGGAATAATCATGCCTTAGGAATTATGTCGCAAAAAAATTATCATTTCAAGTGCAAAGGTTTTTCTGATATCAAAACCACGATTTATGGCGACAACAATGAAGAGCTTGGCATTATCACTTTTCACCTGTGGCAATTTAGAGCGATTATCAGTTTAAAAGACCAAATTCCGTTTACTTGGAACTATAGCAATAGCTGGTTAAGTAGTTGGAATTTAAGCAATCACCAAGATACACAAATGCATTTTAGAGCCTCTTCCGGCTCTGGAACGGTAACTGGTGAAAATTTAGAAAATGAACTTGCTTTAATTGCTGGTCTCTACATCAAAGAATTCTTTTCTCGTATACTCGTAGCGTTTATTGCTTTTGTTGCGATCATGGTAGTCGCAAGAGGTATTTAAATATGCGTAACACCGCCGCTAACGACCAACTTCATTGCATCTGCAGCGCTCATATTAAGCGGCTTTATCTTGTCCTTTTTAACGATGTAAATTTGTCCTGCAAAAGAATAAGAGAAGGGGAAATAGACAATGGCCTCATCCATCATATCAAGTTTACTTAAATCGTTTTGCGTTAAAAAACCTATGCGCTTCATGTCGCCCTCGGTTTTTACCACAACAGGATGGTTAAATTTCTTTTCATCGCCCACAAAAGCTTCTGTAAGATCTTTGATGGAAGTATAAATAAAGTTGAAAAGTGGCAACTTATTTAACCAACGCCTAAACCAACTATACATCGGTTCAGTAACAAAATACGTCACGAAAATACCGGCAGCCAAAATAATAGCCAGCACCAGCACTAAGCCTAAACCTGGAATGTTGCGGCTTTCCCCTGTATTTGGATCAACACCCAATATATTATTGATATTTAACCAACTATCTACCGTACTCACCGCCCAAACTACAATAAGTACACTTAAAGCGATTGGCATTACGATCAACAAACCCTTAATGAGGTAATTCAACAAAGCTTTTCCAATCCTATTCATGTTGTAAAATTAAGATTTTTAGTTTGCTGGTTGTTTAGTTTATTGGATATTTAGTTTACTCGTTGTTTAATTTCTTAGGCTTATAGCCCAAACATCCAAAAACCAAACAGCTAACTACTGTCATTCGTAATAATAAACCCGTTTTACCCTTTGAGATACATTGGTTAAAATCTCGTAGGGAATGGTATGTGTTTCATTCGCCAACTCTACGATACTATGTTGTTCGTTAAAAACAACAACCTCATCCCCTACCTCCACATCGATATCCGTTACATCGAGCATACACATATCCATACAAATAGAGCCTACAGTTGGCGCTAATTTTCCATCCAACAACATCTTACCCACTCCATTACCAAAAGCACGACTATAACCATCCGCATAGCCTATTTTTACGGTAGCGATCCGTCCACCCTTAGGCAAAAACCCTTTACGTCCGTAGCCCACGGTTTCATTTGGTTGTAATTGTTTGATTTGCGTAATTGTTGTTTTCAGGGCAGCAACGGTTTGTAAATCGCCCCTATCCAATGCGGCATCGAAGCCATACAGACCAATACCTACCCTAACCATATCAAATTGGTAATTTGGCCAACGACTAATACCGGAAGTATTTAGTACGTGTCTTATGGGCTGATAAGAGAGTGAAGCTATTAATACTTCATACATCTGCTTGTATTTATTTACTTGCAGCTTGGTAAACTCATCATGTTGTTCATCATCTGTAGCTACTAAATGCGTAAATACAGAAATAACTTTAAGCTTCTCGCTTTTTAATAAAGATGCTAATTGATCTATCTGTTGAGGTTCAAAACCTAAACGATGCATTCCAGTATCTAACTTAATGTGAATTGGAAATTGCACTACATCCTTTGGTAAAAAATGCAGAAAACTTTGCAATACTTCCAAACTGTAAATCTCTGGTTCCAATTTATACCTAGACATCGCATCAAATGCAGATGGTTCGGGACTCATCACCATAATTGGCAAACTAATTCCAGCTTTACGCAAAGCGATCCCCTCATCTACATAAGCCACTGCCAAATAATCCACTTTGTGGTATTGCAGTAAATTAGCAATTTCGAAACTACCACTCCCATAAGAAAAAGCCTTCACCATTGCCATAGCCTTCACACCTGGAGCAAGTTTTGACTTGTAAAATTGAAGGTTAGACAACAATGCATTCAGGTTCACTTCTAATACCGTATCATGCACTTTCTGAGCTAAGCGCTTTACCACTTGCTCAAATCCAAACTTACGAGCACCTTTAATTAAAATGGTCTCGTTATTAAAACTTTGCTGCCCCACCTGAGCTAAAAAAACAGCGGTATCTCTAAAAAAGCTTTTTTCAATATCAAACAGCTGTTGATAAGCAGTAATCTGCTCACCGATTCCAATTAAACGGTTGATCTTTTTTTGCTTTAACAATAGCGCAATCTCTTGATATAACTCCTCGGCAGATTTTCCAGTCTCGTATAAATCAGATAGGATTAATGTTCGTTTTGGATGCTGGTTTTGTTGGTTTAAGAAGTCTAAGGCGATACTCAACGACGAAATATCTGCACTGTAACTATCATCAATTAAAGAGCAATTATCTATACCGTTAATCAACTGGAGGCGCATTCCAACTTTTACTAATTTCCCCAATCGAAAAATAGCTTCTGCTACTTCATAGCCCATTACTAACAATGTTGCTAAACAAGTTACGGTATTTTCTATCGCTGCAGCATCAGTAAACGGAATGGCAACCTCAATAAGTTCATTAGCGTATTTTGCTTTAATGATGGTATTTGCTCCTTGGGTCGATATCTCTAGCACTTGCAGATCAGCTGATTGCTTAAAACTCCAAGTAAAATGCTTCTTGCCGGGCAGTGTTATCTCAGCAATGATATGTTCTGGTGCGTAGATCAATGTCTCTACTCCCTCAAAAAGTTTTAGCTTTTCTTTTAGCTTTTCTATTTTATCCCTAAAACCTTCATCGTGTGCCTCACGGATATTTGTTAAAATGCCTATGTTCGGTTGAATGATCTCTGCAAGACGTTCCATCTCTCCAGCAGTAGAAATACCAGCTTCGAAAATCCCCAAGTTATGGATAGCGTTGATTTGCCAAACCGAAAGTGGCACACCTATCTGCGAATTGTAGCTTTTTGGACTACGCACTACATTATAATCTGCCGACAACAATTGATATAACCACTCCTTTACAATCGTCTTTCCGTTACTCCCCGTAATTCCTATGACTTCTAATGGATGAGACGAGCGACGAAAACTAGCCAATTGTTGCAAGGCTAGCAACGCGTCATTTACCTTAATCCAATTTGACTCTGGATATGCCGTAAAGTCTATATTTTCCGAAATCACAAAATTACGAATACCATTTTGATAAGCATTAGCGATAAACTCATGACCATTTCGTTGTGCTTTTATAGCAAAGAACAACGAATTTGACGCATTACCCAATGTACGACTATCAATTACCAAATTTTTAATCACAGCTCCCTGATCGAACAGAAAGCTTTGTCCTTTTAAAATTTCGGCGATTTGTTCAATAGTATAGGTATCGGCTTTCGACATGGCAATGACGGGTTAATGAGAATTTTTTACGAATTTCAACAAATATTTATGAACCGTCCATGATTAAATTATAATTAATTACAAACAAGCTTATAATTTAATCGTGATCAAGCGCATTGACCAATAAACCATAAATATAATCGGATGAAATTGGAGCAAGAAAAAAAATACAATTACGATAAAAAGACAGCTTTGCAAAAGGTGGCTAACTGGTGTGCCTATCAGGAAAGATCGCAACAAGAAGTAAGAGATAAATTGTATGAATGGCAAATGAGACCATTGGAAGTAGAAGAAATTATCTCGACACTGATCTCGGAGAACTATTTAAACGAAGAACGATTCGCTTTCTCCTACGTTTCAGGTAAATTCAACATCAAAAAATGGGGAAAAATCAAGATAAAACAAGGACTTAAATTAAAGCGGGTACCAGATCCTATTATTAAGAAAGCCCTAAGTAGTATTGATGAAGATAAATATTTTGAAACGCTAAGGCATTTATTGGAAAAAAAACAACAAACAGAAAAAGAAAAGAATGCCATCAAACGGCAATTCAAACTGGTAAATTATCTTTATAGCAGAGGTTATGAAAAAGATTTAATTTTTATTTTACTGAAATCATCATGACTTGGCATAATTAACTTATGGATCAAGTACATCATTTCAATGAAGATACAAGTAGATAAATACAAACCACCCACGCTTATAACAATCATTAAATAACTCATCGATATAAACATTTTAATGCGCCAAACAATAACCTACTACAAAAAACGAAATTATTAACAGTGAACAACAACGAGTTAGCATAATGTATTAACTTTTTATTAAATATTTCTTGACAGAAATATAAATCTGCGTATATTTGCATCACCAAAACGAAAAGATATCCTTTGGAAGTCAAAAGTTTTGAAATATCGGATGATATTAACAATGCGAAAGTAGCTCAGTTGGTAGAGCACGACCTTGCCAAGGTCGGGGTCGCGAGTTCGAATCTCGTCTTTCGCTCTAAATACCTTCCTACCAGGGGGTGTTTATTAAAAGCGTTAAGCTTTGCTGAAGTGGTGGAACTGGTAGACACGCAGGACTTAAAATCCTGTGCCCTCAACAGGCGTGCGGGTTCGATTCCCGCCTTCAGTACAAACCTTCTTTTTCACTAAAGGAGGTTTTTTTTTCAAGTTTTATGGTGATAAATTTACTTGAAAAAGATTACAAAATCACTAAAACATCGGACGATGTTAAACATGCGAAAGTAGCTCAGTTGGTAGAGCACGACCTTGCCAAGGTCGGGGTCGCGAGTTCGAATCTCGTCTTTCGCTCTAGATGCTTCCCTATCAGGAAGCATTTTTTTTTGCTCAGTGTGCTATTGCTAAATAGTAGGTTATTCCCAATAATCACAATGACCTTTACAAAGCTATACAGCTCAGAAAATCTTAGAATTGAGCACTTTTTTATATATTTATCTCCTCAACGAGTCTATGCTTTTGGTCTGCACGAACAAGCAAATCCGAAAGAGAAAATAAAATCATCATCGCATGAATTTCAGTATACAACCTGTATTAACAAACGACAAAATACTTCTCAAGCCATTAAAAGAAGAAGATTTTGAGGATTTATACGCCGTAGCATCAGATCCAAAAATATGGGAACAACATCCAAACCCCGACCGTTGGAAGAAAGAAATATTTCAGGGATTTTTTGAAGGAGCCCTACAAAGCAAAGGCGCTTTTAAGATTGTTGATCAACTTACAGATCATACGATAGGAAGCACTCGTTTCTACGATTATAACAAAAAAGACAACAGCATTTTCATAGGTTATACTTTCTACAGTACCCCCTGTTGGGGAAAAGGTATCAACCCTATGGTTAAAAATATAATGCTAAACTATATTTTTCAATTTGTAACCAAAGTTCATTTTCACATTGGAGCAAGCAACATACGCTCACAAATTGCCATTGAGCGAATTGGCGCAAAAAAAATTGCCGAACAAGAAGTCAGCTATTATAACGAAGCTTCGAGATTAAACTTCGTTTACGAAATTGAAAAGAAAATTTGGCATCAAACTAAGCAAGCATGAACATCACAGAACTGCTGATTAACGACAAAGAACAGGTATCATTAGATGAGGTATTTTTGGATCAGGCAAATCGACAAAAAATAACACAGTTGGTTAAGGAGCACTATTATATTGATGAACTATCAAAATACAACCTACCTTTAAATAATAAAATTCTATTGCATGGGAGTTCTGGTTGCGGCAAAACGATGACTGCCAAAGCCATTGCCAAAGCTTTGAGTAAAAACATCTTTATCCTAGATTTAAGCAATGTGATCAGCGCTAGAATTGGAGAAACTTCGCAACATCTAAAACAAGTTTTTGACAAGGTAGCCAAAGAAAAGGCCGTGTTGTTTTTAGATGAGTTTGATCAGATAGGAAAAGCGAGAGAGAATGACGAAAAAGATGTTGGTGAAATGCGGAGATTGGTGAATAGCTTGATACAATTGATGGATTATTTTTCTGAAAAAGCACTGTTGATTTGTGCAACCAACCATCCAGAAATTATCGACAATGCGCTAATGAGACGCTTTCAGCTTAAGATTAATTTTGAAATGCCTAATGCTAAAACTTTAGATCATTATTATGATCAACTCTTATCACAATTCCCAAAGGAGCTACAAGGAATAACACGCAAATACGAAATTTCATTTGCCGAAGCCAAAGATTCCGCCTTAACGTTAGTTAAATCAGCACTAATTACTGCGCTAGAAAAAAAGGAAAAATACCTAGCGATTGAATAATTGAATTCATTTGTGAAACGTTAATGAAGAATATTTACCAGAAGTAAAGAAGTCATCAATAATAACGCGCTACAAATAGGCACGAAAATTGGTTAAAAAAATTAAGGATTAAAATAATTATCCCTTAACGTTTTCAAACCATGCTACATGTCAAAAATTTACAAGTTTGATGAAGTACTGAATGATTTAATGGACTATTTCATTCTCGGAGATCCAGATTGTTTATTAAGCTATCAACACAAGCATCATTTACCTGTAGATTTATTGACCGAGTTTACTACAGAGGAAACTGGCGACCAAGTAGTAGCCGATGGCATCATTGTTCCTCTTGCTGGAGTTCAGAACTACCCCTATACTATTTATTTCAACCTATCCAACGATACTCCTGAGTTACTTAAGGAAGGCAACCATCTACAAATTAGGCAAGGTGGCTATTGTTTAAAAGTAGAAAATAACCAGCTCTATTTATTCACTATGCCTTACCTGAAACAATATAACGCCGACAAAGTTAAAGCCTTAAAGAAAAACAAGACAGCTACAATTTCACTCCAAAATGGCTGGTATCTTGTCGAAGTACTAGCTGGAGAAACTATCCAAGAAATAGAACTTACCAATAAAAATGGTCAAAAGATTAAACACCAATCGCTCGAACCAACTTTTGAATTTATAATTACACCTAGCGCTCATCAACCAATATCCACTGCAGATATTGGTTATATGTTTAAAATTGAAACAACTGAGTAAAACATAAAATTACCATATGAATAAGGAAGAATATATAAAGAAATTTACTGAAGATGATGCTGTTGGATGGCTTAGTATAGACGCTGAAGTAGACAAGATTTACCCGAATCAAGAACCACAGCACTTTGGAACACTTATCAAATACATGCTTGGTGGCGAAGATCCTCTCGATGGTATCAGCGTTTATGAAAGCAATGAACAAGAACCACATTATCATTTTGTGAGCTATGGTTTTTCTGAACTTTATTATGATGAAGAAAAAGCAGGTGGCGAATTCAGCAAATTCGGCTTTGAATTAACTTTTAGGCTAAAGAAAGAAAATAACGATCAGTTTCATTGGGCGATGAACTTGATGCAGAATTTGGCCAAATACGTTTTCAAATCTGGCAAATGGTTTGAAGAATTTCATTTTATTCCTGCGAATGGGCCAATCAAACTGGAATCAGCTACCGATATCACTGCTTTAGCATTTGTATTAGATCCCGAACTTGGAAAAATAGAAACACCACACGGGGAAGTTTCCTTTTTGCAAATGGTTGGTTTAACGACCAGCGAATACGAGCAACTGAAACTAAACCCTAAATTAGCTGAAACAGAAAAATTAATGGAAAAGCTCAAGGAAACCAACCCTTTATTAATTACCGATTTGAACCGAAAATAACATTCGACTAAAACACAGATAGCCATTGAAATGAGCCAAAAAATTACAGTCGAAGAAATAAAAGACAACCCCTACTTTTGGTGCATGTACCTTAAATGGTTTAGAGGATTTGATGATGAAAATGAAATCAATCTTGATGAAGCATTGGAAATCATTGCTATCGACCAAAAGCAAGTACATCAATGGGAAGAGGATTTTTTTACAGCTATTAATGAAGAAAATATCAAATACATTGATGAAAATTTAAGCAATGGAATGTCAATCCACATCGAGTTTCAAGAAAATGAAATCCTTTTCTTTTTGAACGAAACCTATATCGGTAATTTAGGTGGTCATTTCGAAGCTTGGTTTTTAACTTGGGCAGAACTTTTAAGTTTTGAAAAATATCCATACCTATTTATGCTGCTATTGCCTATGACTGGAATTGAAAAACAACAAATCAAAGAAGCAGGCACAATCATAACCAAACACTTGAAAACCATTCCTAAATTTGAAAAGGATGCGCCATACATCACAAATTGCATTTTGAATGGATTAGCTGTTGAAGGCGGCTTTTTAAACACCGATGGTATAGGTACGACAAACAACCAAAATCATAGCGTAAGGAACATAGAAGCATATCCTCAATATAAAAATGGAGTAAGAAAATTAAATATCGAATTAAAGAGATTTGGAATAGGATAATTGAAATTACGATTATGACTGATCCTTATCAAAACTAAAAATATTATCAACAAAAGATTATTTGCTAATATTTTTACTATTTTTACTAAATATTTTAGTAAAATGCAACAACCCCTTAAAAAAATCATTATCGAACGCCTCCAACGTGAAATTCTCGATTTAGAGGGTTTTAAGAAAAAAGCTCCACACGCCCAAACTAAATTAGGCTTAAGAGCTTTGGAAGCTAATTTTCCTAATCAAACCTTTCCCACAGGAACTATCCATGAGTTTGTTAGTGAAAATCCGGAACACACAGCTTGTACAAGTGCTTTCATCAGCAGTGTGCTTACCAAATTAAATAAGCAGAATGGCATCTATATCTGGATTGGAAGACAAAAACAACTATTCCCCGGTGGTTTAAGGAATTTTGGCATACAACCTCACCAAATTATTTTCATCAACCTTGTTAAACAAAAAGACATCCTTTGGGCAACCGAAGAAGCTTTAAAGTGTAAAAGTTTAAGCGGCGTAATCAGCGAATTAGAAGATATTACCTTCGCCCAATCGCAACGTTTACAACTTACTGTAGAAAAAAGCAAGGTCACTGGATTTATTCTACGCACCCAAACGGAACGCATTAGTGCTACTGCATGTGCAGCAAGATGGCAAATTAAACCTTTATCTAGTGAAAACGAAAGCCTTCTGCCCGGAGTGGGTTTTTCTAAATGGCAAGTTGACTTATTAAAGGTTCGTAATGGCAACACGGCAAGTCATACAATAACCTATCATCATGGTCAATTAGCTATTGTTGAAACTCGAAATACTTATCCATTTACCCATCAAGCTATTGGCTCATGAACAAAAGATATGCATCAATATGGTTTCCCTATTTGCTCACTGACCAAATGGCAAGGAAGCAAAAAAGTTTGAGGGGACAAGCTTATGCCTTGATTGCACAAGAACGCAACAAGCAGATGATTGTAAATGTAAGCTACGAAGCAAGCAGACAAGGTTTACGTGCAAATATGCCTTTAGCTGACGCTAGGATAACATTTCCCTCTTTACAGAATTTTAAATTTCATCCTCAAAAAGAAGAAGAACTCCTTAAAACAATTGCAGAATGGTTTATTCGATATACGCCACATGTAGCCTTAAATCCACCAGATGGATTATTTCTAGACCTTACAGGCTGCACGGCATGGAAAAGTGAAGAGCAACATGTGGAAGATATCAGTAAACATTTTATGGGAAAATACTACTTGAAAATTGGCATAGCCGATACTTTAGGTGCAGCTTGGGCCATCGCACATTACACCAAAGGTCAAATCGCTAAACCCAACGAGCAGTTACAATACTTGCTCAACTTGCCTCCAAAAGCATTGCGTCTAGAAGAAAACACTTTGCAACGCTTAATCAAACTAGGGTTTCATAACATTGATAGCTTTATACACATTGCTCCTTCTACGCTTCGCAGGCGTTTTGGCGATGAAATTAATTTACGGATTGGCCAAGCCTTGGGACATCAACCCGAAGTTTTTGAACCTGTTACCGAACCCAACCCTTATGAAGAAAGACTTCATTGCTTAGAGCCAATTCAAACTGCGAAAGGAATAGAAATTGCCATTGAAAGCTTACTGGAAAATTTATGTATTAGATTACAGCAAGATGATGTTGGTGTTAGACATGCAACGTTAAGCGCTTTTCGCTTAGATGGAGAATTGCAACAAATCAGTATTGGAACCAATCAGCCATCTATCAATATTAAACACCTTTTTAAGTTGTTCGAGCTTAAAATCAAACAAATTGAGCCAGATTTAGGCATTGAACTTTTTATCATGGATATTACCAAGGTAGAAGAATTGCCTAAGCAACAGGAAACTTTATGGCAAGTTCAGGTGCAAACTGATTTAGGAGAAATTGCGGAATTACTGGATAGAATTAGCATTAAAGCAGGTAAAAATGCCATTAGACGATATTTTCCACAGGAATACCATTGGCCAGAAAATAGTATGAAGGCAGTAACCGATCTTAAAGAGCAACCCGAAACAGAATGGCCAACACATAAACCTCGCCCAACAGTTTTACTTAACCAACCTGAGCTCATACAAGTGAGTGTGCCAATTCCAGATTATCCACCTATGACTTTTACTTATAAAAATGAAATTCATCGTGTTGCCAAAGCCGATGGACCAGAAAGAATTGAACAAGAATGGTGGCTAAATGAGGGGAAGCATAGGGATTACTACTACGTAGAGGATGAAAAAGGGCAGCGCTACTGGTTGTTTAGGTCGGGGCATTACGACAGCAAAGTTGCAGCACAGTGGTTTATTCATGGATTTTTTGCTTGAGCTAAAGGTTTATAATAGTCGGTCGTCATCCTCGTGAAAACGGGGATCTTAAAACGATAGAGAAGCCTGTTAACCACATTAAGACAACTCACCATTAAGTGGCATACTAAGGCTAGCTCAACAGAATAACAATAATCCAAAAAAAGATATCAATCATCCGCTTATGACCTACATAGAACTTCAAGTCACCAGCAATTTCAGCTTTTTAAGAGGTGCATCGCATCCTGAAGAACTAGTAGCCAAAGCAATAGAATTAGGCTACCCAAAAATTGCCATTACCGATAGAAATAGCTTGGCAGGCATTGTGCGTGCGCATGTGGTTACGAGAAAGCACAACATTAAATTAATTCCCGCTTGCAGGCTAGACTTATTGGATGGTCCATCTTTATTGGCATACCCTATTAACAAAGATGGGTACAGCAATTTATCAGCTTTGCTCAGTTTGGGCAATAGCAGAGCTGAAAAAGGAAAATGCCATTTGTATCAAACAGATGTTTGGACATACAAAGCAGATATTATCTTTATCGCCATTGCGCCTATTTCCTTAAATGAGAACTTTGATTTTGAAACTAATTTTAAGACAGATTTACACCAATATACAAAGGCTCTTGGTAATCAACTCTATTTGAGCATCAATCGTACTTATACCGGTTTGGACCAAAAAAGAATGTTCCGTTTGGAGCAATTGAGCGAACAATTAGACATTCCTTTGGCAGCTACCAACGATGTGCATTATCACGAACCGATACGCAGGCAACTACAAGATATTCTTACTTGTGTGAGAGAGAAATGTACCATCCAAAATGCAGGCTATAAGCTACATGAAAATGCAGAACGACATTTAAAGTCGGTGGAAGAAATGCACCGTCTGTTTCGACAATACCCACAAGCTCTTGAAAACACTATACAAATTGCAGAGCGATGCCAGTTTTCTTTGGATGAACTGAAATATGTTTATCCTAATGAATTGACTAGCGAAGGCAGAACACCGCAAGAAGAACTTGTTCATTTAACTTGGTTAGGTGCTAAAACTAGATTCCCAAAAGGTATTCCTGAAGAAATATTAAAAAACATCAATTACGAATTAAAATTTATAGCCCGAAAAAACTATGCGTCGTACTTTTTAACTGTTCATGATTTTGTTCGTTTTGCCCGCAGTCGCGATATTCTTTGTCAAGGTAGAGGTTCTGCGGCAAATTCTGTGATTTGCTATTGCTTGGGAATTACTTCCGTAGACCCTACAGAAATCAAACTACTTTTTGCCCGTTTCATGTCGGATGCCCGTAACGAACCACCCGATATCGACGTAGACTTTGAGCACGAACGCAGAGAGGAAGTGATGCAGTACATCTATGAAAAATATGGCAGGGACCGAGCCGCTATTGTAGCTACGGTAACGCAACTGCACAGCAAAGGTGCCATTAGGGATGTGGGCAAAGCGATGGGTTTGTCGGTAGATACGCTCAATATTTTATCGGCAACGGTTAGCAGCCATTATGAGGAAGGTTTTGACCGAGATAGATTGATTGCTTATGGTCTAAATCCTGACGAACCTTTGCTCAAAAAGACTTTAGAATTGACCATGCAGATGGTTGGTTTTCCCCGTCAATTGGGGCAACATACGGGGGGATTTATCATTACACAAGGTAAACTCACCGACTTGTGCCCTACCCTAAATGCCAGAATGGAAAATCGTACTTGTATAGAATGGAACAAAGACGATATTGAGGCCTTGGGTTTCTTGAAGGTTGATGTTTTGGCTTTGGGGATGTTAACTTGTATCAGAAAGGCTTTTACCTTAGCTAAAAAACACTACAGCAAAGATTATAACTTACATAATATTCCTCACAAAGAAGGCAATGAGGTCTATCAAATGATTAGCAGAGCTGATACCTTGGGCGTTTTCCAAATTGAAAGTCGAGCGCAGATGTCGATGTTACCTAGATTAAAACCAATGAAATTTTATGACTTGGTAATTGAAGTGGCTATAGTACGTCCCGGACCTATACAAGGTGACATGGTTCATCCTTATTTAAGAAGAAGAAACAATGAGGAAGATGTAGATTATCCTTCAGATGAACTAAAAGCAATTTTAGAAAGAACTAAAGGTGTGCCGCTTTTTCAAGAACAAGCTATGGAAGTTGCCATTGTTGCGGCAGGTTTTAGCCCAGCGAAAGCTGATGAACTAAGAAGGAGCATGGCCACTTTTAAAGCTATTGGAAAAGTTACTGATTTTAGAAAAGAACTACTTGATGGCATGGCAAAAAAAGGCTATAAACCAGAATTTGCAGAACGTATTTTCAAGCAAATTGAAGGTTTCGGCGGTTATGGTTTCCCTGAAAGTCATGCAGCTAGCTTTGCTTTATTAGTCTATGTTTCTAGCTATATCAAATGTTTTTACCCCGACGTTTTTGCCGTTGCATTGCTCAATAGTTTACCCATGGGATTTTATCAGCCGGCACAAATTGTAATAGATGCACAAAATCACGGTGTAACGGTTTTGCCTGTAGATATCAATTACTCCGAATGGGATAATACTTTAGAAAATAAAGTAGGCAAATTCTTTGCGGTGAGGTTAGGTTTCAGACAAGCTAAAGGTTTGTCTGAAGAAGAAATGAATCACATGGTTAAACATCGTCAATCGGGTTTTACAAATTTAACAAGACTAAGGGATATCGGCATTGCCCAAAGCACCTTAGAAAAACTAGCAGATGCCGATGCCTTTCGTTCAATAAACATGGATAGAAGAACAGCACTTTGGCAAATCAGTGCACTTCACGACAGACCAATTGCACTATTTGAAGGTAAGACAGATAATAGTCAGCACGAAGTACAGATTGAACTGCCTTTAATGCCAAAATCTGAGCATGTGGTACATGATTATGCCCATACCGGGCTATCCTTAAAAGCTCATCCAGTAAGTTTTATTCGTGAGCAATTAAGCTTGATGCACATTGCCAGCACAAAAATAGCAAACGAACTAGTAGATGGTGCCACCGTAAAAGTAGCAGGACTGATTCTAGTAAGGCAACGCCCAGGGACTGCCAGCGGAATTTGTTTCATTACCATTGAAGACGAAACAGGAATTGCGAATTTAGTGGTGTACCAAAAGCTATTTAATACATTTAGGAAGGAGATTTTAGGTTCTAAGTTATTGATGGTGGAAGGGAAAGTACAACGTGAAGGTCAAGTGGTACATATTGTGATGCAACGATGCTATAATTACAATGGCTTATTGCAACAGCTCCACGGCGCCAAAACGAGAAACATCCCTCCCACCATGGGCGAAAAGGCATTTCATGAGGGCAGGAATTTTAAATAGGTTTTAATTTTAAGACGAAAAGCTTAAGGCATAAAGCAAAATATCTAAAGCTTATAAACCAATGCTGTTTTGTGACCCAAATCACAGGTATAACCTATCATTGTTTCGGAATTTTGCATAAAGATTTTAACAACAACAATGACAAAGATATTTGTAATTAATGGCGGACAACACTTTGCTCACTCTGGAGGAAAGTTTAATAAAACCATCAGCAACTGGGACAAGGACTTTTTCAACATCGAAAATGGATTTGAATTAAAATACACAGACATTAACGAAGGATACGATTTAGACCAAGAAGTGCAAAAGTTCGTTTGGGCTAATGTAGTCGTTTATCACACGCCAATTTGGTGGTTTGGTTTACCCCATCAATTTAAACAGTATTTAGATCTGGTTTTCACTGCCGGACACAGAAAAGGAATTTATTACAGCGATGGACGTAAACTCGAAAATCCAGAAATAAATTACGGCACAGGCGGTTCTTTACATGGTCGCCAATATATGCTAACTACTACATGGAATGCTCCAGAAACTGCATTTACCCTACCCGGAGAGTTTTTCAATACAACGAGTGTAGATAATGGCGTAATGTTCGGTTTCCATAGCATGAATGCCTTCACAGGAATGAAAAAACTTGATGGCTTTCACTTCCATGATTTAGAGAAAAATGCCACACCCGAGCGTATCCGAAATTATGAAAAAATGTACAAAACACATTTAGAACAAATTTTTAGTGAAACATTAGCATCCGCAGAAGTATGAAAACAATTATTTCCAATTTAATAGTATTAATCGCATTTAGTGGATTTAACACAGCAAATGCACAACAGCACAAAAAAATGAAAAAGAAAATATTATTTGTAGTAACCAGTCACGATCGTAAAGGTGACAGTGGCGAAAAAACTGGTTACTTCCTAGGTGAAGTATCACACCCCTGGGAAGTTTTGGTAGACGCAGGATATGAAGTCGACTTTGTAAGTCCAAAAGGCGGCAACCCACCAGTAGATGGCTTTGATTTGACCGACCCGATTAACAAGAAGTTTTGGGAAGATCAACATTACCACCAAAAGATAACCAATAGCTTAAAACCAAGTGACGTTAAACCTGAAGAATATGCTGCTATTTTCTATGCTGGTGGTCACGGAGCGATGTGGGATTTACCCAACAACACTGAATTAGCCAACATCGCTACCAAAATCTATGAGCAAAACGGAATAGTGTCTGCAGTTTGCCATGGCCCTGCGGGTTTGCTTAACATCACATTAAGCGATGGCAAATATTTGATTGCAGATAAAAAAGTAAATGGTTTTTCTAATGAAGAAGAAGAGTTAGTGAAATTAGCGCAAATTGTACCTTTCTTATTGGAAAACCAAATGAAAGACCGTGGCGGGATTTATGAAAAATCTGCCCCTTGGCAAAACCATGTTACTGTTGATGGCCGTTTAATCACCGGACAAAACCCACAATCTGCAAAAGCAGTAGGCGAAGCGATTAAGAATGCTTTAGCGAAATAGGCTGTAACTTTTATAGCTTTACGATTGCCAGTCGAGCTGGCAATAACGAAAACAAGAAAGATTAAAAAGCATATTTCATTTCGTATTTTTACTGAATGGAATATGCTTCTTTTTTACGTCAACATATTGAACAGATTGTTCCGCTTACCAATGAGGAATTTGAGTTAGTACTAAGCTATTTCAAACCTAAAAAAATAGCAAAAAAACAATATCTCATTAAAGCTGGTCAAAAAGTTACTTCAGAGTTTTTAGTTGCAAATGGGCTGCTTAAAGCATTCCTATTTGATGAAAAGGGCAAAGAGCACATCATTCAATTCGCCATGGAAAACTGGTGGATTTCCGATTATCCAGCCTACACCAAACAACATACTGGAGAAATGTGTGTACAAGCTTTAGAAAATTGCGATGTATTAGAGTTAAGCATGGAAGACAAAAATCAACTTTGCGAAGCATTACCTAAAATGTATCGCTTTTACGGCCAAAAATCATTTGGTGGTTTTGTAGCACAGCAGAAACGAGTACTTTCTATGATGAAAAACTCACCTAACGAAAAATATGAACTACTATTGGATCAGTATCCGCAATTATTTCAAAGAGTTTCTAAAACGATGATTGCCCATTTTTTGGGCGTGTCGAGAGAGACGTTGAGCAGACTACACAAAAAATAGCTACCCTTTACTTCGCTCCATATCTTTCAATGCCCAAACTGCCATTGCATCAATTACCGGGTACAACTCCTTCCCTGCTGCTGTTAAACGATAAGTAACAAAAGGCGGCACTACGGGCTTCGCTTCCCTAATCACCAAATTATCTACCTCCATTTGCTTTAAATGTTGAATCAACATCTTCTCCGTAATTGCAGGAATTGCTCTTTTTAATTCGCTATACCGCTGGTCGCCCTTATTTAAATGATACAAAATAATTGGCTTCCAATACCCTCCTATCTTATCCATAACGTAACTTACTGGGCATTTCCCTATAGCATAGCGCTTATTTTCCTGTATAGTAGATGTTTTCTTAATGGCTGTCATTTATACATACTTTAGAGTAAGTACTTGTAAAAAAGTAAGTACAAATATACCTTTGTTGACATAAATAAAAAAATTAAATAATAGATGATCCTATAATGATTTCAAAATATCAGGATCAATAACCATTAAAATAAATAAAAAGATGAAAATTATCATTTCAGGTTCCCTAGGAAATATCGGTCAACATTTAACTCAATTGCTAGCAAAAGAAAATCATGAATTAGTAGTGATTAGTAGCAATGCAGCTAGAAAAGAAGCTATCGAAGCTTTAGGTGCAACAGCAGCTATTGGCAGCATTAGCGATACAGATTTCTTAACAAAGACATTGGCAGGTGCTGATGCCCTATTCGCAATGACTCCTCCAAACATGGGCGGACAAAAAATTATCGAAAATACAGTAAATGCGGGGAAAGCCTTTGCACAAGCTATCCAAAACACCTCCGTTCCCCATGTAGTCATGTTAAGCAGCATTGGTGCAGATATAGAAAAAGCTACTGGGCCTATTGCTGGATTACATCAAATAGAAAAGATCTACAACGAAATGAATACCTCCGTTACTTTTCTAAGAGCTGGTTATTTCTACACCAACCACTATAATGATATTCCGTTAATCAAAAATGCTGGAATTATTGGTGCAAATTTTCCTTCAGATACAAAAATCCCTTACGTCCATCCACAAGATATTGCTAAAGCAGCTGCCGAAGAACTTCAAAAACATACTACTGGTAAAAACGTACGCTACATTGTGAGTGATATACGTAGCGCAGCTGATACTGCAAATTTATTGGGTATCGCTGTTGGAAACCCAGCACTTCCGTGGGTAGAGTTCACCGATGAGCAATCTTTGCAAGGGATGTTAAGTGCTGGTTTGCCAGAGGAAGTAGCACACCTTTACACGGAAATGGGACAAGGACTTCGTGAAGGCAAAATACAAGCAGACTTTGTCAATCATCATTATGAAGCAACTGGCACTGCCAAGTTGGAAAGCTTCGCTGAAGAGTTTAAAACAAAATTTTAATTACACAAATGACCAGAATTAAAAACTCTGGTCATTTTTTTTGCCCTTCGCTAAAGAATTAATAAAGTAAAATCTTAGTTCAAATAGTATTATCTTAGAATAAGATTTATCCCTTACCCTAAATCAAAAGCATATTTAATGAAAAAGCTATTATCTACGTTAGTTAGTCTATTTATTTTTTTACAAGGTTATGCTCAAATTGAAAAAACAGAAGCCGAAATAACCGAAATTATGAAAAAACTAGATGCTGTAGGTTTAGCTGTTGCGGTGGTTAAGGATAATCAGCTTATTTACAGTCATTCTTTTGGAAAAAAAAGCATAGAGAACAACACAATGCTAAGCAATACCGATATTTTCCGAATTGCCTCCATCTCTAAATCCTTTGCTGCCACTTCCATAATGCAGTTAGTAGATGCCAAAAGAATTTCTTTAGACGATGACTTCAGTGACTTAGTAGGTTTTAAAGTCAGAAACCCAAAATATCCCGAAACGGTAATTACATTAAAGATGATATTATCACACACTTCAAGTGTTAACGATAGTGAAGGCTATTTCAATCTAGATGTCATCAATCCTACTAAAAATGTGAACTGGGCCAAATGCTACACTGATAAAAAACCTGGTACCGGCTATTTATATTGTAATTTAAACTTTAATATGGTGGGCGCGGTAATCGAAAAGATGAGTGGCCAACGATATGATAATTACGTAAAGCAACACATTCTTACTCCTTTAAATCTTTATGGTGGCTATTGCATTGATTCGCTGGATAGTCAGCGTTTTGCTTCTCTATATGAATATGAAAATCAAAGTTTCAAACTCGCAACTGCTGCTTACGCACCACGTAGAGAAGAACTGAGCAATTACAAATTAGGGTACAGTACCCCTGTTTTATCGCCAACCGGCGGAATGAAAATTTCAGCTACAGATTTGGCAAAATATATGATGATGCACATGAACTATGGAAAAGTTGGAGCAGTTAAAATCATATCCAAAAAGAGCTCGAAGCAAATGCAGACTGCTCTCAGTAAAGATGAAAATTATGGTTTAGCATTACTAAATACCGACCAGATGATTGACGGCATAGCCTTAACGGGACATACTGGATCTGCTTATGGTTTATATAGTGCCATGTTTTTCGATCCCAAAAACAAGTTTGGTTTCGTAATGATTACTAATGGAGCAGACGGCAAAATGGAAAAAGACTTTAGAATGATTACAAGAGAGACGCTACGAGTACTTTATCAAAATTTCATCAAAAACTAAAATCCAGATTTCAATGCATAAAGCAGCCCCTGTAATTTAAAGTATTTTGAATTTATGGAATTAAATTTGGCCTTTTATTTAACTTTTAAGCACTAATAACTAAATATTGTAAAAAAGGCACTGGCATATCACATCCCAAATTGTGGATTTTTTTTCCTAAAGTTTAAATCACTATTTTAGTAACATCAATACTGTTTTTAATTTAGCGCTTTAAAACTACTTCTGCACGTGATTATACCTCATTTTCTTAAACAATTCATCTGTCGCAGGGTATTGGTATGCTAATTGAATTAACCAATGATATGAAAAAGGCAATGATTAGATTTTTATCAATCACGTTAAGTTTACAAATTTTATTTACTGGTTATGTTTTAGCACAAGACCTCAACAATTTAACATCTGACGAACTATTTACACAAGCTAGAAATATCCCAAAGGAGAAGGCTAACTATCCCAAAATCATCAGCACGTTAAAGCTTGCGTTAGAGAAAAGCCCTGATTATGCTGATATAAGATTATTTTTAGGTAGAGTTTACACTTGGAATGATAATTTAGATAGCGCCAGATTTCAATTTAACCAAGTGATTGCGAAAGACCCTAAAAACATTGAGGCTTATTCTGCAATTTTTGATACCGAATATTGGAATAATAATTATGCCCGAGCATTAGACTATGCCAATCAAGGCCTACTGTACGACCCAAGCTCTTCTGAGCTACTCATTAAAAAAGCCAAAGCCTTAAATGCGTTAAAAGACAAAAAACAAGCGTTAGCAGTTCTAAAAAATTATTCGAAAGACAACCCAATTCAGGATACGGATACCGTCAAGAGTTACTATGATTTACTTCGAAAACAAGACACGAAAAACCTCATAGATTTAAGCTATGAGTATGTTTATTTCGACAAACGTTTTGACGACCCTTGGCACTATACTTCCCTAGACTATACTAGAAACACCAGCATAGGATCAATCACTGGAAGATTAATTTACAGCAATCGCTTCAGAAAAGACGGCTTACAGGGTGAAATTGAAGCTTATCCTTCTATCACTAAAGGAATTTATGCTTACGTAGGTGCTGCATATTCACAAGCAGATATTTTTCCAAGATTCAGAGGCGGTATCTCTTTATATTATACCTTACCTAAAAGCTTTGATGCTGAAACGGGTTTTAGATATTTAGATTTCAATCCTAACAAAACTTACATTTATGTACTTGCTATAGGCAAATACACAGGCAATTTCTACTTCAATCTAAAAAGCTATATTTCACCAGACGTAGAAGTTTTCTCTCATTCTTACACTTTAAGTGCTAGGTATTATTTCTCTGACAGATTTAATTTCGTAGGTGTGCAAGTAGGTACGGGTATTTCTCCTGACGACAAGGCCAGAAATATCATCGGAGAAGGCAACCTACACACTTACAAATTTGGAATCAATTACTCTAGGGATTTGTTCAGCAATTTCACTGTTGCAGCAAGTGGTTTATGGTTTTACGAAGAGTACCGTACTAATGAATGGGGAAATCAAATCGGTCTAGGTATTTCATTGATTAAAAGGTTTTAAGATGAGGAGAGGAATTTTAAGTACCATACTATTTTATTTCGTCATTACCTTACCCCTTTGGATGTTCCTTGCTTGGCTAGTCTGGCCAAAAACTAAATACGTTATTGCCATTATAGATAAAACAGTTTTGTTCAAATCGGGACAAGAGCATGCATCTTTAACTTGGGTATTGCGAAATAACAAGTTTTCTAAAACTTCTACAGACCTTTATAAAGTTGGCCGAGACTATTTTGGATTTTTCCCCAACAAAAACAAAAAATACGACTTAAAAGGTCTTGAAAAAGTATCTAACGAAAATTTAGAAAAGTTAAGCAGAAACTCGGACATGGTGTATGTTACGGATACTTATGGGATCTATTCCAAAGAATGGTATCTGGGAAAAAACATTACCGAAAGGCAACGTTTGTTATACGGCGGTTTGTCTGCGCAAGATATGCTGTTTCTAAAAAAAATGAAACAGAAGAAAAAGCTAATTATTACAGAATTTAACACTTTTGCCACGCCTACTCCAGAACCTATAGCTAAAGAATTTGAGCAAACTTTTAATTTAAAATGGTCAGGATGGGTGGGTAAATATTTCGATTCATTTGATACCCTTCAGAATAAAGAATTGCCTCGTTGGCTGATAGAGAACTATATGGCCCAGCATAACAACCAATGGCCATTTAAAAAATCTGGAATTGCTTTTGTACACAAATCTGACAAAATTGTAATCCTTGAATATGTTACCCACCTCAATGCAGAAGTACCTTACATTTTGACTAAAAAAGAAGAACAAGAAAGGTACAACATACCAAAAAGCATGAAATATCCTTTTTGGTTTGATATTTTGCAGACCTCTAGGTCTAATAAAATTATCTCGTTTTATGACTTGGAGGTAAATAGTGAAGGAGCTAAAATACTTGCTAAAAACCATATTCCTTCTCAATTTCCTGCTATTATCGAGCACTATCGAGACGATTATAAGTTCTATTACTTCTGCGGCGACTTTGCCGACAACCCCATTTCACAAGGCGGTTCTTATTTTAAGGGCATTAGCTACTTCAGAAACCTATTTTATAATGATGATATTGCTGCAGAACGTGTAAGTTTTTTCTGGGAATTTTACAGGCCAATTGTTAATACGATACTCCATGAGTATTATAGGGACATGAAGAACGAGGATAAAAAATAACAATAGCTCGAAATTAGTTTTAGCTCTGTAAAAAAAGCAATTCAATATCAATTGAATTGCTTTTTTAATATTTGATGAAAGCTTTAGCAGCAAACGGGAGAAATTAGATTAGACTGACCCACACAATTGATTGAACAGCAATATCCCCTCATAGCGAACGTCATTTTTTCCTGTAATCAAGGCATACAATAATCGCGATTTTAAATTTCAATTATTTTGGTATGATTAAGCTGATCGTCTTTAACGGGAAAAAAATTCTACTCCTGTAAAAGATTTAAAATACTAATCTCTTTTAATATACTTTTAGCTAAGTCTGTTTAAAGTTGATCTATAATCAATATAGATTCAATAACGCTGCCTCGTGCAATAACTTTAACCTCACGTTAGAGAGCTGCTACCTCGACCAGGTAGTAGCTAAAGAAAGAGCTCATATTCGAACGCCCTAACCCCGCATATTAGCTCATCACTTAAATTTTCTGTAAAGGCTATCGGGGATTAGTTTCAAACTTTGTGACACTTGATTGTTTTGTGATTTGTATTGATTAAACTCTCCAATCAATTGACTTTTTCGTGTATCCTCTTGAACTGGTTCTAACGCAAAGTTATCTCCTACACTAAAAAGTGTCTGTCCATTCAAAAAATATTCTCCAGATATGTAGTCCGTTAAATCGCTTACAGTTTGTTTCAAAGGATAGCGGTGAATATTTCTAAATTGTCTAACTGTATCCAAACCTGTACCTACCCAGGTGACTAAACTAGGCGTATTTAGCTTATAATTTACTTTTAAAAATTTAAGAATTGACGGTGCAATATCTAAGTGACTGGAAATAGAACGAATGCTAGCACTTCGTTTCAGCATTGGCGAATAAATAATCAATGGTACATGATACCTATCTATTTTAGTAGAAATCGGTATTTCTGGCAGTCTATGATCACCAGTAATTACGAAAATAGTATTACTGTAAAAAGGTAGTTTTTGAAATTCATCAATTAAATGCTTGATCGCATCATCTGTATATAAAATACAAGCATATTGATCTTTATAATTTCTATGCTCTTCCTTTTGCGCATCATTGAAACCAAGGCTATTCATATGCTTTTCCATTTTCGCATAATATTTTTCCATTTCTGGCACTTTATATGGTGTGTGCATAGAAATAGTTTGAATATAGCTAACGAATGGCTTGTTAGCAGGTAACTTGTTATAAACGCCAATTGCTTTGTTCATCAAATCCAAATCTGGATATCCCCAGTAGGAATTATGAGTCTTTGGAAATTCACTAAAATTGGCTTTAGAAATTAATTGGTCTACGCCTTGAGCTTTGATAAATAAATTTTCATTATCAAAAGCAGGGTCAGTACTCATGATGAATGAGGAATGATAACCATTTCGTTTTAATAAGTTAAAAGTTGTGAACGCTTTAGGCATATTTGCACCTAAATCATTAAATCCTCTATTAAAAAATGGCAGCGATCCTAAAATAGAAGGTAGGGATGCAAAAGTTCGTCCTTGCGCAGCCAAAAAGTTTTCGAAATACAAACTCTTTCCTCTAAGTTCATCTAAGAATGGCGTAAAACTACCTAAATATGCATTTGGTCCGCTAAATGCCCTTCCCAAACCCTCTACCTGGATATATACGATGTTAGGTCGCTGTGCGCTATTTACAGTGAAGAAGTTCCCTAAAACATCAGCTGTATTGTCTTCTCGCAAAAACGGATAATCGCTATCTACATATTTCATTTGAGGCATCGACGCATTTTCGCCATCCATCCCTTCCTCAAAATAATTAGCAGCATAGATATCCACAAGCGGTTCATCATCGAAAAAATAGGTAAAACTATTTTCAAAGAAATAGGCTTGTTTATTAATGGCAACATTATAATCGTAATCTTTGGCAAAATCAGCCTGCGAAGGAAGAGACGAAACATTAAGCCAAATTAAGAAAAGAGAGGTTACAAACACAACTAACCCAATTCTGTAGGTAAAATACTTAATCCTTTCTACTAGCGAAAGAGCGAACCAAAGAAAAATAAAAGGTAGTATAAAAATAACTATACTTAAAAAATCGATACTTAAACCTGCAGAAACCGTCTGCTGAATATCGGCAAAAGAATAACCGTAAAGATCCGATCCTAAAGGAACAAGCGCCGTAAAGAAATACTTTAACAGTATTAAGTAAATTAGGATATAAAGACTAAAAATAATACCAGTTGCAACATAAATATGCTTTTTTACCTTTAGTGAAAAAAAGAACAGCAGAAAAGGCAAATATAATACTGGCAGAGATTTCAGTACAAAAACAATATCAAACAACAACGATTTTAGAACCACCGAAGTTAACTCCGCAGGCATTTGTCCTTTAACAGCAATGTAAGTATATTCTAGTATCTTGATAAAGAGAACCGTCGCTAGCAAAGCAATCGCATATTTCATAAACATGATAATGCTATTCTTAAATCTATCTAAGACAGGATATTCTGGTGCCTCAAAAAAAGTATTCTCCATGATGTTACGTAGTTGTAGTTTGTTCGGTTTGTATAGGAATTTTATTTTCTTTAAACCCCTTACGAGTCATAGCTCCCCAAGAATTTTTACCCAAAATTTTCTGAATATTTCCTTGAACTGCCCAAATTATAGTTAATGGATGATACAAAATAGGTTCTAGGAAAGCTGCCAACAATAGCTTGATCAAATCTGTACCTTTTGTATACTGCTGGTAAGACATTTCTTCGAAAAGGATAGCTACTGTAGACAACGCTACAGAAAAGAAATAAACCATCGACATCAAGATTAAAGAAAACTCGAGATTTACATTACCCATCACGACAAGAATAATGAATATACCAAGTCCTAGAAACTCCATTATTGGAGCCAGCCATTCAAAAAACAACCAATACGGATAGCTTAACATACCCAATACGCCATATCTAGGATTAAAGAATAAATCTTTGTGTGTCCATAGGGTTTCCAAGTTTCCCCTTGTCCATCGATTACGCTGACGACCTAAAATTGATAAATCAGCAGGAGCTTCTGTCCAACATAATGGATCTGGAATATACACTACTTTAAACCTCCGGTCTTGTTCATACATGTAACGGCGCATTCTTACAACCAGTTCCATATCTTCACCTACGGTATTATGATTGTATCCACCTACTTTAATCACCACACTCTTATCAAATAGGCCCATTGCACCAGAGATGATCAACAAACCATTTAACCTACTCCAAGCCATTCGGCCCATCAAAAAGGCGCGAATATATTCCAATACCTGAAAGCGGGGCCAAAGATTTTTAGGCATGTTTACTTCTACCAATTTCCCGTCTTCTACCTTACAAGAATTGGCAATACGTACCACTCCACCAGTAGCGATAACCTGATATTTTTCCTCCAAGTAGGGTTTTGCCAATTTCAAAATTGCATCTTCCTGCACAATGCAATCCACATCTATACACAAAAGCAGATCTTTAGCAGCCACATTGATACCTGCATTTAAAGCATCAGATTTACCGCCATTTAGCTTATCAACAATAGTTAGTTTTGAGAAAGAGGGAAGTTTAGATTTATAAACACCTCGAATATCATTACATCCAATCTGGTAATCAACAGCAAAGTCCACTTTTTCCAATTGATAGTAATCGAACATCCGTTGGAAGGTGCTGTCGGTACTTCCATCATTAATAACAATCACCTCATAATTACCATAATGCAGTGAAAGTAGCGATCTAATATTATCTATAATAGTAGCTTCTTCATTAAATGCTGGTGCTAAAACAGAAACTGAAGGTGCTAAAGGAGAAACCAAAATCTCACGATAATTTAAATAGCTATTTTTCTTCATATATGCGTTCATCTCAATTGCAGAGAGCAACGTGAGTATGACATATGAAGACATGACCACCATGGCGTAATAAAAGATCGCATTATTGAATAGGATCTCGAAGGTTGCTAAAAACTCTTTCATTACTGTTTAATACGACTGTCTAAAACGTGTTTAATTAAGGCTCGGTTCTCTGCTGTAGTTTGCTTAAAAAGCTCCTTCAATTTATGCTCACCATCATTCGGATCGTTTTTAATTGCATACATTGCTTCCCTTTTAATCTTCGTATCTGAAGAATAGATCCTAGAAGATAAAAACTCTGCATAATTACCCGAAGAAATTTTACCGATGGAATTTAATATTTCCAATTTTATCTCGTCAGAGTGGTCAAAGTAAACACCGAACATGTGCTTTTCAGCATCTTCCAATTCTAGTTTACCAATGATCTTAATTGATTTCTTAACGATTTTAGGATTATGGTGCTTTAAAAGTCTTTGCACTTCTTCCGCCGCATCAAACTGCATAAAATGATCTATCAGTTTTAAGCAGAGCATTACTACCGTATCATTTGGAGAACGTAACCATTTAGAAAAAGAGGGAATGGCTAACTTCTTATTTTTGGTGATGATTTCAAACAGAACTACTTGATGCCAATCCAAAATACGTTCCTGTGCCCTATCTAGAAAGTGAAAAGGATTACTCGGTGAAAGCTTAATATACGCGGCCTGAGCCTCCATACGTAAAAGGCCATTTTCGTCGTCTGTATATTTTACGATTTCGTCGGCCATGTCCGTAATCGACATTTCGTTAGCTTCTCTTATGCCTTCAATTTTAGTCTCCCAATTTTTGTTATTGATTTTTTTTCTAGATTTTTTATCCAAATCCAACTTTCGGAAAAGAACAGCAAGCACTTCGGGTACTTTACCAGTAAAGTTTTTATGGTAGGTTAAGATCTCGGAAGTTAAAATACGATTAACTATCGGGTTTTTAAGAGGCATTTTCTGTATCTTAGGATAGAAATAATTGATAATTTCATCCGTATCATCGCTCTCATCATAAATTACAACATTAGCTAACATATTATCAATATGTTCCTTCCAATATTTAACTTGCTTCTCTTCTCTACTTTTGCTAGCTCGCCTAAAAAGAATATAGATATATAGCTCAACCATGGCTATAATGCAAAAAAGAATTATCAGCAAAGAAACCCTGATATTTGTTGGAAAATAAGGTAACCTGTCGGAGTAAGTATCACCGATATACTTAAAAAAAGTTTCGAAAAAGTTCATTCTTTAGATTTCCGCTACTAAAAAACGTTCTGCTTAATATATCTTTTTATACGAACAGAAAGTTCATTTAAGTTAAATGGCTTGTAAATGAAATCATCTGCACCTAAACTAAATCCCTCGAGCACAACATTTTCAAGACCAACTGCAGATATCAATAAAACAGGCGTATTCTTTTTAATAGGGTCGTTTTTAATATAGCTAAGAATCTCCATCCCGCCAACAAAAGGCATCATGATATCTGTCAATACCAAATCGTAGGTCTCACTCTTCACTTTTTCCATCGCTTGCTTACCATCAGAAGCAACATCTACCTGATAACCGTCTTTTTTAAGTTTGAACTCTAAAGCTTTCAGCATTAGCACTTCGTCTTCGGCAATTAATATTTTTGACATCTTTCTCCTTCTTAGATTAATAATACTACAATTTTCTTACCACTACACAAAAATACAGCTAAACGTTATTTGAGAGCGTGGAAACGTTGATTTGATCGTGCAAATATAATCTTAAGTACGCGTTAAAAGCGCATTTTTTTCCCCACAATGTAGAAATAATTTAATATGAGATAGCGAGCTGATAGATCTGTCCCTTACCACCTACCAGAATAGCTTTGGTACCAACAGCTTTGACCGCATTAAAACTTATTGCAGAAATATTTTTCCAGGTTTTACCACCATCTTCAGAAACATCGGTTCCAGAAGTACCTGTAGCTACACAAAACTTTTTTGTAACATAAGTTACGCCAGAGCGATAACCTAATACAGGGTTTTGAGATTTCTTCCAGCTCTTGCCGCCATTCTTTGTATACAAGACATTGTTTCCGTTATCTTTATCCTTCAAATAGTTACCTCCAACCACGATACCGTTCTTTGCATCATAAAAATCTAAAGAAAAAATACCCGTACTGCTCTCACCCTGTATAATTGGACATGGATAAACCTTCCATGTTTTGCCATAGTCTGCTGATGCATAAAGGTTAGCCACTGAACCACCAGTAGCAATCCAAATTTTTCCTTTACCAAATGTCTTAATAGTTGTTCCACTAGCTGCAAAACCGGCTTCTCCAACTTGTAATTGCCGAGTTAAATTATCGGACAAATCATGCCAAGTTAAACCGCCGTCTTTAGTTTGAAGCAATTGCATTTTTTGATGGATAGGATCACCAAAAATCATCCCGTGCTGATCATCCCAGAAGTCCATGCCATCTAAGAAAATAGCACTATCAGCATTTTTATAATTTTGTTTCCACGTTTTTCCGCCATCTGAAGTTGAAAGAATATAAGCTGGCGAACCTGCGTTTATGATGACTGCCCTTTGTTGATCAAAACCTTGAATATCTCTAAAATCAAGCGATTCATAACCTACTGGCCGTATCCATTCCCAAGTTTTACCTCCATTAACAGACTTACCTACATGTCCGTTACTACCACTAATCCAAATCACCTCTTCATTAACCACCGATAGGCCACGCATACTTGTTTTTATATCGGTAGCTAAGGGGATGAGTTCATAATTTTGAGCCAGCGTTAACAATGGCAATAAGATCAATGAAACTAATATTTTAGATCGCAAAGACATTATTTAACTCTTTTAAAAACTTCCGTTCTGCCAATTAAGGAAACGCCTATAAAACCACGGACACTTAACTGGTTGGCATCTTTTAAAGTTAACTTACAACTATATGTTTTACCAGAATTAGGATCATAGATAGTTCCATCAATCCATTTGCCATCATCAAAAATAAAATTCTTAAGGATTTCCAAACCTAGAATAGGTCTGCTTCTTAAACTTTCAGTAGGATTTTTTTCATCCTTTTTAGACTTCCCAGCTGCATCATTAGGTTCTTTTATCCAAGATAATTTACCAAAAAACTTATCGCCACGCTTAAATATCTCAATTTGACCTTCGCCAGATGAGTTAAGCCATTTACCTAAAATGTCATCTTTTTTTTGTGCAAATACTTGTACAGAAAGTACAAAGATCAAAATAAACAATGAAGCTTTCTTTATCATAACTTTATATTTTATATCAATAAAGTTAAGAATTTTAAGAAAGAAAAGTTTTAAGAAATGAAATTAAAAGCCTAAATAAAGCCCAGAAACACATTTATTCCCGATTTATTCTGTATCGGTAAGATCAGTCCCTGTTGACTTGTTGTTATATGCTCATCGTCTAAAGCCGAAGCAAAAAAACCAACAGACGTAAATAGGTCATTAACGACTTTCTCCAAATTTACCAACTCCTCAGCCAAATTAATACGAAAAATATGGTCGCAGTCATCTAAATCAAAGCTTACATCAGCTTCTGTATAAACAGTTTTAAACAAATCTATGATTTGTTGAGCTGCAAGATGGTTGTTAACATTTGTTTTAAATATTTCGACCATATTCTTGATGATTAAATAAAAATAATCATTACAAATGGAACATCGACAAATTTTCGTTGAATGACTATGCCTGCTATGGGTTTTTAGGCAATGCGGCCATGTTCATGTAACTCATTTCCCACATATGTCCATCCAAATCTTCGAAACCGTGACCATACATCCAACCATGATCTTGTTTTGGCATTAAGGCTTTGCCACCAGCCTCAACTGCCAACTGCACATATTTATCCACTTCTTCTCTACTCTCTGCAGAAATACAAATCAATACCTCTGTACTTTCTTTAGCATTAGAAATAGGCTTTGGCGTAAACTTCTTAAAGAATTCCTCTCTTAACAACATCACCATGATCTGCTCAGACACAATCATACACGTTGCATTTTCATCTGTAAACTGTTGATTAAAAGTGAAACCTAGGTGCGTGTAAAATTTTATCGCAAGATTCAAGTCCTTTACAGGAATATTGACAAATATTTGCTTAGCCATTGGTTTTAAATTTTAAAAGTTGATGATAAGTGATGTACGAAACAAGTAGGAAACCAAATACTACTAGCGGCGAAAATGACATTGGCACTAAACCATCTACCGCCAAATGTCCAATTAATGCTGAAATATACTTGATACCGCAACCTACATAAGCCCATTCTTTGATGCGTTTACTAATAAAAGGCAATATTAAAATTAGGCCGCCAATAAAATGACCGATGCCAATTTCCATCGCTAACCAGTTGGGAATACCTAAGTTTTCCATACCTTGTTTGGCTTCTGGGCTATTCATAAAGAAAACTCCAGGCAATATAAATAGGGCAAGTAAACCTGTAGAAACCCAATATATTACTTTGATAGATTTTTTAGATTGATTACTGTGCAGCTTTTCCATCTTGAGCTTCATTATAACTAACCATCCATTGAATTTGAAACTTATCTACCAACATACCATAGTAATCACCCCAAAACTGATCTTGCATTGGCATTTGTATAGTTCCACCATCGCTTAATGCGCCAAAAATTCTATCCGCATCTGCGCGGCTATCTACGCTGATACAAAGTGACACATTAGTTCCAGCCGTTACAGGGGGCATATTCGATGGTACATCGGTACCCATTAACATCGTGCTGCCTATTGGGAGCGTGATATGAGCGATACCATTAGCTTCATCTTCAGGAATACCTTCGCCTGCACAACCTTCGCTATCCGCGGCATCTTGAGGCATTTCGTTAAAGCGCATAACGAAAGGGAAATCGCCACCAAAAATAGATTTGTAAAAGTTGAAAACCTCTTCGGTATTACCGTTAAAGTTTAAATAAGGATTAATCACCATAGTTATATTGTTTTGATTTGATCATTGAATAAAACAAATTTAGTAGTCAGCTTTAGTTTTTTAGATTGCCGAACAGGTCAACTTTAGGGTGTTTTAGGACATCTTTTTAAAGGACTTCCAGTTCCTGTTTCTACATAAAGTTTCAAGCTATTGGTAAATTGTTGCCATCCGTTACTATACATTTCGTAACACTCTATAGTTTGGTTTAAACCTTGGCGCTCAAGATGGAGTAAAGTTGTTTCGCCGTGTTGCTGAATTTCCCATACGATTGTCGTACCCGCCCATTCCGTCTTATTTTCCAGTTCTGGGATATCTATTAAGGATGCTTTGACATACCAAACTACTTTTGCTTTTGGCACTAATTCTGCGATTTGCATAGTCTTGTAAACGCTGTCGCCAAAGCGAACTGTAAATTCTGCACCTTTTTTTTGCAGTTCCATCGAACATCTCTGTCCACCAAAATGGGATTTCTTGAGTTAGGGCAGTAAAAACTTTAGCTGCGTTTGCTTTTAAAGTTATTGTGGATTTATAATTTTCCATTGCTTATTAATAAAAGTTTTTTTTTAGCTCGCCGCCGCTGGGCTCTTACTTTTTTCATGCTTATTAAATTTTTTACTTATCGGTATTCAAGCTTTCGCTAAGCTCAGGTTTGACTGCAAAAAGTAACAAAACCATAGTGAAACGAAGCTCATCAGCTTTGCTGATAAACTCTCGGTTGCTTATTTTTCTTTCAAAGAAACTACTTTGGCTAATCGGTGCTATCCGAAAAATAAGAGACCGAAAATTAGCTGAACGGATGATTGAATGGCTATCGCTAGCAAATAATCTAATTTTTATTTCGCCAATTTAAAGTTAGCTAGCCATATTATTCAATTGATGGGTATGTCTTTGGGTATGAAAAATTACAAAGCTTACAAGTTCAAATCGAGTTAAATATCCCATTCCAGGAAATTCAAAGTCTAAGCATGTTAAAGTCAAATCTAAATCGGGAACAATGTTGATGATAGATTGCCCAATGCTGTTTAACTTTTCCTGCTGCAGTTGCACTAAATAATTTTGATCTACCGGCTCAATGAACTTTGGTGAGGTAAACTTAGTGCTAAAATCCAGAAATATACCTTTCAATTGACCGACTTTTCCATCAGGCTCGCCTTCTGTAGTTGCTGTATTTCCTAGAAGTATTTGATCGATTCCTGTACCGGCTAAAATTAAATGTTGCGCTACCATTGCTGGCGACCAGTTACTTCCAGGTATTTTTTGGTTGAAATTGGTTTCATTAAAGCGAAGCACAGCCTTTTCCAATTCGGAGAAAGCAGCCTTCAAAGTTTCAGATAAAATTATGTTACTTTCCATGCTTACATATACTTCATTGCATCGTAACCTAACAATCTACGCCACAGTGCAATTTGACCAATACAATTTGCTTCCCGATAGGTGTTGAAACTTATCATTTCGAACAAAGGAAAACTCATTTTTTCCGCAGGGAAATTGATTATTTCATCTAATTGATCTTCGGTAACATGCACTAGCTTTTCTCTTAGCATTGGCGAAATGGTATTCCATTGGTCTTCATAAGTACTAATGGTCGGGTATTTTACATCCTCCTTAATCCCTTGATGGTGTTTAAACAATTCATCAGCACCAGCATTTAGCTCGACGCCGAGCAAATTGGCCAGTTCAAAACGTTCTTGTAATAAGCTGCCCGCCAACCAAGCAATATGATTTGCTTTAGTAGCTAAACGTTTGGTTGCATCCTCATCACTAATGCCATTGAGTACGTTATGGTAAAATTTGGTATGCATGTCGTACAATACCAAAAAGCCATACATTCTATTACTTACAGGTTTAACTTCCATTGTTCATTCTTTTAAGGGTTGAAGAAGCAGTCATGATAGATGGTTACATTAACGAATGATCATCATCATAACGGTTCTTTAATATTTAATCTAATAGTACTAAATTACAAGAGGTTCGTGAATTTTCTGATTGCCATTATTGTCAAAATTTGGGGGTATTTGAGACATTTACTATTTTTAGTAATACAAGATATAAACATGAAGAAAATAGGATTGTTCTTAAGCAAAGATTATAAGCTATTAAGTGTTGCCGCAGCACTTGAAGTATTTGAAACGGTCAACAAGTTTGCTGTGGCTGCCAAGCAAGCACAACCTTTTGAAATCGTTTTACTAGCCAGTGATGAAACTATTACACAAAACAAAGAAGCTTTAGGCTATCAACTCACTTCAGTAAAAAATGCTGCAGATATGCAGATTATTTTAATCCCCGCATTTACTTCGGATAATATGCAGGCTAGCCTAATGGCGAACATGAGCTGTATCCCACATTTAGTAGCACAATACCAGAAAGGAGCTTGTTTGGGAAGCTTTTGCACAGGTGCATTTTTATTAGGAGCAAGTGGTTTATTAAACGGTAAAATTGCGACTACACACGTAGATGCCAGTAATGGTTTTGCGCAAGCTTTTCCTTTGGTAAAGCTGAAAGTAGACAAGACGGTAACACAAGATGATCGTTTATATACAAGTGGTGGTGCAACTTCATCATTTCATTTGTTACTACATTTAGTTCATGAATACTGCGGAAGAGAAATGGCAATTCGCATAGCAAAAGTATTTGCTATTGATATGGACCGAGAAAACCAATCCTACTTTAGTACTTTTCAACCTTCTAAAGATCACACGGATAAATTAGTAGCAATCGCACAAACTAAAATTGAAGCTAATTATCAGGATGCTGCAACCATTGAGGAACTCATTAAAGATATTCCATCGAGTCGTAGAAATATTGTACGTAGGTTTAAACAAGTTACTGGCATTACTCCTATTGAATATTTACAACAAACTAGAATTGAAGCAGCAAAGAGACTGTTGGAAAAAACGAACCAGCAGATGAACGAAATTATTTACAGCTCTGGTTACAATGACCCCAAGGCTTTCAGAAAAGTGTTTAAAAAGAGCGTGGGGATGACGCCGACCCAATACAGGGAAAAGTTTCAGGTGAGGTAGAGGGGAGCAATGACTAAAAAGTAAAGGCACTATTCTAATTTATCCGAACATTGCGTATGCGCTTCTAACAGAGTTTTCAAAAATAATTTAGTTTTTAATAGATATAACAGCATAAGTAATGAAAATAGCGATAAAAATAGTTTGTAGCGTCTTGCCATAACATATCGTACAGATAATGTATATCAAATTCAATTGGATGAAAAAACAGCTTTTACTTCTAGGCTTCATTGTACTCGCGTTTGCAAGTTCATCTTGTAAAAAAGATAGTTCACATGGCAAAATAACGGGTACTTGGAAATATGTTTCCTCTATAGGCGGCTTTGTATCTACACCAACATCAAATGGTGAGAGTCAATTAAAACTGACAGAAAGCAACTACGAGTTTACAAAAGATGGAAAGATAACTGAGGAGGGTACTTACAAGATTACCGACGAAAAATCTTGGGCAGGAGACCCAAGAATCATCTTTAGTGTTAACACAGATGAATATCCCAAACAATACATCAAGGTCTCAAAAAATAAATTGACCATTTTTGTTGGCGCTTCTATAGCTGCAGATGGTGTAGAGCATCATTATATAAAAATAAAAAATTAATAGCTTCAGGTAAACAACGTAACCGGAAATTATTAAGGCTGCTCCTTTTTCTGATTTTCCCAACTTTCCTTATTTATTTCAATATACCGGGTTGGGCTGTCAATATATTTTGCACCACGATCATAGCCCCTACCAACCAATTGTTTTAAAGTATCGGGCATATAGCGAAAAACCTCTTTATAATATTCCTCTTTATTCATTTCTTTAGCATAGTAGAGATCTTTAGGATCAAGCTCTTTTGGTTTCAGTTTAGTTTTGAGCAATACTTTTTCAAAAAACATCCCACGTAACCAAACAATCAAATCGCCATCATTAGCAATACCCACTACAAAGCGCAAGCCTTTTTTCTCTACCATCCCATTATTTGAAGAAAGACTCAATAACTGATTATTGGCTTTAGCTTGCTTAAAAATATCTTCGATAGCTTGTCTTGGCAAATTCAGGGTATCTTTATAAAACTTTTTGTCCCGGTAAGAAACATATTGTAAAGCCAATTTTTCAGGAAACTGCATTGGATTGCTTACTCTTGGCGAAAAATATTCCGCTCCCCAGCTGCTATTGAAATTGTTAACTTCATCCCTAGTATTATAAAAACCATCACCAAATTCATCCTCATTAGGATAAATAAAATAAATATCCCTAATGTAAATAGGGTAAGTGTAAGGCGCACTTACACTGGCGAAAAAGTAGTGACGGTCCCAAGCTTTGTACCTAAGTACCTTACAAATAATTCCAAGCAGCAAAATTATGACAATGCCGATGTAAACCTTATTAGCTAAGTTGAGTTTCATTTGGCGTTAAAATTAATGTTGAAAGGCTTTACCCAATTGAGCGGCATACCAAAGAAGTCCGGAGAATGCTAGTAAAATCAATAATGTGATTCCGAAAAACCATTTAGCTGGTCGGGAATTATAACTAAAAGCATAAATCCCTAGCATCACTACGAAGGCAACTCCAGAGAAATACATTCCCGCAATAGACTCGTCTTCCGAGGTAGGAGTTAGATTAAAGAAAATCATTACTAAAATGATATTAGTGATGATTAACACGATCGAAAGATTACTATTCTTTTCCTTGAGTTGTTCTTGTTGCATGATTTAAGAGCTTTACCTAATTATACAATTGTTAAGGTGATTTTGTTCAATTAATTTCTATCAACGATATTTGCTTTTATGAAAAAACATCTGCTTACGCTCAATTTACTGTGTTTCGTTACCTTTCTACAAGCGCAAACATCCATAGTGCAATCACTTTCGTTCGATAGCGAAGTATTCACGTCAACGAGACAAAAATTAAATAATCTCGATGCCGAACCATTCGAAAAACTAATTTACGAAACAAATGGCTTAAAGCTACCGTACAGATTACTATCTCCCAAAAAATTAAAAACAGGCGTAAAGTATCCTTTGGTTATCGCTATACATAACTCTTCTAGGTTAGGGGATGATAATGAGAAGCAGTTAGAACCTTTAACTAGAACTTGGCTTAAAGATGAAATCAGGACAAAGTTTCCCGCGTTTGTTTTAGCACCGCAATTTGAAACTAGACCAACAAAGTATGCTGCAAATGACATTTTTGGTGCAGTTACAGCAACTCCTCAGCAAAATTTACAGGCACTACTATCATTGATAGAAAGCTTAACGAAGAACCCTCAAATTGATACAGAGCGAATTTATTTAATTGGCTATTCGATGGGTGGCTCGGTAGTACAGCACCTACTAAGTTTTCAACCTGACCGGTTTGCTGCCGCCATTTCCGTAGCCGGAGTGCCAGACGTTTCAAACCTGCAAAACATCAAGCGTTAAGCGATTTGGTTAATTCACGGCAAAAAAGATGATGAGAATCCCTTTAATGGTAGTGAAAAACTTTTCGAGCAATTGAAAGGAAATAAAAAAGCTCGTTTTACCATTTATGAGAATTTAGATCATCACACCATTAATTTTCCTCTGTTGAATACGGATGAACTGGCAAAATGGTTGTTTAAATGGAAAAGATGATTTTTTTTGAAGTTAAAATTTTTCTCTTCATTTCGAACGTAGAGAGAAATCTAGCATCCAATAAAATACTATGAGCTAGATTTCTCAGTCGTTCCTCCTTCGAAATGACGACCGCCTTATTTCAAAGTCTCTTTGATTTCCCCACAGTCTAACATGCTATCGCCATAATATGGGTTTCTAACCAACTTTTTGTTGCTTAACCAAGATGCACCTTTATCATTCATAGCCATTGGGCAATATTCTACATATACTTCTCCCGATTGTAAACCATCAGCTTTTACTTTGGCAATCATTTCGTTGCTCAAGTTAGCAAATAAGGTTCTTTGAATTTCTATATCTGAAGCCGTAGTAATTTTCGAAGCAAAACTGGCTACTTTTCCCCCATCCTTTAATGCTTTTGCACCTAGTTCTAATGCCATACTAGCTTCTTTTGCGGCAGCTAAATCTGAATTAATCAACGCTTCGCTCAACAACAAATATTGTTGATAAGTAGCATTCAATTGATCATTTTTTAATGCTACTTCATTCGGAGTTTCTACTGTTACTTTTTGTTTGGTAACGGTTTCCTTTTCATCTTCATTTTTTTGATTGCAGGCGGTGAAGATTGTCACTATTGCCATTATTAAGATAATGTTCTTTTTCATTGTTTTTATTCTATATTGTCTTGTCAGGCTGAGCCTGTCGAAATGTTTAAAGTTTTCGACAGGCTCAGCCTGACAATAAAACGAAGACTTACGAAGTTTTTGAAACTTCGTAAGTCTAAAAATTGATTATGATTTATCCAACGGATGTTTACCTCTCTTTAACACATACTCACTATACAACAAATAAGCACCAGTAACTACTACTTCATCGCCAGTGGCCATACCCGAAGTGACGTTAATGAGATTTCCATTTGCTTTGCCAACACTGACTGACACGGGTTCGAAGCTTTCATTTCCAGTTTTAATCCAAATATGTTGGCCTTTACCATCACGAATCACAGCGTCTAAGGGCAAATTCATTCCGCTACTCACCCCTTGCGATACCAGCATCACCTTTACTTGTAAACCAGGTTGCCATTGACCATTTGGATTAGCAATACTTCCTCTAATTTGCGTTAATTGTGTGCCGGATTGCAACGATGGAGTGGTAAAATCTACTTTCATCATTTGCGTTTGGTCTTCCCACCCGTTAACTGCTACCTTTAATTGCTGACCTTGCTTGATCTGTTTCATTTCATTTGGATAGGCATCTGCCTCTACCCATAATTTACTGTAACCTTCCAAGCGCATAATCGGACTACCTTCTGTTACATATTGTCCTTGGGTTATACTCAGTTCTGCAACTGTTCCAGCTTCTGTAGCAAATACTGTTACGTACGGGTTTTTCTGTTGCGTTTTACTTAGCTTTTGTAATTGGCCCTCTGTTTGTCCGTATAATATCAATTTTTGTTTGGCTGATGAAACCAATTGTTGCTCCAGTTTATCGCCTGCAAATTGCTTTTGTTGTGCTAAAGCCATTAAATATTCTTGCTGCAAAGTAGCTAACTGCTCTGAGTACAATTTATACAAAGGCTGCCCTTTGCTAATCGCAATGCCTGTTTCTCTAACAAACAACTCCTCTACTCTACCCGCTATTTTTGCTGAGATGTAATTACTTTGCTGAGGATCGACGACCAACCTTCCATTCAAAACACTTTGGTTGGAAATTCCTCCACCATCCCCTCCATCACCAATATGGATAGTTTTAATGTTGGCCAATAACTGCCTTTGCGCATCCAGCTTCAAACTTTTATCGTCATTATTTTTTTCAAACGGCACCAAATCCATTGCACAAATTGGGCAAGTTCCCATCTCATGCTTAATTACTTGTGGGTGCATTGGGCAGGTAAACGTTTGCTGTTTTGCTTTCGCCGATTTATCTTCAGTTTTTTTCTCTTCGCCGCAAGCAAAAAGCAACAAGACAGAGATAAAAAGCAGTACCTTAAACTGTTTAAAAAAGATTGCTCCTCCGATACTACTTTTCTTCCTCGTAAAGAAGGGGAAAGCAGCGTCATTGCGAACTTGCGAAGCAATCTCTTTAATTCCTGTTAGATGTGTTTTATTCATAATATCTATCATTTACTTCGGTCATCAGTCTTCGGACTTCCGACTTTTCACTTTCCATTTTTAACTTTTAAAAAGCTTTCACTATCCACCAAGTAAGCCGCGTTTTTAGCGAATTCCATATTGCTAACGTCCTCTTTCACCTGCACCATTCCGTTCATGCGCAAACCGGTACTCAAGTCCATACTCGTAAAGACCCCATTCTCTTTTTTGAAAGCCATACTTTGAGCACCTATATTTACTACCGCACTTTCTGGCAACCAATAACTTTGAGGCACCAATACCGGAATTTTCGCGGTCAAAATCTCACCAGCCTTAAACATCCCTTTATCGAGGTAAACTCTAGCCACAGTAAAATTCTCTCCGGCTTTAATCATCGGTTGTATTAATCCTATAGTCGAAGTTTGAAAACTATCTTCTTTATCTGCAGTCTTATAAAATGCCAGTTTAGTGCCCTTTTTAACCAATGTTCCTAGACTTGGTTTTAAAGCAAATTCTGCTAATAACTGGTCGGCTTTGTAAATGGTAAAAATACTTTGCCCTGCATTTACATATTGGCCTTCCCTTATCATTACCGGAGAATTGTTTACTTGCGCTGTAGATGCTGTGCTCGGCGTAGTACTACTTCCTCCGCCACTCATCCCCGACATACCATCACCGCTAGGCTCACTACTTGGAGCAGCCAAACTAGCATTGTTATTTGCCAAAACTTTCTCCAAAATATAACCATTTGCCGGACTATATACTGGTATACGATAGCTCACCTTTTTATTTCGCAATACCTGCTGGATGGTTTGATCGCTCATCCCCAACAACAACAATCGCTTTTTAGCCTGTGACAGCAAACCTTCGTCGCCCGCACTTTGCGAAAGGTAAATCAACTCTTGTTGTGCCGCAGCCAAATCAGGAGCATAGATCTCAAACAGTAACTGTCCTTTTTTAAAAGGCTGATAATTGTATTTGATGTAGAGCTTTTCCAAGCGTCCACCAACTCTGCTGGCTATGCTTGTTTCACTACGCGTATCATAATTTACGATGCCTTGCACCTCCGCCGTTAATATTTTAGTTTCATAACTAGCTTTAACTACGGCTGCTTTTGCTACTACCTGTTCATTCGAAGGAGCTATTAACGCCTTTAGTTGTTCATCTACGGCTACCTTTCCAATATCGTGGTGATCTTTTTTAGGTTTGGTTTGGCAGGATGCGAAGAAGAGCATAGTTACTACTAGCAGTACACTTTGCACTCTCTTTCCTAGTACGTCATACCCAACCCGATAGGGTATCTTAAAGCGAGAGAAAGGTTGCCTAATCACGTATTTCGCATTACGATTCCCGCCTTCGCGGGAATGACAACTTCTGCTATTCTCTCCCCTTTGGGGAGAGATGCCCAACGGGCAGAGAGGGGCTCTACCTATACAATTCCTTTTCATAATCCGCAATCATTAAGTAAAGTTTCAATTTCTCATCTAGTACGTTGTTCTGCATCATGTTTAACGCTTCCCATGAAGCGATTACTTCTGGCAGCTGAAGCTTATTTTCACGATAGCTCAATACATTTACATCCAATGTTTTTTGTAGGGTTGGAATAATTTTCTGTTCCATCGCCGCAATCTGTTGTTCCATCGTTTTAATCTGATATTGCATACCGTACAACATTCCTTGTGTTTCCTGCAACATGGCAGCTTTCTCCATCTGCATGGCTTCTACCTCGTATTGCATTCCTTTCACCTCAGATTTATACATTTTAGATGCCCAGGGTGCAACTGGAATACTTACCATCCCCATTACACTAAATGCTTTTGGCATTCCACTGCCCAAAGGCGACATATGATCAAAACGAATCCTGAAATCTGGACGGCTTTGTCTCTTCATTGCATCGATATTCAAATTCATTGATTGGATATTGTAATCCATCTTAACAATATCTTTTCTAGCCGTTGCTAAACTCGCCGTATCTAAAGTTGTTGCGACTACAAATTGAGGAATATAATTGCTATCAATTTTAAACTCAGTGTTTCCTTGTAGGTTCATCATGCTATTTAACCAAGCTCTTGCTTTGCCAATTTCTCCTTTCTGCATTAGTTTCATATTTTCCGTCTCTTCTAGCTTTGCTGAAGTCTGGTAAACACTACCCAGTTTCGATTGATTGAAAGGATATCTGATTTCCTCAACCTTCTTCATCGTTTGCATGATCTGCGAACTTTTCTCCAGTACTTTCAATTTTTGCTGCGCTACTAACCAAGCATAATAAAGCTTCTTTGCCTGTGTTTTAAAATCGTTCAAAGTCACTGCTCTGGTCGCTCTTTCTACTTTTGCTTTTGACTCGATAAACTTTTTTTGCGCACTCAACTTTCCGTAGTTAGGAATATCCTGTTCTACTTGAAACATCAACGAACCTTTGTCCCTGCTATCCATAATCATTTGTCCAGGATAAGGCGTCATGAACGTTCCAACGCCTACCATTGGCGCCATCCAAGCGGTAGCCGCTTTGGCATTATACTGGTAACTCTCGGCTTTCAATCCATAAGATTTAAGCTGTAAGTTGTTCTGGTCGATACGATTTAGAATGGTATCTAGAGAAAGTACTGGGGTTTGTGCTTGGGCTAGGAATGGTAGCAGTATTGTCAATACGAAACAGATCACTCCTCTTTGCAGTGACGACCAACTATTCTTGCCGTCATGCCCAACTCGATTGGGCATCGTAATGCTTGAATAGGAAACTTCATGTGCTTTAAAGTTCCCGCCTATCCCGAAAAATCGGGACAAGCCGCGGGAATGACGAACATAGCTTTTCTCTCCCCCTTGGGGAGAGATGCCCAATGGGCAGAGAGGGGCTTTAATGCTGTACATCGTGCACCTCCAATTTTCCGTATTTTTTCAATTCGTATTCTTTAGACATTAAAAAAATGAGTGGCGTAACCAATAAAATATGTGTCGAAGAAGTCAATACACCACCAATCATCGGTAAGACAATAGGCTGCATCACATCTACCCCAACACCAGTAGCCCATAATACAGGCACCAATCCAAATAAGGACACACAAACCGTCATTAATTTTGGTCGCAAGCGTTTCGCCGCGCCATAAATCACGTATTCACGCAAATCATCTCGAGTAATCGTTTCTCTTGAATTCCCTTTGAGTTTAATTAAATTTTGCATCGCATCGTTCAAGTAAATCACCATCACAATTCCGGTTTCTACCGCAATACCAAATAGTGCGATGAAGCCAACCGCTACCCCCACTGAAAGATTAACTCCCCAGAAGTAAATCATGTAAGCACCACCAATCAACGCAAATGGAACGGTAATTAAACTCAAGAAGGCTTCTCTTATAGAATGGAAAGCAAAATACAATGAGAAGAAAATAATCACCAATACCACTGGCGCAATCCACATCAACGTTTGCTGACCTCTAATTAAATTCTCGTACTGACCGCTCCACTCCAAGAAATATCCCTCTGGTAAAATGCCATCTTCTTTGTTCAATTGCTCCATTGCCTCTTTTACCGTACTTCCCAAATCCCGATCACGAACATTGAACATCACCGCGCCACGTAAAATCGCATTATCAGAACTAATCATCGGCGGACCATCCTCAAATTTCACATCAGCCACTGCCGACAGCGGAATTTCTCCAAAACTCTGCGATTGCAAGGGAATACGCTGGATTTGTTCTACACTGTTACGATACTCTTGCGCCAAGCGCACACTGATCGAGAAACGCTGTCTACCTTCAATTGTATTGCCGATGCTTGCTCCGCCTAGCGCAGTTTCCACTACTTGGTTGACGTCGTCGATATTCAAACCGTAGCGAGCTAATTCTTCTCTTTTGATATTTACAGCTAAATATTTTCCACCGGTTATAGGCTCCACAAATAAATCGCTCACACCAGCAGTACCTTCTAAAGCAGCTTTTACTTTCTCTGAAACGGCGGCAATGGTATCTAAATTTTGTCCGAAAACTTTAATGCCCACATCAGTCCGAATACCCGTAGCCAACATATTGATACGATTAATGATAGGTTGTGTCCAACCATTTACCACACCTGGAATTTGCAGTTTCGCATCCAGTTCAGTAATGATATCCTTCTTCGTCATACCTTCACGCCATTCACTTTTCGGCTTTAGCGTTATAATCGTTTCAATCATACTGATAGGCGAGTTATCCGTGGCCGTACTTGCCCTGCCCGCTTTTCCCAATACTTTATCCACCTCTGGTACCGATTTAATGATTTTATCCTGCACCTGCAAAATCCTTTTCGCCTCTGCATTAGACACATCTGGCAAGGTTACGGGCATAAATAAAATACTCTGCTCATCCAACGGCGGAATAAACTCTGTACCTAGATTTTTCAATAAGGGAATAGTAATTAATAACGCCACCACATTTATCGCAATAGTCGTTTTACGCCATTTCAACACCGTTCTAATGACAGGTTCGTATACTCTTTCTAAAAATCTATTCACCGGATTGGCGCTATCTGGCTTAAATTTTCCCTTCATAAAAAAGGAAATCAGCACAGGTGCCAAAGTGATCACCAACAAGGCATCCACAATCATGATAAATGTTTTAGTGTAGGCCAATGGGTGGAATAATTTACCTTCCTGCCCAGTTAACATAAACACAGGCAAAAACGATGTGATGATAATCACCGTAGCAAAAAACACCCCTCTCGATACTTGTTTGCTCGATTTGGTGATGATTGCCAATCGTTCTTCTTCGCTGATCCACTCAGGCTCTTTGCGAAATTTATTTTTTAACCAATTTTTCATTTAGGTTTTATTAGTTACAGTTTAGGAGTGAAATCCAATTGCAGACCTTAATAATTTCTAACTCACTTTTTAGAAAAGCACTTGCAGCAATCTATCGGTTACTGTAGTCCCGCTATCCGTTTCAAGTTTTAGTCTTCGACAAGCTCAGACTGACAAACTTTTCACTACTCCCGATAGCTATCGGGACGGGTTTATTTTACAAAAGCCTTTGCAGAGACCGTTAATCCTAGCTTCATTTCGACTGGAGCGCAGTCCCGAATTTTCGGGAGAGAAATCTTTAAACAATACAATCTTCCAAATACACAATTCAAAGATTTCTCCACTACGGTCGAAATGACGCATTTATTTAAGGTATTGTGCTATGTTGCATTTACGAACTTTCCACTTTTGACTTTCCACTTTTAACTTCCTCATACCTTTCCGACAAATGTTTGTAAGCATTTTCGCTCATGATAATACCGTTATCTACAATTACACCAATGGCTAGCGCAATACCCGTTAACGACATGATATTAGAACTAATGCCAAAAGCATTTAACAGAATAAAACTTGCAGCTATGGTAATGGGAATTTGAATAATGATGCTCACCGCACTACGCCAGTGGAACAAGAAAATTATCACAATAAGTGACACTACAATCATCTCCTCAATTAAGGTATGCTTGATAGAATCTACCGACTCCTTAATCAACTCGCCACGGTCGTAGACGATATCGAATTTCACCCCTTTGGGTAAGCCTTTTGCCACTTCGGTCATTTTAGCTTTGACCTTATCAATTACTTCTGCTGCATTTTCCCCGTAGCGCATAACTACAATTCCACCTACACGTTCACCTTCGCCATCTTGGTCAAAAATTCCTAAACGCGTTTCACCAGTCATTTGTACAGTAGCCACATCCGCGATGCGGATAGGTGTGCCATTCTGATTTTTAATGGGAATATTGGCAATTTCATCTATCGATTTTAAGTAACCCGAAGTTTTGATGATGTAGCCGATATCAGTCATTTCGAACTTCCGTCCACCGGCTTCATTGTTATTACTTCTAACTGCCGAAATGACTTGTGGTACCGTCAGTTTGTAAAACAGCAGCTTGTTAGGGTCAATCGCAATTTGGTATTGTTTTTGAAAACCACCAAACGAAGCAATCTCACTTACGCCGGGCACAGTCTGTAGTGCAAACTTCACATACCAATCTTGCATCGCACGTTGCTCGCCTAAATCTACATTTGGTGCCTCTAAAGTGTACCATAACACGTGCCCCACACCAGTACCATCAGGGCCAAGTTGTGGTGTAGCTCCATCAGGTAATGTTTTAGAAATCGTACTGATTCTTTCCAACACCCTTTCTCTGGCCCAATAGACATCTACATCATCCTCGAAGATCACATAGATGAAACTCATTCCAAACATGGACGAACCACGCACGTATTTAATTTTAGGAATACCCTGTAAATTGGTCACCAATGGATAAGTTATTTGGTCCTCTATCAATTGAGGTGAACGGCCCATCCATTCGGTGAATACAATTACTTGGTTTTCGGACAAGTCTGGAATGGCATCTATAGGATTTTTCTTCACCGCAAAGATGCCCCAAACAAAAATCCCAATGGCCAGCACCAACACGATAAATCGGTTCCGCATTGACCAGTCAATAATTTGATGTACCATTTGAAAATTATTACCCTCTTTCTTTTCTTTTAAACATCATCGTCATTGCGAGCTTGCTAAGCAATCCTAAGGAAACCAACTCGGAACTTAACGAGATTGCTTCGTACCTCGCAATGACGAACAAAAACCTAGTGCGCTTTTACCGTTTTACCTGTACGATCATATTTGCAACAACCTGGTAATTTATCGTAAACCTCGTTTTTAGCTTTTGCTTTCTCCGTATCGTGACCTAAAGCAGCGATCTTTTGTTGAATTTTTTCATTATTGATTTTGGAACTGTCGTAGCTTACCGTTAAAAACTTATTGTCTTTGTCCCAAGTAGCACTAGTAATTGCGGCATCTTTCAAACCAGTTTCGATACGTTTTTTACACATACCGCAGTTACCTAATACTTTAATTTTGTCGGTTTTTGTTTGTGCAAAAGCAGCGGTACCTAACATAGTGAACGCTACAATAGCAATCATTTTTAATGATTTCATAATAATTTCAGTTTTGTTGATAGCGAGAAGTTGATGCAAAGCAGCTCTCACTAGCAAGGGGTTAAATAAATAAGATTTAGATTGTTTTGGCTAATAGCCGATTGGGGATTATACGTCACGTCATTTCGAACGCATGTGAGAAATCTAACTCATTAATATACTAACGAAAAGATTCTCCTCCCGATGGTCGTCGAAATGACGGCACGCAGAAAAGAAAAAGGGTATTATATTCTGTAAGTACAGTTTTTGATAAAAATAGGGATTGGTTGCCCTAATGGAGGCGCGTTACTTCTAGCCTCTTTAGAAATAGTTTTAGTAACTGAAAACAGATAACTTTCCATAGGCTCTTCCTGTGGAAGTACAAAAACCGATTGCTGGAATTTGTAAATCTGTTCGTTTGCTTTTTGGGCTTGATCTACTTTTGCATGATGTTGAACATCCTTGCAGCAAGATTTTTCAGACGATTCTTTTTTTTCCATGCCACAGAAATCGCAAGCATGTTTTTCGCTATCGGTTAAACTCCAATCTACAAGTTCACCCATACAATAATGAAGATTCACTCCGGCACCACTGGCTACTGCCAGATAGAAAAAAGCCATAAGTGTTAAAAAGAATTTCTTCATTATACTACAAAGATGAACAAAATTATTTAAATGTGTTTTATATAATTTTTTGAGTTTGTTATAGAATTGATGTTTTGATTAATCGGTCAACTGTTTACTTGTTTAGTGACTTAAAAGGTTAATTGGTGAATTCCCCTTAACCTGGTTAATTGGGAAATTATTTATTGGTTAGTCGACGATGCAACATTTGAGACAAAACCTCGTCTTTAGCTTAAAGTGAAAACCTATGAAATACCTTGCTATAACGTTAATGCTAATGATGTCCATAGTCACCTGTATTTTTGCTCAGACCAAAGTGGTCGTGCTTGGCAGTATTCATTTCCCTACGCAGCAAGTTAATGCTGATTCGATTTTTAAGATCTTACAAGAATATAAACCCGACGTAATACTATTAGAATCAGACTCTACTAATTTCTATGAAGATTTTACATTTAGGCATTTATTCGATGAAAATGAGTACATCGCGACGGTAAGATATAAAATGAAGCATGCTAGAGTACAAATTCGGCCAGTAGAGTTTGAGGGAAGAAACGCGTATAGACAAAGCATTGGTATATATGCCGAAGCCGGACCTGTTTGGCAGAAATTGAATCAGCTTAATAACGAAAAGAAATTTAATAGAGATCAACAGCAGACTTGGGATGAACTAGCTTATTTGGACTCCGTTGCCAGTTCCTATAAAAATTCGAGTTTACAAATTATAAATCAGCCAAACGTAGATCAGGTAATTAATAGACTTATTCAATCTAAGTATTTCAATATTAAAAAAATCGTAGATGACCATCCGTTATTTGGACAGTTAAAGCTAGTTAACGCAAAAAAAGACACGATGACCATGAGGCGATACTTTGAATTGTGGGCAAATTTCGAAGGCAACTTAAGAAACGAAGCCATTGCTAACAATGTGATGAAACAGATTAGATTAAATCCAGGTAAAAAAATCATCGTAATCACAGGTTTTTACCATAGACCTTATATCTTAAACAAACTCGCAGAGAATAAAATAAACGTTACTGAACTTTATTAAATAATATAATACGTTGACATAACCTCTTGCCACTTCAGTTAATTGAATAACTAATTCAAATAGTTAAACCCAAGCAACGATTAAGCGACTAACCGATTTAAACAATTAACCAAAAACCATATCTTCGCTATCAAAAAAAAGAACATGATTGCACACCACGTATTATTTTGGTTAAAAGCCGATACCACAGATGCTCAAAGAGAAGCTTTCTTAGGGGGATTGAAAAGTTTAGAAAATATTGAAGTAGCTAAAAACTTTCACGTAGGCACACCTGCACCTATTGAACGTGCAGTAGTGGACACGACTTATACTTTTAGCTTAATCTTATTTTTCGATGATTTGGCAGCACATGATGTTTACCAAGTTCATCCAATTCACAAAGCCTTTTTAGAAGAGTTTAGAGTATACTTTGAAAAAGTTGTGATTTACGATGCACAATAAATAAAAATGCCGATCAATTGTGAAGTGCACCCGAAAAGTTAGACAAATTTAATTTAATTAATAATATGATGAGCTCGGTATTTAACCGGGCTCATTCCTTTTAGATTAAGTTTGATTCTGTCATTGTTATAATACCTGATATACTCT